>Ga0256405_10000228_pt1 | contig 190417 bp, 150 predicted proteins | sample RumenRJG_02DNA_FD_189096 | JGI IMG/M metagenome (GOLD analysis project Ga0256405, IMG submission 189096) | Bovine rumen microbial communities from Lethbridge, Alberta, Canada - RJG_02 | ecosystem: Host-associated > Mammals > Digestive system > Stomach > Rumen | place: Canada: Alberta... | reverse complement strand
TATATCGAATACTACAACAACGACCGGATAAAACTGCGCCTAAAAGGAATGAGCCCGGTACAATACCGGACTCATAACGCTGTTTTATCCTAACTTTAAACTGTCCAACTTTTTGGGTTCAGCTCACGTCCGGCACTTTCTATATCCTACAAATCCTAGACCCTAGATCCTAGACCCTAGATCCTAATTCCTGATCCCTAAAATTCCACCTTGCCGCTGATGCCCAGGGCGAAGTCGGTGTCGAAGTTGTCGCTGAAGTTGTAGCCGAACCAGAACACGATTTCGCTACCCATGGTGGGGTACAGGTAGTTGTTCATGCCCAGGAAGGTGTAGTCGTCACCGTGGACCTCTCTATCCGGGTCGTGGTATTCGTAAGACACGCCCATGGTAAATTTCTTGTGGAGATTGAAACTGGGCTCCACGGCAAACATGTACTGGTCGTCGGTAAACAGCTGGGGCTCGGCCTTGTAGTCCTTGTCCGTAATGGTATAGAAGTAGGTGAATCCCAGATTGAAGAAGTAGAAGTTGAAGCTGGGTTCCAAAAGGAAGGAGTGTACGCCCTTGCCCTTGTAGGGGTGGAGTCCCCATACGGCGTAGATGCCGTAGTTCAGGTTTTCGTAGCTCTTGGAGTAATCCACTTCGGTACCCAGCACATAGGTATGGGTACGGTTGATATGCTGTCCGAACATCCAGTCCAGGCTGGGAGTGAGCACCAGGTGCTCGTTGGCGCGGTTCAGCAGGGGGAACGCGTAGGTGGCGAACAGGGCCATGGTGTGGTCCGTGTCTTCGGAAGCTCCGAAATAGACCTTTCCCTTGCCGTACTTGTCGTTGCCGAATTCGGCGCCCACGCCTCTCAGGCCTTCTTCGCGGGTGATGACTGCATAGCGGGCAGGGTCGCGCCAGTAGTAGTAGTTGAATGCGCCTGCACTGTAGGTCAGGTCACCGAACACCAGGGCCACGGCATGGGTTACGTCCCAGCGGAACTCCACGCCGTCGAAGTTGAATTCCGTAAAGCGTCCGCCGTCACCCATGGCGGTAGTCCTTGCCATGTAGTGCCTGCGGGTTTCGGAGGCGTCCTTGCTGCCTGTGCTGTCGGTAACATAGGTGCTGTGGGTGTTGGTCTTTACCGTGACGGAGACATTTTCGTCGATGTGGGCGGTGGCCGCAAGGTCTATATCCTGGTTCGCCGCGTTGGTGGGGTCGAAATCGCTGTCAAAATAGGTGGCATAGTCCGCATTGACGGAGCCGTGAAGTTCCACTTCGGCGGCGAGGGCAAAAGATGCTCCCATCAGGGCCATGGGTAAAAACAGTTTACGCATAAAATCCTTTCAAAAAAGTACAGGCGTAAAATAGAAATATTTTGCCAGGGAAAGTAGTGTTTTCGCCAAAAGCGACCCCTCCTTTTTGTATTTTTGACCCGATGAGAAACCGATTTCTTTTTTTATTGTCTTTTTTGTGCTTGCTTGCCTCCGCTGCATATGCCCTGACTGCCGACCAGGTCATGAAAAAATCCCAGGACTGGTTCAAGTCGGGCAAGGCCTGGAGTCTTGATTTCAAGCTGCAGCTGTTCTACGCGGATTCTCCGGACATCGTAAGTCAGCAGGGCAAGCTTGTGGTGGCCGAGGGGGACAAGTTCAAGCTGGAACTGGCGGGAATCAAGTTCTACAGCGACGGCGAAAGCATGTGGCAACATAACGTGGAGCAGAAGCAGGTTTTAATCAAGTTGGTGGAAGACCTGTCCTCTTCGCTGCACCCTTCGGAGCTGTTGTTCAAGTACCTGAACTGCAAGGCCCTGAGCGTTTCGGAAGGTGTCTTTGCTAACCAGAAACTCTGGGTGCTCAAGCTGGACCCTTCTAAGTACAAGGGGCAGTTCACCCAGATGGAGGTCTGGCTCTCTCAGAAGGACTTTTCTCCGGTGCGGCTCTTTACGGTGGACCCTTCGGGCAATTCCAGCTGGTACAATATCGTGAACCTGAAGGTCATGAAAAACGTGTCCGTCGAGGACTTTAGGTACAAGGCCCTGCCTGGGGTAGATGAAATCGACATGCGGTAGGTGCGCGGCAGCTATGTTTTTTTTGAATAAGGAAATGGCCGGTAAATTTGCAGCGGGAGTGGCTCTGCTCCTGTGCGGGGCGGGAGTTGCCTTTGCCGAAGGGGAGACCCTCTTTAGCAACTGGGCGGTGGGTGTGGCTCCTGGGCCTACGGCCGGGCAACTCTGGGTGTATTCCCGGGGTGAGGTAAACCAGGGGGTCGCCCTCTTGAATCTGAACCTGAATGCCTCTGGCAAGATTACGGCAGGCAAGTCCCAGGTGGAACCTGTGGACAATGAGTTTTCCGCCGTGCATTACCAGACCTATGCGGACAAGCTTGCGGAACGCAGGCGCTTCCCGATGGAAGTGGCTGGCAACTTGGGAGTGGTACTCCCCATGTTCGGACTGGACGAAGAGGACCATTTTACGGAACCCCGAGGGTTCTTCTCCTTGAAAGAGTCCGGTTCTGTTCCGACTCCGCTAGACGTACCCCCTTCGGCAGAGTCCATCGAAAGCCCTATGGACTACGCCGTCAGCGGCTTTGCCTATAGCGAAAAGGCCAAGACCTTGTACGCGGCCCGTGGCCGCCTGGGCATTGTGGAATACGAAATTTCCAAGGGAGCGGGAAATCCGCAAATTGCCGAAAAAATTCTGAGCAAGAAGAATCACCAGTGGGAAAAGTTGCCTTCGGCAGGTTCGGTGGATTTTTCCAAGTACTTGGATGTATTTGACCTGGAATTGAATTCTGAAACGGATGAGCTGTGGATTGCCACTTCTGAAGGATTGTGGATGCAATCTGCCTCAGGCTCTATTGCAAGCGCATCCAAGACTCTTGAAAAAGAGCGTGTCACTGGCGTGTGGATTGGGGGCAAGCCCTTGCAGGCCATCGTGGAAACGTCCGCCCTGAACAAGGGGGTGTCCACCGGAGGGCTTTGGCGGAAGGTGCTGGGAGCAAAGGACGATTTCAAGAAGGTGGCTTTCTTGGATTCTGCCGGCACTGCCCAGAAAAAAGACGTCTACGACAATGCAGACTACACCGTAACAGGTGTCGCCTTCATGGGTGACAAGGCCTATGTGGGCGTGTGGGTGGCGGGAGGCTCTGTCAGCGGATACCTGCTTCTGGATTCCAAGGGAGTACGCGCCCACGGTCAGGGCACGGAATCTACGGACCCGTGGCTTCATGGATTTGAGACCGGGGTGACGGACCGCGATGCCATCATTACTTCTATTACCGAATTTCCCTTGAATGCAAAGACCATGGGCCTTGCTGTTGCCACAGACGGCAACGGGATTTCGGTCTCTGCCGATTCGGGCAAGACCTGGATGCCGGTCCTCAATCGTGCGAAGCTAGGCGGTAACCTGGGCTCTGTGCGAATGGTCCCCTCCGTTATTACGGCAGGCGGTGAATCTCTGGTGTCTTACAAGGTGGGCAAGGATTCCAAGATTACTATCGAAGTCTTCAGCTACGACATGCGCAGGGTCCGTAAGATTGTGAGCGGCGCTCCTCGCTTGGCCGACGAATCCCGTAGTACCAATGCCAAGGAGGATTTCTGGGACGGTATGGACGATGCGGGCAGACCTTGTACTATGGGCATCTATTATGTGCGGGTCAAGGACAACCACGGTCACGTGGGTTGGGGCAAGGTCATGAGCTTGGGGGGCGGCCGATGATGAAAATTTCGGAATTCGGAATTCGGAATTCGGAATTGTTGGCGATAGTCTGCCTTGTTCTGATTTTCTCGACCATGGCCTCTGCAGGCGTAGTCGAAAAGAAAGCTGCCTTGGGCGGTTTTGACGGATTCGTGGAACGCATGGGCGCAGGTACACGGGAGCTGGGCCGCGGAAACACGGGCTCTGCCGATACTTCGGCCATGCCCGGAGCCTACTGGAACCCGGCCATCCTTGGTTTTCGGCAGAACCTGAACTATACGCTGAACGGCGAAAAGCGCGACCTGGACCGCACCGGCGGTTCCCTTGGAATCGAGTCTTCGGTAGGCAAGCGTATGGGAATCGGTTTTGCCATGCTTTACCGTGGCGACATGGATTTCAAGGTTATCGATGACGACGACCAGACTCTCGGTACGGCAACGCCGTTCTTTTCCATGATGTACCTTGGATTTTCGTATAGGACTACCCGCAGGGACGCCTTCGGCATTTCCCTTTCCATGAGCTACGACAACATGGACATTGCCGAATACTACGAAGACGAAAATATTGAACTGAACGACGGCTATACCAGCCCGGTTTCGCTGAACCTTGGCTGGCTTAGGCAGTGGAACGAAAAGTGGTCCACCTCGGTGGTCATTCGGAACTTGAGCTTCAGCAAGAACCTGTCTTCCCGCTGGACCAAGACGGTAAGCTCCGACAATTCCGTGCCCTCTACCGAAGGGGTGCGCCCGAAGGTCTTGCAGATCGGGGCGGGTTACCGCTCCAAGGTGATGGGCAAGCCCGTTTACGCCTGGATGGAAGCCCTGGATTACCAGCTGGCGGATACGCTCCTGGTCTTTGACACCCATTGGCACTTGTGGACCGCCCGTGTGGGCTTTGAATGCGAAATCATTACGGACGGGACTATCCGCACGGGTATGGACGACCGGAATTTCATGGTGGGCCTTGGTTACAAGTTCCGCATTCCCATTGCCAAAAAGAAATACCTGTTCGACGTGAACTACGCCTTGACCTACGAATCCGAGGCGGACCTCTGGAACCCCCTGAGCTTTGGCTTGCGAGGCTATATCCCGTGATTTCAGAACTTTGGATAGAGAACGTCCGGAGTCTTGTTTCCAGGGAACTGAAGTTTTCTCCCGGAATCAACGTGGTGGGCGGCCCTAACGGCTGCGGAAAGACCACGGTTCTGGAATCTGTCCATCTGCTTTCCCAGGGCTTTTCTTTTCGGGCACGTGACCTGAAGGAGATGATTTCCTGGAACGCTGACGAGTTTATTCTTCGAGGAAATTTCGAGGACGATGGCCGCTCGACTGCCCGCGGGATTCGCGTGGGACGGCGTACTTGCGACGTTCGTGAAAACGGGGAATCCCTCAAGTCGGTGGCGGCTCTTTTCGGGAACTTGCCCGCCGTGGTGATGCAACCTTCGGATATTGAACTTTTACGCGGGGCTCCGGATGTACGCCGCCGCTGGCTAGACGAAATCCTTTGTTTTAGGTCGGCGGCAAACGCTACGACCTTACGGAACTACCGGCGAATCTTGCAGCAGCGGAACCAGTGGCTCCGGCAGTTCAAGCGGGAAGGTTCAGCCACCGGCGGCGAAGAACTGTTCCTGGTGCTTACGGACCAGCTGGCCGACCTGGGTGCAGAACTCTGGGCCGCCCGCATAGAACTTTCAAAAGAGATTTCGCCGATTATTACGGGCTATTACCGCAAGCTTTCCAACGGCATTGACGAGATTACCTGTGCCTACAAGAGTTCCATTCTCAAGGAACTGGACGCCTTGGATGGTGCGGAATTTCTGGACGATTTCGGGCTTGACCAGGCGGCTTCTTTGACCAACGGGAACGCAGATTGCCTTGCGTCGGACTCTGGAGAATTGAGCGACGGCTCCGTAGATGAAAACGCCCTGCGGGAGGCCTACCGTCGTAAACTTTCGGGGCTGGAATACGCCGAAAAAATTCAGGGGATTACGCTGTCGGGCCCCCATAAAGATGACCTGGGTGTGCACATCGGCGATGTGGAGATGCGTTCTTCTGGTTCTCAGGGGCAGTGCCGCTGTGCGGCCATAGCCATGCGTTTTGCCGCCGTAGATGTGGCCAGCCGCTACCTGAACAAGCCCATCCTTTTGCTGGACGATGTGTTTGCGGAACTGGACGTGAACCGTCGCGATGCCGTGGCCGCCTTGATTCGACAAAAGCAGTGCCAGGTGATTATTGCCACGCCCGAACCCGAAGAGTTGCCGTTCAAGGCGGACACGACAATTATTATCTAAAAGTTAGGGCATTAGCGGCTGCCATATAGTTTTGATCCCGATGGCAATTAAGATGATTCCTGCAATAATCTGAGGTAGGTTGCTCTTGAAAAACCTGGCGGCACGGTTCCCGATTTCAAAACCGAGAATGCCAAATAGGATTGCTGCAAGGGATATGGCGATAGAGGCAAAGACCATGTCGATTTCTACGAAGGCGAAGGAAATGCCGATGGTCAGTGCGTCAATGCTGGTAGCGAGTGAAAGCAGTACGATACCCGCAAAACCAAGGTTTTTTATCTTGTGCTCGTCTTCTTTTTTGCGAAATGCTTCCAAGATAAACTTGGCTCCCAGCAGGCAGAGAATAGCACACGCAATAATAGAACCCAGGTCATGAATCCAGTGTTTTGCCAAAGTTCCAGAAAAGAACCCGATAAGGGTCATCCCCCCCTGAAAGAAACCAAATGACAATGCAAGAACGGTGGCTTTTAACCGGGACACTCCCGAGCGCCCCAGCCCAATAGAAGTGGCCACAGCAAAGCAGTCCATGGCCTCGATAACCGCAATGAGAATTACGGAAAGATAACTCAAAATAGCCTAAAAGGTTTAGGTGTTCTTGAACAGTTCTTCTTTGTCAATGGCCTTGAAGTTGGTCGCCTTCAGGGCTTCAATGGCCTTGTCCGTGTCCTGGAAACGGAGAATCATGATGTTGGATCCGTTCAAGGTAGAGGGGTAGGCATACATGTAGTCAATCTGCTGGCTACCGACGGCGGTGCTCAGGAGTTCGGCAAGGCCACCGATGGCGGCATTTACAGGGCAGGCCACCACGTCGGTGATGGTGGCGCTGAGTCCCGCCTTGGCGAGCACGTCTACTGCCTTTTCCGGATTGTTCACAATCAGGCGGATAAGGCCGAACTCGCCGGAGTCGGCGAGGGTCAGCGAAAGCAGGTTCACTCCTGCATCGGCCAAGGAACGGCACACGGCCTGGAGACGGCCCGGCCTGTTGGAAACGAAAACTGAAACTTGCGGGATTTTCATTTGAGATACTCCTATTTTAAAACTTCTAGGGGTTAGGATCTAGGATTTAGAGGTTAGAGAAAAATATCATGGCTTTGCCATCCGTTATGGACTGACGAAATGTGAGATTCTCTCACTAACCTCTAGCCCCTAGTCTCTAGATCCTCTTATCACATCTTCTTCCTGTTGTCCACCACTCTCTTGGCTTTGCCTTCGCTACGGGGGAGCGAGTCGGGTTCGCACAGGGTGACGATGACGGAAATGCCCAGAATCTGTTCAATGGAATGCTTGAACTTCTTGTTCAGCTGTTCCATGGCACCCATGGAGTCGCTCAACATGTCGCGGGAAACTTCCACCTTCACTTCCAGGGTGTCCATGTTGTTCTTGGTGTCAAGCACAATCTGGTAGTGGGGGAGTGCTTTTTCGGCACGGAGAAGAGCCGTCTCGATTTGGCTCGGGAACACGTTCACGCCGCGCATGATAATCATGTCGTCGCTACGGCGACCGATGCGGCGGATGCGGCGGATGGTGCGCCCACATTTGCACTTGGTCTTTTCGATAGCGGTGATATCGCGGGTGCGGTAGCGCAAAATGGGCATGGCCTTTTTGCTTAGGGTGCTAATGACCAGTTCCCCTTCTTCGCCGTCGGGCAGGGGCTCCAAAGTTTCGGGGTCGATAATCTCGGGGTAGAAATGGTCTTCGAAAATGTGGATGCCGTCGCGGCATTCGCATTCGCAACCAACGCCGGGTCCCACGATTTCAGAAAGGCCGTATATGTCATAGGCCTTGATGCCCGTCTTTTCTTCGATGTAGTCGCGCATGCCGTCGCTCCAGGGTTCAGCCCCGAAGATGCCGCGCTTTACGTTAAGACTGCGGATATCGACACCCATCTTTTCGGCTACGTCGATGATACGGACAAAGTAACTGGGCGTTCCGCCCACCGCGGTGACGCCGAAATCCTTCATGAGCATTACCTGGCGTTCGGTATTGCCGCCGCTGATAGGAATGACGGTTGCACCGAGGGCTTCAAAGCCACCGTGGATGCCGAGACCGCCGGTAAACAGGCCGTAACCGTAGAAGTTCTGCACGATGTCGGTGCTGCGGAACCCGCAGGCGAGAAGCCCGCGCTTGACCACCTGGGCCCAGACTTCCATGTCTTCTTTGGTGTAGCCAACCACGATGGGCTTGCCGGTAGTGCCGGAACTGGCATGCAGGCGGACAACTTCGCTCAGGTCTACGGCGAACAGGCCATACGGGTAGGTGTCGCGCAAGTCCTTTTTCATGCTGAAGGGAACCTTGCTGATGTCTGCAAGGGTCTTGATGTCGTCGGGCTTCACGCCTTTTTCGTCCATCCGTTCGCGGAACAGGGGAACTTTTTCGTAGGCAAGCTTGACGGTAGCACGGAGTCTTTGGAGTTGGAGTTCCCGCAGTTTGTCTTCGGGCATGAAATCCAGGGCCATTTCGGGCAAGACTCTATTTTCTTCGTCATTCCAGGCGGTTGAACGCATATAAACCTCAAATAGCGGTCCTCAGGACCAGTGTGAAAAATTACGGAGTAGAATTTATCTTTTTTTCTTTGATAAAAGCCAAAAAAAAATGAAAAAAAATAGAGAGTCGGGGGGTATTTCGGCGTTTTGACAAAAAATGTAAAACGAACGGATTCTTTGGCGGGATTTCTCCCGATTTTGAATTTTTTTTGTGGGTCCTATCCCTGCGTTTTTTGTATTTTTGGGCAGAATTTTGTCTTTTTGTATTGATAGGTAGGTTTATTCTGCGCCTTCGTGTTGTGTTTTTGTTGCTCTTTTTTGTGGGATTGGCTTCTGCCCAGCTTTTGGACATGTCCCAGATGTCGGCCGACTACATGGCTGAGAATAAGGTCCACAAGGTCCGTGTGGAGGGAAACCAGCACATGGACGAGCGGGCTGTGCTCAGTCGAATCGGAATTCGGGACGGTCAGAGCTATTCCCCTGCGGCCTTGTCCGAAAAAGTCCAGGGGGCGGTGACGAGCCTTTACCAGTCGGGACTTTTTGATGATGTAACAGCTTGGGTGGATTATGTAGGTGACGGTTCCGATGTGGATCTGATTTTCAAGATTAAGGAGCTGCCTGCTTTGGACACGGCCATCATTGACGGCTGTGATGAAATTTCTGAAGAAGATCTACGGCTCAAGATTCGCATGATTCCGGGCCAGGTTTACAGCAAGAGCCAGCTGGAACGTGACCGTCAGGCCATGATAGACTATTATCATTCCGAAGGTTACCTCCTTGCCGAAGTGGGTTACCGTGAAACGCCCGTTGATGAAAATAAGAACCAGGTTACTTTCATTGTCCGTGAAGGGGAAAAGGTCAAGGTTCGTCAGTTCGATATTCAGGGTAACGACAATGTGTCCGCCGAAGACATTATGGAACATATGGTCACCAAGCTGGACCAGTGGTGGGGTGGCGGCGAATTCAAGGAAGCCGTCTTTGAAGCTGACCGAGATACGGTGTTGAACGCTATTCGTCATTTTGGCTATCTGGATGCAGAATTGACCGAATATTATGCGGAGTATCTGCCCGATTCTAGTTGCCTGTTCTACCTAGGAAGAATGGTCCCTGTCGGGGAATCCTTACAACCGCTTTACGATCAGTTGAACCGAGCCATGGGGGATACGGCTACGGCTATGGCCAAGATGGCGGGCAAGCCCACCATGGAAGTGACCCACTATTTCCGCAATGAGCGTGTAGGGGCTCATGGGTATGTGTCCCGTCCGCTACCCCAGGTCAAGTCCGAAGAAGATGCTCTGAAACTCATCAACGATATTATCCGCTACGAAAAGTCCCGTAAGGAATGGTTGAAGATTGTGGCTGGCCGCAAGTTCAACAACCCGAAGATTGACTCCCTCAAGAATCTTAAGAAACTTCGTCCTTACGAAGAAAAACTCCTGGTCCGCTACATGATCGAGGACATGTTCCCGGCCCTCAACAAGTATGACAACATCAAGACATCCAGTGCAATCTGCATTCACATTTCCATGATTGAGGGACGCAAGTACTACATGGGCAATGTTCACTTTACCGGGAACGAGGTCCTGAGCGATGCCGTGCTGAATTACGCCTTCCGCCTGGATAGTGGCGAGGTCTTTGACCAGTATAAGTATGACGCCTCACGCAAGGCTATTCTGGATTCTTATCGTGAAGATGGCTACCTGTTCGCTCAGTTTGACGAGGAAAGGACCTTCGTGAACGATTCCGTGGTGAACTTGACTTACCGCATGCGCGAAGGTTTGCCTGCTTCTATCCACAAGGTCTATATACGCGGCAATACCAAGACGAATGAAAAGGTCATCCGTCGTGAAGTGCGCCTGTATCCGGGCGACACCTACCGCCAGTCCTCGCTGGAACGCAGCTTCCGCGAAATCATGCAGCTGAACTACTTCGACATGGTGACGCCCGACATCAAGGTAGTGGGTGACCAGGAAGTGGACCTGGAATTCAACGTGCAAGAAAAGGAAGCGGGTACGGGCCAGTTCAGCTTGGGCGTGTCCTATAGCCAGAGCGATGGACTTGTGGGTACGGCCAGTGTGTCTATTCCCAACTGCTGTATGGGTAACGGCCAGGCGGCATCCTTCAGCGTGGAATACGGCATGGACAAGAAGAGTGCTTCCATCAGTTTCCAGGAGCCCTGGTTCTTGGACAAGCCCATTACCGTGGGTACAAGCCTCAGCTATAGCTGGTGGAATATGAGCGATTACGACGACCCGGACATTACCCGTTACGGTGGTCAGGTCTATGTGGGTAAGCGTCTCAAGTGGCCCGACGACTACTTCTACGGCCAAGTGGGTTACAGCTGGCTTATGAACAAGCAGGGCCCCAATATTGACGACAGCTATGTTGTCTATACCGGTCTGGAATCGGCGGTGAACTTCCGCCTGATCCGTGATGACAAGAACCTGCCCCAGTTCCCCACGGATGGTTCCCGCTACGTGCTGGATGTCCAGGTGGCAGACGATGTGCTGTATAGTGACTTTGAGTTCGTCAAGACGGAACTTACTATCAAGTGGTGGTTCCCGTTGTTCCGCGACCGCCTGGCCATTGCCCTTACCAATGAATACGGTGTCATCTTCGGCGACCAGCTCCAGTACAGAACACTCTATACCATGGGAGGTGTTCTCGGTTATGAGGGCATGATGCGCGGTTACAGTTCGGGTTCCATCGGTTACCGCCGCTTGGGCCGTAGCTTCCAGTATATTGGAGCAGAACTCCAGTTGGCAATTGTTCCCCAGACATTCTACCTGTTGCCCTTCTTCTTTGATGCGGGTAACGTGTTCGGCGAACGCTACGATCCCAAGACCAAGGTGGCCAAACCCAGCCGCAATCCCTTGAGCGAATGGGATCCCACCAGTCTCAAGAAGGACTACGGTTTTGGATTCCGTGTGGTTGTGCCCATGCTCGGTATTATCGGCTTTGACTTTGCTTGGCCCCTGGATGTGGGAGAAACCTATTCTGGTTTGCAGCGCACCCAGGTGGGTGACATGGAATTCAACTTTGTGATAGGCCAAGGATTCTAGGAGGCGTTATGCTCGAAAAATCTTTGATTCGTCGTCTGGTGATTTTGCTAGCTATGCTTCTGGCATGCTCCGCCTTTGCCGAAGACGGACTGCGCATTGCCCATGTGGATTCCAAGCTAATCTTTGACGGCTACAAGGGAACCAAGAAGGCCCAAGAAGAATATGACCGTCAAGTGGCCAAGTGGGAACAACAGGGTAACTTGATTCAGAAAGAACTGGCCGCTATCAAGGAAAAGCTGGATAAGCAGGTGTTGATGCTTTCTGACGAAAAGAAACGTGAACTAGAAGCCGATTACGCCAAGAAAGAAACGGAACTGAAGGAATTCATTGACCGGGTCTATGGCCGTAAGGGCGAACTCATTACCGAAAACGAGAAGGTGAGTGGCCCCATTATCCAGCTAATCCGCAAGGCCATCAATGAAATTGCCTTACAAGAAGGCTACGATATGGTGGTGGACCGTGCAACAGGCGCGGTGGTATTCTGGAAAAAAGAGAATGATCTGACCCAGAAAGTGCTGGATTACCTGAACAACCGCTAATTATCTAGAACACGCCTAGTCGTGTATGGAATTTTTGAGGCTTTCGATAAGGCGGGCAAAGCTCGGATCGGAGGCCATTTCCTTTTTTACGGAATTGATGGCGTGGACTACGGTGGAGTGGTCCTTTCCGCCAAATCGGGAACCGATGCTCTGGAGGCTGATGGGGGAAAGCTCACGCATCAGGTACATGGCCACCTGGCGGGCCTTGGAAACTTCCTTGGTGCCGCGTCCGGATTCCACCAGCTTGGCCTCGGGAACTTCGTAGTGGGCAGACACCGTATGGAGCACGGAGTCCAGGCTCACGCGACGGCGGAGGGTGGGGGCGATTTCGGTCACCACTCGCTGGGCGATGCTCATGTCGATATCGTGGTTCAGCAGGCTGGATTGGAGTGTCAGCTTGATGATGGCGCTTTCAAGGCAGCGGACGTTGCTTGCGATGTTTTCTGCCAAATAATGTAAAACTTCGTCGCTGATTTCCAAGTGCCGTTCTTCGGCCTTCTTGTGGAGGATGGCTTCGCGGGTTTCTACCTCGGGGGGTTGGATGTCAACGGTAAGGCCCCAGGCGAAACGGCTCACCAGACGGTCGGACAGGTTCTTGACTTCGGCGGCAGGGGCGTCGGAGGTCAGCACGATTTGTTTACCGGCCTGGTGCAGCGCGTTGAATATCAAGAAGAATTCGTTCTGTGTTTCGTACTTGCCGGTCCAGTTCTGGATGTCGTCGATGAGCAGGATATCGACCTCGTTGCGGTAGAAATCGCTCATCTCGGTGACGCGACCTTCGCGGAGGCTCTTCATGTACTGTTGGGAGAAATCTTCGGAAGTCAGGTAGCAGACCCGCTTCGCCGGATTTTCTTCCAAAATGTAGTTACCGATGGCCTGCAGCAGGTGGGTCTTGCCCAGGCCCGAAGAGCCGTAGATAAACAGCGGGTTATACTGGGAACCGTTGGGGTTCCTTGCAACGGCAAGGGCCGCGTTGAAGGCCAGCTGCGCCTTGTCGCCGGGCACAAAGTTTTCAAAACGGTAGCTGCTGGAAAGAGGAACGCTAGGCTTGATGAAATCCTTGAAGGATTCGTTTTCGTTCTTGGCTGCCTGGGGAATAACCTCTTGAGGCTGGAACTCGAATTCCATGGCCACGTCGTCGTGGTTGGTTTCTTTCCAGGCGAGACGGATAAGTTCCTTGTAGGCGGAATAGACCGACGTGTCCAATCCGGGAGGGATAGAGATGGTGGCATGTCCCGTGGTCTGGCTGATCAGCTTGGTCTGAGCAAAATAGGTTTTGAACACGGAATCAGAAAGCATTCCGCGGAGGTAGTTCAAACTTCTTTCCCATTCAATTGCCATACATCTATCCTTGACCGGTGGACCGGGTTTTCAAATCTATCAACAGGTAGGCCCTACAATCTAGAAAAATAGCCTTTGTTGTTGATAAGTTCAAGTCAAAGGATTGTAAAAAAGGGGCGAAAAAGACCCCGAACCGGCACTCTAAGTCCTTGATAGTCAAAAAATTAAAAAATCATGAATCGGGGAAGATAGGTGGTTTTGCTTTGCCAAATTGCGTTGTGTTATTAGTTTGTATGTAATTGTCGGGAAGGGCAAAATGCCTCCCGTTTGAGGCGGAAAATCCTTAAATTTTACGAAAATAACTACATTTGGGTTACTTATGCAGTTTCTTGACCGTCTCGATTATGTGTTCTGGATTCCCCTTGTTTTGTGGGTTCCCCTGTTTTTTTGGTTTATGCGTTGCTCCTATCCGCTGTTTTTCAAGAAAATGGTGAAAAAGGGAAAGAAATGGGCCTACATGCCCGAAAAGTTCGGAAAAAATTCCCCGCGGATGGCAATATATCGACTTTTGAACCTGCTTTTTTCTCTGGTCGTATCCCTGGGTTCTTCTATTGGTGTGGTCTGGGCGCTGAACAAGTGGACCCAGGTTCCTGCGGTTTACGGTTTTGCGTCGGCGATAGCGTTCCTGGTATTTGCGATAGTCCTGTACCGCCTTGCCGTAGGTAAGGTTGCGGTGATTTTCCAGTCGGCATATTTTCTGGAATACCGTCGCGCCCACTACGAATCGGATAGCAAGGGCAAGATGCAGAGCGAGGCGGATATCCACAACCGTGCCATCTGGAGCTTTACCAAGAACCTGAGGCATGCGGAATCCCACGGCAGGCTCTGGAAATACGTGAACGCCATGGCGAAAACCAAGAAGATCCCCCCTGATATCCTTGCGGAAGTTTACTAGGGTAGGGTCTAGGATTTAGAGGTTAGGATCTAGGTAGAATGTCTAATATATTGGATTCCATCGGTGTAGGGGAGAACGTCCTGGACGGACGGGCGGCTTGGAAATACGCCGAAGATATTTTGCTGAAGGTTTCTAGGACGTTTGCCTTGAATATCAATGTGCTCAAGGGACGCCTGCACAAGAGCATTTTGCTTGCCTACCTTTACCTGCGCATCGCCGATACCGTAGAAGACGACCCGGAGATGACAGCGTCCCGCAAGAACATTGTGCTTGGGCTTTTTTCTGCTATCTTCAAGACACCGGCGCTTTCTGACGATGCTGTGGCCGCCTTTGAGAAGGCTTTGCCCGACAGCTGGCATAAATCGGATCACCCCTACATGGACCTGTGCCTCCATACTCATGTGGTAGTGCCCCTGCTGAAAAAACTGCCCGAACGGTATGCCGCTCCGGTGCGGGCGGTGACGGTGGAAATGTGCCAGGGCATGGCGAAGTTTGCCCTTAGGCAAGAGGCTGCCCTCAGCTCCGGTTGGTTTACGCTGGAGCGTGTGGAAGATCTTGACGAATACTGCTACTACGTGGCGGGCATCGTTGGAAAATTGCTCACCAACCTTTTTGCTGCCGATACAAAACTGATAGGCCCTGCCCGCAAGGCGGAACTGCAAAAGCTGGATGTGAGTTTTGGCCTTGCGCTCCAGGTGGCAAATATCGTGAAGGACTGCGTGGAGGATTCTACCCGCCGGGTGTGCTTTGTGCCCGAAGAAATCTGCCGCCGTCACGGCTTCAAGCATTCTTACGAGATGTTCGGGCCGCCTATGGGTGACATGGAAGATTACAACAAACGCCGTGCCGCCGTGATGGAAGAACTGGTGAAAAAGGCTTGGAGTCATCTGGATGACGCCATCGCCTATACCAAACTGTTGCCCAATGTGAAAATGCGGACCCGCCTATTCTGCCTGTGGCCCTTGTTCATGGCTGCAGAGAATATGAAGATTATCGGCGATGGCTCCAGCATTTTTGCAACGGACCAGAAGGTGAAAATCACCCGTGAAACGGTGAAGCGGATTATCAAGCAGACCATGATGCATTTCTATTCGGATAAGTGGATAGACAAGAGTTATGCGAAATTGAAGAAGGAAGCTGGAATTTGAAAATAATTGATATCGTAAACAAGTGGCCGTTCCATTTGGGTGTTATCGTATTTAGCATCGTGTCTGACCAGCTCACAAAGCTGTGGGCGCTGGTGCGCTTTACCAACGATACGGGCGCCCCGAACCACGACGTGATTAACGTGATTGGGGAATGGATTCGGTTCCAGCTGGTGTTCAACAAGGGGGCCGCCTTCAGTAGCCGCCCTCAGGACCTGATGCCTTTCTTGCCGCCTTGGCTTTTCTTTTTGCTGATTTCCATTGTGGCAAGCGTCGTGCTTTTGTGGTTCTACCGCTCCATCGACAAGCGGGACTGGATGAGCCGTCTGGGCGTGGTGATGATTCTGGGCGGTGCCGTGGGGAACTTTATCGACCGTATGCGGCTTTCCATGGTGGTGGATTTTATCGATTGCGATTTGCCCGACTTTATCATGACCCGGTTCCCCACATTTAACGTGGCGGATTCCTTCGTGACCGTTGGCGTGGCGGTTGTGATTCTTTCGCCTGTGATTTTACGAAAACTGCACAAACAGATTAAGGACGAAAAACAAGGCACCGAACATTAAACTAGTAATGAGTTATGAGCGGTGAAATATTTTGTTTCCACCATAATTGACAACTCATAACTGACAACTCATAACTAACTATGAACTATCTCGTAAACGAACAGCATTCCGGTGAGCGCATCGACAAGTTCCTTGTGGGTGTTATGGAAAACGTGTCCCGTACCGACGTGCAAAAGCTGATTGCCGCAGGCGAAGTCAAGGTGGGTGGTGCGAAGGCTCCCAAGAATTTCCGTGTAGAGACGGGCATGGTGGTGGTGGTGGATAAGATTCCCGAAAAAGAAGCCAGCACCCTGGAGCCTGAAAATATTCCGCTGGATATCGTTTACGAAGACGATGATATCGTTGTGCTGAACAAGCCCCGCAACCTGGTGGTGCATCCGGGAAACGGCGTGCAGAACGGGACCTTGGCGGCAGGCCTGTTGTACCATTTCAAGGAAAATCTTTCGGCGGTAAACGGACCGCTCCGCCCGGGTATTGTCCACCGTTTGGACAAAGATACGCCGGGCCTTATGGTGGTGGCCAAAAACGATGCCGCCCACAGGCACTTGGCTCACCAGCTGGAAACCCGTACGCTCCACCGTACTTATAACGCCCTGGTGTGGGGGCATGTCCGTGACCTGGAAGGGACCATCGATGCGCCCATCGGCAGGAACCCCAAGAACCGCTTGAAGATGGCGGTAGTCAAAGATGGCAAGCCCAGCCGTACCCATTACGTGGCAAAGAAGTTTTTTGCCTTCGCAACCCTTCTGGAACTGCAACTGGAATCGGGACGCACCCACCAGATTCGCGTACACAGCCGTTACATGGGCCATCCGGTAGTAGGCGACCCGCTGTATGACGGTCGCGATGGATGCTTGAATCGCGTGTCGCCCCTGATGAAGGACATTGCGGCCAAGGTGCTGGAAATTGCTCCGGCCCAGCTATTGCAGGCGGTAAAGATTGAACTGATCCACCCGACTACGGGCAAGAAGATGAAGTTCAAGGTGCCTCTGGAAAAGCCTTTCGAGCAGGTGCTGAAACTCTTGAAGAAGGAATGTCCGGCAGACGCTCCGACCTTCGACGAAGACGAAGGGTTCCACGATTTTGATGCGGACATCCGCTTTGACGAAGGTTTTGAAGAAGAATTCGATGAAGAATCGCTGGACAAGTTCGACGAATGCGTGTTCCCGGAACTGAAGGAAAGAAAGACCCGCGCCCAGCGTCATGCCGAAAAGGCGGCGACGGCTGCTCATCGCAGGGCCAAAGCCGCCGAACGCAAGCGTATCAAGCAGGAGAAGGCCGCCCGTAGGCGTGGAATCGCTCCCGAGGATTTTGTAGAACCTGGATACGAGCCTACCATCGACCCGGATTTACTGTAATTGCTAATTTTAAAGTCAAACAAAGGATAAAACATGCGTGATCAATTCGAAAGCCCGCTTAATAAGCGTTACGCCAGCAAGGAAATGAGTTTCATCTTCAGCCCGCAGTACAAGTTCCAGACTTGGCGGAGGCTCTGGATTTACCTCGCCGAATCCGAAATGGAGCTCGGCCTCCCCATTACGCAGGAGCAGGTGGACGAACTGAAGGCCCACGAGAAGGACATCAACTTCGAAGTCGCCGAAGAAGAAGAAAAGCGCCGCCGTCACGACGTGATGAGCCACGTTTACGCTTACGGCGTCCAGTGCCCGAAGGCGAAGGGCATCATCCACCTGGGTGCAACGTCTGCTTTCGTGGGCGACAACACCGACCTTATCCAGATGCAGCAGGCCATGATTCTCGTGCGTAAGCGTCTTTGTCGCGTGATGGATAAGCTTTCCAAGTTTGCCATGAAATACAAGGACATGGCCCAGCTCGGCGCCACCCACTTCCAGGCCGCCCAGCTCACCACCGTGGGTAAGCGCGCTTGCCTCTGGCTCCAGGACATGCTCATCGACCTCGAAGAACTCAACTTCCTCATCGAAGTGCTTCCGTTCCGCGGCGTGAAGGGCACCACCGGCACGCAGGCCAGCTTCATGGACCTGTTCAACGGCGACGAAGAAAAGATTATGGAACTCGACCGCCGCGTGACCGCCAAGGCGGGCTTCAAGCGCGTTCTCACCATCACCGGCCAGACCTACACCCGCAAGTGGGATAACCGCGTGAACCAGGTGCTCAGCTCCATCGCTCAGTCTCTGCACAAGTTTGCCACCGACATGCGTCTGATGCAGGGTGTGAAGGAAGTGGAAGAACCCTTCGAAAAGACACAGATCGGCTCCAGCGCCATGGCTTACAAGCGTAACCCGATGAGGAGCGAACGCATTTGCTCCCTGGCTCGTTTCGTGATGGCCCTGGTGAACAGCACCGCCTTCACGCAGGCAACCCAGTGGTTCGAACGCACCCTTGATGACAGCGCCAACAAGCGCCTCGCCATTCCGGAAGCGTTCCTCGCCATGGATGCCATGCTCATCATCGCTGAAAACGTCACCAACGGCCTCGTGGTTTATCCGAAGGTTATCGAAAAGCGTATTATGGCCGAACTCCCGTTCATGGCTACCGAAAACATCATCATGGAAGGCGTCAAGAATGGCGGCGACCGTCAGGAACTCCACGAAGAAATCCGCGTGATGTCCATGGAAGCGGGCAAGGTCGTCAAGGAACAGGGCAAGGACAACGACTTGCTCGAACGCGTGCTGAAGAACGAAAAGTTCCAGAAGCTCGGCATCACCGAAGCGAAGCTCAAGGAAATCCTCGACCTCCGCAAGTTCGTGGGTCGCGCTCCGGGACAGGTTGTCAAATTTGTCACGGAAGAGGTGCGTCCCGCCATCGAAGCCATCCCAGATTGGGCTACGATCGACGCGGGTGAGTTGAAGGTCTAGCACTAAGTCAAATTACTCGTTAGCATAAATTCATTAGTTTCGCAATTTTTTTTAGAAATCGCTTTGGAAAAGTTCTAAAGCGATTTTTAATTTTATAATGCAAAAACGAGTGGCGTTTTTTTCTATTTTCATCCCATGCTTTTTCCGAAGAAGAATTTTGCTTTCTTGTCCCTTGCTCTGGCGACGCTTTCTTTTGCCCTTCCGCAGACGGGAACATTCCGCGATGCTCGCGACGGACACACCTACAAGACGGTTGTCATCGGGACCCGCGTCTGGATGGCCGAAAACCTTGCGTTTAACGTGAATGGGAGTGCCTGCTACGACAACAATCCAGAGAATTGTGCAAAGTACGGTCGCCTCTATAATTTTGAGATGGCAAAGAAGGCATGCCCTACGGGTTGGCACCTGCCAGAAAACGACGAATGGAAACGTTTTCGCACCGTCATCGAAGACAGCGACGGTAAGGAGGCCGCTTGGGTGAGCCTCAAGTCTCGGGACAAGTGGGATGGATCAGACCGTTATGGTTTTGATGTAGTGCCTGCGGGCAAGGCTACCGACGAGTTTGTGGAACTAGGGGTGTCCGCCCATTTCTGGAGCGCCACCAGCGAAGAAGGGGACGCCTACGGCTGGCATTTGGCCCCTCCGGGCGATTTCTCCATGGAGTTCGACGTGAGCAGCAACATGTATTCTGTGCGCTGCCTCAAGGATTACTAGTCTCCAGTATTTGTTTAAAAGGCTAAAGCGTAAATTCCGACAGCGCTGAGCCAAAGCAGGATTCCCGCATAGAATCCGCCCAGCAGGTCGTCTGCCATGACACCCCATGCTCTGGGGAATTTCTCGAAACGGTGTATTCCAAGCGGCTTCAAGATGTCAAAAAATCGGAAAAGCCCAAAGGCTATGGCTAAAAACCAAGGGTGAGCGACGATTATATCAGTGGGGAAAAATGCGAGCGCCATGAAGATTCCACACACCTCGTCAATCACGATCCAGCCGGGGTCTTCGGTACCCGTGTCCCGCATGGCCTTGTTCACAAACGGGATAGCTCCGAAAAAGACGATAAGGGCAGCCATGAGAAAATACAGGTTGACGCAGCAGAAACGACAAAGAATAAGCTCGGCCCCGTTTCCAAGTAGGTTGTTCGCCAAGAGGGCCATGGGGTAGGCGACAATTGCTGCGGCGAGGCTGCCCATGGTTCCAGGGGCCTTCGGGCTCATTCCCGAGCCGAAGAAGGTGGTGACCAGGGCTGTGAACCTGTCTGTCCCGCGCCATTCGTGAGGCACCCGTTTCTTACCGTATTTTTCTTTAAGTTCCTCTTTGTTCATTAAACCTCGTTCTGCACTCTACATGATCTTCTTCACATTATATATTTTAAATTCTGAACTCCGAAATCTGAATTCCTAATCAATCAGGCCACGCCGCCTCGGCACGTTCCTTTTCTTCGGCCTCCCGTGCAGTGCGACGTTCTTTCCAGCGTTCCAGCTGGTCCTTGAATTCCTTGCGGAGCCTCTCCATGCCGATGTTCTCCTTGGCGCTTATCTGGATTGCCTCCGGATAGTTCTGCAAAAGTTCGGTACGGCGTGCCTCGTCGGCGATTTCCACCTTGTTGAACACCCGGATTCGGGGCGTTTTTTCGTCGATGATACCTTCCAAAGTCCTGTGGGTCACTTCCAGGTGTTCGCGGTAGTCCGGGGCGGCTCCGTCCACTACCTCCAAGATGCAGTCCGCATGGGCTGCCACTCCTAAGGTGCTCTTGAAGGTCTCTATAAGGTTGTGGGGGAGCTTGCGGATAAAACCTACTGTATCCGAAAGGATAATGTTCTCCCCGTCCAGAAAAAGCTTGCGGGTGGTGCTGTCCAGGGTGGCAAAAAGCTTGTCCTCTACGTAAACGTCGGCACCGGTCAGGCGGTTTGTGAGGGTGGACTTGCCCGCATTGGTATAGCCAACGATTCCCACCTGGAATATGTCGTTTCGTTTTTCAGCCTGGCTTTCTCGGGCGTCCTCGATTTTGGCCAGTTTCTTTTTCAGTTCCTGGATACGCTTGCGGATCATGCGCCGGTCCGTTTCCAGCTGGGTTTCGCCGGGTCCCTTGGTGCCGATGCCTCCGTTGTGCTGGCGGCAAAGGTGGGTCCAGGCCCTAGTGAGGCGGGGCATCATGTACTGGAGCTGAGCCACTTCCACCATCAGGCGGCTTTCGGCAGTAATGGCGTGCTTCGCGAAAATGTCCAGAATTAGGCCCGTACGGTCCAGCACCTTGATTCCTGGCAGGCGCTGTTCCAGGTTACGCACCTGGGAGCCTGAAAGGTCGTCGTCGAACACCACCATCTTGGCGTCTAGCTGGGTAAGCGCATGCTTGATTTCTTCTACCTTGCCCTCGCCAATAAGGGTGGCGGGGCTAAAGTTCTGGACCCGCTGTAGGTATGTGGCTGTAACCACGGCCCCGGCGGTTTCGGCAAGCCTTCCCAGTTCCGCAAGCTGCTCCTGGGCAAGCCAGGGGCGAACCTTTGGAGTGGCAATCCCTACGAGGATACACTTTTCCTTTTCTTGCTTATGCTCCGCGGGCTCTTTCATCTAAGTGAAAATATAAAAAATCACCCTGGAACAGACGTTCCAGGGTGGGGTATTGGGTGTTTGGGTGTACTTATTTTGCGATACGCAAACTCTGGATCTTTCCGGTGGCTCCGGAGCGGAGGAAATAGATACCGGATGATTTGATAATGTTGTTGGCTTTGATGGTATTGATGGCATCTTGTGCGGAGCGAGCGTTCAAGCTACCGAGACGCTTGCCGCGAATGTCGATAATATCGTAGTCCGCAGCCATATTCGTGACCATCTTGACATTTTTGACGATTCCTTCCGGTTCTTCAGGCGCTTCGGGCGGTGCAACGTTTTCAAAAATGATGTAGTCCAGATTGAACCAGCCGCCAATGGATTCCACCTTCAAGATGTGCTTGCCTGTAGAGACGCTGTCCACAATTCCGCCAATTTCTTGGTAGGTGTTCCAGTCTTCATCGCCAGTCTTGGGAACAATCATTTCATCGGTGATGGGAACATCGTCTACATAAAGCTTGAAACTGGAATTTTCGTTAGCCGAAGAGACAACGGCCTTAATAGTGTAGGGGCCTTTTTGTTTAAAGTCTACGGTGTATTCCACCCAGTCGCCAGGTTCCGTATAACCGATAACCAGGCCCTTCATGTCTGTGCCGCCCCAATAGATGTCTACACCTTCATCCATGCGGAAGTTTGCATCGCCCTTGTTGTCACTGCTGCCGTCGCTATAGGAGTCGTTGCCAAAGCCGATACCGGCTTTATCGTAGTGCTCGGCCTGAATCGTGTCTTTTACGTCAATGACGATAGCGGTTCCGTTATAGGGTTCCTGTTCCTTTTCTTCGGAGTAGACAATTTCGGTACCGTTGGGAGTGATTTTTACGCTCTTGCCCTTGCTCAAATTGTTTTTGAAGTATTCTTCGAGCCAGACCATAGCGGCGCGCTTTTGACCGTTTGGCTGGATGATACCGGTGTTGGATGCCCAAGTAGAACCGTTGATGTAGCCCCAGATGGTAATGCCTGCAATCCACTCCGTTTCCCACATAAAGGGAATTTGGTTTGCATAGTCATTCTTTTGAGCATTGTCATCGGCTTGGCTGATGTCGTATTCCGTAATGAACAGGGGTAGCCCGGTTTCGTTATGGATTCTGGTCAATTTGCTTTCGAAGTCGGACTTGCTCATTCCCTTGCAGTCGTGGGCTTGCTGGCCGTATGCATCTACCGGTGCGCCATTCTTTATGATTGTCTGCACCAGTTCAATGCCTTCGTTCATCTGCCAGGTAAGGGTATTGTAGTCGTTGTAAATCAATATGGCATTCGGCCAACGTTCACGGGCCATCTTGAAAGCGGTAGTGATAAAGTCGTATTGGTGCTTGCCGTTTACCACACGGTCGCCACCGAGGGCTTCGATAATGTAGGAACCACCGCATTCGGTATCGTCGGTGCTACGGCCTTCGGCACCCTGGGCGGGCTTGCCGTAGCCGGAGTGGTAGTTGTTGCCGGCCCAGATGGCCTCGTTTACCACGTCGATGTATTCCAGGTCGGGGAACTTGGCGGCAACAGCATCAAACCATTCTGTAATGTACTGTTTGGTCTTTTCGACTGTGATGTTTGGGTTTTTCTTTTTGCAAAGGAAGTTCGGGTATTGGGAACCCCAAACCAGGGCGTGGAACTTGAAGTGGCGTCCGGGGGCTTGTTTTGACCACTGGTAGGCGCCATAACATTTGTCGTAGTTGTCCCAGGCAAATTTGCTAGTTCCACTGTTGCCGTTAGAAAGGCTATGGATGGAACCCCACTTGCAGCCGTTTTCTGCTGTAATCTGGTTCCAGTAGGTGCCCATGTCGTCACGAACCTGGCCGCTTGTGGTAATGTTGCCCAGGAACTTGGCTCCGCCATCGGCCAGGGCCGCATTGGCTACGGAGATTAATCCGGTCAGGGCAAAAAGCGCAACTGCTTTAGTAAAATTCATAATCCATCCCCTTGTTTTTATGAAATTTACCTAGAAAAAGGGGGGATAAACATTCCAATTTGGAATAATCTTTTGACAATTTATCCATGACTTTGTTAAGCCACGTTTACAAAAAATCCCGGAACATCAGTTCCGAGACTTTGTTTGAAGGGGAATTTAAATTTTGGCTACTTGACAATGCGCAAGCTATGGACCTTGCCGGTAGCTTTGGAGCGGAGGAAATAGACTCCTGTAGATTTCACCGTGTTCCAATTTTTGGCGGTGGCAATGGCCTGGTCCATGGTGTAGGCGCTGATGCTGCCCAGGCGCTTGCCATGGATGTCGATCAGGTCGTATTGGACCAAATGGTGAGCGGCCATGTGTATGTTGCCTGCGATGGCTTCGGTGCCAACGGGGGCGTTGTCTTCGGCGTCCTTGCCCTTGACAAAGTTGAAGTAGTCGAGGTCGAACCACTGCTTGACAACGGTCATGCGCAAGATATGCGTTCCGGCGGGGAGCGTCACGTTGGTCTTTACCTTGAAGAAATCGCCATAGACGGATTCATCTACTTCTTCGTCGCTGGGTTCGGCATTGGACTTGGACACGGTCAGTACGTCACCAATATCCTCGCCGTCTAGGGAGAACTTCAGTTGTCCGCCTTCGCCTGACACGGCGGCGAACAGGGTGTAGTCGCCGGCTTCCTTGACATTGATGGTGTATTCCAGCCAATCGTCGGTGGCGTTCCATCCGATGGCATGCTGGTTGCTACCGATACCATCCTTGATGTCTACGCCGGTACCTTCGCGGTAGGTACTCTTGCCTTGGTTCTCGGATTCTGCATCACCGTAAGAATTATTGCTTGTGCCGTCTTCGTTGCGGCCAACGCCCGGAATGTCGAAATCTTCGGCCTCGATTCTGTCTGCAAGGATGTCGAATGCGGTACCCCTGAAAGGCTTCTGGGGTTCGGGCTCTACAGTAGTTCCTCCAGCAAGTCCTGTGGTGTTGACCCCTTTGTTCGAGGCCAAGTATTCCTTGAGCCAGGTCATTGCAGGACGGTCGGTTGCACTCACGTTAGGGTTTTGATATGAAGCGCTACCCTGGGGTTGCATAATTCCTGAATTTGAAAGCCATGTTGCTCCATTAATGTAACCCCAAATGGTGATGCCTGCTATATGTTCGTTTTCCATGAAGTAGGAAATCTGCTCTTCGTAGCATCTTTTTTGGGTGTTGTCGTCGGAAGTGTTGATGTCGTATTCCGAAATGAACATGGGCATCTGGGTTTGGTTCCAGATTTTTTCTATTGTACTCTTCAGGGAGTTTAGATTCATGCAGTCTCCACCGCCGCCTGTACCATTCTGACCACCGCCCTGGGTCATCATGTCGTGGGCCTGGAGTCCGTATGCATCGACAGGGGCTCCATTCTTTTTGATAGTGTTGATGAGGTTTATACCTTTGTCAACATCGTATTGAATGGTGTTGTAATCATTGTAGATCAAGATGGCCTTGGGCCAGCGTTCACGTGCCATTTCAAAGGCTTTTGTCACAAAGGCATAGTTGCCATTGTTATCACCACCAAGTGCTGCCATGATATTGTTGGCTTTACAATCATTGCCACTACTTGTGGTATAGCAAGAATGGTACGAGTTGTTGCCGGTTCGAATTGCTTCGTTTACCACGTCGATCATTTCGAGATCGGGAAAATTTTCTTTGACCTTGTCGAACCATTGCGTAATGGCCTTTCGGGTGTCATCAACGCTCATGCCATTCAGCCAATTCGGGTATTGGGACCCCCAAATCAGGGCATGGAATTTAAAATGGCCTCCGTTGTTTACGGCCCAGTTATAGGCAGCTTTGCAGCCGCTAAAATTATATTGACCGCGGGTGCCTTCAATGGATGCCCACTTGCACTCGTTTTCGGCAGTAATCTGGTTCCAGTAGGTACCGAAGTCGTTACGAACGGTACCATAAGTCGTAATGTTACCTACGAACTTGGCGGCACCGTCAGCAAGGCCGGGGCCTGCGTTGGCAATGGAAGTTAGCCCAAAAAGGGCGAGAAGCGTAATCCTTTTGGAAAAATTCATAATATTCCCCTTTGATTCGCCCAACCTACTGCATCCCTAAAATAATATACTCTAATTTTTTTGAAACTGATAGTACTTTTTTGGTGTCCGGTTTGGATAAATTGTCCATGTGTTTGTTTGAAAATGTTTACAAAGTGCAATGCCGTTTTAAGCTTGTTTGGGGCAATTAACTTTTTTTTACGTCATAAAAAGCCATATTGCATGTATATTTAGGCCAAGGGAAAATGAGGCTGGGTGTGGAAACACATTAAAAGGAGCCTCTATGTCTATGTTTGGTGGAAAAAGCGCCGTTGGCACAACCTTCGGTTTTTTTGTATTTTCCTCGCTGTTTTGCGCACAGGCATTTGCCTGGAGCATTTCCGGAACAGTCCAGTCCAGCACGGGAGAACCGTTGTCCGGTGTGATGATTAACTCCTTTAACCATGCCGGTGTAAGAGCCAAGACGGACAATGTGGGGCATTTCAGCATTGATGAAAACACTGCAGTCCTTTCAGGTGTTGCGGATTTGGACATGAAGGTCCGTTATGCGAACCAGGTGCTGAGTATTGAAAATGTACACGCAAATATTTTTAAGGTGTCTGCGATAGATGCTTTGGGCAAGATAGTATATCAGCATTCCCTGCAACATGTCTTTGGAAATGTGTCCCTGGATTTTTCCAAGGTGTCCGCCCACGGGGTGAAGTTTATACGCATAAACATTGACGGCACAAATAGTTCCTACATGCTGACGGGCAGAGGCTCCCTGTTTAAAGATGGTGCTCCCTTGCCGAATTTCTCCTTCCAAAAAGAGGGGTACGAGGCTGTTATTTACCAGATGTCCCAGGAAAATGAGACCGGTGTGTCTATAATCATGAATCCGGCATCTTCAGACGTTGAATCTTCTAGTTCTGCAGGGTGGACCAATCCTACAAGCAATAGCCAGAGCGGAACCTTCACGCCTCCCGATGTTCCTACGACCTGCGCTGGTAAAACGGCAACTCCGGGCGATTACAATATGAGTGTGGTGGTGGATGGAAAAACTCGTACATTCATTATGCATGTCCCCAGCGCCTATAACGGGTCCAAGCCTGTTCCCATGGTTGTGGATTATCACCCCATCGGAGGGTCAGGCGCAGGCCAAATGGCGGATTATGGTGGTTCGACTTATAAGTCAAAAACGGACCCAGAAGGGGTAATTTCGCTGTACCCGGATGGTACCGATGGAGTGTCTCCCATGGGGGCTGGCTGGAATGTGGGCCCCTGCTGCTCCAGAGATGACGATGTTAAATTTTCTCGTGAAATGATTAAGAAAGTCGAGGAAATTGCCTGCATCAACCCCAGGAAAATTTATGCGACCGGTTTCTCCATGGGCGGGGGCATGAGTAATCATGTGGCTTGCAATATGTCAGATGTCTTTGCCGCGGTGGCTCCTGCAGCAATGGATTTGAACAGAACGAATAGCGCTGCATGCTATCCGGTGCGTCCTATTTCTGTGATCATGTTCCGCGGTTCTCAAGATAATGTTTGTCCTTATGCAGGTGGTGAAAGCTTTATGAGAGATGGGTTGGATTTCTTGGGTGCCGAAAATAATTTTAAGTTCTGGGCCGAAAAAGATGGCTGTACCGGCAACCCGGCCACAAATTCCAGTGGATGCCAGGAATATTCAAACTGCAAAGGCGGAGTGAAGGTTGTGCTTTGTACCGACAAGAATGGAGCCAATGGCACAGGAAACGGGCACGACCAGGGCAATGGCTCCATAGGCTGGCCCTTCTTGAAACAGTTCGAACTTAAGTAATTTACTTAATCCTGTGACCCGTCAAGTCAAAACGCATGCCGCCCTTTTCGACGAAAAGGGCGTTTCCTTTTTTGAGTAGGCGAGGAGCGGTAATGTTCTGAACCGCTGCAGAGTTTGCTTGACGGATTGCGCTAGTTGCTTCGCATTGCCCTTCGGTGCAGAACTTGATGTAGTCAATGTCCATCCAGTCGCCGGTTACTGTCCAGCGGAGTACGTGTTCGCCCTCGGTCAAGTTCACGGTCGCTTCGACTTCGTTGTAGTCATCGAAGTTGTTTTCGCCGGAACTGGCTTGCGGAACGGCAATTTCTTCGGTAATGTCTTCGCCATCCATGGAAAGTTTAAAACTGGAGGTGCTGTTTGCCGAAGCTACGGCGGCGGACATGGTGTATGTCCCCGTCTTGGCGACCTTTACGGAGTATTCCAGCCATTCGCCAGCCTGGTTGTAACCCACAATGTAACCGGTTGCCTTTTTGTAAATGTCCACACCGGTACCTGGGCGGTAACTTGAGCCTCCTTCGGTGGCGCCATGGTCCTCGGAATCGTTTTCGTTGTAGGTGGTATTGCCCCAACCCACTCCGTTAATGTCGAAATCTTCCATCTCGATCTTGCCCGGAATGGCGAATGCTTTTCCCTTGAACGGTTTACGGGGAACCGGTTTGATTATCAGGCGAAGCAACGCGGAACCGTGAGCAGGGAGTTCCGCGGAAACGGATGTACGTGCCCCTAGGTTCTTTTTTTGCCAGGCGTCGTAAACTTCTACTTCACCCTCTATGCCAAGGTCTGCAAAGGTGCATTCAACAGTCTGGGTAGAAGAATTGTTGTTGAGGAGTGCCACGGCAATATCACCACTGCGCAAGGGCTTGGTCCAAACCTGCTTGCCGTCCACGTCAGAAATACGGTGGCCCTGAACACCCAGGGAATCTTGGTTAATGGCGATCATTTCCTTGTTTAGGTATAGTTCCTTGACCTCGTTGCTCATGTTACGGACGTCGGAACTGATCATGATGGGGGCCGCCATAATAGACCACATAGTCATCTGGGACTTTTGTTCTTCGTAAGAAAGGCCGTTGTTGCCCACTTCAAGCATGTCCGGGTCGTTCCAGTTGCCGGGTTTTGCATTTTGCCAGTACTTGTTGTTGTCATCGATAATTTGATAAACCCCTCGGTACCAGGAAGTAGAAATCCATGCGGGGCCAATATCGAAGGTGGTTCGCCAGAGGTTGGCAATTTTAGGCATCCATTCCTTGTATTCCCACATGCAAATACTGAACACGATGTCGCGGCCAGAATTGAGGAGAGCCTTGGACATGGCGGTATAATCTTTTTCTTGGGTGTTCGGATTAGATTCGCAGTTGTCGTACTTGAGGTAATCTACGCCCCAGCTAGCAAAGGTTTTGGCGTCCAGATCTTCCCTTCCGTTAGAACCGCTTTCGGAGCCGGGAAATTGATCGGAATTGTTGTAATGGTGGCAGGTTCTGGTTCCGCGGTCACCGTAAATGCCAAACTTGAGCCCCTTGCTGTGAATGTAGTCGCCTAGGGCCTTCATTCCGCTGGAAAAACGGTCAGGGTCGTGGGTGAGTTTGCCGTTTGCATCGCGGTGCTTAGCCATCCAGTTGTCGTCAAGGTTCAGGTAAATGTAGCCCGCATCTTTCAAACCGGAAGAGACCATGGCGTCGGCGATTTGCTGAATCTGCTTTTCGTTGATGTTTTCGTGGAAAACATTCCAGCTGTTCCACCCCATGGGGGGCGTAAGCGCCAGATTGTTATAGGACTGGGCCATGGCCGGAGCGGTAAGGCCAAAGAAGACGAGGGTTGTCGCTACCGAAATTTTTCCGACGATTTGCAACATTTTTTTATTCTCCCTTTATTTGACTATCACCCGGTGCATGACGGTTTGGGATTTAATGAAATACACTCCCTTGTGTGGAACCATCGTCTGGACTTTCGTTTGCGCCTCGCGGATGCTTGCGGCACTTACACTGCCCATAAATTCCCCGTTCAGGCTATACGCGCGGTAGGTCTGCACCCCCTGCACGTTAAGGCGGGGCTGTTGTGCGATGCTTGAGGTCTTGCATTCGCCCTTGCAGATTTCAAACCAGTCCACATTCACGTTGTTGCCCACGATTTCTAGTTTGAGGGTGTGTTCGCCGGCAGCGATTTCAGAGGTCTTTGCGGATACCACCGAATAGGTACTCCAGTCATTTTCACTGTTTTGTTTGGCAATAATTTCGTCGGTAACGGCCTTGCCGTCTATATAGAGCTTGACTCCTGCTTTTTCGGAGGGGGTTGCCATATTTACCCGCACGTCGTATTCCCCGGCTTCTTCGAAATTGACGGTGTAGCGCAACCATTCGCTTTCGGCTGTGTAACCGAGGGCATATCCCTCGCAATTCGTTGTGTTCGCCTCGTCGGAGCAGCCAAATCCCACAATGTCTACGCCGGTTTCGCGGTAGGCCTTGCCTTTGTTTTCGCCGTCGTTGTCGCTATAGGCCTTGTAGGGTTTGCCTTCGTCAAAGTTTTCGGCCTCGATTCGCCCGGGAAGTGTAAGAGCCTTGCCGCCGTAGGGGGTAGGGGGAACCAGTTCCTGGGTGCTTTCCAAGTAGATTTCATCTTTGTAGTCTTTGCCAACCTTGAACCAGTCAAAATCAACATAACCACCTGCCGTTTTGGTGGCATAATTGAACAGGCCAAAGCGGTTTCCGGTGAAATAGTCAAGGCTGAAATTGAGGGAAACATCGGAACCGATTTTTGTCCAGGCAGAGCCATCGGTGCTGTAGTAGAATGAAGCGGTTCCTTTGTCTAGAGGTAGGTCAAAATCCATGCGTAGGAAAACCTTGGAACCAGAAATCGGTTCGCTAGCTTTCTGTACGTCACCATTCTTGTCGCCCTGGTACATCACCACCTTGTAGTTGCTACCGTCTTTAGCGAGTCCCACAAAACCTCTGTTCTCTTGGATGGTCGTAAGGCCGGCAATGTCACCATCCTTCATTCCGCTTCCGTCCAAAGAAATACGGCCGGAGCACTTGGGTCCAAAAGTGCGCTGGGTCAGGGTGTTCTTTGCTTTTAAAACACTTGCATCGGTACGGCCTGTGGTAATGCGGAGGTGTCCGGGATTTGCAGTGAGGCTCCAGTTTTTGTTGTCAGAATTGTGGTTCCACTGCCACTCCAGAGGCAAATCTTCGCTATCAAAGTCGTCAGAGGTGACCATGCCGTAGCCGGGCAACGGTGATTCGGGTAATTCCAGGGTTGCAGGAGCTTTGTTTGTCCCGCTAGCCGGTTCCGGCCAGCCATCCTTCCAGACTGTGGGAACCAGGTGGGGAATACGCCCTACGGGGCCGGAATCGCGGAACAGCAAGGTGTACCATTTGCCATCGGGTGTGTCAAAGATGCTTCCCTGTGCCACGCCGTTGTCGGACAAGAAAAATCTACCCTCATAACCAGTAAGCAGGCTGTTTGAACGGTAAACGATAGAACTGCGTCCCCTGTTTGCGGGCCAGGAAATGGTAAACAGGTAGTATTTCCCGTCTATTTTTTCCATGTGGGAACCCTCCTGCTTCACGTAATAGTTGCTGGAACCAGTTACCTGGTCAATATTTACTCCTCCAAGAATGCCGCTTCGTCCATTCTGTTTTAAGCCCGATGCATCGCCATTGAGTTCTACATATTTAATTTCGTTACCGCTTCCGTAAATGACCCATGCGGTTCCGTCGTCGTCAAAAAACAAGGAGGGATCATGGTACATGTAGGGAAGTTGCACTTCGGACCAGGGACCGTTTTCTACATCGGCGGTTTTGTAGATATGGGTCTTTCCGGTAGTGTAAGAGGGTGTCAAAACGTAGAAATTCCCCTTGTGGTATCGAATGCTGGATGCCCAGGAACCTTTGGCATAGGCACTTTTTCCGTTGTTAAGGCTTTGTTCGTCGTTATTGGTGAGGGTCTGGTAGGCATAGCCTACCGTGCGCCACTGCGCTAAGTCGGTGGATTTCATTACAGGTACACCAGGCGCATAGTACATGGTGGTTGATACCATATAATAGGCATCGTCAACGCGCACAATGGCGGGATCCGGGTTGTCTGCCCATATTATGGGGTTAGAAACGGTAACTGCATACACCGCACATGAACTGGCAAGGGCTATGCCCAAAATTTTAAACCATCCCATTTTTTTTCTCCCAGGCCAGGGTACACCCTGCCCTGATAAATTGTCCAGCATAAAAATACCCTCCAAAGTGGATGTTTTGACTCAAAAAAGCAAAAATGCCCTTGACAAATTGTCAAGGGCGATACCCCGCATGACGTCTCCTTCTTTGTACATCATGTGGGGATGATTTTGTTTTGTTACGGGATGTGCGTTATTTTTTTGTATACAATCTTTTGTTGTATTCCGGCGGGACCTTTGTGGCGCAGCAGGTAAACACCCTGGCGGAGGTTTCCCATACCTTCTTCAACCATACGGATTGCTGTGTCCATGCCGCGGGCATTGAACCGAGCTACCTGTTTCCCTTGCAAGTCAAAGAGGAAGAATGTAGTTTCTGTATTGTTTACTAGTTTCTGTGCGGTAAATGATTCGGGTTCTTGTGTTTTGTAGGCTTCAGGGTCCGTTGCATCCTTGCCTTTGACGAAGGTGAAGTAGTCTATGTCGAACCATGAACCGGTCACTGTCATGCGGAGGATATGTTCGCCCTCTGGGAGTGTTACGTTTGTCTGAACAAGGTTATAGGAATCAAAACTGGTCCCGCTTGTTGGGACTTCTGCAATGGTTCCCCCGTCTATGGAGAGCGAAAAACCGGAGGTCGAATTGTCTGTCGCCACCGAAGCGAACATGGTGTAGTCACCGGCTTCCTTGATGTTTACGGAATATTCAAACCATTCACCTTCCTGGTTGTAGCCAAGAATGACCCCGGTTGCCTTGTCGTAAAGGTCGGCGGAGGAGGCGTCGTCTTTTCGATAGTCGGAATCACCTCTGTTTTGAGAATCTGTGTCGCTGAAGGTCTTGTTTGCTGCTCCTGTACCTGGGATATCGAAGTTTTCTGCCTCAATTTTTCCAGGGATTTCGCTGGCCTTGTTTCCATAGGGAGAACGTGGTACAAGAACAACTGGGCCGAGTTTTATGTGCTTGAGCATTTCATCGGCATAGCGCTTTCCAAACTCCTGGTATGATGCACTGCTGAAGTGGTAGGAGTCTTTGCCGTTACCTGAAAGTCCGTCGGAACTCACGAAATAAGTATTGTCCATCACGTTGGGGAGAGTCTTGATATTGTTTCTTGAAAAGGACCAGCAGCATCCGCCTGCGTCTTGTTCCTCTAGTCCCCCGGCAAGGAACGGAACCGTGTCGGAACTTAGCCCCAAGGCTTCTAGAATGTCATCACGGGTCTTTTTGACTTCGGCTTGCCAGTTGTTGCCATTCATGGAGCCGGATTCGCCTTGGTGGAAGATGAAGCCCTTGATAACTCCCAATTCCATGGCTTTTTTGGCGGTTTCCACAATACGGGCGTGTGCATTGCCGTCGGAGCCATAATCCTTGGCCCAATTAATCAAGTATTGATCGTTTGGGAGAGGTAGGGAATTTAAATATTGGGCGTATTTGTCTTTATCAAATAGTTCAATCTTCGTTCCACCTACAGCAACGGGAATAATGCCGACCGTTACATCGGGGAGGGCATCCGCCATGGCGCGACCAAACCAGTCGGCTACCGAAAGTCCTTCGCCACAGTGGAACATCGGGGGAATAGCGGGGTAGACCTCGTACAAGGTCGGGCGGCCAAGCCCTGCGCACCCCGTTGTGGCGAACATTTTGTAGCGCGGGTGCTCCACATTGTCAATTCCATTCCGAATATCGCCTGCGCCAGCCATGTTGCTCTGCCCGTAGGCAATGTAGATATGGAAGTTGGGGTCGGGAGCGGCCAACAACAGCAGGGGCAGTGCCAAAATGAGACTAGCAAATCGTATATTCATTTATATTGCCCGTTTTTAGAATTGTGTAATAAAATCCCATGTGGCTGCAGGAACCCAAGAATTCCATTGACCGGGGTCCTTATGATCCCAGATATGTCCTGCGTCATCAGTGCACCAACGGACCGGGAAACGTTCGTCTACGTCTTTATAGTCGTAGCATTTGTGCTGTGAACTATAAGATTCTTCAGGTTGTTCTAAAGTGGCGTCTTTTCCTTCGGCGCTTGCGTTTTTAAGGGCTGTATTGCGAGCGGATTTACCCATTTCGGGCTTGCAAAGTCCATCGTTCATGCCGTGTACACCCATCCAGGCGATGGGCTTGTTTTCTACTTCAGGCAACCAGATATTGATATCTGCTGTTTCATAGACGGCAACGCCACGGAGGACATGCTGGTGGTTTCTGGAAAGTCCGTTGGTGAACATGGAGCCATAGCTGAAACCGGTAGAGAATACTCTCGATGAGTCTATGCAAAGTTCGTTTTGAAGCTTGGCCAGCAGTTCATCGAACATGGTATAATCGGTTTCTCCCCAAGGCGGGCAATTGTTGCTAAAGCACTGACCGTCCGGAGCTACGAAAATAGTCGTTTTACCGTTGTCAAGGGGCATAAGTCCGTAGTATTTCTCATTTTTAGCGACATTTGAACCTGAACCGTTCATGCACTGCATTCCGAAAACAAGACGGTATGGCTTATTTTTGTCATAATTGTCTGGAATGTCGATATAGATTTTTCGGGATTCATTTTGTCCCTTGAAATTCCAGGAGAATTGGAAATCACCTGATTTCGGCAATTGCAGGTCTTTCCCGCAGCCCTTTGTTGGCACGGGATCGTTGCCTTTGGCCCACCCAAAGGCATAAGTCTGCTCCTGGGCGGATTCAGATGAGATGGCTTGTTGTGAACCGCTGTCCGAAGATGTGGTATTATCCGGTTCGGTAGTTTCGCCTGCAGCCGAAGAGAAACCATCTGGCTGTGTATTTTCTTCGGAAGGAGAACTTTCGCCGGGTAGGGTAGAGGTCTCCGAACTGGTAATATCGGGTTCTCCGGCGGGTGGGATTTCTTCACCTTCGGAGTTAGAAGAAATTTCTGGGTTATCCAGGTTCCCGAGCAGGTTCGTCGGGTCTGAAGAATTGTCTGAACAGCCTACCAGCGCGAAAATACCGGTTAAGGCTAGGGCATTGATGATCTTGTTGTGCATTTGACACTCCCTTTTGATGATACCCCTATCATCATCCCCATTTTTAGTTTAGTAATTTGTGTGAACTTTTGCAACCCTTCCGTTTGTTCGGCAACGGATTAGGTTTATACCTGTTGTTTTCATATTGCCCATGATGGAGCCGTTTTTCCATAATTGGATTGCTTCCGTCATGTTTCTCGCGGTAAAGGTTGCCATTTTTTTACCACTCAGGTCAAAGACATCGTAGGTGACGCTTGTGGGTGCATCAAGATGCAAGTCTTTTTCGGAAATGGCCATGACTTCTTTGACAACAGACCCTTCGGCGTCATAGGCTTGCAACATGAACCAGTCCAGATTTACGTAGCTTCCCGTGATGGCGAGACGGATGATATGGGTTCCCGCTTCGAGTTCCACATCACCTCCTTCGATTTCCTGGTACACGCTCCAGTCATTTTCGGCAGTTTGGGGAATTGCAATTACATTGGTGATGGGGTTGCCGTCTGCGAGGAACTGGACGCTAGAAGTTGTTGAGCCTGAGGCGGCATTGAGGGTGAGTTTATACTTGCCTGCGGTGGCCACGTTAACGGTATATTCAAGCCATTCGCCTTCATTGGTGTATCCGATGGCCATGCCGGAGCCTCCCATTACAATGTCTACGCCTAAATCGTTACGGTAGTCGGCGTCGCCCTTTTTTTCGGATTCGGTGTCGTAGTAGGTTTTGTTTCCAGAACCTACACCTGGTACGTCAAAGTTTTCAACTTCAATTTTTGCAGGCAATTCAACGGCGGTCCCACCGAAAGGTTCTCTGGGAACTTTAATTTGCGGTCCCACACCAACGAGTGTGACAATGCAATCCTTGTTGCTCGTATTGCCGGCATCCATGGTGATGGTTACAGAACCATTCTTTACTTCGAGCTCTCCTTCGTATTGGGCGTTTTTCGCTTCGCTAGTGGTGTACATGTGGAAGGTTTCAATGTTTGCTCCAGGAACATTGACGGTTACCGTCTTGTTGTGTCCGTAATCCCTGTTTACGAGCACCACGATTACGCTGTCTCCTCCTGCGCTCTTATAGGCGCTGGCGTACAGGTTGTCTTCGGGCTTGGCGGTTGCGCCTACACGGATTGCGCCGGGGCGAACAAATCGGGCATACTGAGAAAGTACGTAGCCACGCTTACTGATCTTACCAATTTCGTTGGACGGAATCTGGATTTTGTTGCCGAAATCTTTCTCCATAATCAAGCCGTAGCAACGACGGATATACCACCAGGTATATTGACTGAAGTTTCCCACAACCATGGCGCGATAGATTTCGTAGCCAACATCCATAGCACGAACAGTGTCAAGCTTGTTGACGTTGGCCTGGTCGCCGGTTCTCATTACCTTTCGCCAGTAGTTGGCACTACCGTCGCTTTCGGTGTAATGTTCTGTCATCCAGCGTTCCACGTTCTTCTGGTCGGCAAGGCTGTACTGGAAGAAATTGTCTCCGGTATTGGCTTCGCTTGCATAGAAGTGGGCCCCGAGAATGTCGATGTTTTTCAAGGCTCCTGCATCGTTAAGGATTTGGTTATACAGATTTTTATCGTAACTGAACGATTCTGCAGAAATAACCTTGTTTCCGTTTTTACGGAGTTGTCCGGCGTAGTTCTTGGTGAATTTATATAGTTCGTCGGCACTCCAGCAGGTCCAGGAATCGCACCAGTCGGGTTCGTTCTGTATGCTTATGGCATAAAGAGGAACGCCCTGGTTTTTCATGTAGGCGGCAAAACTGTTGAGGTGGTCTACATAGGCCTGCCAATTGCTTTCGGAAACTTTCGTTGTTTGATAATTTTTACCCCATCGATTTAAAGTATAGGGGGTCTGTAAATTTTGGGGCGGTTTCCAAGGAGTGGCATAGACCAAAAAATCCTCACCGGCATATTTCTTGGCGTATTTTGCGGCATCCAACTCTTTTCCAAAGTTATTGCTACTTTCGTTTACCGGAATGCGCAACACGCTGAGGCCGATAGTGCCATCACCTGTCCCGAAGGCGATTTTTGCATCGGCTTCGGACAATCCTGCATTGCCTTGCCAGGTGTTATGAACCATGCCGCCGAACCCGCGGATAACCTGGTGTTCTTCATCTAGGTCCACGTTGACGGTGGAGGCCGAGACGATTCCTGCAACACCCAGGACCCCTAACGCTATGGCCGCACCCTTGATTGTTTTTTTGATCCTCATATTTCCCATCCCAAATTTTTAGCGCTTTGCGCGGACTTTTGCAACCATGCCGTTACTACGGTTACGGATGAGGCAAATGCCGATACTGTTTTCGGAACCCTTTACAAGACCGTCTTGCCAAAGTTTTGTTGCTTCCGCAAAACTGTGGGCTGTAAATGACGCAACTTTCTTACCGTTTATGCTGAATACATCGAAATGGGTTGCCTGCGAATAGTTCATTTTTCCAGTGCTGTGCAAGGCGTCAACATAACCGATGGGTTTCGAGTCTTCGGCGTCCTTGCCGGCCTCGAAATTGATGTAGTCAATATCCATCCAGTCTCCGGTTACGGTAAAGCGTAGGATGTGTTCACCTGCGGGGAGAGCCACGTTTGTGAAAACCTTATTGTAATCGTCGTAGTTTTCTTCTCCGGAAGTTGCTTGCGGAACTGCTATTTCTTCGGTAATGTCGTTGCCGTCGATGGATAATTTGAAACTGGATGTGTTGTTGGCCGATGCCACTGCGGCAAACATGGTGTAATCGCCAGCTTCCTTAATGTTTACGGTATATTCCAGCCATTCTCCGGCTTGGTTGTAACCGACAATGTATCCGGTTGCCTTTTTGTAGATATCTACGCCGGTACCTTCGCGGTAACTTACGTCATCGTTGCTTTCGGCTCCATGATCTTCGGAATCGTTGTCAGAGTATGAATCCAGCCCAGCGCCACGCCCCGTTCCGGGAATGTCGAAATCTTCCATTTCAATTTTGCCAGGAATTTCCCAGGCTGTTCCCTTGAATGGCTTTTGCGGTTCAGGTGGCGTCGTGCCGCTACCTTCAAAGCCCCAGGCCTTGATGGCCATGGTAGAATCCTGATTGCCCTTGAACACCAAGAAGAGTTGTTCTACGATGCCTTTAAGTCCGGATACTTCGCAAGAATTTTCAACAAATGTATTCTTGTTTGCGGTTTTCTGGAGCGTGCAGGTGCCAGCCAGAGTTCCTGTAGCAGAACCTGTATGGATTTCAATTTTGTTGCCGTCGGCAATGCTTGCCGCTTCTACCGTGAAGCCTGTGGCTGCCGTGCCGAAATCTACGCCAGACACGCGAATCCAGGATTCCTTAGTTGATAGCGGAAGTAAGAATGTTTCGGCGGCTTTGCCTAGAACGAAGTTGGAACGGCTGCGAATTCCTTTCTGCTTGGAACTGGTGAGAGCCGGGTACCAATCGTAGGGGTCAAAATTCTCAAGTTGTTTTGGACCTTCCTTGGTAAAAGTCAATTCTTTCATTGTTCCGTCACCGTTATAGAAGAATTCATCTACACTCACACTACGGTGGTAAGCGGGGTCTGGATTTGCTTTGCCGTCTTCGGCTGGAATTTTTTCAAGTCCGTCGTATCCATTTGCGATGCGACGGTCATGATAAACAACATACCAATGGCCTTTGAATTCTGCAATACCATGATGGTTGTTATTGTATGAATTGATATTTTGTCCGTTAATACTTGGGTTGCCCATAAATATTCCTTTATAGGTGTATGGACCCATAGGACTACTGGACATGCCATAGGCAATGCGTAAATCCCGCGTACTATAAGAGAGGTAGTAATTGCCCTTGTATTTATGGATATACGACGCCTCCATAGTGGCAGGACCACCAATTGGCAGATGGGTTTTTGTACTTACATCGAAACTGTTGATTTCGGAGTTGAACTTGTAGATGTTAAAGTTGTCGCTACCGTTATCTATTGCTGGACGTTTTGGATTTGGATTTTTGTCGTTTGGAACTCCTCCGCCACCAACGGTAAAGTAAGCCGTTCCATCGTCATCGATAAAAATCGCAGGGTCAAAGCACCAGTCTAGTCCATCGCAATCGGCTATGCCACCGCCCCAGTTGTTGATGAGCTTTTTCCCTCCTGCAACAGGATTCTTATATGGTCCTTCGATGTGATCAGATTCAATAAGTCCGATACCTGACCCGCCTCCATCAGGAAATACAATGTGGAATTTACCTTTATTATCTACCGCAATTCCCGACGCCCAGATATCTCCGATTCCATCGACTTCCCTGGCATCATAAATAATGCCGAAGTCGGTCCAATTCTTCATATCTTTACTGCGAAAGGCGTAGAGAGCTTTAATGGAGTAGCCTGTTGCGTTATATGGAGCTGGGTCGTCGGAATCGGTGATGATATAGAAATATTCATCGTTGGCAGTAGCGGCAGGGTCTGCCAGGTAATGGTAACTGGAAATGGGGTTGTCCGCCAAGGCAAATGAAGTTAGCCCGGCGATAGTGAACAGCGTAGAAATCGATGTGTTGGCGAGATTTTTTACACCCATGGTGTCTCCTTGAAAATCTTTTTTCCCAACACTAAATCTAGGCTCTTAAACGCAAAAAATGCCGCCAGAAGCGACATTTCCCGTGGACAAATTATCAATAATAGTGTATCTAATTTTTAACGGACGAAGCCTTCGGCGTGAAGCTTTCTAGACCGAAAACTTCGATGTCGTCAACCCAGAATTCTCCGCCTTTTCCGCCAAAGATAGAGAGGTTGGTAACCTTGTCCTTGACTGCATCCCAGCCGATATTTCCGCCGGTATTGTTGCTGTCTACGGAAAGAAGGTTCGACGGGGTTACCGTGTAACGGGTCCATTCCTCGGTAAGGGGGATATGCATCCAAGATTTACCACTCTGGATATCGGCGGTGGTATCGGATTCAATAATGTCAAAGGAGAAGGAAACGTAGTTTTCGACAGTTCCCTTGGCCCAGAACACAATGGAATCAAGTTCGCTCATATCGACGGCACCACCCAGGTAACGTCCCATCAGGGTCCAGTTGTATAGGGAGTCGTTTTGACACATGAAATGGGCCACATAGCCTTTGCGGTCGCTTAAGGTATCGGTGATTTCGAGGCTTCCGCTAGCGTATTTTGAGAAAGCGGTGTACCACTCCTTGATTTCTCCATTCTCAAGGGCGTTTTCAAAATCATCGAACATAAAGTGTATAAGCGTGTCCGTAGGAATTGTGTCCGTGTCGGCGGTATCCGCGGCTACGGTGTCTTTAGAAACGGTATCTTTGGGCGGAGCCGTTTTGTCGACCAAGGCTACAGTTCCAGAACCACCGCAGCCTACGCAAAATTCTTCCTCTGTAAGAATCTGGGAAACGGTGGCCCCCGAGCTATTGGTTTGCGAGTGGACTAGCACGAATTCGAACAAGCCTTCGGGGAGTGACTCGAAGGAAAAATTGCCCTGGGAGTCTACGGGAACCTTGTATTCCAGACCGCGAATCATGACCCAGGCGGGGTATTTGTCCGTGTAGGCCTTGCCTTCAAAAGATGCGGGAATGCCTGTTTGCACAGTCACTACCTTGCCGGAGTCATTATCGACTTGAGTGATTTCGAAAGTGGTAGCTCCCTTTTGTTCCTGCTCATCTTGGAGACCGCGAACTTCTACGATGTAATTGCCTCTGGGCAGGGAATCCAATTCCAAAATACCGTTTTCGTCGGTCTGTGGATGCTGGGTAGAATTCAGATCAGCATCGTCTGCGAAGTACTTTGAATCATGGATGATGACGTACGCCTTGGAGGCGTTCTGTCCATTGGCCAATTTTACATGGAAGGCTATGGAGTTTTCAGTCTCAAGAGAAGAACCGGCAACATCGCCGTTGTTGGAACAAGCGACTAGCATTGCCAGTGCAGAAAATCCTATGTATTTTACCCAAATCATCTTCGTCCTGTAACCCTTAATATACCTTATTTTATTTGTTTTTGTGGGCTACAGGGAAAAATGCCATAGAAAGTTGCATTACCCTGTCGGGATTTTTGGCTCCATCCACCCTTTTTTGAACAAGACGGCGGAATTCCTTGAGCATGTCCCCCCAAGTCGTCGAAACAGGCCTGATCTACGGAAAGGGTCAGGGTGGAAATATTCCGTTCTTCGACGGGGGTGTTTTCCAGAGAATCGGCGGCAAGTCCTAGAATCTGACGCTGGAACTTGCGGACGGCATTTTTCTTTTCTGGGCCACCGACGGTCAGGTGGGCGTCGGTCAGGGCCAGTTTACCGGAGGCCATTTTCTTGACAAGCCCAACTTCTAGCAGGGTGTCGATGGCCTCTTTGGCTTGTCCTTCGGTAATAGGCGGGCAAATATCTTTGGCGATTTGCTTCAGGTTTACCGTGCCGCCGTTCAGTTCCAGGTAGGCGCGCACGGCAGGAATCCACCAGTTTTCCAGAAGTTTCAATTCTGCCTGTTGCAGGCTGTGGAGGTGTACGTCACGGAGGGAGAGGGCCTTGGCCATCAGCTCTTCCCGTTTGTTCTTGTCCTTGGTGACGGCTGCAGAATAAAGTAACTCAAAATACTCCGCCTGCCTGCCAGAAAGGGCGAGAATGTCCTTGGCGGCGGGGAGGGCATGGGCGGGGAGGTGCTGTTTTTTCTGGAGCACACGATAAAGGTAGCTGGAATCCAATCCCAGCTTATCGCCCATCATGCGGTAACTATACAAAGGCATCTCCGCCTTCCTGCGGTCGTAATACTCCTTCAGGAAGTCGCGGTAGTCCTGTGTGTCAGAAAACTCAATCATTTTATCCAAAAATACCATTATAAATTGCCCTAAAATGAAAAAAAACGCCAATTTGTATGGATAAATTGTCCATAAAGGCTGTTGAGAACGTGATGGAAATCACAAAGTGGGATTCTCTCTTGTCAGAATTGTTGAATGTTTCTATATGTGAAAATATGAATGATTGTTCATATAATGACGAGCCGCTTTCATTGGACACCTTTTTTGAACTGTCCGAGTTCTTCAAGTTTTTTGGGGATACTACCCGAATCCGCATTATCGAGATTCTTCTTTCGGGGGAGATTTCGGTAAACGAGATAGCGGAAAAACTGCAACTGGGGCAGTCGGCGGTAAGCCACCAGCTCCGGATCTTGAGAACGGCTGGTCTTGTGAAACCCCGTAGGGTAGGGCGCACCGTTTTCTACGCCCTGGACGACGAACATATCGGCCTGATTTTCAATACGGGCCTTGCACACATTCTGCACAAGAAGGGAGTGTAAAATGCCTAACTTTGCCGAAATAGTCGAGAAGTTCTTTTGGCAATTTGTAATGCTTTTTTCAGAGATGGCTCCGTTTTTGTTGCTGGGCTTTTTGCGGTGCTACGCCCCATAGCAGCCTTTGTGACGGCTATGCTGGGAGGCGTGTTCCATTCCGCTGGCCTTGGCGCTAGTGGCTAAAGGCATTACCCCGGGGGGCTTCCATGTTGCCCCATGGCTCCGCCGAATGCCACGGGCATGGGGCCCTGGGCGTATTCGATTACGCCTGCGCGGTGCTTTTGGCGGCGCTCATGATTTATGCGAAGTTTGCCCGCAAGGAACTCCGTGTGGAATGGCACGACGGGCACGATGTGGACGAATCGGCACTGAAAAAGGCTGTTGAAGACGCCGGATTCGAATTCGGCGGCCGAGTTTGAGCAGCCAGTCTTAAACCGTCTTGACTGCCAGCCCCCGATTGTCATGCCCGCCTTGTGCGGGCATCTCCTTTTCTTCCTGCAATAAAAATTATATTATCCCTCGTCATGCACATCCGTATTACCACAGAGACCAAGAACCGCCTGCTCCGCTTTTACAGGAACAAGCGGGCTTTCGTATCGCTGGTGGTGCTGGTGGTGGCCTACCTCCTTTCGCTGACAAGCCCCTGGACGGTAAACGACGAACCGCTGTACCTGAAGTATAACGGCAAGAGCTATTTTCCGGCCTTTGTGCGTTACAGCGAACAGGAATTTGGCGGCGACTACCAGACCGAGGCGGATTACGGCAAGCTTTTTGCCGACGTTCGTGAATGCGAAGAAGAAGCGGCGGAAGGTTACACGAAGGCAGGGGGCTGCCCCGAGATGTGGGCCCTGATGCCGCCCATTGCCCACGATCCTTTGAAGGCGGACTTGACTGAAGAAGGCGCTCCGCCATTTGCCCCCAGTTCTCGCCATTGGCTTGGTACCGACAGTAACGGTCGCGATGTGCTTGCCCGCCTGATTCACGGATTTCGCATTTGTATTTCGTTCAGTCTGTTTCTCACTATTCTTGGGACTTTCCTCGGCATTGTCATTGGCGGTATCCAGGGGTATCTGGGCAAGTTCTGGGATACGGGAATGCAGCGCATGATCGAAATCTGGTCGTCGCTCCCCATGCTCTACATCGTGATTTTGATCGGGAGCATTTATGGCCGCAGTTTCTGGTTGTTGATTGTGATTATGGCGGCTTTCAACTGGATTTCATTAAGCTATTACATGCGCGGCGAATTCCTGAAACTCCGCAATATGACCTATGTGCAGTCGGCAAAGGTCTTGGGCCTTGGGCACAGGCATATCTTTTTCAAGGAAATCTTGCCAAACGCATTGACCCCTGTGGTGACGTTATTCCCCTTTACCTTGATTGGCGGTATCGGAAGCCTGACATCCCTTGATTTTTTGGGCTTTGGGCTGCAACCGCCTACGCCCAGCTGGGGCGAACTCATGAGCCAGGGGCTGAACAACCTTTATGCACCGTGGATATCTGTAAGCACAGTCGCTGCACTTTTCATTACGCTGTTGCTCACCACATTTGTTGGAGAGGGCGTCCGGGATGCTATGGATCCGAAGTCGGGAGACCGGTATGAGTGAGCCGATTCTAAAGGTGAATGGGCTTTCTGTAGCCTTTGGCCATCACAAGAATGGTGAATCGGCGGCAAAACCCGTCCAGGTGACAGACCGGATCAGCTTTTATATTGACGACGGAGAATTCTTTGCCTTGGTGGGGGAGTCCGGCTGCGGCAAGAGCGTTACCGCCATGGCCATTTTGCGGCTCTTGCCCACGCCTTCGGCGAAGGTGGTTGGAGGCTCTGTGCTGTTGCGTCGTGATGGCGACGAAACGATTGACCTGACTAAAATTTCCCTGAAGGAGATGCAGCGGGTTCGCGGTTCCGAAATATCCTGTATTTTCCAGGAGCCTATGCAGGCGCTAAACCCTGTGCTTCCCATCAAGAAACAGCTCCTGGAAGTGTTCAAGTTCTGCGAAAGGAAGTGCGCCGATCCCATGTCCGAAATCCGGGACATGCTTGCTCTGGCGGGCTTCAAGGACATTGACCGCGTGCTGGATTCGTACCCTCACGAGCTTTCGGGCGGTATGCTCCAGCGTATCTGCATTGTGATGGCGCTACTCCCGAAACCCAAGCTGATTATCGCCGACGAACCTACTACGGCCCTGGATGTGACCGTCCAGGCCCAGGTTCTTGCGGTGCTGAAGGACTTGGCCAAAACTACGGGGACGGCGGTACTCCTGATTACCCACAACATGGGAATTGTTTCTCAGTATGCAGAACGAATGGCTGTGATGTATGCCGGCCGTGTTGTTGAGATAGGGGCCACTAACGAGGTTATCTCTTCGCCTATGCACCCCTATACCCGAGGGCTCCTCTCGGCCATTCCCGAGAGCCACGAAGATCTTGGAACCCTGCGCTCTATTCCGGGCCAGGTGCCCCATGCCAGGGATTTTGTACAGGGTTGCCGCTTTGCGGACCGCTGCGAATTGTGCGACAGGCCTTGCCTAACGGCTGAAGTCCCGCCTTGCGTCAAGGTCGGCACCCACGAAGCCTATTGTTTCAAGATTTAATTTCCCCTTAAACTGTTGTTTCCGCGAAGGCGGGAATCCGCTATTTTTGAAGGGTTTATACCCTAATAAAAGGGAGATGCCCGACTGAATCGGGCATGACATAGAGATGAAATTTCTAAATTTTCGCCGTAAAAATTTAAAGGATCCTATTATGGCAATGCAAGACATGAATGACCAGGTGCAGGCTCGTTTGGCGAAGCTTGCGAAGTTCAAGGAAATGGGTGTGGAGGCTTATCCGCACAAGTTCAACCGTACGCACGATTCCAAGGTTTTGAAAGAAAACAAGGAAGCCCTGATGGCGTCTGGTGAAGAAGTTGCTTTTGCTGGCCGAGTGGTTCGCTTTAACCGTAAGGGAAAAATGTGCTTTATGCACCTGAAGGATCGCTATGGCCGCCTCCAGGTGGTGGTGGCCCGCGACGAAGTGGGCGAGGAGAACTACGAAATCGTCAAGATGACCGACCTGGGTGACTTTATCGGCGTGAATGGCTTCATGTTCGAAACCCAGACGGGTGAATACTCCGTGCACGTGAAGAAGGTGACCATGCTCAGTAAGGCCGTGCGTCCGCTTCCGGTGGCTAAGGAAAAGGTGGACGAAAACGGCAACAAGGTGGTGTTTAACGAGTTTGCCGACGTGGATACCCGCTACCGCCAGCGCTATATTGACATGGCCCTGAACGACGACGTGAAGGACGTTTTCATCAAGCGTTTCAAGATTCTGCAGGCTATCCGCGAATACTTGATCGAAAAGGGATTCATCGAAGTCGAAACTCCGACGCTGCAACCGATTTACGGCGGTGCGAACGCCCGTCCGTTCACCACGCACCACAACGCTTGCGACATGACGCTCTACCTGCGGGTGGCTCCGGAACTCTACCTGAAGCGCTGCATCGTGGGCGGCATGGAAAAGGTGTTCGAGTTCAGCAAGAACTTCCGCAACGAAGGCATGGACCGTACCCACAGCCCGGAATTCACCGGCCTCGAATTCTACGAAGCCTACGCCGACTACAACGACATGATGGTGCACTTCGAGAACATCTACGAACGCGCCTGCATTGCGGCCAACGGCACCACCAAGATTGACTACCAGGGGAAGGTTATCGACTTCAAGGCACCGTGGCCCCGCTACAGCATGATCGAAGCCATCGAAAAGTTCGGCGGCCTCAAGGTGAACGAGATGAGCGACGACGAAATCAAGGCCAAGATGGAAGAGCTGGGCGGACACCTGGACGGCGAATTCAGTCGCGGCCGCGGAATCCTCGAACTGTTCGAGCTTACCGTGGAAGACAAGCTCATCCAGCCGACCTTCATCAAGGATATGCCCACCGAGAGCACCCCGCTCTGCAAGAAGCATCGCACCATCGAAGGGCTCATCGAACAGTTCGAGCCCTACGCTAACGGATGGGAGCTGGGCAACGCCTATACCGAACTGAACGACCCCATCCGTCAGCGTGAGCTCCTGGAAGACCAGGTGCGCCGCGGCCGCGGTGGCGAAGGTGAAACGCACCCCATGGACGAAAACTTCATGCACGCTATCGAATCTGGCCTGCCTCCTACGGGCGGCGTTGGCTTCGGCATTGACCGCATGGTTATGCTCCTCACGAACCAGCAGACCATCCGCGACGTGCAGCTGTTCCCTTTAATGAAACCGGAAACGTAGCTTCGCGGTGTGAGGTCGCTCCACCTGCGGTGTCGCTTTGAGGTGTGAGGTCGGGGCTAAAGCCCCTTTGAGGAATCCGATATGAGAGATTTTCGTTCGCTTGAAATCTGGAAACGAGGGCATGCCCTTACATTAGACGTTTATCAAGTTTCGGGAAAATTCTTCCCGAAGGACGAACTCTATGGCTTGACTTCTCAAATAAGAAGGGCATCCGCTTCCATTCCGACAAATATTGCAGAGGGTTGTGGCCGAAAAACTCAGGCAGAATTTAATCAATTCTTGCAAATTGCTGTGGGTTCGTCCACTGAAGTAGAATATCAGCTTCAATTAGCACATGACTTGAATTATATTGACGAACTCTGTTTTGAAGATTTAAGTTCAAAAGTTGTTGCTACAAGAAAGATGATTCTTACCTTTATTGCTCGTACCTCACACCTCAAAGTGCCGAAGGCACGACCCCACACCTCAAAATGAACAAACTCGAACTTCTAATCGCCTGGCGTTACCTGGGGGCTCAACGGAAGAGCCTGTTTGTATCGCTTATCGGCATTTTCAGTATGCTGGGGGTGAGTATCGGCGTGTTTGCGCTGGTGGTGGCCCTCGCTGCGGTGAACGGTTTCGAAGAAGAAGTCACTGCCCAGATGATCGGGAAGGACGCCCACTTTGAGCTGATGGCCTACAACGGTGAGCCCGTTACCGCCTTCGATAGCCTTATCAACGAAGTCAAGACTCGGGATTCTTCTGTGGTGGCTGCCTCTCCCTTTATCATCTACAAGGTGGGAATCAGCTCCAAGAAGGTGAACGACGGTATCGTGATTTACGGTATCGACCCGGAAACGGCGAAGAATGTGACCGACATCCACAAGTACATCAAGTGGGGAACCTACTCCGTCGATAGTCTGGAAGACATGGGCGGTACCCGCCGTCCGGGAGTGATTCTCGGGTCGGGCCTGGCCAACCGCCTCCGGGTGGTGGTAGGCGACAAGCTGGTGCTCCAGACTTTCCAGAGCCCGGACGAGATGATGACCGCCGGCGGCCCCAAGATGATGATGTGCGTGGTCAGCGGTATTTTCGAGACCGGCACCTACGAGTACGACGGCAACCTGGCCTATGTGGGAATTCCCGAACTCCAGAAGCTTCTTGCCATGGGCGATGCAGTGACGGGCATCCAGTTCCGCATTACGGACCACTGGAAGGCGGGCGAGGCCATCGACAAGGTGTCGGAGTGGCTGACATACCCTTACTACGTTATTGACTGGAAAACCAAGAACATTACCCTCCTCAAGTGGATGAACTACGAAAAGTTCATCGTGGCGGCGGTGATTTGCCTCATTATCTTGGTGGCGGCATTCAATATCATCAGTTCCCTCATCATGGTGGTCATCGACAAGACCAAGGAAATCGGCATCCTCCGCAGCATGGGCCTCAGCAAGGCAGGAATCATGCGGGTGTTCATGCTCATGGGCAGTTTCATTGGCGTGGGTGGCACTATCGTGGGCGGTTCCATCGGCATTGTGCTTTGCAAACTGCAAGAGGCTTACCACTTTATCAAGCTCCCTGGCGATGTCTACGTAATCCCTTACTTCCCGATTTCCGTACACCTGCTTGATGCAGTTCTGATTTTTGCTATCGGCATTGCCCTCTGTGTTTTGGCTACGCTGCTCCCGGCATGGAAGGCTAGCCGCATGGATCCCGTGGGTGCCATACGGCACGAGTAGTAGGTAAGGGGGAGGCTTCCCCCTCGCTTCAGCCTCTACCGAGTCTTCCACTACCCTCTCTCCTAGGGACCCTGCCCCTAAAACCCCGTTTCCATCGTCATCCTGAGGCGAAGCCGAAGGATCCAGACCCGCTTTTTACAGATCTCTCCCTCGATGTGTGCCTTCCCTCGTTCACAGAAATTCACTTCGTTCCACTGTTCACTCGAGAAGCACACATCTCAGTCGAAAAACACAAAAAACTGCTCTGGTTCACAAGTGTATTGCGGTAAGGACCTGTTTTTACAGGTAAGAGCCGTTCTTGCGGGAGGAAACTCTTGTGACTGTTAGTCCCTGCGAGTTTCCGCCGAGAGTTTTCCATAGCCAGTAACCAATGGCTGCTAAGAGATATGGAAATACGGGTTTTTAGGGGAATACAAAAAAAGGCGGTAAATATTCCGAATAAAATCATTTAAATTGGCTCAAAATTCCATTTTTAGTGTATATTTAAGGTGAAAAAGAGTTTTGCTCTTGTTCTCTACACGAAATCTCGACCATTTCCTTAGACGAGGACAAGGCGAACGCTCACGCAGGCATGCCGTTTTGCGGTGTGCTTCAGTTTGCTGTGCAAGCAACAGCCCTTTTGGGGCGTGGGTCGTTTGCGTTTATCGTCTAAAGGCTGTCGAGAGCCTCGTGTAGGTAAATGCAACGACTCGCGCCTTTTTTTGTATCCTTACATAATCGGCACGAATCGTTGCAGAGTAGGGGCGAACTCCAAAGTTTAAAACAATGGAGGATGGTATGACTCACATTAAACGATTTGCTGTTATGGGCATTGTTGCACTACTTGCCGCTTGTGGTGATGAAACAACCAATGTCACCGAAACTACGGGAATGCCCGTAGTGAAGGCGGGCGACAAGACTCCCGACTGCACCGTTGACAACGAGGGCGAGATGATTTACGTGGCGGACGCCGCCGCAGCCTTTTATTGTGTCGATGGCAAATGGCAATCTTTGAAGGGTGAAAAAGGAGAACAGGGAGAAAAAGGCGAGCAAGGAATCCAGGGTGAGCCGGGTGAAACAGGTGTCGGACAAAAGGGAGATCCAGGAGATCAAGGTCTCAAGGGTGACCCTGGTAATGACGGAATAGGCATTGCTGGCAAATCTTGTACGGCCAAAAAGTTGACGAATGGCAATGGCTACAAGATTGAGTGTGGAGGCGATTCCGTGGGCGTGGTATTTAATGGTGATCCTGGAGAAGGTATAAAAGGTGATGATGGCACTAGTTGCAAAATAGAAAAAGATGAAGACGGAGTTGTAACGCTAAAGTGTGGTGAAGATGACAAAGCCCAATTTACAACATTATACAAAGCCGTGTGTGGAAGCACTCCTTATGACCCAGAAAAGAAATTATGTGATATTCGTGATGGTCATCTTTACAATGTCGTAACTATTGCTCCCAAAGGTACGACTTATTCGAAAATTTGGATGGCGGAAAACCTGAATTATGCCTATACAGCAAAAACGAGCAGTTTTGACTCAAGTAGTTTTTGTTATAACAACAAACTTACAAATTGTGCTAAGTATGGCCGTCTTTATATATGGAGTGCCGCCATGGATTCTGCAGGAGTTATTCCCGGAAACTCAACTAATAACTGTGGCTATAGAATAGGATGTAATGTTACAGTTCCCACTCGCGGTGTTTGCCCTGCGGGATGGCATTTACCGAGTGAAACAGAATGGACAGCCCTTTTTGATGCGGTTGGAGGAGAAGATGGTGCAGGAGATGCTCTTAAATCTGCTGATGGGTGGAACGATGTTGATGAAGGTGTGAGCGGAAATGGAAATGATGATTACCTTTTCTCGGCGCTCCCTGGTGGGACTGCTGGCTATAACGGAGGAGGTTACAATCATGAGGGATACCACGCATTTTTTTGGAGTTCAACAGAATTAAAAAATGACCGAGAAAAAGCAAGAGTAATACATTTAGCTAACTATGATAACATAGCCGTTATTGGTGATATTACCAAATACGATGGACTTTCTGTTCGCTGTATTAAAGACTAATCCATTCCCCTTACACAAAGAAGAAAAACATGAGCAAAATAATGTTAAATGATATATTGAGAATAGGCAATCTGTCAAATTTTAAGATAAGGTTTATTTTACAGGTTGATGACAACTGGACTCCTATAGAGGAATTTAAAAATGGAAACATGTCCAAGTTGATAGACGGCTGTTATTGGAACTTTACAAAAAGAACTCTCAATCTCAATGAGCGAATATTAGGCTTTATTCCTTTTGATAAAAGTAACAACACTTGGCTTTTAGTCCATACAGGTAAAGTTGTTAAGGATTTAGATGTCCGTAATGGCGTTGGCTATGGTTATGAAGAAATCAAGGATTTTTCAAAATATTGCGGTCGTCTGATCATTAGATATAAAAACCGTGTGCAAACTGTTGTGAGAAAAGCCGAAACCGTTATAGATGATTGCGAGGTTGTTAAAATTTTACCAGAAGTGTTTGACGGAGACATTTTCCCTGGTTATGAAAATGTGGACATTTCATGGAAAGAACTGTCTCGCGTAATTAAAAAAGAATCTTGGAGAACAGCCCTTCAAAATCAAAAAGGGGTTTATTTAATCACCGATACTAAAAACAGGAAAAGGTATGTTGGATCCGCATATGGCAAGGATATGCTTTTAGGTCGATGGATGGAATATGTAAAAAATTGTGATGGTGGGAATGTTAAATTAAAGAAACTTGGGTCTGACCATATCAAAAAATATTTTAGATATTCTATTCTGGAAATATTCAAATCTACTATTGCTGATGAGGTGATTATTAAAAGAGAATCATGGTGGAAAAAAGTTCTTTTGACAAGAGAATTTGGCTACAATGAGAATTAGTTTATTTCGGCAATTCCATAGACAAAAAAGTTTAACACAAAATTTCGTCTAAATGCCAAACTTGGAACAGTAACTACCTCAACAGAAACTCGCAATGGTATAAAAAACGGGGGGGGAGGTGGTGTTAGGGGGTGTCCTTTTAGGAGAGGCTTTCCCCTTCTAAATTAAAATCGCCCATGGATTCGTTCCACGGGCGTAAGTTTTATGTTGAGGTTGGCAAGTTATCTCTGGGCACTTCTGTCTTCAAGTTTTGCCTTGAACTCTGCAATCTGTTCGGGAGATAGGTTCATGTCCTGCAAAACTGCAAGAGCGTCATTGTGACCTTTGACTTCGCCTTCGGCTCTGCCTTCAACCTTGCCCTGTTCACGACCTTCGACAAAGGCATTTTCGCGTTCTGCCATCAAGTCTGTCATGTTGCCTACCTCCAGGTTGAATATCTCCTTTGCAAATCTAATCAATTTTACCGATTCCAGCAACCTCTGGAAGGTTTTGTTTTTCAAAATCTCCTTGGGAGCGGGTTCCTCCTTGATAATCGCCTTGATAGCGCGGAGCCACTGGGCGGCGTCGGAGTTGTCGTTCCCAGTCTTTCCGGCCTTTTCCAGTTCAAAGAATTTCTCGATTTCCACGAAGACTTTCTGGATTTTGGGGAAGAACTTTCTGCCGTGGCACATTTCATCGACTTGGTGGATGTATTCTTCTGGTTCCTCGGGAAACATCTCGAAGTCCAGGAGCCCCAGGAAATAGATTTGCGGGAGTTCGTATTTTTCGCTGGTATGGACCTGGTTCTCGATGACTCGTGAGATGTAGTATTCCACGCGGTCGCGGAAGAATGAATCCTTTTTCTGCTGGATTTCAACTAACACCCTCTGGCCCGCGTTGGTGGTTCCGATAATGTCCAGGATACAGTCTTTCTTGTTCAAAACGCCCGGAAATTCTTGCATTTCCAGCGTGATGGACTTGATGGCCTTGTCGCCTTGAAGATTGAGCATGGCGTTCACCAGTGAGATGAGCAGAGTGTGGTCTTTTTCCTCGGCAAAGACGATCTTGAATACTCCGTCGCTCAGGATGTAGGCGTACTTGTAGAGTTGCTGGTACTTGGCGAAGTTGTTCTTGTCGATTTCCATGGCCTTGAGCATGGAATAGTGTTGATTACGGTTCATATTTTCTCCGTATAAATTTTACAGATTTCCAGACCATGTGCGTAAAAACGCATGCGGCCTGCGTCAAAGACTCCCGCCTTTGCGAGAGGGCTAAATGTCATATGAGAAAGGACCTAGTTTAAGGTCGAAAAAGTTCGAGCATTGAGTTCAAACCGGGGCTAATATACAAAAAATGCAAATTGAAAAGTTGTCCACCATCCGAAAAAAAACTATCTTGTTCTGCCGTATAGATTTGGTATTGAATGTCAGATACGTTATTACAGACTGTCAATCTCCGCCGCGTGTTCTCCGAGACAGGCGAAGACCTTGAGATTCTCAAGGGCGTGAACTTCGAAATGGAGGCGGGGGAGCTGGTGGCTCTTACCGGTTCTTCGGGTTCGGGTAAGTCCACCTTCTTGAACTTGGTGGGCATGCTGGATACGCCTACTTCCGGTGAAATACTTTTCAAGGGCAAACCCCTTTCCAAGTTCAACAGTCAGGAGCGGGACATGTACCACCGCGTGCAGGTGGGTTTCGTTTTCCAGTTCCATCACCTGCTCAGTGAATTTACGGCCATTGAGAACGTTAGCGTGCCGGGCCGGATTCTCGGGACTTCCGAGAAGGAATGCCGTGAACGCGCCGCCATGCTTTTGGAAACGGTAGGTCTCAAGGACCGCCTGAAACACCTGCCCCGGGAACTCTCTGGTGGTGAACGCCAGCGTGTGGCTATTGCCCGTGCTCTCATGAACCATCCCGACCTGGTGCTGGCCGACGAACCCAGCGGCAACCTGGACGAGGCCAATTCCCAGATGCTCAACGAGCTGATTGGCGAGCTGAACGAAAAGTTCAATCAGGCCTTCCTCATCGTGACCCACGACGAAAAATTGGCGAGTTTCGCCAAACGCAGGGTCGTGATGCACGGCGGCATTATTCAGGGCGCTTGAAATTAGAGTTTCCTGGCCAGTTCTGGCTTATTTTTAGTAATTTCTTGTAGAATGAGAATTAGGTGAAAGTATATGTCTGAGAATAACGGTATTTTTTCTGCAAAGGCAAAGGCGGTCCTCCAGGCGGCCCGTATGGCGGCCCGAAACCTGGGAAGCGACAGCATTACGGTGGAACATCTTCTTCTGGGCCTTGTCCGCGAAGATTCTGGCTATGCCTCCGAGACCCTGAAGGCCCTGAAGGTGAACCTTGCGGAACTGGGGGAGGTTGTCCAGCGGGCCCTCACCAACGACGGCGGCCTCATGACCATCGGCGGCGACAATCGGGGAGGCCTTCTGGCCTTTACCGCCCGCACCAAGGCGGTCATGTTCAACGCTGCAAAGATTGCAAAAGAAGAGGGCGACCAGTATATCGGTCCCGAGCACTTGATGCTTGCCATCTTGCAGCAGAGCGATTCTCCGGCGGCGGCCACCCTTTCTACCTATAACGTGACCTTCGAAAGTTTCCAGCAGGCCCTGGACCAGCTCAAGCGGGGCAGTGCCGACGACCAGCCCGACGAACCCATTTCTAGCCCGAGACAGGGCGGCCCCCAGGGGCGTCCCGGCTCCAAGTCCAAGACGCCTATCCTGGACCATTTCGGCCGTGACCTGACGGCCCTGGCCCGCCAAGGCAAGCTGGACCCCATCATCGGCCGCGAGCAGGAAATCGAACGCCTTATCCAGATTCTCTGCCGCCGCAAGAAGAACAATCCCGCCCTTATCGGCGAGCCCGGCGTAGGCAAGACCGCCATTGTCGAGGGCCTGGCCCAGAAGATTGTGCAGAAGAAGATTCCCGAACTCCTCATGAACAAGCGTGTGGTGACTTTGGATGTTGCCGCCATGGTGGCGGGCACCAAGTACCGTGGCCAGTTCGAGGAGCGCGTGAAGGGGCTTATCATGGAACTCCAGCGTGTGGACAGTTCCGTTATCCTCTTTATCGACGAACTCCACACCATCGTAGGCGCAGGCGGCTCCGAAGGCAGCCTGGACGCCTCCAACATCTTTAAGCCGGCCCTGGCCCGAGGCGAGCTCCAGTGCATAGGTGCCACCACCATCGACGAATACCGCAAGTATATCGAGAAGGACGCGGCCCTGGAACGCCGTTTCCAGACCATCGTGGTGAACCCGCCCAACGCCGAGGATTCCATTCTGATTCTGGACGGTCTCCGTGCCAAGTACGAAGCCCACCACAAGGTCCGTTACACACCTGACGCCGTCCGTGCGGCGGTCCTGTTGGCGGAACGCTACATCAGCGAACGTTTCTTGCCCGACAAGGCCATCGACGTGCTGGACGAAACCGGTGCCCGCGTGCGTCTCGATTCCATCTGCATTCCCCAGGACCTGAAGGACCTGGAAGACGAACTGGCAGAAACCAAGCGGCAGTTGGACGATGCCGTGGCCAACCAGAATTTCGAGGCCGCCGCCTCCCTCAGGGACAAGACCGAAGAACTGGAAAAGCAGGTGATGGAACGTCGCGACGCACTGTCTGCCGACAAGGAATCCGAAGCCATTCCCGTGGTGGACGAAAACGCCATTCGTGACTGCATCAGCAAGATGACGGGCATTCCCGTAAGCCGCCTCGCCGGCGAAGAGGCCAAGAAACTTCTCCACCTGGGCGACGAAATCAAGGAGCGTGTCATCGGTCAGGACCAGGCGGTGGACGCCGTGGTCAAGGCAATACGTCGCACCCGTGCAGGCATCCGCGACACCAAGCGCCCCATGGGGAGTTTCCTGTTCCTGGGTCCCACCGGCGTAGGCAAGACGGAACTGGCAAAGGTGCTTAGCCTTTCCCTCTTCGGTAGCGAAGATTCCATGATCCGTATCGACATGAGCGAATACATGGAAAAGCACAGCATCAGCCGCCTCATCGGAGCGCCTCCGGGATACGTGGGCTTCGAGGAAAGCGGCGGTCAGCTCAGCGAAAAGGTCCGCAAGCGCCCCTACAGCGTGGTGCTTCTGGACGAAATCGAGAAGGCCCACCCCGACATCTACAACCTGCTTTTGCAGATTCTGGACGACGGTATTCTGACCGACAGCTACGGCCGAAAGATCAACTTCAAGAACACCATCATCATCATGACCAGCAACGCCGGCGCCCGCGAAGTCCGGCACAGCTCCGGCATGGGATTCACCAAGATGGGGGAGACCGACGACTACGAGCGCATGGAAACCGCCATCCGCGAAGAGGTGAAGCGTGTCTTCTCGCCGGAGTTCCTGAACCGTATCGACGAGCAGATCGTGTTCCGCCCGCTGTCCAAGGCAGACCTGGTGTCTGTGGTGGATATCCAGCTTTCCTTCTTGCAGAAGAACCTCTCCGAAAGGGGAATCCTTCTGGAGGTGACCCAGGAAGCGAAGGAATTCATCGTGAACCACAACTACGATTCCGCCCTGGGCGCCCGCCCCATCCGCCGCACCATCCAGAACCTGGTGGAAGACGAAATCGCCGAAGGCCTCCTTCTCGAGACCATGACGGACTTTTCTACCATCACCATCGGCGTCAAGGACGGCAAGCTCTCCTTCGCCTGCGAAAAGATTCCCGAAGACGGCACGAATTCCGGCTAGAATTTGGCACGGGTCTTGCATTTAACAGAAAATCCGTGGACTTTCCACGGAATTTTCTTTTTTGCCCTTTAGCAAGCGGAAAGTAATAAAATCAACATCTTGCAGGCACTGCCATTTTCTATCTTTTGGGCCGAAATTTAACAATCAACCCAAGAGGTTCAACAATGGCTAAAATTCCTGCAGTTCTCATCTTTGGCGCACCGGGTTCCGGCAAGGGCACCGTCGGCGCAAAGCTCGCTGCTACCACCGCCCTCAAGCACATCTCCACGGGCGACATCTTCCGCGGCATCGCTCCTTCCAGCGAATCCGGCAAGCTTCTCGCTTCTTACTCCAGCAAGGGCCTCTTGGTTCCCGACGAAGCCACTGTGGAAATCTTCGGCCGCTTCATCGAAGGCCTGGTGAACACCAACAAGGTGAACCCCGACAAGGACACCCTCCTCCTCGACGGCATTCCCCGCACTGTCGCCCAGGTCAAGCTCATCGAATCCGTGGTTGACGTGAAGCACATCTTTGTGCTGGACATCAAGGACGAAAAGACCATCGTGGCCCGCCTCCTGAACCGCGCAAAAATCGAAGGCCGCAAGGACGACGCCGACGAAGCCGTCATCAAGAACCGCCTCAAGGTCTACAAGGAATCCACTGCCAAGGTGCTGGGCAAGTACAGCAAGTCCATCATCAGCCGCATCAACGGCGACAACACCCCCGACGAAGTCTTCTGCGACACCCTCGCCGCCTACGTGAAGTTCTGCAAGAGCGCTTGCAAGGCCTGCAAGAAGGCTACAAAGACCGCAAAGAAGGCCAAGAAGAAGTAGTTGTACTGGATGGGGGAGGAATCCCCCTCGCTCCTGCGACTTGTCATCCCCGCGAAGGCGGGGATCTCCTAGCCGCATCCGCTACCCCCTCTCCTAGGGCTCTGCCCTAAAACCCGAATTTCGATAAAAAAGGAAATCTGAAAACATGTGGGACCAAAAGTATATCAAGGAACTGGAAAACCGTAACGCTGTCCGCGACGCTGCCGGCGGCGAAGCCCGTGTGGCCCGTCAGCACGAACAGGGCAAGATGACCGCCCGCGAGCGCGTCGAATACCTGTTCGACAAGGGCACCTTCGTAGAGATCGGTGCTTTCCAGCAGTCCGAAGCCGCCTACCTGCCCGAAAAGAAACGCCTTCCGGGAGACGGCGTGGTGACCGGCTACGGCAAGATCAACGGCCGTCTGGTCTATGCCAGTTCCCAGGATTTCACCGTGAACGGCGGAACCCTCGGTGCCGTTCATGCCCAGAAGATTTGCCACGCCATGGACCTGGCGGTCAAGTCCCGCGCTCCTTTTATTTGCATCAATGACGGCGGTGGAGCCCGTATCGAAGAAGGGGTCCACGCTCTCGACGGCTATGCCGAAATCTTCAAGCGCAACACCCACGCCTCCGGCCTCATTCCCCAGATTTCTGTGGTGCTCGGCCCCTGCGCAGGCGGTGCCTGCTATTCTCCGGCCATTACAGACTTCATCTTCATGGTGGAAAACACCGCCCAGATGTTCATCACGGGTCCGGGCGTGGTAAAGGCCGTTACCGGCGAACAGATTTCCGCCATGGACTTGGGCGGAGCCCAGGTCCACAAGGCCACCTCCGGCGTAGTCCATTTCGCCTATAGCGACGACAAGTCCTGCCTGGACGGAGTCCGCAAGCTCCTGGGATACTTGCCCCAGAGTGCTTTTGAGCGTAGCCCGGTCACCAAGTTCAACTACAAGGACCGTTCCTCCCAGATTCAGGACATGGTTCCCGAAAATTCCAAGAGGGTCTTCGATGTCCGCGGGCCCATTTCGGTCCTGGTGGACGAAGACAGTTTCTTCGAAGTCCAGCCCGATTTCGCGAAGAACGTGGTGGTGGGCTTTGCCCGCATCGAGGGTAAGGCCGTGGGTGTTGTGGCCAGCCAGCCCCAGTACCTGGCAGGCACTTTGGATATCGACGCCAGCGACAAGGCCGCCCGCTTTATCCGCTTCTGCGACTGCTTCAACATTCCGCTCCTCACCATGGCCGACGTTCCGGGTTACATGCCCGGTAAGAAGCAGGAATACAACGGCATCATCCGTCACGGTGCCAAGTTGCTCTACGCCTATGCCGAAGCTACCGTCCCGAAGATTACGCTTATTATGCGCAAGGCCTTCGGCGGCGCCTACATCGCCATGGACTCCAAGCATCTGGGCTCCGACTACGTGCTGGCCTGGCCTATCGCCCAGATTGCGGTGATGGGAGCCGAAGGTGCGGTAGATATCATCCACAAGAAGGAAATCGCCGCCGCCGCCGACCCCAAGCAGGCCCGTGCGGACTTTATCGCCCAGTACGAAAACGAGCACCTGAACCCCTATATTGCGGCAAGCACGGGCTCTATCGACGAGGTGGTGTCCCCGACGGAAACCCGCGCCCGCATTATCGCGGCCTTCAACAGCCTCGAAGCCAACAATCCCATTCCCACGGAATGCAAGAAACACGGCAACGTACCGTTATAATGGCTGCTCGGCTCATTCTTGTAGCTGAATCTCCGGAATCGCCTCGCTCTCGCCTTCGACGACTCGTCAATACGAGTCGCCTACGGCTCACGGGTAACGGCTGCTCGGCTTGACCGAATCCGCTAAAAATAGGAGTAAAACCTTTTATGCCCCGCTTGACGGGGCATTTTTCTTCCCATGTTATAGATAAATTTGTGTTTTTACATGAATGTAGTATATAATCGTTTTTTAATCATTGATAAAAACTTTTGATTAAAATAATGAAAATTATATATTTGACATTATTGAATTTTTGATGTATATTATGGATGTAAACGAGAAAACACTTTAACCAAGGAGTTTATCATGTCGTACGCTAACAAGTTCGTTATGGCTATTGTTTGTGCCCTGTTCCTGTCGGTTGCCGCCTATGCCGACGACACTCCCATTGCCGTAGATCAGCTGCCCGCTGCCGTCAAGACCTTCGTGGCACAAAAGTTCCCCGCCCAGAAGATCCTCTTTGCCGAAAAGGATTCCGGGTTCTTTGAAAAGACCAAGTACGAAGTCCGCCTGGATGACGGCACCAAGATTGAACTTTTCAAGGACGGCACCTGGAACAAGGTGGAGAATAAGCAGAAGGGCGTGCCTGCAAGCTTTATTCCCAAGGGAATCGCCGACTATGTAAAGGCGAACTACGCCACGACTCCTGTCATCAAGGTGGACAAGGAACGCTACGGTTACGACGTAGAACTTGCCAATGACCTGGAACTGAAATTCAACGAACAGTTCCAGCTCGTTGGAATGGACGACTAGATTCGTCCATTTTCTGGAACCATTGGTCGCGAACGGAACAAAAAGTTCCGAATAAAAAATTCAGTTTTCTGAAAAAGGCGAAAAAACGCCCCAATTAAGCTCCTTTTCTAGATATTTTTGTAGAAAAGGAGCTTAAAATGTATATCAAGAATCTCATTTATCCACTTTCTGTCGTATCGGTTGCCCTGATGGCGGCCTGTAGCGACAATACCACCACTTCGGCCTCAGAAGACGACGGAATCGCCACAACTGAAGAGGTGACCACCTATACATGCAACGACGGGAGTGTTGCCAACAGCGCAGACGAATGTGTAAGCGGGGTTTCCGATTCTACGACCACGACGGTGTATGTCTGCAGCGATGGATCCCAGACTGCAGACGCAAGCGACTGTGCCGCTACCGTAGCCGGAAAGTCCAGCACTTCGGGCAAGTCCGCCACTTCCGGAAACGACAATGTTTACGACCCGACTTCTAGTCAGGAAGTTATCGAACAGGTGGTGGCCGAGGCGGTCACCTACCAGGAAGCCGAAGGAGACCTGAAACTCACCTTTAGCGAGTCGGGCCTTTCTGTTGAAAATGACGGAAATTCCTGCGTTACCGTGGACAATGAAAAGAAAAGGGCGACCATCAGCTGCGCCGGCAATTATTACCTCTCCGGCAAGTCCAGCGATTTCCAGGTGGTGGTGGCCGCCAGTACAGATGCCCTGGTTTACCTCTACCTGAACGGCCTGGATTTGACAAGTGCTTCCGAGGCTCCGATCTATGTGCAGAGTGCCGAAAAGGTGTTCTTTATGCTGGTGGACGGCACAGAAAACAAGCTTACCGACGCTTCTACTCGCACCATCATCTGGAAATACACCAAGAACGTTTCTGCCAAGGAAGACACCACTTCGGCTACCATCTATGCCAAGGACGACATCACCTTCAAGGGCAATGGAAAGCTCACGGTTACTGGTAACTACAACAACGGCATCCATACCACCAACGACCTGCGCATCAAGGATGTGCCCACCATGAATGTGACGGCCAAGAACAACGCCATCAAGGGCAAGGGTTCCGTGGATATCGAAGGCGGTATCTACACCATCAAGGCTACAAATGGTGACGGAATCAAGAGTGACGAAGGTGAGGATGAGGGCTCCGTGACCGATAATACCAAGGGAAAGATTGTCATTACGGGTGGCGAGTTCGACATTACCGCTGGTGACGACGGTATCCAGGCTTACAACTACCTGCTTCTGGCCGATTCCGTCTCTACGCCTAAGATTACGGTCAAGTCCAGTGGCAAGGGAATTGTTTCTGACAACTTGATTTACATCAACGCGGGTATTGTGAACGTGACCGCAAGCGACGACGGCATCCACTCCAACATGAACGTGTATTTCAACGGCGGCGAAACCACCGTTTCTGCCGGGGACGACGGTGTCCATGCGGACTCTACCCTCATGATTAACAACGGAATTGTGAACGTGACCAAGGCGGTAGAAGGTTTTGAAGGCTGGTATATTATCGCCAAGGGCGGAAAGACTGCCGTAACCACAAGTGACGACGGTTGGAACGCTGCTGGCGGTTCTGCAGACGCCACTACCGCAAGCGGCTCCCAGTGGGGCGGTCCCGGTGGCGGGGGAGCGGCTTCCAATTCCGTAGGCTATATCGAAATTTACGGCGGATACCATTATCTCTATGCGGCAGGTGGCGATGTGGACGTGCTGGACGCCAACGGTTCTGTCAAGATGAGTGGAGGCGTGGTGATTTTGGAACTGGGTTCCGGCGGAATGGGTGGCGGCATGAGCAGCAGGCCCGGAAGCCAGGGTGGCAGCACAAGCGGTTCCTGCTCCACCAACGGGAGCGGCGGCCTTATCGATACGGATTCCGGGATTTCTGTGACTGGCGGTGTCCTGCTCGGGTTCGGAAGCCAGACCGAAAGCATGGTGAACTGCAATTCCGTCTCCTTCACGGCGGGCACGGCCTACGGCTCGAGCAAGGCGGCTTTCAAGCCCAGCGTCTCGGGCAGCATGATCGTGTTCAGCAATGACGTAGGTTCCAGCGTATCCTCCGTAGATGTGGGTTCCATGAGTACGGTGGAACTGGCCAACGGCATGACCTACTATTACAAGTGATGTCTTGAAAAGCAAACCCTATCCCCAAGCTAATGACATCACGGAAGTCCTGGAGGTTGCCCCTCCGGGACTTTTCGTGCACATAAGGACTTTTTCGACGAATTTTTTATATATTGGTAGCATGGCTCGTAGGTCATTTGCAATAGCCGTTCTCTTTTTTTCGGCGTTCTTTATTTTAGCCTGCAGGGGCGATACCGTTTCCCGCGGGAACGCCGCCTTGCGAATAGGCGACTATGACCGTGCCGTTGTCAATTTTTCAAAAGCGCTAGATGAAAATCCCCTGGACAGGGATGCCCGCTACGGACTGGCCCTTTCGTATTACGCCATCGCCGAAGAAAAAGAGAAACTGGATGGACAGACGCTTCCGCTTTGGGAGCGCACGGTGGCCGAGTTCCGCATTCTCTGGAACGTCGATAGCACAACTTCGATTCGAGAGGCCTATTCCAACAGCCTGTTTTACCTTTCGCGGGCGACGCTGTCAGAAAATTCCAGGGCCAACGTGCTCCCTTTGCTGGACCGCTCCATTGCGCTTGACTCCAGCAATTTCTACAGCTTTAACTTGAAGGCCCTCATCTTTGAAAACCTGGGCCGCACGGACGAAGCCAAGGACATTTACATCTATACCATCACCAGGGATTCCACCTTCATGTCGGCCTATGTGAACCTTGGGAACCTGTACTGGAACGAGGGAGACGTTCCGGCGGCCTGGGACATCTGGTCCATGGGCCTCCAGCGGGATTCTACCAGCAGGGCGCTCAGGCACTGGACCGCCGTCGCCGAAGATTCCCTCAAGTCCATGATAGAATCGGGAAAGCTGTAGATGGATTTGGTCCGTTCCTTTACATCGGCAAGCTTTATTCACCAGGGCGGCGAGGCTTGCATTTACAAGGTCCAGGGAGAATCTTCCAAGACATACAGCTTCAAGTGGTACAATGCAGGCGTTTCGAACGACGCTTCTGTTATCGAAAAACTCCAGAAGCTGAACGTGCCTGGAGTCTGCCGAATCCTGGAATCGGGAGCGGTGGAGGGATGGCCTTACATCGTCTATGACTATGTCGATGGTGTTTCCTCGAAAGAGCTTTCCCCTATGCCCCTTGGCGTGGCCCTCCATTCCTTACGGAAAATTGTGGCGGCCCTGCAGGCCTTGCGCGGGGCGGGGATTTCCCACGGGGACATCAATCCTTCCAACGTTTTCTTTGACCGTTCAGCGTCTCCTGTACTGATGGACTTTGGAATCGTCGGGCCGGGTGCGTTGCATTATTCTGCTCCTGAGCGGTTTTCGGGAGCTGCCCCCTCCGAAAAGTCGGACCTGTTCAGCCTTGGGGCGTTGCTGTACTTCTGGGTTGCAGGAGAACCGTTGCTTGAAGGCGAAACCTTCGAACAAATTCGCGGGGCTATGGAAACCCTGGGTCCCGAAAAAATCGGGCTTTCCCTTCTGGAAAAAATCCAGGCGAAAAAAGTCAGCCTTTCTCCCGAAGACTTGTCCCTGCTGGAACCTCTCTGGAAAGGGCTTCTTGAGCCCAGTCCAGATGCCCGCCTAGAAGACCTGGAAGAGCTGGACGAACTGCTGGAAATCGCCCTAGAAAAGCATGGCTGTGTAGGGGTTCAGCTGGCCCGCGCCCTGGAAAATTTTGGCCAAAGAATTTTCGAGATTTTGCAAAAAAACGAGACAAAAACTCTCGAAAAAGCGGATTTGCCTTTCTTGAATTCGGAAAATTCTCCGAAAAAAGGCAAAAAAGGCTTTTATTTTGGGGCTTGTCTATTTATTTTGATTGTGTTGGTTCTGGTCGCCCTTGCGTTCTTTGACAGGAGCGAAACCTCTGTAGATGAAACAGGGGCGCTCTTGATGCAAAAGACCAGGGATAGCCAGATGCAGGCCGCTCCCGATTCGGTGGAAATGCCGAACCTGGAGGGCGTGCTGGAACGATTGAAACCCGAGGAAGGTGAATGATGAATCCGGATTCCCTTGTGGCCACAGAGAAAATGCTTGACGTGGTCAAGATTCTCCTGGACGAACAGGAGCCGGATACCCTTTTCCCGAAAATACTGAACATTGCCCGTGAAGTCTTGAATGCGGATGCTGCCGTCTTGGATATTGGCGGCGAAGTCCCTCTCCATTTTTCGGACCCTGAAAAGGTTTCTATTTCTATTTCGGCGGTTCGGCACGCCAAGAGCGAAAACCGTGCCATTGTCTGGAATCAGCTGGACGACGATTCGGCAGACCTTTCCAAGTCCATTGTGCAGAACCAGCTGACAAGCATCATGGTTTCGCCATTCCGGACGCCCGATTCCGAATCAGGGTACCTGTATTTGCAGCGGGCCGCCCGCACGGAGCCTTTCACGGAGGCCGACAGCAAGCTGTTCGATTCCTTTGTGACGGTCTGCGAAAAGATTACCTTTGCCGCCTTTGACCGCCTGCGGGACAAGGAATCCCTGGACGTGCTCAAGAACGTGGTCCGCAAAGACGGCATCGTCTATTCGTCGAAGGTCATGGAAGACCTTGTGGCCCTGGCGGATCGTTTGGCGCCCCTGCCCCTGCCGGTCATTATCCGCGGGGAGACGGGCACGGGCAAAGAGGTCTTTGCCCGCTACCTGCACAACCATAGTCCCAGAAGCGACAAGCCCTTTATTGCGGTGAACTGCGGGGCTATTCCGGAATACCTTATAGAATCGCTGCTGTTCGGGCATGCCAAGGGTTCGTTTACCGGAGCCGTCGATAACCGCAAGGGGTATTTCGAAGAAGCCGACGGAGGAACCATCTTTCTGGACGAGATCGGAGAACTGCCCCTGAACATGCAGGTGAAGCTTTTGCGGGTGCTGCAAGAAAAGCACATTACCCGCGTAGGGGACAATCGGGAAATTCCCGTGAACGTACGGGTGATTTCTGCCACCCATGTGGACCTGGAAGAGGCCGTCAAAGAAAAGAAATTCCGCGAAGATCTGTATTTCCGCATTCAGGTCATGCCTATCCAGGTGCCGCCTCTCCGGGAACGGGGGCAAGATGTGGTGCTCTTGGCCGAGGAATTCTTGAAGCGCTACGGCGCAGAGTATGGGCGAGGCAAGTTCAAGCTCAGCCGCAATGCCGAAAAGGCCCTGCTTAGCTACCACTGGCCGGGAAACGTCCGTGAGCTGGAAAATAAAATCCAGAAGGCGCTTGTCCAGGCGGTTCACGGTGTGATACAGCCGGCGGACTTGGGTCTTGAAACTATCCAGAAAGACGCGAAGGAATCGCCCAGGACGCTGAAAGAGGCAAGAGAGGCCGTTGAGCGTGAAGTCATAGGCAACGCCCTGCGGGACTCCAACGCGAACTTGACCTTGGCGGCTACCATTCTCGGCATTGACCGCAAGGTCCTGCGAGAAATCATGGAACGGCTGGGAATGAAAAAGGAAGACTTTAAGTGAGACAAGGGGTCAATATGGAACTTTGGCACGAAATTTGCAAATCTGTGGGTATGAACAAGACTAAATTCATATCTACGATTCTTCTCGCGACGGCATTCTCTTTTGCCGCCGGCGAATCCTCTGCACCTGAATCTTACGTTCCGACCCCTGCCGAAAAGCAGGAATTCTCCAAGGAAACCCCGGGTTTAAGCCAGCAGGAGCGTGCAGACTGGCAGCGTATGCGCGAAGAACGCAAGCAGGCCAGGGAGCAGATTCTTTCCAAACTTCGCGAAGCTCCGCCTTCAGAACGCAATCAGATGCGTCAAAACGGATTGAAAAATCGTGACGAAAGGCCCCGTTTCGAAGGGGAATTCCCGAAAAACCAGCCCCGCGAAAGGGAGATGTTTGACCCCAATCGCGGAAACGGTCGCCCTGATTTCAATGACAGGGAACCCATGGGTGACAGGCCGAATCCACCTCCCAGGGGCGGAAAGCCAATGGGCAGATAGCCCTGTAGTTTATTCCATTTCTTCGTCGTCGCTGTGGCGGATAACGGTAGCGCCCAGCTTTGCCATTTTGGCTTCGAAATCTTCGTAACCGCGGTCCAGATGGTACACGCGGCTTACTGTGCTTTCTCCGTCGGCAATGAGGGCCGCAAGCACTAGGGCCGCCGTGGCCCGCAAGTCAGAACCCATGATTTCGGTGCCTTCTAGAGGCGTGCCGCCCTTGATGGTAGCGGTGTTCCCGTTAATCTGGATATTTGCGCCCAGGCGTTCCAGTTCGGCCACATGCTTGAATCTGTCGTTATAGACGGTGTCCTGAATCAAGCTGTTGCCGGGCACGGAAACCAGGGTGGCCATGAGGGGTGCCTGCATGTCGGTGGGGAATCCCGGGAAGGGTAGCGTCGATATGCTGATAGGCTTCAACTCTAGGCCACGGGCATCTACCTGGGCCCAGTCGGGGCCTACATCCACCTTGCAGCCCATTTCGCGGAAGGCATCCAGGGTAGAGGCGATGTGTTCGGGAATAATTTTGTTCACCTTGACGCAGCCACGGGTGATGGCCGCGCCGCACAGGAACGTGCCTGCCTCGATACGGTCGGGAATGGTAAAGCACTTGCCGGGGCGCAGGCTTTCTACGCCCTGCACGGTGAGGGTTCGTGTGCCGCGGCCCTGGATTTTTGCACCCATAGACACGAGAAAGTCCACCAGGTTGTCAATCTCCGGTTCCAGCGCCGCATTCTGAAGCACGCTGGTGCCCTTGGCGAGGGTGGCTGCCATCAGCACGTTCACCGTAGCGCCAACGCTGGAAATGGGGAAGTTGAAGTTTCCGCCGGGGAGCCGCCCTTCGCAGGTGGCTTCCACATAGCCGCGGGTAAGGGTAATCTTTGCGCCCAGTGCCTCGAGGCCTTTCAGGTGCAAGTCCACAGGACGGGGCCCCCAGGCGCATCCTCCGGGCAGCGAGACGCGGCAGCGTCCAAACCTGGCCACCAGAGGACCCAGCACATAGAAGCTTGCGCGCATGGTCTTTACCAGTTCGTAGGGAGCTTCCAGGTGATCTGCCTGGCGGGTGTCAATTTTTAACACATGGGCTTCACCGCTGATATGGCAGCCGATGACCCTGAGCACATCGCTCATGGTCTTCATGTCTTTCAGGTGGGGGACGTTGGTAATTTCAGAAACGCCATCGGCGAGGAGTGCTGCCGCCATCACCGCCAGCACGGCATTCTTCGCTCCAGAAATTTCTACTTCGCCTTCCAGAGGTTTCTTTACTTGATGGACTTCAAAACGGTACATACAAATCTCCTAGTCCTTGTAAACCACGCGGGTCCGTGCAATCCAGTCGTGGAGCGCCCTGCGCTTGGGATCAATGCATACGATGAGGTAACCGAGGCCGTACAAGGTAAGTGTAAACTGTGTAAAAATGCTCGCCATGTAGCGCACACAAGAAAGCCCCCAGCTGAGCTTTTCGCCTTGGGCCGATTCAATGCGGATTTTAAGGAGCATCTTGCCCGGCGTGGCAGAAAATTTTCCGGTAAAAAAGATAAAGTAGATAGCCTGGAGGATAGAGCAAATCAGCATGAATTCCCACATTCCGGGGGCATTGAAAAAGTTGTTCATGGCCTCTGCAGAGGTGGGGTCGTCAAGGAAAGCTGCCGCAAGGCCCTGGATTTTGTCCAGGTCTATGGAATGTGTTCGGCTCATGATGAACAGTACAATTCCGCCGAACAGCCCAACGATAAAGTTGTCGATGATATAGGCTACCAGCCGCACGAAAAATCCGGCGTAATGCTTTCCGGTCTGGGTCTGCTTCAAGAGCTGTTCGATGGCGTCTTGCAGGGCGTCTTCTCTGGAGGCGTGTGTTTTTGCCTCCAGGGTGTCCTTCCAGGGCTTCCAGTTTTCTTCGCCGGAATGCCAGACCAGGGTGTCGTCCGTAATCTTTTTTGCTTCTACAAAACCGAGAATCTCGTCCAGGGTATAGGGGCCTTGCCGCCTTTCACCCTCGGTGATGGATTCATCTATAAAAAACCATGACATATCCTTTACAAATCTAGAAAAAAAATCGATGTTATTTAGGGCCGATTTCTGTTCTTTTCGACCTAAAACAACAACAATGAACGCTAAAAAAATTCTAGATTTGGGTGCTATGAATATATTTGTGCCTGGCCAGCGTTATGTGAGCCGATCGGAACCGGACTTGGGTCTCGGTATTGTTTCGGAATTGCAGGGCCGCAACGTCGTCTTCCGCTTTCCCCTTGTAAACCAGACTCGAATTTACCGCACGGATAGCGCTCCCGTCGAGCGTTTCGTATTGAATCCGGGAGAGACCGCCAAAAGCGAGAAGGGAGCATCCTTCGTTATCGAATCTCTCCGGGAATCAGCGGGCGTAGTTGTCTATGTTGGCCGTGGCGGCAAAGAAATCAAGGAATCGGACCTGGTGGCAAAACAGGGGGCCCGCGTTGTCGACCTGTTCAAGGCCCTTTCCAATGTGGGGGCCGACGGTATCTACGGTGGTAATTCCCAGGGTGACGTTTCTTCCAAGGCTTTTGACCGCCGTAGCCGAGCCCTGGCTTTAAGCTGCAAGTGGCAATCCTCACCGGTACGAGGCATGATTGGGCCCCGTGTCGATAAGATTCCTCACCAGTATTACCTGTGCTATAGGGCCTGCTCCAGCACGGCACTCCCGAGGCTCATGCTCTCCGACGAGGTGGGCCTGGGCAAGACCATCGAGGCGGGCATGATATGGCATGCCCTCAAAGCCCGTGGCCGTATCGAAAAGACCTTGATTCTCGTTCCCGATACCCTGAAACACCAGTGGATGGTAGAAATGAAGCGCCGCTTCAACCAGCTGTTCACCCTGGTGGACGACGGTTACATGCAGAGCATTTTCGTGAACGTGGAAAAAGACGAGGCCAAGCCAAACCCCTTTATGAGGGGCAACAACTTTATCGTTTCCGTGGAGCTTCTCATCAAGCAGGTCGCCCTGATCGAAGACCTGCTCAAGATTGACTGGGACATGACCATCGTAGACGAGGCCCACCACCTGGTCTGCGAAGACGGCTTTACCAGCCGAGAATACACGCTGGTAAACGCCATTTCCAAAAAGACCAAGGGCCTGCTGCTCTTGACAGGAACTCCTCTGCAGCTCAATCCGGAATCCCAGTTCAACCGTCTCAAGATGTTGGACCCTACCCGGTTTACGGACTACAAGGAGTTTATCGCCGACCAGGAGGCCTACAACAAGCTGGTAAACGACCTCAAGAAGATTCCCACAGACCCGAACCACCAGATGAGCTGGGACGACCTTTACGAGGCCGTGCCCAAGAATTCCAAGATTCGCCCCTGGCTGGAGCAGGAAAGCTCCAAGTCCTTGACGGCAGGGGAGTGGATTCGCCGGATTGTAGATGCCATGGGTACAGGTTCCGTGGTGTTCAGGAACACCCGCAAGGGCGTGGGCGGTTTCCCGAAACGCATCTTGGACGCTATCCCGCTGGAACCCAATCCAGAATACCGGGACATGGTGGAAATTGCCGCCCAGAAATACCTCTACATGGAAGAGGGTGCAACTGGCGACGACCTGACCACGGACATTCAGGAGAACGGTCTTCTCTGTACCCAATATTCCGACGCCTGGGACAAGGACGAACGCATTGTCTGGCTCAAGGGATTCCTGAAAAAGCACCAGAAAGACAAGATTCTCTTGATTTGCGAAAGCGAATCCGTTTTGATGGCCCTTAAGACCGTGCTTACGGAATACCTGGGCGAGGGCGGACTCGCCGTGTTTAGCGAAGGCATGAGCATTCTTGCTCGCGACAAGGCGGCTGCGAATTTTAGCAAGCCCAATGGAGCGAACATCCTTATCGCTTCTGAAATCGGTGCCGAAGGCCGCAATTTCCAGTTCTCCCATCATTTGATTCTTTTCGACCTGCCTCTGGATGCAGCCCTGGTAGAACAGCGCATCGGACGCTTGGACCGTATCGGCCAGACTAAGGACATCTACGTGCACGTGCCCTACGTGAAGGGCTCCGGCCAGGAGGTGATGTTCCGCTGGTACGACGAAGGCCTGAACGCCTTTGGCGCGCCCCTGATGGGCGGCGGCGAGCTGTTCCTCAAGTACACGGACAGCCTGATTGAAGCCCTGGCGGATCCTCTGAACAGCATGGAAAACTTTATGGCCAAGGTCATTCCCGCGGTTCAGAAAGATTCCGAACAGATGCGCAAGAAAATCGAGAAGGGTCGTGACCGCCTGCTGGAGTTCAACTCCCGCAACCCAGAAAAGGCGAAGGAGATTACCGACGCCATCGAGAAAATTGATGCCGAGCCGGAGATGAAGGACTTGCTGCTGGATTCCCTGAAGGCCCGCGGGCTGGACATTGAACCCAGCGCCATTGCCGGCTGTTCCGTGATTACCATGGGTCCCCAGATCGAAGCGGGCACAGTTCCCGGTATGCCCACTCGCGCCATGATGGCCGCCCAGAGCGAAGACGAGGAACAGGGTTCCGAAGCCATCTCGCTTACGGTGACCTTCGACCGCAAGGTGGCCATGATTCACGACGAGGTGGACTTTGTAAGCTTGGAACACCCGTTGGCCCAGGGCGTTATCGACTACGAGACCGGCGTGAACCACGGTACGGTGGCCTGCTCCATTTGGCAGGACTCTGGCCTGCGCGGGCTCATGATGCAGTACAACTTTGTGGTGGAACTGCCCGTGCCCGAGGAGTGGGGCATGTCCGATATCGTTGGGCCCTGCTATGCATCTGCCTTGATTGACCCTACAGGCAAGGACATGTCTTCTGTTCTCGATAAACTAAAGACGGCAAGCCTCAGGGATGTGGCTGTGCCTCGCGGGAACAAGGCCGTCGATGCGACCCTCAGGTTCTTTGCCAAGGAAGGTCTTGGCTTTGCACGCCAGTCCATCAATGCCATGGCGAAGGAATACGCCGAAAAGGCCGCTGACCTGGTGGAAAAACGCACCGAGCAGGAATACCAGCGCATGAACCACCTGATGCTGATGCGCGGCCACGGCGGAAGCTCTTCTGCTTTGCAGCAGATGAAAAAGAACGTGACGGAACGCCGCAAGATCGTTTCCACCCCGCAGCTCCGTCTGGACGCCATCCGTCTTTTGGTCTGCCGGTAAGGAACGGAAAATGAATAGCGTCAGGATGACACCTCTTGAAACCATCTGTCTAACCCCTAGATCCTAGCCCCTAAATCCTAGCCCCTAAATCCTAGCCCCTATCCTATGAGTGAACTTCGTAAGAACATCCTGAATGAATCCCGCCGCATTGTTGTAAAGATCGGCTCCCGAATTCTGGTGGACAGCGCCAAGGGCGGTGTCCGCAGCCGTTACATCCAGAAGCTTGCCGATTCCGTTTCCCGCCTGATTGAAGCGGGCAAGGAAGTGGTGATTGTCACCAGCGGTGCCGTGGGAACGGGCATGGCGGAACTGGGCTACAAGGAAAAGCCCACCAACATGGCCGAAAAACAGGCCTGTGCCGCCGTGGGCCAGATTGACCTGATGTATGCCTACAGGGAGATGTTTCGCTGGGTGGACCTTTCCGTGGGCCAGATTCTCCTTTCGGCAGACGACTTCCGGGACCGCACGCGCTATAAGAATTTGCAGAACACCATCAAGGCCATGCTTGCCCGCAAGATTGTTCCCATCATCAACGAGAACGACTCCTTGGCGGTGGCCGAAATCAAGGTGGGGGACAACGACAAGCTTTCCAGCGATGTGGCCCTCTTCTTGGATGCCGATTTGCTCCTGATATTCACCGACGAAGACGGACTCTTTGACGACAACCCGAAAAAGAATCCCGACGCCCGCCTGTTGCGCTTTGTTCCCGAAATTACCCCCGCTATCCTTGCACTTGCAGGCAAGCCCGGCGAGGCGGGTTCTGCGGTCAGTACCGGCGGCATGCGGAGCAAGCTGGATTCTATCCGTAACGTGACCCGGAGCGGTGCCAACGCATTCCTCGCCAACGGCATGAAGGTGTTGCCCCATCAGGTGGTTCTTGAAAATGCGGTGGGCACGTTCTTCGCCGGTTCCAAGAACAAGCTGAACAGCCGCCAGCGCTGGCTCCGCTTTATTACCACCCCCCGTGGAAGCGTGGTGGTGGACGAGGGCGGCTCCAAGGCCCTGCGCGAAAAGCATTCCAGCCTGCTTCCTGTAGGCGTACTTGCGGTCAAGAAGCACTTTGACAAGGGTGACCTGATTGAGGTCTTGGACGAATCCGGAACGGTAATTGCCCGCGGCGTGGCAGGTTTCGACAGCGAAACGCTGAAGCTGGTGCTCCGCAAGAAAACTCGGGAAGTCCACGAGATTTTGGGCAGTTCCGTGCCCGACGAACTGATTCACAAAAACGACCTGGTGGTATTCTGATGCTGAACTGGGAAACTCTTCTTTCGGCTACCCGCTATGGTCACCCCGCAGACCGTGACCCCAACCGTTCGGACTTTCATAGGGATTTTGACCGCATCGTTTTTTCGACGGCGTTCCGCAGGCTGGGCCGCAAGACCCAAGTTCACCCGTTCTCCGTAAACGACCACGTGCACAGCCGCCTGACCCACAGTATCGAGGTGGCCAGCGTGGGCCGCAGCCTTGCGGTGACGGTTTATCACCTGATAAAGAAGTATCTGCCCAAGAGCATCAACGAGTACCACTTTGGAACTATCGTCCAGTCTGCTTGCCTGGCCCACGATATCGGTAACCCGCCCTTTGGGCATGCGGGGGAGTCCGCTATTCGGGAATGGTTCCGCAAGAACCGCAATTCCGACCCTCTGAAGGACATGACCGACAAGGAACTGGCGGACTTCGAGAACTTTGATGGCAACGCCCAGGGCCACCGCATTCTCTCCAAGCTGGAATACCACTTTCTGGACGGCGGAATGCGCCTGACCTACGCCACCATCGGGGCCATGATCAAGTACCCGTCTCTGGCCTGCTACGGTCACCCCACCAGCTTGTTCTCTACCGAGGCGGATTTGTACAGGACCACAGCGGAAATTCTCGGCCTCCCCGAAATCGGGAACGGGAAGTGGGTGAGGCACCCCCTGGTTTACCTGATGGAAGCCGCCGACGACATCTGCTATTCCATTCTCGACGTAGAAGACGCCATCGAGCTGGGTATCCTTACCTTTGCCGATGTCCGCGACATGTTCAGTTACCTCTGCGGTCCGGACATCAACATCGACAAGGAATACGAAGAGAACGGCCAGAACTTCAGGGACTTCCTCTCCAGCGTTCGCGGCAAGGCTATTCAGAACCTCATCGACGATGTGGCGGTGGTCTTTGCCAACAATTACGAGCAGATTATGGAAGGCACTCTGGACAAGCACCTGATTGACTTGTCCCGTTCCGATGCCATGCGGGGAATCTTTATCGCCAAGCGCCTGGGCCGTGAACGCATTTATCCCGACCGTCGCAAGACCGAACTGGAAGTAGGGAGCTACACCACCCTGAGCACCGTGCTGGACGCCTTTATCAGCGGTGTTCACGACTACCGGGTGAACGTGAAGAGCTCCTACCGGGCAAGCCGAATCGTGCGGCTGATTGGTAACGCCAAGATTGGCCAGAGCGTCACTACCGCCGAGGCATATCACCAGGTGCTGGACTTTGTGAGCGGCATGACCGACAACTACGCCACCTACTTGGCCCGCCAAATCGGCGGCCTGGTGACCGGACTGTAGGCTTTATTCGGAAGGTCATAAGCCCCGCTTGTCCTTCTGTCATTCTGGAGGCCCCGAAGGGGCCGATAGAATCCAGGGTTGTTTTTGGGAGAAATAGCTTTTTTCTTGTGCTTTTCGCCCTTTTTTATGATATATTTATCCATGTAATGTCGCGGATTTTGGCGATGTGTTTTGTCGTGCAGACTGGACTTGCGCGGCAGGCGGTTCGTTGATTTCTGGAGAGGAACTTATAAGTTTATAGACTGGTTTGACATAGTTTGAGCGTTGCTCTTGAACTCTATCTGAAATCTGGAAAATTTCTAATACCTGAGTTTAAGTGGCAAATGTTCACGCCCCAGTGGGCGTGGGTCGTTTGTGCTTTTCGGGTATAGGCATTCCAGAGCCTCAGATAGGATTGCACTGACAACGGCTCACGCTTTTTTTGTGGAAAGTTCAAAAAAAAGCTGAACCGAAATCAGGGCATTCCAAGGCAGGCAAAAACATGTCGGTCACGGAGGCTCTATGCAAAAAGGGACTATCTCGCCTTTAACATCATCCTGGAGTCGTTTACTCCGTCTGTCATCCTGGAGCGCAGCGATAGGATCCATAGCAACTTGTTGCCGCAGTAGAGTTATCCTCTTTGGGGAGATTGGATCCATGGCAATTCTCGCCGCCTGCGGTGACGATGGCGGCAGCAAGTCCAGCGGAGCAGAAGATGTCCCCGTCCGCGAAGTTTCCACCATCTACGACCTGGGAGCCTGCACCCCCGACCGCGAAGGAGATACCGTGTATGTCACGGCGCAATCCATCGACTACCTGTGTTCCGGCAACAACTGGCTCGACATCACGACCCTGCCGGAGAATCCCGACCCGGCGCAGTCTTCCTCCAGCGTCGTTCCGGGCAACGACCCGGAATCTAGCAGTTCCGCTGTGGATGACCCGTTAAGCGGCAACGGCTCCAGTTCTTCGGCTCGTGCGACCTACATCGAGGTTGCGACAAAAGATAAACTTGCTGCTTGCGATTCCGGCGCCATCGGCCTACGTGCTCTAGTTCTAGCAGATTCTTCCTATTTCACTTGCAAGGCAAATGGCTGGGCAAAGGACGATACCTACCTGGGTTACGACATTGTTCCTACCAAGGAAGACTTGCCCCAGTGCCACGCAGGCAACGCCAAGCAGCGGGTTTTGGACAAGAAGGATTCCGTCTTCTTCAAATGCGATTCCGTAAAGTGGGTGCCCGAGACCGCCGACGGCTATATCGTGAAGAACGCGTCCATTTTGGGTGCGGCGCAGAAGGGTCCTTTCAAGTTCGATTCGCCCCTGACGCTCCGCGAAGTCCTTTTGCACGACGACGCACTGACCTACACGGGCCGCGAATACATCGACGAAATTTCCAGCAACAAGGGCGACTTCGTGATTCCGAAGGTGAACCTGGTGTATCCTTATGCGGTGCTTGAAGTCCGTGGCCAGTGGCGCAACGAAGTGACCGGTGAATGGAGCAAGGATTCCATGACGCTCCGCGTGTTGACCGACCTGACCGGCCGCACCGAAGTGAACATCAACCTGCTGACCCACCTGGAATACGACCGCGCCGTAAAACTGGTGAACAAGGGCTACAGCGTGTTTGCTGCCAAGAAACAGGCCGAATACGAAATTATGACGGCTTTCGGGTTTGCGACCACGGTGGAGTATTCCGAAGACCTGAAAACATTCGTGCCATCGACCAGCGAAAATTATGGGGAGAACGCTACACTGATGGCGATTTCACTGCTTTTCATTGGCGACAGGAGCGAGGCTGAAATTCTGAAGGCCATTGGCGACTTTAAGCAGGATGTGGGTGCCGACGGAGAGTGGAACGACGCCCAGACCAAGGCGGACATGGCGGACTGGGCCGAAGGTTTTGACGGCGGCTCGGTGCGGGCCAACGTGAAGAGTTGGAACATTTTGGACATTCCCGCCTACGAGAACTACCTGACCATTTACTGGAACAACGCCTACGAACTGGGCGGCTGCGCCTCCACAAGGTTTGGCGTCGTGACACAGAACAAGAACTCAAAGAGCAAGAACTACAACGTCCATTACATTTGCGAAAGCACGGGCTGGCGCAAGGCCACCGACTTTGAGAAGGATACTTATCAGTGGGCCGAAGGTGAAGAAGGCGAATTCAAGAAGGGCGACGTGACCGAGACCTACTACGTGTTCGAAAACGGGTCGTGGACCGTGGCGAAAAACGAAACGGCCCTTGGACTATGTACCGAGGCACGCAATGGTGAAATAGGTAAAATCGACACCACGTACTTTATTTGCGACAGCAAGAACTGGCGCAAGGCCACCATGCTGGAATACGACACCTACCAGTTCGGCGCGGGCAACGACGGCGAAGTCCGCATAGGCAAGGTAAATGAAGACAAGTATTATGTCTACGAAAACGAGGCGTGGCGGGCATCTGCAAGTGAAATCGAAAACAACCTGGGCGCATGCGTCAGCATTCGTGAAAATGAAAAGCATCCGCTGAACAGCAAGTACTACATCTGCGAAAATAAGGCTTGGAAAGAAATCACTGCTACAGAATATGGACTAGGATACTGCACCACAGCAAAGAATGGTGTTGTCGAAAAACTGAACGACGTGTATTACATCTGCAAGTCAGAGAAATGGAACGTTGCAACTGTGCTGGAGTATGATACTTATGGAAAAACATGCAGTACAGATGGAGCTATAGTAAATGGAAGAGTAACCCCAACAAACAAGTATGTTTGCGATGCAGGTACATTCAGAGTTGCTAATGAACAAGAAGTTTCCCTGAATAAAGGCTGCGTGAGTTACACGGAAAACGAGAAACTTACGCTTAACGGAATATGCTACATCTGCGAAAATAAAGCTTGGAAAGAAATCACCGCTACGGAATACGAACTAGGATACTGCACCACAGCAAAGAACGGTGCCGTCGAAAAACTGAATGATGAGTATTACATCTGCAAGTCTGAAAAATGGAATATTGCGACTGTGCTAGAATATGATACTTATGGAAAGACTTGTAGTACAGATGGAGCCATAGTAAATGGAAGAATAACCCCAACAAACAAGTATGTTTGCGATGCTGGAGCGTTTAGAGTTGCTAATGAACAGGAAATCACCCTGAATAAAGGTTGTGTCAGCTATACGGAGAATAGCGAAATTAGAAGGCAAATATCAGAAACACAAGATTCTGTTTACACCTGCAAAAGTGGAAAGTGGACAGGTTCTGTAGGAATACGCTACGGTACATTGAAAGATGAAAGAGACAACAAAACATACAAGACGGTAACCATAGGCACTCAAACATGGATGGCTGAAAATCTGAACTATTCCGATAGCGTCAGTTACCCCGGAATGCAAAAACGGAACTGGTGTTATAAAAACAGCTTGGACAGTTGCGCTAAATATGGTCGCCTATACACCTGGGCAGCTGCCATGGATAGTGCCGGGACATTCAGCACCAATGGGAATGGTTGCGGAGATAGAAAAACTTGCTCACCTACTTATCCTGTACGGGGAATTTGTCCCAGTGGATGGCACCTGCCGACCAAGGCTGAATTTGAAGCACTTTTCACAAATGTAGGAGGTGAATCAACGGCAGGCAAAATGCTTAAATCAACTAGCGGTTGGAGCTCTAATGGAAATGGAGAAGATTCCTTCGGGTTTTCGGCACTGCCTGCTAGCGGCTACTACGGCGGCGGCTTCGACGACGGCCTCGCGTACTTCTGGAGTTCTACGGAGTACGGTAGCGGCTATGCGTACGTCGTGTTCTTGGGCAGCAACCTCGGTACTGCGTACCTGGAAAAATACAACAAGTACTGCGGGTTCTCGGTTCGTTGTGTAAAGGATTAGTACCACTCTTTAAAAAAGGTTTCACTATCAGCAAAGGATGAATTATGACTAACAAGCCTAAATTGCTCAATACACAAGAAATCAAGACTTATCTTGCAAAGGGCGGAATACCAGATATTTCCGTTATAATTCAAAAGGGAACAAAGTTTGATCGTAATTACATCCTTTCTTTGGCAAAAAAGAACAAAAAATCTAACGCGTTAAAGTATGTTTACGTTTGGAACTTAGTGGAAGGAGTCATAAATTATCCCGAACAAGACGGTCAAATTATCTATATAGGACAATCTTCTGCTAAAAAAGCTTTTGATCGTTTGACTCATGAAATCGCTGAGAAAATTGATAAAGGGAATGACCAATGTTCCAACTACACATTAACGCTGCTATATCACAAAGGAGTCCCCCTAAAACTTTGTGTCTACTTTGTTACTGACAATACATCACCAGAAGTTGTAGAAAGTTCACTTTATTTGTGGCACACAAAGCGATATGGCTCATTGCCAATTGCTTCGGGAACTTCAACAAAAAACAGATCTCTTTCTGATATTGCAAAAACTTCATCTGTATTTCCAATAACAATTTAAAAATTACGATGATACAGGAATTGCATTGACCTTCCCATAAATTATTGGAATGCGAAAAAATGATTGTTTCAAAAAATAGATATGGGAAATTATGGGGCGAATGTTTAAAAGTTGGATGATTTTGCAATAAGAAATTTCGCGTTAGGGATGGAAGCCCGAAGGGTTCGGATTCGGTGACTGTAAGGAGCCGAAACTGAACGGACGCACGGCGACCTTGTTCTTGTTTGTAAAATGGCCGTGCGATACCGCGACAGCCCGACCCGCGCCAGCGGGGAACCCCAAACTGCTTAAACAGGTGCTTGTCAAGTTGCTTTTCGCAGGAATTTTGTGTATATTTATGGACGGAGGTCTAGTATGCGCGTAATATCTCAAGAATTCAAGCAACTATTGAAAAAAAGCGATGCTTTCGCCCTTTTTTCTAAATCTCATAGACCCGATCATTCTAAACTAGACCGAGAGGTCGAGGAATTCGAAAAATGGATTGCCGAGGAGCATGCGAAGGATCGTCGTATGCTGCTGGAGGCTTCCAGCAAATGATTATCGAATTTTCTGTCGTAGATACCAAAGATTTCACTATTGAGCATTTGTTCGACAATCCTGAAAATCTTGACCTGATTACAAGTTTCCAGGCGACTAATGGCGCTGCGGGGCTAGAAAATTACCTTAAAAATCAATCTGTAGATGACGAGGAAAATAACTGCAGCAGGACATATCTCGTCAAAGATGCCTTGTCCGCAGAATTAGTTGCATATTTTTCTCTGAAGACCGGTCTTATCACTATTCAGCTTGATGGAGAAAAATTTGACTCTGTTCCCGCCATTGAACTTGCAAATTTTGCAATAAACAAGAAATACAAAGATACACATCCCGAATCACAGAAACTGGGTTTCTACACATTCAAGAAATTCGTTCTTCCCATTGTTCAAAGAATGTCCGTGTATATTGGCGTGAATGCCGTGTACATTTACGCATTGCCTGAAGAAAAGTTGATAGATCATTACCAGACTATGGGATTCGAACGCCTTCCGGAGCATCAAGAGAAATTTGTCCAGCGCCATGTAAAGCCAGAGTATGACGAAGGCTGCATTTTCATGTATCAGACTATCTGATTCGTGATAACGCGACAGCCCGACCCGCGCCAGCGGGGAACGCCCAAACTGCTTAAACAGGTGCTTGTCAAGTTGCTTTTCGCAGGAATTTTGTGTATATTTATGGGCGGAGGTCTAGTATGCCTTACGAACTGCTGGAAAAAGAACTCAAATCCTTACCGGAATCTTACTTTTCGGCCATTATGGACTTTATCGTTCTGTTGAAAACTCATGACGACCTCGCAAAGCGTGCTACTCCTGCGAAGGTGACAAGGAAGGCCGGCATCGGGAAAGATCCCGACTTCTACATGGCCCCTGATTTCGACGAAATTCCAGAATGTTTCAAGGAGTATGTGTAATGGGCTACTTGCTGGATACACATACCTTGCTGTGGTATCTTTTGGACGATGAAAACTTGTCCGAAAAAGCCCGTGCGATAATAGATTGTGAAGAATGTTTCTATAGCAAGGTTTCTCTGTGGGAAATTGCAATTAAACAAGCCATAGGGAAACTTCGGTACAAGCACTCTATTCCCCAGATTGAACGCTTGTGTCAAGATGAAAACTTTATTGAAGCACGTGTTACTGCCTCTGAAATCGAAAAGGTCAAAGATCTTCCGTTTATTCACAGTGATCCCTTCGATAGACTTATCGTAAGTCAAGCGACTGCAAATGATTTTACCATCATTACGCGTGACACGATTATTCCCAAGTATCCTGTCAAGACGTTGTGGTAGCCTAAAACACAATCTTTGCGATGCTACCTGCCAGGCCGGGGAGGGTGTAGCGGTAGTTCTTGCCGTTTACCCACATAGAGAGGGCGGTGTCAATCCATTCCCTTTCGCAGGTGATTTTCCGGATGACGATGTCGGTGCCGGTATCGCCGTCTTCGAAGGAGTAGTACCCGCGGAACTTGATGGGCCTGTCTTCTCCGTGCAGGAGCACGACCACGTCGGCGGTGCCCATGTCCGAATCGATGGAAATGGACTGCACGTCACCGAAACGCTTCACCATCTCGTGGTTCCGCACGAATTTTTCGACGGTCCTGTCGCGAATGTTTCCGAGAAGGGACACGTTCCCCCTAGCGAGGCAATGTCAAAATTTCCACCCCGTCCTTGGTGCGGACGATGGTGTGTTCCCACTGGGCACTAAGGCTTCCGTCACGGGTCACGGCGGTCCAGCCGTCGTTCAGGGTCTTGGTGCCGGGCTTGCCCACGTTGATCATGGGTTCTACCGTGAACACGTTGCCCACCTCGATGAAGGGGGTGCGTTCGGAGTTGCGGAAATGGAGCACCGTGGGTTCTTCGTGGAAGCCCCGGCCGATGCCGTGGCCGCAGTAGTCTTCTACCACGCTGAAGCCGTGCTCGTCGGCGATGTCCTGGATGGCGCAGCCGATGTCGCAGAAACGGGCCCTGGATTCGCCGGCGGCGCGGATGCCTTCTTCCATGCAGAACTTTGCGGTGTCCACCAGCTCCTGGGCGAGGCTGGAGACCTTGCCTACGCAGAACATGGCGGAGGTGTCGCCGTGGTAGCCAGAGAGGATGGTGGTGATGTCGATGTTCACGATATCGCCGTCTTTAAGGACGGTATCGGCACGGGGAATGCCGTGGCACACCACCTCGTTGATGCTGATGCAGGCGTAGCGGGGGTAGCCGTGGTAGCCCATGCAGGCGGAGCGGCCCTTGTGCTTGTTGGTGTAGTCCCCGATGAACTCGTCAATTTCCAAGGTGGAAACGCCGGGCTTGCACATTTCGCCGGCAAGAATCAGCGTCTCGGCGGCAAGAGCTCCCGCATCGCGGATAAGCTCGATTTCTTTTGCAGATTTAACTTTGATTTTAGCCATTTTTAGGTATTGAGCCCGCGCTTCGCGCTTTGAGGTATGAGGTCGTTCGCGCCGCTCACTTTGAGGTTTTTGAAAAAATTAAACATTCATCCAGAAAAACTCATCACTCACAACTCATAACTCACCACTCACAACTACTTTCTCCACGCATACTTGTCCAGCAAGAATGCCAGCAGCATCTGGTCTTCGGGAATGCTTGCCAGTTCACGAACCAGCGGCAAGAACCTGCTGATGCGTTCGGTAGCCTTTTGCCCGCCGAAATGCTGCCGTTCCTGCTCCAGGCGAACACGCAGGCGGTCGCTGACACGCTTGGCAATCTCTTCGTCGGAGGGTGTTTCCATCTTGATGAAGTTGATGCCGAAGTCGGCGGCAGTCTGCTTGATTTCGATTTCTTCGACAGGCGTGATGAGGGAGATGCAGAGCCCGCTCTTGCCCGCACGGGCGGTACGGCCGCTACGGTGCACATAGACTTCGTGGTCGGCGGGATGGTCATACACAATCACGTGGGTCACGTGGTCCACGTCGATTCCGCGGGCGGCCACGTCGGTACAAATCAAAATCTTGATTTTCTTGTCGCGGAAGGCGTTCAGGGTCTTTTCTCGCATGGACTGTGCCACGTCGCCGCTCAAGGCACCCACCTGGAAGCCATAGCCCGAAAGCACCTGCTCCAAATAGCTCACGTCGCTCTTCTTGTTGCAGAAAATCATGCAGCTGTCGGGATTGTAGTATTCCAGCACCTTGATGGTCATGGAATCCTTTTCCATCACGTCGCAAGGATACCAGCGGTGTTCCAGGTTGTTGGCAATCACCTTGTCGTAGCTCAGCGACAGGAATTCGGCGCTGGGGCGCTGGAATTCCCGGGCGAGGCTCTTCACCGTCTGGGGGATGGTGGCGCTGAACATGGTGCAAGAAATGGCCTTGGGCAGGTAGCGGCGAATCTTCTGCATGTCGGGGTAGAATCCCATGGAAAGCATTTCGTCGGCTTCGTCCAGCACCAGGTCGCGGATGTCCAAAAAGTCCACGTTGCCGCGCTGCACATGGTCCATCAGGCGGCCAGGGGTCGCGACGATGATGTGCACGCCTTCGCGGAGTGCCTTCAGCTGGGGCTCGTAGGCCACACCGCCAAAGATGGCCACGGACCTGATGCCCGTGCCCTTGGAAAGCTTTTCGATTTCGTCTTGCACCTGGATGCAAAGTTCGCGGGTCGGCACAAGAATCAAAGCCTGCGGGTAGGGATGGTCCCGCACAATGACCTGCAGAAGGGGCAACACGTAGGCCCCGGTCTTGCCAGAGCCGGTCTTGGACTGCACCAGCATGTCACGGGCGGCCAGCATGTAGGGGATGGTCTTGCGCTGTACGGGCATCAGCTCCGTCCAGCCGTGTTCTCTCAAGATGTTCTTCTGTTCGTCGGGCAGCTGGTCAAATGTATAGTCGGGCAGCTTGTTCTTGGGTTCGATAATCTTGACCGGCGTCAAGAAAGGATTGATTTTTTCCTCTTTTTTCTCTTCGGTAATTTCTTCGCTCATAGTGGGCACAAATGTAGAAAAATTGAGGGAATACATCGGTTTGAACTTCTGTTGTTAAAACGTTTTATAGCTTTTATCGAGTTTTGGTTTGTCTGTTTGGCCATGGGAAACGGATGATAATGCAGAAATAAATAATTTTTTTATAATTGGGTGTATGGAAGAGAAAAAGACATACCGCGAAGTAATGCCCGGGGAATTGCCCTGCGAAAAACCGGATTGTGACGGTGTGATGGTGGTGGACCCGGACAACAGCTACAAACTCACCTGCGACAAATGCGGACACATAAAGGAGTGACATGAATGTGTCATCCTGAGCGGAGTGCGTAGCACGTAGTCGAAGGATCTGGATCCTTGATAATGAGAAATGATAGAGTAGTCCTTTTTTCGTCATTCTCGCGGAGGCGAGAATCTGCTTGAATGGATAACTCATAGCTAAAATGTCTTACCAGAACTTGAAAATTACTTACCCCGACCTTCCCGTCGTTGAACATCGGGAAGAGTTTTTCGAACTGCTCGAAAAACACCAGGTGGTGATTGTCAAGGCGGACACCGGTTCCGGAAAATCCACGCAGTTGCCGAAGTTTTTATTGGAGTGGTACGCTGCAGTTCGTCATTCTCGCGAAGGCGAGAATCTTAATGATGCTGTTCGAGAAAGAGATCCCCGCCTCCGCGGGGATGACATGAGTGGTTTCAAAATCGGTGTTACGGAACCGCGCCGGCTGGCGGCTATTTCCATTGCGGACCGCCTGCGTGAGGAACTTAAGGACGAGACCCTTGTTTCCACGAAAATCCGCTTCTGGGAACAGGGCCAGAGCGATGCTCCCATCAAGGTGATGACGGACGGTATCTTGCTGCAGGAATTCCGCCGAGATAGGTTGTTCCGGCAATATTCGGCCATCGTGATTGACGAGGCCCACGAACGCTCGCTGAACATCGACATCCTTCTTGGCATTTTCAAGACGGTTCTGCAGGCCCGCCCCGAATTCAAGCTGATTGTGGCTTCCGCGACGCTGGATGCCAAGCTCTTCGAGGAATTTTACGACAACAGCTGCGTGCTGGAAGCCGAGGGAAGAACTTTCCCCGTCGATGTGGAGTATTTTTTTGGTGCGCGAAGCGCAGATTATTTACCTCATAGCGGCAAGGCCGCGACCTCATACCTCAAAGGGTCGCAAGACCCGACCTCAGACCTCAATATTTCCGGCAAGGGCGATTCGGGCTTGCTCGACGAGGCGCGGGATGCGATTCTCGATTTGGAAACGCGCCACCGCGACCACTTGCTCTGTTTTTTACCGACGGAACGTGACATCCAGGATTTGGCGGGGGAGCTCGCGCACGAACTGGACTCCGCGACGTTCGATATCCTCCCGCTTTATGGGCGCATGAGCCCCGATGAACAGCGCCGCATTTTCAAGCATACGGAAAAGACCCGCGTGGTACTCGCGACGAACATCGCCGAGACTTCGCTCACGATTCCTGGAATTGCCTACGTGGTGGATACGGGTACGGCCCGTATTTCGCGGTACAACGCGCAGTCTCGAATCCAGGGGTTGCCCGTCGAGGACATCTCGAAGGCCAGTGCCCGGCAGCGCACAGGGCGTGCGGGGCGCGTAAAGCCTGGGGTCTGCATCAGACTTTATTCTCCCGAAGATTTCGAAAAGCGGGACGAGTTTACGGAGCCAGAAATCCGGCGGAGTAATCTCGCCAACGTTGTGCTGCAGTTGCGCAGTCTCGGGCTAGAGCTGGAAAATTTTCCGTTCCTGCAACCGCCACCGAATTCGGCTTTTCGAGGGGCGTACAAGACCTTGTTTGAACTGGGAGCGCTTACCGCCGACAACGCCAGCGGGCATGTGACCAAGCTCGGTCGCGAGATGACTCGCCTCCCCATGGACGTGGCGCTTTCGGCGGTGCTCCTGCGGGCGCGCGATGCCGGCGTATTGCAGCCCGCGCTGATTGTCTGTTCGGCGCTCTCCATCCAGGACCCCCGTGTAGTGCCCAGCGAGGAGCCGGAACGTACACGCATCCGCCAGCTGCATCGCAGGTTTGCTGGCCACAAGAGCGATTTCCTCACGTTCATCTGCATGTGGAACGCCTTCTGCGCCGAATGGGATGGCAAGACCTGGAATAAACTGCGCAAGTTCTGCGACAAGAACAGCCTGCATTTTTTGCGGTGCCGCGAATGGATTGATTTGTACGAACAGTTCGGGCGTATCCTCGACGTAAAATTCGAGAATCGCGTGTGCCCGCTGGACAGTTTCCACCGCGACAACCTGCACATTGCGCTCCTTTCGGGATTCCTGGGCGGCATTGCCCTGCGCGACTTGGAAAACGGTTGCTACCGCCTGGTGAGCGGCCGCGAGACCCACGTGTTCCCGGGCAGCGACCTTTACGGCAAAAGCGTGGAATGGCTCTTTAGTGCCGAAGTGCGGGAGACGAGCCGCATATTCCTGAACAAGGCCGCCGAAATCAAGCCCGAGTGGATTATGCAGGTGGCGGAACCTTTCTGCACGCGCCGCTGGTATGCGCCCACATGGAACCAGGAACGGGGTTTCGTGGAAGCGGTGGAGGAGGTGAGCTTCCGCGGGCTTGTGATTAGCCGAGGCCACCGGGTGGATTACGCCCGCGTGAATCCAGACGAATGTGCCGAAATTTTCTGGCGCGAGGCCGTAGTGCTTGGCCAGATGGCGCGCCCCTTCGCGTTCATGACGCATAACGAGCGCGTCGTCGAGGACTTGCATGCGCTGGAGGCCCGCAAGCGTCAATTCGGGCTTGCACCCAGCGAAGACGCCCTGGTGGATTACTACACGCGCATTGCCCATCAGGTCAATTCCATTAAGACATTGAAGGACTACATCCGCGAACATACGGATCAGTTCCTGAAATTTGATGCGAAGTATTGGCTGGAGCAGAACGAGTTCGGAGGTCAGAATTCGGAATTCGGAATTGAATTGAAAAAAATCGGTGTGAAAATACCACTAACGAAAACTCCGAAATCTGAAATCAGAATTCCGAATTCTCTCGGCGGTTCCCTCGAGTATTTCCGCATTGAGGGCCTTGACGGTTCTAGCCGCATGGTCTCGGGCGAACTGGTGTTTGATGCGATGCGCGACTGCGACGGCATTACGCTGGACTTGCCTTACGACATGCTCCCGCAGGTGACGCCTGCGACACTCGCGCTTTCGATTCATCAGTGGCGGGAATGGATGGCTCAGTCCGTCATCCGCGAAATGCCCAAGAATGCCAAGAAACAGCTGGAAAATCGCCGCACCTTTATTGATGACGGCTTCTGCGACAAATTGAAGGCGAACCCGTACAAGGCTCCACTCTTGCTCCTGTACGAAGTCTTCGCCGACATGAAACAGCTGGATTGCGATGTTCCGACGGTTACTCCTGAAAAGGAGAATCACCTGCGCTTGCATGTAAGGGTGGGTCAATATTCCTTCGATATCAATCCCGAGTGGGGGAGTTTCCGGCTTTTTGCGGCGGTGCGGCCTGTGGTAGAGTCCAACGGAACCGATTTTCCTTTGGACGGTATGCGTTTTGGCTGGCGATTGGGTGAAACGGCCCTGATGACCCCGGTAGAATCTGCCTTCTGGCAGTCCTTCCGCAAGCGGGTGGATAGATTTTCTTCCAAAAACGAAAAAATTACATTGCTTGTTTCGCGATTGGAGATGGGTTCATTTTTCGAACCTCGCGCCTCAAACCTCGAGCCGCTTTCGAATTGGCTCGTCAAATCTCTCGCCGCCGACCACCTGGACCCAGCCCGTTGCGTCCTTTTTACTGGTCTTGAATACTCCCGCGGCAAGAAACTTCACGATTTCAGGAATCTGGCCGCCAACACCCGGAGCGAAGACGAAGAGACCCGCATGGCACTTGCCCGCGCCACCTACGAGTCCGCCTTGCTAGGGGCAGAACCTTTCGTGAAACTCTGGGACATCTTGCGGGAATTTTCGGTGGCCATGCGTCAAGGGGGCGACCATGCCCGCGATGCGCTGGCCGCGTTAAAGGCAAAATACAAGTCAATCGGAAAAATTCTGGCCCTCTATTCCCCAAATTCTGCAGAAAGAACCCTTTTCGAAAGGATTTCCGCCCTTTCTCTGGCGCTTGCCGACGAGTTCAAACTTAAGGACGATAACCGCCTTGCCCTTGGGGTGCTCAATGACCCCATCAACCTCTCTGTCCGGGAACTCCGTGAAAAGTTCCGTCCATTTCTCAAGGCCCGCTACATCAAGGATCACGAACTCAAGAATGCACGGGAAATCCTTTCCAAGATGGAGCGGATGCAACCGGACGATGCCGAATATCCAGTGCTTTACTTGCAGGCACGAGCCATGTTCGAGGACTTCGAAATACTCAAGTTCAAGCGCAAGGGAGACGATTCCGAAGAGGTTATCGAAGATGACGCCCTCGCCAAGCTGAAAAAGAGTTTCGGGCGACTGAAATAGTCGGACAAAAATGTTGCATTTTTGCATAGACTTTTAAAGGCTATGCACGCTGCTAAAACACCACGCCACTTTTTGAGTGATGGGCGCTTTTGTAAAGGGAGATCCTTCGACTTCGTTCACTTCGGCCCTTTGCTTCGGCTACGCTCAGCACAGGCTTAGGCTCAGGGACCTTGGTGAACTTCGCTCAGGATGACTCCTCAAAAAAAGGAAAGACGAAAAATAACATAAAAAACTTTAAATAGCTCCGTTACCACCGGAAATTTCTTCAAAAAAGAGCAATTTCTTAAATATTTCAGTATCGCAATACCGAATGAACATAACCGTTGCTTGCATCTGCGGCACGAAAAAAGTACATTTAGAGAAGAATAGTCCTGAAAGGAGTAGTTTATGTCCTTGGAACTTCTAGAACAAAAATTGCGAACGCTGCCTGAAGACAGTTTTGATGAAGTCGATGAGTTCTTCGATTTCATATTGTTCCGTTCTGAGAAAGAAAGATCCCAAGACGATTTGAATGAAGAAACCAAGGCCGCCCTTCGCGAAGTGGAAGAGATGAAGACAGACCCGTCTAAGGGCAAATCCTATACGGATGTCGATACGATGATGCAGGAGCTGCTCGCGTAATGTATTCTGTCAAGCCTACCAAGTAGTTTAAGAAAGACCTTAAACTTATTCAAAAACGCGGCTATGACATACAGAAGATGACCGATGTCATCAAGAAACTTGCCGCTGGAGAAACGCTGCCCGAGTCCAACCGCGACCATTCGTTATCAGGCAATTTCAGTGGTTGCAGGGAATGTCATATTGAACCAGACTGGTTGCTGATTTACGAAATCGCACAAGAAAGTCTGATTTTGTATTTGACAAGAACAGGAACGCAATCGGACTTGTTCAAGAAGTAAAACCGCCAATAAATTGATGGAATAAAAAAGACGGGTGAAGAAAATCTTCACTCGTCTTTAATTTTGAAAGGAAATCCCCGGTCATCCCCGTCAAGCGAGGACAGGCGCCGGGGATGACACCTCAAAGGCCGTAAGGCCTCACTCATGCCTCAGAGCGAGCGTCGCGAGCGAGCTCATACCCCAAAGGCACGGAGTGCCGACCTCATACCTCATTACAGGCTGATCAACCCTTCCGTATCCTTGGACATGGCGTCATAGAATGCGTAGCGGGCGTCAGTTATGAGACTCCGCATTCAACTATCGCATACAGGAACCAATGGAAGTTGAATGCTCCGCGCTTCGAAGGCTACTTAAGAGTAGCCTCCTACGCTTGGCTGCCTTCTGGAGGTCGTCGGCGAGCTTCTTGGCCACTTTGCGCCAAAGCCGTGGTTGATGCAGGGGCAGTAGCAGATGATCAGCGACGGACCACCGTGAGCTGGAGGCGACAACTGTCAAGTTGTCGTCGCAGGCGAGAGCACAAGTCTGTCGCATTATCCCTTTTGCAATTGACTTGTGCGGTCGTGTAAAGTGCTTCCGCTTCCTGGAGAACCTTCAGGGCGTGAGCGTCGTTTGCGCCGAGAGCAATGCGACCGACGTAAACGTTCTTGTAGCTCATGGCGATAAGGCCGAGGTCCTTCTTGCCGGCGCGCTTACCAGCGGCAGCGAAGAGGGCGACTGCGCCACGGTTCGTGGCCTTGGAAGCAATCCCCCGGTTGTTGGAGTACACTTCGGTATCGAGGACGATGTCTTTTGGGCGTTCCCGCACATATATGTGCGGTCGGGCAATATTGCAAGGCCTCCCGTGCGCACCTACGGCACGCCTGCGCGACTCTTGCAACCAAGTCTCGCTACGCGAGTCTCGGCCCCAAGGGGTCACTATCCCTAACGCAATTCTAGCAACGAGATGCCTAGCGCCAGTAAATAGTGGTCATAATATACAGATTGTCTGTATATTTCCCGACTTCAATCTTTTTTCCCCTCTGCGAGACTCTATAAAAGGAATAGAAGGCGGAGTCATTCGGAATAGAAATTTTCTGGCTAGAGTTCTCAATGGTGGTGCAAATTTCTTTTTGGAACCTGTAAAGGCAGACTTCCGCGCCTTCTTCAAATTTTGTAAACAATACGGAGTCTGCCGTTTGCGATACATGCCCTATCCAAGGTGAAATATCGATGTCGTAGTCCTTGTGCCGATTTTTGGAGTCAAGCAAGGAAAACTGGATATGGTTGTCGACTACTGGAAGGGATAAGGTTGAGCTGGTATCTCCGTCATCGATAAAACCGTTTGCAACACTTTCTGCTATTACGGTGTCATTACCGTTTATCAGTCGATAGTGAAATCCTATAGCGTAATCATCGCTAGGTTTGGGATTCCCTCCTATTTGTAAAGTTGATCGACATACCATATCTTGGGAGCAATGTACGGCAAGATAGATGTATAAATCGGACCCGTGGTAATCCGCACGATGAAATTTAGGGGCACTCGAAGAATCGGAGTCCTCAAAAAAAGAGCAACTTAAAAAAGCTAGGCAGAATATGAAGTAAAGGAGTCTATAGTTCATATACCCAGCTAAAGGAAAAGGTATCTGTTTTTAAGGAACTTTCGTTTTCAAAATCAAGATGTACGGTAAAGGACATTGAATGGAGTGCCGCGATTTCTAGTGTGACTGTAAGGGAATCCGATAATCCTGTTTCTTTGACACACTGGCCTTCATATATATTCATCCCATCTAATTTGCTTGACATGTCGCTGAAATTGTTGATGCCGTTATAGCATGACCCGAAGTAACTTATGTAAAATTTCCTGTCGGGGAGGAATATGTCAACGGAATCCCCGCGAATGTCATAATGCTTGCCATTGTTGTAAAAAAATACGGAAGACAGGTCTAAATCGTACGACTTGACAGTGTGCATGGAATCTGTCAGTGAAAACTTTAGATGTTGCGTTGAGTCGATTGTCTCGAATAGATGGAGTAAGATGGTGTCTGCCTTTGAAAAGCATAGACCTGTTTTTAGAGAATCCGCATAAATTAAATTTGATTCCAATAAGTAGTTTCCGTACGTAATATTCCAAAGGTTGCCATATTCGTCAGTATAGGAACTTGACCCGTTTTTTAAGTTCGCACAAGACTTGACTAGGGAATTGTTTTTCCAAAGAAAGGTGAATTCAAGGGGCTCGTGCTTTAGGGTTGTTGCGTTGTAAGAGTGATCTTCTGGCATTCCGCCAGTCGTTTCAAGCCCGCATCCCAGCAGGAGTAGACAAATAAGGAAAAAAGCGTAACGCATAAATCACCTTAGAAGAAGAGTTCGTAATGCAGGTAAATCTGGGGCATATTCATCGAATGTTTCACCATCCAAAACATCATTCCCAAATATTTTTTTTTTCGTTCTGAGATGCCAGCCCACTTTTTACTCTTTAAAAATAACAAAAAAAACTTTAAAATAGCTCCGTTACCACCGGAAATTTCTTCAAAAACGAGCAATTTCTTATTCAGTACCGCAATTCCGATTGAACAGAGCCGTTGCTTGCATCTGCGGCACGAAAAAAGTATATTTGGAGAAGAAAAGTCCTTGAAAGGGGTAGTTTATGTCCTTGGAACTTCTAGAACAAAAATTGCGAACGCTGCCTGAAGACAGTTTTGATGAAGTCGATGAGTTCTTCGATTTCATATTGTTCCGTTTTGAGAAGGAAAGTTCCCAAGACGATTTGAATGAAGAGACCAAGGCGGCCCTTCGCGAAGTGGAAGAGATGAAGGCTGACCCGTCTAAGGGCAAATCCTATACGGATGTCGATACGATGATGCAGGAGCTGCTCGCGTAATGTATTCTGTCAAGCCTACCAAGCAGTTTAAGAAAGACCTTAAACTCATTCAAAAACGTGGCTATGACATACAGAAGATGACCGATGTCATCAAGAAACTTGCCGCTGGAGAAACGCTGCCCGAGTCCAACCGCGACCATTCCTTATCAGGCAATTTCAGTGGTTGCAGGGAATGTCATATTGAACCTGACTGGTTGCTGATTTACGAAATCGCACAAGAAAGTCTGATTTTGTATTTGACAAGAACAGGAACGCAATCGGACTTGTTCAAGAAGTAAAACCGCCAATAAATTGATGGAATAAAAAAGACGGGTGAAGAAAATCTTCACTCGTCTTTAATTTTGAAAGGAAATCCCCGGTCATCCCCGTCAAGCGAGGACAGGCGCCGGGGATGACACCTCAAAGGCCGTAAGGCCTCACTCATGCCTCAGAGCGAGCGTCGCGAGCGAGCTCATACCCCAAAGGCACGGAGTGCCGACCTCATACCTCTTACAGGCTGATCAACCCTTCCGTATCCTTGCTCATGGCGTCATAGAATGCGTAGCGGGCGTCCACTTCCTTCTGGAGGTCGTCGGCGAGCTTCTTGGCCACTTCCGGATTGCTACGGGTGAGCTGCTTGTAGCGGTTTTCGGTGTAGATGTATTCTGCAACCGGGATTGTCGGCTTCTTGGAGTCGAGGATAAGCGGGGCCTTTCCTTCGGCGGCGAGAGCCGGGTTGTAACGGAGCAGAGTCCAGTAGCCGGAATCCACGGCCATCTTCTGGTGCTGAAGCTGGCTGTTGAGATCGAAACCGTGGTTGATGCAGGGGCAGTAGCAGATGATCAGCGACGGACCATTGTGTGCTTCTGCTTCCTGAAGAACCTTGAGGGCCTGAGCATCGTTTGCGCCGAGGGCGATACGGCCAACGTAAACGTTCTTGTAGCTCATGGCGATAAGGCCGAGGTCCTTCTTGCCGGCGCGCTTACCAGCGGCAGCGAAGAGGGCGACTGCGCCACGGTTCGTGGCCTTGGAAGCCTGTCCACCGGTGTTGGAGTACACTTCGGTATCGAGGACGCAGATGTTCACGTTTTCACCGGTGGCCATCACGTGGTCGAGACCACCGTAACCGATGTCGTATGCCCAACCGTCACCACCGAAGATCCACACGGACTTCTTCACGAGGTAGTCAGCGAATTCGTCGCGGAGGCTGACGGACGCTTCGTCGGTAGCATCGGCGAGAGCAGCCTTCAGGGCGGCGACGTTTTCACGCTGGGCCTTGATGCCGGCTTCGTCGTCCTGCTTCTGGGTCGTGAGCTTTTCCTTGAGTTCGGCAGGAACGTTCACGGCTTCGAGGAGGGAGAGAGCCTGCTTGGCATGCTTCGTGATAGCGAGGCGCATACCGAGACCGAATTCGGCGTTGTCTTCGAAGAGGGAGTTCGCCCAAGCGGGACCGCGGCCTTCCTTGTTCTTTGCCCACGGAGTGGTCGGGAGGTTACCGCCGTAAATGGAGGAGCAACCCGTAGCGTTCGCGACAACCATGCGATCACCGAACAGCTGAGAAACGAGACGCACGTAAGCGGTTTCGCCGCAGCCTGCGCAGGAGCCGGAGAATTCGAACAGCGGTTCCAGGAGCATGGCCTGCTTGACGAGGCTCTTGTTGACCTTGGTGCGGTCGAATTCCGGGAGATCGACGAAGAAGTCCCAGCACTTGCCTTCCTGGACCTTGATCGGTTCTTGCGGCACCATGTTGATGGCCTTCTTGGTCTCGTCGGTCTTGTCCTTACCGATACAGGCCTGCGTACAGACGCCGCAACCCGTACAGTCGTAGCTGGACACGGAAATTGCAAATACCGGCTTGTCGGAACCTTCGAGCTTGAAGCCCTTGGCCGGGGTGTACTTGAAGCCTTCCGGAGCGTTCTTCACGGCGGATTCGTCAACGACCTTCACGCGGATGGCTGCATGGGGGCAGACCATGGCGCACTTGCCGCACTGCACGCAAGCGTCCGGATTCCAGGACGGAATATTGAGGGCGAGGTCGCGCTTTTCGTACTTGGTGGTAGCGGTCGGGAACACGCCGTCGCAAGGCATCTTGGAGACAGGGAGGAGTTCGCCGTTGCCCTTGATGATTTCTGCGGTGACTTCGTTCACGAACTTCGGAGCGTCGCCGTGGATCGGAGCGCGGAATTCCTTGGTGCTGGTGACAGTTGCAGGAACCTTGACTTCGAACAGGTTAGCAAGAGAGGCGTCGATAGCGTCCCAGTTCTTCTGGACCACTTCCTGACCCTTCTTGGCGTAAGTCTTTTCGGCGTACTTCTTGATGTACTTGATGGCGGTTTCGGCATCGAGCACGTTACCGAGCTTAGAGAAGAAGCAGGTCTGCATCACGGTGTTGATGCGGCGGCCCATGCCGGTCTTGGCGGCAACGGCGTAAGCGTCAATCACGTACACCTTGAGGTGCTTCTTGATGATTTCTTCCTGCACCGGACGCGGGAAGGTATCCCACACGGTGTCGGCGGAATGCGGAGTATTCACGAGGAAGGTAGCGCCATCCTTCGCGTACTTCAGCATGTTCACGGATTCCAGGTGCGGAGTGTGGTGGCATGCCACGAAGTCGGCTTCGTTTTCGCCAATGAGGTACGGGGCGTCGATGATGCTCTTACCGAAGCGGAGGTGAGAGGTGGTCATGGAGCCGGACTTCTTGGAGTCGTAAACGAAGTAGCCCTGGGCGTAGTTGTCGGTTTCGTTACCGATAATCTTGATGGAGTTCTTGTTGGCACCCACGGTACCGTCGGAACCCAGACCGAAGAACATGGCCTGGAAGAAGTCGCTTTCCAGCTTGAAGTTCGGGTCGATGGTGAGGCTCGTGTGGCAAACGTCGTCGTTGATACCGACGGTGAAGCGTGCCTTCGGATCGGCCTTGGCGAGTTCGTCGTAGATGGCCTTGACCATGGCCGGGGTGAATTCCTTGGAGGAAAGACCGTAGCGGCCACCGATCATCTTCGGCATGGCCATCTTGCCAGCCATCACGGCTTCGGAGATAGCGGTCAGGGCGTCCTGGAAGAGCGGTTCGCCAGCGGAACCCGGTTCCTTGCAGCGGTCGAGGACGGCAATCTTCTTGACAGTCTTCGGGAGAGCGGCAACGACGGCTTCCATCGGGAACGGACGGTACAGGCGGATGTTGACGAGACCGACCTTTTCGCCCTTCCCGTTGAGGTACTTGACGGTGTCACCGATGGTGCAGGTCGAAGAACCCATGGAAATGATCACGCGGTCGGCGTCGGGTGCACCGACGTAGTCCACGATGTGGTACTGACGGCCGGTGTAGCTTGCGACCTTGTCCATGTACTTCTGGACAATTTCCGGAACCTTGGCGTAGAACGGGTTCACCGTTTCGCGGCCCTGGAAGTAAACGTCCGGGTTCTGTGCGGTACCGCGCATGGTCGGGCGGTCCGGGGTGAGGCAGCGTTCACGACAAGCCTTCACATACTTTTCGTCGATGACGTTACGGATAACGCCGTCTTCGAGAGCTTCGATCTTCATCACTTCGTGGGAGGTACGGAATCCGTCGAAGAAGTGCATGAACGGTACGCGGCTTTCGAGAGTAGAAGCGTGGGCCACGAGAGCGAGGTCCTGGCATTCCTGCACGCAGCTGGAGGCGAGCATGGCAAAGCCGGTCTGGCGGCACGCCATCACGTCGGAGTGGTCACCGAAAATCGAGAGGCCCTGCATGGCAAGGGCACGGGCAGTCACGTGGAAGACCGTGGGGGTCAGTTCGCCCGCAATCTTGTACATGTTCGGGATCATCAAGAGAAGACCCTGGGAAGCGGTGAAGGTCGTGGTCAAAGCACCGGCCTGGAGCGCTCCGTGAACGGTACCGGCAGCGCCACCTTCGGACTGCATTTCAAACACGCGGGGAACCTGTCCCCAAATATTCTTCTTGCCTGCAGCACTCCAGTTGTCGGCGTGCTCGGCCATAGGACTAGACGGTGTAATCGGGTAGATAGCCGCAACTTCGCTAACAGCAAATGCTACGCTAGCGGTGGCCTCGTTACCATCACACGCAATCATCTTTTTTGCCATGTGTGTCTCCAATTTTTAGGTTTTTTCGAAAAAATCTGATCATATACACCCCGGGCATGTGGCGCACACCCGTGGCGCAAAAATCCAATGGAAAAAATATAAAGATTGAGGGGGCGGGGGGAAAAAAATTTGAAAATTGACATTAATATAAGGTTTTTTTAGATGGGGAGAAATGGTCTTTCGCTACGCTCAAGCCCCAACAGACCGGCTCGGTTATGCCAAACTTCGTTTGCCAGAACTCTCGCCTTGGGACTGTTGTCCCCCTCGCTCCTGCCCAATGTCATCCCCGCGACCTGTGGTGAGCGTAGCCGAACCAAGGCGGGGATCTCCCTTCGGCATCCGCTACCCCCTTGCCTAGGGCGGACAGCACTTAGGGGCTTTGCCCCTTAGTGCGCATGGCCACCAAGGTGGGGCCCGCCCCTAAAACCCCGTACGCAAGGGATTTCTGAAAAAATACCCGCCGGCTGTGTAAATTCCGCTTTACATTTTCCGTTCTACATCTCACACCTCACACCTCATACGTTCCTACTCAAGCGGATCCTCGCCTTCGCGAGGATGACACCTCTTGAGACCAGCCTTACTAAATCCTAGATCCTAGCCCCTAGCCCCTAATCCCTAGCTACCTATCCCTTTGAACTGGATCCTTCGCGACTTCGTCGCTCTGGATGACACTTCTTGTCCCCTGCGGCCCTAATACCTAACACCTACAACCTATAACCTAGCCCCTAGATCCTAGCCCCTAATTACTATATTCTCCCCATGCTCCACCTGTGGCTCATCACCGCTCCCGACGACTTTTCCGCCGAATTCGACGACATCGAGCAGATGTTTTCCCGGGGCCTTTCCCGCCTGATCCTCCAGAAGCGGGGGAGGAACGGCGCTCCCTACGCCTCCGAAAGCGAATACGAACGCTGGCTTCTAGGGCTCCCCATGGAATGCCGGGACCGCATCTGGGTATGTGGCACGCCGGATATGGCGGAGCGGCTAGAAGTCCGGGGCTGCCTCTGCGACAGCTCCCGCCTCGCCGGCGATATTCCGCCCTCCTGGTACAGGATAAATACCGTCGCCGCCTGCAAGAGCGTAGAAGAAATCACGAAACTGCCTCCCTGGGTAGCTGGAGCCCTTCTCGGGCCGGTTTTTCAGCCTGCCTTTGCGGTAGAGCCAGTCTCTTGCGTGGACCTGTCACGGCTGGAAACCGATAGGGAAGGCTTTAATCCCTCGAATATCCCGCTTATTCTTTCGGGTGGCCTGGACGAAGAAACCTTACCGTCAGTCCGCCCCTTCGACCCGTCAGGAATCGCCGTCCTGGGCGGCGTCTGGAACTACGCCGACCCGGTGAACGCCTTCATCAAGCTGAACCGCTCCCTCGGCAACGCCCAATTGCGTCCATAAAAGTTTTTTGTAAGTTTTTGCGTAATAACGCGTTAACATAGTCCAATTTGGAATAAGACAATTTGTGTTATTTCAACTTTTAATACATATATTTGGAATATGGAAGCAACGCGCGCGAAAATTTTGGTGGTAGATGACACCAAGACCAATATCGAAGTTCTCGAAGGAATTCTTTCAAACGATTACGATGTTTTTGTAGCCCTTGACGGTCACAAGGCCTTGACGCTCACCGAGAGGGTCAAGCCCGACCTGATTCTTTTGGATGTAATGATGCCCGAGATGGACGGGTACGAAACCCTCCGCCAGATGAAGGCCCGGAATATCCTGGGCGGCACGCCCGTCATTTTTCTAACGGCAAAGTCCGATTCCAAGAGCGAACAGACCGGCCTGAATTTGGGAGCCGTTGACTATATTGGCAAGCCATTTTCTCCGGACCTGGTGCTGCTCCGCATCAAGAACCAGCTGGAATACAAGCGCCAGCGTGACCACCTCAACGAGCTGGTCATCGAAAAGACCCAGGACCTGAGAAACACCCTGAAGGTCATGCTCACCAGCCTCGGCGCTCTGGCCGAATACCGTGACCCGGAAACCGGCGGTCACATCAAGAGAACCCAGTTCGTGGTGCAGAAGCTGGCCGAAATCCTGATGAAAAATCCGAAATTCGCAAAGGACATTCCCAATAGAGAATATGTGGATTATTTCGCGACGGCGGCCCCCCTGCACGACATCGGCAAGGTGGGCATCCAGGACGAGATTCTCCGCAAACCGGGCAAGCTCACCGAAGAGGAGCGTGCCATTATGCGGGAGCACACCGCGATGGGTTACAACGTGTTGGTGGATGCCGCCAAGGGTCTCGAAGACAAGACCATGATTTTGATTGCCGCCGATATCGCCTGGTGCCATCACGAATATTACGACGGCAACGGTTACCCTCGCAAGCTCAAGGGCGACGAAATTCCCCTTTGTGCAAGGATTATGGCCGTAGCCGACGTCTATGACGCCCTCGTTTCCAAGCGCCCCTACAAAGAACCTCTGCCTCACGAAGTTGCAGTTGCAGAAGTTCTCAAGGGCAAGGGAAAACAGTTTGACCCCGATGTGGTGGAGGCTTTTGCCGGAATTGCCGACAGCCTGCCGGACCTGTACCAGAAATTCAAGGATGAAGGAATTTGAGCGATAGTTCTTTAAATGATAAACGCCGTCAACTGAACTGGCGAATTTCCCTTGTCTATATGGTTCCCGTGCTCATTGCCACGGTGGCCCTTATCCTCATATTCTTTTTCTATATCAAATCCACCCTGATTTCTAGCGCCTACAGCAGTACCGAAAACAGCTTCAAGAAAAACATCCGGCAGTGTGAACTCTACCTTCAAGAAAAACAGGAAGATTTTTCCAAATTCCAGAAAAAGGTTCAACAGACGGGAAAGGCCTCCCTACGTTCTGTCTTGGCAAAGCAACAGCAAGAAGACGAAGACATTTCCGACGTCTATTACGGATTCTCCAACGGCGAATACATGAGTGCCCTTGGGGATAAACTGGAAAAAACGGTTTCCGAAGTCCGAACCAAATCCTGGTACCTGGAGGCCTCCCGCAACAAGGGCGTAGCCTTGACAGGGCCATATATCAAGCCTGCCCTCAAGAAAAACGTTTTGTCCATTTCCGCCCCGCTTTGGGACAAGGACAAGCAGATTCGCGGTGTGGTTGCCGAAGATATCGACCTGCAAAAGATTCGTTCCCTGATATCCAGCATTGCAAGGGAAGAGGGTGGTGTCACCATCCTGATGGGAAATGATAATGAAACAGTATATACCTATTTCCCCTACGAGACCAATGTCAAGAAAATTGAACTGGATACGATCCAGGAACTTCGTGACCTTGCTTTAGAAGGTTTTAGTACCGACTCTTTGAACTACGGAAAGGTGTTCCGCTTTGAACGGGCCAATTCTCGTCACCAGAACTATGTGTTTATGGTGACCCCCATGACCAAGGCCCCCATGTATGCCATCCATGTTATCCAGCAGAACAAGGTGGTGTCCAAGCTCCGCGAAGACCTGAATGCCATCATGCTTCTTGTAACATTGGCCGTTCTTTTCATGATGATTATTGCCGCCGTTGCTGGGCACCTTCTTTTCAAGTGGCTTATCGAAAAGGACCTGAACGAGAGCGTCAGTTCCAGTACCTTGTTCGACACCTTGCTGGCTACACCCAATTTCAGTTTGATTCTGACTAACGATTCCTTCGATATCCTCCATGCTAGTGCCAACATTATTGATTTCTTGAACAATGGTGAAGATATCAAGGGTGAAATTCTGTGGAAATTTTTTCCGGGCGAGGAATTCGAAAAGTTTGCCCGTAAGGTGGCCATGGGTGGAGAACTCCATCCCAGCGAACGCAAGACCATTGTGAAGGTCACAAGCCCCAACGGGGAAGAATCCTGGTGGAATGTATTCTTCCAGTTGCTGGTGGAAGACGACGGAAGTATCCGCTACCTGTTCATGATTACCGATGAGACCAGCGGCATCCAGAAGGATACTATCCTGGATACCATCATGCTGTCGGCGGACCGTTCCCTGCTGATTATCTTCGACAGGACTCGCCACATCAAGTATATGTCCAAGCAGTTGGCCGATGTCTTTGATCAGGAATGGCGTAAACTTATTGGGTATTCCCTTGATGATTTGATTTCGTGTGGATTGCCCGAAGATATCGTAAAATCAATCGGTAATTCGTTTACCAAGCAAGAAATCTGGAAAGACTCCTTCTCGCTGAATTCACAGGACGGCAAGGGCGAAATCTGGTTCCGTGGCGAGGCGGTGACCTTGAAGGTCCAGGAATCTGTGGTGGGCTATATGCTTTCCATGGTGGACATTTCCGAAGTGGTGGAGGCCCGCGAGATTGCAGAGCAGGCCACACAGGCCAAGAGCGAGTTCTTGGCCAATATGAGCCACGAAATCCGTACGCCCATGAATGCCATCATCGGTATGGCACACCTGATTTCAGAAACGGAGCTTTCCGAGCGGCAGCACAGTTTTGTGGACCGTATCAGCAGTGCCGCAAAGTCTCTGCTGGGTATCATCAACAACATTCTGGACTTCTCGAAAATCGAGGCCAAGAAACAAGAACTGGAAGTCATCCAGTTCGTGCTGCAAGATACCATTAGCGAAGTCGCGGCTCTGGCAGAGGTCCGCATTACAGGGCGTCCTATAGAATTGATCGTAGATGTAGATCCTGAAATCCCAGAAACTCTGATGGGTGACCCCCTTCGCCTTTCCCAGATTTTCACCAATCTGGTGAACAATGCGACGAAGTTTACGGAAAAAGGCGATATTACCCTTCAAGTGCGGATGGAAAAGAAGACAGATACCCATGTCCAGCTGGCCTTCAGCGTCAAGGATACGGGCATCGGCATGACTCCGGAACAGCTGAAGCGCCTGTTCAACGCCTTCACCCAGGCTGACGGTTCTACCACGCGTAAATATGGCGGTACAGGCCTTGGCCTTGTGATTTCCAAGTCCTTGGTGGAACTGATGGGCGGGCAGCTCAAGGTGGAAAGCACCTCCGGCGTTGGCTCTAGATTCTACTTTACCATTACGCTTCCCATTGCACCTAAGGTGGGTGCTCCCAAGTGGAAATCGGTCCACTCCTTCCAGAACAAGAACATTCTACTTGTAGATGACTGCGCGAACCTTCGTTCCGTGCTGCGTCACACTCTTGAAAAGTTCCGTTGCGTTGTAGAAGAGGCCTGCTCTGTTGACGAGGCTATCGACCTGATTCAGGCGCATGAATCGGCAGGGGAGGCGCCCTACGATATCTTTATCGTGGATTACCAGATGCCCATTTCGGATGGCTTCAACTTTGTGAAGGGTCTGCCAGCAAATATGCTGACAATTCCCAAGATTCTGATGCACCCCTTGCATTTCGAAGAAAGCAACCGTATCCATGCCGAAGAAATCGGATTCAACAGCTGTCTTGCCAAGCCTATCCAGATCAGTTCGCTGCTCACGGCAATGCAGGAGGCCGTCGGAGAAAAACCGGTTTACCAGAAGGCCGTCAAGAAGGAAAAACGCAAGATTTACTTCAAGGATGCCAAGGTCTTGCTTGTCGAAGACAATAAGATGAACCAGGAACTGGCCGTTTCCCTGTTGAGTAGCGTGGGTCTTACCGCCATGATTGCCAACAACGGTAAAGAAGCGATTGAGCTTTTGAAGCCCAATTCCTTTGACCTGGTGCTGATGGATATCCAGATGCCCATTATGGATGGTTTGACGGCCACCAAGCAGATTCGTGAAAAGAAGGAAGAGTATTTCCAGAAAGTCCCGATTCTCGCCATGAGTGCCCGCGCCTTCCAGAAAGACAAGGAAGAATGTTTCGAAGCGGGCATGAACGCCCATATCGTAAAACCCATTGACCCCACCGTCCTTTACGAAGAAATGGCGAAGTTCCTGCCGATTGCTTCCGAAACGGCTGAAACCCAGACGACCACTACGGTGGTGTCGTCTGATTCTGTACAGCTTTCTTCTGACGACAAGGACTTTGCCGCCAGGTTCCAGAAAATTCCGGACTTTGACATTTCTGCAGGCCTCTATCACGCCAATAACAACAGGACTCTGTACCTTAGAATTGTGCAGGGCTTTGTCAACGATTACGGAAGCAAGGCCCAGGATTTACGAAGGTTCGTAGAAGCCTCCAAGTACGAAGACGCCGCAAGAATCGCCCACACCATCAAGGGCTTGTCCGGTACTATCGGAGCTGCCAATGTCCAGAAACTGGGGCTTGCGTTAGAAAATTCGTTACTGAATAAGCAGAAGAACTTTAACGAGCTTATCGCCTTTGAAGACGCCCTTAAAAAGTTGGTAGAGGCTCTATCGAAGGTTCTTGCCGATATGAATTCCGAAAAGGAAGATACGAGTTCCAAGAAGACCGACCCCCAGGCTGCAGAAAAACTGAAGGGCGTTCTGGAAAATCTTAAGCTGCATGTGGATGCCTGCTCTGCCACCATGTGCAAGCGGGACTTTGAACCCATCAAGGATATTGCGTTCAGCTCCGCTCAAGAGGTTCTGCTCAAGAAGTTGAAAGACCAGATTGGAGACTACGACTTCACGGAAGCGGGGGAGACCATCAAGGAGCTGGAAAAGACCCTTGCCTAGTGCAAGACAAATGCCGCAATAAAGGCGAGGGCTACAATCACCGCAGCTGCAATGGCGAGCGGGTTCGCCTTTTTCTTCTTGTTGCCGTATTCGTCCGTGCCGAACTCGTTTTCCACAATCTCGTCGTAATCCGGCGTTTCGAGGTCGCTAAATTCCGCGCCATCCTTCCAGCCGGTGTCGGCGTCGCTCCCGCAATGGGGGCAGAATGTTGCGCCTTGCTTCAGTTCGGCGCCGCAGTGAGGACAATTATCCATAGAGCATGGGGTAATTTTTTAGTGGTTTTGACTGACCAAACTTAACAAATAAAAACTGCCGAAGGCAACAATGTCGGCGGCAACAATGGTGGAGCCTACCGGTGTGCCTGCAAGAATGGCCACAAGAATTCCGACTAACGAACAGACTACTGAGATAATGGCTGCGGCGACGGTTACGGTAAAAAAGCTCTTGAATACCCGCATGGCCGAAAGGGCTGGAAACACCACCAAGGCCGATACCAGAAGCGCCCCCACCAGGTTCATAGCAAGCACGATAATGACAGCGACAATGATGGCTATCAGCAGGTTAAAGAGCGTGGTGTTTACGCCGGTTGCCCGTGCAAAATTTTCGTCGAAGGTGATGGCGAAAATTTTATGGTAGAATAATACGAAGGCGGCAAGAACTGCGGCAGAAAGTATTACGCAAAGATAGACTTCTTCAGTTTTGAGCGTGAGAATCGAGGTTGAGCCGAAAAGAGTCGTGCATACATCGCCCGAAATATTTGCCGATGTAGAAAATATGTTCATCAGCAGATAACCGATAGCAAGGGCCCCGACTGAAACCATGGCGACTGCGGCATCCCCCTTGATGCGAGCGTTCTTACCAGTGCAGAGCAAGAGGATGGCGACTGCAACTGTCACGGGCAAGATAATGAGCATGTTGTTTGTGACCTTGAGTACCGAGGCAATGGCAAGGGCCCCGAAGGCCACATGGGAAAGACCGTCACCAATGTAGGAGTAACGCTTGAGTACCAGGGTCACGCCCAAAAGCGACGAGCAGAGCGAAACCAAGACGCCTACGATAATGGCGTAGCGCACAAAGGGGAAATCTAGGTAGAAAAGAAGCTTGTCAATTGGCATACCACACTGTCATCCCCGCTGTCATTCTGGAGCGCAGCGATAGAATCACGGGGATCTCCTTGGCTTTACAGTTTCATCTTTCTTTAGTTGATATCTTATTGAAATCCATGACGCGGGTGGCGTCGTCCAGGGCGGTATCCACATCGTGGGTCACCATGACGACTGTCATTCCCTTTTGATGCAGGTCTTCGATAACGCGGTACATGGTTCCGGTAGATTCAGGGTCTAGACCGGTAACGGGCTCATCCAGCAAAAGCAGGCGTTCGGCGGCGCACAGGGCCCTCGCCAGCAGTACCCGCTGCTTCTGGCCCCCCGAAAGTTCGCGGAAGCAGGACTTTCGCAAACTTTCGGTTCGGGTGAGCGCCATGCATTCCATGGCGCGCTCCCGGTGCGCCGACTTGTAAAAAGGCAACAGCCGGTGTTTTCCCTGGAACGCCGACAGTACAATCTCTTCGACAGAAGCGGGAAAGTCTTTTTGCACCACCGTCATCTGCGGCAAATACCCGATTTGATTGCGGTTAAGACCGCCACAGAGTTCAATGCTTCCCGACTTGGGCGAAAGAAGGCCGGCAATTCCCTTCAGGAACGTAGTCTTGCCAGAACCGTTATGGCCTACAATACAAAGGTAATCGCCTTCGTTTATATCATAATCCAAATCCCGGACCAGATCCTTGCTACCGTAACCTAGCGTCAGCTGACGACATTTGAGCAATGGGGTATGAGCCGTGAGCTCTGTCGCCTGAGGCTCCCTTTGAGAATTCTGGCCAAGATTCTTTTTCTGTATTTTTTCCTTACTCATCACTCACAACCCATTACTCATAACTCATTACTTAATCGCCTTTTTCAAAACTTCCAAATTTCCGCGCATGATGCTCAGGTAATCAGCCCCGGCCTTTATCTGTTCGTCTTTCACCGACTGCATGGAATTCAGCATCAACACTTCGGCGTTTTTCGATTTCTTGCTCGCATCGAGAATGGCACGGGCGATTTTCCCGTCGCTGCCGTCAATGGTGAAAATGGCAGGCAGGGCGAGGGAATCCATTTTACCCGCAAGGAAGGTTATCGTCTCGAAACTGGCCTCACTTTCGGCAGAACAACCCACAAAAGCGGCATAATACTTGATGCCGTAATCGTCCACCAGGTAACGGAAGGGGAAACGGTCACCGAACAGGATTGTCTTGAGCGTTGCATTTTCCATTGTGGCACGATACTGGGCGTCCAGTGCACTGATTTTTGCAATGTAGAGTGCCGCATTCATGTGGTATTCCGTGGCATGAGCCGTATCCAGTTTTGCGATGGACTCTGCAAGAGCCTTTATCAGTATTTCGGCGTTTTTCAGCGATAGCCAAATGTGTTCGTCGTTCTCGACTTCTTCCTCTTCGTCGTGATGGTGATGCTCGGAGGTCGCCTCGGCTGGCTCGGTGACCTTGGCATGCTCATGATGTTCGTGCTCAGGTCCTTCGGCTTCTTCACCGTGTTCATGATGGTGCTCCATACCCTCAACAACTTCCTCTTCCTTCACCCGGTCTCCCAAGACCTTCATCATGTTTACTTCTATGCGCCCTTCTTTCGGGGTCGCCGCAAGAGCCTTCTCAATCCATTCGTCGGATTCGCCGCCTACATACACCACCATGTCAGCACTTGCAATGGCCGCAATATCCTGAGCCGAAGGCTGATAACTGTGCAGGTCTGCGCCGTTCTTGATGAGCAATTTCAGGTCAACCGCATCGGCACGCCCGCCAAGAACGTTCTTGAACCAGTCGTACTGCGGGTATGTCACGGCAATAACAGAAACTTTCTTCGCTGCACCATCGGTCTCGGATTTTGTTCCGCAAGCGGCCAGCAACAAAGTCACGGCGAGGAACGCCTTGACTACAAATCCCTTAAACATGGCGCCTCCTTGAGTGGCGAGGCCTTCCGGAGCAACCGGCACAACGGCCAAGCAGCACCGACTGCTGCTGGTCCAGTTCAAAGCCGCTTACCCGCTGCACGGAAAGCTGCAACATCTTGAGAGCGGGACCGTCCAAGTGAAAGAATTTGCCGCAATCCTTGCACACCAAGTGCATCTTGGCTTCGCAACGTCCAGGACCTGTATAGCGGTATTGCAGTTCGTTATTCTCGGCAGCACCCACAATCTGGATCAGTCCGGCTTTTTCGAGCCTGGAAAGGTTCCTGTAAACGGTGCTCAGCGAGATTTCGGGCAGGCTCTGGGCTATTTCAGACGCCTTGAAAATCCGGTCCGGATTGCCTACCATAAAGTCCAGAATCTGCTGTTTTGACTGAGTTTTGTATTCCATTTTTCCTCTAATTTCACAATTTGCAACTCATTCGCAAATTCAAATATAGTCAATTTGCGAATGATTGTCAATTCTGTATTTTTGGGGATTTTTGCCCTACAGGGCCGAATCCAGCACCATCATGAGCGTGAAGCCCACGGCAAAAAGGATGGTGCCCGCGTCAAAATGCTCGCCTTCGCTGACTTCGGGGAGCATTTCTTCGACAACTACGTAAATCATGGCACCCGCTGCAAGCGAAAGCAGGTAAGGCATGAACGGCGAGAGCGCCTCGGCCGCAAGCAGCGTGATTAAGGCCCCTACGGGTTCTACGGCTCCGGAGAGTGCTCCCAGGGCAAATGCTTTTTTGCGGGAAGCCCCTTCGGCACGGAGCGGGAGCGAAACCACCGCCCCTTCAGGGAAATTCTGGATGGCAATGCCTATGGCAAGCGCGAACGCTCCCGAAAGCGTGATGGCCACATTTCCCGAAAGCCAGCCCGCGAAAACGATGCCGACGGCCATGCCCTCGGGCAAGTTGTGCAATGTTACCGCCAGCGTAAGCATGGTCGTACGTTTGAGTTTTGCCTTGGGGCCTTCGGGCGTGGCGCTACCCAAATGTAAGTGGGGCGTAATTTTATCCAAAATGTACAGGAACAGGATGCCGGCCCAGAATCCGACCGTCGCCGGGATGAAAGCGAGTTTGCCCATCGATTCGCTCGCGCTGATTGCGGGCAAAAGCAGGCTCCATACAGAAGCTGCCACCATGACGCCCGCCGCAAACGACAAAAGTCCGCGTTTGAGGTTTTGGCTCATCTGTTTGCGCATAAAAAACACGCATGCCGCCCCCAAGACAGTCCCTAAAAACGGGATGGCAAGACCTTGAGCAATTTGTAAGACAGGCTCGTTCATACTTCGAAAGATAGCATAATGCGTATCAGTGTGTCGAGATTTTCTCTAGGTCCTTGATGTCGTGGCTGTGACCGTGCTTTGCATCGGAGAAGACATGGTTGTGCAAATGGGAGTGCGCAACAACGTGCGTATGGGTTATGCCGCCATGCGTGTGCGTGAAAATATGCTGATGCATGTGCGAATGTGAGCGGACAAGCGTATCGTAAACTACAAAAAAGGTTCCGGCGATCATGACCAGGAACGCGACAATGTATTGCAGCGTAATTCTTTCGTTCAGGAGCACAACAGAAAAAAGAACGCCGATAAAGGGCGCGAATGCGTAAAAGGCGCTGGTTTTTGCGGCTCCCAGGTATTTTTGCGCGCGTATGTAGGTGAAAATGCTCAGGCCGTAAGCCACAAAGCCGAGCAGCAGGGCGAGCGGGATGTATTTTACGGCAAAGTTCATTTCGCCTGTAGTAAGTGAAACGACGATGGAACCGATTCCGGAACAGAGGCCTTTTATGGTCACAATCTGGTATGTACTTTTGTCCGAAATTTTGCGGGTGCAGTTGTTTTCTAGCCCCCAGCAGATTGTCGCTCCGAGAACGAAAATGGAACCGATCGAGAAATTGAATTCATCGGCATTTTCAAACGAGAGAATGAAACTGGATATCGTTATAAATAAAATGGCAATCCACAAACGCTTAGACACCTTTTCTCTAAAGATGAATAGCGCAATCAACGTTGTCGCGACGATTTCGAAGTTCCCGAGCAGCGATGCGTTGCTGGATGTTCCATACTTGACGCCGAACATGAGCAATATGGGGGCGGCAATGTCGAGCAGGACCATGCCCAGCGTGTAGGGGAAATCTTTTTTGCAGAGCCGTTCCGATTGGGGCTCGCACCTGACATGGAACAGGTAGAGAATGCCAATGCCGAGCCCTGCGCCAATATAGAGCAGTCCCGCCATGAATACAGGCGAAATGTGGAACAGTAGCATTTTGGAGCAGGGGACATTCAGTGCATAAAATGCGGCCGCCGCTATCGCGTAAACAATCGCAATGACATTCTTGTCCATGATTTAAATGTAGAATTAATTTGAAGATATCCCATATGGCCTGCTCAAGTAAACAAGTGCCGTGGTGAACGTGTAGTCGGCGATGAGTGCGGCACCCAGGCCCACAATGGAAAGCAGACCCACGTTGTGGAGGGCCCCCATGGGGCTGAAGATGAACACGAAGAACATTGCGCACAAAATAAAGGTGGTCATGCCCATGGTCTTTCCAATTTCGCGGTAAGAGAGCAGTAGCGCGTGCCTGTAGCTGTCCGTGCGCTCGAATCCGTATTTGATGTGGTTGTTCATGTGAATGGTGTCGTCGACGGCGATGCCCAAAATCATTGGCATCACGATCATCGTAATCATGTCGAGCGGCATACCCGAATAGCCCATGACGCCACCAATCAGGAGAACGGGCGCTACGTTAGGAATCATTCCGATAAGGCCCGCCTTGATGCTCCCGAACGCAAGGATCATCATGATGGCGATAATCACGAACGACCCGCCGAACGAGCGCAATAGTCCACCGACCAGCTTGCCGTTCATTTCGGCGTAGTTCACGACTTCGCCCACGACAGAAGTCTTGGCGTCCGGGAAAATTCGGGCGGCATAGGCGTTTGCGGAATCCAGGTCCTCGACGATTTTGTTGGCGTCGTAGCCCGAAAGTTCTATGTGGATGAATGTGGTTTTGTATTCTTCGTCCATGCGTTCAAAGAGCGCGTCTGGGTCCGAAATCTCGTATAGGAAAAGTAATTGCGTGAGCATGTCCTGTGCGTCGGGAATCTTGTAATACTCGATACTGTCGGCGTTCAGCGTGCGGTTCATCTCTTTCACGAGGCGCGTCACCGATTGCACGCGCGGCTTGTCGCCCGAAATTTTCGTGAGCTGGAGCGTGCCTAGTTTCTGTTCAAGTTGCTCGATACGCTTCATGTTGGCGGGGTCCTTGAGCGCATCCGCGTCATCGAATTCCACCATCACGTTAAAGTCGTAGAGGCTCCCGAGTTTTCCGCTGAGCATGTCCTTGAGCCGCACCACGAAGGGAATCTTTTCGCCCATGGTTTCGGTGTAGTCCATATTCACATCGATACGCATCATTCCCGGAATCTGCAGCAACATTACCGCCGCCGAAATCACTGCGACAATAACGCTGTGCCTGCACACCTTGCGACCGAAGAATTCAAAGAGAATGTCCGCCTTGGTGGCCCCTGCCGACTTTACCTGCATCGGGTCGGGTTCTGCATTTTTGCCGAAGCTCATGAGGATCGGAATCAGGATGATGACATACAGATAAACCATGGTGACGATGCCCGCCGAAATTCCGCCAATCCAGCGGATGGGGCGAATGCCTGCGAACAGGAACGAAATCAGCGATGCGACCGTGGTGATGACAGTAAAGAGAATGGGCCAGCCCGTCTCTTCGACGGCGCAAATCACAGATTCGCGGCGGTTGCCCGTGCGCCTAAAATGCATGCGGAACGAATTGATGTAGTGGATGGAATAACCCACCGAAAGCGCCATGCCCAAAAGCACCGGGAGAGCGACCATGCTCTCGTCACCGACAACGCCGAGCCACGCATTGATGCCGAGCACCGAAGCGATGCCGCCGACCGTTGCAATCGCGGGCACCACCACGCCGCGCAGCGACCTTACGAACAAGATAAGGCATACGAGCATCACCAGGAATCCGAAACCGATACGCATTGCACATTCTCGCGAGATGACTTCGTTTTCTTCCATCTCGGTGTAACTCATGCCTGTCGGGAGCATCTCGAACTTGTCACTCTTGAATTCGTCGGAATAGATGACGTTGCGTGCAAAGGGCGCAATGCTGTCTTTGCCAAAATTGATGCCGCCCTCGTATGATTTTAGCGCGAGAATAATCCAGGTTTCTTTCGCGTCATCGGAGACGATGTTGTTCACCAGCGATTCGCGGGAAAGGATCAGTCGCTTTTTCGATTCCAGTTCCTGCGGATCGTCGGGAACGCCGCCTTCGAACGGATCAATGACTTCGAAGCCTTCGTCATTTGCGACCGGAATCGACAAATTGTGCGTCAGCGAAACCACACGGTCGGCGTACGGCACCTCGTTTTCGAGCCTGCGCGAAAGCCTATCGATTGCCTGCAACACCTCCGGCGCGAACACATCGTCAGCACGGACCATCACCATGTAGCCGTCATCGCTACCGAATTTTTCGTTGAAATGCGCCTGGTCAATTTTCACCTTGTCCCAGTCGTCAAACCATTCCTCTTCGCTGCTCGTCATCTGCAGTTGCGGGAGCCCGAGGCACGCCATAAACGTTACAATTGCCGTTACCAGCAATATCAGCCAGCGAAACTTGACCTGAAAACGCCCTAACCGGGCAAAAACCTTGTTGACACGAGAAACTTGCATTATAAAACACCTATAAAAGCCCCAACGGAGTGTGATTCCGTCAGGGCCGCTTCAATCCAAAACACTATGGAAAGATTCTTTTATTTATGCTGTAGCGAGAGTCTTGCCGAGTTCCTGGCAGGCGGCCTTGCCGGCGTCATCGGGAGCGTTCTCGATGGCGAGCGGTTCTGCCACAAGCACGAGCCCCGCGGCTTCGGCATCAGCCTTCCACGGATTCATCCATTCGCCGCCACCCCAGCCGTAAGAGCCGAACAGGGCAACTTTCTTACCGCTGAGAGCCGGTTTGACGGCTTCGTAGAAGGGCTGAAATTCAGAATCTTCGAGTTCTTCGGCGCCCATGGCGGGGCAACCTAGCGCATAGCGGCCATATTCAGCCAGCTGATCCTGCGAAAAATCCGAGACACTGAATACGTTGGCTTCGGCACCTGCTGCTTTGGCACCTTCAGCAACGTATTTTGCCATCATTTCTGTGTTTCCTGTTCCGCTCCAGTAGATTACTGCGATTTTTTCCATTGTGATTCTCCTATTTTGATTTAAAACTTTAGCAGGCCACAGCCAACATCGGTAGCGAATAGCCGCGTTCGAAAAGTGAACTCATGACAGAAAAGCATTTTCGAAAGCATTCAAATTTCTTTTCTGATTCGTCAACATTGCCATACACTTTCCAAAAGCCCGTACTTTTGGAATTCTGCCCACCATTGGCAATAAAACCCTTAACATCTTCGAGTGGGTAGCCAAGAAAAAGCCCTATTTCATGTGGAAAACAATGGCATTTTGCGATACGGCGCGTCAGATTTGCGATCAGCGTTTCTTCGTCAAAATGCTGATAGCCGTAGTGTCCCATGAATTGGCGGATTTCGGAGACATTGAACAATTGGTTCAAAACATTGCGACGATAGACATACACAAAGCTTCGTCCGCAGCGTTCCGCGACGATGCGCACGAATATGCCCGACGGATTCAGTTCACGATTCCATCGGGCGAGAATAGAGCAAAGCGGTTCATGTTCTGCGGAAGCTTTTTCCATGCAGAAGAGGCTTCCGACCTTGCGGGCGGCAAGAGTCGGAGCGCATTGGCGAACCAGTTTGTAATCTATCAATCGTTGTGCGGTCATCTCTATTGACTACTCTTCATTTGAAGTTCCAGCATTTTGCTGAATAGGCCGCCTTTCGCCTTGAGTTCAGCGGGAGAACCTGTTTCGGCGATGTGGCCATCCTGCAACACCACGACCTTGTCGGCGTTTGCGATGGTACGCATGCGGTGTGCGATGATGATGACGGTCTTGCCCTTCACCAACTGCGAAATGCCGCGCTGGATTTTGGATTCATTTTCCACATCAAGGCTTGCGGTTGCTTCGTCGAGCAAGATGATCGGGGCATCCTTCAACAGGGCCCGTGCAATGGAAATACGCTGGCGTTCACCGCCCGAGAGTGTGTCGCCGTTTTCGCCGATGACGGTATCGTAACCCTGCGGCATCTTCTGCACGAATTCGTCGCAGCCGGCGAGTTTTGCCACCTTTAGGATTTCTTCGTCGCTGGCGTCGCGCTTGCCGATGCGAATATTGTCCTTGATGCTCGTGTTGAATAGCACCACGTCCTGGAAGACAATGGAGAAATTCTTGAGGAGCGTTTCGGGGTCAATCTTGCTGATATCCTGCCCACCGAGCGTAACCTTTCCGCCCTGAATGTCCCAGAATCGTGCTGTAAGCTTTGCCGCCGTGGTCTTTCCGCTGCCGCTCGGGCCCACAAGTGCGGTAATTTCGCCTTGTTTGGCCGTAAACGAAACTTTTTTCAGAACTTGCTTGTTTTCATTGTAGTTAAAGTCAACATCCTTGAATTCGATGTCATAATTGGCGGGTGTGAATTCCGTTTCGCCCTGCTGTATGGGCATCTGGTCCATTTCGCGGAAACGGCGCAGGCGAACATTCACGAAAAACAGTTCGGCGAGGTTGTTGAATACGAGGTAAACCGGGTTGTAAATGGTCGCCGCGCATACGACAAAAACCAAGTAGGTGAACACGTCGATTTCACCCTTGGTCCAAAGGCGAGCGCCCGTGATCAACACCGTGGCAAGCCCCATCTTGAGAATGCCCTGGGCCGAATTCAGGAACATGCCGACCTTGACATCGGAATCCACCTGCGTTTTTTCGTACATGATGCAGTCCTTGTCGAAATGGTCAAGGTAAGCGGCTTCGCCCGAGTAGGAACGGATTTCCTGCACGTTTTCGAGTCCTTCCTGGATGTCTTCCATGATTTCACGACGCGCATTGTATGAATTGACAAACCAGTGATCCTGAATTTTCTTGGAAAGTGCTATCACTAGAGCTGCAGCGGGTACCACCCAGAAAAGTGCAATGGACATTTTCCAGTTGTAACAGAACAGCATAATGCCAATGATGACGACACTTCCGAGTGCGGCAAAAATTTCCGGCACCGCGTGCGAGAAAATCATTTCGAGCGCATTGCAGTCATCCATGATGGTCGATGTCAAGTCCGAAAGGTTTTTCTTGCCAAAGAAAGAGAGCGGCAGTTTGCGCAGCCTTTCTGCAATGGAAACGCGACGACGCATACTCTCGTCATAGACACTGTCGTAAGTGGCGCTATACGAGAAACCGTAAATCACGAGAATCACCAAGAATATCGCAACGGATATCCCGAGGTAGAACCAGATTCCGTGGGGAGTCTTGCCTGCAAATTCTCCGATGCCCATATATTCCATCAAGAAGTAGAACATCAGCATCATCGGGAACATAAGCGAAATAAAGTGCAAGAACGTCCAAAAAACACCGCGAACAAACGTGTGCGAACCCTCTTCCGAAAGAGCAAAGGTATTCTGAACCCACTTATACATTTTCGCCTCCTTCATTATCCTTGGAATTATCGAGGGTCCATGTGACAGACTGCTGGTATTCGGCCCACATCTTGGCATAAATGCCGTTCTTTTCAAGCAATTCCGCATGTGTGCCGCGTTCGGCGATTTCGCCTTCTTCGACCACGATAATCTGGTCGGCATTCACCACGCTGGTAAGCCTGTGAGCAATCATCAGCACGGTTTTGCCTGCGGCTAGCTTGTGCAAGGCCTCCTGAATCAGGCGCTCGTTTTCAGGATCGGCAAATGCAGTAGCCTCGTCAAGCACCACGATGGGGGCGTTCTTCAAGATAGCCCGGGCAAGCACCACACGCTGCTGCTCACCACCTGAAAGGTAAGTACCCTTGCTCCCGATAACGGTGTTGATTCCGTCCGGCAATTTGTCAATGATTTCACGGCACTGTGCAAGATCAAGAGCCTTATTCATCTGTTCAATAGTCGCATCGGGCATGCCGTAGCGCACGTTATCCAAGATACTCATCTTGAAAAGTCGCGTGTTCTGGAATACGAAGGAAACGTTCTTCATCAGTTCCTTCGTGTCAATCTGCTTTACGGGAATCCCACCAATGGTAATCTCACCGCAATCGACATCAAAGAAGCGCGGCAAAAGCTTTGCAATCGTGCTTTTACCGCCTCCCGATGGTCCGACAAGCGCAACCGTATGGCCTGCCGGCACCGAGAGCGAAATGTCGCTCAGCACCTGTTTGTCTGTACCTGGATAGGCAAAACACACATTCGTAAACTCCACATCAAAAGCCTGCATCGAAACAGGATTCGCGCAAACTTCCAAATCCTTGGTGCGGGCAATGTCATTGATGCGGTCAATCGCGATACCCGCCTGGTTAGTGGCATTGCTCAGGTACATACTGCGCATCACGCACTGAGAAAACAGCGGAGTCACCAGCACGTAAATCATCATGTTCACGATGGTCTGCTGCACGTTATCGCCATTACCGATAATGAGAACCGCTGTCGGGACAAGGAACAGTACAAAGCCGTTCACAAGCGCAGTGTAGACGCAGTAGGCCTTTTTCCAACTATCGGAATAGGCAGTCACCATCTGGTGGTAAACCTCGATAGTCTTGTAGAAATTCTTAAATGAGTAGATAGTCTGCTGAAAAACCTTGACCACGGGAATGCCACGCACATACTCAACCGCTTCAGAATTCATTTCTTCAAGCGACTGCATGTAACGTTCCATGAACTTGGTACCCTTGCGGCCCAAGGTTCCCAGCGTAAAAATGGCATAGGCAATCGGGATAAGCGACGCAAGCCCGAGACGCCAATCAAAAACGAACATCATCACAAGCGCCACTACCGGAATCAAGATGGTACTTGAAATGTCGGGCATTTCATGCGCAAGGAAAGTGTGGGTGATAGCGGCGTTGTCGTCGATAATCTTGCGGAGTTTGCCCGTCGGATTCTTATCAAAAAATCCCAGCGGAGCAGACATCAGTTTTTTCATGGCGGAACGACGCAAATCGCCTTCAAGCCTAAAAGCCACCAGGTGCGAACAAGCAAGAGCTGCAAAATAAAGCAGTACGCTTGCCACCGACGCCATAACCGCCCCAATAGAGTAGTCAAAGATTTTGATGTTTGCCATGTCGCCACCGCTCAGGATTTCTCGGACAATCAGCCACATCAGTAAAAAAGGCACGAGCCCCGCGATGGCGCTCAATGCCGAGAGAATTAAAGCAAGTGGGAACAGAGGTTTTCGTGATCCCATATATGCGTAGAGTTTAGAGAATGTTTTTTTCATAATTAAGCGACGTTTGTCAGTCTGTATTTTTTTCGGTATTCCTTCGGGGTCATGCCCATCACATCCTGGAAGGCGTGTGCAAACTTGCTCCCATTATTGTAGCCCACCAACCCCGCTATTTCCAGAATCCCGAGATCACTTTCACGAAGTTCCTTGGCGGCAATTTTCATACGCTCGCGACGGGCGTAGGTAAAAACGGGCATTCCAAACACGTTCTTAAAGCACAGCTTCATCGCCGTCACCGGCATGTCAAACTTATCCGAGAGTGCGTCAATAGTCCAACGACTATCCATATTTTCGCAAATAAAGGAACGGATACAGTAAATCTTTTCGACCTGCAAAGACGATAAATTGCATTCCCGACAAATAGATTCTCGCTGCGTATCCAAATTTTTCAAGGTAAGCAAAAGCTCCAAAAGGGCAAGCTTGCCATATTCAATCCGTGCCATTTTCGACTTGTTGTCTATTTTTTCGAAGGCATGGGCGACCTCTTCTTTGGTATGAACAATAAAGGGGCGGCCCGGTCGGCAGAATTTTTCAACAAGAGCCTTGAGGTCTATCTGAAATGTCGTAAAATGCTCGTGAATATAGTTTACAGCTCCGTCGTAAAAAAGAATTCGATCTCCGCAATAATCCACGGAACGGGTCAGTTCCCCAGCACTCCATGCATCATAAACCAGCATTTCTCCGGGCTCCAAGTGGTTGCAAGGGAGAGCTCCACCGGCCCAATCAATATGCCCCTTTCGGCAGTATTCAAGAATAAGGATGGGCGAGTTTTCAAGCGTCGTGTAATGACAGCCAGCCTTGTATCGCCATTCAATTCCCTCAATATTCAGCATTTTTTCCTCATAAACCATTCTGAACCGACGGTGTTAGCCTAGGCTCAAAAAGTAAGCCAAATCTAACTAGTATACAAATCTTTGTCAAGACTAACTTTGTTTGAATTATATAACAATTTCTATACAAAACCGTCTAATTGGAGCCATAATTGACCAAATGGAGCTATATACGCCGCGGCATCCGTCAATATCCATTCGGATTTTTCTATCACCATTTGGAGTAGAACGCCAAACAATCGTTTTCTAAAATGCTCTGCAAAATTCAACAAGCGAATCATTCGCCCCACTTTTACAGGAGTATTTATGAAATCCAAAATTCTTACTGCCCTTACCGTGGCGTTAACCTCTGCTACCTTGCTTACCGCTTGCGGTGACGATTCCTCTTCCGCTTCTAGCGAAAATGGCGGCGCTGCCGGCAATGGCAAATACATTCATGCCGCAGCCGCCCAAGATAACATCTTCATCGGTATCGTGAGCCTTGACAACACACAAGACGTTGGCAAGGACTACATCGAAGTGGGCAACCGCGCAGGTGCCGCCTATTTTGATGGTTCCGCATTCATTATGGATCTGGACGTAGGAAGCATCACCCGCTACGCTATCGAAGGTGACAAAATTGGCAAAAAGGAAGGCTCTATTACGTTGGCTGGTGCCTGGGCAGCTCACCTTTTCTTTGTCGACAAGGAAAAGGGCTACATTGCGGGCATGATGGATTCCTTGGTGATTTTCAATCCAAAGACCATGAAGGTTACCGGTTCCATCAATCTTGCCAAGTACAAAGACAAGACTGCAACATCGGTCACTCCGAGCACAGGCGTGATAGTTGACGGACGCCTCTATATAGGCCTGCTGCAAAACCAGAGCGAGTATGCCACAGGTGATGTGGCCCAAGTCGCCATCATTGACGTAGAAAAAGACGAAGTGATTGCCGTTGCCAAGGATGACCGCGTGGCCGCTGTGGGTTCTCTTGACGACAGCGAGAATCACGCCTTTATCGTAGTTGACAATTACATCTACACCTACTCCAACGCCTCTTGGGGTTACGGCCCCGGTCAAAAAGATGGATTCCTCCGCATCAAGGTGGGCGAAAAGGAATTTGACAAGGGCTACGTCTGGAATATCTCCGATGAAGTCGAAATCAAGGACCTGACAAAGAAGGGCGTGTTCAAATATCTCGCTCCTTTCTCCAACAACGAAGGCTCTGTCGTCTATTCTTTCTTGAACGTGATGGAAGACTTGAAAAAATCTTGGACTTCTGAAGAAGACTATTACAATCCGACGTGCAAGCCAGTGCAGCTTGACCTTGCCAAGAAGACTATCAAGGCTCTCCCCATTGACCTTTCTTCTAGCTGGGCTTCTTTTGGTAAGGTTATTGAGAATGACGGGACGGTTGTCTTTGCGGTTTCTACCAAGGACGGCAACGCCTACTACCGCTACAATCCGAAGGACGATACGGCCGAAAAGATTGCCGATGTGGACCTAATTCCCATGTGGCTCGTTCCGCTTAAATAAGCAACAATAAACATTTATCCTCATAAAACACAAAATCCGTTCCTGCCCCAAAGCAGGGGCGGATTTTACCGCAAAAAATGCTATAGCGCACAATGAAAAAGATGAACACATATAAGGCAACAACACTTGCGATTATTATGGCAGCATTTGGTTCCATAGCAGCCTATGCGCAAGATGACGAAATCACCTCCATAGACGATTTTCTGGAAGAATCCGCCAACGAAGTTGCCGAAGACAAGGTCGCAAGTAGCAACACGAATGGCTCAGACTCAGACAATGTAACTCAGCTAGATGAACTTTCCGTAGAATCTGACGTAGAGGCGGAACAAGTAAAGCAAGCCAAAAAGATGGAGTCTGTTGCGACTATAGATGCGGCAGAAATGCAGAACACAAGCAAGACCATTTCTAAGGCCATCAACTCTACATCGGGTGTGAAGGTTCGCAAGTCCGGCGGTATGGGAAGCGAAGGAAAAATCAATATTCGTGGCTTTGAGGGAAAGAACATCAAGGTGCTGGTGAACGGAGTTCCTGTCGAAACGCAGGGCAACTTAGGACTAGACGACATTCCCATTGACCAGATTGCAGACATTGAAGTTTACAAGGGCTATGTTCCCGCCCGATTCGCCACAGATGGCGCAGGCGGTGCAATAAATATTGTTACCAAAAAACGCTCCGTCAATTCCATAGACGCTTCCTACAGCCTTTCAAGTTTTAATACGCACAAGGCCTCGGTAAGCGCAAGCCACCTAATCGACAGCATTGTGGGCGGCACAAGCTTTGAAATAGGCCTATCGGGCTATTTCAACCATTCCGACAACGATTATGAATTTACGTCACCCTACATGAAAGGAAGCGATGGCCAGGACACCTCTGTCATTCGTGACCATGATCACTACACCTCAACCAACGTGCAGGCTTTTGCAAACCTGAACAAGGCATGGTTTGACCAGATTTCTCTTGGGGTAAGTTACGGAGCAACATGGAAAGAGGTGCAAGGCGTTTCTTACCGGATAACGGAAACCGAAATGAATTCCCGCAGCGTTGGAGCCACATTGGGGCTAGACAAGGCTGATTTGTTTATAAAGGGCCTAAGATTCGGCGACTTTTTCTCCTTTGATTATAGTGAAAACAAGGTTATTGACACAACAAAGACCCATTGCCGCAATTGGATTTCTTGCGATACTGCCAGCAAAAATATTGGTGAACTTTCTTCAATGGGACTTCCGCGACTCCGCACTGTTGAAGCCTACAATTTCAATGACTTGCTGAACCTTGACTACGAATTGTTCAAAAAACAGTTTATTTATTGGAACACCCTATTCCGCTACTACAAAGAAAAACCAGAAGACGACTTTGGTTCAGAATCGGTGGGCTTTAATATTGCAGGTTTCCCAGGAAAACGCATTTCGGTAACAAGCGGACTTTCACTAGAAAACAGCTTCTGGAAATTCCAGAATATGATTGGTTTCAAGGTTCATTATATGAAGGCCGAAATATCAAAGGGAACCTACAGTGCCCTTGTTGAGCCCACCATAGAAAAAACAGATTACCATGATTATGCCTACGATGAAAACCTAAGTTTTAACGTGGTAGAGCCCCTAACACTAAAAGCCTCTTACCAGCATTCCGTACGGCTCCCCACTCCTGATGAACTCTTTGGTGACGGCGCAGGAATCGGTGCAGCTCCCGGATTGAAACCGGAAGAATCAGACAACATCAATGCCGGCTTTTCGCTTGACCTGCAGGAGCTCCCCCTTGTAGCAAGACTCCGTCTAGACGCCGATGCGTTTTACACCTACTACAAGAACCGCATTCATTATATGAGTTCCGCCCAAATGTCTGTACCATACTTTAACATGGAGCCCATTCGCGGCTGGGGCTACGAGGGCGATGTGAAACTTGATGTGAATGAATGGGTGTTGCTTGGGACGAACTGGACTTTCCAGGATTTGCGCAACATAGATTACAATGCGAAGCAGGGTATTCTTGAAGATGCGATTATCCCGAACATTCCGCGATTCTTCATGAACTACCTCGCTGAATTCCACATGGGCGATATATTCAATAAGAACGATTTTGTCAAGTTCTGGTGGGCTGCTAACTACACCGATGAATATTATTACGGTTGGAAAATCAGTTCCCGCCAGAGCCGGAAAATAGACGCCTCGTTCACGCAGGATTTGGGCGTGGAATATTCCGTGTGGGATAATAAGCTCGCCTGGAGCTTCGAGGTTGACAACTTTATGAACGAAACCGTTTACGACAAATACGGTGAAAGTAAACCCGGCCGCACCTTTGCGACAAAGATTCGATACAGTTTTAGATAAAAAAAGAGGATACAATGAGCCTTCCAAAAATTAACATTGAAAGAATCAACGAGCGGTTCGGCCGTTTTGGCGAATTCTTGCTCGCACACCGCGCCATTATGCTGGTGGCGTTTGTCGTTTTGCTTGCGATTTCCATCGTGGGCATGAAAAAAATCTACGTCGAGGCGTCGTGGGACAGCTACTTTATCGAGGGCGACCCGATGCTTGTCGAAACGGACAAGTTCAAGGAAACCTTCGGTAACGACTACTTCGTGGGCGTGCTGATCGAAAGCGACCATTCCATCTTGACGCCGGACAATCTGAAACTTTTGCGCGAACTTTCGAACGAACTGCGCGACAGCCTCTCGTATTCCGACGGCAAGGCGACTTCGATTGTCGATTTGGAATACATGCTCGGCACCGAAGAGGGCATGGAAATCACGCAGATTGTGCCGGTCGAAATACCGACGGACGAGGCGGGACTTGCCGAAATCGAAAAACGCTTGGCCGACAAGCCGGAACTGGCGAAGAAGCTGATTTCGAGTGACCGCAAGCAAGCCTTCATCAACATCAAGCTGCGCCCCTTCCCCGAAGATTCCGTTTGGAAGGCCGAAGGCGAAGCGAAGGGCGTGAAGGCAGAAGCGCCCGACATGCAGACGGGCCGCGAGACAACAGAAATCATCGCGAAGGAAAAGTATGCGCCGCTGCACCCTCGTGCTACAGGCATGCCCTACCTGAGTTTCCAAAAGCTGAAATACATCGGCGAAGAAATGGGCCGCATTTTCATCATGACGATTCTCTGCGCCATCATCGTGATGTTCCTCGTGACGCGTTCGCTCCGCGGAATTGTCTCTCCACTGATTACGACTTTTGCGGGCGTCATTATGACATTTGGCCTGGTGGGTTATCTCGGACTTTACATGGATGCGACCAACATCATGGTGCCCGTGATTTTGGCCTTCGCCGTCTCGATTGCATACAACATTCACATCAATTCTTTCTTCCGCAAGAACATGATGCTTACGGGCAAGCGCAAGGAATCGATGCTTTACGCCATGCGTGAAACAGGCTGGTCGGTGCTGTTCTCGGGCCTTACCACGATTGTCGCGCTGCTCAGTTTCCTTTCGGTGATGCTCAAGCCGATTCGCTCCGTGGGCATTCTCTCGTCGATTGCGGTCGGATTCATTTTGCTTGTAGCGTTGACCATTTCGCCGATTCTCCTGAGTTTCGGTAAAGACAAGAAGCCCAACGCCAAGGTGCTTGAACGCGGCGACACGCGCATGGGAATCATTCTCGATTCTATCGGCAAGTTCGTTCTCGGGCATGGAAAGCCCATCGCTATTGTATTCGCCGTCGCGACTGCAATTTCTGTTTTCGGGCTCACCAAGATAGAACCCGCCTTTGACGTGGAACGCACCATGGGCCGCAAGGTCGAATACGTGAACAAGATGCTCTACGTGGCAGAATCTGAAATCGGAAGCTTCTACTCTTACGACCTGGTGATTGACTTTGGCGCAAATGACAAGGCCAAGGAAGTCGAAAACCTGAAAAAATTGGAACAGTTGCAGGAACACGCCGGCAACTACCCGCTTACCAAGCGTTCCACCTCGATTCTTGACATCGTCAAGGATTTGGACCGCACGCTGAACGAGAACCGTCAGGATAAATACGCAATTCCCGAAACAGAAGAAGAAGTCGCGCAACTGCTTTTGCTCTACGAAAACGCGGGCGGCAGCGAAGCGAGCTACTGGATGGATTACGATTACAGAAAGCTCCGTTTGATGATTGAAATTTCGAGCTACAACTCCAACGAACTCCAGAAGGAAATCGAGGACTTGCAGAATTTCGCACGCAAGCTTTACCCGGACGCAAAGGTGACTGCCGTGGGTAACTTGCCGCAGTTCACCGCCATGCAGCAGTACCTAGAAGTGGGCCAGATGACATCGTTCCTGATTTCTGTAGTCATCGTGGCTGTCCTTTTGATGATTGTCTTCGGCAGCATCCGCACGGGCCTTATCGGCATGATTCCGAACATTGCGCCGGGTATTTTCGTGGGCGGTTACCTCGGACTCACGGACATTCCGCTTGACATGATGACCGCAACACTCATCCCGATGATCATTGGCCTTTCCGTTGACGATACGATTCACTTTATCAACCATGGGCATGTGGAATTTGACCGCACCCACGATTACCGCGAATCGATTCTCAACGTATTCCGCACGGCGGGCCCGGCACTCGTGATGACGACGATTATCATGGTGGCGACCTTCGCGGGCTTTACCACCTCGGCCGCAACGCAGATGTTCAACTTCGGTTTCGTGGTGTTCGTGGGCCTTGTCTCGGCACTGCTCGCCGACCTCTTCGTGACACCGCTTTTAATCAAGAAATTCAAGATTTTTGGAAAATAGGAGAAAAATATGAATATGAAATTCGCAAAAAAAGCTGCGACAATTATTGTCGCCTTGAGCGCCATGGTGAGCGCAGAAACTTTGACCGGCCGCGACATCGTGCAAAAAGTGCATGACCGTCCCGATGGCGATACACGCAGTTCCGAACTCTCGATGACACTCATCAACAAGAGCGGAGCCAAGCGCGAACGCAAGATTACCTCGTTCGCCATGGATGTGGGCAAGGACACCAAGCAGATTATGTTCTTCCGCTACCCTAACGACGTGAAGGGCACGGGATTCCTGACCGTCGATTACGATGACATCAACAAGGATGACGACAAGTGGCTTTACCTACCCGCCATGAAAAAGACGCGCCGTATTAGCGGAAAGAGTTCCAAGACGGATTACTTCATGGGCTCCGACTTCACTTACGACGACGTTGGCCAACGCAACATCGACGAAGACACGCACAAGTTCCTCCGCGAAGAAAAGGTGGACGGAATCGATTGCTGGGTAGTTGAATCCGTGCCGAAAAAGGGCGACGAAATCTTCTCGAAGAAAATTTCCTGGATTCGCAAGGACTGCCTGATTGCAGCGAAGGTGGAATACTACGACAAGCTCGGAAAACTGCACCGCTCGCTGAAGGTAGAAAACGTGGTTCAGGTGGACGGCTTCTGGTCTATCGCCAAGATGAGCATGGAAAACGTTCAGACCAACCACAAGACGCTCCTTGAATTCGGTGACATCAAGTTCAACATTCCGCTAGACGCAAAGACATTCACCGTCCCGAGATTGGAAAGAGGACTGTAACAATGTCTAAAATCTGGTGGTTAGCGATTGGGGTGGCGGCGGCGACCGCTGTTGCCCAAGAAAGCCCGTTTCAATTCAACGGGTTCGTGGACACGTATCACGCCGTGCAGACGCAGCATCCGCACGATTTTACCACGTCGCGGACGCGCCTGCGCGCTGAACTTCGCGTGGATTACGAGAACGCTTACCTGTTTGCAAGCCTGAATGGAATCCACAACAGCATTCTCGAAGACCGCACCGGCGTGCAGTTGCAAGAAGCGTATTTCAACTACCAGAACGACTTTCTTGAAATCCGTGCAGGCCGCCAGATTGTGGTGTGGGGCGTTGCCGACGGACTCCGCGTTACCGACCTGATTTCGCCTGTTGACTACACCGAATTCATGTCCAGCGATTACGATGACATGCGCATGGCTGTTGACGGTTTCCGCATCAAGTACCCTGGCGAGCGCATGAATGCCGAAATCGTTTACGTGCCCGTGCCGCGATATTTCCAGATGCCCATGCAAGAAGAAAACCCCTGGCGTCCCGAATTGCCAGAAAAAGCGAGCATCGATTTTCCGGATGGTCCCGATGCCAAATTCAAGAATGGAGATTTCGGAACACGAGTTTCGTTCTTCCTCTCGAATCTGGATTTCTCCTTTTCGGCGCTTCATACGCACAACCAGTCGCCCGTCACTGTCGCAGGTTATGATCCCGTCAAGGATTCCATTGTCATCCACGGCATTCATGAGACCATGACCATGATTGGTGGCGACCGCTCAATGCCTCTCGGAGAATTTGTGATTCGTGCCGAAATCGCAGAATACTTCGGTGAAGCGCTCGTTTACGCAAGCAATCTCGATTACGCACGCAAGAACACGTTCAACGCCCTCGGTGGAATCGACTGGTACGCCGGCGACAACTGGACCTTCATGGTACAGTATTTGCACAAGTACATCGCCGACTATTCGCATAACTTGGCCGCCGAAAAGAACTCCTCCGAAATGACCTTCCGCATTTCAAAGGAACTGCTGAACAACACGCTCAAACTTTCGCTCTACGGCATGTTCGACATCGATAATCTAGGCTACTACGGCCGCGTTTCCGGCGACTATGCCGTTACCGACCAAGTCATGATTTCGCTGGGCTATGACCACTTCGGCGGCAAGCGCGGACAACTCGCAGGCTACGACAAGAACCGCGAAATCTGGGCGAAAGCGAAGTACTACTTCTAATATGATTCCGTCATCGTGCAAATGAGCCGTTCACAGTTACCCTGCAACGGGTACTGTTCAGTAATTTTTCCGTGTTCCATGCGAATGATGTTGCTACAGCAATTCAAGATGAATTCAGGGTCGTGAGTAATCACGAGTAGCGTTTTTCCGGTGGCTGCCAATTTCTGGAGAGTCGCCGATACGGCCAGCATTTGTCTATAGTCAAGGCCACTGGTGGGTTCATCAAATACGACAATTTCGCGACCGCTAGAAACGCCACTACCGATTGCGACACGCTGTTTTTGCCCACCCGAAAGTGCCATGGGGTGACTGCCGGCGTATGGTTTCAGGTTGAGTTCGTCGAGGATTTCGAGGGCCGCGTTTTTGTCTTGCGGATTCATGCCCAGCAAGATTTCGTCAAGGACGCTTTCTGTAAACAGTTGGTGGTTTACATCCTGCATAATCAAGTACGCCCCGTACTTACGGGCCTTGCGTTTTTGACGCCAAGTCCCGCGAAGCCCGCATAGCACCTGGTCCAGCGTCGATTTGCCAGCACCATTATGGCCGATAATGGCAGTGATTTGATAGCGGGGGAGTGAAAGCTCCGGAATGCCTAAAACAGGGAAATTGCGATTGTAGGCGAAATGGAGGTTGTTGAAGACGAGTAATTCTGTGGTAGATTGCTTCGTTTTGCTCGCAATGACACCTTTCTTGTCATGCCCGTGCAGGCGGGCATCTTCTGTTTCACCCAGTTGTTCCAAATTCATGCAGCGCAGTCCGAGACTTGCCGCATATTCCGGGCCTTTCGCCTCGAGTTCCGCTGGAGTCCATTCGTGTGCAATGCAGCCGTCTTTTACGTAACAAATTCTATCTGCAATGTCTCGCAGGTAATGGATGCGGTGCTCCACGATAACAACGGTCTTGCCGCGGGATTTCCAGAACTTGATGATTCCGTCGAGGTCTGCGACGGTCTTCAAGTCAAGATTAGCCGAGGGCTCATCGAGAACGAAAATTTCCGGATCGGTCGCAGAGACCGAAGCGCAGGCGATTTTCTGTTTTTCTCCACCAGAAAGGTGGAAAATGTTCCGTCCCGCCAAATGTTCTATGTGGAATTCCTTCACGACGCGATTCACGCGCTCCCGGATTTCTTCCGGGTCCATTCCCAAGTTTTCACAGCCAAAAGCGATTTCGCTGTCGGTATCGATGTTGAAAAACTGCGAACGCGGATTTTGGAAAACGGAACCCACATATCGTGAAATTTCGGCGAGTGTCATATCGGCGGTATTCTTGTCGCCGAGCAATACGTCGCCCGTCATCGTTCCCGATTGATAAAGCGGAATAAGCCCGTTGATCAGCTTAGAGATTGTCGTCTTGCCGCAGCCAGATTCGCCTACAAGCACGACGCATTCGCCGGACTTGATTTCAAAATTCAAGTTTCTGATGATGGCGTCGTCCAGGGAATCAGAGTAAGAAAACGAGATGTTTTTTAATGTGATAGTCATTTCTAACAAGCAAGGAGATTCCCGCCTTCGCGGGAATGACAATTAAGTGACTGACCGAGAACAGAATAAAACTACAACCGCAATACAATAAACAAACACGGCAACATCTTGAACGCGGAACCCGATTTTGACCATGCAGCTGCGTCTCGTTTCTGGCGAAAGTCCCCGCGTCGTCGCCGCCACCGAAAGTTCGTCACCGATTTTCGTGAGCGACACCAGCAGCGGAATGAGCCTGTATTCAAGGAACAGGAACGGATTTTTCAAGGTTCGCAGGCTGAATAGGCATATGCCGCGCATGTGCATGGCGTTCCCGATATCGCGAGCCTCGTCAAATACGGTGGGGAAAAAGCGAATCATCACCGCCAGCGGAATCGTTACCTTGTTCGGCGTGTGCATTCGCGACATCCCGGCCATGAACTCGTTCACCTTGGTGGTCGTCATGACATAGTAAAAAATAACGCTTATCGGCATCACATGCGAAACAAGCATCATTGTCGAGACAAACAGCGTGCCCGCGAGCCCGACATCCATTGTTTTTAAATAATCAAAACTGAATGCAGATATTGCGTACAAGAAAGAAAAGAGCAGGGAAAACCGCCATCTTTTTTCAAGCAACAATAAAACCGCCGGCAAAACAACAATCATGGCGCCGTAAATCACTGGCGCGGAAAGAATGATGCCGTTTCCCGCAATCGTTAAGAACAGTTTTGTCCGAGGGTCCAATTTCACCGGGCAAGACCGATCCGTTCAAAATGCTTTTTCATGATGCGGCGAGCCATGAGTCCACCGATAACGGCACCCAAGATGCCGAAGGTGTAGATTCCGACCAGGGGCCAGATGCTGTTAGAAAGTTCCGCCAGCTTCGCAACGTAACCTTCGTCGCACATGCCACGGGTATATTCCAGATATTCCTCGGTATAAAGCCAAAGCGGAAGCATCATTGAAGAACTCATTAGGCTCAAGACAATGTTTGCCATGTATAAGCCGGCAAAATTTTTCCCTATGATTTTCAGAATTGTTCCCGACAGTAGCCCAACTGCAAGGCTTATCGCAAACATGATAACGCTCTGACCCATCACTAACATTGCGCCCCCGAAAATGCCGCAAAAAAGCAAGCAGCACAGAATCGGCCTTTCTATTTTTGAATAGAATAGGAACATGGGAACGCTCGTCACAAGTCCGATGCTCGCGGTCGAAAAAACAATAAGGGCGGGAATGTAGCCGATGCTCGACGACATAAAACCAAGCACGATATAAAGTGCCGAAAATATGCCTACGTTCACTAAGTCGCGAACCAGGGTGTTCGACGATTTCTTGCCGGTTGTTCTTACATTACTCATAAAAATTCCTCCATTAGAAAATCAGCAATCCGATGTGGTAGCCGATAAAGGCGAGCCCCAAAGAAAGCGTCAAATAATACCCCATAATGGTGGCCAGCCACTTGAACGAGCCCGCCTCGCGGTAGGTAGTGCCCATCGCCAGCACGCAGGGAACGTTGAACATCGATGCAAACAGGAATGCGAGCGCTTCGGGCTTGCTGATGGTACTTGCAAGCACCTCGCCCAGGTTTTCACTTGCCGCCACGCGGGTCACAAGAGAGAACGCCTCGCCGGTGTGGTTGAAGAGCGTGCTCATGATGCCAAGCGAAGCTTCCTTACTGAACATGCCGCCCAGATAAGAGACGAACAGCTCCCAGCGCATTCCGAAGAACATCGTCACGGGCTCAATCGCATTGCCAATTTTGTAAAGGAGCGTATTTTCCACATTTCCGTCGCCCGCGTAAGAGAGTGCCCAGAAAAGGGCAGCCACCATCAGGATCATCTTTAGGGCCTTCTTGAAAATGCCCCAGGTGCTGCGCCCCACCATCGCGGCAATCATCTTCCAATGCGGCTTGTGATACGGCGGGAGTTCCATAATCATGCCCACGCGTTCATTCTGCGGGACAAGCTTTTTGCCGAACAGGCGCGAAGACAGGTAGAAGCTTGCAAAAATCAGCGCCACGTAGCCGATACCGAACAGCGGAGCCGCCGACCCGAAGAATGTAGACGCCAGGAACAGCACCACCGCCACCTTGCTCCCGCACGGGATGGCCCACAACAAAACGAGCGCAAGCAAGCGTTGCCCGCGGGTATCGAGTACGCGCGTGCCGCAAACCGCACCCGCCGTGCAGCCAATTCCAGAGAAAAGCGGCATAATCGCCTTGCCCTGCAAACCCAGGCGCGAAAGCCAGTTGTCAAACGCATACGAGAAACGCGCCATGTAGCCGATTTCTTCGAGAATGCGGAATACGAAAATGATGGAGAAAATGAAACTCGTCATACAAATTGTGATGCAAGTTCCACCGACGAGCACCAGGTTGATGAACGAAATCACCACAGGCCAGACACCAAGTGCGCCGCCAACACGTTCTACGAGCGACTGCAATACAGGCTGCATTCCAAAACCGATTCCCATGCCCGGGAAAGCGAGAATCATGCACGCAATCAGTGAGACAACCATGATGCCAAACGCAAAGAACTTGCCCTTGATATGGTGCGTGGCAATGCGGTCCCACTTGCTAAAGACCTTCTCGATGGACTTGGGCGTCGCCGATTCGCGCACAATCTTCGAGACCCAGCGGTACTTGGCCTCGCCGGTGAGAATACCGCCATCACGCCCTTCTTCGCTATCGAGAATCGCGTCAATTACATTTTTACGGGCGAACGGAAGCATTTCATTCACCACACCGCAAATGAGCTTATCTTTTTCGAGAAGCTTTTCTGCAATCCAGATTTTTTCGCACACAGCGAATTCAAAATCGCCGAGGGCAGCTTCGATACGGCTAATGATATCATCCGTTTTTTCGCCAAGCTCTCCCCCGCCAACGAGTTCCTCGCGCAGGCTCCCGCTATCCAGGCAAACAGGCGTCTTGATGGCCGAAACCATCTTCTTGAAAAATTCAGGATAACGTTCCGTTTCAGCAGCACTGAAACCGAGCACCGGAACACCGAGGCGCTTTTCAATCGCCGCCACATCAATCTTCTTGCCCGCCGCTTCGGCCACATCCATCATGTTGAGCACCAGCATCACAGGCATGCGAATGCCCACAAAATCAGCCAGCATGTAAAGGCTGCGTTCCAGCTGCGATGCATCCACCAGAATACACACGAGATCTGCCTTGCCACTCTGAATGTAGTCACGAGTGACCACCTCTTCTTCAGAGTTTGCCGAAAGCCCATAGCTACCCGGAAGGTCAACTACCTTGTACGTAACACCATCAAAAACAAAAGAACCTTCGGCCTGTTCCACCGTTTTGCCGGGCCAGTTGCCCACGCGCTGGTGAAGCCCCGTAAGGTTGTTAAAAAGCGTCGATTTACCGGAATTGGGCTGCCCGAGCAAAGCAATAGTCTTGATTTCGCTCATTTTTACGATTCCACCTTGACAAAAACCTGTGAACATTCCTTATGATTAATGGCAATGACCGTATCGCGGCAAAAAACGAGCACCGGCGAGTGCCCGTCGTTCTTGAGGAGCGTAAAGTCAGAACCCGGCGTAAGCCCGATGGAAACGATTCTTGAAATAAAGCGGGAATCGCCCTCGATCTGGGCGACGGTCCCACAACGATTCTCGCCCATTTCGGCGAGTTTAATGGTGTTTTCAGGTTCTTTTGGCATGTGCCAAAGGTAGATTCGGGGGCAAAAAAGTTCTACTCCAAATGGATTTTCAAAAAACCGTTTGGAGTAGAATTTTTACGCTAAAAAACCTCAATTTGCCCATCAAATGAGCGTTACCCCTGAAATAATGCCGATTTTTGAACCAAATCGCAAAAATCCCTATTCCGCATTCACCATGCGGCGGGTATTTTGCGCGGGCATTATTATCGCTATTTTGCTGCATGCAGGCTTTTACGCCTGGGGGTTCTTGAAGCGTACGCAGGTGGTTACGACCCGCGAAGATGCTGAAGTGATTCATGTAGAGCGCTTACTACTCCAACCACCTCCGCCACCACCCGAAGTCAAAAAAATTGTCAAAAAAGTGGTCCGGGCAAAGATTATTCCGAATATCGTACAAGACTCTGTGCCAGAACCTGAACCCGAGCCAGAACCGGAACCGATTATGGTCACGGATGCCGCACCCGTCGAGCCTGTTGTCGAACCCGCTCCGGAGCCTGTCGCGCCACCCCCACCTCCTCCGCCACCACCAAAACCTTCGAAAGATTCCCTGTTGAAGGTAACAAAAGCGTACCTTATCGGGCTTTCCAAGGCATTTGAAAAGCAAAAAGACTACCCCGCTACAGCCCGCCGCTTAAAGCAAGAGGGCACAGTGCGCGTACAGTTTACGGTCGCCAAAGACGGGAGTATCAGCGGGGCAACCGTCTCAAAACCCTGCCCCTATTCCTCGCTAAACGAAAGTGCCCTTGCCGCCGTGCAGGCCGTGCCAAAATTTGACCCAATTCCAACAGTGCTCGGAAAAGAAACATGGAAAATGGAGATTCCGATCAAGTATAACCTTCACTAAAAAAGGAGATGCCCGCCTTCACGGGCATGACATAATAATGAACTACATCTTAGACTTTATCCAACAGGGCGGAATTATCGCCTATGTACTCGTAGCCATGAATTTCGTTGGCTACTCCATCATCGTATGGAAAATCATTTCGCTGGTTCTCTTTAACAGAAGTATCCGCATGCGCCTTCCCGCAAAAATTCTCCATCGCGTGGTTAGCCACAACACCGACCACCACATTATTATGGAAAGTATCCGCACCGAAATCGCTCTTGCCTTTTCGCCACTACAAAAGGGCATGACCACCATTGAAAACATCGCTAGCATTTCTCCGCTGCTCGGCCTTTTGGGTACCGTATTTGGCATCTTTAATGCCTTTAGCGTCATCGCCGTTTCAGGACTTTCGGACGCCGGGGCTTTTGCCACGGGCATCAAACTCGCCCTTATTACTACCGTCATTGGCCTTGTGGTTGCCATTCCGCATGTCATTGCATTCAACTACCTGAATGCCCGTATGGAATCGGAGCAGGACAATGTGGAAAATGACGTTCTGTTGCAATTGGGCAGTATTCTCAAAGAAAAAGATCATATTCGCTCCCAGGTGGCCGATTCCGCAAACGAGGGCGCATAAATGGCTAAAAGAACACGCCGAATTCGGCCCGACATGACGCCTCTCATCGACTGCGTCTTCTTGCTACTTGTTTTCTTTCTGGTGACATCGGTGTTCAAGCAAGACGAATCGGTGCTCAAGCTGATCTTGCCAGAAACCCAAAGCGAAGTCAAGCGCGACACCCCCGAAGGCCTATACATTGAGCTTTCCGAAACCGAACTCGCCTTTAACGGTCGGCGAGGCACTCCCGACGAACTCCGCGAAAAAGCAGCAACAGTACAAAACAAAAAATCTCCTGTTGCCATCAAGATAGACAAGGGCACAACTTACGAACGTATCGCCGTCATTCTCGATATTTTACAAGTACAAAAGCTGTACAATATTCAGTTGATAAACGAGATGGAATCGGAATAGGGCTAACTTTTTTCACGCTAACTAACTTAAATAGGCTGAACTAAATTAGAAAAAATCTAACAATGTTAGTCGCCCGGAAGCCTTATAGGACTTGGGCTCGAAGTCCGTATATTAGTTTGTTTGTAATTTGCTTTTTGAATAAAAAAGAGATAGATTTATAGTAATGAATAACAACACTTCAACAGAGATCCCCGATCAAGTCGGGGATGACGTTAGGGTAAAACAAAAGGAGTAAACTATGTCCGTATGGAAAAGTGAAAAATTCTGGTGCGTGGTGGCCGGCGTCGTTGGCCCGACCATCATTAAGAAGATTCTCAAGGCTCCCAAAACACGCGAGTATGCCGTCAAGGGACTTGCCGAAGGCATGAAGATTACCGCCGATGCCAAGGCCGCCTTCCAGGATATGAAGGACGAAGCCGCCGACATCTGCAACGACGCGAAGAATCAGGCTGGCGTGAAATAAGAAATGTCATCCTGACCCTGGAGCCAAAGGCGATAGGGGAAGGATCCAGGACACATTTTTACTGGATTCTTCGACTTCGTGCTACGCACTTCGCTCAGAATGACAAAAAGTTTAATCCATTATTTGTAATAATATGAATTTTCGCATTGTTTACGATAAGCCGGGGCGTATCCGCTTTCGGGCGGGGGCCTACGCATTTGAGCGCGTGCACGAATCGCGCATCCACAAGGCATGCGTGAGTGAACCTTATGTCCAGAAAGCGGTGGTCCATTCGGAAAACGGCGGTATCCTGCTGGAATACAAAGACGGCTATCGTGAACAGGTGATTGATTTCGTCCAGAACCTGAACATCGCCAACCTCCCCGAAAGCGAACCCGAGACGGAATACCAACTTCAGGAACTGGACACCCGATTCAAAAACCGGCTCGCATTCATGATTGCGCGGCGTTACCTGGCCAAGTTGTTGATTCCCGCCCCAATTCGCACAGCACACCTGATTTACAGGGGCCTCAAGTTTGTGGCGAAGGGCTTGAACTGCCTTGGTGAAGGAAAACTCTCCGTCGAGGTGTTGGACGGAGCCGCCATCGGGGCGAGCATCTTGCAGCGCAATTACGAGTCAGCGGGGACAATTATGTTCCTGTTGAACGTAAGCAGTCTTCTGGAAGATTACACCAAGGCGCGCACACGTACAGCCCTTACTGCAAGTCTTGCCGTTAAGGTGGACAACGTGTGGGTGGTTCGTGACGGTGTCGATGTTCAAGTACGCATGCAAGACGTTCAAGTGGGTGATCTGGTACGTGTGCGTTCCGGCAGCATGATTCCGGTGGACGGCACCGTTGCCGAAGGCGATGCCTTTGTGAACGAAGCCACAATGACGGGCGAATCCCAGGCGGTTCATAAGACAGTGGGAAAATCCGTTTTCGCGGGCACCGTCGTGGACGAAGGCTCCATTGTCGTATCCGTGCGGGCCGTGAGCGGCAACACCAAGATTCAGAAAATCATCGAACTTATCGACCGTTCCGAAGACCTGAAGGCCTCTATCCAGAGCAGGGCCGAACGCCTTGCCGATGGAATTGTTCCGTTCAGTTTCCTCGGTTTCGGACTTACGCTCTTGTTTACGCGCAACATCACCAAGGCGGTCTCGATCTTGATGGTGGACTATTCTTGCGCCATCAAGCTTTCCACCCCGATTTCGGTGATTTCGGCACTCCGCGAAGCGGCTGACCGCAACATGACCGTGAAGGGCGGCAAGTACCTGGAAGAATTTGCCCTTGCTGATACCATCATTTTTGACAAGACGGGGACCCTCACCAAGGCGGAACCGAAACTCGAACGCGTGATTCCGTTCGGTAACCGCAGCGAAGAAGAAATCCTCCGCATCGCGGCATGCATCGAGGAGCATTTTCCGCATAGCATGGCGCGCGCCATTGTGCGCGGTGCCGCCGAACGGGGAATCGACCACGAAGAAGAACATGCCGATGTCAAGTACATTGTGGCGCACGGGATTGCGACGACCCTCGACGGTGAACGCGCCGTTATCGGCAGCAAGCATTTCGTCGTTGAAGACGAAAAAATTGCGGTGGGCGAGGCGGAGCAGAAAAAGATTGACGAACTCGCCGGAGCCGCTTCCGTGATTTACCTTGCCATTGGCGGGAACCTTGCGGGCGTGCTTTGCATTAGCGATCCTCCGCGTGACGAAGCTGCCGAAGCTATCCGCATGCTCCGTGAACGCGGAATCAAGCATGTGGCGATGATTACCGGCGACAGCCAAAAGGCCGCTGAACGCACGGCGCAACTTTTGGGCATCGACACCTTCTTTGCGCAGGTGCTGCCCGAAAACAAGCACCGCTATGTGGAAAAAATGAAGGCCGAAGGCCGCCGCGTGATTATGGTGGGCGACGGAATCAACGATGCGCCCGCATTGGCCGCCGCGAACGTGTCGGTCGCCATGAGCGATGCCAGCGACATTGCCCGCGAAACCGCCGATGTGACCCTCCGCAGCGAAGACCTGCGCGACCTCGCCGAACTCCGCACGCTGAGTACGCAGCTCATGGAGCGCATCCAAGCGAATTACCGCTTTATCGTCGTTTTCAACACGTCGCTCCTGGCCGCAGGTTTCTTCGGAATACTAGCCCCCTCGACCTCGGCCCTGCTGCACAATCTCTCGACCATGGCGATTTGCGCCAAGAGCATGACGCCGTTGAAGCGAGCGTAGGCTCGCGACAATCAAAATCGCCTAAATTATCAAAAAAACGCCCCTGCTCAGAGCTACTTGAGCGGGGGCGAGGTTGTTCCCAAAGAGACACAAGAGGGAATGGATTTTTGCTTCAACCTGGCAGGCTCCATTCTAACCCTATGGCTACAATTAGAATTTGACCCACCAATTCAAAGTTAGACAAATCTAACAAGAAAAGCAAGGGCAAATTTCGCCGTTTTTCGTAAATTTTTGTACAAAAAGTTAGACTTAACTAAAAAAGTATGCCTTTTTTAATAATTTTAGCCTTGACTAATTAGTCAAACAAAACTATATTAGCCTCGTCTAATGACGATTAGACAAAACATATCACGTATAATCCGAATCGGAGGCCTCGAATGGATCATACAAAACTAAGCCAGAGTCTCGAAGACTATCTGGAAATGGTGCACATGTTGCGCCTTGCAAACGGGATTGCCCGCGTAAAGGACATTGCCGCAGCCCTTACGGTCAAGATGCCGTCGGTGGCAAAGGCGATGATCGAACTCAAGAAACTTGGGCTCGTGACCCAGGAACCCTATAGCGGCATAGAACTCACCGAAGAGGGGCAGCGTGTCGCCGCCATGATTCTGAACCGCCACATATTATTGAAAGGATTCCTGATCAAGCTGGGCGTGTCCGAAGCCATTGCCGACAAGGACGCCTGCTGCATGGAGCATATCCTTTCGGCGGAGACTCTTGGAAAAATCGAAGACTTTATGAAACCGGCGGAGGCTGTGCCCTCGCCCAAAAAGGCAAAGAGCGTCAAAAACAAAAAGTAGGCTGGAAATCGCGGCTCATGCGGTATCCGGCCTTTTATACGAGGATAAAATATGAGCTGTAATTGTGGTTGCGGCGGCAAGTCGCAAGCAAAGAAATGGAACACTGAGCCGCAGTTTTCGGACTTGAAACGCGGCGACAAGGTGGAAATCGTCGGCTATAACGAAGGCGATTCCCGTTACAAGTCAAAACTACTCTCCATGGGACTGGTTCGCGGTGTAACCCTCGAGGTTTTGCAGGTGGCCCCTCTTGGTGACCCCATCGAAGTGAGCGTCCTTTCTTACAGGCTCTCGCTCCGCAAGCAAGAAGCCAACGTTCTCAAGCTGAGGAGGGTATAATGACTGCCAAGCATTTCACGATTGCCATTGCGGGTAACCCTAACTGCGGTAAGACCGCACTCTTTAACGCCCTCACGGGCTCTCGCCAACACGTGGGCAACTGGCCCGGCGTCACTGTCGAAAAGAAAGAAGGCTATTTTGAACTGGGCGGACGCCACATCCGCGTGGTGGACCTGCCGGGTACCTACGCCATTTTCGCCAACGCCGAAGACGAACGCGCCGCTGTCGATTACCTGCTCAGCCGCGAAGCCGACCTGATTATCAATATTGTCGATGCCACCAACATCGAGCGCAACCTGTTCCTCACGAGCCAGCTTGCCGACATGCACCTGCCCATGGTGATTGCGGTGAACATGATGGACATCGCCGAACACCGCGGCATCGTGCTGGACCTGCAGGCTCTTTCTGAAACCTACGGGATTCCCTGCATCCCGCTTTCTGCTGTAAGCGACAAGAGCGTCATGAACTTCGTGGGCGAAATGGCGCACGTGCTTGCCGCCCCCATGCCCCTCCCGAAACCCATGGTCTATGCCGACAAGGTCGAAGAAGCCGTAAAGCTGTTGGAACCGAAGGTGGCTCCCGTGGCAAAGCTCCTGAATGCCGATGACCGTTGGGTCGCCCTGATGTACCTGGGCAACGAAAAGAGCTACGCCGACAAGTTCGCCGAAGCAGGCGTTACCATCGACAAGGCCGAAGTGACAAAGTTCCTGGGCGAAGAGCCCGAATTTGCCATGGCCGAAAGCCGTTACTCCAAGTCTCACGAAGTGGCCAAGGCTGTTATCGAATCCAGCCGTACCAAGAAGACATTCTCCGACAAGATCGACGCCGTGCTTTTGAACCGCTGGGCAGCTCTCCCCATATTCCTGGTCATCATGTATCTGGTGTTCTGGATTGCGGTCACCATCGGTTCTGCGTTCATCGATTTCTTTGACGTGCTATTCGGTGCGATTTTTGTAGATGGCCTCGGATACCTGCTGGGCGACGTGCTGGGCTGCCCCTCCTTTGTCACGGCAATTCTCGCCGACGGTGTGGGTGCCGGTATCCAGACGGTTTCCACCTTCATCCCGGTCATCTTCTTCATGTTCCTGTGCCTTTCGTTCCTGGAAGACTCGGGTTACATGGCCCGCGCGGCATTCGTTGCAGACCGTTTCATGCGGTTCCTCGGACTCCCCGGTCGTGCCTTCGTGCCGATGATGGTAGGCTTCGGCTGCGGCGTGCCTGGCATTATGGGTTCCCGCGTGCTGGAATCCAAGCGTGAACGATTCCTCACCATTTTCCTGGTGCCGTTTATGAGCTGCGGCGCACGCCTCCCGGTGTATGCGCTGTTTGCGGCGGCATTCTTCGGCAAGATGGCGGGCACGGTGGTGTTCCTGCTCTACCTCGCCGGTGTGCTGTTCGCTATCGCCTACGGTTTGTTCCTGAAAAAATCCCTTTTCCAGGGCCAGGCCAGCAACTTTGTGATGGAGCTTCCGCCCTATCACATGCCCAAGTTCAAGTCCCTGATGATCCACTGCTGGCAGCGCCTGCGCGACTACATCTGGCGCGCCGGTAAGGTGATTACCATTGCCGTTGCCGTGCTCGGGTTCCTGAACAGCTTCGGCATTGTGGAGAAGATGTATGTCGATGTTGACGGCAAGACGACCGAAATCGTCCAGGCCGATGAAGGCTACCAGATGGTTCAAGAAAACGAAGCGGGCGAGGCCGAAAACGTGGCGCTCCCCGAAGGCTTTGTGGTCGATGAATCCAAGGTGGTCAAGTCCAACGAATTTACCGCCGGTAACGGCGACTCCGAAAACAGCCTGCTTTCCGTAATCGGCAAGGCCATTACTCCGGTGTTCGAACCCTTCGGCGTCGAGAAGGAAAACTGGCCCGCATCCGTGTCGTTGTTCACGGGCCTGTTGGCCAAGGAAGCCGTTATCGGTACTATGAACTCGCTGTATTCCATGGTGGGGGAGAATGCCGAGGTTCCTGCAGATGGCAAGGCCGCAAAGTTGGAAGGGGAAAGCCTTCCCCTCGCTCCTGCCGCTGACGCGGCATCCGCTGCCCCTTCTAGCGGGGACACCCCGCAACGCCCCGAAGCAAGCGAAGAATCTGAAAATGTCATTGCGAGAAGCGACAGCGCCGAAGCAATCTCCAGTCCTGATTCCTCCATTGCTGCCGCCGCAGATTCCGCTGTAAACGACACGAACAAGGTCACTGAGCCTGCCGAAGTGACTGAAACTGCAGCCGCGGAACCTGCTGTAGAAGAAAAGCCCCTTATCGCGGGTATTGACGAATGCCCCGCCGAAGAAGAGGAAGAAGGTGGCGCTCCCGACATGAAGGGCGCCCTGCTGGAGGCCCTCGGTTCCATTCCCGCCAACCTCGCCGAAGTGTTCGGCTCTCTCGTAGATCCGCTGGGAACCTCCGGAGAATTGGAAGGCCAGGAAGCCGCCGAACTCAAGAAAGAAACTCTGGACAAGATTACCGACGCCAAGGTGCTGACCTGCGAAGAATATGCAGCCATCGAAACCTTCGGCGAAGAAGAAGAGGACGAAAAGACCCGTGAAGTCGTGTTCGAAAAACTCGCTTCCGCAGGTCTCGAACTCTCCGAAGACGAAATGGGCGCTCTCGAAGAAGGCGACCTTTCCGAAACCGCCGACATCTATGCCAACCTTCGCTCTTACTTCCACAATCCGGACAAGGACGGAAACCCGGTGGACGGTTTCAACTGGCAGGTGTTCGCATTCCTCATCTTCATCTTGCTCTACGTGCCGTGCCTTGCCGCCATGGGTGTCGTTGCCCGTGAAATCGGCCTCGGCCTCGCTATCCTCATGGCAACGGTGCAGACCCTCCTTGCCTGGGCTGTGGCAGTTCTTCTTTACCAGGTACCCGTCGGCGGAAACACGACATGGATTGTCGCCGCCATCGTAGTACTGGTGGGTACGGGAATCTTCCTCAAGCTCTTCGGCATGAAGGCAAACAAGGAAAAGAGATTCGAAGACTAACCTTTGGAATCAAGAATAGGGCTGGTAGGCCCAAATCCTGCCAGCCCTTTATTAAAAATCTTGAATTAGATTAGTCTAATTTTTGAAACTAAACTAAAACCTCTTGGCACGCATTTTGCTCTACTGTGCGCGAAAGAGCGTCTGCCTACCATTTTTGTGACATGAACTGTAAAACAGTGGACGGAGTGTTACAAAAACGACAAAAAATCCGTCAAAGGAGATAAAAATGAAAAACCGTTTATCGTCCCACCTCTTGTCCGGACTCGCTGCCGCAGCATTCTTTGCGATGCCGGCACTTGCACAGGACGCAGCACCCGCGACAACAGAAGCCGCCGCTCCTGCTACTGAGCAGCCCGCTACAGAAGAAGCGAAGCCCGCAGTAGAAGAAGCTCAGCCTGCAGCCGAACAGCCGAAGGCCGAAGAAACCGTCGCTGCCGAACAGACGGAAGCACCGGCTGCCGAACAGGCTGCCGCTCAGGAACAGCCTGCCGAGCAGACCGCAGCGGCACAGCCCGCCGAAGAACCCAAGGCTGAAGAAGCCAAGCCCGAAGAGGCCGCAGCCCCCGCCGAGAACACCAATCCCGGCGAAGTGGCTAATGCTGCCGGAAACGCCCTCGACATGCTCAAGGCCAGCATGAACGAAGGCACCTCCGAAGCCAAGATGGAAGTCAAGTATAGCGGCGAAGTGGAATTCGACGTCTACACAGGCAATGTCTGGGTAGAAGACGATCTGAACCACAGCTACGCCTCTACTTTTGACCTGAATTTTGAAATTCAGTTCAACGAAAAGTGGTCTGCTTTCGTAGGCCTCGAGGCCGACGACGAAACCACGGATCCTCCTGCCGTGTACAATGGAGCCTACATCCAGTACCAGCCTGCAGAATTCTTCGCCGTCAAGGCCGGTGACCTGACCTTCTCCGAAGGTGCATTCGTCGCCTACTACGACTACAACGATCCTGCCGACAATGCTGCTGGCATGAAGGAACACGATATCCGCGGTCTCGAAATCGACCTGGCCGGATTTGTGCTCGGTTTGGGTTTCGGTCGCGGAGATAACGACTGGGGCGACAACGAAGGTGCCAAGGTTTACAATGTCCACGCCGCTTACGAATTCGACTACGTCGGTCAGCACCTGCGTCCGTATGTGGATTACAAGAGCTTCCAGACCGCCCAGCACAACGAGCTCCACGCCGGTGTTGAAGCGGGCCTCTCCCTCGGCGGATTCGGTTTCCGCGCAGTCTACGGTTTCCACGGTGACTACCTGATGGACGACGGCGACGTGGCAAAGGGACAGGATTGGACCTCTACCGCCCACACCTTCCTGGCCGAACCTTCCTTTGAACTGGGCATGTTCGAAATCAAGACCACGGCCTTCTACGCCCTCATCGACAGGGGCGATGCCGTCGAAGACGCCAGCGATCTCGACAACGGCGAAATTCCCGAATACTTCTTCGCCTATGCCGAGCCCGCTCTCAAGCTTGCCGAGTTCATCAAGCTGGGCATTCCTGTGGAATACCACACCCACACGCTGGATGACGACGACGAGACCGCCGCTACCTTCGACGTGGGCGGACGCGTTTACATCACGCCGGTGGAGAACCTGGAAATCACCGCCTTCGGTATGGTGGACATGCCCATCCAGGACAACGAAGACGACAACGCTCTCCGCTTCGGTGTGGAAACCGTGTTCAGCTTCTAGTTCACAAATTCAGATTTCCCCAAAAACCAAGGGACCGCGGCAATCGCTGCGGTTCTTTTTTTTTCGCAAGGATATCTATTTTTTTGTCGAAATTTGTTGATTCCCTTTGTATTTGGAAATTCTTTGACAAGGAGTAAATGTCGATTACAGAATGTTCACAAGAACCTTCTTTTTTTGTAGGTACTCTATGCATTCTTCGGCTTTAGCCTTGCGGGAATCAAACAGGAATATGCGGCCGCCGTTTTCGTCGCCCATTTCCTTCATCTTCATGATGCGCACATAACCCAGTTCCTTGCTGGCCACGTAACCCGTTACGTATTCGGGGTCGTCAGAAATGCAGAGTTCCGCCACCATGCCGGGGGCATTGGCCACCTTGGTCGCAAGCACGATAGCTTCGTTGAAATGGTTCTTTTGGCTATCTACATCGCTGGAACGGAGCGCATCCATGTAGGTGGCCCGCACACCCCGCTCATGATTGGGTTCAAGCCGCTCACCGGTAGCAATGTCGTAAAGCATGGCGCCGCGCATGGGGAAGGTTTCGCGCAAAAGTTCAGGAAGCTTTTTCCTGAAATCCTTTAGTTCTGCAGCTTCGTCAATAAGTTCAAAGGCCTTGTCCAGTCCCTGTTGCCAAGAGTCCACATCCACCCGTGTGACCGGCAGGGCCTTTAAAATCTGGATATCCCTTTCGCAGACCTTCTCGATTTTTATGTTGATAAAGTCCGGGTCGCCCTTGGAATGGGTAAGGGCCCGGCGGGCCATTGCCGAACAAACCGCCTCGACGGCTTCACGACTTACAATGCGTTCCGCTCCGGAAATATGCTGTTCGCGTTTCTGGTCACCTTCGCCAATCTGCTGCGAAGCCCGCATTTTCAAGCTGTAATAGTCCATTTTTTACTCGTGAAATTCGTCTTCGCCATCCACAATTGGAGCAGGCTCGCATTCCCCAATCATCTTGATCGCTTCGCAAATCCGATCAATTTCTGTATCGGTTGTAATAAACGGCGGCATCGTATAGACATAGTTGCAGAAAGGCCTGAGCCACACGCCCGTTTCGCGAATCACGCGCAGAATATCGTCTGCGGATGGTTTTGCCTTCAGCTCCAGAACACCGATGGCGCCAAGAACACGCACGTCTGCGGCGTTTTCGAGATTGCGGAGTGGTTCCAGATTTGCACGGAGCCGCTTTTCGATTCGGGCGACTTCGCCTGCATAGTTCCGGTTTTCAAAAAGCGTAAGGGAGGCAATACCCGCCGCACAGGCAAGAGGGTTCGCCATGTAGGTGGGCCCATGCATAAACGCGGGAATCTTGCTGTTCGTAATGGTTTCGGCCACATTCTCCGAAGCGACACAAGCGGCCATGGTAATGCTTCCGCCGGTAAGGGCCTTGCCGACACATAAAATGTCGGGCTTCACAAAGCCGGCGCAGTTCTCACCTGCATTCACGTCATTTCCGGCGGTATGCATCATCGCGAATCGCGGACCCGTGCGGTAAAATCCCGAAGCGATTTCATCCAGAATCAACAGGATGCCTTTTTCGTCGCAAAGCTTGCGGAGGCGTTTTAGGTAGCCCGCATTGTAGAGCCACATGCCGTTTCCACCCTGAAAAACAGGCTCGCAAATGACGGCGGCTATTTCGTTCTCGTGCTCTTCCACAACACGCTCCATCGAGGCAAAGTCGTTATCGTCCCAAGGGGCATCAAAGCGGCAGTTCGGGCGCTCGGCAAAATAATGTTGCGGCATGATTCCACGGAAAAGCACATGCATTCCGTCGGGGTCGCTGAGCGCCATGGCTCCGGCCGTATCCCCATGATACCCGCCTTTCAAAGCCACCAGCTTGCAACGTTCGGCATGACCAAGGGAATGCTGGTATTGCACCGCCATCTTGGCGGCACATTCTACGGCAATGCTGCCCGAATCCGCATAGAAAATCCTGTTCAGGCCTTCGGGAAGGAATTTTACAAGGTGCTTGCCAAGTTCAATAGCAGGTTCGTGGGTGAACCCGCCGAACATCACGTGGCACATCTTTTCGCTCTGCTTCTGGATCGCTTCTACGATTTCGGGAGCATTGTGTCCGTGCGCCATGCACCACCAGCTAGACACGGCGTCTATAAGTTTCAGCCCATCGGCTGTTTCAATGGTCGTGCCGTGAGCTTTTTTTGCTAAAAAACGTGCAGGTGTATTCCTGAGCGCCGCGTAAGGGTGCCACAGGTGTTCGCTATCAAAATTCATACGGGCCAAATCTAGAAAGTTTTATCGACTCCTAAATCATTGTCCCCTTCAGAAATTTTAGCAAAAACAGGTAACCCAGTCAAATCCTGCATCATCTTGATGTTGTCATCTTCCATCTCGAAATTTTTGCTCATGCCGTAGCGGTTCACGATCAAGCCGTGAACGTTGATTCCTCGAGACCTTGCGTATTCTACGGTAAGAACGCAGGCATTGATGGAACCCAGTGCCGCCGTAGTCACCACAAGGATTGGCAAATTTAACGCCTTGATAATATCTACAAGAAAAATTTTTTTCGGCACGGCTTTTGCAGCATCATCAATACCAGTGGCTATATCGCCGTCATAGCGAATGGGGCAAATGATTCCGCCGGAACCTTCTGCGAAAATAAATTCGTGACGTTTGCAAGCCGCCTCGAAATCTTCGTGGACTTTCGAAAACTCTACAGGGTTTCCTTCTTTACGGGCGGCGAGGTGGGGCGAAACGGCCTCTTTATACACGTAACTGACTAGTTGCTCTTGAGAATCGTCGATATTTGCAAAGCGCTTGACATAATCGGCATCGCCCGCAACCCACTTGCCATCCCTGAGTTCTGCCCCGCTGAGGGCAGCCTTGTAGTAGCCCGCGTCAATTCCCAGGTCCCGCCATTTTTTCACGAGAAGGGCCGTAACATAAGTTTTTCCGACATCGGTGCCGGTTGCTGTAATGAAATAACCTTTGGACATGATTAGTATCTACTAAATTTTTATTGTTTCGGCGATGCTTTTCGCGGCAAATTCAAGTTCCTCTTTGGTATGGGTTGCCATAAGACTTGCGCGCAGACGGGCTTGCCCCTTGGCAACCGTCGGGTAACGAATGGCGGGAATCAAAATTCCGCGTTCTTGCAAAGCCTCCGAGACCTGCATCGCCTTGGCCTCGTCACCGATAACAATGGGAACAATTGCCGATGGCGACATGGCAACATCCAAACCTTCGCAGCGGAGGCTTTCACAGAAGAAATCCACATTGCCACGAAGCTGCCGAACCCTTTCCGGATGGGCGTCAATAAACTTCAAGTTGTTCAAGGCGGCAGCGGCAACGGCAGGGGCCATCGCTGTCGTAAAAATAAAACTCCGGGCCTTGTTTCTCAAAAAGTCTATCAACTTTGCCGAACCCGCCACGAAGCCGCCCTCGGCGGCTACGGCCTTGCTGAGCGTGCCAACGGTCACGTCAGCATGTCCGCAACCGTAGTGCTCCGCTAAACCGCGCCCTATTTTGCCAATTACGCCTGTAGCATGGGCCTCGTCAATCATCAAAAGGCAATCGTGCCCATGGGCAATACGTAAAAGTTCCGGCAAGTTCGCCAAGTCACCGTCCATGCTGAACACAGCATCGGTTACGACCATTCCACGAAATTCCGCACCGGATTTTGCGGCGGCATCTTTCGCTTCCAAAATGGCACGTTCCAAATCGGCCATGTCGTTATGCTTGTAAACAAGGCACTTGGAACGCGACAAACGAATTCCGTCTATAATACTTGCGTGGTTCAGCTCGTCACTAAAGACGTAGTCGCCCTTTCCGCAAAGAGCCGATATCGTCCCCACGTTCGCCATGTAGCCCGTGTTGAATGTAATGGCGGCTTCTTCGCCCTTGAAACGGGCAATTTCGGATTCCAGCTCCACATGGGGAGTCTTGTTGCCCGTGGTGAGGCGAGCACCGCCACTCCCTGTGCCCCATTCCAGCACGGCATTGGCCATGGCCTGCTTCAGTTCCGGAACATTCGCCAAATCCAGGTAAGAATTAGACGCCAGCAGAACTTGCTCGCGAGAAGTTCCGTCTTTTGCATCGCGAAGCAACACGCGGGAGGCTTCGGGAGATTCCATCAGACGCATGGTACGGTACGTGTGGTTTTGGCGCATCTCCGAAAGAGCCGCGTCTGTAAACTTACTGACAATGGTAGACATTATATATTCTGATACGTTTACACACCAAGATAGCTTTTTTATCCGCTTCTATTCCCCCAGCACGTGCCGGAGTGTATCGAGGAAAAGTTCGCCCGCCCGCGTGAACTGCTGGCCCCGCCGCCAAATGATGTACATGTTGGTGGTGAGTTCGGGCATGAGAGGCCTGAAGCACAAACGCGAAGTGCGGCTCGTATCCACCAGGCCGTCGAAAGTGAGCAGGTAGCCCGTGCCCTCTTTGGCAAGCACCGAACCGTTGTACGAAAGATCCAGCCCCACGATTACGTTCAGCTTCGAAATATCGTCGCCGAACCATTTAGGCAAATCCGCCACCATCGCCTGGCGCGACGCCATCAGTGGCTTGTCGAGCAAGTCCTTCGGCTCAATGAAATCCCGCCTGGCCAAAGGGTCGTCGCGACGCATCACCACGCCCCAGCGGTCCACCGAACGCACCGCAAGGCAGTTATACTTTTCCAAATCGACGTTGTCTACAACCACCGCGAAATCGAAAATGCCCTTGTCCAGCTTTTCCAGGGCGCGCTCGCTGTCGCCCGAATATAAGTTGTACTTAATCTTCGGATAGTCGTCCCGGAGAATCGCGATGCACTTCGAAAGAAAATTCACGTTCCGCGATTCCGCGCAGGCAATGGCAATCTCACCCACCACCTCGTCTTCCTTCAGCGACTTGAAATCCTGCACCGTCCTGTCCGCCATCGAAAGGATGTCCTCCGCACGCTCCCGCAAGAGTTCCCCCGCAGGCGTCAGCCGAATCGCGTAGTTCGTGCGCTCGAAAAGCTTCTCGCCCAGCTCCTCCTCCAGCTCCTTGAGCTGGCGACTCACCGTCGGCTGCGTCACGCAAAGATTATCCGCCGCGCGCGAGACATTCCCCAACCGCGCCGCCTCCAGAAAATACCGCAAAACTCGAAGTTCCATACCCGAAAACTAATAAAATTCAAGCCCCGCGGGTATGAAATTGCAAAAATATTGCCCGAAAGGAATAACTGATTGATTTGATGGTGGGGGAAGAATCCCCCTCGCTTCCATCGCCAGTCTCAGTGACAAAGGTCCCTGAGCCTGCCGAAGGGCCGCTACCCCCTCGCCTAAGGGGCTCCGCCCCCTAAAACCCCCGGCTTGACCGGGGATCTCCTTTCCATGCGTCATTCCGGGCTTGATACACGTCATTGCGCAAGCGCATGACCGCTTCGGCTCGGCAATAGAACTCGCAAGCGGTTCTGCTGCTCTCGCCTCGCACGTCATTGCGAGGGTTCGTAGAACCCGTGGCAATCCATCTCTCGCGTATTTATATATATTTCCCACTGACATAGCCCCGTACCGAATGGTGCGGAGCGCGAGTTCAACTTAGAGTTAGCTCTTATTCTCGAAGTGGAAATCTGGTAAATTTTCAAAATACACGAGAGTAAGACGAACACTCACACCCTTTCGGGCGTGGGTCGTTTGTGCTTATTGTGTATTAGGTTTACCAGAGCCTCCATTTCGGTAAGTGCATTCGACGCCACGCTTTTTTTACTCCTAAAAAATGCGCGTGAATAAGGGCAATTCACCCAAACGGCAACATTGGACCTGTTGCTGTTAGGTTTCACAATGGTCCGATAAAGGAGCCTGTTATGGCTGATTATGCAAACTTTCTTAAAGAAGTCGTAAGGAATTATGCTTGCAGAAAGCGAATCGAAGATATTGAGAGCTATCTCGCTAAGCGCCTGTTGCAAGAATTACATATAAAGTATTTAAAGCCTCTGATTACGGAAGTTCCTGCGTTTAGGTCTCTTCCGCATCCTTTTGGAGGAGAAATGAGGAACTGGAGCGTAAATCCTGCGGCGGAAATGCTTGATGTGCATGATTTGGCACAAAGCATCCTTGATAACGGTAAAGACAGTTCTTTAGTTCAGCTGACGACATATCCCGGTCTGGGAAGTAGGCAATATCTCGATCCTTTCAATTATTACTATCTCAAGCCCATGGTTAAGGGGCATGAATACAAGCATTTCTTGGCCCATAGCCTCCCGTACAATCTTGCATACATTTACGGTCAGAAAGTGTATAATCATGCTAGGCAATCGGAACAGCAACTGTCTAGAAATGATATTGCCATGAAGATTAAGGCTTGGCTCGACTACAAGTATGATCCGGACTACTCCAGGTTTGACTTCATGAAGGACCGTGTGGAAGATTTTGACGAATACTTGGATGACATGGAAAACGAAGAAAATATATATTATGGTTGTCCTGGCATTGAAGAGGAACTTTTCGATGATTACAAGATGTTCATTGACGAAATGGATCTTGAGTGAGGCTTTCTTGCTTGCACTCGCCGTGCATCCTGTCGTGAATCAAAAGGACTCGTCTGCTTGCTGCTATGCGGATGCGCAAAGCGAACGTTCCATCTTGCGCGATTCATCTTTGACAGACGAACAACGAAAAGTCCATTATCAAAAATTACGCTATCTAAGAGACGAAAAACGGAAGAACTCGGCTACGGACACCTCCAGTGTTCGTAACGACAATTCCGCGAGTCACAAAAAGCCTCAAAAATAGCGGTTGCCGTCCATTTTTGTCATCCTCGCGATTTCTCTCGTCATCCCCGCGATTTCTCTCGTCATTCCCGCGATTTCTTTCGTCATCCTCGCGTAGGCGAGGATCTCACTCACGCATATTTATATATATTTCCCACTGACATAGCCCTTTGCCGCATGGCATTGGGCGACCGGAAATTTTGAGATTCGTCTCTTATTCTAGCTACTGAAATCTGGAACATTTCAATAGACCGCTAGGAGTAAGACGAACGCTCACGCCCGCATTGGGCGTGGGTCGTTTGTGCTTATATGCGGTCGGCTTGTTCCAGAGCCTCAGTAGCGTAAGCCTACGACTCCACGCCTTTTTTGTTTATGGAAATGTGTGGAATGTCATTCTGGAGCGATGCCGTTAGGCGTAGCGATAGAATCCATTGCTTAATCATGGCTTAGAATGGAACGACTCTCGCAACGCTGGAGCCGCCATGGCCGATTTGGACAAGAGCAAGATTCAAGCCGTCGCACAATACATCGACGAGGTTTCCAAGCAGTTTTCTACGGGCAAGGCGACAGAGCACAGCTACCGCCCGGCACTCGCGAAACTCCTTGGCGACTTGCTCCCCAAATTCACCATCACCAACGAACCGAGCCGAATCCAGTGCGGGGCGCCGGACTACATTATCGCGAAAGGGAAAGGCGCTACATCGATTCCTGTTGCCTTCGTAGAGGCTAAGGACATTGGCGATAGCGACCTGGATGGCAACCGCCAGCACAAGGAACAGTTCAACCGCTACAAGAACTCGCTAGACCATATCCTTTTCACGGATTACCTTGATTTTCATCTTTATGAAAACGGCGAATTCATCAATAGCATTCGTATTGCGGAAATCAAAGGAAATAAGATTGCGCTGATAGACACCAATGTCCCGATGTTTTTGGAAATGGTGGCGCACATTGCGGAATCAACACCGCAGAAGATTACAAGTTCTACAAAGCTGGCGCAGATGATGGCTGCCAAGGCGCGCCTCCTTGCCGAGGTGATTGAAAAGACTCTTGAAACCGACAGTGAAAAGACGGGTGAACTGGCGGGACAATGGAAATCTTTCCAGAAGGTGCTGATTCACGATTTGACGGAACGTCAATTTGCCGATATTTACGCACAGACAATCTGCTATGGAATGTTTGCCGCAAGGCTCCATGACGATACTCCCGAAACATTCAGTCGAGAAGAAGCGGCTACACTCATTCCCAAGACAAATCCGTTCTTGCGCAAAGTTTTCCAGAATGTTGCCGCATTCGATGTAGATACAAGCATCGCATGGATTGTAGATGACCTGGCAGAAACATTCCGGGTGACGGACATGCCGAAGGTCATGAAGAATTTTGGAAAGGCTACGGGTCAAGCCGACCCCATGATTCACTTCTACGAAGATTTTCTGCGCTATTACGACCCCAAGCAGAAAAAAGCCTGTGGCGTTTATTACACGCCCGAACCCGTTGTCCACTTTATCGTCAATGCCGTTGACGAAATTCTGAAAACCCGCTTCAATTTGAGTGATGGTCTTGCCGACACGAGCAAGGTGACGATTCGTCAAACGTCGAACCTATATACGGACAATCGAACCAAAGACCACAAGAGATACGAAACGCGGGAATACCATAAAGTTCAAATCCTCGACCCGGCTACCGGAACGGGAACATTCCTTGCCGAAGTGGTCCGCAAGATATATTCCGGTATGGAAAATCAGAAGGGCGCTTGGCAAAACTATGTGGAAGAACATCTGCTGCCGCGCCTGAATGGTTTTGAATTTATGATGGCTCCATACGCCGTTGCCCACCTGAAATTGGACATGGTATTGGCGCAGACAGGCTACAAGGCAAGACAGGACAAGCGACTCCGCATATTCCTTACCAATTCCCTTGAAGAATGTGACCACGACACGGGAACATTGTTTGCACAATGGCTTGCGCAAGAAGCGAGCGAGGCAAACCTTGTCAAGCGCGATACACCCGTAATGGTGATGATTGGAAATCCACCGTATAGCGGAGAAAGTTCCAATAATGGCAAATGGATAATGCATTTGTTGGAGGATTATAAAAAAGAGCCTGGTGGAAAGGAAAAATTGAATGAACGAAATCCAAAGTGGATTAACGATGATTATGTAAAATTTATACGTCTTGGGCATTATTTTGTAAAAAAGAATGGAGAGGGTGTTCTTGCATTTATCAACCCTCACGGATTTTTGGATAACCCGACATTTCGTGGAATGCGTTGGAGCCTTTTACAAGCGTTTGATGAAATCTATACACTTGATTTGCATGGCAATTTGAAAAAGAAAGAAACTGCACCCGATGGGGGTAAAGACGAAAATGTTTTTGACATCATGCAGGGTGTAAGTATTAACATTTTTGTTAAGAAAAAACAGAGTGTCATCCTGAGCGAAGCCCGTAAGGGCGAAGTCGAAGGATCTCTAGCTAAAGTATATCACTACGAACTCTTTGGCAAACGCTTTGAAAAATACACATTTTTAGCAGACACTCCATTCAAAAATATTAAGTGGAAAAAATTAAATCCTCAAGGCCCGCAATATTTCTTTGTGCCTAAAAGTGAAGTTGGAAAAGACGAGTACGAAAAAGGATTTGCCGCAAATGAATTGTTTAAGATGAATTCAATGGGCGTTACAACAGGCAAGGACAAAATTCTTGTAAGCGAATCTATAAAAGATTTACAGGATAATATTTCCACTGAATATGGATATTATGGTAAAGAATTTGTGAGAAAAGTTTTGTATAGACCTTTTGACAAACAATATCTTTATTATGATACATCAAAATTGGCAAGAGCAAGAGAATCTCTAGCAAAAAATTTTGAAAAAGATAATTACGGTCTATGTCTTATACGAATTAATAGCCGCGATGAAGGCCTAACCGTCTTTATTACTGATAAAATTACAGATAAAACATTGCTTTCTTCTAAAGATAACGCCAATGTTTTCCCGCTCTACCTTTATCCAACAGATGGTGAAGAAAAACTCGGTGAAACTCGCAAGCCCAATCTAGACGAGAAAATTTGGCATAAGATCGACGCATGCCTAGACGAATGTCATTCTGGAGGCCAAGGGCCGATAGAATCCATGGACCCTATCGAGGCGTCGCCTCTCCAGGGTGACAATCCTTCGCATACTACAACTCCTGAACAGATTTTCGATTACATCTATGGCGTTCTCCATACACCGTCTTATCGTGAAAAATACAAGGAATTCCTAAAAATCGATTTCCCTCGTATTCCTTATCCCGAAAACAAGGAAGATTTCGAACGCATCGTTTCCATCGGCAATAAACTCCGCAAAATGCATCTGATGGAAGAAATTCCACCGCAGGCAACATCTTTCGACATCGAAGGCGACAATGCCGTAAGTGAGATTCGTTTTGAAAAGGAGATCCCCGACCAAGTCGGGGATGACATCAGCGGGAAAGTCTACATCAACAAGGCGCAGTATTTTGCGAACGTTCCTGAACTAGCCTGGAACTTCTACATCGGCGGTTATCAACCCGCCCAAAAGTGGCTTAAGGACCGCAAAAACCGCACCCTTACATACGACGATATCTCGCACTACCGCAAAATCATCGCCATCCTTATCGAGACTCACAGTTTGATGCAGGAACTTGATAAAAAAGCGTAATTACTTTTTTCCAAACCTCTTGACAACCGCCATCTAGTAATTTATATTTAGTGCACAAGTGTGTAGAAAAATACTTTTCGCGCACACAGCAAAATGACTAAAGCCCCGCCTTTTTATGCATGTAGGCGGAGGGAGGAAAGATGAATACTAGCCAAACAAGGCCTGAAAATGTTATATTGCCATTAAGCAATATGATGTACCCCTTCATGACACTTGACGACAACGCGGAAATTGTCCATTCCGAAATGGGCAAGGATGGTCGCGTTAAGGTGTACATCGAAAAGCCCGACGCAAAAGACGGCTTCCATCGGGCGACATGCTATTTACCCTCCTATACATGGGAAGATATATTCGGTTTTTCAGATGAGGAAATCAATCGCTATAAGAAGGTGATTGAATCTACGGCTCATTTGATAATGGAATTTTCTCAGAAAGGTGGGTTCAGCAATGCCGCAAATCTTTAAGATAGGATCTTTCTGGGTTTATTTCTGGTCCAATGAGGGTGTTCCTCTGGAACCGGTACATGTCTTGCAAAATATTCTTCGGATTATTGAAGCACGTCATGAGGATGTTGTTGCGAAATGGATTGCTCATTTCAACGAAATATCGTATTTCTGCTAAGAAAAATTAAAAGGATATGAATCGGAAGTAATCTCAGTATGTAAGGATTCCTTACTAACTAAAAAATGTAAATCCGAATGCCCCGTCTTTTTATGCATGTAGGCGGAAAAGCAAGGCGAACGAAGTAAAATCAAACTTGTTTGATTTTACTTCTCTTCTGTATACCATTTTGCATTTTTTGCAAATTACAAATTCGGGCAAACCTGTCGGAAATTCCGACAGGTTCAAATCAAGAGATTCCACAAGGTCTTTGATGTTAATAGTATTGAAATACGAATAACCAGTTTCGTTATGTAAAATTTTCTTCCCTCCCTTGCCAATTTTTCAAATATTAGGTACATTAATGCCCGACGTGTTTTTCCGTCTAATGGAAAAATGCGTCTTTTTTTTATTCTGGATTTTCGGAATACAAGAGACGCCTCTAACACTAACCAGCCGCGAAAGCGGCGTCGCAAATTGCGGCTAAATGGAGGCTGTATGGCTAAAAAAGTGGCTAATCATAGGGAAGACGCTCTTTATTCTCAAATTGCGTCGATTCTCGAACAGAACCGTAAGTCTGTTGCTGTTGCCGTTAATACGGCGATGGTGCGCACGTATTACGAAATCGGACGTTCCATTGTTGAAAACGAGCAAAAGGGTAGCATCCGCGCAGAATATGGAAAGGAAGTCCTCAAAAATCTTTCTGCCAGGCTTACTGCAAATTACGGTAAGGGATTTTCGCAGAGAAACCTGGAGCAAATGCGTCAGTTTTTCTTGATTTACTCCAAGGAGATTTCGCAGACAGTGTCTGCGGAATTCACCCTCAGCTACTCCCATTACTTGTTCCTGATGCGTATTGATAATCCCGATGAACGGAAATTCTACGAAATTGAGGCAAAAAACTCGAATTGGAGCCTGCGGGAACTCAAAAGGCAGTTCGATTCCGCGCTTTATGAGCGGCTCGCCGTAAGCAAGGATAAGGAATCGGTGAGGGAACTGTCTAAAAAAGGGTGTATCGTGGAGTCCCCGGCGGACATTGTCAAGGATCCCTACATTTTGGAATTCTTGGGATTGCCAGAACAGTCCGAATATTCGGAAACCGAACTGGAAAGCAAGCTCATCGACAAGTTGGAATCTTTTTTGCTTGAACTGGGTAAGGGGTATACTTTCGTGGGACGGCAGTCGCGGATTACGCTGGACGAAAAGCATTTCTTTGTGGACCTGGTTCTTTATAACAGGCTGCTGCAGTGCTTTGTGTTGGTGGATCTGAAGATTGGCGAACTCACGCATCAGGATTTGGGCCAAATGCAGATGTATGTGCACTACTATGACCGCTTTGTAAAGCTTCCGCACGAAAATAACACTATCGGCATCGTTCTTTGCAAGAAAAAGTCGGACTCCCTTGTAGAAATTACTTTGCCTGAAGGCAATTCGCAGATTTTTGCCAGCAAGTATCAAACTGTGTTACCCAACAAGGAACAGTTGATAGAGTTGATCGAAGAGAAGTAGATGCTAAAAAATGTCTCTTTTGTTGAAGGGGTTCAGCGTAAACCAGCGCCTTGTCACTCATGCCCAAGCGAAATCCCGGAGTGAATGCGATAATCTATTCCGCACGCATAAACCAGACGATGAAGGCGGAACGCGACCGGCTTAATCGGCAGTGCCCGCCCGTAGAATTGCGGACGATGCGCGAGGTTCACGATCGGTTCATTGTCGTTGACGAGACCGTTTACCACATCGGAGCCTCGATCGAAAATTCGCAAGCCGAGAGTTGCGGACAAGCTTGCTTGGACGTAACCGAGACGAAGAATTTTGGCTCGAAGAGCAAGGATTTGGGCAATAAACTCACGGCGTTTTCAGTGCTTAGCCTTTTGACCAAGCAGCAACTGTTGGAGATGATCAAGTAGCCCCGCCTTTTTATGCAACGTGCTACTTTTTTTTTCAGGTGCAAGAAAGCCCTTATGCGATGTTCAGGCTCTGTTCCCTAATGCACTCGATCTCGTTCTTGAGTTCGATGGCCAGGGCCGCAATTTCGGCGCTCTGGCATTTTGTTCCAAGGGTATTTGCTTCGCGGCCCATCTCCTGAAGGATAAACCCGAGGTTCTTTCCTTGTGCACCGCCCTTCTTGAGGGCGTCCAGGAACAGCTTGTTGTGGCTGTGGAAGCGGGTAATCTCTTCGTGGATGTCCAGCTTGTCCGCCATGATGCAGGCTTCTTGCAGCAGTCGCACGTCGTCGATTTCGCTGTCCTTCATCAGGGCGTCCACCCGCTCCTTGAACTTGACTTTCCAGGTTTCGATGCGCTGGGGGTCCAGCACCTCGATTTTGGCGAGCACGTCTTCCAGATGGGCGACCCGCTTGGTGAGGTCGGCGGCCAGGTTGGCTCCTTCTTTTTCACGCATGGCGATGACACCGTCCAGGGCCTTTCCCAGTTCCTTCTTGAGATGCGCAGCCCAGGCTTCGTTGTCGGCTCCCGCGTCGGTGAACTGCAGCACTTCGGGAATGGCGAGAATGTGTTCCAGCTTGATATCGCCGGCTATGCCGTACTTGGCCTGCATAGCCTTAGTGATTTCCACGAACTTGGCGACGGCGGCATCGTTGTAGCATACGGGGATGTTCCCGACGGCCCCTTCGCCAAGAGTGATGGAGAGGTTCACCGAACCGCGGACAAGCTTGTCCTTGATGATTGCCTTCAGGTCGTTTTCCAGGTAGGCGAAGTTCTTGGGGATCTTGCTGGAAATTTCAAGGAAACGGCTGTTCACGCTGCGGACTTCGATAACGCAGGTGGTTCCGTTCAGGGAGGATTCGCTCTTGCCGAACCCGGTCATGGAAATGATAGACATTTTTGATTCTTGCGGCTTTGCCACACCATAGTTACTAGTTAATAGCTCTTAGTTACTAGTGAATCTAGAAAAAAAACGATTACCAGACCGTAGTGCATAACTAGTAACTAGTAACTTGGAACTAAATCTTCGAGATTGTCGCGATCACGTGTTCGGTGCCGAAGTTCTTGAGCCCAAGAGCAGAGAGAACCTTGCTTGCCAGGTGTTCGCTCTGGAAGTTGATGTTCTCTATCTTGAACCCTTCCTTCTTGCAGAGGGTGTAGAAATCCTTCACCGTGAGTAGGCGGATGTTGGGCGTGTCGTACCACTCGTAGGGCAGTTCCTTGGACTTTGGCATGCGACCGTGGAGCATCAGGCTTCCGCGGGTGGCCCAGTGCCCGAAGTTGGGGAAGGTGACAATGGCCTTCTTGGCGACGCGCAGCAGTTCGTTCAACAGCGCCACCGGGTCGCGGATCTCTTGAATCGTGCGGTTGATGATGGCGTAGTCGAAGCTTCCGTCCTTCAGGTCCGAGATGCCCTTGTCGTCCAGGTCCCGCTGGATAACCTGCACGTCTTTTTCCAGGCAGTCCAGGATTCCCGTGATGTTTTTTTCGATGCCGAAACCGGAGACGTTCTTTTTCTGGATAAGGTAGTCCAGCAGGTCGCCGCTTCCGCAGCCTAGGTCCAGCACGTGGCTGCCTTCTTTGACCAGTTTGCCCAGCAGCTGGAAGTCGCTCTCTTCGTGGAACACGGGCACGGCCTGGGTGCCCTGCTGTGGGATAATCTTGGAATCCAGGAACCGGCCCACGGCCTTTCCCAGTTCGCCCACTTCGATGAGGAACCCGTCGTGTCCGAACTGGGTGTCCAGTTCCAGGCTCGTTACCTTCTTGCCCACGTTAAGGAGTGCACTCGTGATGCGGCGGCTTTCGTGGGGCGGAAACAGCCAGTCGGTGGAAAGGTTCACGTTTAGCACCTCGGCGCCGATATCCTTGAAGGCGTTCTCGATGCTTCCGTATTCCGTTTCCAGGTCAAAGGCGTCGGTGGCGTGGGCGATGTGCAGGTAGCTGTTGGCGTCAAAGCGGTCCACGAACTTTTTGCCCTGGTAGCGCAGGTAGCTTTCGATAGGCAGGTTCAAATCGAAGGGCGTGGAGTAGGTGACGGCGTGGTTACGGTTCTCCTGTTCCTGGGAACGCTTGAACTTCTGTTCCATGCCGATGGCGCTCAGGTAGGTGATGTGGGCCAGCTTGCGGGCGTTGGCAAGACCGATGTCTGGCTTGTTCGCCTTGTCGTAGTAATCACCGCCGTTAAAGTTCGGGTCCTGGGTAATCACGTCGCGGGCTACCACTTCGAACCCCAGCGCCTGGCTGGAGAACCTGGGCGAGCTGGCGATAATCACCACCCGCTTCACCTGTTCAGGGTAGTAGATGGCCCATTTCATGGCCTGGAAACCGCCCATGGAGCCGCCCAACACGCAGTAGAATTCCTTGATGCCTAGCCCGTCGGCCAGTTCCTTCTGGGCATGCACCATGTCGCCGATGGTGATGATGGGGAAGGTGCTCCCGTAGGGCTTACCCGTGCGGGGGTTGACGGTCGCTGGGCCTGTTGTGCCCTTGCACCCGCCCAGAATGTTGCTGCAGACCACAAAGAAGCGGTCCGTGTCGATAGCCTTGCCCGGTCCGATAAGTTCGTCCCACCAGCCGGGCTTGCGGTCGGTTTCGGTGTACCAGCCAGCGGCGTGTGCGTCGGCGGTCAGGGGCGAGCAGACCCACACCGCGTTGTCGGCGGCGGCGTTCAGCTTGCCGTAAGTCTCGTAACGGATATTCAGCGCAGGCAGCGTCTGTCCGTTTTCCAGCGCAAAACCCGTCTCGCCATAGTCCTTGACGAAATCCTGGGGGACCACCGGTCCGATGCTGGATTTATGCGTATATTCACTCATATGCATAAATATAGATAAATGGTGGGAAATCGGCAACAAAGGGGGAGGTCTCCCCCTCGTCAAAGCCTTGCCCCGCACCATCGAGGGAACGAAATGTTCCCATGTCATCCTGGACACAACGTGTCCGGGATCCATACATTTCAGACCTGTCCTACCTAGGACAAGTCTTTGCCTACCCCCTCTCCTAGGGGCTCTGCCCCTAAAACCCCGTTTCGGCTACTTAAATTCTTTCGCCCACTTGGGCACTACCTCGGTGGCCTTGCCCTGGACAAATACGTCGGTGTAGGGGTCGTGATCGGGAATCTCCAGGTTCAGGCAGGTGACCTTGGCCCCGAAACTCTTGGCGAAACTCTTGAAGCCTGCGGCGGGGTACACCACGCTGCTGGTGCCGATATACACGAATTCCTCGCATTCCCGAAGGGCGTCCTGAATCTGGTCCATGTACAGCGGGACTTCGCCGAAGAACACGATGTCGGGGCGGGTCTTGGCTCCGCAAATGGGGCACTTGGTCTCCAGAGTCTCTTCGCCGGTAAAGGAAAATTCGTGGTCTTCGTCCCGCACGCAGCGGAGCTTCATCAGGTCGCCGTGCATGTGGAGTACACGCTTGCTTCCCGCACGCTCGTGCAGGTCATCTACGTTCTGGGTCACCAGCAAGAACTCGTCGCCAAGACGCTCTTCCAGTTCGGCTAACGCCAGGTGGGCGGCGTTTGGCTGGTGGTTCGGCAGGCCCTTCCGCAGAAAGTTGTAAAAGTCCTTGACCCTTTTCGGGTCACGCCGGAGGGCGTCGGGAGTGCACACGTCCTCGATGTTCTCGTGTTCCCACATACCGTCGTTTCCGCGGAAGGTGCGGAGTCCCGACTCGGCGCTGATGCCTGCGCCCGTCAATACTACAAGTCGTTTTTTCATATAGCCTCCAACATAAAATCAAAGGGATTCTTCGACTTCCCCTATCGCGCTTTGCGCTCCAGGGTTCGCTCAGAATGACACGTCTGGATTAGAAATACCTGCAAAGAACAGTGTTTCCGCCACGATGCCGTGCTCAAAATCGGGAACGTAAAGGCTCTCGTTTTCGCCGTGGGCGGCACATTCCGGGTCCTCTAGGCCCGTCAGCAGAATCGGTATGTTTCCGAAGGTCTTGCGGAACAGCTCTGCGCCAGGGATGCTTGCCCCGCAGCCTATAAACTTGGTCTCGCTCTTGTAGGCCCGAGTCATGGCGCTTGCCATCTCCTTGAAGAAGGGGTGGCTGGTGTCCGTCACGAAGGGGTTTGCTCCGTCCTCTTCCCGGATTGTGCATTCCAGGCCGTCGGGAACGTTACTTTGTATAAATTCTACCAGCAGGCGTGTGCAACGGTCTGCGTTCATGCCGGGGGCGAGCCGTATGCCTATGCGGGCATAGGCGGTGTCCTGTAGCACATTTCCGGCGTTGGTGCGGCTGCCCACCTGCATGGCGGTAATCACGATGGAAGGCCGCCTCCATAGGGAAAGCAGAATTTCCTCTTCGCTGACCTTCAGCTTGACCGAGTCCAGCACGCCGCCGTCGTTGCGGAAAATCTTTTCGGTCATGCCCAGGCTCTTGTAGGATTCTAGTTCCTCCGGGGTAGGGGGGACAAGTCCGTCGCAAAATCCGGGAATGGTAATGCTTCCGTCGGCGTTGGTCATGGCGGCGATAATCTTGCAGAGTTCCTGCCCGGGGTCCGGAATGGGGCCCGACCAGCTTCCCGAATGTAACGGTGCCTTGGTGGCACGGAGTTCTACGTTGATGGCGCTCATGCCCCTGAGGGTTGTGGTGATGGAAGGCGTTCCCTTGGCGAAGTTCCCCAGGTCCGCCACGATGACGGCGTCGCACTTGAGGAGTTCCGCATTTTCCCGAAGGATTTGGGCGAAGCCTTCGCTGCCCGATTCCTCTTCGCCTTCGATGATGAACTTCAGGTTCGGGCCCTTGTCGCCCAACAATTTGCGGACCTGTTCGGCGGCCGCCAGGTGGGTGACGATTCCCGCCTTGTCGTCGGCGGTACCGCGACCGTAGAGCCGGTCCCCCTTCAGCACGGGCTCAAAGGGCTTGGAATTCCAGAGGGCCTCCCGCATGGGGGGCTGCACGTCGTGATGGGCGTACAGAAGCACCGTAGGCTTGTCTTTGCTGGTGAGGCTTTCGGCATAGACCGTGTGCCTTCCGCTCTTGGGCGTTAAAAACTGGATGTTGGTGTATCCCGCCTTCTCAAAAAGGGACTTCACCGCCTCTGCGGACTGGATCACGAACTTCTGGTCAAAATTGTCGAAACTGATGGAGGGAATGCGCACCAGGTCCATCAGGGTTTCCAGATAGCGGGGCATGTTCCCGTGAATTTCTTTTTCTACTTCGTTAAACAATTCAATACCTTCTTTGCTAAAGCGATCATGTTTATTCCCAATTTAGTTAAAGGTCGGGCAAAGACACTTATTACCTAACCCTGAATTTTCTAAATTTGGGGCGATGAAAGTCTTGTTCCGCATTTTTTGCGCCCTGGTGCTGCTCGCCGTAGCGGCATGTGACTTGATGCGCGAAAAGAACGACCCTGTGGTGGTTTCCGTGGGGGATTCGAAACTCTATCTTTCGGACATCCATAAGCAGGCCCCGCAGTGGGATTCCTGGACCGACCGGGAACGCCTCGCTTTCTTGGAGCGCTGGATAGACGAAGAGACCATGTTCCAGGAAGCCCAGCAGAGGGGAATCGACCAGGATCCGGTCTTGTCTATGCAAATCGAACAGACGGTTCGTAAGATGGTGGTGGACCGCCTGATGCAGAGTTTCGAGGACACCATGGTGGTAAGCGATGCCGAACGTATTGACTACTACAACGCCCACAAAGAAGAATACCTGCGGGGCAAAACCCTGCTTTCGGGTGCCCAGATGTTCTTTAAGGACTGGACCTCTGCCGATACTTACTACAAGGGCCACAAGTCCCTGGACTACGACTCCCTGCCGGCGGCGCATTACCTGATCAAGAAGATTGAACCCTTTGACTCCCTCGCCGAATCGCCGGATTCCTGCATGATAGCCGATATCCGCGAGGTGACGGTGGGCAAGCTTTCGCCCATGAAGGTCTGCTCGGGAGCTCTCAAGATGGTTGTGGTGACCCAGAAGCTGGATTCCGCCGATGTTTTGCCCTACGACGAGGTGGCGGAGACGGTGGCAACCCAGGCGTGGCTTGAACACCGCAAGTCCGTCCGTGAACGTTTGAAAAAGGAATGGAAGATGTCCCGACCGATTTTCTCCCAGACGGACGTGTTTTCCAAGAAGGATAAGTGATGACGAAAGTCAAGAATTTTGTGTGTGTTGTCTGCCTGTTTGCCGCCTCCCTGTGGGCCGCTCCCGTGCTGATGGAAGGCGTTGCCGCCGTGGTGGACGGCAAGCCCATTATGCGTTCGGAGTTCCTGAACAATCTTTACCAGTTCCAGGAGACTCCCGAAGGCTCTGCCATGACGGAGCAGCAGCAGAAGGACTATGTGCTGGATCAGATGATCGAGGAGAAGGTTCTGCTTTCCCGCATTGACCGCGACTCCATCGTGGTGACCGACGCCGAGGTAGACCAGCGGGTGAACGCCCACCTGGCTCAGCTGGCCGGTAGCCAGAACATCGACCTTGCCACTCTCGAGAAAGCGATTCGTGCCCAGCTGGGTCTCAGCATGGCCCAGTACAGGGACCGTCTTTCTAAGCAGGTTCGGAGCCATATAGAGCTCATGAAGGTCCGTCAGCGCCACGTAGGTGCGATTAGCCCCACCAAGAAAGAGGTGGATGCTTTTTACAAGGCCTACAAGGATTCCATTCCGCCCCAGTACAACTGTGTGCTTCTGAGCCACATCCAGATGACCATCCACCCCGACACGGTGATTGTGGATTCCGTGAAAAAGGTGGCGGAGGCTTTGATTGACAGTCTGAACCTGGGCATGAACTTTGAGATTCTCGCGAAGAACCACTCCCAGGACACTTCCGCCGCCAAGGGCGGCGACCTGGGCTATTTCAAGCGTGGGCTTTTGGACCCGGCCTTTGAGCGGGCCTTGGACCAGCTGAAGAACGGTCAGTATTCCGCAATCCCCGTGAAGACGGACCTGGGTTGGCATATTGTGCGTGTGCTTGGCCGCAAGGAAGACGGTGTGCGTTCTGCCCATATCCTGCTCCGCACGATTCCTACGGCGGCTGACACTGCGGCGGTAATCCAGCGGGCAGATTCTCTGCAGAAAACTTTGAAGACCAAGGAAGAATTTAGCGCCGCTGCCAAGAAGTTCAGCGAGGACAAGTCCAGCAACTTCCAGGGCGGGCTTCTGGGCTGGTTCCAGCGTAACGAGATGGAACCCGCCTATGTGGAACCTGTGGCTGGGCTGAATGTGGGGGAGGTTTCCGAACCCGTGCTCATTGACGGGGCTTACCACCTGTTCCGCCTGGATGATTCCCGCCAGATTCGTGAGCTGAATCTCGAAGAGGACTACGGAAAGATTGAATCCTTTGCGGCATCCCACTTGGAAAACGAGAAACTGAAAACGCTCATCAAGAAATGGCGGCAAGAAGTCCATGTGGATATTCGCATGACTGAATAGGTTTGCTTTAGAACACGAGATGATGGCTTAGGCATAGCGGAAGGCGCGAACATGATTCACTTCACCCACGTGACGAAATCTTACGAGAAGGACTGGAAGGCCCTCAACAACGTGACGTTCCGTATCAACAAGGGCGAGTTCGTGTTTCTGACGGGGCATTCCGGCGCGGGTAAATCTACGGTGCTGAAGCTGATCTACATGGACGAGCGCCCCGACGAAGAGCGTGGCGGACAGGTCATGGTGAAGTTCACCGGCGACACCGTTTACGACAGCAAGACCACGCCAGAAAAAAAGATTCAGGCGCTCCGCCGCAAGATGGGAATCATCTTCCAGGATTTCAAGCTGTTGCCCGATAGGAACGTCTTTGACAACGTGGCCCTGGCCCTTCGAATTGTTGGCACTCCTGCAAAGCAGATCAACGCGGCGGTCTTTGACGCCCTTGCCCTGGTGGGTATCAGCCAGAAACGATTCGCCATGCCTTACACCCTTTCGGGCGGTGAACAGCAGCGTGTGGCCATCGCCCGCGCCATGGTCCACAACCCCTACCTGCTTCTGGCCGACGAACCCACCGGAAACCTGGACCCCGCAAACGCCGAAGACGTGTTCCGCATCTTCAAAGAAATCAACGCCCGCGGCACTACCGTGGTGATGGCGACCCACAACCCCGACTTCTACCTGAACAGCCCTTTCCGCCGCCTGGTTCTCGACCACGGCGAACTCCTGAACAGGGATATGATTTAAGGGCTAGGATCTAGTCCATAAGAATAAGTGAGCAGTGGTTGGTGGTTAGGAAAGGTGCGGAATTCGAGTCGCGGCCCTAATGCATTTTTGGACTGGTGCGTTTTTTCTGGTTACGCACCGCTCTGGTTATCCCTGTAAACGGAAACGACTGACGTTTTTTTTTCTCGACAGACGAAAATTCCTAAAATTTGGGCCATGAAATTTTCCATCCGGCACAATCACGTGGGTTACGAACCCAAGGCACCGAAGGTGTTTTTGTTGGCCTGCGACACTCCGGAAAATCCTCTCAAGGAAATGTCCCCCTGGTTCCAGGTGATAGACGAGTCCGGTACCGTGGTGGCCGATGGCCAGATGTCGGAAAAAGTCAGCTGCAAGTACACCGATGAATTCTTGTGGCAGGGCGATTTTTCGCAAGTTGTTCGCTTTGGAAAGTACAAGATTTCCGTGATGGATGCCAAGGGGAACGCCCTGGCGGAATCCTTTGATTTCGAGATTTCGGACCGGATTGTGGTAAACCAGCTGGCCATGACCCTCAAGTCGTTCTATTTCCAGCGCTCCGGTGTGGAACTTCCTGCCGACAAGGCCGGAAAATGGGCAAGGCCCGCCGCCCATCTGGACGACCATCTGGAATTTCACCCCAGCATGAACCGCTCGGGAACCTGGAACGCCCACGGCGGCTGGTACGACGCCGGCGACTACGGGAAGTACATCGTGAACGGGGGCGTTTCTCTCGGGACCTTGCTCCTGGCCGCTGAACTGGCAGCTGACCATGCCACGACCCATATCGAAGGGGGACTTTTTCACGGTGGCTCTTTCCGTATGAACTTGCTGGAAGAAATCCGCTTCGAGTTGGATTTCTTTATGCGTATGCAGGACGATGACGGCGGCGTATTTTTCAAGGTTTCGCCTATCCGTTGGGACGGCTTTGTTTCGCCCACACAGTCCGACATGAATCAGAAACGCCAGATTCTCGGAAAGTCCACCACATCGACGCTGAACTTTGCAGGGGTGATGGCCCACGCCCATCGGGTGTTCAGGCAGGCTTACCCTGCCTACGCCAAGACCTGCCTGGATGCAGCGCTCCGAGCTTACCGCTGGGCTTTAGAAAATCCCGATGTCACCTACCCGCACAATACCGAAGGAAGCGGCGGCTACGGCGACGAACGTTACGACGACGAGTTTTTTTGGACCCGGGCCATGTTGTTCCGTGAGTTGCCCCAGGGGGCATCGCAGGCGTTTGAACAGCAGGGACTGACCCGCGAAAAGCTTTTGCAGGCGCTGGAATCGGACATGGAAAAGTGCCCGGCCCAGATGGGACTTTCTTGGCGAGATACCGAAAACTTCGGCTGGATGGCCCTTGCCCTGCAGGATAAGGATCCCGCTATGCAGGCCAGGGCCCGCGGTGCTCTGGTAAGCGCCGCCGACGCTATCGTGAAACGCTGTTCCGCCGATGCTTACGGTCTTTCTCTTGATAAGTTCGTGTGGGGCTCCAACGGTGAGATTGCAAACCACGGGCTCACCCTCCTGATTGCAAACCTCTGGAATCCGGACACGCGCTATACGGAAATCGCCCGCGGTATGCTGGACTTTATTTACGGGAAAAATCCGGTGAGCCGTTGTTTCGTTACCGGTGCCGCCCACAGTTCTCCCAAATTTCCGCACCACCGCATTTGCCATTCCGATGGGGTAGAAGACCCGATTCCGGGCCTTGTGGTGGGCGGTATCAACGCCGACAGGCAGGACCTGCACCGTTTCCCGCATTATCCGGGCCCGCAACCGGGACTTTCCTATACCGACGAGCGCTGTTCTTTTGCCAGCAACGAGACCGCCATCAACTGGAATGCTCCCTTGGTGGCCCTGCTGTCACTATTGGCCTGATTCCCCGAACCTCGAACCCCGAATTTCAAACCTTCTTTATTTCTCCGGGCTTTAAATCGCCCAGGGTGTATTTGTCGAACTGGATGCGCACAAGACGCATGACTTCGTAACTCAGGTGGGCGAGCATGCGGCGGATTTCGCGGTTCTTGCCTTCGGATAGGGTGATTTCGAGCCAGCAGTTCTTTTCGCCTTCGCTGTGGAGCACGGCGCGCTCGGCGTGCATGAATTCTTCCTTTTCGCCGAAGACGCGGGGCGGGACATTGAAGCCTTTTTCCATCTGTTCAAGCTCGGCGGCGGAGGGCTTGCCCGCGACCTGCACACGGTAGATTTTGAGATGTTGCTTCGGGCCTGGATCCTTCAGTTTCTTTTGCTGCGGAGCCTGCCCTGAGCTTGCCGAAGGGCTCAGGATGACGTTTGGACTGCGAGACTCTATCGTCTTTCGTCTATCGTCTTTCGTCTTTAATAAAGCGTCTGCCCATTGTGTGTCGTTGGTGAATAATAGCAGGCCTTCGCTCGCTGCATCGAGGCGGCCCACCGGCGATATGTGCGGCACGGGCTTGCTGGGGAACAGTCTGGCGTACTGCTCGCGGAACAGGTCCATTACGGTCTTGCGGCCTTTCTCGTCGCTTGCGGTGGTGACGATACCACGGGGCTTGTTCATGGCGAAATACACGAATTCGCTTGCGGTGACGGGTGTGCCGTCCACTGCAATTTCGTCATTCTCGTAGGCGGGCGTATCGGGGTCGCGCACGATTTTACCACGCAAAGAAACCCGGCCCTCGCGGACCAGGTTTTCTGCTGCGCTGCGGCTGCAAAAGCCGCGCTTCGAGATGACTCGCGCGACTCCGTGAGGCTTTTGTTCTTGATTGATGTGAGCCGAAATTTTTATAGTCTGCTTACGCAATTATACACCTAAATAGATGTCACTACCTACAGTAACAACTCTTACCTGCAAAAGCGTCGGCCAAGGATGGGGAGGGTGCAGGGAGGGGCCCGTGCGGCCTTCGCAACTCCGAGCTGGGGCCCCGCCCGCGTAAAGTAAAGACCTGAATGTTAATTCAGTCCTTACTTCCCGAGGTATGCCTTGATGTTTTTGAGGCATTTTGCGTTCTGCGCTTCGGTGCCCACGGTAATGCGGAGCACGTCGCCCATGGCAGGCTGCGGGCGGATGATAGTGCCCTTCATCTGCAGGAACTTGAACGCGTCCATCGGGTCCTTGAAACCGCTCACGGCGATGAAGTTCGCGTGGCTGTCCACGTAGGGGAGGCCCAGTTCCTTGAAACCGGCTTTGAGCTGTTCGAGGCCCTTCTTGTTGAGCTCGCGGACCTTGTTCACGAATTCCTGGTCGTCGAGGGCGCCGATGGCGGCCGCCTGGGCGATGCTGTTCACGTTGAACGGTTCGCGCACACGGTTGATGAGGCCGACGATTTCGGGGCGGGTGATGCAGTAGCCTACGCGCAGCCCCGCGAGGCCGTAAATCTTGCTGAAGGTGCGGCAGCAGATGATGTTCCTGCCGGCATCGATGCGGCTCTTGAAATCCGGGACGAGTTCCGGCGTGTCTTCGATGAATTCGGTGTAGGCTTCGTCCATCACCAGCACGCAGGTTTCGGGCAGGCTGTCGGCGAAGTCGAGGATTTCCTTGGCGGTGAGGTCGGAGCCCGTCGGGTTGTTCGGGTTCGCGAGGAACACGATGCGGGTCTTCTCGTTCACGGCGGCGCGCATGGCCTTGAGGTCGTAATTGTATGCCGGGGCCGGCATGTCCACTTCCACAATCTTCGCGTTCATCGCCATGGTGGCGAGCTTGTACACGGCAAAGCTGTGCTTGCCCATCACGGCTTCGCAGCCCTCGCCGAGGAACACCTGGGCAATCATGTCCAAAAGTTCGTTGCTGCCGTTACCCACGGCAATCTGTTCGCGCTTCACGCCGCGGAACTCTGCAATCTTTCCGATGAGGTCGTAGCTGCCGCCGTCCGGGTAGAGGTTCACTTCTTCGAGTGCCTTGCGGGCCTCTTCCATGCCCTTCGGGCTCGGGCCTACGGGGTTTTCGTTACTAGCGAGCTTGTCTACGTCTTTCGGGTCGAGGCCGAATTCGCGGGCGGTGTAGGCGATGGGTTTGCCGGTCACATAGACGGGCTGCTTCAAGATGTGCTGTTGTGCGAGTTCGTTAATATCCATTTTTAGTTCTTAGTTGTTAGTTACTAGTTATTAGAAATGCTGGTCACGGGACGTGTCATCCTGAGCGGAGAGCCGAAGGCTCGGAGTCGAAGGATCCAGACCCGATGTTATATTCTGCATAAAAAAATAGTAAATGCGATTTGAAAAAAATTATATTGATGGTATGAACAAGACGTTTTTCAGGTTTTTCTTTATCGGTCTCGCCGCAGTATTCTTCACGGCCTGTTCCACATCGACGGTTTCCAGCGATGATGACGAAGATTTAAAATCGTCTTCAAGTGCAGAATCATCTAGCGCAACAGAAAAAAGCATCTACGAAGCGGTTGACGAATCTAGCCTGTATACAACCAAGGATTCCGTGGCCGCATACCTGTGCAAGTTCGACAAGTTGCCCGCGAACTATGTAGGCAAGAACGAAGGCAAAAAACTTTACGAGTCCAAGACAGGCAACGCTTTTGATAAGTGGAATTTCAACCCGTGGACCACAATCGGCGTGATGATTGGCGGCGACAACTTTGACAATTTAGCCTCGAATCCGGAGAACTTTCACGAAACGTTGCCCGAAGGTTCTTATCGTGAAGCCGATGTGGATTATTCCGGCGCAAATCGCGGAACCAAGCGGCTTGTTTACCAGTCGGACTGTGTAATCTACTATACTGCAGACCACTACGAAAATTTTACCAAGTTGGATATTCGCTAGTATTACGGCCACACGAAGGTGCTGTTCAGGTCCTTCTCGCCGTTGTCGACCAAAATGTCCTGGCCCGTGCAGTTCTTGTTCACCACCGTCAGGAACCAGACCCATTCCGCGATGTCTTCGGGTTCGGCCCAACGCCTAAGTGGAGTCACGTCCATGATTCGGTTCCAGAGCGCAGGGTCGTCCATCACGGGCTTGTTGAGGCTTGTCTTGACGCCACCCGGCGAGATGCTGTTGCATGTGGCACCGAATTTTGCAATGCGGCGGCCCACGTTCTTCACGTAGGTCAAGAGCCCGCCCTTGGATACCGCGTACTCGGGAAACTCGTCGCCGGTGTGCGCGCTGGAAGACGCGATAAAAAGTACCGACTTGATTTCGGACTGAATCGCGTATTTTTCGACAAAGTTCATCGCGCCCTTCAGGTTGATTTCGATATCGCGACCGGAATTCTGCACGCCCGCGTTGCTCACGACGATGTTTGCCGCAATGGTTAGTTCTGGGAAAGAGTTCTTGTTCGAGACGTCGGTGATATGGTGCTCGTATTCGGCGTGGTCAATGGTAGATTCCTGAATGTCGAACCCGACCACATGCGCGCCCCTGCTCAAGAACAGTTCCGCGATGGCGCGGCCGATGCCGCTGTGCGTTCCGCTGATAAAGACGTTCATGCTTGCCCTGCCTTGAATTTGAGGTAATCGCTACCGACGTTTTCCTTTTCCCACTTGCAGGCCATCCTATAGCCGAAGGGGCTGAAGACGACTTCGCAGAGGAGTTCCATGACGGCGCCCGTAATGGAGCAGATGAGGACCTGCTTCATGGTCCAGCCGAAGAACACGTGGCTTACCGTAAGGGCGAAAATCATGTTATCGACGAACTGCGCGACCATCGTCGAAACGTAGGAACGAGCGGCGAATGTCTTGAAGTCCTTGCCCCTTGCGAATTTTCCCATGCCGTAGTTCACGACGGAATTGACGAGAGACGCGGTGAACATGGCGAGCGCCGAGCCCAGCACCACGTACCAGGAACCGCCAAACGTAGCATTGAGCGCATCGTTTGCCACCTTGGCTGCATCGGGGTTCGTGTCAATGTAGCTGTAGAATTCGCCCCACATTCCTGGCGCATGGGAAAGGATGTTGAAGAACAGGCAGGTGCACAAGTTCACGAAGAGGGCGACCACCGAGACCTTCATGGCGGCCTTGGGCCCGAACCGCTTGCATATCATGTCCATGCAGAGGAACGAGAACCAGCTGAGCGTAAAGCCGCAGTCAAGTGCCATGTATTCAAACGAGACCAGTTCCTTGTTCGCGAGCAAGTTCATGCACACGACGGAGAGGATAAAGAAACTGACGGCGAGGGAGGGAATGTTGCGAAGCAGGATAACCAAGTCCTGCCATTCACGCTGGATATAGCTTTTCATTTTGTTTTTTAAGGAAGGTTAGACAAAGACTTCCGGAAAAATCCTGCAACATCGCAGAATTCTAACGCGCCAAATATAGGTTATTGGCTGGAAAATTTCAAGAGTAGTTAGAGATTCTGCAGGAATTCGGCCAATTCGCGGTTTATGCGGTCGTTCAGGGAGTCAGCTTCTTGCACGGTGTGGAACTTGTCGCCTGCAAAGTCACGGGCGCGCTCCCCGCAGATGTCTACACCGGTGATTTTGTGGTTTGTGGCGAGACCGGTGATGATTTCTTTGAGCGTGACCACATCCAGCGAGCCTTGGTCCCAGTTGGTGGCCGCGTAGGCGGGGGAGAGGGCGTCCTTGTCGATGGAAATATAGAGGAGTGAGGTCGGCGCGATGCGCCTTTGAGGTATGGGGTGTGAGCTACTGCTCAGTTCGCTTTCGCGGATGAAGGTGACCTTGTCTAAAATTTCCGCATCACCTGCCTGCGAAAGTTCTGCGCGAATTTCATCTACGAGGTGGTCGGCGACTCCGATAATGACAACGTTGTCTATGAACTTGTTCTCTTCGAGAGTCTTCTTGACCCAGCCACCGCAACTGAGAATGTTCCCGAATCGCGGCTCCTGCATGTCGGGGTGGTGGTCGAAAATGACAAGGGAAAACGGTTCCTGAACCATGTCGGTCCAGATTTTGCTCATGTAATGGTAATTCCCGTTGTCGAAGAAGTGAATTCCGTCCGCATCTTTAATGCCTGCGTCTGCGATGCGCCTGCGGATGGTTTCGACGGCCTCGTCATCGCAGTAGCAGTCCGTGCCCGGAATGTCGGAACAGTCTATCCATGTGGCCTCTCCAGAGAGCCTTAGGCCTTCCATAAAGGGCTGGTTTTCATAGACATTGGAAAAGTTGCAGATGGTGATGGACATAACCTCGCCAAATTATAGCTATAAAATGAAATCATAGGGGTGGGCCCCCTACACAATCTAGGAGCCGATTTCGCCCTTCGTCCCTAACCACTAATGCCGATATTCGTCTAAAAGACTCCTTTTCCTGCGTATTTACTAGAAACTAGAAACTAGTAACTAATAACTAAAATGCTATCTTTCCCCCGTAAATTTTTAAAAGGATACCACAATGGAAATCCCCGAATCTTCGAATTTTGTACAGGATATCATCGTCAACGACCTCAAGACGGGCAAGCGCACCAAGGTGCATACCCGTTTCCCGCCCGAACCCAACGGCTACATCCACATCGGGCACGCCAAGTCCATCTGCCTGAACTTCGGTACGGCAAACAAGTACAAGGATTTCGGCGGCATTACGAACCTGCGCTTTGACGACACGAACCCCTCCAAGGAAGACGTGGAATACGTGGATTCCATCCGCGAAGACGTGAAGTGGCTGGGTTTTGAATGGAAGGGCGGCGAATACTTTGCCAGCGACTACTACGACCAGCTCTACGCCTTTGCTGAAAAACTCATCGAGATGGGCAAGGCCTACGTGGAAGACTTGACCCGCGACGAGATGCAGGAATACCGCGGTAATGACGCCGGCAAGCCCAGCCGCCCGAGCCCTTACCGCGACCGCAGCATCGAAGAGAACATGAAACTGTTCCGCGAAATGCGCGACGGCAAGTACGCCGATGGCGAGAAGTGTCTCCGTGCGAAGGTGGACCTTTCTAGCCCGAACATGAACATGCGCGACCCGGTCATCTACCGCATCAAGCACTGCACCCACCACCGCACTGGTGACAAGTGGTGCATCTACCCGATGTACGACTTTGCCCACCCGCTCAGCGACTGGATCGAGGGTATCACGCACTCCATCTGTACGCTGGAATTCGAGGCCCACCGCCCGCTGTACGACTGGTTCCTGATCGAGCTGGGCCTGGACAACCGCCCGCAGCAGATTGAATTTGCCCGCCTGAACTTGACCTACACCATGATGAGCAAGCGCAAGCTCCTTGAACTGGTGGAGACGAAGGCCGTGATGGGTTGGAACGACCCGCGTATGCCGACGGTCTGCGGTTACCGCCGCCGTGGCTTCACGCCGAGTTCCATCCGCGAGTTCTGCGACCGCATCGGCGTGTCGAAGGCCGACTCCATGGTGGACGTGAACCTGCTCTACTTCTGCATTCGCGAAGAACTGAACAAGACGGCGAACCGCGTGATGGCGGTCATCGACCCGGTGAAGCTCGTAATCGACAACTGGGAAGACGGCAAGGTGGAAATGATCAAGGTGGAAAACAACCCCAACGATCCCGCCGCCGGTACCCGCGAAGTCCCCTTCGGTAGGGAACTCTACATCGAGGCCGACGACTTCATGGAAGAACCGCCGAAGAAGTACTTCCGCCTGAAGCCGGACGGAGAAGTCCGCCTGAAGGGCGCCTACTTCGTGACCTGCAAGAGCGTCGAAAAGGATGCAAACGGCAAGGTGACGGTGATTCACTGCGAATACGACCCGCAGAGCCAGGGCGGCGAGACTCCCGATGGCCGCAAGGTCAAGGGTACCATCCACTGGGTTTCTGCGGCGCATGCCGTGGATGCCGAAGTGCGCCTCATCAATAACCTGTTTACGCTGGAAGACCCGGCACAGGTTCCCGAAGGCGAAGACTGGCACGACTACCTGAACCCGGAATCCATGGTGATTAAGCAGGCCAAGGTGGAGCCGAGCCTCGCGAACGCTAAGTTGGAAGACCGCTTCCAGTTCATGCGCCAGGGCTACTTCTGCCTCGATAGCGAAGATTCCAAGCCGGGCCACCTGGTGTTCAACCGCACGGTAGATCTCAAAGACAGTTTCGCAAAGACCGTCGCGAAGTAATTCGCCGATAAACTTCGCAATACTATGTCCCGTTCAAATTTGAAGGGGGTTTTAGGGGCAGAGCCCCTAGGCGAAGGGGTGGCTGGAGCCGCTAGGAGATCCCCGCCTGCGCGGGGATGACAAGGGGCAGAAGCGAGGGGAAGGCATTCCCCTACAGCCAAGAGCTGTCGCCTGCTATTTTATTATAATCAGCGGGCTGGTTTCGCTGAGTAGATAGTTCCATTCTTCGCGGATTTTTTCGTATTCGCTGGGGTCGGCGTACAGGGCGAAGGTGGTCCACTTGATACCGGTCTCGCCGTTTGTAGTCTCCGCCTTTTCAAAGCTCACGTAGTCGGGAACTCTATTTAGTGGTTTAGGCTCAGTGATGTTTACGGACTTGCCGCTAGGGGCCTTGACAGTCAGGTGGTAGCTGAACTGGGTCTCGTGAGGCATGCGGATAGGGTGGTGGCGCTTGGAGACCTTCGGGAGCTTGAAGAGACTCCGTTCCCACACATTGGGGAATCGTCCCTTGAGTTCGGAGGTGCCCTGGCCGAAGTATCCCTTGGAGGCGTAGGTAGTCACGAGAATCAGGGGCTTGTTGAAGGCGTCCAGATTTTCGATGCGGATGTTTCCGATGCTTACGTCGGGCACGCCTTCGGAGAGGAAGTTTTCCATCAGTTGTTCCTGTTCCTTGGTTTCGCGACCGAAGAAACGGTTACGGATGGAACTGGCAAACTTGCCCTGCAGGGTTACGGAGTCGCGAAATTCACAGGCTCCGTTCTCGCCGATGAACAGGCGGTGGTCTATGGCAATCTGGTGTTCCTGATTGTCTTCCAGGATGGGTGTGGTGACCACGTGGCTGTTGTCGCCGTCGATAATCAGGGCTACCTTGCCTTCCATGTCCAGGGGAACGGGGCGGTCGTTGCCCGTCTTGTCGGTGGCGTCCACCCACATCTCGCTGACCTTGTCCTGTTTGGGAATGTAGAGGATCATGTGGTTGAACTGTTGGATGGTGGGCAGGTGCTCAAAACCTTCTTCGGTGAGGTGGATGGCGGCGAGGTAACTCTTGACTCCGATGGCTGCAAGCATTTCCTTGAGCAGGAGCGCCATGTCCTTGCAGTCGCCACGACGCTCCTTGAGCGTCACTTCGGCGGTCTGTGGAATCAGGCTGTGACCGCCGAAGCGGACATCGCGGTAGCGGATGTCGTGGCGCACGAACCGCACGATGGCCTTTACGGCCTCGTCGCCGATCTTGTTGCCCCGGACTTCGAAGGCCTTTTCCCGTACGCTGACGGCCTGCTTGAACTGGTGCTGTATCAGGTTCTGGTAGTCGTCGCCAACGTCTTTCCATTCCTGCTTGCCTGTAAGCATCAGGCCCGAACCGAAATCGCGATAGACGGGCATGTACATTTCCTTGCGGACCACCACGGGATTCTCGATTTTCCATTCCCGACCGCCCTGGATGTTGTTCCGTTCCAGGGTGCCGTATTCTTCGGTGGTAAAGCGGCTGGTGTCGGCGTAGATGCGGAAAATGGACTGTCCCACGGGAATATCCCGGCTGCTCACGTAATCGGTGTAGGGAATCATGCCCTTGGTCTCGATGGCGGTTCGGCTGAACTGCAGGTATATAAAGTCGCCGGGAGCCAGTTCCTGCAAGGGGAAATGTGCCGTCTGGGATTCGTTTCCGCCGCCGATTTCTGTGGCGTAGGTAATGTAGGCTCCGGAGAGGCTCGCCTTCTGCTTCAAGGTCCAGGTGGAGTCATAGACTTCAAGGGCGTTCAGGTAAATCCGGTCGTAACCCGGCAAAAAGTCGAAGGTGAATTCCCTGTAGATGGCGGCCCCGCGAATGTCCAGGATTTCCATGAGCATCTCTTCGCTCCGGACCCAGGGTTCGTTCTTTTCGGCTTTGAGCAGTTCCTTGCTGTAATGGACTACGGCGGGGAAGTCCCCTTCTACGGCAGCCTTCTTTGCGGTGGACGAGAGCAGGCTTTTCAGGTCGTCGGTGCGTTTTTCGATGGGGGTGATGGGCTTTTGCAAAGTGCGGTTGTCCGCCTTGCCCAAAAACGCCTTGGTGGCGCTGAGGAAACTCTTGGCGTCTTCGTTGTCGGGCTTCAGGGAAAGCGCCTTAGTCAAGGCCTTTTCCGCTTCTCGGTAGTTGCGGGAATAGAAAAGGATTTTCCCGTGCATGGTCCAAATCTTGTAGTCGTTCTGCGCCTTGGCGAGGGTCTCTTCGCTGATGGCACGGGCTTCTTCGTAACGGCCCAGGAACATCAGGGCATCCATCAGGGTTTCGCCCAGTTCCTTGCTCATGCCGAATCTTCCACGTACACCGTACAGGATATCCACCGCTTCGGCATACTGGTCAAGCCCCATGTAGGTCTTGGCGAGGTAAACGCCCAGGCGGCTGCTGGGTTGGGTGTCGTAGAGCCTCTGCACCACGATCAGGGACTGGTGACGCTGGCCAAGGCCCCACAGGGCGTCGCTCAGGTTGATGACGTATTCCGGGTTGTTGGGGGTGTACTGCAGGGCCCCTTCGGCACATTCGCGGGCACGACCGTAGTCGAATACCGCCTCGTACATTTCTCCCAGAATAGAAAGCAGCTTGCCGTTCTTGCGGACCAGTTCCATCTCGCTTTCAAAATGGCTGATGCCCGGACCATAGAGTTCTTTTAACTGGTAGACGAACCCGCAGTTGATCAGGTACAGGGGTTCTTCGGGGTCCATCTTGTTGGCCCGTTCGAAGTAGCTGAGGGCTACCAGGGGCTGGTCTTCTAGCAATCGCAAAATTCCCACCTGGCTCATGACGGCGGCGTTGAACTTGGCCTGCTTCTTGGCGGATTCGGCATCGCTGGCCTGTTCGGGCTTGGCTCCCACGGTTACGCCTTCGATGGCGTTGTCCATGACCTTGCCGTATTTCTTCTTATTGATCCCTTGGGTCCAGGCTACGGCCAAAATGCCGCGGCCGTCTTCGTAGAAGAACCGGCCCTTGTAACTGAAGTCAAAGCGGTTTACCGTATGGGTGAGGGTGAACTCCTGGGCGTAGCGGTCGCCAACCTTGACCCGCCTGCTTTCTAGGCTGGGCTCGTTCGGGTCCACGCCAAGCCGCACCAGCAGCACCTTGAAAAGGTCCTGGGAGGAAACCTCTTCGGCGGGCACAATGGCTCCGTAGATAAAGAAGGAAACGTCTTCGTCCTTGTTGGTGAGTACCAGGTCCGGGTCGTTGTTCTGCTTGGAAATGCCGTTCCAGAAATGCCAGAGGGTGTCCTTTACCGCCCAGCGGTAGCCCAGGGCTTCGGAGGTGTAGTCCTGCAGGTGCTCCGGCGAAAGCTCCGGGCCTTCTTCCCGCTGGATTTCTTTCAGTTCGAAACTAGCGAAAAATTCCCGCCATTCCTCTTTCAGGCCGCCTGCTGGGGGCAAGTTGTCCGAAGCCGATAGGGTGAGGGTGTAGATGCGGTTCCCGCTTCCTGTGACAAGGCCTACCGCCTCGTAGGGAGTGTCGTAACGCTTGCCTACGACGTCGAAGAAGGCTCCCGTGGCACCAAAGGCCTCTTCGGGGTAGGTTTCGGCCAGAGTCGCCTTCTTGCCGCTGGACTCGAAACTCTGCATCTCGATGCGGGCTCGGTCCATGAGGTTCATGGGTTCGCCTTCGGCAAGGGTCACTTCCCGAAGCACCGCCCTCCGGCCGGTGCGGGCGTTGTAGAATTCGTAGGGGGCCCCGTCTTCGCCGCCGATCATGGACCAGTCGCCACCGGGATTCTTGAAGCGGTATCCCTTGGAATCCAGGGCAGTGGCGCTTGCCGACCTGCGTTCAGGGTCTTGTGTCTCGGAGGATGCAGGGGCGTCGTCGTAAAAGGCGTCTGTGGGGGCCGGTTTGGCCTTTTCGTCCGGTGCATTTTTGGGGCTTGTTTCGGTCAGGGGTTCTCCGTTACCGGCGCAGGAGACGAAAAATTGTAATAGAAAGACAAGGCCTATGGACCAGAGGCTTCTTTTTAGGGGCTTCATATCTTTTTTAATGAATATTTTTTTCAAAACTACCTTACTTAAACGGTGTAATTTTAGTAAATTTGGAGCCAAGAACGCACTTACCTACTGGGTAGGTGGCATTTTCAACAACAAACAAAAAAGGATCCAATAATGGCTCTTAAACTCGGTATCAATGGTTTCGGCCGCATCGGCCGTATGGTGTTCCGCGCTGCTGTGGAAAACTTCTCCAAGGACATTCAGGTTGTCGGTATCAACGACCTCCTCGACGTTGACTATCTCGCTTACATGCTGAAGTACGACTCCGTGCACGGCGCTTTCAAGCACGACGTGTCTTTCGAAGGCAACTTCCTCATCGTCGATGGCAACAAGATTCAGGTGTTCGCCGAAAAGGATCCCTCCAACATCACTTGGGGTGCCCTCGGTGTTGACGTTGTCGTGGAATCCACTGGCTTCTTCCTGACCGACGAACTCGCCCGCGCCCACATCAAGGCCGGTGCCAAGAAGGTCATCATGTCCGCTCCTTCCAAGGACGCTACCCCGATGTTCGTTTACGGTGTGAACCACCAGACCTACGCCGGCCAGGACATCATCTCCAACGCTTCTTGCACCACCAACTGCCTTGCTCCTATGTCCAAGGTCCTGAACGACAAGTTCGGCATCAAGCGCGGCCTCATGACCACCGTTCACGCTGCAACTGCTACTCAGAAGACTGTTGACGGTCCTTCCAAGAAGGATTGGCGCGGTGGCCGTGGCATCCTCGAGAACATCATTCCTTCCTCCACTGGTGCTGCCAAGGCCGTGGGCAAGGTTCTCCCGCAGCTCAACGGTAAGCTCACCGGTATGAGCCTCCGCGTTCCGACCTCCGACGTTTCCTTCGTTGACCTCACTGCCGAACTCGAAAAGCCGGCTACCTACGAAGAAATCTGCAAGGCCATGAAGGAAGCTTCTGAAGGCGAACTCAAGGGCATCCTCGGTTACACCGACGAAGCTCTCGTTTCTACCGACTTCCGCAACGACGCTCGCACTTCCATCTTCGACGTCAAGGCTGGTATCCAGCTCGACCCGACCTTCGTGAAGGTTTGCGCCTGGTACGATAACGAATGGGGCTACAGCAACAAGGTTTGCGAAATGGCCCGCGTCATCACCAAGTAAGATTTCTACATGGCGCTAGTAGTGCGGACGTGATAATCAGATATCCGCACTTCCGCTAAAAAATCTTTCAGATTCCCTGCTGGTAACCCCGGCGGGGAGTTTTTGTTTTTAGGGGCTAGGATCTAGGGGCTAGGATCTAGGGGCTAGGATCTAGGGGTTAGGATCTAGGGGCTAGGATCTAGGGGTTAGGATCTAGGGGTTAGGATCTAGGGGTTAGGATCTAGGGGTTAGGAAAGACGGTCTCAAGAGGTGTCATCCTCGCTGTCATTCTGGAGCCACGTAGTGGCGATAGAATCACGAGGATCCGCTTGAAGAGTTCGTGCCCAGGCTTTACTTGGCCGTTGTGGTTGTGTCTTTGGACTGTGTGGCCGTCGTATCTGCGGGCTGTAGCGTGCTGAGCGTGTCGATTTTTCGCTTGACGCTGGGAAGCATCTTCTGCAAGTCGACAAAATCAACCCTTCGCTCTTCGGAAAGAGAGCGGATGGGCGCTTGGTATGCGGAATCTGCGACCCCGACGGTGTCTATATTCCATAAATCGAACCAGGAGAGGAAAAGTGCGGCCCATTCCTTCGCCCAAATTTTTTTTGCCTCACGGTTAGAAAACCATCTTTCCGGGACGAATACGTAAGACGAATCTCCAGATACAATGAAGTGTGGCTTTCCACCGGCAAGGGTGTTGAAAATTTTTGCAGCGCGTTTGGTGGCTGCGGTTCCCGTTATAAGCAATACGGTGTCTGCATTCCGTTTTTTGAACCAAGGAATAACAGTACGGGCTTCTTCTAGAGTCGATGGATCGTTGTGTCGCGCAAGAAATACAGAATTGCTATCGAAATCCCCTTGTTTCATGAAGTCTTCAACATAAAAGTCTGCATTATTCCTGTCCTTGAAAACCCGCCTTCCCAGGATTAAAACGGAATCGACCTTGCCTTCGCGCATTAATTTTGCAACATAGTTCGTTCGTTCCATATCGGGGCCTTGTCCGTCTAAGACAGCTACCCATTTTACATGAGTGAAGTGGTCTATCTGTTCAAGCCAAAAACCGCTGGTCGTAATGATTAGGTAAAAAGCCAGCAGGACTATAAAGAACAGGGTTGTAGTGATCCAGTATATTTTTCTAGATGCTTTCTTGATTCGCTTGTCTTTTTTCAATAGCATGTTGAATTCCTTGGCGCAGATCTACCACTTGTACAATATAGCCGTTTCACCGTCGTCGTAATAGCGTTCCCGCTTGCCGTACGCCTGGAATCCGTGTTTTTCGTAAAGGGCTCTTGCTTTTGAATTTCCTTCGCGGACTTCCAGAAAGCAGTGGTCGCCTTTATCTCGATTCAGTTTGCCCAGACCATAGTGCAAGAAAGCTGATGCGATTCCTTTTCGCTGAAAATCTGAAGCTACGGCGATGGTCAAAAGCTCTGAGTCGGATTCCATCAGGTGGAATATGGCATAACCGGCGAATGCCCCGTTCTCTTCGTCCACCAGGCAGAGGGCATAGTTTGCCCGTAGTTCGGAGTGAAACTGTTTCTCGTTCCAGTTTTGGAAGGCGAGGGCCGACTGCAGGGCTAAAACATGGGGGAGGTCTGCTTCGGTCATGGGGCGTATTGGCATGGTAAACCCCGTTAAAGCTTAGTGCCCCTTCTCGAAATAGGAAGGCTGGATGTAGTTGGCTTCTTGAATCAGGGACGGTTGATGTTTCTCGAAAAGCTTGGCCCAGAGGCTTAGGGGATTGCCCTCGTCGAGAAAGGTTTTCACGTTATTTGCGGAGAAAAAAGCGCCTAGGCTTGCATCGTCTTGGGCAGGCTTGTCCAGGACGGCGCAGGTCGCACTCCCTTTCTTGAGTTTTGCGATGACATCTTCCGTTGAATCGAAGAATTCCTGGCCGTTGAGGCGCAGGTACCAGTAATCTTTACGAGCCTTTACCACGACGGCTGTGTCGGGGGTCTCGGAAAAGCATTCCAAAGCCTCTAGCGTTGATACTCCGTAGAGCTTGCGGGCTCCGCTGAAGCAGATTCCCTGGCAAAAGGCCACGCCGGTCCTGAGACCGCTAAAGGAGCCCGGCCCGAGAGTCACCATGACCCGACCGATATCCTGGAGGATCATGTCGCTTTGTTCCAGCAAGTTGTCCAGGTTCCTGCTGAGGGTTTCGCCCCGGGCTTCAGGGTCCACGATTTCTTTGTAGAATGTTCCTTCGTGCCCTTCGCCGGTTGCGCCCGCGATGGCTATGGAAATTCCCTTTCGGGAGGTATCTACAAAGAGGTCAAAGGACATGGGAGTGTGGGATGTGTAATGTGAAGTGTGTGATGTGGTAATTAGTCATTCCACATTTCACACTACACATTGATTTTACCTTCTGATAGCAAGGCTCTTGTCAATAATCAGGTCGATGAGACTGGAGTAGGTGATGCCGTTGCAGGCCGCCTGTTGCGGGAGCAGCGACGTGGGGGTCATGCCGGGCAGGGTGTTGGTCTCGATGGCCCACAGGTTTCCGTCCTTGTCGATACGCACGTCGGTACGGCTGTAGCCGGCACCGCCCAGGGCGTAGTGGGCGTTCTTCACCAGTTCCTGGATGCGGGCGGTGAGTTCGGGCTTGAATTCGGCCGGTGTCACCTCCTGGCATTCGCCGTTGTACTTGGCTTCGAAGTCAAAATACTCGCGGGTGGTCATACGCATTTCGGTAGGCGGCAGGGGCTTTTCGCCTTCGATGTATCCACAGCTGGCTTCTTCGCCGGCGATGAATTTTTCGCAGAGCAGACGGTCGGAATCCTTGAACAGGTCCGTTGCAATCTTGCCGGCCTCGTCCAAATCTTTGGCGATGCCGATACCGATGCTGGAACCGCCCAGGGGGTCCTTGATGACCAGGGGGAACCCAAGTTCGTCAGAGACGCTAACCAGGGTGTCGCCGTTGAAGTCGTGCTTGAAAATCACGCGGTAGGGGGGTGTGGGGACTCCGTTTGCCTTGTAGATTTCCTTGGACTTGATCTTGTCCATGGCAAGTGCCGAAGCCAAAAGGCCGCAACCGGTGTAGGGAATACCCCAGTTTTCAAGCAATGCCTGGATGTGTCCGTCTTCGCCCCACTTGCCGTGAAGTGCCAAGAAGGCGATGTCTGCGGAGGGCAGTTCCGAAAGGGCCGGGGACTTTTTGGTCACGGCGGCGGAGCCTTCCAGGGAGCGGAAATAATTGACGGAGAAGTTGTCTTTCTGGTAGGGGGAAAGTTCCCTTGCGGACCAGTGCCAGGTGCCGTCCTTGTCAATCAATACGGGGTGGATGTTATACTTTTCGGGATCCATGGCGCGGACCACGCCGGTGCCACTCACTACGGAAACATCGTGCTCTGTGGAGGGGCCGCCCATCAAAACTAAAACGCGTAAACGGGGCATTTTCAATTCCTTTAAAAATGACAAGAGAAATGTAGATATTTTGCAGGCGAAAAACAGTTTTGCCTGCGATTTTTATGTATTTTAGAAACCGTATGGAGAAAATGACAAGGGCGCTCACGATTGCCGGATTTGACGGCTCTGCAGGTGCGGGAATCCTCGCCGATGTAATGACCATGGCCCATTTCGGGGTCTATGGCGAGGCCGTGTGTACCGCCATGACGGAGCAGAACGAAAACGAGTTCGTAACGCCTGGCTGGGTCATCTGGGACCGTATCGAGGCACAGCTAGAAACCCTGTTCAAGTCCTATACCTTCAAGTACGTAAAGATAGGCATGGTGGAGCACGCCAAGAACCTGGGCAGAATAGTGGATTTCGTTCGGGAAAAGTCGCCAGACGCCTTCATCTTGTGGGACCCGGTGGCCAGTGCCAGTGCAGGCTACCGTTTTTTGCGGAACATGGACCAAGACGACTTTGTGCCCATCATGAAACGCCTGGACCTGATTACGCCAAATCAAGACGAATTCGCCCTTTTCGGGTTTGGCCTGTCGGCGTCTCGGGACGAAATTGCGCTGGGCAAGGACTTCGCTCTGCTTTTGAAGGGCGGACATTCCCAGGGCAAAGAGGCGGTAGATACCCTCTGGACTGCCGAAGGACAGTTCAAGTTTGCATCGCCACGACTCCAGGGGGTCGATAAGCACGGCACAGGCTGTCACCTTTCGTCGGCAATCCTTGCCAATGTTGCTTTGGGCAAAAGCCTACCCGACGCCTGCCAGGCGGCTAAAGACTATATGGACCAGTTTTTACAGACTGGGGAGGGCCGCCTGGGCGGTTTGCTCTAGCGTACCTGAATCAGCTGTTGCTTGCGGATATTCCCGTTTTCAATTTGCAGAAGATAGATGCCGCGGTTCAGTCCGTGAGTGCTTACGGGTGAGCCAAGGCTTTCACGGAGCAGTTTCCCGTTAACCGTAAAGAGCCTTGCTCTTGTGCTCGAGGTGTACTGAAAATGGTTCTTTTGAATTGTGGGAGTAATTCTCGTTTCATTTGCCGGTAAAGCTGTAGCAGCACTTCCAAGACCTCCCATAGAGTTGGCGGCACGGACGGTGATGACATCTTTATCAGAAATGGATTTGAAGGTGTATTGATTTTCTGTAGTGAGGGTCTCGAAGGTCCCGTTCTTGAATATGGCCCAGCAGAGGGCTGCATCGTCGGCATTCCAGGTGATGGTTTTACTGGTTGCATCCAGGGATACTGTGGGAGCCTTGACTTGGGCGGAATACTTTTCGGGCGCCCAGCTGTCGGAGCCACCCAGGATGTTTGCAAGGGTGTAGTCCTTTGCGTCGCTTTCGCTCCAGACGGTCTTGAGGTATGTTCCACTGAAATCGGTTTTACGCTGGCTCGTGTTGACGGCGTTGCCGTAGCCATCTTTGCTATTATATTCTCCGAATACCTGTGGTGCGGAATTCATATTGGGGCCCCAGCCTTCGGCATTGGGCAAGGCCTGCATGGTGGAATTCAGGAATACTGTCTTGGCAGTTTTCCAGGAACGACCTAGGTAGAATGTATTGTTAAAGTTTGCATCGCTTGTGCTGATTACCGCTCCATCAAAAACGTAACCCCATTGGGTGGTGGTGGCCGCGGCGGTAAGGTATCCACTTTTGCGACGCATCACCAGTTCGGTTCTATCAAAGTAGATGTCGCCATCTCCGCAGATAAAGTCCACGGTTCCCTCGATGTGGCCGCCGTCCCAGTAGGCACGTCCGACACCTCCGCTAATCTTGGTGTAGTAGGTGTCTTGGCCGCTGAGCAACTTCACGTTCTTGTAGATGAACTTGTCACCCTGCTGCATGATGGTGACGTGCCGGCAGGCGCTCCCGCAGTTGGCCTCGTTTCCGTAGATTGCCTTGTTCAGGATAGTCATGTCTTGCATGTAGATTCCGCTCCCGTGCAGGTAAAGGGTAGCGGTTACGCTGATGCCTTCTTCGATGGACTTGTTGTAGAGGATGGTCTTTTCGGCACTTTGCCCGATAAAGGAAACGTAGCTGGTCTTGAATTCGGTCATCTGGTTTTCGTTGCCAGTGACTGAACCGATGTCGTATTCGCCGTCGGGGAAGAAGATGATAAACCGATTGCTTTCAGTGGGTTTCGCGGCCGATGCGGCCGCCATGGCTGCCTTGAAATCTCCGTCAACGCCGACGATAAAATCGAAGGATTTTTTTTGGCTTACTGGGATGGCTGTTTCAGTCGAACTACTGCTACTGCTGGTGCTGCCAGAGCCTGCATTCGGACCGTATTCTTCGGGAATAGAAATTCCATTGATGGCAGAAAGGTAGGCAGATTCCGCTTTTAGAAGTGCGGATCCATAGTCTCCGGCCCATTGGTAACCTTTGCGACGTTCTTCGCTAATTTTGGTAAAATCCTGCGTTTTGGTGCTTGCGCCATCGCGGTCACAGAAGAAATAATTATCGTTGTCCACTTCGTAAAAACGGTACCATAGGACATTACCGTCTTTTACATCGAAGGTTCCGGCACTCTTGTTGAAATAAAGTCCGGTCACCTTGGTTTTCTTGTACCAGTTGATGGCGCTCTTGACGGCGTTTTGCACGGCAGGAGTCTGCTTGGGCCAGTTCATCAAGAACCAGGCCACTCCGGCGGATTCACTGCCGGACTTGGATTCCAGTTCGTATGCGCGGGCCGGGCGGGGTGCGTAATTGACGGTGTCGTGCTGGGCACACCAAACGGTGGGGGAGCCGTTGTTGATGATTTGGGCTCGAATCAGGTAGTCTATGGCTTTATCAAGAGCCGCTTGCATTTTTGCCCGTGTGGCATTGTCAATAATATCGCTATCAAAGGGGGAGCTGCTATTTGCGATATCCATCATGGTGACCATAGTTCGGATCATGGCATTGTCGTTCAGGGTAATATGGTCCGAATAATTTCCGCGTTTAGGCCAAACTTGCGGAAAGCCACCGCTAGAACGTTGCATGTCAAGCAAGAAATTGACGGCTTTATTGAAGCTGGACTTGAATGCCGACTTGTATGTAGAATTGGTCGTCTCCTTGTAGCGGACCGCCAGCAGGCGTATTTCCTGGATGGTGGCATTGTTGTCAATGGTCCCCAGGTCCTTGCCGTCCTTGCTGCGCCATTCCGACTTGTTTCCACTGGAGTAAGGGCTCTTGTACTTGTCGGCCATGGCTTTGTAGAATCCACCATTGCTGATTTGCCATGTGGTCATGTTGTAGGCATACTGGTCTATATCCATGCCGCTTGCGGCGCTGGTCAGTTCCGAATAGCTACGGTAGCTGTTTATTTTGCTTACGGCTGTAGACGGTGGAGTGTATGTCGCAGCCACAGATGCAGCGACGAGTCCAAGAATAGCAAGAACGGTGTGCTTCATTTACCCAACCTTTTCCCGAGAAAATTCTCGGGAACATCCCTTTCACACCTCTTTACCCATTCGTAATTATAGTAAAAATTAGGAAAGAATCTTCTTGAATGATGAATTAGGACTTTTTTTTAGCCAAATAATTCCGAAATCCGAATTACTCCAGATACGTGTACCCGTACAGGCCGCTGCGGTAGATGTTCAGGAATTCCTTGCCTTCTTGCAGGCTGATCTTTCCTTCCTTCACAGAGCGGGTCACCCAGTTTTCCATGTTACGCACCAGGGCCTTGTCGCTGAAGCTCACGTAGTCCAGCACGTCTTCCACGGATTCGCCGTCAATGACCTTCTCGATTTCGTAGCCACCCTGGTCGTTACAGACGATGTGGACGGCGTTGGTATCACCGAAGAGGTTGTGCAGGTCACCGAGGATTTCCTGGTAGGCTCCTACGAGGTAGACGGCGATGTAGTAGGGCTCGTTCTTCTTGAGTTTGTGGAGCGGGAGCGTGTGGCTCACGTCGCCGCCACGGATAAAGAGCGCAATCTTTCCGTCGCTGTCGCAGGTCACGTCCTGGATAGTGGTCTCCACCGTGGGTTCCTCGTCCAGGCGCTGGATTGGCATCACCGGGAAAATCTGGTCGATGGCCCAGCTGTCGGGCAGGCTTTGGAAAAGGCTGAAGTTGCCGAAGTACTTTTCGGCAAGCAAGCGCGGGAGTTCCGCCAGTTCGTAAGGCGGGTGGCGCAGTTCTGAGGCAATCTGGTTCACCTCGCGGGCGATGCTCCAGAACAGGCGCTCGCTCATGGCGCGGGTGGGCAGGTCATAGTCGCCCACCTTGAAACCGCTCAGCACGTCGTCGTTCAGTTGCATGGCGTCGTGCCAGCTTTCTAGCAGGTTCTTCGGGGAAAGTCCCTTGTATATGCCGTACAAATCCTTCAGTGCATCGGGAGCGTCGTCGCCAATCTCGTGTTCTTCGTCGTCGAAGAAGGCCTGGCTCGCGGTTTCCAGAATGTTGAACACCAAAATGGAATGGTGCGCCGAAAGGGCGCGGCCCGATTCCGCGATGATGTTCGGGTGGGGGAGGTTCACCTCTTCGCAGGCCTCGTAAAGCGCGTACACCACGTCGTTGGCGTATTCCTGGATGGAGTAGTTCACGGAGCTCGCGTTGGTGCTGCGGGTACCGTCGTAATCCACGCCGAGTCCGCCGCCCACGTCCACGAATTCCAGGTTCATGCCCATCTTGCGAATCTGGATGTAGAACTGTGAAATTTCGCGAAGGCCGTTCTTGATGTTGCGGATATGCGTAATCTGGCTACCCAGGTGGAAATGGATGAGCTTCATGCAGTCTTCCATTTTCTCTTCCTTGATGTAGTCCAGCGCTTCCAGGAGTTCGGAACTGTTGAGGCCGAACTTGCTGTGGTATCCGCCGGATTCTTCCCACTTGCCGCTGCCGGAACTTGCCAGCTTGATGCGGATGCCGATGTTGGGGCGCACCCCGATACGGCGGGAAAGTTCCACCACCAGGTGGAGCTCGTTCATCTTTTCGACGACGATGAAAATCTTCTTGCCCATCTTCTGCGCGAGGAGGGCGAGCTCGATAAAGTCCTCGTCCTTGTAGCCGTTGCAGATGATGAGGGCGTCGGGGTTGTCCATGTTGGCAAGCACCGCGTGGAGTTCGGGCTTGGAACCGGCCTCGAGACCGATGTTGAACTTTTTGCCGTGGCGCACCACCTCTTCAAGGACCGCGCGCTGCTGGTTCACCTTGATGGGGAAAATGCTGTAGTAGCTGCCCTTGAAACCGTATTCCTTGCGGGACTTGTTGAAGCACTCGTTAATCTTCTCGATGCGGCTGTCCAGGATATCCGGGAAGCGGAGCAGCATCGGGGTGGAGACGTCGCGGAGCGAAAGTTCCTGCACCAGGTCGTACAGGTCGATGTCCGGTCCGCCTTCCTTGAGCGGGTGAACAGTCGCGTGACCCTTCTCGTTGATGTCGAAGAAGTTCACGCCCCAACCCTTGACGTTGTACAAGTCGCGGGAATCGTCAATGCGCCATTTTTTCATGTTCAATCCTTCGGATTGTAGCTATGAGGTCGGGCTTCGCCCTTTGAGCTGTGAGCTCGGTCGCCCTTATGCTTCGCTTCAGGGCTCCCTTTGGGTTCAAGTTAGGCGCCAAAGGCGCGAGTAAAAAACTCATACCCCAAAGCGACCGTAGGTCGCGACCTCATACCTCACAACCTCTAGTCCACCAGCACCGGGTTAAAGTTTTCCTTCCACGGGAGGCCGTATTTGGTGAGGGCTTCCATGAACGGATCCGGGTCGAATTCTTCCACGGTATGTACGCCCGGCTTGTTCCACTTGCCGGTGAGCACCATCATGGCGCCGCACATGGCCGGAACGCCTGTGGTGTAAGCGATGGCCTGGCTACCGAGTTCCTTGTAGCATTCCTGGTGGTCGCACACGTTGTACAGGTAGTAGGTCTTTGGCTTGCCGTCCTTGGTGCCCTTGAAAATGCAACCGATGTTCGTCTTGCCCACCGTGCGGGGGCCGAGGCTTGCCGGGTTCGGGAGGAGCGCCTTGAGGAACTGGATAGGCACGATTTCCTGGCCCTGGAACTTGATGGGCTGGGTGCTGAGCATGCCCACGTCTTCGAGGCAGCGCATGTGGTCGAGGTAGCTCTGGCCGAACGTCATGAAGAAGCGGATGCGCTTCACGCCCGGGATGTTCTGGGCGAGGGATTCGATTTCTTCGTGGTGCAGCAGGTACATGTCCTTCTTGCCCACTTCGTCAAACACGTATTCGCGCTTGATGCTCATGGCCGGGATTTCGACCCAGTGGCCCTTGCCGTTTGCGTCGGTGTCCCAGTAGCTGCCCGGAGCGGAAACTTCGCGCAGGTTGATTTCGGGGTTGAAGTTCGTCGCAAACTTGTAGCCGTGATCGCCGCCGTTGCAGTCGAGAATGTCGATTTCTTCGATGGTGTCGAACTGGTGCTTCAATGCGTAGGCGCAGTAGGCCTGGGAAACACCCGGGTCAAAGCCGGAACCGAGCAGTGCCGTGAGGCCCGCCTTTTCAAACTTTTCCTTGTAAGCCCACTGCCAGCTGTAGTCGAAGTAGGCGCTGAAGCCCTGTTCCTTCACGCGCTTGTCGTAGACCTTGCGCCACTCGGGGTCGTCGATGTTTTCGGGCTCGTAGTTCGCCGTGTCCATGTAGTTCACGCCGCATTCGAGGCAGGCGTCCATGATGGCCAGGTCCTGGTACGGGAGTGCGATGTTCATCACCAGGTCGGGCTTGTATTCCTTGATGAGCTTAGAGACATTTTCGGCCTTGTCCGCATCCACGGCGGCAGTCGTGATGACCGTCTTCGTGTTCGGGCGCAGTTCCTGAGCGAGCTTCTCGCAGTTTTCGCGGTGGCGGCTAGCGATGCAGATTTCGCTGAAAACTTCGCTTGCCGTGCAGCACTTCTTGATAGCAACCGTGGCGACAGCGCCACAACCGATAATCAATGCTCTTGCCATTTTTTGTTTATTCCTCGTAAAGGTGTTTGTAGTGGTATTAATATAAAAAAATGAGGGGGGGGAGGAGGTGTGTAGTGTGTAATGTGTAATGTGAAATTGTAAGTGTGTCATCCTGAGCGAACCCTGGAGCATAAAATGCGATAGGGGAAGTTGAAGGATCTTCTTGCTTATTTTTTTATTAATAGTTAATTTCTACATTATTTGTCATGGAATCTTACTTTTTTATCGGTGTAGCGGGCGTAGGCATGAGTGCCATCGCCCAGTATTTGGTTGGCAAGGGTGTTTCTATTAGCGGTTCGGACCGCCAGTTCGGTGCGGCAGAAAAGCCGCTTGTGATGACTCAGCTTGAAGAATGTGGTGTCAAGTGCTTTCCGCAAGACGGTTCGGGCGTTGTCGCGGGCCTCTCTGCAGTGGTGGTGAGCACCGCTATCGAAGATTCGAACCCGGACCTCAAGCGCGCCAAGGAACTGGGAATCCCGGTGATGCACCGCAGCGAAATGCTCGCTAAGATTTCTAAAGAGGCGAAGACCATCGCCGTTTCGGGCACCAGTGGAAAGTCCACCGTGACCGCCATGATTTACCACATCCTGCAATATGCGGGCCTCCAGCCGTCGGTGATGACGGGGGCGGGCCTCGTGAACTTGCAGAAAGAAGGCAAGATCGGTAACGCCGTGTCCGGTAAGGGTGAATGGCTCGTGGTGGAAGCAGACGAAAGCGACGGAACGCTGGTGCGCTACGAACCCGAAATCGGCTTGATTTTGAATGTGGACAAGGACCACAAGGAAATGGACGAACTCCAGGAAATCTTCCTTAAGTTCAGCCACAACATTCTCGATAACGGCAAGATTCTGATTGTAAACGATGCGCATCCGCTGGCCAAGAAGTTCAGCGCCGGTCGCGAATTCGATTTTGGCTTTGAAAATTACGTAGGCGTGCAGGGCACGGACTTCAAGTCAGTCGGCACGTCCATTCAGTTCCGTGTGCGCCACCAGGCAGAACTCGTGAAGTTCGTGGTGCCGCTGCCGGGCAAGCACAATATGGAAAACGCCCTGGCTGCAACGGCAGCCGCACTCCGCGCAGGAGTAACGCTCCATACTTGCGCCGACGCCCTTGCGACATTCCCCGGCGTGTTCCGCCGCCACCAGATTTTAGGGACCTTCAACGGCGTGACTCTGGTAGATGACTTCGCCCATAATCCGGCAAAGATTGCGGCAAGCATCAAGAGCGCACAGGACTTTACCGAGGGTCGCGTCATCGCCTGGTTCCAGCCGCATGGATTCGGTCCCACGCGATTCTTGCGCAAAGACCTTGTGGAATTTATCGCGAAGACACTTCGCCCCAAGGACTTTGATGACGACCGTGAAAATGACGTGATGTTCTTCAGCGAAATCTACTACGCCGGCGGCACCGTCACCCGCGACATCAGCGCCGGTGACCTTGCCGACGATCTGCTGCTCAAGGGCTGCGAAGCCGTCTACATCGCCGACCGCAACGAATGCGCCAAGAAAATGGTGGAATACGCCCAGCCCGGCGACACGATTCTCTTGATGGGCGCGCGTGACCCGAGTTTGCAGGCATTTGCGCATAGCGTGCAGAAACTTCTCGAAAGCAGGAGAGCATCCCTGTGAGCAACAAACACCTCGTATTGACGAGGTGCCCCCCCCTTTCTAGGAAATTTTCGTATTTTATTACTCAATGGGTGCCCTAAAATGAAACGGTAGATAGACTGGCTTTAAATCTATTTACTACATTTGCCCCGCGATGATTCATTTTAGGCACAAACCCATAGACAAGAACGAGTCCAAGTACAAGAGGCTCAGCCGCATCTATTACAACCGCATGTTCCCCAAAAGGCAGGACGCCTTGAAGGTGGCGTGGTCAGTTGCCGCCGGCGTGTTTATTGGAATTTGGCCCACTATCGGCATAGCGATTATCCTTACGGTGGCCTTTTGTGCCGTGTTCAGGCTCCCGAAAGTCCCCGGAATCGTGGCTTCCTTCGTGGCAAACCCCCTTACCCAGTTCGGTTTCTTTTACCCGGCGGGCTATGCCATCGGTTGCAAGCTGTTGAAACCTGAAAAAATCAATTTCGATTTTCTTTCGGAATTTGAGGGGCTGTCCTTTAAGAATTTTATTTCTGTCATAACTCACCTTTGGCACGATGCGGCAGGCCATCTAGCCGCTTTTATGGTGGGTATTACCATCGTGGCTGCCATTGGCGCCGCCATTTTCTTCGTATTGGCCTATTTTATTGTAAATTATCGCAAGAAAAAATGGATGGCGGGCAAGACCAGCTATATCCAGAACTTGATTGCCGAAGACGAGGCTTTGATTAAAGAAGCTCACAAAGGAAAACACCCTATGATGCACATCTATCCGTTCAAGGCGCTGCGCCCGGTGAACCCGGCCGAAGCTGAAACGATTTCCGCCCTCCCGTACGACGTGATGAACCGCGCCGAAGCGAAGGCCATGGCCGAAGGACTCCCGCATTCCTATTTGCGCGTGACCCGTGCAGAACTGGAACTGCCCGATTCTGTGGATGCCTATGACCCGAAGGTCTATGCCCATGCCCGCGAAAACCTGGACAAGATGATTGCCGACGGTGTTATCGCCTACGACAAGAAGCCTTGCCTCTACGTTTACCGCCAGACCATGAACGGTCGCGAACAGTACGGCCTGGTCTGCTGCGTGCCCGCTGCCGATTACTTCAACGGCATTATCAAGAAGCACGAACTCACTCGCGCTGACAAGGAAGAAGACCGCCTCCGCCATGTGCTGGCCACCAACGCCAACACGGGTCCGGTGTTTTTGACCTACCGCGACCAGGGCCAGTTCGACTTGTTCGGTGCCGTGACCAAACGCAAGCCCGTTTACGATTTCGTGAGCAAAGGTGACGGGTTCGGCCATACGGTTTGGATCATTGACGATGACGCCGAAATTGAAGCCATCCGCAAGTCTTTCGAAGCCGTTCCGGTGAGCTACATTGCCGACGGTCACCACAGGAGCGCTGCCGGTGCTCGTGCCGCCAGCTACCGTGCAGAACAGAACCCGAACAACACCGGTGACGAAGAATACAACCGTTACCTCGCCATCCTGTTCCCCAGTACCCAGCTGAAGATTCTAGACTACAACCGCGTGCTCAAGGACCTGAACGGTCGCACTCCGGAACAGCTCATGGAAGAGATGAAGAAGGTGTTCGATATCGAAGCTCTCGACAAGATGCAGAGCCCTGCCAAGCAGAACCAGGTGAATTTCTACATGGGTGGCAAGTGGTACGCTTGCACCTTCAAGGCCCAGTTCCTCAAGAACCTGGGCCCAGTCGATAGCCTGGACGTGGCGCTCCTCCAGAAGCTCATCCTGAAGCCGCTCTTTGACATCGACGATCCGCGTACTTCCAAGCGCATCGACTTCGTCGGTGGCATCCGCGGTCTCGGCGAACTGGTGAAGCGCGTGGATAGCGGTGAATGTGCCTGCGCCTTTGCCATGTACCCGACCACTCTCGACCAGCTCATGAACATCGCCGACGCCGGCGAAATCATGCCGCCCAAGAGCACCTGGTTCGAACCCAAGCTCCGTGACGGCCTGCTGGTCCATTCGCTGGATTAATCATTGACACATGTCGGATAGGTTTCAGGGAGAAGAAAACCCTCCCTCGTGGAGCCTATCGATATCCGCACTTGCAGTTTACGGAATTTACGCCTTCGCCATTCGTGGTCTCTGGAAATACATGTTCCTGCAACAGCCTTTCTTCTTCTTTGACGCGGAACGCGGCTACGCTCTCTTTTTCGCGGACTATATCGCCATCGTCGTGTTGTTTGCCGTTGCGGTGCATCTCTTTAATGCAATAATTTCAAGCCGACAATCCCGGATAAGATAAGCAAAACGCAAATGGCTTTCAGGATAGAGAAATGCTCCTGAAATAGATAAACGCCCAGGGCGCGGTTCAAATTATGGAATAAAGATAGCTATTCTCTTAAAAAAATTCTATCTTACTCACCGATGAAGCCCGTTAAACAAAATATTCTGTCGATGATTGCGGTCGCGTTGTTCGCGATTCTTTCTGCTATTGTCGAGGGTTCTTTTGTTTACGATTACGGAACCGAAATGGGGCGGGCTTCGGAATATGGCAAGGTCTCCGCCGACAATGTGCATGCCGAAAGTCCGCTGTTCCTGTTGCGGGAATCGACAGCCGAGGCCATGCAGTTTACACGCAGGTCGGGCCAGCAGGTGTCCTTGCGTGCATCGCGCGGCAACGGCCTTCAAGGGGATGGCGGACGCAGTTCGGCAACGTTCAAGCAGGCTACACCGTTTGCGACTAAGATCGCGCGGCCAACTGTTTGCGCCCAATGCGGCTTCCCTTTGCCGCTAGTTTATCAGAAATCCAAAGAGTATTACGTTTACACGCTAGAGCGAATGCTCTGTTAGCAAGTTCTTTCTCCAAGCCTTAAACACTAGTAAATGGCCGCGACCCTTACCGGGTGCGCGACATCATTCATTTAAAAAAAAAGAGAAAGAACATGGAAAACATTTCCAAGATGGAGATGGCTAACGCCCTCTTCAATAAACCCTATATCAAGACCGAAAAGAAGTTTTTCGGTTTCAAGACCAATGTCACCTACACCAGGACGAATTCACCCGTTGTGGGAATATGCCTGGACTACAGCCCTACGGAGGGCCAAAAGGTCAAGGAAATTGTCGAGGCTTCTCCAAGCGCCCTGGATGCGGTCGTTCAAAAAAATGGCCATCCGAAAACAAGCGACAATGGAAACTACCGGCTGAATCTCTGCTATTCGCAGGACCGTGAATTTGCGGCACTGCACCTGCAGCAGTTCTCGGGATTCGAGTACCATACCGTAGGTGAAATCCGTTTTGCCGAAGGCGACGAGGCGCATAAACTTCTCGCCGTTTTCGTGAAATAAACGGACGTATCGTCAAAAAGGCTCCCTCGGAAAAACGAGGGGGCCTCGTTGACAACGCGTTAGGGGCCGGGGAACGCCCAATAAATGGCTAAATTTCGAAAATTATTTAGTAGGAAAATTATTTTTCTGCTAAATAATTTGTTATATTAGGGGTATGGAATTCCTAGATCGTGAAGAAGAATCGAAAAGGCTGAAGGCGGAACTCTCCCGGAAGGGGGCGTCTTTTGTCGTTGTCTATGGCCGTCGCAGGTTGGGCAAGTCCACCTTGTTAAAGCGCGTCTTGAAGGAAAACGATATCTATTTTATGGCGGACCGTTCGGAAGAATCCGCCCAGCGGCGTTTCCTGGCCATGGCGATTGCAGTCCGGTATGAGGGTTTCGATTCCGTTGCTTACCCCGACTGGGAGTCGCTTTTTAGGGCTTTCAACTACAGGTGCGCGAAGGGTTCTACGCTCTGCCTGGACGAGTTCCCGTATCTTGTGAAATCCTGCGAGATGTTGCCCTCTACGCTGCAGAAGTTGCTGGACGAAAAGTCCTTGAACTTCAACCTGGTGATTTGCGGCTCGTCGCAACAGATGATGTTCGATGTCGCTCTTGACGAAAAATCGCCATTGTATGGGCGTGCCCATGAAATTCTCCGGTTGAAGCCTATTCCGGTTTCTTACTTGCCGTCTGCGTTAAAAATTTCGCCAAAAGATGCCGTTTCTGAATATGCCGTTTGGGGCGGTGTGCCCCGCTATTGGGAACTGCGCGAACGGTATCAGAATTTCAAGTCGGCCCTGAGGGATTTGGCCCTCTCTCCCTTGGGCGTCCTTCACGACGAGCCTGTGCATATTTTGCGCGACGACATGCGCGACCTGGTGCAGGCGTCCACGCTTCTTGGAATCATCGGGAACGGGGCAAACCGGATTTCAGAGATTGCGGCGCGTGCCGAAAAGAATGCGGCGACTTTGAGCGCCCCTTTAAAAAGGCTCGTGACCATGCAGCTTGTTGATCGGGAAATCCCTTTCGGTGAAAATCCAAAAAATAGCAAGCACGGCATTTACCACTTGTCCGACCCGTTTATCAGTTTCTATTACCGGTTTATCAGCCCGTATCGTTCGCTGTTGGAACTGGGGCGTATTGATTACGTGGAAGAAATCGTCCAACAGCATTTCCCTGAATTTGAAGGTTTTTGCTGGGAACGCCTTTGCCGGCAGGCTGTTAGCGGGCAGGTTGTCGGTGGCGAGATGTTCAATGTGGCTTCCAGGTGGTGGGGCAATGTCGACAAGTCAGAGCGGATCGAAATCGATGTCGTTGCCGAAAGCATGGACAAGAAAACGCTACTTGTCGGGGAATGCAAATGGACGAATAGCGAAAATGCAGGGCGCCTGTTTGCTCATCTGAATGAGCAGGCCCAGAAATTGCCGTTCGTCCACAAGTATAAAAAAATCGTCCCGGTTCTTTTTTTGAAAGAAAGACCTCGCGACAAGACGGATGGAATAGTTTTTTTGCCGGAAGATGTCCTTAGAATTATTTAGTAGGAAAATTATTTTTCTGCTGAATAATTTATTTTGCCCAAATCTACCATAAAATGCCTACATTTGGCAAGTTATAACTCCTATATGTCCCAAGTTGAGTCATATAGGAAATTTTTGACGGAAAAACTTGAAAAAAGTTGTTTTTATGCGTTATTCTGGATTTTTATCTTGTTTCCTAAATTTTACAATGGGGGGGGGTATGGACTTTGGCAGGGGCATTACCTATATTTAACAGGATAAACTATAGACGGGGATGTTTTATGAAGAAGTCTTTCCAGCGTGTCATTGTTCCAAGGTCCCTGAGCTTGCCGAAGGGCCGGCTCATAACCATCTTCTTGTTGGCGGCATTCTTCGCCCTTTCCGCCTGTGACGACTCGTCGTCGGCAAGTTCCGACGAAACAGGTGTTTCCAGTTCGTCTGTAGAGTCGCCTGATTCGAGTGTCACCCTGAGCGGAGCGTCAGCGGAGTCGAATGGGTCTAGTAACGAAACCAAAGACAAGTCATCGAGTAGTGAGAATAAGTCTAGCAGTTCCGCAAAAGAAACAAAGAACTCGTCCGATTCCAAGAGTTCAAGTTCCGTAAAGTCAGGAGATTCTTCTAGCAGCAATAAGGATGTGTCTAGTTCGTCGGTCAATTCTTCGTCAAGTGTCAAGTCTAGCAGCAGTTCTTCTGTGAAACAGTCTTCATCATCGGTAGCTTCTAGTAGTAGTGAGTATAAGCCTTATAATCATATGAAGGCTTTTAATTCGGATAGCGTACTTACAGGGGCTTATAAGCAGTTTACATACGAAGGAAGGTCCTACTATTATCTAACAATCAATGGTACAAATCAAAATGATGAAGCCGCGTCTGTCACAGTTATGGCAGAAAACCTGAATGTTGGCGAAATGGTTGATGGCGATAAGGACCAAAATAACGATTCCAAGATAGAACGGTATTGTTATGACAATGATACGACGAATTGCCAAAAATATGGCGGACTCTACCAGTGGGCAGAAGCGATGAAGTTGTCGAGCGAATGCAACACCAAGAGTTGTGCTGACTCTATTAAGCCAAATCATCAGGGAATTTGCCCAGATGGATGGAGACTTTTAACTTATGATGATATATATGTGATTGTGCATGCTGATGGTAATAAAAATGGTGTTGAGGATATTAGAAGTACGAATTTTGGAGGCATGAATTATAGTGGATTCAGTTTGATGGGGACTGGCTACCTTTGGAATTATGAATTCAAGAGTTTGAAGGAAACTACATATTGGCATTATCCACAACAGGCTATAAGAGGTGGCGATATCAATATAAAATCATTCTCTGGACGCCAGAATAATAAATCTGATGCAATGACTTCACAAGATGCAAATAAGACACATGGTTTTTCTGTTCGTTGTGCCAAAATAAACAAATGAAAAAGTAAGAGAACTCTTTAATCTCAACATGTCAAAGGGCTTGAAATATGTCTAAAAACAACTATAAAAAGAGAATCGGTGAATTTAACTACAAGATCGAATCTTTAGAACCCCGCATGATGATGGATTTTGCGGTATAATTTCCACATTCCATATTTTACATTGCTTGGTTTGTGGGTGGTGAAAATTTTTACAGGAGATAATGGTATGAAGTGTGTCAAGGGTCTTCTGTCCGTTGCGTAAAACACCCTGACTAAATCCCCTTCGGGTAATCATTCCACACCCCACACTACACACTTCACACCCGCGTCTGCGTTAGGGGGCGTCGCACCGCCACGCGGTGGCGAGACGCGTAAGCGGCTCGATGAGCCGACCCCGGATCAGGTCCGGGGTGACGAGAGGCGAGCAGCACCGGTAGTGTCAAGGGTTTTTCGCAAAAATAGTTTGTTCCAACATCAGATCTAGGCTACATTTCCGTCCTTTTCCTGTTCCCGTTTCAGCTCGTTCTCTTTTTCCATCTCGTAAAGATGCTTCATGT
>Ga0256405_10000227_pt1 | contig 190695 bp, 168 predicted proteins | sample RumenRJG_02DNA_FD_189096 | JGI IMG/M metagenome (GOLD analysis project Ga0256405, IMG submission 189096) | Bovine rumen microbial communities from Lethbridge, Alberta, Canada - RJG_02 | ecosystem: Host-associated > Mammals > Digestive system > Stomach > Rumen | place: Canada: Alberta... | reverse complement strand
TCCTCACTTAGTCCACAAATAAAGAACGTACCGAATACGCCGCCGTAGCCGCCGGGAACGCTGCGGTTAAAAGGCAGGCCATTGATAAGTCCTTCCTCGTTGCAGACGATAGCCACTTCCTCGTCATAAGGGTAAATTGCCTCGATCCATCCACCGACGATTTCCTGCAAAGCCCGCAAATGCTCATCAGAATTTAGTGAATCCGAGATTTCCTTTTCGTAGGGAAGAAAGCCAGGCTCAACTACAAGCACATTCATCCGCTCACTTCACCGGGCCTTTCTTTTCCTTACCGAAGATCTCCGCTTTCTGTTTCGCCTTTTCCTGCATCTGTCGGCGCATTTCCAGCGCATCGTAGATGCTGTCCTCGATCTCGCGGGGCGTCATGGACACATCGGGGAAATACTTGCGGAGCCGGTCGCCGCGCAGGACGATCTTGGTTTCGTAGCTGTTCTCCCGATCCTGCGCGCCGCTCTCGGGTTTCTCCGGTGCCGCGGGCGCCGCTTGCATCGGAGCAGCGGGCATGGCGTTCTGGCCAGGCGCGGCAGGCTCAGTATTCTGCGCAGGCGCGGTGTTCACAGCCGGAAACGGAACGACCGTCCCGGTGGGCTGGGCAGGAACAGAAGGAGTTGCGGGCGGTGCGGGAATGTCCGGAGATTTGGGGACGCTGGTCGGAGCCATTGACGGAGCCGCAGGCGCAGCAGGTACGGGCGGCGTGACGGGCTTGGGTTTCTCCACAACTTTCGGCGGATAGTTGCCCTCCAACACGTCCCGGATCTTTTTCTCCGTCAGGCTCTCTTTCTCTGCGACCTTTTTCAGAAGCTGGGTATTCTCATTGTTGACCTTGACATTGATCCCGATCAGATCCGCAACGGTGTCCTGGTACTTGGGAATCAGAAAGGCGATGTTGTAGGCCACGGACAGCGGGATCGTGTTGTCGTCGACCAGGTCGCAAATCTGCTTGGTCGCCTCGGAGAGCTTCATAAGGCGGTTGAGCTTTGCCGTACTCATGCCCATTTCGGCGGCGATGGCCTCGTCCGTGTACTGCTTCTTGGGGCCGGTATCAAACTTGCTGCGCCGCCCGACCTTGTGCTTCATGCTCTCGGACTTCATTTTTACTGCGCGGGAGAGATCGTAGGTAGAAATATGTTCACGGTGCAGATTGCCGTCCGCGACGAGGATACGGGCGTCGTCATCGTCGAGCTGCTGGATGATTGTGGGGACGGGATAGTTCAGCTCGGTGGCGATCAGATGGCGGCGCTGGCCGGAAATGATCTCCAGCTCGCCGTCCTTGCCGAAACGGGCAAGCACAGGGTCTTTCACGCCGAAACGCTTGATGGACTGAAACAGCTCCTTGAAATCGTCGCTGTTGCGGTCAACTGAAAAGGTGTTGATGTCCGCCTTTTTCAGATACGCCGGGTGGAGAGTGACGGCAAAGGCTTCGCCCTCACCGGGAACGGGAAGATCCTTTTTGTCCTTTGCGGTAGGCGGGTTGAGCTTCTCGCCCAGGAGCTTTGTGATCAGCGTTCCCGTCGGGCCGACGGCGGCTGTACCGACAGGCTTTTCCTCTTTCTTGGCAGGCGCTTTCGCCGGGGCGGGCTTTTTCCCTTTATCTGCTGCGGCGGGAGCAGGCGCTTCCACCGCTGTTTTCTCTTTCTGATCGGCGTCTTTCGCTTCGGGAACCGGCTCAGTTTTGGGCGCTTCCGTTTTTTTCTCGGCTTTGGGTGCCTCGGAGGTTTTCTTTTCAGCCGGGGCATCTGTAGGCTTTTCGTTCTTTGCGGCCTCGGCTTTCTTCTCGGCAGGCTCAGCTTTCTTTTCCTGCGGCGGCGAGGCTTTGACAGTCTGCTTGTCCTCGGCCTTTTTCTCGGCGGGCGCTGCCCTTTCCGCTTTGGGTGGCTCTTTGTCGGCAGCGGGCGTCTTGGCGGCCGGGTCGATCAGCTTTCCGGGGATCGGCGGAGGATTTTCTGCGTTCCGCTTCTCGCAGTATGCCATAGCCTCTTTTTCGGTCATATCATAGACCAGGGCGGGCAGCTCCTTGAGCTTGGCAAGCTCCGCAGCCTTGCGGCGGCGAAAGCCGGACACAAGCTGGTATTCTCCGTCCTCCCGCTGACGCAGAATCACGGGCTCTTTCACGCCGTCAAGCAGCATGGAAGTGACAAGGCCCCCGTAGGACTTGTCCGGGAGCTTGACGATGGGAATGCCGGGGAGATCGTGGATCTTCTCGATGGGAATTTGCTGGGGAATGGGTTTTTCGTTGGGCATTTACATCCTCCTTCATAGTGTGAGATATGCAAAAATGTGTCTCACGGTGAGACACATTTCAGCCAAAGTCATGCCGCACAGCAGCGGCGTAATACGGGCCGATGGTCAGCGGCGCATTATATAAAGCCGTCAACAGATATGCCCGGATATTATAGATTTTCGTGGTGGTTTCTCTCATGGCGTCCAGTACATAGGCGGCGTGCTCAAAAGTCAATCGTCGGTATCGGGTCTGTACTTTCGGCGTAGGGATATTCTCGTTTCCGATACGAATTGTCTCTGCGGTGCTTGAAAGAACGTCACAAATGAGCTGCAAGATACAATCGGGATCGTCATAGGGGTATTGCATAGCCAAGAGAGGATAATCAATCTGCTCGCGCACTTGCTGTTCTATCTCCCATCCATCAGATGGATGGATTGATAGATCAGTATAGCTACTTTCAGTTTGATTTTTATTATTATTACTTCTGTCGGTTTCACCGAAGTCTGCACTTCGACTATCCCGAAGTCTTGACTTCGAGTTTTCCGAAGTCTGCGCTTCGGCTTCTTCGATTTCTTGACTTCGGTTTTCCCGAAGTCTGAAATGGTCGCTCTGATCCCTGGGCGATGGCGATTCTGCTTGCGAGAACTGCTTTACATAGATCATGGTCGGCTTTCCCTGGCCTTGCTTTTTACGCTCAATCAGACCGATGCCTTTTTCCGTGTCCAGCTCGGCCAGCATACGCAGCACCCGATCATGGCCGCAGTTAAAGTCCTCCTGTATCTCTGTCAACGTGTAATAGATATACACGCGGCCAAGCTCGTCACGCCAGCCGTTTTTTGCGGAAAGACCCATGCGGTCAAGCATGAGGCCATACAGCACTTTCGCGTCCATAGACAGCCGCTTGAACTGTTCACCGGTCATTAGCTGTTTCGGAAAACGATAGAAAGAATAGCTTTCGGACTGATCTCCGTAAAAGTAGCCAAAGCTCATAGCTTATTCCTCCACGCGCTCGCAAAAGACAAGGTAGCGGTACTTCCCGCCGCTGGCATAGGGATGGCAGGTAAGCAGGGTTATCATGTCTCTGTCCTTCTGAATAAGGATCGCGTTCACGTCATTCGGATTGATGATCTTGATCTCCGTCACAACGTAGGTCAGCGTTCCCCATAGATTCGTGATCGTAACCTTGTCGCCTATCTCCAGCAGCTCTATCTCCTTGAAGTAGGGGTAGCCGCTGTACCCCCGGTGTCCGGCGATCACGGCGTTGCTGTTGACGCCGCCGAGGGGGATGCTCGTCTGGGACAGCACCGCCGCGCCTGCCGCCATGTTCGCCTCAGACGCGCCGAGAAACAGGGGCATTTCCAAGTCCATTTTCGGGATCGTAATGATGCCGAATGTTTCGTCGGGCAGGCCGTAGTCGGTCAGCTTGAACTGTGATAGCTCGTAGGCGCTCCGGCTGTCCAGCTTGTCCTGCTTGAAAAGATAGAGCTGCCAATTATAGAACTGCATATCTTCGTAAAGCTGGGCGTATGGGATAGGCTCATGCTGTTCCTCGTTTTCTTCGGCTTTCTCTGCTTCCTCCCGTATTTCGGTAATCGTTTCGCGGTATTCCTCTACAGCCTGCTTGACCTCGATGCTCTTTTCCGCACCGTCGATCAGCGGCTTTAACGCAAAGGCGGCGCTGGCAAAGGCGAGGCATACCAGGAGAACAAGCAGAACAAGCCGGAGTTTAAGATGTTTCATGTCTGCCCCTCGCTTTCGTCTGTCTCATGGAAAGCCGTTTGCGCTTAGACTTCTTTGCCGTTTGGTAAATACCAATACCCGTGCCGATCCCGGCAACGGTTAAGCCGCCGTAAATCAAGCCGTGACGGTATTCGTCGCCCCAGGTGGATTCTTCCACCGGGGTAAACTCGGCGTCCTCAATCACGCTGACCGCTTCCTCATACTCGGTGCGCTCTCCACGCAGCAGCAGACGATGGCTGTTCACTCCGTAAGGTGTACAGGTGACAAGGGTACAGAGATCGCGCCCGGCGTCGATGGTCAATTTGCTTGTGTCCTCCGGGAGAACCGTGTAAATGTCCGTGACACGGTAAGCCAGCGTTTCGCCCATCACACGGAGAAAGAACAGGTCGCCGGCTTTCAGCAGATTCAAGTCGGAGAACATCTTTTGTCCGGCGAGCCCGCTGTGTCCTGTCAGCACACAATGGGTTGCTGTGCCGCCCACGGGGAGAGAGGAGCCAAGCAAGTGTCCCACGCCTCGGTCAAGGGTGCTTTCCTCTGTGCCGTGATAGATGGGCAGATTGACGCCGATTGCGGGGATCTCCACATAGCCCATCAAGCCGTCCTCTCTCACATTCAAAAGCGTGTCGTAGCTCTCTGCGGCTTTTATAAGGGCGTCCTTCGTATAGGGCTTTTCCGGGATCGTGACAAGGGTTTTGTTGTATTCCTCCGCTTCGGCGCGGGCTTCGTCCAGCGCCGTGGTGTCCATCTGCTCGATGGCCTCCGTGTACTGCGTCTCAATAAGACTGCGGTTTTTCTCGGATAAGCAGTTCGCGATCAGCGGGTAGAGAATAACGCCGAGGGAAACGACGAACAGGACGGCCAGAGATAGCATTTTCATTGTCTTATTCATTCTTCCCCTTTACAGGGCAAGAGGGCGGTGTTCCCGCCCTCTTGCGTGTTGGTTAGGTATTCTGTGCTTTCTTCTTACTCTTGCGCGTCAGCGCCACAATACCGGCCACACAGAGCGTCAACATAGAGAGCCCCGCCACGGGGAACATCCAGTTGCCGTAGGAGCCGGTCTGCGGGAGATCAAAGCCCCTCGTATTGATAACCGTGAACGGGACAAAGGCGTTGGCCGAGCTGCCGTCCGGCTCCATGTTGACCTTGTTGTTATCCACGGTGGCGCTTGCCGCCAGCAGCTTATGCTCCAAATGGCGCTGGGGCATGTTGTGGTACAGGCCTGGATCGACGTCAGCGTAGCGGGGATCGTTTTGAATGAGGCCGAGAACGTCCGTCCCATAGATGCCGCACAGGGTTTCGCTTTCGGTCTGCGAGATCACGACCTTGATGCTGTTTTTCAGCAGCGTGTAGCCGTTGGCGGTTTGCACCTCTGTCCAGGTGTAGGTATCGTCCTCCAAGCCCTTGAGGATCAGCTTGCCGTCCTTCGTGGGGATGAAGTGGGTGGCATCTGCCTCGGCCTCTACATGATCGGTCACATACCAAACGCCCTCGTCCTCGTTCAGCTTGCCAACGAGGAAATACCCGTCCGTATCGTTGTGGACGATAAACTCCACTTTGGAGAAGTCCCCGCGCCCGTCGGAAAACTGCTTGGTCATGTCGATGCCGTACACATAGACGTGGCAATCGTCCACGAGGGTGTCATAGTAGGAGCTGTTCGTGCGCTTCCAGGTGAGGACAACATCGTTGGGGTTGCCCGCGTCGCCGTAGGTCACGCTGCCGTCGCTGTTGACCGTGGCCTTGTAGGTAATTCGGAGGGTACAATCGGAATAGCCGGAATTGACCATGCTGGCCTCGGTGTAGACGCTGCGGCTGGTGTTGATCTCCGCAAGGCCGGAGGCCGTCATGGTGATCGTCATAACGCTTGAGCCGTCCGAGGCGGTGTTGTAAGAGACGAGGAAACGGTCACTCTGTTCATTCCAAGAAGTGACAAGATCGGTGCAGGCGTCATCCCGGAAGAACTCCAGCAGCACGTCGCCCTTGTTGTAGGTGATGCCGTTGCTGAGCGTGTCAATAAAGGCGTAGTCCGTCAGATAGGACGCGGCGGAGGTGATGCTGGGCAGCGTGGAAATGATCTGATAGTCGATCACGTCACCCGCCGAGGCCGTGCCCGTATGGGCGTAGCCGTCGTGAATGTCCCCGGTGCTGCCGTTGTTGTGGCCGGTATCTGCCTTATCCTCGCGGAGCGTCTTTTCCAAACTGGGGATGCCGGTAAGGTTTTTCGGGTACAGGGTCACGTCATAGATCCAGCGGGTGCCGCCGTCGCTGGCATTGCTGCCGTCAACGGAGGTCATGGGCAGAGAGACGAGGAAAGGCGCGGTGGTGTCCGTGACCATTTCCGGGACGCGGGTTTCGATCAGCAGATACAGGCCGAGGGGAAGGTCGCTTGCCCCGGTGTGACCGTAGGCGTCCGTCTCCGTCATGGCGACGCCGTGGTTATCGTGGGCGTAGCGTTCCAGCGCATTTTTGACCGTGGTGGCGTTGGCGTCCAGCGCGTTTTTGAGGCCGTCGATCAGCACGTCGGAGTGGTAGTAATACACGGTCATGCCGTCCACTACTTCGTCGGCGGGAGCGTAGCGGTCTTCGGTGCTGACGCCGATTGCGGAAATAAAGGCGTTGTTCTGCTCGGTGGTAGCAATGCCGTACAGCACCTCGATATGCTCCGCGCCGTTTTCGCTCTTGGTAAAGGTACGGATCGTAGCCACGCGGACGTAGGTAAATTCCACTCCCTTGATGGCATACCCGTAGGCGTTGCCGTTGGCGTTCAGCGCGGAGACGCGGGCGGGATCGCCCAACACTGCCTCCACGCCGCTTTCATCCTTGACGCCGGTGCTGACATAGGAGCTGTTCCATACGCCGTCTTTCTCGGCGTTGGTCAAATCGTACTTGTAAATGTCCAGAGAGCCGGTCCGGGAGGTGTCGATTGTGGCCTCATCCACCGGGGCGGCAAAGGCTGTAATAGAAAAGCTGCTCACTACCAAGATAGCAAGCAGCAACGCAAAGAGTTTCTTCAAGTTTCGCGTTCGTCCTTTCGTTTCGTAATGATGTAGGGCATGGTCATAAAGCCCATGAACAGGGGCAGCCATGCAAAGCCCGCGCCTCCCGTCTCGGGGATGCGGAAAATGGGATCGTCGGTGGCGGTCACATAGAGCGTATAGCAATAGGTCACGCCGTCCACGGTTTCGCTGTCCTCAGCGGTGCCGCTGATCTCTACGGGCAGCGTGCCGACATACAACGGACTACCAAGCATAGAGTGGCCGACCGGGGCTTGCGTTTCAGTCAGACGATAAAGGATCTCGCTGTCTGCCCGGAGGCCGCTGAAGGTCACGCTGCCGCTGTCGCCGGTGGTAAGTTGGCCGTCAGAGAGGCCAGAGCTGGTACAGCCTCCCGCCTGGATGTTGTCGCCGTCACGGGAGAAAACCGCCGTCCAGCTCGCGCCGTTGTCCGTGGAATACTCCAGGAGGAAGGTCGCCCCGGCAAGGGGCTTGCCGTTTTGATCCTGTTTCTTCACTTCCAGCGTTCCCGGCCTGCGGAGGTTGTCTCGCTCCTGCGTGATCGTTACACCGTGTTCCGTAATGGTAAACGGATACACAGTATCGTCCAGCTCGTAGCCTTTCGGCGGGCAGAACTCTTGATACAGATAGGAACCGTAGAGCAGGCTCTCAAAGGTCTGCTCGCCGTTGGCGTCGGTGTAGCCCTCGTCGATCAGATGCCCGCCGCTGTCAAAGAGCCGGAAGCCCGCGCCGGATAGCGGGGTGTCCTCGTAGGCGTCGCGCTTAACGATTTTGAGGTTGCCCCGGATCGGAGTGTTGTGGGCTGTGACAGAATAGGTTTTTCCGTGTTCGGTCACTTCCACGGGGATCGGGGTCGTGTCCAGTACGAAGCCCTCCCGTGTGGCGGTTTCCTGCAGCGTGTAGCTGCCAAGCAGGAGACCGCTGAAGGTCAGCGTTCCGTCCTCCGGAGTGTCGCCCTCGGCCACAAGGTTTCCGCCGCTGTCCTTGAGCTGGAAATGTACGCCGGACATGGGCTCGCCGGTTTCCTCGTTCACCTTGAGCACAGACACGTTTCCGCGGGCAAACTCGTTTTCTGCGGTCATGCTTACAGTCTGTCCGCCCTCGGTGATCGTCACGGGATAGAGCGCGGGGTCAAGCACAAGGTGTCGCAGCGTTTCCGTCTCGGCATAGTAGTATTCTCCCAGCGGAAGGTTGTAAAAGACGAGCTTTCCGTGGCTGTCCGTCTTGCCGCCTTCGACCACGTTCCCATCGCTGTCGTAGAGGACGAAACACGCACCAGGAACGGCGTTTCCGTCCTCGTCCACCTTGTACAATTCGATGTTGCCGGTGCGGATCGGGGCTTTCGGCGTCCACACGGTCATGCCTGCGTCAACGAGCGTACTCTGCATATCTATGGTGCAGGTCACGACGCGCTGCTGGCCGTAGGTGGTCGGCGCATAGAAAAACAGCACCGCCTCGGTGCTGTCGTAGATGCCGGAAGCATAGAGAGAATAAGACTTTTCCTCGTATTCCTCCGGGATAGAGATATGCAGCGTGTCGCCGCTGCTGCCGGTATAGCCCGTGATGCTCGTCCCTGCGGGGAAAGCGGAGCTGTTCAGCGTGTAGCCTCCGGTCAGCCCGGTGAAGGTAACTTTCACGTCGCCCTCAAAGCTGTAATTCTGTTCGTTGGCTTCCAGCGTCAGATCCGTGCGGGAGAACGTAATGGAATGATTCGTGTCCGGGTGTCTGCCGTATTCCAGAAGCTCCAGGCACCAGGCAAACAGCGCCTCATACCCCGGCTTTGCGCGGGCGTTGCTGGTATCTTGAAGGTAGTAAGGCATTTCCTGTATTCCGTTTTCCGCAAGGAAAAAGCGGATCGCGTTTGCCGTTGCGTACTGCGCCTCGTTGTCTGTAAAACCGCCTGTGGAGGCCGGATAGCCGTGCGCGAGGATTGCTTTCAGTCCGTTCAGAATGGTCGGGGTGTAATACTGTGATCCGTCCGTCGCGTCGTATCCGTCTCCGTAGGGGCTTTCCATGCTCATTTGCAGACAGTAGGCAGGCTGGCCGGTTTCGACAACAGAGTGCGGAGGCGTACCGAGATCGCCCCATACGCCGTCGTATTTCTCGAAGTACATAAAGGGCTGGTAAGCGGTGAAGATATGCACGTCGTCGGCAAAGGCGCATACAGGTAAAGCCGCGCACAAGAGAAGCATGGTACAGAGCGTCACGGCCAGCCGCTTTGTCCATTTCGTTTTTACAATAGGCATGATTCCTCCTTGTTTTGGTTTTGCTGGATTAAGTAGATGCTGGGGCGGCCTCACCTCCATTCCCCGGCGGATTGCCCTTTTTGATGGCGGTCACGCGGCCTGGGGTGTAGGGGCACTCGGCGTACTTGCAGTACCGATCCTTTCGGTAGGGCCTGTGGCAACGGCAGTTCCGGCACTCCGGAAACGGGCCGTCCGCGCCGCTGTCGTAGTGGTCGCCGGGCTTGTCCCGCATGAGGCTTTCAAAGGCCCGATGATCGCCATTGGTAAAATACATGGCTTGCCTCCTTTCGGTGTGGATTAGGGCTTGCGGTATATATAAAAAATCCGTTTCATAGTGAAACGGATTAGAACAAGTTGATATAGATGCTGTTATATGGTATAATAATCCAACAATTTCGAGTATATCTGACATAACAAACCAGCAGATAATTACTAACTCATTGCCTATATCTAGGAGGTCGACAATCTATGCCTGAGAATGAAGCGTTCTTTTCGGATCAGACAGAGCAATCCGCAACAAAGGCACATATTGTTTCGAGCTACTTTACAGCTTGGTCAAGGGTAATCAAGAAATGGGATTGCAGAATGGCTTACATTGACCTGTTTTGTGGGCCAGGTCGATATGATGACAATAAACCGTCTGCACCATTGCAGATTATCCAGACCACCTTGAGCGATCCCGTGCTCTCAAGGAAAATGATGTTTCTTTTCAATGATTACGATCAAGCCAATATAGAATCACTTAAACAGGAGATTTCGGCTTTAGATACAGGCGGTAAACTAAGGCAAATCCAATACTTCACTGAAACGATGGATTTAGACACGCCTAGCAGGTTGTTTATTCCTAGAAATGTGCCAGTTTTGTCTTTTGTTGACCCTTTCGGATACAAAGGTCTTACAAGGGATCTGATAAACAAACTGATTGCAAATAGCGGGTCTGATTGTATCTTCTTTTTCAACTACAACAGGATAAACATGGCACTTAGTTCAAACACCAAATTTGATGAACATCTTATTGGCATCTTTGGGGAGGAGAGAACAAAAGCGCTAAAGGCACAACTTGCAACCCTTTCTTCTTCGCAACGAGAGCCAGTAGTAATAAATGCGCTGATTGAAGCTCTGCTTGAGGATAAGGGAAATTATGTTTTACCTTTTAAGTTCTATAGTGCAGAGATGCTTCGTACGAGTCATTTTATAGTTTTTGTAACAAAAGAACCCGTGGCTTGCAAAATAATGAAGCAAATCATGTATTCAAATAGTGCCAAGGATGATGATGGAGTTGCAACATTTTCGTTTGAAGATAGCAGAAATTTTGGCGGTAATTACTCACAGCTATCCTTGTTTGATGGCCCAATAAAAGCCCTGGAACGTGCTATGATTTCCAAATACCAGGGGCGAATGATCACGGTTCAAGAGCTGTGTGATGAAGTTGATTGTGATTTTACGAATCAATTTGTATCAAAAAATGTGACAGATGTATTGAAAAGGATGGAACTTGAAGGGAAAATCGCCGTTGTTGCGGGGAGAAAGATTAAAGCGCGTGGCGGCGTTCCAACTATGCCTCAGAAAGCAACAATTCTTTTTAAGTAGGTGAAACAATGTCTGGAATCTCAAAAATTGAATGGACAGAAGCGACATGGAATCCCATTACAGGCTGCACAAAGTATTCTGCAGGTTGTGAGCATTGCTACGCTGCAACTATGGCTAAGCGGCTGAAGGCGATGGGTAATATCAGGTATGTCAACGGTTTCAATGTTACCATCCATAAGGACTTGTTCCTGCGCCCGCTTGAATGGAAAAAGCCTAAAATGATTTTTGTGAATTCTATGTCCGATCTGTTTCACGAACAAATTCCGGAAGACATCATTTTGGAACTGTTCGATGTAATGAACAAAGCTACATGGCATACCTTTCAGGTGCTAACTAAACGATCAGATAGATTAGTTGAGCTCTCACCTAAAATCAACTGGACACCGAACATTTGGATGGGTGTTTCTGTTGAAAATAAACGGGCAATTCCAAGGTGCGAAGCATTGAAGCAAACTGGCGCTCAAACAAAGTTTATCTCGGCAGAACCCCTATTGGAGTCAATTAATGATATTAATTTGGACGGGATAGCCTGGTTGATTGTCGGCGGAGAATCCGGTGCAGGTTGCCGCCCGTTGGAAAAAGAATGGGTTATCGAACTACGCGACAAAGCTAGAGAGAGTGGTACTGCATTCTTCTTTAAGCAATGGGGAGGCTTTCATCACAGCCAAGCCGGCAGCGAGTTAGATGGGAAAACATACAAGGAGTATCCGATAATCTTACAAAAATGATAATAGCAAAATGCTAACCCTATAGAGAAAGAGAAGGAAACCAACTGATGAGAAGATATGTAGCAACTCTTGCAATGCTTGCTTCAATTGTTGCGCTCGCGCTTATCAAAGAAGTGCCCCTTGTAATTGGAATAGGCTTAATTTTTGTTGGTGTAATAGGGACGGCTGATCAGTTTGTTGAAGACTATAGAAAAAACCATGAAAACATAAAAATCTGCAAAAACCAAGCAGAAATTGAAAGCGAAATGAAGGAGTTAGTTAAAGCCCAAGGAAAGATTTGTATTATGAGCAGGGATCTTAGTTGGGTTAACCCCGGAATTAAGGAACAGCTTATTAAGAAGAATAAAAATGTTAGGATTTTTGCACAAGAGAAAAGCCCCCTTACAGAAGAACTGATAACTGGTGGAGTTGAAGTGTATTATTATGGGGGACTTCAGTTTGAGCCAAAGACCCGCTTCACAATCATTCGATATAATCGTCCCGACCATCAAGTTGCAATTGCAGAAACTTCAAGTGCGTTAAAGCGAAAGTGGTTTGAACATAAAATATATGAGACTAAAAATGAAAGTTTACAGGATAGATTTATTTGTTCGCTATCTTTAGATTTAATGGAAATGTGCAGGTTGGCTTGTAAGAGAGAAAAGGACTTGCTGAATGAACTGGAAAAAAGCAGAGGTAGAACAAAATAATCTTATGAGGAAAAGAATCAATCCTGTTAATCTTGACACCATCTCACAGGAGTGGGATATAGTCGGGCCAGCACGCCAAGTTGCAATTGAATCGGGAAAAGATATTAGTCTTTCTAGAGTTACTGGGCCATGTATTATAGAGAATCTTCGTGAAATAAAACATAATCATATTATTGATGTAGGATGTGGAACAGGTTTTTTATCAAGTAAATTAGCAACAATAGCAGATGAATGTTGGGGAATAGACTCAAGTAAAGAGAGCATTAAACTTGCATCCAAGAAATATAAAAAGGACAACCTTCACTTCGTGTGCTCGTCAATAAAGGAGTATAAATCCGATATTTCTTTTGACGCCTGTATTGCAAATATGGTGTTCATGGATGATCCGGAGTGGACAGATTCCTTGAATAATATCATTAAACTTCTTTCCCCTGACGGAAAACTGCTAATGACAATTACCCATCCTTGTTTCTGGCCACAATACTGGGGATACCAAGATGAGAATTGGTTTAATTACTTGGAAGAGATCTTCATTCAAGGCTCATTTTCTATTACTCTAGAAAAAAATATTGGAACAACGACCCACATTCACCGCCCCTTATCGAAATATATCTCTGTATTGTTGAGCAGAGGTTTAGTGATTGAGAAACTGATAGAGTTACAATCATCAACTGACTCAACTCCATCAGGAATACATTTTCCAAGGTTTATATTCATTCAAGCGGGAAAAATCACAAAAAAACCAACTAATGAGGAAACTATCTGCTATTCCGTTTCTCCGTGAAACGGATTTGGGCAATAAAAAAGGGCCGTTTTCACGAAATGGAAAACGGCCCTGATAGGGGAGATGCTTAAATTGCAGTGGATCGTGCCAACATTATCCCGATATGTTGTTTTAGGAAAGGTAAAGGCTTGTTTTCATATGAAAGCAAGCCTTTTTCAATGCCCTTTTGCGGAGATGAGCCATTCTAAACGGTTGGCTGTTCTGAGACTGAGCCTTGCGTTGCGGACGGCAGCAGCGACAGCTCCGGCACTCCGGGAAAGGGCCGTCCGCGCCGCTGTCGTAGTGGTCGCCGGGCTTGTCCCGCATGAGACTTTCAAACGCCCGATGCTCGCCATTGGTAAAGTACATGATATTCCTCCTTTCGGCTTGTATTGGGCTGTGCGGTTGGGATTGCGATATATATGAAAAAAAGTGTCTCACGGTGAGACACATTTTTCGACAGATTGATATGGAGTTTTCGGTGTGGTATAATCGGGACAACTAATCGGGATTTGTGGAGGAGACTATATGGGATACTATCAGCCATGCCCAGAATTTGATGAATGCAATCGTCTCATCAATGAATACTTTGAAACCAAGCAATATGAAAAGTGCTTTCAGGGACATTTACCGCTTGCTAAGAAAGGTTATCCGCTTGCAGAGTGCCAGGTTGGCTATTTCTACTATGATGGTTTGGGCGTGAAAAAAGACGCAGAAAAAGCTTTTTATTGGACAAAACGAGCAGCCGAACATGGTGATAGGGACGGACAGTTTAATCTTGCCTGCTTTTATGAAGAAGGCATTGGGACTGGAATTGACATGGAAGCGGCAAAAGCATGGTATATAAAAGCCGCTGAACAGAATCATGATTTGGCAATCAGAAAGTGCAAAGAACTGAAAATATACACAGATTGACATATTCCAGTTTGTCGAGGCATATGGAACGATGTTAGAGTATCATAAAACTACGGAAGCAGAGAAATATATCATCAGCGATTGGAAGTACGAGGGAGAATATGCCCTTTACAACAAGGCTCCTTATGAAGAAGACAAGAGAACAGGACGGGGCTTTGCCAACGCGAAAAGCAATTTCTTTTCCTTCGTTGACGGGGAAAAGCTGGTCGGCTTTACCAATCTCGTGGAAGAGGAAAAAGAGGTCTTTGTCGGCATAGGGGCCAATCCGGCGTATTGCAATCAAGGTTACGGACAGAGAATGCTTCGACGGACATACGAGCTTTCCAAGTCGCTTTACCCGGACAAGCCGCTGTATCTGGAAGTGAGAACGTGGAATCAGCGGGCTGTCAGATGCTACGAGAAAGCCGGTTTTCGAATCGACGGGGAGCCGTTCAAGGAGACAACGTCCATCGGCGAGGGCGTTTTCTATCGGATGGTGAAAGAGTAAGAAAGACGAAATGAGTGAGGATATAGCAATGGATGACTTCGGGATCAATGAAATGCTTGAAATGCAGAAGGCTTTGCAGGAAAAGTATAAAGATAAATGGAAGCCAATCTGTCCTGACCGGGGAAAGGATCAGTTGTTATGGATGATCGGTGAAATCGGTGAAGTAATTGATATAGTAAAAAAGAATGGCGGCGAGAAAGCAAGCCAAGAAGCACCATTGCGAGAGCATCTTATTGAAGAATTGGCAGACGTCCTTATGTATTATAACGACATTCTGCTTTGCTACGGGATTTCGGCGGAGGAATTGAAACAGTCGTATGTTGGTAAGTTTGAAAAGAATATGAGCCGGTGGTAAATCCCCAGATCACCGGAAAATGTGTCTCACGGTGAGACAAGTTTTCAATAAGCCAGTAGAGACAAGATTTACGGACAACAATCGGTGTTCGGTAAAGGAATGATGGTGGCGTATGTTGGTATCTACATTGACACGAGAAAAACTGAACGAAGATATTATAGATAGGGTGTTGTTTGAAGGGCTGGAAGATACAGGGGAAAACGCAGATTGCGTTATTGTATTAGGTAGCATGAAAGCATCCGCATACAGAGTTCCAGTCGCAGTAAGAATATATCAATGCCATCGTGCCGACAAAATTATTATGTGCGGTGGGAAAGTAAGGGACTTTTCGGAAGGAGCAATGTGTGAGTCACAGCATATGCGAATTTGCGCAGAGACTCTTGGCGTAGAAAGCACAGATATTTTAGTTGATGAGCACTCAATGAACACGGTGGAAAACATACTTGAAGCACTGGTGCTTCTGCAACGAAACTTTGGACTGAATCGTATTCATAGAGTGGTTTTAGTTACTACTTCGTATCACATGAGAAGAAGCCTATGTATAGCGCAGTATTTGTTTCCAAATCATATTAAAGTAATTCCTTGCCCTGCAGACGATACAAATACAAGAAGAGATAATTGGATGAATAATGATAAAGGGAGAAACAGGGTACTTAACGAGATGGAGAAAATCATCGGATCAGTTAAGGACGGACTGTTTCCGGATTTTGAGGTATAACTGTGTCTCACCGTGAGACAAGTTTTGAGGATTCAATATGTGCGGCAGATACTACTTTACCCGCGTGAGTGAGGATGAAAAGCTCGATGCGGTCAACAAGTACATGGAGAAGATCTATCCGGGAGAGTATAAGACCGGTGAGATCTTTCCCGGCGATATTGTCCCGGCGGTCATTGATCGGAAGGGTAAGATCGTCGCAGTCCCTGCTGGCTTCGGCTTTCCTGGCTACCAGGATAACAAGCTGATTATCAACGCTCGCTCGGAGACGGCGGCAGAGAAGAAAACCTTTGCCGACTGTCTCCGGGACCGGAGGGTGATTCTCCCGGCCTCTGGCTTCTACGAGTGGAGCTATCACGACAAGGAAAAGACCAAATACCTGTTTACCGTGGATGCTATGCAGACGATTTACCTCTGCGGGATCTACAAGCTCGTTGACGGCGCCTATCGCTTTGTGATCCTCACGCGAGCGGCCAATGAGTCCATGATTGAAGTCCATGACCGTATGCCCGTTATCGTCGGGGAAAAGGAAGTCCGACCTTATCTGACAGATCGGGATGCCGCCGTAGAAATCATTGCAACGGCTTCGCCTATGCTTTTGAAAAAGCCCGCATAAGAAAGAGAGAAATATGGACGTGAATATAGAAAACTCCGCATGGGACAAGCTGACCTATGCGGAGAAAAACAAGCAGTTATTCTTAAAGCAGAAACAGACTCTTGATATGTTCCTGGAGCGTGGGGCGATCAGCAAAGCGCAACATGATAAGAGCCTCCATGATCTGATAGAGAAAATGGGGGTTGAGGGGTAGAAGATGAAGAAAGTAAGCTCATGGCATATCGGCGTCGCTGGCGAAGCGTTTGCCGCCGCACAGTTTGCCCGATATGGAATAGATGTATCTGTCCAATATGGCGCGAATCAGCCGGAATATGATCTTATCGCCACGAAAGGCGATAAGATGCTGAAAGTCTCCGTAAAGGGCAGCCAAGACGGAGGCTGGGGCTTGACGCAGGGCTACAAGAAAGGCTGCGACTACCATGAGGCCATAGACAAGTGGCTTGCCGCCCACGGAAAAAAGACAATCTTCTGTCTCGTTCAGTTTCAGAATGTGGCCGACGATCAATTACCAAGAATGTACCTTGCCACGCCTGCAGAGATTGCCCAGGCGCTGCATGATTCAAGATCCGGTTTAGGTGAGACTGTTCTGCGCGAAAACCATGTTTGGGGCGAGCGCGCCAGCGCAGCAGGTACGGTCGATAAGCTCCCCGAAGAATGGCTTTTCACGGAAGAACGAGCAAGACAGATGTTTGATACATACGCATGAATCTTGTCTCACGGTGAGATACGCTTATCACAAAGAGAATAACGTGGTGCCCTATTGATAGAAGAATACAAGGAGTTTTCATGATGAGTGATTTGCATTTACAAGTGAAGAATATAAAGAATATTGCATGTTGTGATTTGGAACTCCCATTAGATAAAGGACTATACGCAATAGTTGGCGAGAATGGTTGTGGTAAAAGCACAATAATGCAAGCGATGTCTTTGTTAGTAAAGCCTTCCTCGCGGAAAAGTTTTAGACTATTTGACTTTACATCTGATTCAACAATTGACATTGAAGTTGACGGAACAATTGATCATTGGTTCGTCTTAGATGGTCAGTGGACAACCGGCGTTCTTCAGGGTAATAGAATACGCTCTCAAAACTATTATCATGGGTTCTATGAAGGAAGCATTTTCTATGGATCACGTTTTTATGATTATAACTTGGTGGATAGCTTTTTGGGGAAAGATAACTTCGCATCACTTATAAGACCGGCTGATGGTTTTGTGATTGAAACATTGAGCTACATTCTGCATGGTGATCGAACACACTACAAAAGCTTGTTTAAAATCAAAACGAAAAAAACAGCAGAAGAGAACGGCTTTAAGGGCATACCATATTTTTTAAAATGTGGAGATCATTTTATTAGTCAGTACAATATGAGCAGCGGAGAAAGTATGCTCATTTCACTAATTGATTTTATAAATAATTTGACAGAAAGAAATAAATACGTTTCTGCAAAACCTCTCTTGTTTTTAATCGATGAAGCGGAGCTCGCTTTACATCCAGCCGCCATTGATAGACTGATCTCTCTTTTTAACGACCTTATAAAAAAAGTGAACATGGTCGTGGTCTTTTCAACGCATTCTACCGAAATAATAAACCGTATAGAAGCAGATAACATCTTTATGCTTGAGAACAATAACGGAGCTATCACAAGTCTTAATCCTTGCTATCCGAACTACGCCATTCGAAATCTTTATGTTCCCAATGGATATGATTTTATTATTCTTGTTGAAGATGAATTGGCAAGAGCTGTTGTGGAACGATTGATTAGAACAAACAATATGTGTGAAAGTCGGCTATGGCATGTAGTACCAAGTGGCGACTGGGCACAGACCTTGAAACTGCAAAATGATATTCAAAGTAGTGGGTTGCTGGGAGTCGGCCGGAGGGTAATTAGCATATTAGATGGAGATATCCAAGCCGACGGAGATACCAAAGCAAAAGAGTATGGAATCTCATTATATACTTATTTGCCCATTAAAAGTGTAGAGAAATACCTTAGAAAGAAACTAATAACAGATCCTGATTCACGGTTTGCTAAGATAATCGGAGACAAATACTTTACCCAGAGATCCTTATCGGACATAGTATCTGACTATAATAGCAGTTTTGATCCGACAAAAGATAAGACAGGAAAAAAGCTGTATAAAATGCTTTGTGCGAATCTTCTGAAAGTCGGTATTACAAAAGAAAGATTTATACAGTACCTTTGTGAAGATATTTGCACTTATGAGAACTTTAGCGCGTTTATTGCAACGCTGAGGCGCATGCTTTCCTAAGTGTATAATGTGTCTCGCGGTGAGATACATTTCCGGGCAACAAAAAAGGCCGCTTTCACGATCTTTTGATTCGTGGAAACGGCCTTTGTCAGTAGGGGGAGGATGCTTGAATGCCTGTGGAAGCTGCCAGCATCATCCCAATATTCATTTTTAGGGGAAACAAAAAGGCTTGATCTCCGAAGAAATCAAGCCTTTCATAATGCGTCTGGTGGAGATAAGCGGGATCGAACCGCTGACCTCTTGAATGCCATTCAAGCGCTCTCCCAGCTGAGCTATACCCCCGTAGGAGACGCATTATTATTGAATTAAAAGAGTTTTTGCTTTAAGAAGCTCTCTCAAACAGGGGGCTGGTTAAATACGGTGTGCGCTCCCAGCTGAGCTATACCCCCGTAGGAGATACTTTGTTGTTTAATTGTAAGGGTTTGCAGATTTTGCAGTTACTCGAACGAGGGGGCTGGTTAAAAACGCTTCGGGCTCCCAGCTGAGCTATACCCCCGTGAGCAAGGAGTATATTAACAGAAGCCCCCTAAAAAGTCAAGGACTTTTTTTCAAAAGCGCAGGATTTTTTTGGTAGGCCCGGGAAGCCTTGAAAACACTTGCTTTTTCAGAAAGGCCAGGTGGGCAGCCAGGAGCGGAGGATCCCCGAGCGCACCGGCACGCCGGCGAGATTCGGGTAAAACAGGATGAACACCGCAAGGCTCAGCAGCGCGAAGCGCCCCACATAGGCTCTCCCCTTCTTCACATTTCGCTCCATCAGATCAAAGCAGCGGCCCAGGGACAGCGCCAGGAACACCGTGCAGGGGAAATAGTGATAGGCGAAGGTCAGCCGCGGCACCAGCACCCAGGGCAAGAGCTGCGCCAGATACCCCAGCAGGATATACTGCGAGACCCTGTCCCGCCGGGCGACGGCCAGATAGCCCAGCACAAAGAGGCTGAGAAAGCCGCCCCAGCACAACACGGGGTTGACAAAGGCGCCGAAGCTGGAGTGGGTACCGTCCGGGAAGTACTCCAGATAATAGAGGATCGGGCGGATATCCAGCAGCCATTGATACCAGTGGGAGGAATAGGGGTGGGTGGCCACCAGCTGGGAGTGGTAGGAGAACATGTAGTCCTGGTTGTCCAGCACCATCTTGATATAGTCCCGGCTGAAGGGATTGGTCCGGCCGCTGGCCAGGCCGTAGGGCAGGTAGGACAGATCATAGATCAGCATGGGGATCAGCACGAAGAAAATGACGCAGAAGCCGCAGTTTTTCAAAAAGCCTCTGAACTCCAGTTCTCCGCGCCGAACGCTGCGCATCACCCAGATCGCCCAGATCACCGCGAGGCCCGCGCCCGCATAGAAGCACGTCCACTTGCTGGCGGCGCCCAGACCGAAGGCGACGCCCGAGAGCGCCAGGTACCGCTTCCCTTCCCCGCTGACGAACTGGTACATAAACAGGTACATCAGGAGGATGAAGAAAACCGAGTAGACATCGATGGTGGCGATGCGGGTCTGGACAAAGTGCATAAAGTCCGTGGCCATCAGGGCCGTGCAGGCCGCGGGAGCCGTGCGCCCGCGAAAGAGCTTCCGGGCAAAGACATAGAGGACGGGCAGCATCAGCACGCCGAAGAGGGTGCCAGAGAAGCGCCAGCCGAAGGGCGTCATGCCGAAGAGGGAGATGCCGAGACCGATGATGATCTTGCCCAGCGGCGGGTGGGTGATCTCATAGGGATAGACCCTGTTGAGATGTTCCCAGGCGGTGCGGGCGTGGTAGATCTCGTCAAAGTAGCTGGAGTTCATGAAGTTCTGCTTGGCGGGGACCAGGCCCTGCTCGTCGCAGAGGGCCTCGTCCTCGGACACCAGCGCGACGCGCTGGTTGTCCTCCGTCAGGGCCGCCACCTCGCCCAGCCACACATTGCCCCAACCGCGGATGCGGATGGTGCCGCCGGTGAGGTAATAGCTGATGTCCACGTCCTGCCATTTGAGATCCTCGGCGTGGCTCTGCTCAAAGCGGGCCAGATCGTAGGAATCGCTGCCGTCCGTGGTGTAGGTGATGTCGTAGCCGCCGATGCCGACGCCGGTATAGAGCATCAGGTGCGAGACCGTCCCGCCGTTGATATCCAGCGTCAGCTCCGCCTCGCGCCCCTCCATGTTGACAAAGGTCTGCGGCGCGTCCCGGTCGCCGAGGCGCACAAAGGCCACGGCACCGTAGGCCAGGGTCAGCAGGGCCATGGCCAGGGCGTCGAAGCGGGTGAGGCGATTTTGTTTTTGTCTCTCCTCCCCCAGGTCACAGCTCCTGAGATCCGGCAGCAGCAGGAAGAACACCGTCAGCAGCAGGAAGCAGGCCGCGGGGAGACAATAGCGGGTGATTTGATTCATAGCGGTCAAAAGGCGGCCCCGGGAATCCCGGGGCCTTTCGATGTGTTAAAAATGGGTTCAGACCTTCAGCGCGTCGTGCAGCTCCTTGACGGAGGGCAGCACGTAATCCGGCTTGCGCTCGGCGGCGTCCACCATGGCCTGGTCGGTCTCGCCGGAGAGGACCAGCACGGAGACGCTGCCCGCGTTCTGGGCCACGGCGATATCCGTGTAGATCCGGTCGCCCACGGCGCAGATCTTCCCGTTGGGGATGCCGGTCATCTCGGAGATGACGTCGATCATGTTGCGGTTGGGCTTGCCGATGTAGGTGGGCGTCTTCCCGCTGGAGGCGGTGAGCAGGGCGCAGATGCTGCCGCAGTCGGGCAGGACCTCGTCGTTGGGCATGGGGCAGACCCAGTCGGGATTGGCGGCGATGAAGGCCGCGCCCCGTCTGAGGAAGTGGCAGGCCCGCTCCAGCTTCTCATATACCAGTTCCGTGTCGAAACCCTGGACCACCACGTCCACGGTGTCGGCCTCGGTGTGGCCGTTCTCGTCATTGACCAGATTGACCCCGTAGCTCTTCAGCTCCCGGTAAAAGGCCCTGGTTCCGGCCAGGTATACCCGGGCGCCGGGGTGGCGCTGGTTTAAGTACATGCCGGTGGCCATGCCGGAGGTGAAGACGTTTTCCCGCAGGCAGGGGAAGCCCAGGCGCTGCAGGCGGGTGATATAGTCCTCGCCCGCGCGGGAGGAGTTGTTTGTCAGATAGATGTATTTTTTCCCGAGCCGCGGCAGATCATTCATCAGCTCGATGGCGCCCTCATAGACATTGTCGCCCAGATAGAGCGTGCCGTCCATATCAAAGAGGAAAAGCTCGGAATTCTTCAGTTTTGTATAATCCATGTTTTCTCCAAACGGTTGTTTTTTTAAGGAGCTATTTAGTCTTCTCCCCACATGAGGGCGCACTTGACGGCCTTGGACCAGCCGTGCAGCAGCTCTCTGCGCTTCGTCTCGTCCATCTCGGCGGTAAAGACCCGGTCCACCGCCCAGTTGTTCTTCACGTCCTCCAGGCTCTTCCAGTAGCCCACGGCGAGGCCCGCCAGATACGCGGCGCCCAGAGCGGTGGTCTCGATGCAGCGGGGGCGGTACACGTCGCAGCCCACAATGTCGGACTGGAACTGCATCAGGAAGTTGTTGGCGGAGGCGCCGCCGTCCACCTTCAGCTCCGCGATGGGGATGCCGGAATCCTTTTCCATGGCGCGGACGATGTCGTGCGTCTGGTAGGCCAGGCTCTCCAGCGTGGCGCGCACCAGATGGGCGCGGGAGAAGCCGCGGGTCACACCCACCACGCAGCCGCGGGCCCGCTGGTTCCAGTAGGGCGCGCCGATGCCGGTGAAGGCGGGGACCACATAGCCGCCGGCGGTGTCGGGCACCTTCTCGGCAAACTGCTGGCTCTCCTTCGCGGAGGTGATAACGCCCAGCTGGTCGCGCAGCCACTGCACGGCGGCGCCCGCCACAAAGATGCTGCCCTCCAGGGCGTACTGCACCTGGTCGCCGGTGGAGGCGGCGATGGTGGTGACAAGGCCGTTCTTGCTGGCGACCGGCTCCGTGCCGGTGTTCATCAGCAGGAAACAGCCGGTGCCGTAGGTGTTCTTCATGGTGCCGGGTTCAAAGCAGCACTGGCCGAAAAGCGCGCACTGCTGGTCACCCGCGGCGCCGGCGATGGGGATCTCCCCGCCGAACATCTCAAACTCCGTCTTGCCGTAGATGCAGGAGCTGGGCTTGACCGCGGGCAGCATGGAGGCCGGAATGCGCAGCAGCTTCAAAAGCTCCTCATCCCACTGCAGGGTGTGGATGTTGAAGATCATGGTGCGGCTGGCGTTGGTGTAGTCCGTAACATGGACACGGCCGCCGGTGAGCTTCCAGATGAGCCAGGTGTCGATGGTGCCGAAAAGGAGCTTGCCCGCCTCTGCCCTACGGCGCGCGCCGGGGACGTTGTCCAGCAGCCACTGGATCTTGGAGCCGGAGAAATAGGCGTCGGGCACAAGGCCGGTCTTTTCGCGGATCACGTCGCCGTGGCCGTCCCGGACAAGCTGATCGATGATGTCCGAGGTGCGGCGGCACTGCCAGACGATGGCGTTGGCGATGGGCTCGCCGGTCTCCCTGTCCCAGACCACCGTGGTCTCTCGCTGGTTGGTGATGCCGATGGCGGCGATGTCCTCGGCTGTGACGTCCAGCTTGGACATGGCGGCGTGGGCCACCTCATAGGTGGTTTCCCAGATCTCGTTGGCGTTGTGTTCGACCCAGCCGGGCTGGGGGAAGATCTGTTTGAACTCCTTGTTGACCACCGCGCAGATGTTGCCGGACTTGTCAAAGAGGATGCAGCGGGAACTTGTGGTGCCCTGGTCCAGGGCCATGATGTACTTCATGCAGACAGCTCCTTTGTATGTATTGTATGGAAAGATTGTTCAGACAATGGCCTTGATGAAGGCCGGGCGCTCCACGGGGGCGTCGGAGAACCGGTAGCAGGCGCGCAGCAGTTCGGCGGCCTCTTCGGCTTTCTCCGCGCTGGGGGCGTGTATGACCGCCAGGCGCTCACCCTTCTCCACCCGGTCGCCCACCTTCTTGTCCAGCACCAGGCCAACGGCCAGATCGATGACGTCCTCCTTGGTGGCGCGGCCACCGCCCAGATGCATGGAGATCAGGCCCACCTGTTCGGCCTCGATATGCTGAACGAAGCCGGCCGCCTCACTGCATACATCCAGCTGCACCGGGGCGAGAGGCAGGCGGGAGGGATCAAAGACGTCCCGGGCCTCGCCGTCCTGGGCGGCCACCAGCTCCGAGAGCTTTTCCAGCGCGGCGCCGCTGGCGATGGTCTGCTGCAGGCGCACGCGGGCGCTCTCCGCGTTCTTCTCCGCGCCCGCCTCGGTCAGCATGCAGCTGCCGAGGGTGAGGCAGAGCTCCAGCAGGTCGCCCTTTGTCTCGCCCTTCAAAACGGAGATGGCCTCCTTGACCTCCAGCGCGTTGCCGACGGCCCTGCCCAGAGGCTGGTCCATGTCGGTGATGACCGCGGCGCACTTTCGCCCGGCCAGTCTCCCGATGCGCGTCAGTCCCCTCGCCAGCTCCATCGCCTGCTCCTCGGTCTTCATGAAGGCGCCGCTGCCGCACTTGACGTCCAGAACGATCACATCTGCCCCGGAGGCCAGCTTCTTGGACATGATGGAGGAGACGATCAGCGGGATGCTGGGCACCGTGCCCGTCACGTCCCGCAGAGCGTAGAGCTTCTTGTCCGCCGGATCGATGTCCGCCGTCTGGCCGATCAGCGAGATGCCGATGCGGTTGACGTTTTCGATGAAGCGCTCCTCCCCGATGGAGATGTTGAAGCCCGGAAAGCTCTCCAGCTTGTCCAGAGTGCCGCCGGTGTGGCCGAGCCCCCGGCCGGACATCTTGGCGATCTTCAGCCCGCAGGCCGCCACCATGGGGCAGAGGATGAGACTGGTCTTGTCCCCAACGCCGCCGGTGGAGTGCTTGTCCGCCTTCACCCCGGCGATGGGCGACAGGTCCACCGTCTCCCCCGAGTGCATCATGGACATGGTCAGATCCAGCGTCTCCCGGTCCGTCATGCCCCGCAGGAGAATGGCCATACACATGGCGGACATCTGGTAGTCCGCGATCTCCCCCCGGGTGTAGCCCTGAATCATAAAGTCGATCTCTTCCGTGGTCAGTTCGCCGCCGTCGCGCTTTTTGGCCAGCAGATCGGTCATCAGCATCGCATTCACCGCCTTTATCAGTTGTTCCGAATCAGATGGTATGATTATAACGCATTTCGCTGTTTATCTCAATAGCGAAATACCAGATAATCCCGCCCCTCGATGACCCGCAGCACCGCCCCCGGCGGCGCGCTTTTCAGCGCGGCGGGCAGGGCCAGCAGGCTGCTCACCCCGTCGTGGGCGGTGAGGGTGCCGTCTGACCGCCGCAGCCAGAGCAGATCCCCCGTCTCCGCCGAAACCTCCGCCGGCCAGGGGCAGCGGTCCAGCGCTGCCTCACCCGCCGGGGTCTCCGGCGCAGCTGCCTCCGGGCTTGCCGGGTTATTGTTATGTAAACTTTCCTTTTCAGACGCGCACAGGATCGCCCGCGGGAAGCGGCGTCGCTCCAGGGCGGAGAGCCGACGGGTGAGAAAAAGCCCGCCCTCCCCCGGTTCCGGAATGCCCAGGTACGCGCTCTCCCCCGCTCCGTGGACCCAGAGCCGCAACAGCTGCTCCGGCACTTCGGGCAGTTCCGCCTCAAAAGCCGTGTACAGGCCCTCTGCGCGCTCGCGCAGGGTCCCCGCCCGCCTGCCGCCCAGGAAGATGGGGTATTCCATTTCGGCACCTCCGTGTTGAAAGAATGAAAAGCTCCCGCCCAGAGTCTATGGGCGGGAGCGGAACAATATGCTCTACAGGCTTCCCAGGCCGAAGCTGACCGCCAGGGCGTTGTCCACGGCGCTCATGGTGCCCGCGTCCAGCCTGCCCATGCGGCCCCGCAGCCGGGACTTGTCGATGGTGCGGATCTGTTCCAGCAGGATGACGCTGTCCCGGTTGAGACCGCCGCCGGCGTTCCGGGCCGAGAGGCTGATGTGGGTGGGCAGGTTGGCCTTGCCCGTCTGGCTGGTGATGGCCGCGGCGATCACCGTGGGGCTGTGGCGGTTGCCGGTGTCGTTCTGCACGATCAGCACCGGGCGCATACCGCCCTGTTCGCTGCCCACCACGGGGCTGAGATCCGCAAAATAAATATCTCCTCGTTTGACCATGGGGTTCACTCTCCAAAGAATTGTCGCCCAAACCATTGTATGTAGGGTGCTGGTATCAGTCTCCCCGGAGAAGATAAAAAATATACGCGGACAGATCCTTTGATCTGACCGCGTATCATTTTATAGGTTTTTTCCTCTTAATCACTTGTTTGCAGAACACAACCTGCGCCATGCGCCCCCCTATCTTTCTTTCGTCTTGCCGAAAGAAAGATAGCGCCGCGCCCGGTGGAAGAAAGAAAGGGCGCCAAACGCGGGCAGCGTTGTGCAAAATGTGAGATTGTACGCGCGGATATCGAACCTTGTGCAAGTCTGGTGCAAGGTCCATGCCGGATTGCCACGCCGTCCGCAGTGCTGCCTTGGATGAAGCCTTCCGGTTGCCCCTGTAGGGGCGGCCCTCGCGGCCGCCCGAGACGTGACGGATTGCCACACCAGTGACTTCGGTCACTTAAGCGAGCGCCCAATTCTTTGATTTGGCTAACGCGAGCTTACACCTCAGGCGGGTTCGCAATGACGTGGGTTTTTGCTATTCTTGATCCCGCGAGCCGCGGGAAGGGGCGGGGTGAAACCCCTGTCAGAAGGACAATTGAGCGTCAGCGGTATGCGTGGTTCCAAGCCACGCCTCACTGCTCTAGCGGCGACCCTGGTTCCTCCCTTGGATTCCCCACCTTTGCGTGGAGTCCAGAGGACACTTCCTCTGGTCGCCTTTCTTGGAGTCCAAGAACCGTTCTTTCCCCGACGGGAAAGAACGGTTCTTGACCTGCGCAGGTCTGATGCGGCGAACACGCAAACATATGGAGATAAACCTATGCATATTCCAGCACCTGTCATCCTGCGCGCCAGCGAAAGATGACACCGTCATCCTGTGTCCGTACAGCGATGCGCGCATCAGATGGCGGGAAAGCCGCCGTCCACCGCCAGTACCTGGCCGGTGGTATAGCTGGCCCCAGCAAGATAGAGGACCGCCTCCGCGATCTCCTGCGCCGTGCCGAGGCGGCCCAGGGGGATCTCCTGGGCCAGCATGTCCAGCGTCTCCCGGCCCAGCACCTGTACCATGTCGGTGGCGATAACGCCCGGTGCCACGGCGTTGACCCGGATGCCGCTGGGGGCAAGCTCCGCCGCGAGGGACCTGGTCAGACCCACGATGGCGTGCTTGGTGGCGGAATAGGTGCTCTCACAGGAGGCGCCGAAGCGGCCCCAGACCGAGGACATGTTGACGATGCAGCCGGCATGCTCGTGCAGCATATGGGGCAGCACCGCCTGGATGGTGTTGTAGCAGCCGCCCAGATTCACCGCGAAAACGCGGTCCCAGGTGGCCCGGTCGATGTCCTGAAACTGCTGCTGCCGGGCGATGCCCGCGTTGTTGACCAGCAGGGAGACCGGTCCCAGTTCCCGCTCGGTTCTCTCCACCATGGCGCGCACGGCCTCGGCGTCCGCCACATCCGCCTGGACCCAGATGGTCTCCCGGCCCTTCTGCCGCAGGCTCTCACAGAGGGCGGCGGCCAGATCCGTCCGCTCGATGCAGTTGATGCAGACCGCCCAGCCCGCCTCTGACAGGGTCTCGGCACAGGCGCGGCCGATGCCGCGGGAGGAGCCCGTGATCAGCGCGACCTTCTTCATGCCTCCGCCTCCCCGTTCTCCAGGCCCAGGGCCTCCTCGATCTTCCCCTTGCTGTAGGCCGCAAGGTCCTGGGTGCTCATGGCCTTGACGCGATCGGCGGGCAGCAGCTCCAGGATCCGCAGTTCAACTTTGGTACTGTGAAACAGCCAGCGGTGCCGGATCCGGTCGGTGCCGGAAACGCAGGCGATGGCCAGGGGCACGCCCGCCTTCTGGGCGATCTTGAAGGAGCCGGCGTGGAAGGGCAGCAGCGCCCCGGTCCTGCTGCGGGTACCCTCGGGGTAGATGACCATGGAGCAGAAGCCCTTTTTCAGATAGTCCGCGGCGGTCAGGATGGTCTTCAGCGCCGCCCGGTCGTTCTCCCGGTCGATGGGCAGAAAGCCCGCACCGTAGGCCAGCTTCCCGATATAGGGCAGCTTCAGGTTGGAGGGCTTGGAGATGAAGCACAGGTTGAAGGCCCGGAGCTTTGCCGCCGTCACCACCGGGTCAAAGCCCGAGCGGTGATTGCAGATCAGCACGAAGCGCCCCTCCCCGGGCAGCTTGTCCGCGCCGGAGAGCTTCACCCGCACCCGGGCCCACCAGCAGAGCCAGCCCGCGATGATGGCCACGCCCAGGCGGTAGATGGGCTTCTGCCGCTCGATGGGCTTGGAGTCGTCCACTGTCTGGGCCACCGCGACCCAGAAGATCACAAACAGGATGTTCAGCGCCGCAAAGCCCAGGAAGATCCAGAGCCCCGCCCGCAGAAAAGCGGGGTCAAAGCCCAGGGCGCAGGCGCAGGCCAGAAAGGCGGCCAGCAGCAAAAGCAGAGTGGTCAGCATGTCGGAACCTCCCGCATAATCGTGCCGCGGCGCGAGGGCCGCGGCGTGATGGGAATGTGTCTTTTTTTATTATATGCGTCCGGAAAACAGTTGACAAGTTTTTTCTCCCGCACTTGACCGGGGGCGAAAAAGGGTTTAGTCTGGAGAAAACACAGCGGAGGTGCGGCATGGATGAGGAATACCGTCTGCTGCCCGCGGGCAGCCTGGACAAGTGCGCCGATTTCTGCATCATTCTGGACAACGACTGCATGGAGCCCTTCTTCCCCGCCGGGCAGACGCTCTGCGTCACCCGGCGCGAATCGCCCCGGGAGTTTGCCGCGGGGGTGTTTCTCTACCGGGGCCGGGTCTATGTCCGGCAGTGGTGCGAGGACTACGCCGGCAATCTCCACCTGCTCTGCGCCAATCCCGCGCGGGAATCGGAAAACCTGATGCTGGGCCGGCGCGAACGCGGGGCCTGTCTCTGTCTCGGCACCGTCCTGCCCGGAGAGCCTCTGCCCCCTCCCTGCTATCATTTCTGAAAAAAAAGCGCGCATCCTTCAGTCTGGCTTCAGTATCAGGTCGTATACTGACAGTGGTATATTATGCTGAGAGGAAGCGGGTCACATGAAAATTTTAATCATTGAAGATGAAAAGCTGCTGGCCGATTCCCTTCGGACCATGCTGGAGAGCAAGGGCTTTCAGGTGGAAGCCGTCTATGACGGGGAGACCGGCGCGGACTATGCGGAGCTTGGCATCTACGATCTGCTGATCCTGGACGTGATGATGCCCGGGCTCAACGGCTACCAGGTGGCGCGGAAGGTGCGCTCCCAGCGGCTCGGCACCCCGATTCTGATGCTGACGGCCAAGTCCGGTCTGGAGGATCGGATTGAAGGGCTCAACGCCGGCGCCGACTATTACCTCACCAAGCCCTTCGACATGCGCGAGCTGCTGGCCTGCATCAACGCCCTGCTGCGGCGTCAGGGCAGCCAGGTGGATGAGCTGGTCTACGGCAACACCGCCCTGGATCTGGCCACCTCCATGCTGGTGTGCGGGGAGAAATCCGTGCGCCTGTCCGCCAAGGAGTTCGACGTGATGCGGCTGCTGCTGCAGTACAGGGGGAACAATCTCTCCAAGGAGGTCATTCTCGCCAAGGTCTGGGGTTATGACTCCAACGCCGTGGAAAACCACGTGGAGGTCTACGTGGGCTTTCTGCGCAAAAAGCTCAGGAGCATCGGCTCCAATGTAAAGATCGAGGCCCTGCGCCGCCTCGGTTACCATCTGGAGGTGGAAGAAGCTTGATCAAAAAGCTTCGCATCAAATTCATCTGCATCAACATGCTGATCGTCTCCTGCATGCTGGTCCTGCTGTTTACCACGCTCTTTGTGTTCATGAACCAGAGCCTGGCGCGAAGACAGATCGCCAGTATGGAGCGGGCCGCACAGGAACCGCTGCCCAGGAACGCATTCGGGAAGGGCGGCGCAAACGAGCTGAAACTGCCCGCCATCGTCCTGGAGCGGCTGCCTGACGGCACGCTGGCCGCCGCCGGAAACGGCAGCTACGATCTGACGGAGCAGGAGGCGCTGGAGGCCCTGTGGGACGAGGCCATGGCCGAGGAGGAGCCCGTCGGCATCCTCAGCGACTACGGTCTGCGCTACTACCGGACGGAGAACCTCCATGCCGAGAAGGTGGTCTTTGCGGACATGTCCATCGAGCGGGCGACTCTCCGGAGTCTTGCCAAAACCTGTGCGCTGATCGGCACAGTCTCGCTGGTGGGTTTCTTTCTGCTGAGCATGCTGCTCTCCCGCTGGGCCATCCGCCCGGTGGAGGAGGCCTGGCGGCAGCAGAAGCAATTTGTGGCCGACGCCTCCCATGAGCTGAAAACCCCGCTGGCCGTGATCCTTGCCAACGCCGAGCTGCTGGAGCAGGAGGGCTACAGCGACGGGCAGAAAAAACAGTTTGCCGGCAGCATCCGCACCATGTCCCTTCAGATGCGGCATCTGCTGGAGCAGCTGCTGAACCTGGCGAGGCTGGACAACGTCCACGACGCGCCGAACTTTGCGCCGCTGGATTTCTCCCAGCTGGTGGAGGACTGTCTTCTCCCCTTTGAGCCGGTCTTCTTTGAACAGGGGCTGACGCTGGAGAGCGAGGTCGAGCCCGGCATCCGGGTGCGGGGGGACGAGCAGCTGCTGCGTCAGGTGGTGGATATCCTGCTGGATAACGCCCAGAAGTACTCCCTGCCCGGCACCGTCCGTCTGAGCCTGCAGCGTAGCAGCACACACCACTGTGCCCTGCGCCTGTCCAACCCCGCCGACGAGCTGAGCCGCGAGGAGCGGCGGGATGTGTTCAAGCGCTTCTACCGCCGGGACGAGGCGCGCACCTCCTCCGGCAGCTACGGTCTGGGCCTGCCCATTGCCGAGGGCATCGTCCAGCGGCTGGGCGGCAGAATCGTCTGCGACTGGGCGAACGGTGAGATCTGCTTCACCGTGACGCTGCCCATCGAAGCTGCTTGATTTTTATGTCTATTTTATTATGTTAACTTTTGCTTGTCGGAGGATTCTGTCATGAAATCGCATCTGTCTCTCCCCTCGCCGGGCAAGGCCCTGAGCGCCCGCACAGAGCAGGCCGTGCTGGAGCTGCTGCCCGTTGACCAGAAAACGCTGCGCCGCGCCGCCTGGCTCATGGAGCCGAAGAATCTCAAAAAGGTCGGTCTTCTTGCCGTCGGCGGGACAACGCTGTTCTCTCTTCTCGCCTCTGTCGGACATGACCGCGTCTATCGCGCGGCCATCTCCAGAGAGCTGAAAAAGCAGCTGGAGCCCATCAACCGCAAGCTGGACGCCCTGGAGCAGCAGAACGAAAAGCTGCTGCGGGAAAACGAGGAGCTGAAGGCACAGCTCGCGGGCAGTTAACTGTTATGTAAACTATTTTATGCGCAGAGTCAAACGACACTGCCCGGGTACAGATACCCGGGCAGTGTCGTTTTTCCCTCAGCTGATGGTATAGCCGGAGATATCAAAAAGCGATTCGTCGATTTGATCGTCGATCCCATAAACCGTGTACACCGTCTCTCCGATCTCCAGCGCGCTGTCCACCACGGGCTTTCCCTCGACCACGCCGACAAGTCGGTCGGCTTCGTCAAAGAAGAACACCGTCTCCGGCGTGTATTCCGTGGCGGGATAGACAGCGGCGGTACAGGATATGCCGTTGAAATCCCGGGTTTCTTCCGTGAACTCCGTCTGCCGCGCATAGCGGAAGATGACGGCATAGAGGGGATCGAGCATCAGGACGTTGTCTTTGATTGCGGCTGCGTCCGTGGTGGTTGCGATGCTGCCGGTCATTTTCTCCGGGTATAGGTTGTAGGCCTTCCCGTCCCGGAAGAAGACGCGCAGCTCCTGCTCCCGGCCGGAAACCTCTGTTGTCTGGCAGGAGCAGAATTCTCCGCCTCTGCTGTATACCTCGTAATGCTGCAGCGCATCGAGCCCTTCCGTTTGCCGGTCATATTTCAGATGCGTACTGTCCTGCTCGACCGTGCCGCGCCATACCATGTTGACGCGGGAACCTCCCATCTCGCTCTCCAGCGCTTCCCGGATCTCATCCATGCTCATCACCTGAATGGAGGAGGTGTCCGCGCCCGCTTGCGCGTAGTACAGCAGCATGCTCCCGTCGCCGTAGATATCCAGCGCGGCGATGCCGTTTCCCATCTGCGCATCGGCGCTGCTCTCATCAGCCATGGTAATCGTAAGCGTTCCGTCCATCAGGGACCAGGTCAGCTCCATTTCCTCATCAGCCGAGCGCATGGAGCCGGTGCCGTCGGCGCGCAGCGTCAGAGACGAATCCATCTGCAGTTCCTCAGCGGAGGCCGTCTGGCCATTGTACCGCATCGCATACAGCGTGTAGTCCCCTTCAACGGGCAGTTCTGCCGCTGGCTTTTCCGCAGTCAGCGCTATATACTGCTCGGCCGTGATGCGCTCCATGGCGGAGGTGTCCGCCCCCTCTTTTGCAAAGCAGAGGACAAAGCCCTCCTCCAGATCCAAGAGCATTACGCCGTCCCTGATTGTGCCGTTCATGACGGACACCCCGGCGCGGATCTCCACCGTCTCTCCCTCAGCCGTCCAGGAGGAGATGGGACCCCGGTTGTCCTCGCCCCAGTCCAGATATCCGGTGCCGTCCGCCGCCAGGGTGACGGAATAGCTTTCCAGATCCTCCCAGATCAAATAGTGTCCGTCCAGAACCAGGCTGTACCCCTTGTATTCTCCGGTCTGCGGTGCCGGAGCAGCGGCTTCCTCTGCCGCCGGAGCAGCCGGGGCCGCCGTCTCCGGGGCGGACTGGGAAGCGGGGGCTGCCGCCGGCGCGCCGCAGGCGCAGAGTCCCGCCGTCAGGCAAAGCGCAAGCAGCAGAGCCAACATGCGCAGCTTTCCTGTCATCTTGTGTTCTCCTTTCTCAGCGTCTATTGTCCTCATTTCCTGTTTACAAGTTCTGGAAATCATCAAAAATTATGTTTTCTCCGGAACTTTTCAATCCCATTATAGTGGACTCGCCGAAAAAGTGCAATCTCTTTTTCCCGCCTTCCCCGCAGGGCTGCTCCCCGTCCGGTGTTCCCGCAGAAAATGGGATTGCATTTTTTTCAGGGAAGATTTATACTGAACGTAGTTTATGGGAAAAAACGGTGAAAGGATGAACAGGCACATGAAAACTGTCAGAAAAACACTTGCGTTCCTTTTGCTGCTCTGTCTGGCCATGGCCCTGCTCCCTCTGCAGGCCTATGCGGAGACGGACGGCGACCTCGTCAAGGACAGCTTCGGCGATTTCAGCAGCACCTATAATAAGAGCTTCCACACCCTGATCGTTCACGGCAGCGGTGCCATCCCCGCTTTCTCGGACGCCAGCGCCGCCCCCTGGGATGAATATCGCGGGGAACTGACCCGCATCATTCTGGACGAGGGGATCACCGCGCTGCCGGCCGACTGCTTTGCCGAGTGCAAGAGTCTCTCCAGCGTCACTTTCCCCAAGTCCCTGGAGTCTGTCGACGCCAACGCCTTCCGTGACTGCAACACCGTCTCCTATATCTCCATCGAAGGCAGCACCACTGCCCTGGCCGAGATGCTGAAGGAGAACGCCTGCTTCAAGGGCGCCGAAAAAGTCCGCCTGAACAAGACCAGCGTGCCCGCCGAAATCGGGGCGCTGGAGAAGCCCTGGGCCCCCGAGGATCTGTACTACCCCAACCCCAACAAGAAGACGCTGGATCAGGTCCGCGCCGAGCTGGGCCAGAAGCTGTTTGATGAAATCGTCGCCGCCGCGAAGGCGGCCGCGGAATCCTCCACGCCCTGATCCCGCGCAAGTCTCACAAGAAGGAGCCGCCAAACTGGCGGCTCTTTTCTCTATATCTTAATCCTCATAGGAAGGCAAGGACAGAGGCAGCATATCAACTTTTCTTTGATTGGCCAAAGAAAAGTTGCAAAAGAAACGCAACTTAGGAGGGGAAGATTCCGTATTCTCTGGCCCTGGTCGCAAGCATAGCTTGCTCCCCGCTTTGGCTGCAAACGTGCCACCGGCACGTTTGCGACGCATCGCGCCCTCCCTTGACCCTCCCTAATTGAAACGGCCGAGGGGGATCTGCGGATCCCCCGTTGGATTCCCCTGAAAGCAGAAGGAGCATGATACGGTTCGCTGCCAGGCAGCGGCGCGAGCGCAAGCGAGCTTTCGCGGACGGCTGTGTGAGCAGGTATAGACTCTGTACCAGAGCTGCACCACGTTCGACGATCGCGATGCCAGGCTTACGAGCTGTACACGGGTTCATCGCGTTTAGCGCCCTTTTCTTCTGGCCCGGGCGCCCTAAAGGACTAGCTTCGCGTCGCGGACCATCTTCTTTTCGGCAAGACGAAAAGAAAGATAGGGGGGCGCATTGCGCAGGTCATGGCCTGTGAACACGGAGTATCTACGGAAAACAACTAATAGATTTATCTCCAGATAGTTGTGTGTTCGCCGGAACGAACCTGCGCAGGTCAAGACACATTCTTTCCCGTTGGGGAAAGAACGTTTCTTGGACTTCAAGAAAGGCAACCAGAGGAAGAGTCCTCTGGACTCCACTGGAAGGCGGGGAGTCCAGGGGAGGAACCGGGGTCGCCGCTAAAGCAGTGAGGCGTGGCTTGGAACCACGCATACCGCTGACGCTCAAGCGTACTTCTGACCGGGATTTCTCCCCGCCCCTTCCCGCGGCTCGCGGTCTGCGATCAAGGCAGCACTGCGGACGGCGCGGCGATTCGCCATGGACCTTGTACCAGACCCGCACAGAGTTTGATATCCGCGCGTATGATCTTACGCATTGCACGACGTTGCCCGCGTTTGGCGCCTTTTCTTTCTTCCACCGGGCGCGGCGCTGTCTTTCTTTTCGGCAAGACGAAAAGAAAGATAGGGGGGCGCATTGTTCAGGTCATGGCCTGTGAGCACGCGGTATCTACGGAAAACAACCTATGCTTTTCTTCCAATCTGTTCAATGAAATCGGCGGCTTCCTTCGGTCCGCCGCAGGCGAGAAAGTCCGCCCGCATGGCTGCCGCGGCCTCCCGGAGCTGCCCGTCGGCCAGGGCCTCCCGGATCGCCCGGCGGATGGCGGCGGGATCGTCGGCCTCCTTCGGCGTCAGCAGCCTGCCCGCGCCCATCTCCTGCACACGTCTGGCCACGGCCTGCTGCTCGCCGGTCAGCGGGAACAGCAGCTCCGGCACGCCCATGTACAGGCCCTCCGAGGCGCTGTTCATGCCGCAGTGGGTGATGAACAGGCTTGCCCCCGCCAGCACGTCCAGCTGATCCACATACGGCATCACCCGCGCATTTGCCGGCAGTGTCCCCAGCTGCTCCGGGTCAAAGGCCCGCCCGCAGGAGATGAGCACCTCCACGTCCTCCGCCGCCAGTGCCTCGAGACAGCGGCGATAAAAGTCCGGATGGTTGTTGATGACCGTGCCCAGGGAGATATAGATCAGCGGCCGCCCCGTCTTCTCCCGCGGCTGCGGGGCCCGGAGCGAGGGGCCCACAAAGCGGTAATGGGCCGCATCGAAGCTGTCCGCGCAGGGCTGAAAGCGGGCCGAGGTGTAAACGATGGTGTCGGTGTCGTTTGCGTTCTGTACGATCTCCAGCGCGCTTTTGACCTTATAGCCCAGGGGCCGCAGCTTCCGCATGGCGCGGTTCATGCGCGGCAGGCCGAGCACCATGTCCGCCATCTCGGCGGGGCTGTACTTCATGTACTGGCTGGAGTATGGGTTGAAAGCAAAGGTGGTGGTGGAGCAGACCATGGGCAGGGCGTACTTTCCCGCCATGAGCTTGCCCCAGAAGCAGGCCGAGTCCGACACCACCAGATCCGGCGCGAAGGTCTTCACATCCGCAGCCAGCATTTCATCCATCCGCGCGGTGGTCTCAAAGGACTGCACGCTCATCTCCGTGGTGGAGACCCGGCGCAGGCGCTTTTCAGCTTTCTCGTCAACGGGCGGCAGATACGCGTCACAGGGGATGAACGCTGCCCCGGCGCCCTCGATCTTCTCCCGGAAATCCGCAAAGGAATAATAGCGCACCGTGTGGCCGCGGCCCGTCAGTTCCCGCACCACCTCGATGCTGGGATTGGTGTGGCCGAAGGCCGGGATGCAGAACCAGAAAATCGTCATGTCTCCTCACCCCCAAAAACGTGCGTATACCAGGCCGCGAAGCTCTGCTTCGGCGGGATGGCGATGCCCTTTTCCCGGTCCCCCAGCAGGATCAGCGTATCCCCCGGCTGAATGTCGAACAGCTCCCGCGCCTCCCGCGGGATCACGATCTGCCCCTTGGTGCCCACTGTGGCCGTCCAGGCGTATTTTCCCTCCGGCTGCCGGTTCATGTCGTTCCCTCCTGTCAGTATGATTTGTTATACAAATCATACTTTTGTTTTTCTCCCTTGTCAAGTCTTTTCCGGGCTCCGCCTCGTCTATTTTTTACAAACCGCACCTTTTCCCGGCAGGCGAATTTCTATAGGCGTCAAAAGGAAAAAACTTGTTGCCGCGCGTTCCTTGCAGTATAATGGTAAAAACTAAAAAAACAAAAGGAGTGACCGTTCTGAATCCATACAGAGAAGCTATTCACAATCAGCTGGACGAGCTCATCGCCTTCCGCCGTGAGCTGCACCTGCATCCCGAGGTCAGCTTCAAGGAGTTTGAAACCACCGACCGCATCTGCCGCGAGCTGGACAAGGCCGGGATTTCCTATTACCGGCTCAACCCCACCGGCCTCTACGGCGACCTGAAGGGCACCAAGTGCGAGAGCAGCCACACGGTGCTGCTGCGCTCCGACATGGACGCACTCTCCATCCTGGAGCAGACCGGTCTGGATTTTGCCAGCGTCAACGAGGGCGTCATGCACGCCTGCGGCCATGACAACCACATGACCGTGCTGTTGGCCGCAGTGAAATACCTCCACGCCCATCCCGAGCAGTTCGGCGGCACCGTCCGCTTCATCTTCCAGCCGGCTGAAGAGCTGGGCCAGGGCGCCAAGGCCATGATCGGCCAGGGCGTCATGGCGGGTGTCGACCGCGCCGTCGGCATGCACATCGACCCCATCCTGCCCTGCGGCCAGGTCTCCTCCATGGAGGGCGAGTGCTGGGCCGCCTGCGACGTGTTCAAAATCATCGTCCACGGCAAGGCCGCCCACGGCGCCAACCCCCACATGGGGCACGACGCGCTGGTGGCCGCCAGCGCCATCGTCATGGCCCTGCAGCCCCTGGTCTCCCGTGAGACTGATCCCAACGCCGCCATCGTCATCACCGTCGGCTCCATCGTCTCCGGCACCCGCTTCAACATCGTGGCGGGCGACGCCGTGATGGAGGGCACCTGCCGCACCTTCTCCCGCGACATTCACGCCGCCCTGCCCGGGCAGATGCGCCGCGTGGTGGAGAACGTGGCTCTGGCCTACGGCTGCACGGCGGAGCTGGAGTTCACCGTGGCCACCGAAGTGCTCTATTCCGACCCCGCCGTCACCAGACTCGGCATGCAGAGTGTGGCCAAGATCGTGGGTGAGGAGAACGCCGTCACCTGCGGCCCCAAGATGATTGCCGAGGACTTCTGCTATTACACGCTGCACGCCCCCTCCGTCTTCTTCAACCTGGGCGCCCGGGTCGCGGACGAGAGCAAGGTCTTCCCGCTCCACTCCGACCATGTGGTCTTTGATGAAAGCGCCATTGAGGTGGGCGCCTCCGTCTTTATCCAGACCGCCGTCGACCTGCTGGACGAGCTCAACGCGCAGTAAAACATTCTGATATAAAGGAGTACACTCATGGATCAAGCAAGACGTCCCGAAACCATGGAAAGAATCACCACGCCCGCTCTGGCTCAGCAGTTTATTGACGAGCAGATCGCGGCGCTCAAGGCACAGATCGGCGACAAGAAGGTTCTGCTGGCCCTGTCCGGCGGCGTGGACTCCTCTGTCGTCGCGGCCCTGCTCATCAAGGCCGTCGGCAAGCAGCTGGTCTGTGTGCATGTCAACCACGGTCTGCTCCGCAAGGGTGAGCCCGAGCAGGTCATTGAGGTGTTCCGCAATCAGATGGACGCCAACCTCATCTACGTCGACGCCGTCGACCGCTTCCTGGATCAGCTGGCGGGCGTGGCCGACCCCGAGACCAAGCGCAAGATCATCGGCAAGGTCTTCATCGACGTCTTTGCCGAGGAGGCTGCCAAGCTCGACGGCATCAGCTTCCTGGCCCAGGGCACCATCTACCCCGACATTCTGGAGTCCGGCCCGGTCAAGTCCCACCACAATGTGGGCGGCCTGCCCCCCGAGCTGAACTTTGAGCTGGTGGAGCCCGTCAAGTTCCTGTACAAGGACGAGGTCCGCGTGGTCGGCAAGGCCCTGGGTCTGCCCGACGGCATGGTCTATCGCCAGCCCTTCCCCGGCCCCGGCCTGGGCGTACGCTGCGTGGGCGCCATCACCCGCGACCGTCTGGAGGCCGTGCGGGAGTCTGACGCCATCCTCCGCGAGGAGTTCAAGCTGGGCGGCCTGGAGGGCAAGGTGTGGCAGTACTTCACCATCGTGCCCGACTTCAAGTCCACCGGCATCACCGACGGCAAGCGCACTTACGACTGGCCCGTGGTCATCCGTGCCGTCAACACCGTGGACGCCGTCACCGCCGAGGTGGCTGAGCTGGACTTCAAGATGATGGCCCACATCGTCGACCGCATCACCCACGAGGTCAAGGGCGTCAACCGCGTCCTGTGGGATATCACCCCCAAGCCCTCCGGCACCATCGAGTGGGAATAAGGAAAAAGTGATCTTTCGAGACCGCGAGGCCTTGAAAATACTGGACTTTTGAGTTCCCGTTACTCCGAGTGATAGCAAATTGATAGCACGAGAATCTTGGATTTGTTGGGAGCAAATCCCAGGGTTTGCGAGTGTGCTGTTTCCCATTATCATAAACCAAAGAGGTCAACCTGACTTTTGCAAGCCGGGTTGACCTCTTTCTTTTTTGCCTTTGAATGTCCTTATCCTTTTTTAAGTTCTTCGATCAGCGCATCGGACAGGGCTTGCGAGGGTACTTTGGCCCACCGCCCGGATTGATCCAACTCCGGGTACTTGTAGCGCCAGCGGTCGTATTCCTCTTTGCTGATCTCCCCGCGCTCCAGCTTGGCGGCTTGCTCCCGCCAGGAACGAAACATATCAAATAGTTGAAGATAAGTCGATCCTTTTGCCTTATCCAGCCGCAGGCAAACTTCACCGTTGATCTCTCCAATCTTGAGGCCGTAGATATCCTCCAGTGCAAATAGCGTGTGCATCAGTCCAACATAGCTGTCAATGTCCGGGACATCAAGAGCCTCTGGGGATACATCCAACACACGAGCCAGCTCCGCTGTCAGCTCGGCCTTGGGGGTTCGAGCGCCGGTTTCATACTGTGCCATGCGAACATCTGCGGTTTTTTCCGAGAAGCCGACCATCATGCCCAGATACTTTTGCGTCATGCCCCGCAGGGAGCGGATGAAATGGATTCTTTCACCGATCGCCATATCAGACAACTCCTATCTACTCGTAGTTTCGAGAACATATTAGCAAATATGTTTAGTGTTGTCAAGGAATAATTAAATAAATTTGTTTAGTTTTTCTCCTTGACTTAACTGTATTTGTTTAGTATAATTACCATGAGCTAAACTAATATGTTTAATGAGCTGAATGACCGTCCGACCAGAGATACACCGCCATGATCTTCTAACTGGAAGGGAGCGCGCGTTTATTCCCAATCACGCGAAATTCGCGATTTCGCGTGAAAAGGAAGATCAGCGGAGTGAATGAGCTTTCGCGCTCACGCGGAAGCGAACGATACGAAGCTTGATCTGACGCGACGACACAGCGCCGCGCAGGGTTGCCTGTCTGGAAACTGGAATCGGGTAAAACGGCAAACCATTTTCGTAATTAAATAACTGCTCTCACTTTTGAGGGCGGGGAACAGGAGGTGATTCATATAGCTGAACAGGTTTTTATGAAGGTGGACGAGGTCGCAGCCGAGCTTGGAGTATCGAACTCCTATGCCTATAAGCTGATCCGGGAGCTGAACAAGGAACTCAAGGCAGCCGGCTGCATCGTCATCAATGGTCGAATTGACCGAAAGTTTTTCCACGAGCACTTGTATGCTACTCAGAAAAAGAAGGAGGATTGATCATGGGAGCATTCAAAGACAAGAAAAACGGCACATGGTATGTGCAATTCCGCTACACCGACTGGACCGGTGAGCGGCAGCAAAAACTTAAGCGAGGATTCACAACAAAACGTGAAGCCCAGGAATGGGAGCGCGAGTTTTTGCGGACAAAGCGGGCGGACCCGGACATGAGTTTCGAGAGCTTTGTAAAGCTCTATGAGCAGGATATCAAGCCAAAGATACGGCTGAATACCTGGCTTACCAAAGAATCCGTGATCGAAAGCAAGATCCTGCCCTATTTCAAGAAGCGTAAATTATCGGAGATCACGCCGCGAGATGTGCTGACCTGGCAGAATCAAATGTTGAAGCAGAAGGACAAAGCAGGGCAGCCTTATTCCCCCACCTATCTGAAGAACATCAACAACCAGCTCAGCGCTATCTTTAATCATGCGGTTCGCTTCTACGGACTCCATGAAAACCCGGTACGGCGGGCCGGTGCCATAGGCGAAAAGGAAAGTGAAGAGATGCTGTTCTGGACAAAGGAAGAATTCCTGCAATTCATCGATGCCATGATGGACAAGCCCATGCTGTATTACGCCTTCGAGATTCTGTACTGGTGTGGTATCCGCGAGGGCGAATTGCTGGCATTGACACCTGCGGATTTCAATTTCAAGGAAAAGACGCTGCGGATCAACAAATCGTATCAGCACATCAAGGGCGAGGATGTGATTACACCGCCAAAAACGAAGAAAAGCATCCGCACAATTACGATCCCTGATTTTCTGTGCGATGAGATTCAGGACTATTTCAAGCAGTTTTACAGCCTGCCAGAGGACACCAGAGTCTTTCCCCTGTCAAAGCATCAGCTGACAAGAGGCATGGAATACGGCTGCAAGCAAAGCGGCGTGAAGAAGATCCGAATCCACGATCTCCGCCACAGTCATGTTTCCCTGCTGATCAACATGGGATACTCGGCGGTCGCAATCGGGAATCGGGTTGGGCATGAGAGCGTCGATATCACATTCCGGTATGCCCATATGTTTCCGACCGTGCAGAAAGAGATGGCAACCAAGCTGAATGAAGAAAGGAGTGCATGAAAATGTCTGCAAAGAATCGTGATGAACACAACCGCTTTAGAAATATCACCGTAGGGTTCCGGGTATCGCCCGAGGAAAACGAACAGATCAACATCGCCGTGGCGCTCTCCGGCTTACCGAAGCAGGAATACTGCTATCGCCGTTGCCTCAACCGCGAGATCGTAGTGCAGGGAAATCCGAGAGTGTACAAGGCGCTGCGAACTCAGCTTGCCGCCGTTCTCGATGAGCTGAAACGTATTGAGGCCGCCGGAGAGATCCGGGATGAACTGCTGGACAACATCGAACTGATTACCCGGACTCTGGACGGCATGAAGGAGGAGCGACGATGACAGAAGAAAAAGAAACGACTGTCCTCAACACATCTGTTGGCGCAGATGCAGGACAGCCGAATCAAAACCTTTGTGATGACAGTTTAGCAGATTCTCTCGAAGAATACAATAGATATTTTCGCCAGCTGAACGATCCCTCATACTTGCCGACTGTATCTATGAGAGAGCTGTATGAAACCGCGTATGAGAGCAAGCCGCCGCTGATCGACGGCCTGCTCTTTCCCGGAACCTATCTTCTGGTCGGTGCGCCGAAGCTGGGAAAGAGTTTCTTGGTCGCACAGCTCGCCTACCATGTCAGTACCGGGACGCCGCTCTGGGATTACCCTGTGAGGAAAGGGACGGTTTTGTATCTGGCGCTGGAGGATGATAACCAGCGTCTGCAGAGCCGGATGTATCAGATGTTCGATATGGAAATCGCGGATCAGCTCTATTTTGCAACACGAGCGCGACAACTCGGAAAAGGATTGGACGAGCAGCTGGAGCGTTTTGTCCGCGAGCACCCGGATACCAGGCTCATTATCATCGACACCTTGCAAAAGGTTCGTGAGATCGGCGGCGAGGCGTACAGCTACGCAAGCGACTACGATATCATTACCCGGCTGAAAAGCTTTGCCGATTGCCGCGGTTTGTGCCTGATCCTGGTGCATCACACACGCAAGCAAAAAGCGGACGATGTGTTCGATATGATCTCGGGCACAAATGGTTTGCTTGGTGCAGCGGATGGAGCGTTTCTCCTGCAGAAACCCAAGCGCACCGCAAATGAGGCCACGCTGGACATCTCTGGCAGAGACCAGCAGGATCAAAGACTTCATCTTTTTCGGAACAAAGAAAAACTGTGCTGGGAGCTGGGTCGGTGCGAAACCGAGCTATGGAAAGCTCCGCCGGAATCAATCCTGGACGCTGTTGCCACGCTCGTAAATGCGGAAAAGCCGGAATGGACCGGGAGCCCGACAGAGCTGGTCGAAGCACTTGCAGTAGACATGAAAGCAAACGCGCTGACCATGAAGCTGAATGTCAACACAGGGCGCTTATATCGCGAGCACGGTATCCGCTACTGGAACAGCAGGACGCATGACGGGCGAAAGATCGTTTTGCGGTATGAGCCGGAGAGCGCGTGACGATGTGTGACGGTCGTGACGATGTTATCGGCAGCGGGGGCGGTATCCAAAACACCGTCACCATCGACACGGATCGTCACAGAGATCGGAGGAAAGGTCAAGGGGGCATACCTGCGGGTGGAGATTTCCGAAAGGAAATACAACCCGAACTCCTTGAGCTTTCCTCACGGAAAACACTCGCACAGCGGAGGGGAAAGAAAACGCTTTCCCCTCCTGCCTAACGGCGAGTGACGCGGCTCTTTATGCTTGCAAAATGAAAGCATTGTCATGATGGCCATGCTTTCAAATTGCAAGCATGGATCGGCGCGCGGATGCAGCGGCGATCCGGCGAAGGGGTACAGGGGAAACTGGTGTTCCCCCTGTGCTCTCGGCAGAGCCCACGGCACTTTGCAGCCCTATGGGGATGAAAGTGTCATAGTGGGTTACACACTTTGAAAAAGTTGTGTAACCGCGCCCTGCTCCACCGTTGCAAGGAAAGGAAGTGAAAAGTGTATGAATGATAAAAACTACAGTGTGGCCCGCGTTGAGCAGCACACGAAGGCAAGCATCGGGAAATCCGAGCGCCATATCGAACGCAAGAACGAGAGCTACGAAAATATGAATGTCGATCTGTCCCGGACGCCCATGAATGTTCACTACCAAAGCTGCGGCGTGACCTACAACGCCCATCTGGATAAGCTGGTGGAAGAAGGCAGTATCTCTCTCCGGGGCTTGAAGAAGGATGCAAAGGTGTTCGATGAAATGATCTTCGATGTGAACACCGCCTATTTCGAGGAACACGGCGGCTATGAATATGCCTGCCGGTTTTATGAAGAGGCGTTCCACTTCGCCCAAAAGGAATATGGACAGGAGAACATTGTCTCCGCCGTCATGCATGCTGATGAGCTGAACACAGCGCTGACAGAGCAGTTAGGGCATCCGGTCTACCACTACCATATGCACGTTGTCGCGCTGCCGGTGGTTGATAAAGAAGTCCTCTGGACAAAAAGGTGCAAAGACCCGGCACTGGTGGGAACGGTCAAAGAGGTTATCCATCAGATCAGCCACTCCAAGAAATGGGCTTCCCCGAAGATCACGGACGAGAATGGTCACACACAGATTATCAAATCCTACAGTCTGCTGCAAGACCGTTTTTTCGAGCACATGTGGGACGCCGGATTTGAGGACTTTGAGCGCGGAGAGCGCGGCAGCACAGTCCAGCACCTTTCGGTCACGGAGTTCAAGGTCAAAAAGGAGGCAGAACGGCTGAATAACCTGGAAACTACCGTTGCATTTATGGAGAACAGTATCAGTTTCCTCGAAGGGCAGACAGAGGAAGCCCAAAAGAAAGCCGACAAAGCGCAGGCGCGGGTGGACAAGCTTGTCCCCAAGATGGAACAGATCGAAGACCTGGCCCGCAAATACACCAACGATGCGGATCAGGTGCTTCCTCCGCCGGATATGCTGGAATCCGCCAAGTCGTACCGGGAGAAGAAGGCAATGCCCTTGTACCGGAAGATCGTCGGTGTGCTGCGAAATCTGTTCGACAAGTATCTGACTCTGAAACATGATTATGAAGATCTGCAGCGCAAATACGAACGGGAGATCGACGGCGGAAATCAAATGAAAAAGACGATCAAGCGCTTGAATGAGGAAAAGGATAGCCAATCCGGGATTGTTGCCAAGTTCTACGCCCTGTGCCGCGGCTTCGGAGAAGAGTATATCGAATCCCAGGCAATGGGTATTCTGGAACGGGAGGCAATGGAACGACAGCAGAAAAAGTTCGCCCACAAGCGGCATGACCGGGATGCAAGGTAAAGGGAGGTCTTTTTTGACCTGCCATAGCATGGCCAAATGGTGTTTTTCATCCAGCCGGCCAAAACGTCTTGACCTGCATTTTTTGTTAATTTTCCAATGGGAGCGTTCAAATCGAACAGCGCTTTTTTCCGAGCGCTCCCAATCAAAAACAGGACGTTTTTCCCAGCTCTTGAGCTGGGGGAAGAGAGAAGGAAAAACACGTATTTTTTAGAAAGGGGTTACATGATCACAGGACTAACCAAAAAGCAGAAAACCACAAGCATTTTCTTTGATGAACACAGCAGCACCGTCGAGATTCTCACGCACAACTCAGATCTGAAGAAGCGGTTGAAAAAATATGCGAGTGAGCACCCCGATCTGTGCAGGCAGACCGATGACGATGGCCAAGGCGGACTTGAATTTGAAATTGAAAAAGGCAGATTCAGCGTCCGCCTGACCGCACCGTATTCAGAGGCTCGGCGGCAGCAGTACAGCAGGCAAGCTAAAGAAAACGGGATTCAAAACAGAAAGGAAGAAAAGAATCATGCAGAAACAGATTTTTGATGAGAAAAACGGACTGTGGTATGAACTGCACGGGGACTATTATCTCCCGTGCTTGATCGAGCCCCTCGAAGAACAGCGTCCCGTCGGCGCATGGGGCCAGCGGCACCTTCGCTATCTTCGGCAGCACAGAAAGGCTCTCTATACGGAATTGCGGGTCTCCGGTAGGCTGAACGGATATCTGGCAGATCTAGACGAGCAGGCGGAGACCATGTTCCTCCGGTTGATTGACCAGATGGCGGCCCGTGAGGGTATCACCGAACGACTCAAGGCCCAAAATCAAATGCTGTGGGTGCAGCGGATGAACAACATCCGGGATCGTGCGATGGAGGTGGTGAACAACGATTTAATCTACACATAAGGTCACGGCGGCGGGGAGAAATCCCCGCCGCACTCCACAATTTCGCTATCGGACAGAACAAAAAAACCGAGAAAAGTGAAATCGGTTCAAAAAAATCAAAATAATTGATTTTTGCTGTTGTATTTAAGAGCCCGGCGTGGTATACTATCATCGCGGAGGTGATTTCGTGTTAGTTGAATTTACTTTTAGTAATTATAGGTCTTTTCGAGATACAGCATCTTTGTCTTTGGAAGCAGCAGGTCTTGGCTCTCTAAAGAATAGCCTTATTGAGTATAATAATACAAAACTTCTTCCCGGAGTCGCAATTTATGGGAAAAACGGCGGAGGGAAAAGTAATGTAATACGGGCCTTTTGGCTTGCTGTGCAATTTGTAAAGAATGCTCAGCGTACGCAGCATGAGAATTCTACAATTCCTGTTATTCCGTTTGCATTGAATGATTATTCCTTTGCCCAGCCAACGAAGTTTGAATTTATCTATATTATCGATAAGGTAAAGTATTGGTATGGTTTTTCTGCTACAAAGGAAACAGTAGTACAGGAATACTTATATCATGCGCCAAAAGGACAAAAAGCGCTTGTTTTCAAAAGAGATGGTCAGCAGTTTACCTTTACAGATGAAAAAGCAAAGCGGACACTAATTAGTAAGGCCGTTGCGAAAAACCAGCTGTTCTTTTCAGTTGCCTGCACAATGAATGACGCTGCGTGTATTGGCGCAATGCGATGGTTTCGAGAATATGTTTTCTTTTCGCGCGACTATACTGACATTCCGACTCAACTCATCGAATATTCTGAAGACAAAACTATGCTTAGAGCTATCTCCGAATATGCTAAGGCGGCTGATGTTGGAATTGAAGACATGCGCTTTGAAGTAAATAGCAAAGAAATCATCGATGACAGCTCTTTTCCGGATAGCATACCCGAAGGCGTTAAAGCTGCACTAACTCAATTCATGCGCGCGTTATCGGAGACATCAAACAACGCTGAAATTCGACTTAAAATGGGACAGATGACAGCAAAAGCAAGTCATTTAGGAAAGACCCGTGAAGGGGAGTTGAGTTCCTTCGAATTAGATCTTTCAGACGAGTCAGACGGAACTCGAAAACTAATGGCCCTTTCTCCTGCAATCGAATCCGCGCTCAAAAAGGGCGGTGTGCTGCTGGTTGATGAGATCGAACGGGAACTCCATCCTACTCTAGTGAATTTCATAGTGTCAAAGTTCCAGAGCAAAAAAACTAATCCGTATGGAGCACAGATTATTTTTACTACGCATAATACTGAGTTAATGAATCTCGAACTCATTAGAAAAGATCAGCTTTATTTTGTCGATAAGAAAGCATCTGACGGTACTTCGGAGCTATACAGCTTAAGTGAGTTTTCCACTAGAACAACCGACAATATTCGCAAAGGATATTTGATCGGTAGATACGGAGCAGTCCCTAATGTTGAAATCGAGGAGGTTGAGTAAATGCCTCGAAAGACAAATGGGTCCCGCGGAAAAGGAAAGACTATTATTCGAGTCTTTTGTGAAGGGGAAACTGAGCAAGCATATACAGAGTTCCTTAAAAGGCGGTTTGCTGATGTCGCAGTAATAAAATACCCAAAGGAAACTGGACTCTTCGATGAGGCAGAGAACCGCTTTGCAAAAGATCCTCAATACCGTGATAATGCTGAAGTAATTGATGAAGTGTGGTTTTTCTTTGATGTAGAGACGAAAGATGTTGGTTTGTGGGATCATCGCCTAAAAATAATAAAGAAGTTGCGAAAATTGCGGCGAGATCCAAATATCAAAGTTCGCTTGCTGATGACCACTGGATGTATCGAGTATTGGCTAATGCTTCATTACAAAAAATATGCACCACCACTTCAAACTGAGGCAGAAAAAGCTCGAGTAATAAACGAAGTCACTGAAAAAGAATCAACGTATAAAAAAGGTGACTATCCCTCTACTGCAAAAATAGCTGAAAATTTCCCAACTGCAGCTGCCAATGCAAAATGGACTTTGGACAATTTGTTGTCTGATGGATTGCCGGGTGTAGAAGATACTGATGAACGGAATCAATGGCTATGTAAAAATTGTTACACTTTTTCGAATGTGTTCGAGGCGATTGAATTCTTACAAAACCATCCAGCGGTTTGAAAGCAACGGATTAGCGAATTATTAACGCTCTCAGAAAAACAAAGGAGCCTAAAAAATGATATTACACAGCTTTAGAGTAAAAGAGTTCCGCTCAGTACAGGACAGTGGTTGGATTGATGCCGAACGAATTACTGCACTCATCGGAACTAACGAGTCTGGAAAAACTAATATCTTATTGCCCCTCTGGAAACTCAATCCCGCAGATGAGGGGGAGATCGACTTAAAGGATGATCTGCCCAGAGATAAGTACCACTTATATCGAGATGCTACAGAGAAACCGGTATTCATTTTAGCAAGATACGTGCTTTCAGAGGATGAAAAAACGGAGCTAGCAAAGATTTCTGGCCATTCAAGTGATGAGTTTTCAGAAGTCATCGTTTCAAAAGACTTTGATAATCACTTGTTCTGGGAGTTTCCGAATGAAAAATCTGATGCATCTCACCTAGTTGCTTCTGCGAACAGTGTTCTTGTCGAGTGCAGACAGACACTCGAAGCATCCACAAGTGCGGTAAGCAAACCAGAAGATGAAAGAAAACGGAAAGCGTTGTACATTGTTGAAAAGTCGTGTGAATTATTAAAAAATCACGAGGGAATTTCGGATACGCTGAAGGCCGTTAAAGACCAGCTGGAAGAGTTTGACGAAGATGTTAAATCTTCCATAGCATGTGCTTCTGTTCTCGATGCGATACAAAAGATTCAACTACTGATTGATGAAAGCTCAAAACCAACGCTTAGCAACTGCAAGCAAGTGACAGAGGCCCTCAAGAGCAAAATGCCCAAGTATGTTTATTATTCTAATTATGGGAATCTAGATTCCCAAATCTACCTTCCACAAGTACTAGGCAATCTTGGGAAACAGAACTTGGGTGTCAAGGAAGCTGCTAAAGCACGTACGCTAAAGACTCTTTTTAAGTTTGTTGATCTTGATCCAAAAGAAATAACTGATCTTGGAACCGAATCTACGGGAAACCTTACTTCAGAACAGATTGCTGCAATTTCAGACAAGAAAAAAGAAAGAGAAATTCTGTTGGCCTCAGCCTCTTCGAGCTTTACAAAATCATTCAACGAATGGTGGAAGCAAGGAAATTACACTTTTGAATTTCAGGCAGACGGTAACTTTTTCCGAATCTGGGTTTCTGATTCTGTGAGGCCTGAACGAATTGAACTAGAGGCACGGAGCACAGGGCTTCAATGGTTTTTCAGTTTCTATCTAGTTTTCCTCGTCGAAAGTGAGTTACACCATCAAAACGCAATTCTCCTTTTAGATGAGCCGGGAGTGACGCTCCATCCTTTAGCGCAAAAAGACTTGTTCCTATTCTTTGAGAATTTGTCTAAAAACAACCAAATTCTATATACCACCCATTCGCCTTTTATGGTTGATTCAAACCACTTGGAACGAGTTAGATCAGTATATATTGATACAAACGGGAAAACGGTGGCTAGTCCCGATTTGCGAGCCGCTGAGAGATTGAAAGGAAAAAATCAGCCGCAATCAATCTACCCGGCTCATGCAGCTCTTGGGCTATCTGTTTCTGACACGCTTTTAATAAATTGTCGTCCCGTTTTAGTTGAAGGAGAGTCCGATCAGGTATACTTATCGGCATTAAAGAGCCTTTTGATTTCTAAGGGTAAAATTGCTCCCTTGAAAGAAATCGTTTTTATTCCAACAGGTGGGACGAAAGGTGTGAAGGCAACTGCGGCCATACTGATAGGTGCTAGCGAAGAGAAACCGCCGATTATCCTCGACGGAGATAAACCTGGCATGAAAATAGCTGCGGAATTGAAAGCAGACTTTTATGCCGCTTCACAAGATAGAGTAATCTGTGTTTCGGATTTCACATCGGTGGAAAATGGAGAAATAGAAGACCTTTTCCCAAAGGACAAGCTTGCAAGAATTGTTGGAAAGTTTTTGCCAAGATTAGAAGAGGTAGACGAAGACTTTGACGATATTGTTGTATCTGACAAGCCAATTTGTGATCAGATTGAGGAATTCGCCAAAGCTCACGGCATTGCGTTAGAGGCGGGGTGGAAAGTACGTCTCGCGACAACAGTAAAAAAGGAGGTGTTAAAGGGAACTGATAGAGTTATCTGCGAAACAGATCCTGAGTTCTCTCGGATAATCGAACTCTTCAGCAAGCTATGAGCGTCTCAGATTTGTAAGCGATAAACCAAGGGATAAGAGCCGTTAGAAGATATTATTCAAATGACGAGCCTTGTGTAACAAAGACATCCAATCTATTCAACAAAAAGGCGGCGGGGAGCGATCCCTGCCGCTGTCACTTTTGGTGTAGTGACTTCACCATTCTTAAGAATCCAGGCCTTGACAGCGAGGTCTATTGATGATAGACTAAGCGCAGAGGTCGACAGCAAGTAGACCTTCGTAGGAGGCATCAGTATGGAAGATAAAAAACTCGGCGCAGTGGAAGCCCGCTTTGCTGATCTGATCTGGGATAACGCCCCGATCAATTCAACGGCCTTGGTGCGGCTGTGCGCGAAGGAGCTGGACTGGAAGAAATCAACGACCTACACAGTACTGAAAAAGCTCTGCGAGCGCGGCATTTTTCAGAACATAGACGGCACCGTGACGGCGCTTGTGTCGCGGGAGGACTTTGCCGCTGCGCAAAGCGAGCGCTTTGTGGAAGAAACTTTCGCTGGGTCACTCCCGGCCTTCCTGGCTGCCTTCACCTCCCGCAAGTCGCTGTCTTCGGGAGAGGTGGACGAGATCCAGAAGTTGATCGACGCTTACCGGGAGGGCAAGTGACATGAACGCACTGCTGATCAAGCTGCTGAACATGAGCGCCGCGGGCAGCGTGCTGATTCTTGCTGTGGTTGTGCTGCGAGCGCTTCTCAAGCATGCGCCGCGCTGGATCATCTGTGCCATGTGGGCGCTGGCGGCGATCCGACTTGTCTGTCCTGTCAGCATAGCATCACCGGTATCTGCCTTTCGTGCCACACCGGCGATCGTCAGTGAGAGCGGCGAGGTGGAGCTGTTCCGCTTGGTCGGGGTAGGCGTAAAGCCCATGCTGGCGGTGGACACAGTGCAGATCGAACGGCCGCAGATGAACGCCGAAACGATCAGGGAGATCTCCGGCACACCCTATGCTGTCACTCAGCGCAGCCACGACACCTATCTGCCGCCGCTGGTGCAAGCTTACCTGCTGGGCTTGACCGCAATGCTGCTTTATGCAATGGTCAGTACGCTGCTGCTGCGCAGGAAGGTTTCTGCCTCTCTGCGGCAACGCGGCAATATCCGTGTTTGCGACGAGGTGGCGAGCCCATTTATTCTCGGGATTGCCCGGCCTGTGATTTATCTGCCTTCTTCCTTAAGCGGAGAGGAAAAACGCTTCGTCCTGGCTCACGAGCGCGCCCATCTCCGCAGGCTTGACCATATCTGGAAGCCGCTGGGCTTTCTGATCCTCAGCGTTCATTGGTTCAATCCCTTCTGTTGGCTTGCCTATGTGCTTCTGTGCCGGGACATTGAGCTTGCCTGCGACGAGAAGGTCATCCGCGAGCTGGGGCGTGACGGGCGCGCGGCCTATTCGCAGACGCTCTTAAACTGCAGCGCTCATCGCATTCTGGCCGCCTGCCCTGTGGCCTTTGGCGAAACCGATGTCAAAGCCCGCGTCAAAGCAGTGCTGAACTATAAAAAGCCCGCGTTTTGGATCATTCTTGCCGCTGTGCTGGGCTGTATCGTGCTGATTGCTTGTTTTGCGGCGAATCCCATTCAGGAGCAGGACCTTTCCTTCCTCAACTACAAAAACGCGATTGCTCTGATCGGCCAAAGCGACACCGCGCCCTACGCCAACCTGTACCCTGCGGATTCTGACGGCGTTCAGCCCGGGGTCGCGGATGCCAAAGCACTGGCACAATTCCTGTCGGGCGCGAACTGGACGAAGCGGCGCGCGCCGTCGTCTTCTCCCGAGCCACGCGGCTATCTTGAGTTTATGATCGAGGACGATTATCGGATCATTGTCTATCAGTCCGAGCGCCTCGCAGCCGTCCGCTTCGGCAACGATATACGGTATTATCGCATCGGTGCCGGGGATTATGAGGCGGCATTAGGCTGCTTTATCCCCGCGCCTTCCACGGAGCCAGACCGCAAGCCGGAGCAGACTTTCGATAACAATCTCATTCTTTCCGATCCGTTGGGCGGTTCAATTTCCGGAATAAACACAGATGATGCTTCTGAATTACTAACCTCAATGTTCACCCCCACCGAAGGTTATCTACTGAAAAAGGGCTTTCCTGCAGCCGGATCAATGCAGAGTACTCTGTATCATACGCTGGACGGGCAGACTTGGACTGAGGTAAGAGAAATCCATGACGATGTACATAATTTTCCGAAGCTTCTGTATTTCTGGAATCAGAATGACGGAATAATTTTAACAGATTACCACGGCTATAGTGACTGCGTTTACAGGACACAAGACGGAGGCATAACTTGGAAACCAGTGGTAATTGAACTTCCACCTGAGGATTCTGCAATTCTTTCTGGATATAGCTATCTTGAGGGAGAAAATGTGGAATACGAAGCAGGGCTTCTTATTATCACACTCTCCGCTCATTTTGAAAGCCGGGATTCACATCTTTTCACAGTGAAAATGAAAGATGGGACCAGTTCATCATACTTTGACGATATGGGATCAGAATTGGTTTTGTCCAATGATAATGGAAAAATCTGCAACGTTAGTTTTGGAGTATATAAAGTATCTTGGTTTGGAAACACACTCGGAGAATATTACCCAGATACCGGTGTACTTCACTTTACAGCACAGGATGTTGGTGGAAAATCAGTTTCGGCAGAGGTGAGAACAGAAGACGGCTATTTAGTTGTAACAATTACCGATTGGGATTATGAAGAGTTCCTTCCAAACGGGACAGAGCTTGTTTTTTACAAGACAGCATAGTTCACCACATTCTCGCTGCCCCTTTGAGGTACGACAAGTATTTTCTGCCCTGCCATGAGTTCTATAATGAAAGCATTGAAATCTGGCCAATTTCATGCTATAGTAACCACATCAAAAAGCTCGTATCAAACTGGCGAAGCAATCCCGTTAATCGTCCAAGCCACCGTATACTGCCCCAACAAATCGGGCCAGCGATAGCAACGTTGATAGCTTTTTGATAGCAAAAGTCCGTAGACCCTATGGGTTGAGGATAATGGGAGTCAAATGGAGTCACGTCGAGACAAATCTCCTAAACAAAAGCAGTTAAAGTCGGGATTTGCTTGGCGAGTGGGAGTGAGATACGAAAACCGGAAAACCCAGCAAAATCAAGGCTTTCCGGTTTCTCAAAGGTTCCTTTGATAACAATTTGATAACAGTTGCATGATCTCCCTTTATTCTCCCTATCAAGGGGTTTAGGGGTAAAAGAGTCATTCTTGACGGTATGCGACTGGAACGATCCATATTATGAAAGCCCTTCGCTGTGGGTATGCAGCGAAGGGCTTTTTGTCGTTATTGTTTTGAACGTTTCACAATATCGGATACGTCCTGCAAGGAAATAAAAGCGTTCTTATCGATACCGGTGACTATTGTTTTCAGTTTATTGATCTGAAAATGGTTGACGATAAAATAGATGATTTGTTTTTCATCTTTGGAATACCCGCCAAGTGCATTGACGATTGTACCGCCTGCATTGAAGGTTTCTGACAGTGCCTCAGATATTTCTGTAGCTTTATTCGTCACGATCATGGCACATGTAGAACGATCAAATCCTTCGACAATAAAGTCCACAGTCTTTGAACCGATAAAATAGGTCACGATCGAATACAGGGGGAGGATCCAGCTTTGAATGACAATTCCACAAACAATGTAAAGAACTGCATTGAAGATCATCACGAAAGATCCAACGGAAATTCCGATTTTCTTTGCAAATATCACAGAGAGAATGTCGACTCCGTCAATAGCGCCCCCGAATCGAATGGTAAGGCCGCTTCCGATTCCTGAAATAAGGCCGCCGAAAACTGCGCAAAGAAGCAAGTCAGACCCGGCCAAAGGAGAAACAAAGTTTACGTCGATCGGAAGCACGTGCATGATCAAAAACGAAACCAGCGAATAAATGCCTATTGCATACAGCGAATATATTGTGAAGGAAAGCCCTTGTTTTTTCAGACCAAAAAGAAAAATCGGGACATTGAGAATCAACAGAAAGACCGAGAGTGTGAGTATAGGTGGGGTCACCTGGTCAAGCAGCATGGAAAGGCCGGAAACGCCGCTGTCATACAGTTTTACCGGAAACAGAAACAGCGTTACACCAAAAGCATTTATAACACCTGCGATTGTCAGAAATAGAAAATGGAGGGGTTTTAACTCACGGAGATCTTTAATCAGGCTTGTCTTTAGATTATGAGCTTTGGTTTTCATTTTTTCCTCCGTATCTTCGGAACAGCATTACTGTAAGGATTCATCTCAGAATTTCTTCATCATACCAGAGCTTAGTTCCTGAGAGGGCACTTTCGCTGTAATCTACGTGTCATCGTACTGCGGATAGTAGTAGCGCCACTTGTCGTATTCGTCCCTGCTGATCTCTCCGGTACGGTACTTCTCGGCAACAGCAGCCCAGGCACAGACCAGCTCAGAGATGCGGGCAGCATCCTTCCCTTTCCGGGGATCAATACGGAAAAGGACTTCTCCGTCCCTGGTTTCGATGGTCAGACCGTAGCGATCCTCTAAAGCAAACAGGGTATGCATCAGACCAAAGTAGCTGTCGATATCAGGGACGTTGAGCGCAAGCGGAGATACATCAAGAGCACCCGCCAGGGCTTTGGCCAGATCCTCTTTCGGAGTGCGTGTACCGGCCTCGTATTGAGCCATGCGGATATCAGCCGTCTTCTCCGGGAAGCCGACCACAGTACCGAGATATTTCTGCGTCATGCCGCGCAGATTGCGGATGAAGCGTATCCTTTCTCCAATAGCCATAGGAAAACCCTCCTTTGTATGTGCTGATCAGAGTATAGCAGATACGCTTAGTGATGTCAAGAATAACATAAACAAAAAAGATAAATATTTTCCTCAAAACCTCTTGACTTTAACAGATTCGTTTAGTATAATGAGCAAGACTTAAACGATATGCGTTAAGTTTGACAACTGAATAACCTCCAGCATCAGAGTCATGATGCAACCCGCCCGGGCAAATCGGATGGCGGCCAGAAAGTACTTCCGACACTAAACAAGAGAAGCCTATGCTCTGACCCAGGTTATTCAATAACAACCACAAAAACGAAGAAAGGAGATTTTTATGGAAAACAAGTTTATGCGAGTAGAGGAAGTCGCCGCCGAACTCGGCGTCTCTGCCTCCTATGCCTACAAGGTCATACGGAGGCTGAACGACGAGCTCAAGGCCAAAGGTTTCGTCACGATCGCAGGAAGAATCAACAGGCAGTATTTCAATGAAAGGGTCTATGGACCGGGAAAGGAGGATTGTAACAATGTCCGTGTATAAGAACGAAGACAGCGGTACCTGGTATGTAATGACCTGGTACACCAACTGGAAGGGCGAACACAAGCAGAAATGCAAGCGGGGCATTCCCACTAAGCGGGAGGCGCAGGAGTGGGAACGCACCTTCCAGCTCCAGAACGCCGCCGATATGGATATGTCCTTTGAAGCCTTTACAGAGCTTTATGAAAAGGACATCAGGCCCCGGCTCAAGGAAAACACCTGGCTCACGAAGGAGCACATCATCAAGACGAAGATCCTGCCGTATTTCGGAAAGCGGAATATCAGCGAGATCGCCACAAAGGACGTGATCGCCTGGCAGAATGAGCTGCTGGCTTTTCGGGATGAAAAGAAGCAGCCGTATTCGCAGACGTATCTGAAAACCGTCCACAATCAGCTCAGCGCCATTTTCAACCACGCAGTGCGGCACTATGATCTTCGGTCCAATCCCGCCGCCAAAGCGGGCAGCATGGGCGATAAGGACGGCGGCAACATCAGCTTCTGGACGAAAGAAGAGTATCAGCGCTTCGCCGACGAAATGATGGACAAGCCCATTTCCTATTACGCCTTTGAAATGCTCTACTGGTGCGGCATCCGCGAGGGCGAGCTGCTGGCACTGACGCCTGCGGATTTCGACTTCAAAGCTGGAACCGTGAAGATCAGCAAATCGTATCAGCGCCTGCACGGCGAGGACGTGATCACGACGCCGAAAACGAAAAAAGCAACCGCACGATCAAGATGCCGCCGTTTCTCTGCGAAGAGATGCAGGACTATTTGAAAATGCTTTATGGACTGAAAAAGAAGGATCGGATCTTTACGATCTCCAAGAGCTATCTGCACCATGAAATGGATCGTGGGGCAAAAGCCGCAGGGGTTAAGCGGATAAGAATCCATGACCTCCGTCACAGCCATGTTTCCTTGCTGATCGACATGGGCTTTACGCCGGTGGCGATTGCGGACAGGCTCGGTCATGAAAGCATTGAGGTGACGCTGCGGTACGCACATCTGTTTCCGTCAAAGCAGACGGAAATGATCGAAAGACTGGAAAAGGAAAGGACGGTGGAAACCAATGTCAGCTAAAAACAGAGATGAACACAACCGCTGGAGAAATATCACAGTGGGGTTCCGGGTATCACCCGAGGAAAACGAGCAGATCAACATCGCCGTGGCGCTCTCCGGCTTACCGAAGCAGGAATACTGCTATCGCCGTTGTCTCAACCGCGAGATCGTAGTGCAGGGAAATCCGAGAGTGTACAAGGCGCTGCGTGAACAGCTTGCCGCCGTTCTCGATGAGCTGAAACGCATGGAGGCCGCCGGTGAACTCCGGGACGAGCTGATGGACAACATCGAGCTGATCGCCCGGACTCTGGACGGCATGAAGGAAGAATGACGATGACAGAAGAAAAAGAAACGACTGCCCTTGGCACATCTGTTGGCGCAGATGCAGGACAGCCGAATCAAAACCTTTGTGAATCCAGTTTAACAGATTCTCTCGAAGAATACAACAGGTATTTTCGCCAGCTGAACGATCCCTCATACCTGGCGACGGTATCCATGAGAGAGCTGTATGAAACCGCGTACGAGAGCAAGCCGCCGCTGATCGACGGCCTGCTCTACCCGGGGACCTACCTTCTGGCCGGCGCGCCGAAGCTGGGCAAGAGCTTCCTGGTCGCGCAGCTCGCCTACCATGTCAGCACCGGGACGCCGTTCTGGGATTACCCGGTGCGAAAAGGAACGGTTTTGTATTTGGCGCTGGAGGACGACAACCGGCGTCTGCAGAACCGGATGTATCAGATGTTCGACATGGCAATCGCGGATCAGCTCTTTTTTGCCACACACGCGCGGCAGCTTGGGAATGGATTGGACGAGCAGCTGGAGCGATTTGTCCGGGAGCATCCGGACACAAAACTCATAATCATCGACACGCTGCAAAAGATCCGGGAGATCGGCGGCGAAGCGTACAGCTACGCAAGTGACTACGATATCATTACCCGGCTGAAAAGCTTTGCCGATTGCCGCGGGTTGTGTCTGATCCTGGTACACCACACGCGCAAGCAAAAAGCGGATGACGTGTTCGACATGATCTCCGGAACGAACGGCCTGCTGGGCGCGGCGGACGGAGCTTTCCTTCTGCAGAAGCCGACACGCACGGCAAACGAAGCGACACTGGATATCTCCGGCAGGGATCAGCAGGACCAGCGACTTCACCTGTATCGAAATGAGGAGAAGCTGTGCTGGGAGCTGGAGCAATGCGAAACCGAGCTATGGAAAGCCCCGCCGGAACCGCTCCTGGATGCTGTTGCCGGACTCGTTAACGCGGAAAAACCGGAATGGACCGGAAGTCCGACAGAACTGGTCGAAGCGCTTGCAGTTGATATGAAAGCAAATGCTCTGACCATGAAGCTGAATGTCAACACCGGGCGCTTATACCGGGAGTACGGTATCCGCTACTGGAATCGCCGGACGCACGAGGGGCGAAAGATCCTCCTGCGGTATGAGCCGGAAAGTGCGTGACGATGTGTGACGGTCGTGACGATGATTTCGGCAGCGGACGCGGTATCCAAAACACCGTCACCATCGACACGGATCGTCACGGGGCGTCTCCCTCTGAGAGGGAGAATGAGTCTGCAATATACTGGCAAGCATCGCGTTTGTGATACCACAAACACAAAACAGGGGGTGAACCCCTGTAACCCCCAGCAAAAGAAGATACTAGAAGGAGGAATGATTTGAGAAGCAGAAATGTTCATGTACAGCTCTGGCTGAACCAGAAAGAGGCGGATGCCCTGACCCGCAACGCGAAGAAATGCGGGCTGACCCAGTCGACCTACCTGCGGCACCTGATCACAGGCTTCGTGCCAAAGGAGCTTCCGCCGCCGGACTACCATGCCATGATGCGGCAGCTCTATGGCCTGACAAACAATCTGAACCAGATCGCCAAGAAAGCCCACGTGCTGAACGTGATCGACGTCCAGGCGTATGACCGTAATGCTGAAATGGCCATACAGGCGATCCTGGACATTACCAAGGCAGTTATTGAACCGAGAAAAATGAAAGAGGAGGAAACCTTTGAAGCAAGCACAATTAACGAAAATTGAGTTATGTAAACTGAAAGCTTTTGCGGATCATCCCTATAAGGTACAGGATGATGCGGAAATGGACGCGCTCACCGAGAGCATCCGGGAGAATGGGGTTCTGGCCCCGCTGCTGGTCAGGCCCTTGAACAACAGGATGGGCGAATACGAGATCGTCTCCGGTCACCGGCGAATGCGCGCGGCGGAGAGAGCCGGTCTGCGCGTCGTGCCCGCCTTTGTCTCAGAGCTTGACCGGGCGGACGCGGTGATCATGATGGTGGACAGCAACCTCCACCGGGAACATCTGCTGCCCAGCGAAAAGGCCTTCGCCTACAAGCTCAAGCTGGAGGCGTTGAAGCAGCAGGGCAAGCGAACAGATTTAACTTCGCGACAAGATGTCGACAAGTCCAAGAGTGCAGATCAAATCAGCGATACAGACAGCGGGCGGCAGGTACAGCGCTACATCCGGCTGACCTGGCTGCTGCCGGAGCTGCTGAAACTGGTGGATGCGGGGAAGATCGCCCTGACGCCGGCGGTCTATCTGTCGTATCTTTCAGCAGAGCAACAACGCTGGGTCCTTGAGGGAATGAAGCGAAGTGACTGCATCCCCTCGGTCAGTCAGGCACACCGACTGAAACAGGAGTGCCAGGCCGGGACGCTGACGCCGGAGGGCGTTGCAGTCATCATGGGAAAAGAGAGTGCCACCCAAAGGGAGAACCTGAAGATTCCGATGGAGCGTGTCCGCAAATTCTTTCCGGCGAGCTACACTACCGCGCAGATAGAAGAAGAAATCGTGAAGCTGTGTGAGGCCCGGTATCGCACGGTGATGACAACTACTCGATGAAGTGCCTGGTAAGTGCCTTGAAGCTTTTCTATAGTTTCATGGTCGAAGCACATTTGCTGGTTGCACTGTCTGATGGGTATATGAAAGGTCGATAAGAAGGTCCGACCACAACAAAGGGCAGGAGCACAAAATGCTCCTGCTCCAGCTATCTATTTTTTTCGTGCGCTTCCAAAAATGTTCAGAAATGAAGAAAATAACTGCCGTTTTCAAGGGTAGTCTACATCAAAGATATAGTATCTTCTATTTAAGCTGTCTATCCGAGTAGGATGGGTAACGTACGCATCTGCGGGTCCTGGATGTGGGACTGGACGTCCCTGGCGACGGGATCCAGGAAGTCCGCGCCGGACTGTGTGAGTCCCCGCTGTCTGCACGCATCGGCGATCAGGGCGCAGCAGCGCTCCATGAGCTCCGCCCGGCAGTCCTCCCGGTTGACCGCGCCGGAGAAGACCGGGCGGCTCCAGGCCGCCTCCTGCTCCGGCGTCTCCGCCAGGCGGCGGAGCAGCGGGCGCAGCTCACGCAGGCCGGTGAAATCCTCCATCCCCCGGAAGGACCATTTGTAGTAGGGCATATAGCGGCCTTCCAGCAGATAAGCGGCGGACATGGCGGCTTTCAGAAACTCCGTGACGCACAGCAGCGCGGCCACCGCGTCGCCCCGCCGCATGCAGCGGGCATAGTTGTACTGACCGGACTGAGCCATGGCGGCCAGGCGGGCGGCCAGCTTTTTCAGCCGCACATCCTCCGGATAGCCGGCCAGCAGCACCTGACGGATCTGTGCAAACTCCCGGCTGCCGTCTTGAAACAGCTCTCCGCTGGAGGCGGCTGCCAGGACCTCCTCCCGCAGGCCCAGCCAGGTCATGGGCCGGGACGGCGGAAGCTCCGGCCCCAGATACCGGGCAAACCAGCTCCGGCTGTCGAACACCCCCACGCGGCAGGCGCGGTTCGGCGTATCGCGGGAATCATCGAAGCCCAGAAACGCTTTGGGCAGGGAGGCGTACCATTCCTTGAGGGCGGGGCCGAGCGCTTCATAATCCGCACGATCCAGCCAGAGACAGAAGGCCGGGCTGAAATCGTGATCCTGGGAGATTTGGTCGTCAAAGCCCAGGCACTCCGATCCCTCTCCCGCAAGACCGATGCTCATGCGCCCGACCGCATCGCCGAAAGCTTCTTCCAGAGACGGACGGGCGACGGTTTCAAAGTATCGCCGGGACAGCTCAAGACCCTTCATGGCGGTTTTCCAGCTCCTTCTCCAGTTGCGCGATGTTTTGACGCAGCATTTCGGCATCCCGACATTCGCCAAAAACAGAGAGCGTCAGCTCCAACGCCGCGCGGTTGTCGGCGAGGGCATCACCCAGCCTCCCCCGCGCCAGCGCCAGCATCCCCCGGGCGGCGATGGCGGAGGCCCGATGCGTATCCAGCCAACCGTCCTTGTCGTAATAGGCCATGGCGGTTTCAATCCAAGACGCCGCCTCTCCCAAGACGCCGCGGCGCACACAGAGCATGGCAAGATTGACCGCGTTGGTGGCAAGCTCCGCCGCCGTATCCGCGTCCTCGGACAGCAGGCGGCGCGATTTGCGCAGACAGGCCTCCGCCTCGTCCAGCTGTCCGAGAGCGGATTGGATATTGCTCATGTTGTTGAGCAGAGAGGCATACGCAAAGCTCGCTGCGCCGGCCGCATCGTAAATGGTCTCCGCCCGGCGATACGTCTCCAGCGCCTCCTCCAGCCGGCCCGCGACGCCCAGGGCGGTGGCCCGGTTGAGCAGCACGGTGGCGTGAAAGCCGCTGTCTGCAAGCCCCAGCTTCTCGACCAGGGCGAGGGCCCGCTCCGAGAGGGCAAGCGCCTGTTCCTGGCGGCCGGTCACCCGGTACAGGCCCATCTGCTCGTTGAGCAGGGAGAGGACGGCGGCAGAATCGCTTTCCGCCTCCGCCTCGGCAATGGAGCGTGCAAGAAAGGCGTCCGCCTCCTGCAGCGCGCCGCGGGCATAGCAGCTGTCCAATTCGTTCAAACATGACACGAGATCCATGGGAACCCTCCCGATTTCTTTTTACACGCTCATGTTATCTGTCATAACAAAATGGGTCAAATTGCAATCCTCTATATTCTTTATTACAAAAAGCTATATGGGCAAAAAGCCGGCATTTTGGACTGTCGGCCCACACCCGCGATGTATGCCGCGTTTTTGCCTCGCCGGGGCCCAGTATCTTTCACAAATTGATCCGGGGAAAATCGAGCAAAATGCCGAAAGCGGGAGGCTTTTTCCCCCTTAGACGCGGACAAGAGAGCGCATGTGGACACCATGCGCTCTCTTGTTTCTTTTTCACCCGGAAACAGCGGCACAAGACGGCAGGAAGGGCAATAGCATCAAGCTATATAAGATATGTTTTTTCCTGCCTTGCACGCATATTTTGCGCTTCTTATAATGATTACAGCGAGTTGGTTCCAAACTCTTCCCGGATGACCTCACGCAGGATCTGAATGTAGTCCCTGGCGTATTTGGGCTGATAGACATTGGCGTTGTACGCCGCGGTGAGAACCATACTTGAGTTGAATTCCCCGATGCTGAACGTCTTAACCGGCGTGTGGGTCACGGCGGCGCGGACATAGCTGCTGGGCAGGAAGCCCAGGGCGTAGCCCTTGCTTACCACGGTGAGGATGCCGCTGAGGCTGGTGCTCTCCACGATGATATGCGGCGTGATCCCGGCGTTTGACAAGGCGCTGCGGGCAATGCGCCCGGTGATGCTGGTGGCGGGCTGCAGGACAAACTTCTCCCCCGCCGTTGCGCGGAGATCGATCAGCGGGTGTTCCCCCGCCCCGGTGCCCACCGCCTCGGCCGCACGGGGCCAGTTCGGCGGTGCGCAGAGCAGCACCTGCTCCTCCAGCACCGGCTCATAGACCAGCGCGGGATCCCTCCGCGGGGGAAAGATCAGCGCCAGATCCACATCGCCCCGCTGCAGCGCGGCCTCCCGCTTTTCGCTGGTCTCTTCAATGACTTTGATTTCCACATTCGGAAAGCGCTCGTGAAAACGCATGATGGACAGCAGGATGACGCCGTCCGCCCTGTGCTTGGGGGATGCGATACGCAGACGTCCCTTGTCCTGGTGGACGATATCGCTCAGCTCCAGATCCATCTGATCCCCCAGATGGAGGATGCGCCGCGCGTATTTGAGATACTGCTCTCCGAAAAAAGTCGGCACCATTTTCCCGTTGACGCGCTGAAAAATCTGTGCCCCCAGCGTCTGTTCATGCTGCTGGAGAAAACGGGAGAGCGTGGGCTGTGAGACATAGAGCTTGTCCGCGGCGCGGGTGACGCCGCCCTCCTCGGCAATGGCCACGATGTACTGCAGTTCCCGGAAATTCATCAGGATTCCCCCCCACAGAAAGTGTCTGTTATATAGCATCAGGCTATATTCATTATAACGCAGCGTTCGTTTTTGTCAATGTTAACCCGACTGATATCTTGAAGGAGGAGACCCATGGCTGAGAGAAAAATGACCCCGCGGATGGAGCGGCTGTACCACTTTGTGCAGGACACCCGCATGGAAATCCGCACTGAAAAGGCGAGACTCTTTACCGAGGCCTACAAGAAGTACGACGGAGATCCCGACGTGGTGCGCACCGCCAAAGCCCAGGCCTACATGCTGGACAACATCAGCATCTTCCTGCTGGACGACGATCTGATGGCCGGCTACCCTGCCTCCTGCCCCATCGGCATCGAGGCCGACTTCTGGACCCGCGGCTGCTGGAGACCTGAGAGCGTCAAGTCCATCCGGGAGGCCGGCTCCCACTACATCAGCGAAGAGACCGAGAAGGACATGGAGATCCTGGCCGACTACTGGCAGCACTTTGCCGCCGAGTACAAGATGCTCGACCTCTTTGACGACAAGATGTGGGCATGGAAGAAGAGCGGCTACCACCTGCCCCGCAACAAGACCATCGAGCAGGCCGCCGGCTCCGGCCTTGCGGTCAGCTCCCTGTCCATCTTCCCCGAGCAGGAGTTTTCCAGCATCAACTATGAATTTGCCCTGACCCACGGCCTGCGTCAGAACATTGAGAAGGCCAAGCAGAAGCTGGCCGAGATCGACTGCTGGAACCTCAAGACTGATTACGACGTGGACCGCGTCTACTCCCTGCGCGCCATGATCATCATCAACGAGGCTGCCATCCGCTGGGCCAATCGCTACGCGGACCTGGCCGAGCAGAAGGCGAAGGAGACCGACGATCCCGCGCGCAGCGCCTGGCTCACGAAGGTGGCCGCCAGCTGCCGCCGCGTGCCCGAGTTCCCCTGCGAGACTTTCCTGGACGCGCTGCACTTCCAGTGGTTCATCTACTGCCTGTGCCACTACATGAACACCATGCCCCTGGCCCGCGCCGACCAGTTCATGTACCCCTACTACAAGCACGACATTGAAAACGGCGATCTGACGGAAGAGCAGGCCATCGAGCTGCTGGAGAACCTGCGGCTGAAGTACATGATGATCCGCTCCACCTCCGGCGGCCAGCACCGCAGCAAGTGGTCCGGCAACGCGGCCTGGCGTTCCGTCACCATCGGCGGCGTCAAGCCCGACGGCACCGACGCCACCAACGAGCTGAGCTACCTCTTCCTGGAGGCAGCCTACCGCTGCCGCACTCCGCACCACACCATCACCCTGCGCGTGCACAAGGACACCCCCAAGGAGTTGATGGCCAAGGCCGTGGAGCTGACCAAGACCGGCATCGGCATGCCCTCCTATGTGGGCGACGAATCCTACATCCAGACCCTGCTGGACAAGGGCGTTCCGCTCGAGGTCGCCAGAGACTACTACATCACCGGCTGCCTGGACGTGACCGTACCCGAGGGCTGGGGCCAGCTGTTCTCCATGTGCAACAACGCCCTGCCGCTGGACACTTTCCTCCACAACGGCTACAGTCCCATCGAGGATCACTACGTCGGTCCCAAGACCGGCGACGTGCGCGAGATGAAGACCTTCGATGAATTTATGGACAAGTTCATCGAGCACTACAAGTGGTACATCAAGTGCTACGCGGCCGACCGCCAGATTCGCTTCAACATCCGCCGCAGCCAGCGCTTCCTGCAGGACGTGCTGACCATCTCCATGTTCTCCGACGGCGTGGAAGTCGGCGTCAGCCCCTTCTTCCGCAAGCTGCCCTACCCCGGCCTCGGGCCCGGCATCGGCATCGGCGTGGGTCTGGTCAACGTGGGCGACTCGCTGACCGCCATCCGCAAGCTGGTCTATGACGAGAAGAAGATCACCATGGACGAGCTGCTCGCCGCTCTCGATTCCAACTTCGAGGGTGAGCGCAACCAGGAAATCCGCCGCATGTGCCTGGCCTGCCCCAAGTACGGCAACGACGATGATTACGCCGATGAGATGGTCTCCGAGGTCTACCGCCGTCTGAGTGACTTCATCAACAGCATGGACAGCTACCGCGGCCCCGGCAACAAGTACTGCGCCTCCTCCATCTCCGTCACCTCCCATGAGCCCGCCGGCAAGCTGGTCGGCGCCACGCCGGACGGCCGCCTGGCCGGCACGATCCTCGCCGACGGCGGCGGCTCCCCCGTCCAGGGCATGGACAAAAACGGCCCCACTTCCATGCTCAACAGCGCCCTGAAGATCCATCAGGAGAAGCTCAACGCCCTGCTGCTGAACATGAAGTTCCATCCCAACGCCCTCAAGTCCGAGGAGAATGTCGACAAGTTCATCGCCCTGATCCACGCCTATCTCGACAACGGCGGCAAGCAGATTCAGTTCAACGTCGTGGATGCGGAGACGCTCAAGCGCGCCCAGGTCGAGCCCGAGAAGAACCGCGACCTGATCGTCCGTGTGGCGGGCTACAGCGCCTACTTCACGCTGCTGTCTCCCGGCGTTCAGAACGAAATCATCCACCGCACCACCAACGAAAGCGTCTGATTTTCCCCTTCCCTGTCATTCACCTCCGGCGCGCAGGAGCGCCGGAGGATAAACAAAAAATAAAAAAGGAGAAAAGAGTTTATGGCTACCTCAACCGTGCTTCTGCTTGTGGCAATCGCGATCTTTGTCTGTATCGCACTCAACTACAAGCTGAAGGTCAACATCGGCACCACGGCAATCATCTTTGCGTGGATCATCGGTTACTTCTGCGTGGGCATGAAGGTCAATGACATCGTCAAAGGCTGGCCCACCAAGATCGCCTTCCAGCTGATCGCGATCACCATGTTCTTCTCGTTCCCCCAGCAGAACGGCACCCTGCAGAAGGTTGCGGACAACTTCGTCTACACCTTCCGCAAGCACACCCGTCTGATCCCCTGGGTCATCTTCGCGGCCGGCTTCGTCATCGGCGGCCTGGGTGCCCCCGGCGCTACCGGCAACATCATCATGGGCGTCATCGGCTACGCCATCGGCGAGCAGCTTGGCATCCATCCCCTGATCACCGCCTTCATGGCCTGCACCGGCGCTGCCGCCGGCTCCGAGCTCCCCTGGAGCGCCCAGGGCATCATCGCCTACGGCGTCATGTCCGAGCTCTATCCCGACCAGGCCACCAGCTACGCCTGGTCCCTGTGGCTGGCGTACCTGGTGATGAACATCGTCGGCGGCCTGATCCTCTGCGCCCTCTTCGGCGGCTTCAAAAAGCGCGCCGAGCTGGACTACCCCAAGCCCGAGCCTCTGTCCCGCGAGCAGAAAAACACCCTCCTCATCATCGCCTGCGTGGTAGGCATCTCTCTGCTCTTCCCCATCATCAAGAACTTCTGGCCCAAATTCAAGTTCGCCAGCAAGATGTCCGGCTTCTTTGATCTGATGATGCTGGCTGTCCTGGGCACCTTCATCTTCACCCTGCTCAAGTACGGCGATCAGAAGACTGCCATCACCAAGGGCGTTCCCTGGAACACCATCTGGATGCTCAGCGGCATGGCCATGCTGATGAACGTTGCCGACGCCGCCGGCGCCACCGACTTCATCGCCGGCGCCCTCTCCGGCAACCTCAACCCCGGCGTCGTCGTCGCGGTGCTCGGCGTGCTGGCCGGTGTCCTCAGCTTCTTCTCCGGCGGCATGTCCGTGGTCTTCCCGATGCTCTCCGCCCTGGTGCCCGCCATCTCCTCCGCCACCGGCATCAACCCGGGCGTCATGTTCGCGGCCATCTGCTGCGGCGCCCGTCTGACCGCCATCTCCCCCTTCTCCACCGGCGGCGCCCTCATCGTCGGCGCCAACCCCAACCCCAAGCACGAGCGCATCCTCTTCAACGGCTGCCTTGCCATCGCCTTCGCTTCCCTGGCTTTGGTTGCCATCTTCGCCTTCCTCCACCTCTACGACCTCATGGTCTTTGCCTAAGCTTGAATCCCGCGATAGCATGCGGTATCCCCGCATGCTATCGCCTTACATGAACCCTTCGCTGTCAGGAGCTGCATCATGGAAGCTTTAACCGCAACGATTTTCAACATTCAGAAATTCTGCATCAACGACGGCCCCGGCATTCGCACCACCGTCTTTCTCAAGGGCTGCCCCCTGCGGTGCAAGTGGTGCCACAATCCGGAGTCCAACCTGGTCAAGCCCCAGCTGATGTTCCACCGCACGGTCTGCGTGGGCTGCGGGATCTGCGTCCCGGTCTGTCCGCAGAAGGCCATCCGCATCGACCCCTTCACCGGCAAGTCCGTAACGGATTTGAGCAAATGCGTCAACTGCGGCGCCTGCACGGCCCCCGGCATCTGCGAGCATGACGCCCGCGCCATGGCGGGCGAGACCCGCTCCACGGACGAGGTGGTCAAGGAGATCTGGAAGGATCGCCTGTACTACAAGACCTCCGGCGGCGGGGCCACCTTCAGCGGCGGGGAGCCGCTGATGCACGCGGACTTCGTGGCCGAGGCCATGCGCAAGTGCCATGAAAAGGGCATCACCACTGCCGTTGAGACCAGCGGCTTTGCCCCCTGGGAGGAGGCCGAAAAGGTCTTCCGGGAGGCGGATCTGCTCCTCTTCGACATCAAGCACATGGATGGGAAGACCCACAAGGCGCTGACCGGGGTGGACACCATGCAGATCCACAGCAATCTGCGCCGCGCCGTCCGGGAACTGGACAAGAAGGTCTGGCTGCGTCTGCCGCTGATTGCCGGCGTGAACGACTCCGAAGAGGAGATCCGCGCCGTGCACGAATTTGCCCTGGAGCTCGGGGACAACGTGCAGGAGATCTGGATGCTGCCCTACCACAACATGGGCCTCTCCAAGCTGGAGTCCCTGGGCGCCTCCACCGAGGTCATGGCCGGCTTCCGCACCCCCTCCCCGGAGCATCTGGACAAGCTCCAGGCCATCCTGGAGGAGGGCGGCTTCACCGTCAAGCGCGGCTGAGCGCCGCAAAACGAAATTGAATCATAAAGGAGACTGCTGCATATGACCGACAGAATCCAGAAGCTCTACCAGAGTTATAAAGACAACTACAACAACATCAAGATCACCGTCACCAAGATGCGCTGCATCACCGAGACCCTCAAGCAGTTTGACGGCTATCCCCCCGTGGTCAAGCGCGCCTGGGGCTACGCCCGCTACATGGACGAGCGCAACATCTTCATCGAAGACGGCCAGCTGCTCGCCGGCGATATCGGCGTGGAGCCCCACTCCACGGAGTTCTGCCCCTCCGCCCCCGCCTGGCCCGACGACGACTTTGACAACATCCTCAAGAGCGGCATCACCATCGACCCCGAGGACCGCAAGTATCTGCGCAGTCTGGACGAGTTCTGGTCCGGCACCGGCCGCTGCATGTCCGAGCTGGAGTGCTACTACTACGACCACGAGCGTCTGTGGGACTTCCGCGTCCGCGGTATGGTTCTTCCCGCCTACACCAGCAAGAAGGTCGGCTTCAGCAACTACCAGGTCGGCTGGGGCTGGGGTCTGAACCCGGTGCTGGGTCTGCACGCGCCCGACATCGAGATGCATCTGTATACCGGTTTTGACGTCTTCATCGACAAGCTGAAAGAGCGCAAGGAAAACATCCGCTTCACCACCATGGAATCCATGCAGGACTACGAGTTCTGCAACGCCGCCATCGTCCAGTTTGAGGCGGTCAAACGCATCGCTATCCGCTATGCGGAGCTGGCGGAGAAGAAGGCCGCCGAGTGTGCCGATCCCAAGCGCAGACAGGAGCTTTTGAACATGGCCGCTGCCTGCCGCGTGGTCCCCGCCAAGGGCGCCACCAACTTCCGCGAGGCCATGCAGGCCATCAACTTCTACTGGTGCATCCTGGGCAGCGGCGTCTACGGACTGAACCGGCTGGACAAGATCCTCTGGCCCTTCCTGAAGAAGGATCTGGAGGAGGGCGCCATCACCATGGAGGAAGCGGAGGAGTACATCCAGTGCTTCCGCCTGAAGATCGCAGACTATCTGCAGATCGCCGGCATGCCCACCCAGCGTGAGAAGTGGGCCGGCCGCGCCCGCTGGAACAATGTCATTCTCGGCGGCACCGATCGGGACGGCAACGACATCACCAACCCCATCACCTATCTCTTCCTCAAGTGCGCGATCGATCTGAAGATCCCGCATCCGACGATGACGATTCGTGTCCATAAGAACACGCCGCCCGAGCTGATGGTGGAGGCCATGCGCTGTGTCAAGACCGGCGTGGGCTACCCCGCCTTCATCTCCGAGGATATGTACATGGACTATATCGTGGAGCATACCCACGGCAAGATCAGCCGCCGCGAGGCAAACGACTTCATGCTCTGCGGCTGCATGGACGTGGGTCTGCCCGGCCGCTCCCGCCAGACCGGCGTGCCCATGCTCTCCGCCCCCATCGTGATGGAGCTGACCATCGACGGCGGCGAGGACAAGCTCAAGCACACCCACATGGCCCTGGAGGGCAAGAAGCTCAGCGAGTGCGAGAGCTTTGAGGAGTTCTACGATCTCTTCCTGCGGCAGATGCGCCACATGCTGGCCATGAACGTGGAAACCAACAACCTGCGTCACTATGCCCGCCGCATGTACGGGCAGGACGCCATGTTCAGCTGCTTCTTCCACGACGCCGAAAAGGTCTGCCGCGACTTCTACTGGCGCGAGATGCCCTTTGAACAGGCAAACAGCATGAACATCGTCGGCATGGCCACCACCATCGACTCCCTGGCCGCCATCAAGAAGCTCTGCTTCGACGACAAGACCGTCTCCCCTGAGACCATGTTTGAAGCCCTGCGCGCCAACTGGGAGGGCTACGAGGACGTCCGCCAGATGTGCCTGGCCTGCCCCAAGTACGGCAACGATGACGACTACGCCGACTCCATCGGCACCAGACTCTGGGACGATATCTTCCACATCATGCGTGAGTTCAAGGGCCCCTTCGGCAACGAGATCAATGTCTCTGCCATTTCCATCACCGCCCACGGCCCCGGCGGCAAGCTGACCGGCGCCACCGCCAACGGCCGCTTCGCGGGCGAGGTGCTCTCCGACGCCTCCCTGTCTCCCTCCCAGGGCGCTGACACCAACGGCCCCACCGCCGTCATCCGCAGCGCCATGAAGATGTCCAAGGGCTGGAGCGCCACCCTGCACAACATGAAGTTTGATCCCAGCGCCCTCAAGACCGATGAGGATCTGAATAAGCTGGGCGAGCTGACCAAGATCTATCTGACCAACGGCGGCCACCAGATCCAGTACAACGTGGTGCGTACCGAGGATCTGATCGAGGCCAAGAAGGAGCCGGAGAAGCACAGCGACATCATCGTGCGCGTCGCGGGCTACAGCACCTACTTCACCGCCCTGACCCCCGCCATGCAGACCGATGTCATCAGCCGCACCATCAACGAGAGCGTATAAGCCTCCCTTTTCTCCTGCGCAGGGTACGCCGGTCTCCGGCGTATCCTGCGTGCATTTCCATTTTTTGAAACGAGGGATCATCCATGGCAGCAAAAAAGAAGATTCCCTGCGCCATTCTGCGCGGCGGCACCAGCCGCGGCGTGTACTTTCTGATGCGGGACATCGAGGCAAGCGGTGAAGACCGCGACCAGCTTCTGCTGGAAGTGATGGGCAGCCCGGACAAAAAGCAGATCGACGGTCTCGGCGGCGCCACCTCCGTCACCAGCAAGGTGGCTATGATCGCCCCCAGCGATCGCCCCGACGCGGACGTGGACTACACCTTCGCCCAGGTCTCCGTGGACAAGGCCGTGGTCAGCACCAAGGGCAACTGCGGCAACATCTCCTCCGGCGTGGGGCCCTTCGCCATCGAGCGCGGGCTGGTCCCCGTCACGGGCAAGATGACCACCGTCCGCATCTACAACACCAACACAGGAAAGCTCATCTATGCCGACGTCTGCACCGAGGACGGCGGCGTGCGCTATGAGGGCGATTTCGCCATTGCGGGCGTCCCCGGCACCGCTGCCCCGGTGCGCCTGCGGTTCATCGATCCCGCGGGCTCCATGTCCGGCAAGCTGCTGCCCACCGGGAACCGGAAGCATGTGCTGGATGTCCCCGGACTCGGCCAGGTGACGGTTTCCATTGTGGACGTGACGAACCCCCTGGTGTTTGTCAAGGCCGCGGACGTGGGCATGACCGGCAGGGAGCTCCCCGCCGACATCGACGGCGATCCCGCCCTGCTGGAGCGCCTGGAGGCCGTGCGGGGCATGGCGGCTGTGAAGCTGGGCTATGTGGAGGATTACCGGCGCGCCGCCTGGGACAGCCCGGGTGTGCCGAAGATGACCGTGGTCTCCTCCCCCGCCGACTATACCGCCTCCGACGGGAGCCCCATCTCCGCGGCGGATGTGGATCTGGTCTCCCGCATGATGTCCATGCAGAAGGCGCACCCCTCCTACGCCATGACCGGCGCCATGTGCACCGTGGCCGCGGCGGCCATCGAGGGCACCGTGGTCAGCGAGGTGCTGCGTGGCACCCCTGACTGGGCAAACTTCCGCATCGGCCACGCCAGCGGCATTCTCCCCGCGGGCGTGGTGGCGCACGAGGAAAACGGCGCCTTCGTCATCGACGAGGCCTCCGGCTTCCGCACGGCCAATCTCCTGATGGACGGCTTCGCCTTTTACCACGGTGGACAGCACCGTGCATAAACATCTCCCAAAAGACAAAATCCCCGCCGAAATCTCGGGTTTCCGAGATTCCGGCGGGGATTTTTGAAAAGAGAGAGAAGAGAAATTCAACTTACATCTCGGCCAAAAACTCATTGACCGCGCTGCAGGAGTCCCCCACGCAGCCGGTGGTCATGCCGAGAGATTTGAACACCTGGTCGTAGGCGGCGCGCTCGGCAGCCTCCAGGCTGGGATAGCCCAGGCAGAGGATGGACTGCTCCTGGATCTGGTGCACGAGATCCACGCCCCGCGCCTCCAGGGCCAGCAAGTGGTCGCGGTAGCGCCGCAGGGTCTCCGGAGAATAGGTCATCAGTTCCCCGGTCTCATAGGTTTGCACCGAGGTGACCACTTCGTCGTCCGCGTCGGAGAGCAGGGGTCTGCCCATGACGCCCAGTCCCGGATACCGATCCCGGAAGCGCCGGGTCTGCTCCAGCATGTGGGTCCAAATCTCCTCCACCAGCTCCGCGGCCTCCGGCTCCACGGCGGGAAGCTCCGGGGCGAAGCGGGCATAGCCCTCGGGATCGGCATGGCGCATCATGCGGATGTACTTTTCACGGGCCAGGTTGCGGCCGCTCTCCGCTGCGCGCGTCACATCCTCGTGGTAGCTCTCAAGCGTCAGGTCGTCCCAGAAGGAATACTGGGCCATGCGCATGGAGACAAAGCCCGCGTAGTCGTCCTGGCAATCGGCGCGGTCGTCTCCGTTGACGGAGTGGAACATCTCCCACTCTTTGGCGACAATATCGCGGATACGTTCTTCTCTGGTCATGGGATCATCCTCCGATTTTGGCGGCTACGCCGCAGTTTTCCACAATGGCTTTCAAATGCTCCATATGCTCCGCCGCGGGGATCTCCAGCCCCAGGTTCTGCGGCCGGCCCAGGCTCTCGCTCTTGCTCTCCCCCAGACGGTGGTAGGGCAGGAGGTTCACAGCCACATCCGGGCCGAGAGAGGCGGCAAACTCCGCGGTGGCGCGGATGTTCTCATCGTCGTCGTTATACCCGGGAATGCAGGGCACACGGATGATGACGGGCACCTTCAGCACCCCGTGCACATGCCGGATGTTGGCGAGAATGGTCTCATTGGGAACGCCGGTGTATTGCTTGTGCAGACGGCTGTCCATGTGCTTGACATCCAGCAAGCCCAGATCCACATGCCGGAACACCAGCTCCACCGCGTCCAGAGAGGCAAAGCTGCTGCTCTCAACGGCGGTGTGGATGCCCTCGGCATGGGCCGCGGCGAAGAGATTGGCGGAGAAATCCGCATGGGCCAGAGCCTCGCCGCCGGAGATGGTCATGCCGCCGCCGGAACCGTCAAAGAACAGCTTGTCCCGCTTGACCTTGTCGATGGCTTCGCGGACCGTGGTCAGCTTTCCGGCGATCTCCCGGGCGCTGTGGGGACAGGCGGAAACGCACGCCCCGCAGTTGACGCACTTGCTGCGATCTGTGACGGCGATATGCTTCTCCTCCCGGTACATGCCGATGGAGATGGCCCCGTTGGGGCAGTGGGGGATGCACCGTCCGCAGCCCACGCATTTGCTGGCGTAGGTCATGAGCTCGGGATATGCCGCGTTGGATTCGGGATTGGCGCACCACAGGCAGCGCAGCGGGCAGCCCTTTAAAAACACCGTGGTGCGGATGCCGGGGCCGTCATGGATGCAGTAGGTCTGGATGTTGAAAACAGGCGCTTTGCAGTCATAATCAATGGAAACGCTCATGTTTCGCCCTCCTTTGCACAGCCTTTTCCGTTTCTATTGTCTCACCCGATGCGGGAAAAGTAAAATTCCTATTTCACATATCTTCCATTGCGGCAGACTATACACTCTCTGCCGCTCTATGCGTTTTCGATATGGATCCCATCGGCCACGTGGATCCACTTGCCGCTGCGCAGTCTCCCCACGCACCAGATGGATTTGATGGCGAAATCGGCCCGCAGCGCCATCATGGTCAGCCAGCCCGGCCAGTGCAGGAGCAGGCCGCCCACCGCCCCCAGGGGCAGAGAGACCAGCCACATGAACAGGATATCCGCCTTCATCAGGAAACGGGTGTCTCCTCCGCCGCGCAGCACGCCTTTGGTCATGACGCTCTGGAGCGACTGGAAAAAGACGATTGCGCCGTAGGCCAGCATCATCTGCCGAGCAATGACCAGCGTCTCCGGGGCCAGGTTGTAAAGCCGCAGGCTGAGAGGCCCGACCACCAGCGTCAGCACCGCCGCAATAATGCCGAAGAAGATGCCGAGAAAATAGAAGCTCTCCCCCTGCTGCATGGCCTTTTCCCGGTCGCCCTGGCCGATGGTGTTGCCGGTGATGATAGAGGCCGCGTTGGAGGTGCCCTGGATGACCGTGGTGAAGATCCGGTCGATGACGCGGCAGATGGCGTTGCTGGCCACCACCGCGGCGCCCATGTGGCCCAGCACCACGCTGATGGAGGTGGTGCCCAGGCCCAGCAGGGAATCGCTCACCAGCACCGGGGCGCCCAGGCGGAAGTAGGCCCGGATGGAGGCCGCCTCCGGCGGGGTAAAGAGATCCTTGAGGCGGAGCCCCAGCTTTTTGTCGGCAAACAGGATATAGCCGAAGGTGATGCAAAATTCCACCGCGCGGGCAATCAGCGTGCCCAGCGCTGCCCCGGCGATCTCCATGCGGGGGGCGCCGAATTTGCCGAAGATGAAGATATAATTTGCGAACACGTTGACGAAGAAGGAGACGATGGACACATACAGCCCCAGCCGAGGCTGGCGCACGGATCGCATCAGTTGGGCGGCGATAAAGCTGGTGCCGTGGATGATAAAGATAAACGCGGTGATGTTCAGATAGCGCACGCCCTGCTCAATGACCTCCTCCTCGGAGGAGTAGATCCGCATGATCTGTCGGGGGAACAGAAAGGTCAGCACGGCGAAGACCGCGGCGATCACGAAGCCGAACTGCACGGCGAGGCTGACGGACTGCCGCGCCCGCTGCAGATCCCGGCTGCCCCAGTACTGGGCAGTCAGCACGCTGGAGCCGCCGATGATGCCGAGACAGAGGATATTGAAGAAATGATAATACTCGTTGGCGAGACTGGAGGCGGAGAGCTGAATCTCCCCGAAGGAGCCCAGCATGAGCGTGTCCATCATATTGACTCCCACGTTGATGGCCTGCTGCAGCGCTACGGGAATCATGATGGAAAGCACCGCCTGATAGAAGCTCTTGTCGCGGATCAGGGCGTTTTTCACGGGGCTCACCTTCTTCCTTTATATTTCTAGTTTACGAGGCTTTTTTCGGCTTGTCCAATAACTATAAAACATATTTTTTATGCATCGCCGGATTGTTGGAGGCATCACTGTATGTGTCTGACACATATCATTTCAGGAGAATGGTCCTTACCCGGGGCCAGTTCTGCAATAAAAGAGGTATGCGTGGCCATTCATTCGAATACAAAAAAACAGGGAACCAATTGGACAAAATGCCCTATTGTCTCACGTCGATCCGTGCATTTAAGGAAGATTTGGAAGCTATAAAGAAACAGGAACTCACAACCAAGAATTAGGTTCTTTGGCAGCCTGTATCACAGCAATTGTAGCAGTAGTTGAATTGTTGGTATAAGAATTTGGGACAGTTGCAAAATGGAAGTTTTGCAGCGGTTTCTTTTTCAGCCCTAAAGGGCAAAGGAAACCGAGAAGTTGTGGAAAACCAGTCACAAATCCCTCGGTTTTTGCATAACAAACATCGGCGGGGAGAAATCCCCGCCGCCATAGCCTTATCTCTGCGGCGACTGCCGATTCGGATTGATACAACGCGTGGTGTTCATTCGTTACCGGTGCTTTCCCGCTTGTGTTTTTGGCATTTTTCCGTATAATAATAGTCATAAAGGATTGTGAGGACTTACCGATGACTGATCAAATTCTGCCCCTTAACCAGGATATCAACATTGTCGTTCATGAGATCGGCGATCTGCTGGCCGCTGCCCGGAGCAATGTTGCCCGGCAGGTGAATAACGAGCTGTTGAGCACCTATTGGAATATCGGCCGCATCATTGCTGAGTATGAGCAGACCGTACCGGAGCGGGCTGACTATGGTAAGCAAACGCTCAAGGAGCTGTCAAAAGCACTGACCGCCGAATTTGGAAAGGGATTCTCGCGTGCAAATCTGCAAAACATGCGTTCGTTTTATTTGACCTATGAAAAATGCCAGACGCTGTCTGGCAAATTGAGCTGGTCGCATTACTGCGAACTTCTTTCCATCTCGGACCCGGACAAGCGCAGCTTCTACGAGAAGGAAGCGGTCAACTCCAACTGGTCCGTTCGCGAGCTCAAACGCCAGATCGACAGTTCCCTGTTTGAGCGCCTGCTGCTTTCCTGCGGGGATGCAAACAAGGAGCAGGTGCTGGCTCTGGCGGAAAAGGGGATCGAAATCGCAGAGCCTGCTGATCTCATCCGCGACCCGTATGTGTTTGAATTTCTCGGCATTCCGGAAGACAAACCCATGCTGGAGAGCGATCTGGAACGGGCGCTGGTACAGCAGATCGAGAAGTTCCTGCTGGAGCTGGGACGCGGCTTCATGTTTGTCGGCACACAGCAGCGGGTGACGATCAACAACACCCACTACTATGTGGATATGGTGTTCTACAACAAGATCCTCCGCGCCTATGTGCTGATCGAGCTGAAGACTACAAAACTGACGCCGGAAGCCGCAGGGCAAATCAATATGTATCTGAATTACTATGCCTCTGAGGTCAACGATCCGGACGACAATCCTCCGATCGGGATCATCCTGTGCACCGAGAAGGACAGCATCACGGCGGAATATGCTTTGGGCGGTCTGTCAAACAACATCTTTGCCTCGCGCTATGTGCTGTACATGCCGGACAAGGAGCAACTGATCGCCCAGGTAGAAGCGGTGCTGGAAAAGCGAAAAGAAAACGGGAGCGAATCCTGATCACAAACACAATACTCACAGGCCCGCCGGGTAGAACCGGCGGGTCTTGTGCTGCTATGTTACATTGAAAAAAAGAATTTATAAATTCTGTAAAATTCGCTCTCCTATCCCGTGATATAGGGTGAGGCGGAAAGAAAGTGACGCGAATGGAGGACAGTAAAATCATCAGCCTGTTTTTTTGAGCGCTCAGAGCAGGCCCTTGAGGAACTGGACCGCAAACATGGACCTGCCGTGAAGAGAACAGCAACCAATATCCTGAAAGACTGGCTGGATGTGGAAGAATGCGTTAGTGATACTTAAGCCGAGCAAAACCGGCGAGGATTTCTCCCCGCCGGTTTTTTGTTTGGAAGTATTTTTCTTATTTCAGGGCTTTCTTCCACAGCCCCACCGTGAAATGGTCCGGAGATTTTAACCCGGGATCCTGATGCTGATATTGCTGAACGTCGCACTGCAGCCGTCGGCAAACACGCCGATGTGCGCGCCGTCGACAGAGTGTGTGATACGGGAAGTGAGTGCCTTGATTTCGTCCACATACAGCACGACAATCTCGTTCTCGCAGACCAGCTGCACATGGTGTGTGTCTGAGCGGGAGAAGTTGAACTTTGTGATGGCGCCGGGATCATATTCGTCGATCTCCTCGATCTCATAGCCCTCATAGTGCAGAAGGTTTCGTCTGGCATCCAGACAGAGTGCCGTATAGCTCTCATCGCCGCCGCTGCCGCCGAAGGCGAAGCCCACACAGCCTTCCTCGTCCAGCATCACATCGCACTCCAGCAGCATGGAGGCGGGGCGGGTCCCCATGTCGGCCAGGGCATAGGAATCCTCCTCCGCGGAAAGGGAGATGGTATTGTTGTCCACCTCCACCTGTCCCCGCAGGCCTGCCGCGTGAACCAGCTTGTCGATGGTGAAGTAGTCGTCAAAGACCTCCGGCGCCTTCACGCCCAGGGTCTTGTCCTCATGCTGGACGAGCTGGTGGTTCATAACGCTGCCGGCCCACTGATACACACCGGAGTCCGAGCTCAGCCCCGCGCGGCCGTGCCAGCCGCAGAGATAGAACTTCCCGTCCAGTTCAGCCGTCTTAGCTGCATAGAAGATGAAGCCGCTGCCCTCCGTCAGGCCCTTGCCGTCCAGGACATTATCCCGCGGGGGGACAAAGGGGCCGCCCATGGAGTCGCTCATGGCGTAGTAGGTGACGCACTCCCAGCTGTAGGTCAGATACCAGGTATCGCCGATGCGGAAGAGATCGGGACACTCAAGCATGTACTGGGCCATGGGTGCGAAGATCGGGCCGATAAACTCCCAGTTCTTCAGGTCGGTGGAGGTGTACTTGACCACCACGCCGCCCAGGGTGTCCTCCCGGGCCGCCATCAGTAACCAGTAGCACTGCTCGGCCTCCACCCAAAAGACCTCGGGATCGCGGAAGTCGTCCTTGGAATAGCCTTCCGGGGCGAAGAAAAGCGGCTCCGGGTCCTTGACCCAGTTTTCCCGGTCGGTGCTGGTGGCGTGCATGGCGCACTCCTTGCCCTTCCCTCCGTTGCCAGTGTCGTTGTGGCCGGTGTAAAAGAGATGATAGAGCCCGTCGGCATCCTGCATGACGGAGCCGGTGCCCAGCGCAGGGTCAGGCTCGGACATCTGGCCGTAATTCAGGACCATGCCGTGATCCTTGTATTCGCAAAGATCCCTGGTGGAATACTTATAGATCGGGTGATAGCCCTGGCCGTTGCGGTCCGTATCGAACAGATAGTAGAGCTCCAGCGTCCCGTCCTCCGTCACGAAGGGCATGACATCGCCCACATAGCCGCCCTCCGGTGCGGGGTACAGGCTGTACGGCACAGCCTCATAGGGCTCGTCCGGGATCACCGTGGAGGCTTCGCTCTCCACAGGCGTCTGCGCCAGATTCCCGTCGGTGCTTGCGGCACCTTTGCCGCAGGCCGTCAGGAGCAGGGCCATGATCAGCAGGACGGCGAGCAGATATTTCCGATTGCGCATCGTTTACGCCCCTTTCACATTTGAGTATCAGAAGGTATAGATCGTATCCGAAACCAGCTCGGTCTCTCCGGCTTTTTCGATGTTAAAGCGGTTAAGGATGATGCTGTTGGGAGAGGCGCAGTTGCCGAGAGAGAGCTGTACCACAAGGGATATATCCTTCTTTGGCGTGGTAACGTACTCCACATACTGTCCGGACGGATTCGACAGCAGGCCAAAGATCGCGCCGAGACCCTTTTCCACGCTCCCGTTATTGAAGCAGACCTCAAAGGGCGCGGGAATGATGGAGCGGACATTCATGCTGATGCGGTATTTCTGCCCGGCCCTCAGGGTAACGCCGGGGTCCACAAACAGCTTGGACTTCCAGGCCTCGCGGCCTTCGGCGGGCGTTTTCTCGATGACGACGGTTGCCTTGTCATGGGTTTTTTCCAAATGCTCAATGTAGTCGGGCTGCGTGTCCAGCGTGACAACGGGTACGCTCCCGGGCGCAAAGGTGACCTCGTCGATCCTCAGATTGCTGATCCAGTAGGTGTTTCCTTCCATGCTGTCTGTCTGCCCGGGGCGGAACTGCACAACGAGCTCACCCGAACTGTATCCGGGCATGAGGATGGCGGACACGTTCGACTTCCCGGCGGGCAGATTCAGCCCATAGAGACCGCCGTAGGTCTTCTCCTCGAAGCCGTCGTAGAACACCTCTGCAAAGCTCTGGCCGCGCGCCGTGATCACGTCGAAGCTGACGCGGTAGCCCTTCCCCGTTTCGGGGATGAAGCCGGTATGGAAATACACCCTGGCGTTCCAGGGATGCCTCTCCTTCGGCGCCTGCTCAATGTCGAAGGTCACAAAGGTGCTGCTGCGTTCAAGGGATGTGACGTAGCCCTCATCCGATGAACTCGTGACATAGCCGATGCTGTCGTACTGGAAGTCGGGGATCAGGTTCTCCGCATCGCTGAGCGTGAGCTCCTCCACCTTGATATTGCTGACTGTGAGCGCGGTGCCGGAGGCCGCGTTGCCCAGATTGAACTGCAGGGTCAGATTGGCGTCGCTCCCCGCCTTGGTCTCATAGGTGACGGTTTGCGCCGTGTCTGTGGCCTGCAGGCCGGAGCGGGAGCCGAAAGCTGCTTCCCCGGCGCCGTTGACGTCGTTGTTATAGCAGATCTCGTAATCCGTCGCGGCGCTTGCGCTCACATCAGCGCTGATCCGATAGTCCTTCCCTGCGGTGAGCGCGATCCCGGTCTCCACAAAGAGCTTGGTCTTCCAGCCCTCCCGGCCGCTCTCCGGCGCGGTGTTGACGGTCAGAGTCGCCGAGGACCCGGTATTGGAAACGGCGGCATTGTAGCTTCCGTCCGCCCAGAAGTACACCGGCGGGTGGGCGCGCAGCGGGAACGACATCAGGTTGTCATTGGCTGGGAAGGTGTATTGCAGCTGTTCGATCTTGACGCTGTTCACCGAAACGCTGTTGCCGGCCAAAACAGTGCCCATCTTTACAATGATCTCCAGCTCCCCGTCTGTGCTCGGGGTAACGGTGTGCTTGACATTTTGGTCGTTGGAAGTGATCGACTCCGATCCGAAGCCGTCCTCTGTATCGGTATTTTTATTTTTGTATACCGCCGTACAGCCGGCGGCGCCGCCGACGTTCATGCTGATGTTGTAGGTTTTTCCGCTCTCAAGCGTCACGCCGGGCTTGGTATAGAACTTGATGTGCCAGTCGGCGCCCGGTTTCTTGACCAGTGCGATGGCACTGTAGTTGCCGTTGGGGTCGTTGCACAGTTCTGCTGAGGCTCCGTTGTTCGACTCCACTTCAAAGGAGTTCGGTATCACATCGCCTGGTCTCGTTTTCGGATAGAAGTATTTGGGAAGCTCCAGCTTGGTAAAACCGCTGCTGTCGCCGAGCTTGATGATCTGGACATTGCTGACAGTCACGGCGGTATCGGCGGGAAGGGTACCGAGCTTCAGCAGGATCTCCATTACGCTGCCATGGCCTGCAATGGTGCTTGTGACGACCTGGTTGTTGGAATCGAGTCTCAGGCTGCCATAGCCCTCTTCACTGCCATTGCCCAGATCCTTGAAGCAGACCGGACAGCCGGCCGCATTTGTCACCTGAAAGCTGACCTGGTAATTGCTGCCCGACTCAAGCGTCACGCCGGGCTTGGCGTAGAACTTGATATGCCAGTCGTCGCCGGACTTGATGACCGTGGCTGTGCTGCCGCTCAGGCTCGCCTGTGCGACGCTGTTTGCCTCCACCCCCAGATCATAGGTAATGATTCCGGGCGTCACATTGACATCACCCGTTTTGCTCTCGATCTTGACATTCCTGACTGTGACCGTGGTTTCAGCAGACAGCGTGCCGATCTTCATCACGATCTCCATCGGACCGCTCTGGGTCGGGGTGACCGTATGGGTGACGGTGCCCTGTTTGAGCGTCTCCGTGCCGAAGCCCGTCTCATTGCCGGTGCTCGTGTTCTTATAGCAGACGGTGCCGCTGGTTGATTCTCCAATGTCGGCAACGTCCATACTGATCCTGTAGGTAGTTCCCGCGTTCAGCGTGATGCCGGGCTTGGCGTAGAACTTGATGTGCCAGTCGGCACCGGACTTGATGACCTTGGCCGAAGCGCTGTGCGGAAGGAATTCTGCGTCCTCGTCGCCGCCGGTCAGAACTGCCTCGGCGCCGTTGCTTGCCTCCAGGTCAAAATAGTTCTTCTCTGTTTTGTCCGGGCCCCTCTCGGGATACTTGAAAGTACTCGGCAGCGGAACATCCGTGGGCGTGCCTGTCGCCTTGAAAATCTCAATATCGCTGACGGTAATGGTGTTGTCGGCTGCGCTGTTGCCAAGCTGGAGGCAGAGCACCAGCTGTCCGCAGTTGGATGCGGGGGCCGTAAATTCTCCGCTGTAGGTGCCCGGACCGTTGGGGTCCCACCTCCCGCCGTACTGTCCGCCGGCGCCGTTCTGATACAGGATTTCAAAATTGCCCGTTGCACCCGTCGCGCCAACATTTGCGCTGACGCGGTATTTCTCTCCGGGCTCCGGCGTCACTCCGGTGGCAATCAGAAGCTTGGAGCTCCAGGGTCCGCCGCCGCCGCCGCTGCGCGCCTGGGAGACATGCAGGGTGGCTGTGTCGCCCGAGGCGGAGACCTCCTGTTCGACCCCGTCCCAGTGTTCCTCCCACACATTTCCGCCCGTGCTGTAGTCGATTGAGCCCAGATCCTTGGCTGTAACCGTCACTCTTTCCACGCTGAGATCGCTCAAGGTCACGGTATTGCCCGCGGTGCTGTCCGTCTCGCCCAGCTGCAGGCGCAGCGTCAGCGGGCCGTGGCTGGCGTCCGGCGTGACGACGTACTCGACCTCGTCTGTGCCGCCCGCGGTCAGGCTGCGGCCATATAAACCGCCATAGGCTCCTTCCGTGTCCCCGTCAAAGAGGACCTCATAGTTGGCCTGATTGCCGGCAGAGGCGAGCTTGTATTTGATCCGATAGGTCGTCCCGGCCTCCAGCGTCTGGCCTGTCGCGGCGAAAAGCTTCGCCTTCCATACGCCGCGCCCGGACTCGGGCGCCTTGGTGATCGCCATGGTGGCGCTTGAGGCGCTTTTTTCCAGACTCACCTCATATCCGTCGTCATGCTGCTCAAAGGTATGCGCCACACCGAGGTAGTTGAAACCGGTAGTCTCCCACAGCGGGATGTTGGTGAAGGAGGTCGGGATCAGCTTTGTATTGGACGTCACCGTTTTGTCCATTGCAAACGAGGCGGGCAGGACGCTGGTGTAGGCGTCGATGATCCGTTCCAGGCGAAGATTGCCCACCTTCACCGTGGATTCCTCCGGCGCCATGCCGAGTGAGAACTGCAGCACCAGCTCATCGCCGTTGCCGCCGCCGGTGATCACAGCCTGGCAGTCGTTCGTCTTGCCGGCGGATACCTCCTGGCCGTAAAGGGCGCCATAGCCCTTTTCGACATCGCCGTTGTTGAGCAGGAGCTCAAAGGGCATATCCTCGTCGCAGCTCACATCGATTCCGACGCGGTAATGGACGCCCACCTCGGGCACCAGGCCGGTATTGACGTAGAGCCTGGACTTCCACACGCCGGGCTCCCAGGACGAGGCGAGATAGTTGATGCTGACCTCGTCGAAGCTGCGGGTGAGGACCGGGGCGTAGCCCTGGTCATGTCTCTCGTAAACCAGTGCCTCCCGCTTGAAGTTCACAGGCGAGCGGAGGGCGTTTTCATACGTGACCTTGTCCGCGTACTCCTTGACTTCGATTTCGGTAAAATCGATCGTGAAGGCGGGGAGCATGCCGAGCTGCAGATCCAGATAGCTTGTGCTTTCCGAGGCGATCAGCTCACCGGTCACCTCGTTGTCGCCCTTCACGATGTCAAACTCCTGGAAATCGCCGAACTTGATCTTGCCTGCCACGTCCGAGCGGAAGCGGTAAGTCACGAGGTATTCCCTGCCCGAGACCGTGGGATAGTTGCTCTCCAGCTTGATGTGCCAGGATTCCCCGTCGGTCTGTGTGGCGGTAAAGCGATACAGGCCGTCAACGGCCTCGCCGCTGCCAGAGACGCTGCTGCCCTCAAATTTGGCGCGGAACAGACCGTCTGCCGCCTTTCGCACCGCGGTGTCGGAGGCTGCGCCGTCCGCTCTGGGCAGAGGCGGGAGGCTGCTGCCGCCCTTCAGGAGTCTGGCAACAGGCCTGGCTTCGGCTGCAGCTGTCTTCAGTCCATTGGCTGCATCGGCAACCATTGAATTGCCACAGCTGGAAAGAATCAGCGCCATCATCAGGACGACGGCTATAAGCTTTCTCTTTTGTCTCATGTAGAATTCCTCCTCGCCGAAAATTGCCGGAACAACAAGGGGCGGCGGCTCTGCCTGCGCGGCGGACAGGCAGGGGGCAGATCAACGGCCGGATACAGCCGGTTCGTTCCTGTCATGGAAATGCACGGGGCGCCGCGCGGCAAAAAGCAGCGCGGCGCTTACCTATGTTGGGGGAATCTTAGTACTCCAGGTTCTTATCGGTCTCCTTGGAGAAGACGTGGGCCACCTTGCCGTCAAAGGTAAAGTGCACGGTATCGCCGAGGCTGTAGTTGCCCTCCATCTCGATGGTGGGGACGATGATGATGACGTCACGGCCCTCGGCGTTGACATGCAGATGCACGGAGGAGCCCATCATCTCGGCGACCTCGACACGGGCAGTGATGCCCTTGTCGGCGACGTCGGTGTGCTCGGGACGAACGCCCAGCGTAACCGGCTGGCTCTGGACATCGTTGGCCAGCAGGCGCGCTTCCTTTTCGGGAGCGAGCTCGACCTTGATGCCGCCGACCTCCACGAAGAACTTGCTGCCCTCGCGCTTGAGCTCGGCGTCAAAGAAGTTCATGACGGGCATGCCGATGAAGCCGGCGACGAAGAGGTTGGCGGGGTGGTTGAACACATCCTGAGGCGTGCCGATCTGCTGGATGTAACCGTCCTTCATGATGACGATGCGGTCGCCCAGGGTCATGGCCTCGGTCTGGTCGTGGGTGACGTACATGAAGGTGGTGTTGATGCGCTGACGGAGTTTGATGATCTCGGCGCGCATCTCGTTGCGCAGCTTCGCGTCCAGGTTGGACAGAGGCTCGTCCATCAGCATGACCTTCGGGTCACGCACGATGGCGCGGCCGATGGCGACACGCTGTCTCTGGCCGCCGGAGAGTGCCTTGGGCTTGCGCTCGAGATACTGGGTGATATCCAGGATCTCTGCCGCCTCGTGGACCTTCTTGTCGATCACGTCCTTGGGCTCTTTGCGGAGCTTCAGAGAGAAGGCCATGTTGTCGTACACGGTCATGTGGGGGTAGAGCGCGTAGTTCTGGAAAACCATGGCGATGTCGCGGTCCTTGGGGGCGACGTCGTTCATGACCTTGCCATCGATGATCAGCTCGCCTCCGGAGATCTCCTCAAGGCCGGCGACCATGCGCAGGGTAGTGGACTTGCCGCAGCCGGAGGGGCCGACCAGGACGATGAATTCCTTGTCCTTGATATCCAGGTTGAACTCCTGAACGGCGACAACACCCTCGTCCGTGATCTGCAGATTGACCTTTTTCTTTTCCGGTTCGTCCGCTTTCTTTTTCTTGCTCTTTTTCTGTTCGCCGCTGATGAAGGGATAGACTTTCTTGATGTTTTTCAGCTGAACCTCTGCCATAGTTTTCTGACTCCGGACACACGGCCTCCGCTGGATGTGCCCTCACAGGGGCTTGCGCCGCCTGCGTATACGACAGGTCTCCACACTGCCGCAGCCCGAGCCGGGGCGTTTTTTCCTCCTTTTTTTCACAGCTTGTCCGCCATTGTTGTGGAGTGGCGGGGGCCGTGGAAATTACAGTATTAATGATTTGCCAGAATGGCAAGAACCTGCTCCCGCTCCGGCATGGAGCGGATCGCGCCCTTTTTCGTTGTCACAAGATAGGCCGCCGCGTTTGCAAAGCGCAGCATGTCGCCAAGCCGATCTTCTTCCAGCTCTTCGATCCCGTTTTCCAGCACGTAGTTCAGCACACAGGCACAGAAGGTGTCGCCCGCACCGGTGGTCTCGATTGTGCCGCCGAGACAAAAGCCCGGTACAAAAACGCGCAGATCGCCGTAATAGCTGTAGCTGCCCTCCGCACCGGCCGTCACATTGAGCAGCCGAATGTTGGGATAACGCTTTTTCAGCGCCGCCGCGCCCCTGTCAAAATCCGTCTCGCCGGTCATGAATTCCAACTCGTTATCTGCGATCTTGAGAATGTCGCAGCGGCTCAGCCCCCATTTGATCTGCTCCCGCGCCTCTTCCAGATCGTGCCAGAGCGGCGGACGCAGATTCGGGTCAAAAGAGATCAGCGCTTCTGCTTCTTTTGCAAGCGTAACCGCCTTGCGCGTGGCAAACCGCACCTCCGGATGGGTCATGGAAAGCGTGCCGAAGTGGAAGATGCGTGTGTTCCGCAGCACGCCCAGCGGCAGCTCGTCGCCGCGCAGCATCATATCTGCGCCGGGCTCCCGGTAGAAGGAGAAGTCCCTGTCGCCGTTGGGAAAGGTCTTGACAAAGGCCAATGTGGTGTGAACGAATTTGTCCTCCAGCAGATAGTCCATGCAGATTCCGGCGTCTTCCGCCGCCTGGCGCAGCTGCGTGCCGAACATGTCCTTCCCCACCTTGCCGATAAAGGCCGTACGCTTGCCGAGCTTCTGCAGCATGGCCAGCACGTTGCAGGGCGCGCCGCCGGGATTGGCCTCCAACAGCGGATTGCCCTGTTCGCTCTTCCCGTTCTCGGTAAAGTCAATCAGCAGCTCACCCAGTGCAAGGACATCAAAGCTTTTGTTCATGCCTGCTCTATCTCCAGATCGTATTTCTCCACATCCACCAGCACACTGCCGTCGGAAGAAAAGCTGACGGCGCCGGCCGTGCCGGGCGTGTACAGAACGAAGGATGCGGCCTGTTCACCGTCGTTGACAAAGAGCTCCAGACTGTAGCGGTCCATGATCACGCGCAGCTTGAGCACACCGCCGTTGAGCTTGACCGGAAATTCCCGGACATTGACGATGTCGTGAGGAAAGCCGCTGTGCGTCCGGTCGACTTTGATGGTGCTGGTCTCCGGTCTAAAGCGGATCATGGTAAAGTGCTCGCCGTCACGCGCTACATAGAGCCGGAACCACTTATACATCCTGCTTTCATTCCCGGGCCGCACCTTGACGGTCATGTCGAGGCAGCGCCCGTTGATGCCGCGCAGGCTGGTCTCGCCGTTGATCAGCACATTGTGGTAGTCGATCTTCACGCCGCGGCAGGCCTCCAGCTCCCGGACGGGGTTCTGGTAAAGGCGGCCGTTACGGATCGAGAGCTCGCGCGGCAGGGTCATCTGTCCGCAGAAAGGCAGTTCCTGCAGCTTGCAGGAGGAGGTCTCCCAGTTCTGCATCCAGGCGATCATCACACGCCGCCCATTCTCCGTAAGCAGGGTCTGCGGGGCATAGAAATCGAGACCGTAGTCGACGGCCTGCACGCGATCCCGGATCAGATGATGCGTCTTGCGATCGAGCTGCCCGATCAGGCAGACGTTGGCGTTGCCGGGGTGAAATTCAAGCCCGATTGCGGTCATCTCCTGCGGAGAGACAAACAGTACATCTTTTCCGTCCAGAGGAAAGAGATCCGGGCACTCCCACATCCGCCCATACTGGTTATGGCAGGCGGAGACGATGCTGACAAATTCCCAGTGCTGCGCGTCCTCACTGCGGTAGAGGAGGATCGTCCCGCTGCCGTCGGGGCTGCGGTTGCCGAGGACGGCATAAAAACTGTCGCTGTCTCGCCAGATCTTCGGGTCACGGAAGTCGTGAACACTGCCCCCCTCGGGGAGCTGGGAAGCGTCGATGACGGGATTGGCCGCCAGCTTTTCGTAATCCACGCCGTCGCCGATGGCGAGACACTGCGTCTGAAACTCGTCAATTTTGCCGTTGCGGCGGCGGGCGCAGCGCACGCCGGTGTACATCAGCAGATGCCGACCGTCCGGCAGCTCGACCGCGCCGCCGGAGAAGCAGCCGTTCCGGTCGTATTCGCTGTCGGGCGCAAGCGCCGCGGGCAGCCGTTCCCAGTGGATAAAATCGCAGGTCTTGACATGACCCCAGTGCATGGGGCCCCACTTGGTGTCATAAGGGTAGTATTGGAAAAACAGATGGTATTCGCCCTTGTAGGGGGCAAAGCCGTTGGGGTCGTTGATCCAGCCGATCCCGCCGGTCACATGAAAGCTCGGCTGCTCCGAGAGGGTATACGGCAGATACTTTTTTTCAAAATCGCGGGCCTTTTGCAGCATTTTGCTGGTCATAATTCACGCTCCTGCTTGTATTTGGGCAGAGAGAAAGGCTCTCCGCAGAAAGCCCTTCTCTCTGCCCATCCGCGCCGAAGCGCGGACGGGCTTGAGAAATGAGATGAGGAAAAAGCGTTGGTCTCTGTAAGGAACCTGCCGTCAGGATCAGCCGGCAGACAACATGGCGTCGGTGGAGGCGTCCACGTATTTCTGGAAGATCGCCAGATAATCCGCCAGCTTGTAAGCCTGCAGATCACTCTGCAGCTTGTCCCACTCGGCGTCGCCGAAGCCGTTCATGATGCCGTCGGCGCGGGCGGTCTTGATGCACTTGTCGAGGTCCGCGTTGAGGTTGGAGAGGGCCTTGGTGTCGTCAGCACTCATGAACACGTTCGGGAAGACATACTTGGTGTGCATATCGGGCGTGTAGATATCCTTGATCCAGTCGAGGCGGTACTGGGCGTCGTCCGGGCAGGTGACGTAGACGCCGTAGTAGCTGTCCAAAACGGCGAGAGGACCGTCAACCATCTCGGCCTCACGCACTTCAACGGGAGAGGCGTTGCCGAGCGGTGCATGCTGGAGCATCGGCTCGCCCTTGTCGTTGGTGCCCATGACGAAGATATCGAAATCGTCATCCTCGCCGTAGGTGCCCCAGTTGTTCTGCGGGGACTGGAGCGGAGCGTACATCTGGTCGAGCCAGGCGCAGATCAGGGCGGGGTTCTTGGCGTTGGCAGTCACGACAGCGCCGCGGCCGCGGTCAAAGCCGGAGGTGAAGGAGCCGTTCTGGGGGGTGAGATTCAGAACGTCGGCCTTCAGCATGGGCATGGGCTGCCAGTCGCCGGTGCCGGCGATGATGTCAGCCATGCTGATATCGACGATGTTGGCCACGTCCCAGCTGAAGCAGACGCCGTAGCGGCCGGACTTGCCCTTGGCCACATAGGTGGACCACTCCTGGGTAAAGGCATCGGGGTCGATCAGATTTTCGCTATAGAGCTTGTGGAGCCATTCCACGCCCTTGCGCCATCCCTCGGTGGTGGCGGTGCAGAGGACCTGCTTGTTGTCGTCGATGACGATATGGCGGCCGGGATCGGGATCGCCATAGCCTTCACCGAAGCCGTTGCAGAGGATGGTGCAGTCCTCATTGCCGCCGCTGATGATGCAGGACATGGGGATGATATCGCCGTCGATGTTGAATTCCTTCTTGATTTCCGCGGCGTTGTCACGGAAGGCAATCAGGACCTGCTCAAACTCATCTACGGTGGTGGGCATCTTCAGGCCGAGGAAGTCGAGCCAGGCGACGTTGATGAAGGGCATGTTGCCGATGGTCTGGATGGCGGTCTTGCCGTAGCCAAGCTGCTCGATCCAGGGCAGGGTCCAGATGTGGCCGTTCTCGTCGGTGCACATGTCACGGTACTCAGGGGCCTGCTCAAAGACCTTGAGGAGATTGGGCATGTACTTGTCGATGTAGTCCTCGAGAGGGATGATGACACCCTGCTTGGCGTACTTCAGGATCTCGACGTCGCCCAGACCCGCGGGAGAGACGAACTCAGGGAGGGTCTTGATGTTGGCCAGCTCGAGCGCGATCTTGTCGCCCCACTGATCTCCCTGGATGGTCTTCCAGTTGACGTGGACGTTGGTCTGCTCTTCGAGGCGCTTGTAAATGGTGCGGTTATTGGGGTCGGACTCGGTGCCGGCCGCGTAGCGGGTCAGGCCGGAGATCTCGGCCTTCTCAGCCAGAGGGAACTTCAGGGAGTCGGCATCGACGTCCTGTACCTGTGCGGCAGGCGCGGCACCGCCGCTCTTGCCGCCGCAGCCGGCCAGCAGCCCGACAGCCATGCAGAGCACCAGGACAAGAGAGAGGATCTTATGCGTTTTGCTCATGATGAATCTCCTTTTCATTTTGTTTTTATGCGAATGCCTTTTGCATTGGATTTGCCTTAGCCTTTGACGGCGCCGGCCATGATGCCGTTGTCAAAGTACTTCTGGAAGAAGGGATACATGATCATCAGAGGCAGGGAGGAGATAATGATGGTCGCGTATTTCAGCAGCTCCGCCAACTGGGCACGGGCGGCGGTGGACTGCATGTCGGAGACCATGCCGGGCTCGGGCTGGCTCTGGATCAGGATGGAGCGCAGCACCAGCTGCAGGGGCTGCTTGGAGGCGCTGTTGAGGTAGATCATCGCATCGAAGTAGCTGTTCCACATACCGACGAACTGCCACATGGAGATGGTGGCGATGATGGGCGTGCAGACGGGCAGCAGGATTCTAAAAAAGTAGATCATCTCGGTGGCGCCGTCGATCTCGGCGGCCTCCTGGAGATCGCGGGGAATCCCCATGTAGTAGGTGCGGGCAATGATCATATTCCATACGCTGAAGGCACCGGGGATCAGGATCGCCCAGATGGTGTCCAGCATGCCGAGGTTTGAGATCAGCAGGTAGGTCGGGATCAGGCCGCCGCCGAAGAACATGGTGATGACGAAGATCGTGTTGAAGAAACCACGGCCTTTGAAGTCGGCACGGGACATGGGATAGGCGGCAAGCAGCGTCACAGCGACAGAGATGGCGGTGAACAGGACGGAGTAGATCAGTGCGTTTTTAAAGCCGACCCAGATCTGCGCGTTGCCGAGAACGCGCTCATACGCCGTCAGGGTCCATTTGCTGAAATCAAAGGTCAGACCGCTGTTCTGCAGGGTAATGGGGTCAATGAAGGAGGCGAGGATGATGTACACCACCGGCAGGACAATGGCCACGAGGAACAGGCCGAGAATGAAGTAAGCGATGATCAGGATGGTTTTGTCGCCGGTTGGGAGCTTGGCAAATTCGCTTTTCTTTTTGGTATTCATGTTCCTCTCCCTCCTTAAATGCCTTTGCCTTCGTTCATTCTCTTGACGAGGGCGTTCATGGAGATCAGAAGGATGACGTTGATGACAGTGTTGAACAGACCCACAGCGGTGGAGAAGCCGTAGTCGCCGTCCAAAAGGCCCTTCTTGTACACGTAGGTGGAGATGATTTCGGAGGCGTTGAGGTTCAGGTCGGTCTGCAGAGCGTAGGCTTTTTCAAAGCCTACGGACATGATGTTGCCGACGGACATGATGAACTGGATCAGGACCGTGTCCTTGATGGCAGGCCACTCAACAGCCTTGATCTGCTGGATGATGTTGGCGCCGTCAATGACGGCGGCTTCCTTCAGTTCCTTGCTGGCGTTGGAGAGGGCAGCCGTATAGATGATGGAGGCCCAGCCTGCGCCCTGCCAGATGCCGGATGCGATGTAGATGGTGCGAAAGGCTTCCGGCATGGTCATGAAGTTGGAGCTGGTGCCCAGCATGGCATTGATCATGCCGGTGGGGGCAAGCAGGATGCGTACGATACCACACAGCACGATGACCGAGATGAAGTTCGGCATGTACAGCACAAGCTGGATCTTCTGCTTCGCGCTCTTGGAGAGGATACGGTTGAGCAGGAAGGCCAGCAGGATGGGAGCCGGGAATCCCCAGAGCAGACCGTAAACACTCAGCTTCAGAGTGTTCATCAGATACCGCAGGAAGTCAGGCGAGGAAAGGAAGCGCTGGAAATGCTCGAAGCCGACCCACTCACTACCGAAAATGCCGCGGATGGGGTTGTACTCCGTGAAGGCGATTGCGATGCCGCCCATCGGAATGTAGCGGAAAATAATCGTCAACAGGAATGCGGGCAGCATGAAAAGCACATAGAGCTGCCAGTGCTGCCGAAGATACACCATGGTGTTGTGCATCTTCGAGCCGCTTCCGCCGCTTCCGGTGGCCGGCGATAAGGCTTTTTTCATGAAACTCCTCCTTCTAATTCGTTTTCTCCTTCCATCATGTGTAGATGCTTTGCTGATTGTGCATTTGCACACTACCGTCAGGGGTTTTACAGCCTGATTTTAGCATCGCCATAGGGCATTGTCAACAAATTTAATTTGCATTTGCACTCTTTTTGAAAAGGCAAATGTAATATTCTACAATTGCCGCTTCTTTCTATTTTCTTCCTTTTTACATTTGCACAATTTTGCTGCCGTTTGCTTTCCGTTTGACATCTGCATGGAAGCTATGATAGAATTTGAATGTAAAATAATAATGAGGTTTTTACATGAAAAAAGTTACGATACAGGACATTGCGGATGCGCTTGGCGTCTCGCGCAACACGGTCTCCAAGGCCATCAATAATGCAGACGGTCTGGCCGACGCCACGCGGGAGAAAATCTTGCAGAAAGCGGTGGAAATGGGATATAAGCAGTTTTCCTATTTCAACGCCTTTACTGCCGTTTCCGGCAGCGGGGAGGGCCCCCGCACGATGCCCGGCTATCAGGGGGAAATTGCCCTGTTCACCGGCGCTTTTCTGACGCAGTCGCATTTCGCCTCACTGATGCTGGACAAGTTCCAGCGCGAGATCTCCCAGCTCGGCTACACGCTCAATACCCACCGTATCACACCGGAAGAACTGGCGGAGAAACGGCTGCCCATCACCTTCGTCCCGGAGCGCACCAGCGCCATCCTCTGCATTGAGATGTTCGACTACGCTTATGACGAGATGCTATGTTCACTCGGCCTGCCGGTGCTGTTTGTGGACGGGCCGATCAAGCGCCACGGTCGGACGCTCAACGCCGACCAGCTATACATGGACAACACTTCTGGGGTCGTTCTCTTCGTGCACGAGATGCTCGAGCGCGGCTTCAGACGTCTGGGCTTCATCGGGGACTATGAACACTGCCAGTCCTTCTTCGAGCGCTACGCCGCCTTCCGTGGGGCCATGCTCATGGCCGGCGTTCCGGTGGAGGATCTCTTTCTGATCAAGGCGAACAAACCCGGCAACCTGCGCGAAAAGCTTGCGACACTGACGGAGCTGCCGGACGCGTTTCTCTGCGCCAATGATTTTATCGCGCTCGACACCATGCAGATCCTCGCCGAACGCGGCATTTCCGTGCCGGAGGATATCCTGATGTGCGGCTTTGATGATTCTGCTGAGTCCCGCAACAGCCGCCCCCCGCTGACCACAATCCACATCCATACGCAGGTGATGGCTTTCTCTGCGGTGCAGCTTCTGATGAACCGCATCAAGGAGCCCTCCTTGGATTACCGCATCGTTCATACGCAGACTGACCTGATCCGTCGGGAATCCACCACTCGGGAGTAAGCGATGAAGTTTTTCTCTTATGAAAGCCGGTTTTCCCATCTGCTGCTGAAGCTCTGCTACGCCTGCTATCTGAATCTGCTCTGGCTTGTCTGTTCCCTGCCGATCTTCACGATGGGCGCCGCCACCACCGCTTTGTACTACGCCTGCCTGAAGATCATTCGGAATGAGGAGGGCCATGTGGGCAATGCTTTCTTCCGCTCCTTCAAGGAAAACTTCAGGCAGGCCACGGTGCTCTGGCTGATCCTGCTTGGCGCGGGACTCTTCCTCGGCTTTGACGTGTATACGGTCTGGCACCTGCGTGCGGGCGCGGCCGGGAACCTCGCCGTGATGTGGACGCTCGTGCTCGCGGTGCTGTTCGCGGTCACGGTCGTGTATGTGATCGTGCTGACACACGTTTTTCCGCTGTTGGCCAGTGTGGAGAATACGAACCGCGCCATGCTGAAAAACGCCCTGCTCATCGGCACGCATTATCTCTTTGCCACAATCCTGGTTTTCGCCGTCCACTTTGCCATGTTCTATGCCGTTGTAGCGATCTTCACCCCGCTGATCGTCTTCGGAGAGGGCCTTTGCGCGATGATCAGCGCGTGGCTGCTCAACAACATCCTGATCTCAGTTTCCGGTGCGCCGGACGAGGACGAAGCATGAAGCTTACAAAAGAACAAAAAGCCGCCCACAAGGCGGCTTTTCGCGCGATGAGCCCGGCGGACAAGCTGGACTACATCATGAGTTATTATAAATGGCCCATCCTGCTCGCGGCGATTCTCCTGCTGATTCTCGGCTCCGCGGCGCATCGGCAGCTCACAAAGAAAGAGCCGATTTTGTATCTGGCCCTTGCAGACGTCGTGGCAGGTGAGGATCTGGCAGATGTGCTGACAACTGGCTTTCTTCTGGCAGAAGGCGCCGCCCCCAAACGACAAGAGGTCTATCTATACCGGGATCTCTATCTGTCTGACGAGGCCGATGTGCTCAACCACGAGTACGCCTACGCCTCCCGCATGAAGCTGATGGGCGCGATCCAGGCGCAAAAGCTGGACGTGGTTCTGATGAACCGGGAGGCATATGATCTGCTCTCCGCAAGCGGCTATCTGCTGAATCTCGGCGAGTTTGTGCCAGACAGCGATCCGATCCGGGCACTTCTTACGGCCAACGCAGTCGTCGTCTCCGACAATGCGATCGAGTGGCAGCTGAATGTGGCCTCCTCCCATGAGCGCGTCACAGAAACGGTTCAGAACGGGCTTGCGCTGTCCGGTTGTCCGCTGTTTCTGACGGCCGGTTTTAAAGAGGACGTTTATGCCGGCGTCATTGCCAACAGCCCCCGGCCGGCGGAAGCGCTGCGGTACCTGCAGTATCTCTCATCGGATGTCCGGCCTTGAATCCTCTTCTGAACAGGCAGCAGTTTCTATATTGTGTTCGTTGCGGTTTTCTATCATGACAGCATTGAAATCCGGCCAATTTCATGCTATAGTAACCACATCAAAAAGCCTATATCAAACTGGTAAAGCATTCCTGTTAATCGTCCAAGCCGCTGTAAACAGCCCCAACAATTCGGGCCTGTGATAGCCGCTTTGATCGCTTTTTGATAGCAAAAGTCCGTAGACCCCATGGGTTGAGGATCATGGGAATCAAACGGAGTCACGCCGAGACAAATCTCCTAAACAAAAACAGTTAAAGTCGGGATTTGCTTGGCGAGTGGGAATAAAACAAAGTTTTGCTTCGATTGGTTTAGATTATCTCAAAACACTTGAAACAGCAGGCATTCTATGGAGTGCCTGCTGTTTACTTCGGCCATGTACATGCGAGCTTCATGAAAAAATGCGTATAGCCCGCCTTGGAAAGTCGGGACTTACTGCCCGGAGTGCACCTGTTCGATCGTTCCGCCGCCGAGAACCAGATCGCCATCGTAGAGCACGACGGCCTGCCCGGGCGTGACCGCCCGCTGCGGCTGATCGAAAACAAGCCGCACGCGCGAGCCCTCGAGCGGCCAGACCGTGGCGGGGTTCTCTCGCTGGCGATACCGTGTTCTGGCCGTCACACGGAGAGGACGATCCGGCTCCGGAATCGAAAGCCAATTGAAATCTGACGCGCTCAGCTCCCGGCCATACAGCGCACTCTCCGGCCCCACGGTCACGGTGTGCTTTTCCATGTCCTTTGCCACAACGTAGAGCGGCTGCTCCGCAGCGACGCCGAGGCCGCGGCGCTGTCCGATCGTATAACGGATCGCACCGCAGTGGCGCCCGATCACGCGCCCGTCCAGATCGAGGATCTCGCCCTCCGGATCGCGGCGTCCGGTCCGGCGTTCCAGGAAGCTGCCATAGTCGCCATCGGGAATAAAGCAAATGTCCTGGCTCTCGTGCTTGGATGCGGTCACGAGGCCGGCCTTCTCCGCGATCACGCGGGCGTCCGTCTTGCTCAGCTCTCCCAGCGGGAAACGCAGGTGATCCAGCTGCTTCTGAGAGAGCATATAGAGGACGTAGCTTTGATCCTTGCTCCCGTCCAGCGCCTTGCGAAGCTGCCAGCGCCCGGTACCCCGATCCTGCGTGATCCGGGCGTAATGGCCGGTCACGAGGCAGTCAAAGCCCTTTTCCAGAGCCAGCGACAGCAGCAGATCGAATTTCAGGCAGCGGTTGCAGACGATACAGGGATTCGGCGTTCGTCCGGCTTCATACTCCCGGACGAAGTTTTGAATCACTGTCTTTTCAAACGCTTTGGTACAGCAGAGAGACTCAAACGGGATTCTCAGCTGCCAGCATACATAAGCGGCGTCATCCTCATCCGCATCGCTGCAGCAGCTTTTCTGTGACGCACGCTCCATCCCCGGCGCGCGGTACAGCCGCATGGTGACGCCTGCGCAGTCATAGCCCGCCTGCTGCATCAAAAGCGCGGCGACCGAACTGTCCACCCCGCCGCTCATGGCGATCATGGCACGCTTCATTTTGCGCTTCCCTTGGAAAGCGCGTGATCGTAATCGGCAAAGAAGTCCTTCGTATCCTTTACCACGATTCCGCCGAACAGGATCAAAGAGAACAGGTTGGGAATGGCCATGAGACCGTTGCAGACGTCTGCCGCGTCCCAGAGGAGCTGGACGCTGATGAGCGCGCCGAGAGCACAGATGACCATATGCAGCAGCCGGTAGATTTTCACTTTATGTGTGCCGAACAGGAAGGCAAAGGCGGATTCCCCGTAGGTGTACCAGCCCAGTACCGTAGAGAGGCAGAACAAGATCAGGGAAATGACGATAACAACTTGCCCGAGCCCACCCAGATTCTGACGGAAAGCCGTAGCAGCCAGCACCGTGCCGTCGGTAACACCGCTGTTCCACACGCCGCTGACCATGATGATAAGCGCAGTAAAGGTGCAGATGACAAAGGTATCGAAAAAGACCTCGATGATGCCGTAGAGCGCCTGCTTGACGGGGACGTCCACCTTGGCCGTGGCGTGGACCATGGCGGAGGAACCGGTGCCCGCTTCGTTGGAAAAGACGCCGCGCTGTACGCCGCGCCGGATGGCGACGCCCATCGTGGCACCCGCCACGCCGCCGATCACCGCGTCTCCGGTAAAGGCAGATTTGACGATAAACCAGAGCGCCTGGGGGATCAGCGTGATATTCATGATGAGGATCACGAGTCCGAAGCCCAGATAGATCAGCGCCATGATCGGTGTGAGATAGGTGGTGACATCCGCGATTTTCTTCACCCCGCCGAAGATGACCAACCCGTCAATAACCAGGATCAGGATCGCGATGACCCAGGGGATCACCGTGCCGCCGCCCGCAAGGCCGCTGACAGCGCTGCCGATGGTGTTTACCTGCAGAGCGCCGCAGGAGACAAAGGAGACGAAAACGGTGAAGACGGCGAAGGCTCCGCCTAGGATCTTTGCAATGGTTTTCTGCTTCATGCCCTGCGTCAGGATGTACATGACGCCGCCGCGGAAGTTGCCCTCCTCGTCCTGTACACGGTAATGCATTGCCAGGGCGATCTCCGCGAATTTCGTGGCCATACCGCCCAGCGCGGCGATCCACATCCAGAAGATCGCGCCGGGTCCGCCTACGGCGATCGCATAGGCCACGCCGACGATATTGCCGTTTCCCACGCAGGAGGACAGGGCGGTGGCGAGCGCTTTGTAGGAACGGATCTGCCCAACACCCTCGTCGGACTTCTTCTCCACGTTCCATACGACTTCCCGGAAAGCGGCTCCGAAACGGGTGAACTGAATTCCGCGGAGGCGGACGGTAAAGTAGAGCCCAACGCCGAAAAAGACGACCAGCATAATGGGACCGAACAGAAATGTACCCAATTCTCCGAGGATTTTTCCAATGACTGCTTCCATTTTCTTTTCTCCTTTGCAAAAAAATACCGGGGAACTCATCTCGCGAGTTCCCCGGTTTTTGCGTCTCTGCCCATACAGGCACGGCTCAGACAGCGACGCAGGAAAGCGTGAACTCGAGGAAATGGGCGCAGTTACACATACACATATCCGCAGACATGCGCAGCACAAAAGCGAAGCTTTTCTCGAATACAGCTTTCATAGCCCCTCCTGTTTAACCTATTGACTTAATAGGTTAATTTGTTTATACTGCATTTGTTCTCCCTTGTCAAGAGTAAAAAAAGAGAGGTTTTAAACATGAAGCTTGCACTTGCACAAATGAAAATAGCGGAAGATATAGAGCATAACCTTTTCAAGACGCTGGAGCTGATCCGTGAGGCAGGGGCACACGGAGCCGATCTGATCCTGTTTCCGGAGATCCAGTTGACGCCTTTTTTCCCGCAGTACCAAGGGGTGGACGTCTCAAACTATGTCTTGCGGGAAGAGGATGAGGCGGTTCATGCGGTCCGCGAGGCGTGCCGGAGCTCCCGGATTTTTGCTGCTCCCAATTTTTATCTGCGCTATGATGGAAAGCAATACGATACCAGCCTCCTGATCGATCGAGACGGTCAGATCGTCGGACGTCAGAAAATGGTACACGTTGCGCAATGCCCCTGTTTTTACGAACAGGACTACTATACGCCTTCTGATGAAGGGTTTCAGGTATTTGACACGGAACTCGGAAAGCTTGGGATCGTGGTTTGCTTTGACCGCCACTACCCGGAGAGCGTACGCACGGAAGCACTGCGCGGTGCCGACCTGATTCTTGTCCCCACAGCCAATACGAGCGCGGAGCCCTCGGAGCTGTTCCAATGGGAGATCAAGATCCAGGCCTTTCAGAACAGTGTTTTTATCGCAATGTGCAACCGCGTGGGGCAGGAAGGCGATATGCATTTCTCAGGGGAGTCCATTCTTTGCGGGCCTGATGGAGCGACACTGGCGCTGGCCGGCGGAGAGGAAGAGCTGCTGCTGTGTGAAGTGGACCTGCCTTCTGCCAGCAGGCAACGGACTGCAAAGCCGTACACACAGCTGCGCAGACCGGAGTGTTATGAATAGGTGGAAGGAACCGGAGACCTGACAATGAACGAAAAACTAAACCAACTAAAAGAATATCTGCTGTCTCAGGGCAGCCTGGCCGTGGCCTTTTCCGGAGGTGTGGATTCCACGTTTCTTTTGAAGGTGGCCCACGACATGCTGGGCGACAAGTGCGTCGCTGTGACGGCCTCCTCCTGCTCTTTCCCGGAGCGGGAGCTGAAAGAGGCGAAAGCCTTCTGCGAGGCCAACGGGATCCGCCATGTCGTGGTGCGCTCGGAGGAACTGGAGATTGAGGGCTTTCGGCACAATCCGAAAAACCGCTGCTATCTGTGCAAGCACGAGTTGTTTGAAAAAATCTGGGACATTGCCCGTGAACTTGGCCTGAATGCCGTGGCAGAGGGCTCCAACATGGATGACAACGGGGATTATCGTCCCGGTCTCGTAGCGGTCAGGGAGCTGGGCGTACTCAGCCCGCTGCGTCACGTCGGCCTGAACAAGGCGGAGATTCGGGAACTGTCCAGAGAACTGGGCCTGCCCACCTGGAACAAGCAGAGCTTTGCCTGCCTGTCCTCCCGCTTCGTGTATGGGGAAACGATCAATGAGGAACGGCTTTCCATGGTGGATCGCGCGGAACAGCTGCTTCTGGATCTGGGCTTTCACCAGGTGCGTGTACGGATCCACGGAAAGCTTGCCCGGATCGAGACCGACCCGTCAGAGTTTGAAAAGCTGCTGTCAGTGAGAGAGCAGGTCGTGTCGGCCCTCCGGGAGTACGGTTTTGCCTATGTGACCATGGATCTGACCGGCTACCGTACTGGAAGCATGAATGAAACTTTTAGAAAAGAGGATCAAGTATATTGAGCTGTGAAAACTGTCATAACTGCGACTGCTGCGCAGGATGTGCAGGCTGTAAACAAAACGATGCGCTCAATCCCTTGGAATATGCGCTTTTGGATATCTTTTCCGTGATGCCCTTTCTTCCCGTGGCAATCAACAAGCAAAGCGGCCAAGCTCTTTTGCTGGATCCGGAACTTGAACCGGGCGCGGCTGGCTTTGCGCTTCGAATGCTGCAGCGGAGGGGATATGTCCAGGTGAGCGCAGACACTCCTCTGCAAAACGCCAGCTATCGTGGATATGAGGATTGGAAACACGGAAGCGCCGCGCTGACTGTCAGAGGGCAGGATGCTATTGATGCTATGGAATACGGAGGATAGGGGTAGAAAAAGACGTATGGGAGAGCAGAAAGCAACAGGATACTGAAATATGCTGAATGAATTTTCCCGGACCCAGCTTTTGTTGGGGCCGGAAGCCATGGAAAAGCTTGCACACAGTCGGGTGGCTGTTTTCGGGATCGGCGGCGTGGGAGGTTATACCGTCGAGGCGTTGGCAAGATCGGGGATCGGCGCGCTGGATCTGATCGACGACGACAAGGTCTGCCTGACCAACATCAACCGGCAGATCCTCGCCACGCGAAAGACTGTGGGAAAATACAAGGTGGATGTGGCCGCCGAGAGGATCGGCGAAATCAATCCGCGCTGCGCGGTACGGACCTATAAGACCTTTTATCTGCCGGATACGGCGGAGGAATTCGATTTCTCTCAATATGATTATGTGGTGGACGCCATCGACACGGTGAGCGGCAAAATACAGCTGGTGCTGGCGGCCCAGACGGCCGGAACGCCGATCATCAGTTCCATGGGCGCGGGCAACAAGCTGGATGCCACCGCCTTTCACGTGGCGGATATCTCACAGACCTCGGTCTGCCCGCTGGCGCGTGTCATGCGGCGGGAACTGAAGAAGCGCGGTGTCAGGCATTTGAAGGTCGTTTATTCCAAAGAAAAGCCAATCCGGCCGCTGGAGGATCTGAGCATCAGCTGCCGCGCCCACTGCATCTGCCCGCCGGGGACGAAGCGCCACTGCACCGACCGTCGGGATATTCCCGGCTCTGTGGCCTTTGTGCCGTCAGTGGCAGGGCTGATTATCGCGGGGGAAGTGATAAAGGATCTGGTGAAGCGATGAAGCAAAGCTATCAAATTCGGGGGATGTACTGCCCAAACTGTGAAAAGCGAATCATGACAGCGCTCGGAAAGATGGACGGTGTGAAGGCTGTCCGTGTGGACTATGCCTCCGGGCGCGCGGAGATTGAGAGCAAGAAGCCCCTGGATCGGGAACAGCTTCAATCGGCTCTCCAGAATCTGGGATATGAGCTCTCCAACGGCTCCGATGAACTGACGCGGGCGGCAAGCCTGCTGGTCATCATTCTGGGCCTGACTGTGATCCTGGACCGGGTTGGACTCTTGAACCGACTGGTCCCGAGGCAGCTGGGCACGAGCGGCATGAGCTATGGCCTGTTTTTCGTGACGGGGCTTCTGACCTCGGTTCACTGCGTTGCCATGTGCGGCGGTATCAACCTGTCTCAAAGTTTGCCCGGACGGGGAAAGTGGTCAGCGCTGCTCTATAACGCCGGACGTGTGGTGTCCTATACACTTGTGGGCGCACTTCTCGGTGCTGCAGGGTATCTTCTGGGCGGCGGCTCCTTTGTGGTATCGCCGCTTCTGCAGGGCGCGGTCAAGCTGCTGGCCGGAGCCTTCATGCTGCTCGCCGGGATCAATCTGCTGGGGCTGTTTCCCGCCCTGCGCAGGCTGCGCATACCTCTGCCCAAGCTGCGTGGGAGCAGCCGCCTGCCCTTTGTGATCGGCCTTCTCAACGGGCTGATGCCATGCGGACCGCTGCAGGCCATGCAGCTGGCGGCTCTGGGCACCGGGAACCCCTTGAACGGCGCGCTGTCCATGTTCTTTTTCAGTTTGGGCACTGTACCCCTGATGCTGGGCCTCGGCGGTTTGGTTGCTCTCCTGGGACAGCGCTTTGCCCGAACGGTCAATCTCGCCGGCGCGGTGCTGGTGTCGGTGTTCGGTGTTGCCATGCTCTCGCAGGGTGCTGCTCTCTTCGGCATGATCGACAGTTTTCGGCTCTGGGCGTTTTTGCTGTCTCTCTCACTGCTGGGCCTGATTACGCTTGCCCCGGGGGGGGGAAACCGCTGCGAAGGGGACTGAGCATCGCGGTGCTGATGGTGCTGGTTCTCACGCTCACCCTGCACAGAGCGCCGGCGGTGCAAAATGCAGACGGCAGCGTCCGGATTGAGGATGGCGTACAGCTGGTGTACAGTACGCTGGAGGCTGGGAGCTATCCGGATATCACGGTGCAGGCAGGGCTTCCGGTGCGTTGGACGATATCGGCTGAGGAGAAGAGCATCAACGGGTGCAATTATACGATGGTCATTCCCGGACTGGATTTGAGCCTTAACTTTCTGCCGGGAGAAAACGTGCTGGAATTTATACCGGAAACTGCGGGGAAGATCCCTTACAGCTGCTGGATGGGTATGATCCGCGGCACGATCACAGTCACGGATTAGGAGGATCAACATGGCAGATACACAAAAATCTATAGGAAAAAGGATGTTCACCCTGCCCGTGCTTGCTGCCGTTGTTCTGCTCATGGCATTAGCACTTTTGCTGATACCACAGGGTAAAAAGACAGGAAGCCTTTCCGCGGGGGATTCCCTGACGATCCCGCTGGCCTCCGTTACCCAAACTGCGAGCTTTTATCCGGTGAATGTAGACGGCGCGGAGATGGAAGTGCTGGCGATCCGGACGGAAAACGGCGAGATCCGCACCGCGTTCAACACCTGCCAAACATGCTACGATTCCGGCAAGGGCTATTACGCGGCTGAAGGAGAAGAGCTTGTCTGCCAAAACTGTGGCTTCCGTTTTACTGCGGACAGAGTAGGGGCAGCAGGGGACGGTGGATGCAACCCTTGGCCGATCCCGGTGTCAGAGCGAATCAAAACCGAGGACAGCATCCTGATTCCATATGCGGTTCTGGCAGATGCAAAGGATATCTTTTCTAACTGGAGCAAGTGATTTTGCAAAAAAAGAACTCCGTGATATTCAGAGACAGGCGGGGGGCCCTGACTCGATGACCTTTGTACCCGCCTTTATGGGCTGTTTATCGCGGGGCTTATAGGATTTGTGTAATGTGAAAGGGCAGAGATAGTCAAGCCATGAGAGAAGTATCCATATCCGAGCTGGAGCGCATGGAAGAAGGCAGTTTCCTTTTGATCGATACCAGAAGTGCGGACAATGTGCGGTACGGCATGATCCCCGGGGCGATCCATATTCCGGAGACAGAACTCATGGAGAAAGCGGCGCGCTATGCCAGAGAGCTGCCTGACGGCAGGACGCTGATCGTTTACTGTCAGCGGGGCGTTCGTTCGATCGCTGTGTCTGAAACGCTTGCCGATTGCGGCAGAGAATGCTTCAGCCTGGCAGGAGGATATCTCGCCTGGCTGAGAGCAATTACAACGAAAGCCGAGGACGGGCAGGAGCGTCAGAAAAAGGCCGAAGACAGCATCCGTGGGAAATTCCATAAGCAGCTCTTTTCTCCGTTTGCAAAAGCCTGCAAAGAATACCGGCTCGTGGAAGACGGAGACCGCATCGCGGTCTGTATTTCCGGCGGGAAAGACTCCATGCTCATGGCGAAGTTGTTTCAGGAGCTTCAGAGGCACCGGAAGGTCTCTTTTGAGCTGCTGTTTCTGGTGATGAATCCAGGCTACAACGGAGATAATCGACGATTGCTGGAGTACAACGCCAAAACGCTCGGCGTTCCGATCACTGTTTTTGAAAGCACGATTTTTGACGTGGTGGATACGGTGGAGAAAAACCCCTGCTATCTCTGCGCGAGAATGCGCAGGGGGTATCTTTACAGCAAGGCCAAGGAACTCGGATGCAATAAGATCGCGCTCGGTCATCACTATGACGACGTCATTGAGACGATCCTGATGGGGATGCTCCATGGCGGCCAGATTCAAACGATGATGCCGAAACTGCACAGCACCAATTTTGAAGGCATGGAGCTGATCCGCCCGATGTATTATGTTCGGGAGGCCGACATCTGCAGATGGCGGGATTGGAACGGACTGCATTTTCTGCAATGTGCCTGCCACTTCACCGACACCTGCACCACCTGCCATGAGGATGGCACCACCTCTTCCAAGCGTCTTGAGACGAAAAAGCTGATCGCCGCCTTGAAAGAGACAAACCCGCAGATCGAGGCAAATATCTTCAAGAGCGTTTCCAATGTCAATCTCAGCACGGTGATCGCATATAAAAAGGACGGCGTCCGGCATCATTTTCTGGATGATTACAACGAAACGTATTGATACGAGAAGAAGGGATCGAAGCTTTGCATTGTACAAAGACTCGATCCCTTCTGTCAACTTCCTTCAAGCTATTGTTTTCGCCGTTTTCTCTTTGTCATTTTATCCGTAACTATCTATTGACAACAGAAAGAAATCCGATAGAATGATTACAACCTACTATTTTGATGGGTGATAACGTGGCTATCAAGAAGTCATCCCTGACCTATACCGATATGCGCTGCCTGGCCGAGCATGCGGCAAGCTGTTTTCCGGACAGAGAATTCTTCCTGTGCGCGGACGAAGAGCTGCCGTATGTACGCGGCTTTGAGCTCTACGGCTTCTGCAAAAAGGCGGAGACCGTGCTGGATGCTATTCCTGCGGGACGGCACATCGCCCTTCTCGGGCCGAGCAGTGCCGCCTGGCTGGCAGCGTATTTCGCCGTGCTCTCCGCCGGGCGGGTGATCGTACCCCTACACGACGGCATGCAGCAGCAGGAGCTGGAGGACTGCCTGCGGCTGGCCGAATGTGAGCTTCTTCTCTATGATGAACGCCGAAGTGAAACCGCCGCTTTGCTCGCAAAGGCGATCCCGGGCCTCATGCTCCTGGAGCTGCACGCCTTCCTCGAAAAGCTGCGGGAAGAAACAAGAGAGTCCCTTCCAAAGCTGGAGCCGCAGGCAGCCGCCGCCATGTACTTCACCTCCGGTACGACAGGAAAGCCCCGCTGTGTGATGCTCACCCATCGGAACATGGGGGCCCAGATCAGTGCTGTGACTGCGGTGCTCCCACTTTCGGAAACAGACGTGGGGCTCTCGCTCCTTCCTTTGAGCCATACCTTTGAGATGATGACCCATGTGGCCGGGGCGCTGCACTGCGGCGGTACGCTGTATCTCAACGAGAGCGTGCGGACGGTCAAGAAAAACCTCCGGGAAAAACGGCCCACCATCCTTGTGGCCGTCCCGCTGATCCTGCAGACGCTCCACAAGGAGATCGTGAACACCGCGAAAAAGCAGGGGCGGCTGGAGCAGCTGCAGAAAGCGCTCCGACTGAGCGGTTTGCTGCAGAAGATCGGGCTCGACATGAGCGGGCGTCTTTTCGGAGAAGTGAAAGAGCTCCTCGGCGGGCGGCTGCACACGATCATCTGCGGGGGCGCTGCGCTGGATCCGGAGTTGATCCGCTTCTTCCGGGCGCTGGGGATCGAGGTCCTGCAGGGCTACGGGATCACCGAGTGCTCCCCCGTTGTGTCCGTGAATCGGCCGGGGAACAACCTTGTCGGCTCGGTCGGGCAGCCCCTGCCCTGCTGCGAGGTGAAGCTCGACGGGCGTGAGATCTGTGTCCGCGGCGACAGCGTTTCGCCCGGCTACTACGGGGACGCGCAGGCAACTTCAGAGTGCTTTCGGGACGGCTGGTTCCATACAGGCGATCTCGGGCGATTGGATCGAAAGGGCAATCTTTTCTTTGAGGGCCGGGTCAAAAACCTGATCATCCTGGCCAATGGGGAAAACGTCTCTCCGGAAGAACTGGAAGAAAAGCTGTATCAGACCGAGGGTATTCTGGACGCGGCCGTTTATGAAAAGGACGGCCGGATCACGGCGGAGCTCTTCGTGGATCGGGCGCTGATCCCGGATGTACCCGCCGCGTGGCGGATCGTCAGTCCAATCAACCGCAGCCTGGCCTCCTTCAAGCAGATCGGCGAGATCGTGCTGCGGGAGACGGAATTTGAGAAAACAGCGACCCGGAAAATCAAACGTTATAAACTGAAAGGGTGTTAAGGGATGGAAGAAAAGATAAAGGAGATCCTCTCCGAGGTATCCGGCGTCCCGCTCACGGAGCTGCGAGACGACACGCGGCTGGTCGCAGACCTGGGCATGAGCTCGTTCGATCTGGCTGATACGGTCGTCAGCGTGGAGGAGACCTACGGCGTCAAGATCCCCGATGAGCGCTTCGGCGAGCTGGAAACCGTGGCGGACATCCTCCGCGTCATCCGGGAGGAGAATGCGCTATGATTCTCAACAGTCTTCCGCATCTTGATCCGGCGTCGGTCAAGTTCGATCACAGCTTTGTCTTCGACGCGCACAACTACAACAGAAAGCAGCTCATCACCCGCTACCGCGGGACTGTGGTCGAGCGCACACACCTGGGCTATGCCGTCACCGGCTGGCAGAAGAGCATCTATCATTTCGGCGGCTTAAACCGCGAGGTGCCGATCCTGGTCAGCATGCTGCTGGACGAAAACGGCCGGATCCGCAGCCTGAAGATCGACGAGCGGAGCGAGGGCAGCCAGGGCAGGCGCTGTGACTTTGCCTGCTTGGAGACGCTCTGCGGAGAAAAGCTTGTCGGCACCCCGCTCGCGGAGCTCGGCAGCCGGGTGTCCTCCGCGCCGGACGTCAAGTGCCTGCACCTCTTTGAGATCCTCAGCGCCTGCGCTTCGTTCTTCGGCACCCTCGCCGCGCGGGGACTGACGGAAGGAAGCGAGCAGGAGTATATCGCGATCCGCCCGGAGACCAACGGACTGGTTTCTGATTCCACGCACGAGATCCTCGGACAGCGCGATCAGACGCAGGTCCGACTGGAATACTGTACGCCGCCCCGGCTCAACGGTGAAAACCTGGCCGAAAGCCTCGACGCTGCGGTGACCGTACAGTATAACGGGGAGGAGACTCTCACAGAGGAACTCCATGCCTCTGATTTTGAGAGCGTCTACGCGCAGCTCAACCGGCTGTTCTCCAAGTGCCATCACCGGGAAAAGGCCTTCTTCGGTTTGAAGGGCCGCGTGCGCTTTTTCAACTCTCCCTCCATGGTCGGCCTCTTTCTTCTGACGATCAGCCACAGCTTTGTCCCCGGCCTTGTGTCGCGCGCATGGAGGATCGAGAAGATCCTGCACTATCTGCAGACCGGCTACGGCAAAAATCCATGCAAGGGCTTCGGCGGATAAAAAAGTGTTGACAAGAGGATCCTCGTGTGTTATAAACATATCATCTTGATAGGTTATTCCTTTGGAGGCCAGTATGCGTAAGGCGAGCTTCAACTGCATGATGTGTTGTGACATGCGCTGTGAGATGCGCGTGTGCTTTGCCTTGCCCATTTGAGCTCTCCTATTGCTTTGCAGACGACCGGGGACCCAGACGGGCTCCCCGGTTATTTTGTTTTTGTGGGTGATTGCACTTGAAGATTTATTTAGAGCGGCTGCTCCGTCATAATTTCCGAAAGGGTCGAATGACGTCGGAACAAGGCCATAAAGGCATGGAGCCGCATGAATTCGGCTCCATCGACCGATGACCTTGTTCCTCCTCTCCCGCTCAAACCCGCTCCGCTGGGCTTTGATCGGGTAATAAAAGCGGAAATATGATGAAAAAAGAGGTACATATCATGTCCAATTATAAATTCGAAACGCTGCAGCTTCATGTTGGTCAGGAGCAGGCCGATCCCGCAACCGACGCTCGTGCCGTTCCCATCTACCAGACGACCTCCTATGTCTTCCACAACTCCGCCCACGCAGCGGCCCGCTTCAACCTGACGGACGCCGGAAACATCTACGGCAGGCTCACCAACTCCACCCAGGACGTGCTGGAAAAGCGCCTTGCCGCTCTGGAGGGCGGCGTGGGCGCGCTGGCGCTTGCCTCCGGCGCGGCGGCGGTAACCTATGTCATCGAGGCCCTGGCGCAGAAAGGCGACCACATCGTTGCCCAGAAGACGATCTACGGCGGCAGCTACAATCTTCTGGCGCATACTCTGCCGCTCTACGGCATTGAGACCACTTTTGTGGATGCACACAACCTGGAAGAGGTGAAAGCCGCCGTTGAGCCCAACACCAAGGCGATCTATCTGGAAACGCTGGGCAATCCCAATTCCGACATTCCCGACATCGACGCCATCGCGGAAATCGCCCACGCCCATCAGATTCCCCTCGTGATCGACAACACCTTCGGCACGCCCTATCTGATCCGGCCCATTGAGCATGGCGCGGATATCGTGCTGCATTCCGCCACCAAGTTCATCGGCGGCCATGGCACGACGCTCGGCGGCATCGTGGTGGATTCCGGCAAATTCGACTGGAAGGCCGCCGGGAAGTTTGCCCCCATTGCGGAGGCCAATCCCAGCTATCACGGCATCTCCTTTGTGGACGCGGCCGGTCCCGCGGCTTTCATTACCTATCTGCGGGCCATCATTCTCCGTGATACCGGTGCCTGCATTTCTCCCTTCAACGCCTTTATGCTGCTGCAGGGCGTGGAGACCCTCTCCCTGCGCCTCGACCGCCATGCGGAGAACACCAAAAAGGTGGTGGAGTTTCTCGCCGGGCATCCGCAGGTGGAGAAGGTCAACCACCCCTCGCTGCCCGATCATCCGGATCACGCGCTGTTTGAGAAGTACTTCCCCAACGGCGGCGCCTCCATCTTCACCTTCGATATCAAGGGCGGCGTGAAGGAGGCCCACGCCTTCATCGACGCGCTGGAGATTTTCTCGCTACTGGCCAATGTGGCGGACGTGAAGAGCCTGGTCATCCACCCGGCCACCACGACCCACTCTCAGCTGAGCGCGGAGGAACTGGAGGCCGCGGATATCCATCCCAACACCATTCGTCTGTCCATCGGCACCGAGCATATCGACGATATCCTCGCGGATCTGGAGAAGGGCTTTGCCGCTGCGGCAGCGCTCGCATAACAGGAGGAGAAACATGGAATTTTTTGTAGAACAGGCCGTGCTGGACGCGGGGGTCAAGATTGTGTTCGCAGAAATCTGCGGTCTCGACAATCACGGCGAGGATTCGGAATGGGCCGCATACCGCGACAAGCGGCTGGAAGAGCTGTATGAAGAGTATGCGGAGCTGGACGTCCACGCCGACCCGATCCTGGAGGGCTTCAACATCCTGCATGACAAGACCGAGGTCAAGCGCCGCAAGAACATCCCCGCCAGCGAGAACCTCATCAAGCTGCTCAAGAAGAACCACGGTATGTTCTACATCAACCAGGCGGTGGATATCTATAACCTGATCTCTCTGGAGAGTAAGCTGGCCCTCGGCGCCCACAACATCGACCGGGTGGACGGAAACGTCACCCTGCGCTTCACCGACGGCAGCGAGCGCTTTGTGCCCATCGGCCAGACGGAGCCTGTGCCTGTCGCACCGCACGAATACTGTTACTGTGACGATGCCAATGAGGTGCTCTGCCGCCTGGAGGTCCGCCAGGTGGAGAAGACCAAGGTCGAAGAATCCGCCCGCAATATCTTTTACATCATCCAGGGCAACGAGGCCACGCCGGATGAGCTGCTGCATGAGACTGCACAGCGCGTCATCGATCTGACCACCGCATACTGCGGCGGCAGCGGCAGAATCATCTTGCCCCGGGTATGAATACCACACCTAGGAGTTGATCCCTATGTTCCTTCTGACCAAACGATGTAGATTCCCTGCTGAAACAAGAGTACAAGAAATCATCTATTGTTTTGAACGGGAGGAATCATCATGTCTAACATCTATACATCCGCCGATCAGCTGATCGGAAAAACGCCCCTGCTGGAGCTCACCAATATTGAGAAGGAAGAAGGACTGGAGGCCACGCTTCTCGCGAAGCTGGAGTATTTTAACCCCGCCGGCTCCGTCAAGGACCGCATCGCCAAGGCCATGATCGATGACGCCGAGGCGAAAGGCCTGCTGAAGCCGGGCTCTGTACTTATCGAGCCCACCTCCGGCAACACCGGTATCGGCCTCGCCTCCGTCGCGGCGGCCCGCGGCTACCGCATCATCATCGTCATGCCCGAGACCATGAGCGTCGAACGCCGACAGCTGATGAAAGCCTACGGCGCGGAGCTGGTGCTCACCGAGGGCTCCAAGGGCATGAAGGGCGCCATCGCCAAAGCTGACGAGCTGGCGAAAGAGATCCCCAATGCCTTCATCCCCGGGCAATTTGTAAACCCGGCGAATCCCGCCGTCCACAAGGCGACCACCGGGCCGGAGATCTGGGCGGACACCGACGGCAAGGTGGATATCTTTATCGCGGGCGTCGGGACCGGCGGCACGATCACCGGCGTGGGCGAATACCTCAAGGAGCAAAATCCCGCCGTGAAGGTCGTAGCGGTAGAGCCCGCGGGTTCGCCGGTCCTCTCCAAGGGGACGGCAGGCGCCCACAAGATCCAGGGCATCGGCGCGGGCTTTGTTCCGGAGGTGCTGAACACCGCCGTCTACGATGAGATCATCGCCGTGGAGAACGAGGAGGCTTTTGCCGCCGGCAAGCTGGTCGGACGGAAAGAGGGCGTGCTGGTCGGCATCTCCTCAGGGGCCGCGGTCTGGGCCGCGATCCAGCTGGCCAAGCGGCCGGAGAACAAGGGCAAGACGATCGTCGCGCTGCTGCCGGATACCGGCGACCGCTATCTCTCCACGCCGCTGTTTGCAGACTGATATGGATCAGACCCTCTCCCTTTTGATCCGGCACACCGCCGACGAGCTCGCTCAGGCGGAAGCACCCGGCGAAGGCACGGCGCGGGATTACAGAAACCTTCGCGCGGAGGCTGAGCACTTCACCGATCTTTTGATCCATGCGCTGTTTCCGCGCTTCGCCCCGCAAAATGAGTCGCGGGAGAAGCTTCTGGAGCAGGCGGTCACGCAGCTGGAGAGCATCCTCGCGCGCGTGCCCTTAACGCTTCGTTCGGAGGAGATCGTCCTTGCCCTGCTGGCAAATCTCCCCGAGATCAGACGCCAGCTGCAGACAGACCTGCTCGCCGCCTATCAGGGGGACCCTGCGGCCAAAAGCGTCGACGAGGTCATCCTATGCTATCCGGCCTTTACAGCCATCAGCACCTACCGCCTGGCCCACATCCTGTATCGGGAGGGCGTGCCCCTCCTGCCGCGCATGATGACGGAATACGCGCACCGCCTGACCGGGATCGACATCCACCCCGGCGCGGTCATCGGCGATTCCTTCTTCATCGACCACGGCACCGGCGTGGTGATCGGAGAGACGACGACCATCGGCTGCCGCGTCAAGCTGTACCAGCATGTCACGCTGGGTGCCAAGAGCTTTGCGGTTGGGGAGGATGGGACGCTCGTCAAAGGGATCAAGCGGCATCCCGACATTGGCGACCGTGTCGTCATCTACTCTGGCGCCACCATCCTGGGCGGCGAGACGCGCATCGGAAACGACTGCGTCATCGGCGGCAGCGTGTGGCTGACCCACTCGGTCCCGGCCGGGAAGATGGTGCTGGCCAGGGCCGCCGTGACGGAGCCGCCCCTGACGCGGGACGTCATCACAAACTCCATATTGGACTGTTCCATGCTGTAGAAAAAGAGCTTCCGGGAGATTGTCTCCCGGAAGCTCTTTTTCGTTTTCTCTCTTTCTTATCGCATCAGATCCCGCACGGTGAAGCCGGCGAGATATTCGCCGACGACGCGGTCCAGCCCCTCCCACAAAGGCAGCGTCCGGCACTCCGGTGCGCGCGGGCAGGGCTTGGCCCCCTCCGCCAGGCATGCGACCGGGGCAAGCGTCCCCTCCGTCACGGTCAGAACGTCCAGCGCGCGGATCTCCTCTGCCGGGCGGCCGAGCCGGTAGCCGCCGCCTTTCCCGCGCACGCCTTCTATGAACTGCCCTTTCACCAGATCCTTTACGATGCTCTCCAAATATTTTTCGGAGATCTCCTGTCGCTCGGCAGTTTCCTTGAGCGTAATGTATCCCTCGTTCTGGTTCTCAGCCAGATCCACAAGAATTCTCAGTGCATAGCGCCCGCGGGTAGAGATCATCATGTGGTTATCCTCCTGTATGGTTTTTAACCTATTATATCGCGGGGTTTATTGGATTTCAAGATGACGGCCGAGGAAAGGAGGAAGTCCTTACATGCTCTATAGGCCTTCTTTTCCATGCGCTTTCACGCTGCTTGTCCTTTCTTTGACTGTCCCAGTTGCATGCCGGTTCCACCTGATTTCATAGCTTTTTCTATAATGACAGCATTGAAAACCGGGCAATCCTGTGCTATAGTAATCACACCAAGAAGCGTATCACAAACGCACAAAGCTTTCCCGTTAATCGTCCAAGCCACTGTATGCAGCCCCAACAATTTGGACCTGTGATAGCTGCATTGATAGCTTTTTGATAGCAAAAGTCCGTAGACCCCATGGGTTGAGGATCATGGGAATCAAACGGAGTCACGTCGGGACAAATCTCCTAAACAAAAGCAGTTAAAGTCGGGATTTGCCTGGCGAGTGGGAATAAGCTTGACAGCATCATAAGCACCAGGTATAATATCGACAAATCCAGAATTGAAATCTGGATTTGTCGATATTTCTATTTTGGTGAGCTTTATGAAGTATATTAAACGGAATATTGAAGAACTGGTAAAATCCTCGGATAAGACCTTTAAATGTATCCTTGTAACTGGCGCGCGGCAGACTGGAAAGTCCACCATGCTCAAGGCGCTGTTCCCTGACAAAAAGTATGTCCCCATCGACGATCCTTTTATTGAAGACCAGGCGAACAACAACCCCAACATGTTCATGATGCTCAACCCGCCCCCCGCTTTTTATGACGAGGTGCAGCGCGCCCCCGGACTGTTTCGCTTTATTAAGATCAAGTGTGATGAAAGCGACGCGCGCGGGCAGTTCTGCCTGTCCGGTTCACAGCCGCTGGAGCTGATGGAGAGCGCTTCCGAGTCTTTATCGGGCCGCGTCAGTATCATTGAGCTTGCGGGCCTGTCTCTGCGTGAGATGCTGGGGGCTTCCTTCAACGAGCCCTTTGTTCCGACCATGGAATATGTGCAAAAGCGTAGCACAACGGCGAAAAGCCCTGAGAATCTCTGGGCCGTGATCCACCGCGGCAGTTATCCCGAGCTGCAAAACCCGGAGATGGACTGGTCGGCCTTCTTCTCAAGCTATGTGAAAACCTATCTAGAGCGGGACGTGCGCAAGCTGTCCGCCGTCCAGGATCTGGACGATTTTCGCCGCTTTATGGTAGCGGTTGCCGCACGCACGGGGCAGATGCTAAATTACGCGAACATTGCGGATGAAATCAGCAAGGATGCAATGACGGTCAAAAAATGGATGTCCATTCTGGAGGCGTCCGGAATCATATATCTGTTGGAACCCTATACCCCGTCCGTGCTGAAAAAAGCTATCAAGACACCTAAGGTTTACTTCCGCGATACCGGCCTTGCCGCCTATCTCACGCGCTGGCTCACGCCGGAGGCACTTGCTTACGGTGCCATGAGCGGCGCCATGTTTGAAACCTTTGTCATTTCAGAAATCCTGAAATCTTATTCCAATCGCGGTATCGATTACCGGTATTGCGTTTCCTATTACCGCGGACGGGACAAAAAGAAGATTCGCAGAGACGGCTTTGAATACGAAACGGAAAGCGAAATAGACCTGATCATCGAAGAAAACGGGATGCTCTATCCCATCGAGATCAAGCAAAGCCCCGCGGTCACGGCAGATGAGGCAAGTGCTTTCACGGTGCTGGACAAGGTTGAGGAAAAGCGCCGTGGCATGGGGGCCATCATCTGCACCTGCCCACAGCCAAATTTGCTGAGGGATAATCTGCTGCAGCTGCCGGTGTGGTATATATAGTTTATTTTAGGTAAAAAGAGGAGTATAGAGATATGTCAAAATTAGGTATTGAGCAAAAATCTGTAAGAGCATTGCTGGGTGATAATAAGGCAGATTTCCTGATTCCTGATTATCAGCGGCCCTACGCTTGGGAGGAGAAAGAGTGTCAGACACTTTGGGATGATATTTTTTCATTTGCTTTTCCTGATAATGATTGTGACAAGTTTGATCGACACAATGATGAATATTTCTTAGGGCCGATTGTGACATTTCCAAATGAGGACAAGCGTCAGGAAGTTATTGATGGGCAGCAGCGTTTAACAACTTTGATGTTGCTTCTTCGCGCGTTTCATGCACGTTATGGTAAGATGAAGGATGAGTTGTCCGTCTCCACCAGAAAAAACATTGAACAATGTATTTGGAAAACAGACGAGTTTGATAAACCGGATATGAACTCCCTGAAGTTGGAATCTGAGGTTGCTACAGATGATGCCAAACAGGAACTAAAAGATATTCTTCGCACAGGTGTGACTACAGATTCTCAACGCAGCCAATATGCACAGAATTACCGGTTTTTCCAAAAGATGATTGATCGGTTTCTAGAGGAATATCCGAGCTATTTTGCACATCTTCCAACGCGTATTCTAAACAATTGCATCTTGCTACCGATTGAGGCAGAGTCTCAAGACACTGCGCTCCGCATTTTTTCTACTTTGAACGACCGCGGAAAGCCTTTGTCTGATTCCGATATTTTTAAAGCTCAGTTCTATAAGTATTACTCTCAAAAAGGTAAGAAGAAAGAATTCATCGAGCGTTGGAAGCAATTAGAGGAACTCTGTTCCAAAATATATCATCCCATTTCAGGCACACCCATGGATGAAGCGTTTACACGTTATATGTATTACGAACGTGCAAAGCAAGGAAATAAATCATCCACGACTGAGGCATTGCGCAAGTTCTACGAAAAAGACAGTTATGCTATTCTGAAAAACGATAAGACATTTGAAAACATCGTAGACCTTACAAATTTTTGGAATGATGTTGAGCTTCAAAATAAAGACCGTTTTGCCGATAAGGTTCTGCGGAGACTCTTCGTACTGAATTACGCGCCGAATGGAATGTGGGCATATATTGTTTCTGTATACTATTTATCAAACCGCGATAATAATGGTCTGCTCGATGATGATGCATTCTATGAATTCTTGAATAAGATAACTGCTTTCATCTGGGCATACGCTGTTACTAATTCAGGCGTTAATGCATTGCGTACTCCTATATATGCCGAAATGGTCAATATCGTCACTGGACAGCCTATTACATTTGATAGCTTCCACTTTGATGTGCAGGCGGTTACTAATATGTTCAACAACTACGTTTTCAGTAACAACCGCGGTATAACAAGATCCGTTTTGACGTGGTGGGCTTATCAAGATGATGAACAAGTATTGTTACCATTGGAAAGCCGCTTGGATATTGAACATATATATCCGAGAAATCGCCAAGAGAAAGAACACTCTCTTTCAAATAGTAGGAACTTGGAGTCGCTTGGAAATAAAGCCCTGCTAGAAAAGCGTGTGAATATAAGTGCTTCAGATTATCGGTTTGCGGATAAGATCAAGTATTATAAAGGTTATACAAATCTTCGCAAACAATGGAAAGACGGTACCCAGATCAGGGAACTGCTCAAACTGGCAGACGCAATGACAGATTTTCAGGAAAAGGATATTGTGCAGCGTAATGCAGCAATAATCTTCGCCTTCACCGAGTATCTGAAGGCGAATGGCCTTATAAAAGGCTAAAGTTTCAAGCATCGTGACAACACAGTGGCAGCAAAAGCCTTATAATCCAAGCTTTATAGGTAATGTGAATAATCCTGATAATCTGTGCTAAATGACCTATACAAAATCGTTTAGCATACAGTTCCCAGGAGCGAGCGGAATTAAGGAAAAAAGCTCTCTTCAAGGCTGGAAAGCCTTGAAACCACTGGCCTTTTCAGTTTCCGCCAATCCGAATGACAGCGAATTGGCAGCAAGAGAACCCATCATTTGATGATAGCAAATCCAAGGGTTTGTGCGTGTGCTGTCACACATCATCCACAAACCAAAGAGGTCAACCTGACTTTTGCAAGCCGGGTTGACCTCTTTTTTGCCTTCGGACAGGCTCTTTTTCCTTCTTCAATCAGTGCATCTGACAGCGTCTGAGACGGCACCTTTGCCCGTCTGCCGGCAGCGCTCTTTCACCGATCACGCTTTCTTTTATTCCCCGCTGTAGACCTCGCGGATGACACGGGCCAGCTCGCGCGAGGCGGTGGAGTGGTACTCCCGGGTGGGCAGGGCCACGCCCAGCTCCAGGAAGACGCCCTTCTCACCGATGCGAAACAGCTCCATCGGCTCGTCCGGGTCCACACAGGAGGCGTAAGTGAACGCCAGGCCCACCCCGGCCTTGGCCATGGACACCGCCATGGCGGCGGTAATGGTGTCCTGGCTGCTGGAAATTTTCAGCTTGTGCTTTTGAAACAGGTCGCGGCTGATGCTGCCCATCATGGTGTCCTGGTCGCTGAGGACAAAGTTGAAGCCCGCCGCCTCCTTCAGACTCACCCACTGCCCCGGCGCCTCCGCCATGGGGTGGGCCAGGGCCTTCACCGGATGATTGCAGGAAGAGACCAGATACAGTTCTTCCTTTTTCAGAAAGTGCGCCTCGTTTTTTAGCTTCGCCGCCGGCAGGGCAACCACCGCCACGTCCAGTTTTCCGTCCAGCAGCAGCTCCTCCAGACGGCGGCTGTTGGCCTCCACCACCCGAACCTTCACCTCCGGGTATTTCTCGGCAAAGCGCAGCAGGATCTGCGGCAGGGTCTGCTGGCCGCGGAAGGAGCTGATGCCGAAGACCACCCGGCCGCCCTTCATGCCCTCACTGTCCCAGAGTTCGCCCCGGGCCATGCGGTAGTCCGCCAGGATCTTTCTCAGATGGCCGATGAAGATCTCCCCGTTCGGTGTCGGGCGGATGCCCTTGGAGGTGCGCAGGAAGAGCTTGACGCCCAGCTCGCTCTCCGTCTGCTGGAGAAACTGGCTGAGCGAGGACTGCGCCATATACAGCCGCTCGGCCGCCTTGGAGACGCTCCCCTCCTCCTCCAGCGCGATCAGATATTCAAAGTCCCGCAAATCCACGATCATCGGTCCTTTCATCATGTATCCGGGAAAGCCATCGGCTGAGCCGATAGCTTTCATTAAGGATTTCCCCTTGCCGATCTTTTCACAATTATTATAAAATGGTATCAAGCAAAAGGCAAGCACACAAAACAAGAGAAAGAGAGGAGAATGTTATGACAAAGGTATCCATGCAGGGCATCATCGACATGCACGTCCACTCCAACCCCGACATCCGCCACAGAGCCTACGACGACTTTGAGCTGATGGAGGCGGGCATCCGCGTGGGCGCGCGGGCCATCGTCATCAAGACCCACCAGGGCACCACGGTGGACAGAGCCTATCTCTGCAACCGCCACAACGAGCTGACCCACCACGGGGACAACAACTTCCAGATGTTCGGCAGCGTCACCCTCAACCGGCAGATGGGCGGCATCAACCCCGCCGCCGTGGAGAGCGGACTGAAGCTGGGCGGCAAGGTGGTGTGGCTCCCCACCGCCTCGGCCTGCAACCACCTGGCCAAGATGGGCAAGGACCCCTCCGCCGGCGTGGCCTGCGTGCGTGACGGCAAGATCGTCCCCGAGCTCAAGGACGTTTTCCAGCTGATCAAGGACTTTGACGTGGTGCTCGGCACCGGCCACGTCTCCCCCGAGGAGTGCTTTATCGTGGTGGAGGCCGCCCGCGCCGCCGGCGTCAAGAAGATCGTGGTCACCCATCCCGAGTGGTGGATCGTGGACATGTCTCTGGAAGACCAGCTGAAAATCGTCAAGGACTACGACGTGTATCTCGAGCGCTGCTTTGCCCAGAACATGGGCGGCGGCAAGTACAAGAGCAACCTGCCCGACAACCTGGAGGTCATCCGGACCGTGGGCTACAAGAACGTCATGATCAGCACCGACGGCGGCCAGGTGGAGAACCCCCACTGGGAGCTGGCCTACGAGCAGTACATGCAGTACATGGCCGACCACGGCGTCAGTGAGGACGAGCTGCACTACATGACCCACACCATCCAGGCGGGACTTTTGAATCTGGAAGACTGATTAAACCGTAAAGGAGAAAAAACATGAACGGTATCCTGATTATCGCGGCCATCGTCGTGGCCGTCTATCTTGGCTACAAGACCAAGATCAACACCGGTTTCTTCTGCATCGCCTTCGCCTACCTCATCGGATGCTTCGTGCTGGGCCTGAAGACCAAGGAACTGATCGCCATGTGGCCCACCAGCACCATGTTCGTCATCCTGTCCGTTTCGCTGTTTTATAACTTCGCGGCCATCAACGGCACGCTGGAAAAGCTCTCCGGCAACCTGCTGTACTCCTGCCGCAAGTTCCCCGGCATGCTGCCCTACGCCCTGTTCTTCGTGGCCGTCGTCCTGTCCGTGATGGGCGCCGCCTACTTCACCGTTCTGGCCTTCCTCGCCCCCATCACCATGGCCATCTGCACCGAGTCCAAGATGGACAAGCTCACCGGCGCCGTCGCCATCAACTGCGGCGCGCTGGCCGGCGGCGACTTCCCCACCGCGGCCCTGGGCGTCATCTTCCGCGGCCTGATGGACACCGCCTATGAGGGTGCCCCCGAGCAGGCCCTGGCCGACACCTTCGGCCCCGAGATGAAGGTCTTCGGTCTGGCCATCGTCTTCTCCCTGATCCTCATCACCGTCTTCCGCTTCGGCGTGAAGGCCAACCGCGACATCGGCAAGGGCGTCACCTTTACCAAGCCCGAGCCCTACGACGCCAAGCAGAAGACCACCCTGAACCTGATGCTCATCATGATGGCCGTGGTTCTGGTCTTCCCCCTCGGCAAGCTCCTGCTGCCCTCTGTCAAGTTCATCTCCACCGTGGCCGGCAAGATCGACGTGGGTCTCGTGGCCTTCATCTTCACCGTCATCGGTCTGCTGCTGAAGCTGGCCCCCCAGAAGGAGATCATCGCCAAGGTTCCCTGGAATACCATCCTGATGATCGCCGGCGCGGGCATGCTGATCGGCGTCGCTGTCAAGGCCGGCACCATCGAGGCCGTCTCCAACTGGATCGGCTCCAACGTGCCCACCTTCCTGGTGCCCATCGCCCTGAGCCTGGTCGGCGCCTTCATGAGCTTCTTCAGCTCCACCACCGGCGTCGTCTGCCCGGCTCTGTTCCCGCTGATCCCCGGCATCGCTGCCGCCACCGGCCTCAACCCCATCACTCTCTTCGGCTGCACCATCCTCGGCGCCCAGAGCAGCGCCATCAGCCCCTTCTCCTCCGGCGGCAGCCTGATCCTCGGCTCCTACGGCAACGACGAGGAGCGCAACAAGCTCTTCAACCGCCTGCTGTTTGTGGCCGTGCCCATCAGCGTCGGCTGCGCGGCCCTGTACAACTTGCTGGTCGCCATGATCCTCTGATCCCCAACCGGGCAAAGCTTTCCCCGGGTTCACCTTTCGGTGAACCCGGGGTTTTTCATTTCTCCGGCACGCCCCAGTCGCGGCCGTGGTCCAGATCCGCACGGCGGATCTGCTCCACGGCAAAGTCCGCGAAGGTCCGCACGGCGACGGGCGTGTAGCTGCGCTCGGGTCGGAGCAGGTAGAACAGGCGGCCGGCCTGGGGCGCCTCCAGCCGGAAAAAGCGCAGATGCGAGGAAGGGGTCCGGATCAGCCGGTCACTGACGAAGGCCGCCCCCAGTCCGTTGTCCGCCAGGCGGAAGGAGGTCACCATCTGGGAGACCAGCATTTTGATCTTCGGTTCAAAGCCCGCCTCCCGGAACATCTCCCGCCCGCGGGTGTTGAGGTTGTTCCCCGGCCCCAGAAGGATGAAGGGCAGCTCTCGAAACGACGCGAGGGAGACCCGCGCCGTCTCCTCCCGCAGGTGGACGCCCTGCAGGATGTCCGCGGCAGTCAGGGCCTTTGGGAGCAGGTCGTCCGGCAGCCGCTCCTGCTCATGCACAGCGAGGAGAATGTGATCCCGGAAGGCCGGGCGGTGCTCAAAGCGGGCAACCAGCTCCGGGTCGCAGCTGAAAGTCAGATCCAGCTCCCGCCGCGCCAGTGACGCCGCGAGATCGGCGGAGCTGGCCTCCATCAGCTCCAGCTCCACCCCGGGCCAGGCTGCGGCAAACTCCGCCAGCGCGCCGGCCAGGAGGTAGCAGTTGATAAAGTGCGTGCCGCCCACGCGGACCCTGCCGGTCCGCAGGCCGCGCAGATCCTCGATCTGCCGCTCCAGCTCCTCCTCCAGGTAGCGCACGCGGCGGATGGTCTCGATGTAGGCCTGGCCCGCCTGGGTCAACTCCAGCGGGTGGCGGCTGCGGTCAAAGAGCTCCGCGCCCAGGCCCGCCTCCACCCGTTTGACCGCGATGCTCAGCGCCGGCTGAGTCATGTACAGCTTCTCCGCCGCCCGGGAAAAGCTCCCCTCCTGCCAGACCTGCCAGATATACCGCATCTCCTGTTCCATAGCCGCCCTCCTATATTTCAAATTTATGTTATTATAAATACTATAAAATTGATTATATGCGAGTTTCGTGCTATTGTAAAGCCATCCAAGAAAAAACAGGAGGATGCCCCTATGGAAATCAACGCTCTGATGATGGACTGGACCGACAATGTGGTCACCTGTGTCAAGGAAGTCGCCGCGGGCGAAACCGTGGCCTACCGCAAGGACGGCGAGCTCTGCACGCTCCTGGCCGAGGAGGCCATCCCCTACTGCCATAAAATCGCGCTGACCGATCTTAACGAGGGCGCCGAGGTCGTCAAGTACGGCGAGCTGATCGGCAAGACCAACTGTCCCATCGCCAAGGGCCATCTGGTCAACCATGAAAACATCCACTCCGTCCCCCGGGACTACGACAGCGAGCTGGTGGAGGACACCGGCGCCGAGGAGGAGCTGCCCCTGGTCAAGACCGAGAGCGGCATGAAGTTCTGGGGCTACCGCCGCGCGGAGGGCCGTCCCGGTATCCGCAACCATGTGCTGATCCTGCCCGGCTGCGCCTGCGGCAGCGAGAGCGCCCGCGTGGTGGCAAGCCAGGTGCGCGGCGCGGTGAACATCGTGTTCAATACCGGCTGCTCCGACGTGGCCGCCAACACCGCCATGAGCCAGAAGGTGCTCACCGGCTTTGCCTGCAACCCCAACGTCTACGGCGTGGTCATCATCGGTCTCGGCTGTGAGACCGTGGGCCACAGACAGCTGCGCGAAAAGATCCAGCGCATGACCTCCAAGCCCGTGGTCTCCTTCGGCATCCAGGAGGAGGGCGGCACGCTCAAGACCATCGAGAAGGCCGTGCGCGCGGCCCGCGAGATGGCCGCCGAGGCCGGGCTGCAGCAGAAGGAGCTCTTCGACATCTCCGAGCTCTTCATGGGCATCGAGTGCGGCGGCTCCGACGCCACCTCCGGCATTGCCTCCAACGTGGCGGTCGGCGAACTGAGCGACCTGCTGGTCGATCTGGGCGCCACCAGCATGATGAGCGAGTCCATCGAGTGGATCGGCGGCGAGCATGTGGTGGCAAAGCGCGCCGCCACCCCGAAGATCCACAACGAGATCATCGAGGTCTGCCGCGCCTACGAGGAGCACCTGAAGGCCGCCGGGCAGGACTGCCGCGCGGGCCAGCCCACCCCGGGCAACAAGGCCGGCGGGCTCTCCACCCTGGACGAGAAGAGCCTGGGCTGCATCCGCAAGGGCGGCACCCGTCCCATCGTCGAGGTCCTGGAGCAGGGCGCGCGGCCCACAAAGCACGGCGCCGTGGTCATGGACACCGCGGGCTACGACATCTCCTCCGTCACCTCCATGGTGGCCGGCGGCTGCCAGGTGGTCATCTTCACCACCGGCCGCGGCACTCCCACCGGCAACGCCATCGTCCCCGTGCTGAAGGTCACCGCCAACGAGCGCACCTACAAGTGCATGGAGGACAACATGGACGTGGATCTCTCCCCCATCGTGCGCGGTGAGAAGACCTACCGTGAGATGGGCAAAGAGCTGCTGCACACCATCCACGAGGTGGCCAACGGCCGTCTCACCAAGGCCGAGGCCTACGGCTTCTCCGACATCGCGGTCGACCACGTCTGCAGATTTGTCTGAATCAAGTGTGAAGCGTTGCTTCACACTTGAGATACTCGTAAAAAAGGCGGGAACAAGGAGAAATAAGATGTCTCCGTGTTCTGGATCATGACCGTCTTCCCCATGTAATTCATCCTTATCTCAAACTGACCGGAGGGAAATACCATGCTTGAAGTCAAAACGTTCCCGGCCGATATGAGCGTGTTCGACGTCAACCGGGCCAATCCCCGCGAGACGCTCCTCAACGGTCTCTTCCTGGAGACCGCGAAGACCGAGCAGGGCGAGCGCTCCTTCTATACCTACATCAAACCGGGTCTTCTCTACAACAGCCCCTGTCTGATCCTGGTCCCCCCCGCCGGCGTGCAGACCCAGGCCTTCCTGGAGGAGGGCTTCTGGCTGGACTTTGCCGCGGCGCATGAGCTGTTTCTGCACGTGCTGGTCCCGGAAAACGGCGCCTGGCAGCTCGACGGCACGGACGCCGACTATCTCAACAAGGTCTATGTGGCCATCCAGTCCCGACGGGGCTACGTCACGATGCAGGACAATATCTACGCCATGGGTCTTTTGGACGGCGCCGATGTGGCCCAGCAGGCCGTCATGAAGATGAGCAGCGAGTACGCCGGTCTTGCCTCCTTCGGTGAGCTGACCGACGCCGCCCTGCTCAACGCCGAGGTGCTCCACGGCGGGGAGAACACCGGAAAGACCGAGCTCTCCGTCTCCGCCGCCAAGGTGCAGGTGCCGGTCTGGATGGGCTGGCAGGAAAACCGCGGCGCGAACAAGGCCGTCTGCGATTACTGGAAAAAGCAGAACGACGCCGGCGACGAGCGCTTCTCCAATGCCGACGCCGACGAGATCTACTTCCCCTCCACCGTCTGCAAGACCAGCCAGGTCAATGAGGAGAAGATCTCCCAGGTCCGCGTGACCAACGGCTTTGACGGCTGCATGAGCCGCGCGCTCGCCGACAAAGTCTGGGCCTTCCTCTCCCGCGCCTGCCGTCACCGAGGCTTCGGCCACAAGATGCTGAGAAACCGCATCGACCCGGAGGAATACGGCTTTACCCGCCACACCATGGAGCACGGGGGCTTTACCCACCTGTGGTATGAATACATCCCCGAGAGCGTGAAGCAGAGCGCCGCGCCCGCCCCCCTGGTGGTGTGCATGCACGGCCGCGGCGGCAGCGCCGACTCCTTCCTCTCCCTCTCCGGCATGAGCCGGGTGGCCGAGGAGCGCGGCTTCATCGCCCTCTTCCCCGAGGCGGGCGTCTCCCAGCAGCGCCCCACCTCTCTGAAAAACCTGCTGCTCTGGGAAAACGAGTACGAGGGCAAGAAGGTCGACGACGTGGGCTTTGTACTCAGAATGATCGACGACGTGAAAGCACGCTTCTCCGTGGACAGCACGCGCGTCTACGCCTGCGGCCAGTCCAGCGGCGGCATGATGACCTCTTATCTGGCCCTGCGGGCCCCCGGCGTCTTTGCCGCGGTGTCCCCCTGGTCCGCCATTGTGGACCCCGACCACGAGCTGGTGCTGCCCGAGAAGATCGAGCCCGCCGTCCCCTACCTCTTCCTCTTCGGTGACCGCGACTGGCTGGTGGCCGATCCCGAGCACGGCGAGATGGACTTCAAGGTGACCGCGCCCATCGCCGCCTTCCTGCGCAACCTCATCAAGCTCTATGGGCTGGAGGAGAACCCGCGCACCTATACCTGCGGTGAGATCAGCTGGTTTGTCTTCTGCAACGCAAAGCAGGTGCCCATGCTCACCGTGGGCAGAGTCCACGGCATGACCCACGCCAACTACCCCCGCGAGAGCTGGATCGCCTACGACGAGTTTCTCTGCCGCTACTCCAAGACCGCCGACGGCACACTCCTCTACATGGGCCGGGAGGCACAGTGAGCGCCGCCGAAACCGCGCGGGACGGAGACTTCTGCCCCTGCACCCGCGACTGTCCCCGCCACGGCAACTGCGCCGAATGCGTTGCCAACCACCGCTTCCGGGTCCCCGGCGTCCCCGGCTGCTTCTTCACGAAGACGGGCGAGGCCTGGCACGACCGGAGCTATGAGGCCCTGCTGCGCGACCGCAGAGAAAACACATAACAAAACAGCATCCATGAAGGCAAAAGTCTTCATGGATGCTGTTTCTTTTTAAAATCGGTCTTATCCCTTCCTGCTCAGTACCTTGGAAACGATCTTTACAAAACCCTCGGCATAGCGGGGAAGCTTCTCTCCCTTGCGGCTGCAGGCGTAGAAATGGCGGTGGTTCTCATAGTCGCGCAGCGGATAAAAGGCCCCGTAGCGGCGGGCTGTGTCGTCCACAAAGATGTCGGAGCAGAGCATGCAGGCTCCCGCCTGCAGCGCCACGCGCTTGGCGATCTCCAGCGAGTCCGTCTCCAGCAGGATCTGTGGTGAAAGCCCCGTCTCCCGGAAAAGCCGATCCTGCACCACCCGCAGGCTGTGCCCGGTTTTCAGACTGACAAAGCTGTCTCCCCGGGCACTCTCCAGGGTCACGGGCGTTCCGGCGGGGATGGTCTGGGCAAGGCTTGCCTCCCGCCCCGCCAGGATCCCGATGGTCTCCTTTTCGATCAGGGTATAGTCCAGCCGGGGACTGGCCGACTCAATGGCCGCCAAGGCCAGGTCGATGGAGCCGTCCTCCACCTGGGACTCCAACACGGCGCTGCCCTCCTCGGTGAGCTTGACGGTGACCTTTGGATACTGCATGGAAAACCAGGGCATGGCCACGGGCAGCACCTGGAGGCCGCGCTGCACGCTGATGCCCAGGCGCAGCAGGCCGCTGTTTTCCTCGCGGATCTCACGCAGTTCGTTCTCCATGCGCTCGTTGACGGTCAGGATCTGGTTGGCCGCCTCCAGATAGCGCTCCCCGGCGAACGTCAGCCGCAGGGGCGAGACCGACCGGTCGAACAGCTGCACCCCGTATTCGCTCTCCGCCTGGCGCACCATCTGGCTCAGAGACGGCTGGCTGATGAACAGCTTGCGGGCGGCGGCGCTGATGCTGCCCTCCTGCACAATGGTGCGGATATAAGTTGCCTGCTTGAAATTCACCTGTTTTCCCTCCCTTTTGCCGTATCCTCCAAAAACCATAGTTTTTCATTTATGTTATTATAACATTTATCCTATTGAAGTCAAGCATTATAATGCTTCTCCTATAGTTGTTCCTGTAAAAAGGAATTTGCACGAAATGCCAGTCGATGGTAACATTCTTATAAGCAAAAGTCCGCCCAAAATCTTGTAACAGGAGGAATGCTTATGGAGATTCTGAAAGCCGCCATGGCCGGCACGCTGGAATCCAGCGACGCTCAGGTTATGGTGGAGCCCGCCGATGACGGGATCGAGCTGACGTTGGAGAGCAGTGTCATGAACCAGTACGGCCGTCAGATCAAGGCCACTGTGCTGGAGACCCTGGAGCGCCTGGGTGTGGCCAACGCCCGGGTATCCGTGGTGGACAAGGGCGCGCTGGACTGCACGATCAAAGCCCGCGTAGAGTGCGCGGTCTTCCGCAGCTGCGGCGCTTCCGAGGCCAATATTCCCTGGGGAGGTGCTGTCAGATGATTCCTCGTCCCAAGCCCGAACGTTTCCGCCTGCGCCGGACCATGATGTTCATGAACGCGCAGAAGCCCGGTCTCATCAAGGACGCCTACATTTACGGCGTCGACAGCATCATGCTGGACCTGGAGGACGCGGTGGCCGAGAACCAGAAGGATGCGGCCCGCTTCTCCCTGTACCACGCCCTCAAGACCATCGACTACGGCGACACCGAGGTCATCGTCCGCATCAATGGTCTGGACACCCCCCACTGGCAGGAGGACATCCGTGTCTGCGTGGCGGGCGGGGCCGACGGCATCCGCATCGCCAAGTGCGAGAGCGCCCAGGACGTGCTCACGGTCGAGAAGGCCGTGGAGGAGGCGGAGGAGGAGTTCGGCGTCGAGAAGGGCCGCACCCTGCTGATGGCCGCCCTCGAGAGCCCCAAGGGCATCCTCAACGCCTATGAGATCTGCGCCGCCTCCGAGCGTATGTTCGGCGTGGCCATCTCCGGCGGCGACTTCCGCAAGTGCATGCAGACCACGCCCCAGCGCGACGGTGTAGACATGCTCTTCGCCAGAGGCCAGATGCTTCTGGCCGCCCGTGCCGCCGGCATCCAGTGCTTTGACACCGTCTTCACCAATCTGGACGATCAGGAGGGCTTCGAGGCCGAGGTCCGCCAGAACAAGGCCATGGGCTTTGACGGCAAGAGCCTGATCAACCCCAAGCAGATCCGCTTTGTGCACGAGGTCTTCGCTCCCACCGAGAAGGAGATCCGTCAGGCCGAGAAGATCGTCCGTGCCTACCGCGAGCAGAGCGCCGCGGGCGTCGGCGTCTTCACCGTCGACGGCAAGATGATCGACATCGCCTTTATTCCCGGCGCTGAAAGAACCTTGAAGCTGGCCCGCGCCTGCGGCCTTTGGGAGGGAGATCTGGTATGAAAAACGCAGTAGGCAGAGAGATTCCCGATTTCCTGCTGGAAAACGGCAAGGAAGTCTATCAGGGAAAGAATTACATGGACGGCAAGTACGTCCAGAAGGCCGCCCCCCGCACCCGCCGCTATGAAAAGCCCCAGGAGAGCAAGCTGGTGGAGACCATCGCCGACGCGCTGAGACAGTGCGGCGCCAAGTCCGGCATGACCTTCTCCTTCCACCACCACCTGCGTGACGGCGACTATGTGGTCAACATGGTCATGAAAGCCGCCATCGAGGAGCTGGGGCTGGAGGATCTGACCATCGCGGCCTCCTCCCTGGGCAACGCCCACGACCCCATTGCCGATTACATCGAGCAGGGCAAGGTCGTCGGTATCCAGACCAGCGGCATTCGCGGCAGAATGGGCGAAGTGGTCTCCGCCGGCAAGCTGAAGACCCGCGCCATCATCCGCAGCCACGGCGGCCGTCCCCGCGCCATCGAGGCCGGCGAGGTCCACATCGACATCGCCTTTGTGGCCGCCCCCACCAGTGACTGCGTGGGCAACTGCCGCGGCATCGGCGGCAAGTCCAACTGCGGCTCCATGGGCTACGCCATGACCGACGCGAAGTACGCCGACCATGTGGTCGTCGTCACCGACTGCCTGGTGGACTTTCCCAACATGCCCGCCTCCGTCGAGGCCATCGACGTGGACGCGGTCGTGGTGGTCGACTCCATCGGTAACCCCAAGAAGATCGCCTCCGCCGCGGCCCGCATCAGCCAGAACCCCCGCGACCTGATGATGGCCGAGAACGTGGCCAAGGTCATCGCCGCCACCCCGTACTTCAAAGAGGGCTTCTCCTTCCAGACCGGCGTGGGCGGCCCGTCGCTCGCGGCCAACCTCTTCCTGGAAAAGTACATGGACGAGCGCGGCATCAAGATGGGCTGGGCCATCGGCGGCATCTGCGGCCCGATGGTGGAGATGCTCAAGAAGGGCAAGGTCGGCAAGGTCATCGACGTGCAGGACTTCGACCTGGACGCCGTCAACTCCATCAACCAGACCCCCAACCACTTTGAGATGTCCGCCTCCCAGTACGCCAACCCCGCCAACAAGGGCGCCTTCGTCAACAAGCTGGACTTCGTGGTGCTGGCAGCGCTCGAGATCGACACCGGCTTCAACGTCAACGTCCTCACCGGCTCCGACGGCGTGCTCCGCGGCGCCCCCGGCGGCCACCCCGACACCGCCGCCGGCTCCAAGTGCTGCATCATCGTCACCCCGCTGATCCGCGGCCGCATGGCCACCGTGTGCGAGCATGTGGTCACCGTCACCACCCCGGGCGACTGTGTGGACGTGCTGGTCACCGACTACGGCATCGCCGTCAACCCCCTGCGCCCCGATCTGATCGAGTGCCTGGACAACGCCGGCATCAAGCACGTCCCCATTGAAGAGCTCAAGGAGAAGGCCTACTCCCTGGTGGGCCGCCCCGACGATCTGCAGTGGGAGGACCAGGTGGTCGCCGTGCTGGAGGCCCGCGACGGCACCATTCTGGACGTCATCCGCAAGATCAAGCCCTACACTCTGGAGGACTGAGTCCGTCAAACGGCTCGTTCACATATTCAAAATTTGAAAAGAGAGAGGCATTTTTATGAGTGAAACCCTGGTTGGCATCCTTGGCTTACTGACCATCGTTGCCATCGTCGTCACCCTGTTCAAGAGCAAGACTCAGCCCGCCATCGCCTTCATCGTGTGGCCCACGATCCTGGCGCTGATCCTGGTGATTGCCGGCCGTCACAGCTTTGACGACATCGCAGCCATGATCAAGGCCGGCTTCAACAGCACCGGCCCCACCGCCGCTCTGTTCGTCTTCAGCGTGCTGTACTTCGGCATCATGACCGACGCCGGCATGTTCGACGTCATCATCGGCAAGCTGATGACCCTGGTGGGTGACAGCGTCATGGGCGTTGCCCTGGTCACCTGCATCATCGCCCTCGTCGGCCATCTGGACGGCGGCGGCGCCTCCACCTTCTGCATCGTGGTGCCCGCCATGCTGCCCGTCTACAAGCGGATGCACATGCGTCCCACCACCCTGCTGCGCATCGCGGTCCTCTCCATGGGCGTCCTGAACCTGATGCCCTGGGCCGGCCCCACCATGCGCGCCGCTTCCGTCCTCGGCATCGAGGCCGGCGAGCTGTGGAAGACCATTCTCCCCATCCAGATCTTCGGCATCATTCTGGCCATCGCGCACGCCGCTTTCGCGGGCTGGCAGGAGAAGCGCCGCGGCGCCGGCCTGCACGGCAAGCTGGCTGAGGTTGAGGGCACCGTGGAGCTGCAGGAGACCGCAGAGGCCGCCGCAGCCGAGAACGAGCTGGCCCGTCCCAAGCTCTTCCTGTTCAACGTCTTCCTGACCATCGCCATCATCGCCATGCTCATCTGGGACGTGTTCCCCAGCTACTTCCCCTTCATGATCGGTGTCGCCGTCGCTCTCTTCGTCAACTACGGCTTCACTGCCAAGATGCACAAGAAGATCATCAACCTCCACGCCGGTCCTGCTCTGATGATGTGCTCCACCCTGATGGGTGCCGCCGTCCTCATGGGCATCCTCACCTCCAGCATGGGCGCCGACGGCAAGGTCATCTCCGCCAAGGTCATGGAGCTGCCCGCCGACGCGCTGCCCTCCGTGGTCCGCTGCCTGGCCAACATGGTTGCCGGCTTCCTGCCTGAGGCTCTCGGCCGCTCCCTGCCTCTGGTCATCGGCGTTCTGTCCGTGCCTCTGGCTCTGGCCTTCGATACCGACTCCTACTTCTACGGCATGCTGCCCGTGGTCATCGGCATCGGCCAGGCCTTCGGCGTCAACGCCCTGCCCATCGCGGTGGCCATGGTCGTCTGCCGCAACTGCGCCACCTTCATCTCCCCCATGGTTCCCGCAACCCTGCTCGGCATCGGCCTTGCCGATATCGACATCAAAGACCACATCAAGGCGAGCTTCCTGTACGTCTGGGTCTTCTCCATTCTGTGCATGGTCTTCGCCATGGTGGTCGGCATCATGTAAGATTCTCAGCGCCCTCCGCCGGGTTTCCCGGCGGAGGGCAGAGCCCTATTCTTTCTCAGTGAGGTAATTCCCATGGCCGTTTCCCTGAGCGAAATCTCCCCGCGGGATACCCGGACCCAGGCGCAGATGGACGCGCTCCTCGAGCAGGAGGGCATCCGCCGTGACCGGAATCTGGACTACAGCTGCGGCGTCTTTGACGACGGCGAGCTGATCGCCTGCGGCAGCAGCTTTCACAACACGCTCCGGTGTCTGGCCGTCTCCTCGGATCACCGGGGAGAGGGGCTGATGAACCAGGTGGTCAGCCACCTGATGGAGCGCCAGGTCAACCTGGGCAACAGCCATGTTTTCTTATACACCAAGGTTAAAAACGAGCGGATCTTCAAGGACCTGGGCTTCTATGAGATCGCCCGGGTGGACGGCTCGCTGGTCTTTCTGGAAAACCGGCGGGACGGCTTTGCACGCTATCTCCGCTCCCTGGAGAAAACCCGGCGGGACGGCAAATGCGCCGCCGTGGTGATGAACGCCAACCCCTTCACCCTTGGCCACCGCTATCTGATCGAGACCGCCGCCCGGGAGAACGACTTTGTCCACCTCTTCCTGCTCAGCGAGGAGGCGGGACCCATCCCCTTTGCGGTGCGGAAAAAGCTGGTGCAGGCGGGCGTGGCGGATCTAAAAAACGTGATCTTCCACGAGTCCGGGCCCTACATCATCTCCTCCGCCACCTTCCCCAGCTACTTTCTCCGGGATGAGGACGACGCCATTCTGGCCCACGCCCGGCTGGATTTGGCGGTGTTTGAAAAGATCGCCGCTGCCCTGAACCTCTCCGCCCGCTATGTGGGGGAGGAGAAGAGCAGCCACGTCACCGCCCTGTACAACCGAACCATGGCGGAGCTGCTGCCCCGGATGGGCCTCGCCTTCCGGGAGATCCCCAGACTCCAGGCAGACGGCGAGATCGTCAGCGCCAGCACCGTGCGCCAGGCCATCCACGACGGCAGGCTGGAAGACTACCGGCAGCTGCTGCCGCAGACCACATACGACTATTTCATGAGCGGTGAGGCGGCCCCGGTCGCCGCCGCCATCCGCGCCATGCCTGACCCCCGGCATTACTGAGGGCGCGGCATGAGAGAGATCACCCTGCAGGAGATGCTGGACGCCCGGGAGCGCCGGGCTTTCCGCCAGCGGGCGCTGCTCAGTGAAACGCAGCGGTCTCTGATCTCCTTTTGTCTGAACATCCCGGGCCCCGTCAAGGACAGTCCCCTGATCCGCCGCGGCTACCGGGAGGGCGTCCGCCGTCTGGACGCGGCCCTGCAGCGGGCCGGTATCCCCGTCTCGCACCGGGAAGAAAGCCTGGCCCCCACCGGGCCGGAGCTGCTGCTTGCCGCCGACGCGGAGGCGGAGGCGCTCAAGGCGCTCTGCCTGGAAATCGAGGAGGCCGACGCACTGGGCCGGCTCTTCGATCTGGACGTGATCGCCCCCGACGGGCGCAAGCTGGACCGGGCGGCACCCCGCTGCTGCATCGTCTGCGGCAGGCCCGGAAAGGAATGCGCCTCGCGCCGGACCCACAGCGTAAGCGAGCTTCAGGCCGCCGTGCGGGGCATCCTCACGGACAGCCTGCCGGAAAAGGACAGAGAGCGCGTGGACGCGCTGGCCACCGCAGCGCTGATTGACGAGGTCAACACCACCCCCAAGCCCGGGCTGGTGGACCTGAACAACAACGGTTCCCACCGGGACATGGAGCCCGACACCTTCTACCGCAGCGCCCGCGCCCTCTGCGGCTATTGGGGCGACTGCTTTGCCATCGGCCAAAGACTGCGGGCCGAGCCGCCCGCCGTCTGCTTTGCCGCTCTGCGGCGGCGGGGACTGGAGGCGGAGCGCGCCATGCTGGCGGCGACCTTCGGCGTCAACACCCACAAGGGCGCGATCTTCACCCTGGGCACAATCTGCGGCGCCATCGGCAGACTCTCCTCGGCAGAGAGTCCCTGCCGCGATCCCGAGCGCATCGCAGCAGAAGCCGCCGCCCTCTGCCGTGACGCGGTGGAGGCGGATTTCGCGGCACTCCGGGCAAGGGGTGTTCCCCGCACCGCGGGTGAGCGGCTATATTTGGAAAAAGGTGTTGCAGGAATCCGCGGCGAGCTTGCCGAAGGCCTGCCCGGTGTGGTAAAATGGGGTATTCCCATCCTGGATGACTGCCTGGCCGGGGGGATGAGCCGCAACGACGCGGGCATCACCGCGCTGCTGCACCTGATCGCCCGCGGCACCGACAGCAACATGCTGGCCCGGGGCGGCGCGGAGCAGGCGGCCTGGGCCGCTGAAGAGGCGAAGCGGCTTCTGCCCCGGCCCGACCGGGAGGCGGTGATTTCCCTGGATCAGGCCTTTATCTCCCGCAGTCTCTCCCCCGGCGGCTGCGCCGATCTGCTGGCCGTGAGTTATTTTCTCTTTGACTGGCTGCACGATGCACCTTGATTTGTGAGCAAAATTGTAAATTTTGGAATAGAAAAAGAGGAGGTACGCATGAAGAAAGTACAGTTTACCGAAACCATCCTGCGGGACGCAAACCAGAGTCTGGTTGCGACCAGGCTCGGCTACGACCAGTTTGAGCCGATCCTGGAGACCATCGACAAGGCCGGCTTCTACTCCGTGGAATGCTGGGGCGGCGCCACCTTTGACGTCTGCCTGCGCTTCCTGAACGAGGACCCCTGGGAACGGCTGCGCAAGATCCGCGCCAAGATGCCCAACACCAAGCTGCAGATGCTGCTCAGAGGCCAGAACATCCTGGGCTACAAGCACTACAGCGACGATGTGGTGCGCCGCTTCGTCCGCGCCGCCGTCCGCAACGGCATTGACATCATCCGCATCTTCGACGCTCTCAACGACCTGGACAACCTGAAGGTCGCCATCGAAGAGACCGTCAACTCCGGCGCCATGGCTTCCGGCGCCATCTCCTACACCACCTCCCCCGTCCACACCCTGGAGAAGTATGTGGAGATGTCCAAGGAGCTCAAGGCCATGGGCGTCAGCACCATCTGCATCAAGGACATGGCCGGCATTCTCTCTCCCAAGCCCGCCTACGACCTGGTCTCCGCCATCAAGGACGCGGTGGACCTGCCCGTCGTGGTGCACACCCACTGCACGCCGGGTCTGGCCTTCATGACCTATCTGAAGGCCGTGGAAGCCGGCGCCGACGTCATCGACACCGCCATCTCCCCCTTCTCCGGCGGCACCAGCCAGCCCGCCACCGAGACCCTGGAGTACACCCTGCGTGAGATGGGCTACGACACGGGTCTGGACCCCGAGATCCTGCACCAGATGGCCGACTTCTTCAAGCCCATCCGTGCCGACTTCCTGGCCGACGGTACCCTCAACCCCATCTCCATGGCCACCGACACCCAGTGCCTGACCTACCAGATCCCCGGCGGCATGCTCTCCAACCTGCTCAGCCAGATGAAAATGCTGGGCGCCCTGGACCGCTACGAAGAAGCCCTGCTGGAGACCCCGCGGGTCCGCGCCGATATGGGCTATCCCCCGCTGGTCACTCCCACGAGCCAGCTGGTCGGTACCCAGGCCGTGCAGAACGTTCTGGCCGGCGAGCGCTACAAGAACGTGGGCGCCGAAATGAAGGCCTACTGTCGCGGCGAGTACGGCAAGACCCCCGCCCCCATCGACCCCGAGGTCCAGGCCAAGATCCTGGGCGGCGAGAAGCCCATCGAGGGCCGCTTTGCCGACACCCTGCCCAACGACATCTATGAGAAGGCCGCAGCCGAGCTGGGCGACATCGCCCGCTGCGAGGAGGACGTGCTCAGCTACATCGCCTTCCCGCCGGTGGCCGAAAAGTTCTTCGAGCAGCGCAAGGCCGACGAGGAGAAGGTTGTCCGTTACTCCATCGAAAAGCTGTAAGGAGGATGCTCTGTGATTGATCTGGTAAACATCTCCGTCGGCAACGCCGCAGGTTACGCCCTGCTGGGCTACCTGGTGGTGTTCTTCGGACTGGTGCTGCTGATGTGCGTGATCTTTATCATGGGCAAGATCATGACCCGCAAGAAAGCAGCGCCCGCAGCCGCCGCTCCCGCGCCTGCTCCTGCCGCAGCCGCCGCTCCCGCGCCTGTCAAGGCCGAGCCCGCTCCCGGCACCGCCGGCGAGCTGAAGCTCTACGACACCGATCCCCGCGACGCCGCCATGTGCATGGCCATTGTAGCCGACACGCTTGGCAAGCCCCTGAACGAACTGCGATTCATTTCCATCCGGGAGGTTAAGAACGATGAAGTATAAGGTTACGCTGAACAATCGTGTTTACGAGGTCGAGGTCGAGGAAGGCCAGGCCATGCTGGTGGATGAGTACGCGCTGGCGGCTCCCGCCGCCCCCGCTGCCGCTGCCGCCCCTGCCGCGGCTGCCCCTGTGGCTGCCCCTGTGGCTGCCGCCGCCCCCGCTGCCGCCGCGGCCCCTGTCGCTGTCGCCGGCGGCGAGACCGTCAAGAGCCCCATGCCCGGCAACATCCTCAAGATCAACGTCACCCAGGGCCAGCAGGTCAATGAGGGCGACGTGCTCATCATCCTGGAGGCCATGAAGATGGAGAACGAGGTCGTCTCCACCAAGACCGGCACCGTCGCCCAGATTCTGGTCAGCAAGGGCGCTGTGGTCGAGACCGACACTCCTCTCGTCGTCATCGCATAAGGGAGGGCGCGTATGGATATACTCGGCGTCCTGCAAAAGCTGGGTCTGGAATCCGGCTTCGCCGCCTTCTTCGTGACGGAGGGCGGTTGGAAAAACCTGGTCATGATTATCATTGCCTTTGTGCTGCTGTACCTGGGCATTGTGAAAAAGTTCGAACCCCTGCTGCTGTGCGGCATCGCCTTCGGCTGCCTGCTTTCAAACCTCAGCTACTTTGTGGGCATGGGCGCCAACGCCCTGTACCACCCGGAGATCTGGGAAGCCTTTCTGGATCACGCCAGTCCCGCCTACCACAGCTACGGCGCGGTCATGCGGGAGGCCGGCCTGCTTGACTTCTTCTACATCGGCGTCAAGGCCGGCATCTACCCGTCGCTCATCTTCATGGGTGTCGGCGCCATGACGGACTTCGGCCCCCTGCTGGCCAATCCCAAGAGCCTGCTGCTGGGCGCAGCCGCCCAGCTCGGCGTGTTCATCGCCTTCTTCGGTGCCGTGCTGCTGGGCTTCACCGGTCCCCAGGCCGCCTCCATCGGCATCATCGGCGGCGCGGACGGCCCCACCGCCATCTTCCTCACCACGAAGCTGGCCCCGGAGCTTCTCGGCCCCATCGCCATCGCGGCTTACTCCTACATGGCCCTGATCCCGCTGATTCAGCCGCCCATCATGAAAGCCATGACCACCGACAAAATGCGCAAGGTCAAGATGGTCCAGACCCGCGAGGTCTCCAAGACCGAGAAGATCGTCTTCCCCATCGTGGTGGCGACCTTCGTCATCCTGCTGCTGCCCTCCACCGCTCCCCTGATCGGCTGCCTGATGCTGGGCAACCTCTTCAGAGAGTGCGGCGTCACCGACCGTCTGAGCGACACCGCCCAGAACGCGCTGATGAACATCGTCACCATCTTCCTCGCCACCTCCGTGGGCGCCACCATGGTGGCCCAGAACTTCCTGAATTTCAACACCATCAAGATCATTGTCCTCGGTCTGATCGCCTTCGCCATCTCCACCGTGGGCGGCCTTCTGGGCGGCCTTGTGATGTACAAGACCTCCGGCGGCGCCATCAACCCGCTGATCGGCTCGGCCGGCGTCTCCGCCGTGCCCATGGCCGCGCGTGTCTCCCAGGACGTGGGCCGCAAGTACAACAAGAACAACTACCTGCTGATGCACGCCATGGGCCCCAACGTGGCCGGCGTTATCGGCTCGGCCATCGCGGCTGGCTTCCTGCTCTCTGTCTTTGGCTGATCGCGATCCCCTGTCTCCCAAATTTCAAGGAAGTACAAGGAGTAACCCCACATGAAACAGCTCAAACCTCTTGATCTCGGCATTGCGGGCTACGGCGTGGTCCACCGCAACCTGGCGGTGCCGAAGCTGGTGCTCATGGCCATCGAGCGCGGCGAGGGTGTGCTGACCGAGACCGGCGCGCTCAACGTCATCACCGGCAAGTACACCGGCCGCAGCCCTGAGGACAAGTTCCTGGTGGACACCCCCGCCGTCCATGACGACATCGCCTGGGGCGACGTCAACCACCCCATCTCCAAGGCCCGCTACGACGCCATCAAGGCCAAGGTGCTGGCCTACCTGCAGGGCCGGGAGCTCTTTGTCAACGACGGCTATGCCGGCGCCGACCCCAAGTACACCCAGGCTTTCCGCATCGTCAACGAGTACGCCAGCCAGAACCTCTTCATGCACCAGCTGCTGATCCGCCCCTGTGAGGAGGATCTCGACGACTTCAAGCCCGACTTCATGGTCTACTGCGCACCCGGCTTCCAGTGCATCCCGGAGGTGGACGGCACCCACAGCGAGACCGCCATTCTCCTGAACCTGGAGGAGAAGGAGATCATCATCGTCGGCAACCGCTACAGCGGTGAGATGAAGAAGGCCGTCTTCTCGGCCATGAACTATGTGCTGCCGAAAAACGGCGTTCTCTCGATGCACTGCTCGGCAAACGTGGGCCCCGACGGGGACACGGCGGTGTTCTTCGGTCTCTCCGGTACCGGCAAGACCACTCTGTCCGCCGACCCCAACCGCGCGCTCATCGGTGACGACGAGCACGGCTGGTCGGACGAGGGCGTGTTCAACATTGAGGGCGGCTGCTACGCCAAGTGCATCGGCCTCAAGCGCGAGCATGAGCCCGAGATCTTCGACGCCATCCGCTTCGGCTCTCTGCTGGAAAACGTCATCGTCAACGACGCGGGCCACCCCGACTACGAGGACGGCAGCCTCACCGAGAACACCCGCGCCAGCTACCCCGTGGACTTCATCCCCAGCGCGGTGATCCCCGGCGTGGGCGGCCTGCCCAAGACGGTGATCTTCCTCACCGCCGACGCCTTCGGCGTGCTGCCCCCCATCTCCAAGCTCTCCCGCTCGGCCGCCATGTACCACTTCGTCTCCGGCTATACCAGCAAGCTGGCCGGTACAGAGCGCGGCATCAAGGAGCCCGTGACCACATTTTCCACCCTCTTCGGCGAGCCCTTCTTCCCCCTGCCCGCCTCGGTCTACGCCGAGATGCTGGGCAAGAAGCTGGACGAGACCGGCGCCAACGTCTTTCTGGTGAACACCGGCTGGTGCGGCGGCAAGGCCGGCACCGTGCCGAGACTGAGCCTGAAGTACACCCGCGCCATGGTCACCGCCGCCATCAACGGTGATCTGAACAACGTGGCATACAAGCACGAGCCCTATTTCAACCTGGAGATTCCCACCGAGTGCCCGGATGTGCCCGCCAAGATCCTGGACCCCAGAAACCTCTGGGCCGACGAGGACGCCTACGAGCAGGCGGCCACCACCCTGGCCAGGGCCTTCTACGACAACTTCACGAAGAAGTATCCCGACATGCCGGAGGAGATCAAAAAGGCCGGCCCCCAGCCCTGAGAAACCCTTTAGAAACGGAAAACTCCCCGGACGAACGTCCGGGGAGTCCTCTTTTTCTTATTTCAGCGCCTTGCGCTGGTGCAGGAGCACGCCGCCGTTTACGATGTTCAGCACACCGACGGTGACGCCGAAGACCAGCGTCAGGATGCCGAGCGTCAGCGACTCGGCGCCCGCGCGGGCCAGGCGCTTGCGGATTTCTTCCATATTGATTCCTTTCTCATCATTGGAGACCGAAAAACGGAGCTCATCCTAACGACAGCAGAACCGCAGGGGAGCTCGAGGGGAAAATTCCCCCAGCGGGGGAAATGTCAGCAAAGCTGACAAAAGGGGGGAGGACCAAGGCCCCTTGCTCTCCTTGCCGCATTGCATGCTGCTGCCCGCTGATAGCAGGCAGCAGCATGCGCGGCTGCGGAACAGCGGGTTCCCTTTCTCTGCCACTGGCAGCGGGAACCGGCTGTTCTCGAGTTGGATAATCCGCCGTCCGGAAAGCCTTGATTTTTCAAGGCTTTCCGGATAACAGCATTTTGCTCCAGGCAAAAGGCTCGGCGGCTGAAGCTTGTCAAAAAGTCCATCAAAGACTTTTTGACAAGCTGAAGACACGCCCCGAAGGGCGTGTCTTTTTGCTTATTTGGGATTTCCCTCAGGGAGAAGACTTACTTTCTCTCGGAGTTGAAGGTCTTCTTGGCCTCTTCCCAGCCGGCCAGCAGGGACTTGAAGCTTACCTGGGCCAGCTCCTTGAGCTCGGCGCTGGCGTCGACGGCGACAGCCTGCAGCTTGTCGGAGGCTTCCTTCAGAGCGGCCTTGGCGGCCTCGACCTTCTCGTTGACTTCCTCAACAGCGGCCTTCTCGGCGGCGACCTTGGCGGCCTCCTCCTCGGCGTTCATCTCCTTGATGGCGGCCTGAGCGGCAGCGAGGCGGGCGATGGGAACGCGGAAGGGGCTGCAGGACACGTAGTCCAGACCGACCTTGTGGCAGAACTCGACGGAGGTGGGATCGCCGCCGTGCTCGCCGCAGATGCCCAGGTGCAGCTCGGGACGGGTCTCGCGGCCCAGCTTGCAGGCCATCTTGACCAGCTTGCCGACGCCGATCTGGTCCAGGCGGGCGAAGGGATCGCTCTCGTAGATCTTGTTCTCGTAGTAGGAGCCCAGGAACTTGCCGGCGTCGTCACGGGAGAAGCCGAAGGTCATCTGGGTCAGGTCGTTGGTGCCGAAGGAGAAGAACTCGGCTTCCTTGGCGATGTCGTCCGCGGTCAGAGCGGCGCGCGGGATCTCGATCATGGTGCCGACCAGGTACTTCATGTCGGAGCCGGCGGCGGCGATGATCTCATCGGCGGCCTTGACAACGACGTCCTTGACGAACTTGAGCTCCTTGACCTCGCCCACCAGGGGGATCATGATCTCGGGAACCATGGTCCACTCGGGGTGACGGGCCTGGACAGCCAGAGCGGCCTTGATGACGGCACGGGTCTGCATCTCGGCGATCTCGGGGTAGGTGACGGCCAGACGGCAGCCGCGGTGACCCATCATGGGGTTGAACTCATGCAGGCCGGCGATGATGTTCTTGATCTCCTGGACACTCTTGCCCTGGGCGTCAGCCAGAGCCTTGATGTCGGCTTCCTCAGTGGGAACGAACTCGTGGAGAGGGGGATCCAGGAAGCGGATGGTGACGGGGTAGCCCTTCATGGCCTCGTAGATGCCCTCGAAGTCGGACTGCTGCATGGGCTCCAGCTTGGCCAGAGCGGCAACGCGCTCCTCCTTGGTGTCGGAGCAGATCATCTCACGGAAGGCGGCGATACGGTCGGCGTTGAAGAACATGTGCTCGGTGCGGGTCAGGCCGATGCCCTGGGCGCCCAGCTCGACAGCTCTGGCGGCGTCGCGCGGGGTGTCGGCATTGGTGCGGACCTGCAGACGGCGGTACTTGTCGGCCCAGCTCATGATGCGGCCGAACTCGCCGGCGATGGTGGCGTCGACCGTGGGGATCAGGCCGTCGTAGATGTTGCCGGTGGAGCCGTCGATGGAGATGAAGTCGCCCTCAGCGAAGGTCTTGCCGGCCAGCTCGAACTTCTTGTTGGCCTCGTCCATCTTGATGTCGCCGCAGCCGGAGACGCAGCACTTGCCCATGCCGCGGGCCACAACGGCCGCGTGGCTGGTCATGCCGCCGCGAACGGTCAGGATGCCCTGTGCGGCAGCCATGCCCTCGATATCCTCGGGGCTGGTCTCGAGACGGACCAGAACGACCTTTTCCTTCTTGGCAGCCCAGGCCTTGGCGTCCTCAGCGGAGAAGACGATCTTGCCGCAGGCGGCGCCGGGGGAAGCGCCCAGGCCCTTGCCGATGGGAGTGGCGGCCTTGAGAGCCTTCGCGTCGAACTGGGGGTGAAGCAGGGTGTCGAGGTTTCTCGGCTCGATCATCAGAACGGCCTGCTTCTCATCGATCATGCCCTCGTCAACCAGGTCGCAGGCGATCTTCAGAGCGGCCTGCGCGGTGCGCTTGCCGTTGCGGCACTGGAGCATGTAGAGCTTGCCGTTCTCAACGGTGAACTCCATGTCCTGCATGTCGCGGTAGTGATCCTCGAGCAGAGCGCAGACCTTGACGAACTGGGCGTAAGCTTCGGGGAACTTCTGCTCCATCTCGGCGATGGGCATCGGGGTGCGGACGCCGGCCACGACGTCCTCGCCCTGGGCGTTGGTGAGGAACTCGCCCATGAGCTTCTTCTCACCGGTGGCGGGGTCGCGGGTGAAGGCGACGCCGGTGCCGGAGTTGTCGTTCAGGTTGCCGAAGACCATCGGCATGACGTTGACGGCAGTGCCCCAGGAGTAGGGGATGTCGTTCTGCTGTCTGTAGTAGTTGGCGCGGGGGTTGTCCCAGGAGCGGAACACGGCGCGGATGGCTTCCTTCAGCTGCACCACGGGATCGGAGGGGAAGTCCTCGCCCAGCTGCTCCTTGTACTCGGCCTTGAACTGCTCGGCCAGCTCCTTGAGGTCGGCGGCGGTCAGCTCGACGTCGTAGGTGACGCCCTTGGCTTCCTTCATCTGGTCGATCAGCTGCTCGAAGTACTTCTTGCCGACTTCCATGACGACGTCGGAGAACATCTGGATGAAGCGGCGGTAGGAGTCATAGACAAAGCGCTCGAACTTGGGGTCGGGGTTGCCCTTGATCATGGCGGCGACGACGTCGTCGTTCAGGCCCAGGTTCAGGATGGTGTCCATCATGCCGGGCATGGAGGCGCGGGCGCCGGAACGGACGGAGACCAGCAGGGGGTTCGTCAGGTCGCCGAACTTCTTGCCGTTGATCTGCTCCATGATCTCGACGTTCTTCATGATCTCAGCCATGATCTCGTCGTTGATCTGGCGGCCGTCCTCGTAGTACTGGGTGCAGGCTTCGGTGGTGATGGTGAAGCCCTGGGGGACGGGCAGGCCGATGTTGCTCATCTCGGCAAGGTTCGCACCCTTGCCGCCGAGGAGCTCGCGCATCTTGGCGTTGCCTTCGGAGAACAGATAGACATACTTTTTGCTCATGTTATCTTTCCTTTCTATAGTCAAAATAATTAACCATTTTGCCACTGATTAGATTACCACAAAACGCGGTCTTTTCGCAATGCATTTTGTCTACAAATCCGCGTCCCGTATCCCGGTGATTTCATCCGCTATTTTTGCAAAACCACCAATATCCAGAACTTCTCCGCGGATTCGCGTATCATATCCGAGCGTTTGGAGAACTCGCTCCACGGTCTCCCTGCTCACGCCGGGCACCTGGGAACCCGCGGCGTTGACCAAGGTCTTGCGCCGCTGGTTGAAGGCCGCGCGGATGAGGCGGAACATCAGCTCCTCATCCTGCACCTCAGCCGGGTGTGCCTCCCGCTTTTTCAGCCGGATGACCGAGCTTGTCACCTTCGGCTGCGGCACGAAGCAGGAGGGCGGCACGTCAAAAAGGATCTCGGTATCCATGTACCACTGGACGAAGATGCCGAAGGCGCCGTAGTCGGCGTTTCCGGGCCCGGCACAGATGCGCCGCGCCACCTCCCGCTGGATCATCACCGTGATGGTCTCGAAACAGCCGGAACGGATCAGCGCCGTCAGCACCGGGGTCGTCACGTTGTAGGGCAGATTGGCGCAGACCACACGGCGCAGGCCGGGCATGGTCTCCTCCAGCAGGGCGGGGAGATCCTGCTTGAGCACGTCCCCGAAGACCACCTCCACATTCTCGCAGCCGGTCAGCGTCTCAGCCAGAATGGGCTGCAGGGAGCGGTCCAGCTCCACGGAGACCACCCTGCCCGCCCGTTTGGCAAGCTCTCTGGTGAGGCACCCGATGCCGGGGCCGATCTCCAGCACGCCGGTCTCCTCATCCAGCTCCGCCGAGGCGGCGATATCCTCCGGCACCCAGGCGGCGGTGAGGAAGTTCTGCCCCATGGATTTGGAGAAGCGGAACTTGTGCCGCGCCAGAAGCGCCTTGATTTCCGAATAGTCCGTCAGATTCATTGTTTTTACTTTTTGTCCTTCAACAGCTTTTCAAAGGCCTGCCGATGCGGATCGTGCCCCGGCTCGGCATCCACCAGAATGTTGCCCCGGTAGCGGTAGCCGCTCTCCCGCAGCAGATTCTGCATGGGTTTATTCTTTCTGTGGGTGTCCACTCTTATGCATTTGAGACCGTAGCGACGTGCCTGCTCGTCGGCGCAGCGCATGAGCGCCTGGGACATGCCGCTGCCCCGGTACTCCCTGGCCACCGCCGCCCGGTGCAGCACACAGCAGGGCACGTCCGCCGACCACTTGCCGTCGGTGATGTCGTCGTAGCTGGGCTCCGGCAGGGTGCTGAGCACAAAGAAGGCGCCGGTGTCCCCCGCGTGCTCCACGATGAAGCACTGGTTTAAGCGGATGTCTTCCTCAAAGCGCTCCGCCCCGGGGTAGGGGCCCTGCCACTGGTCGATGCCGAAGCGCCCCAGGCTCTCCCGGGCCGCCTGCACGATCTCCAGAATCCGGGGGATATCCTCCATGACCGCCGGGCGATAGGTCACCGGCGCGGTCAGCTTCTTTCTCCCCGCGTCCTTTTCCGCTTCCTTCATGAGTTTCTTGTCCTCCTCGCTCTCGGCCTTGTAGGCCGCGTACAGATCCGGCCGCTTCTCTTTCGTGCGGAAAAACTGCTGCTTCCGCCGCCAGTGTTCGATGCGTGCGTGGTCGCCGTTTAAGAGCACCTCCGGCACGGCGCGGCCTTCCCAGACCTCGGGTCTGGTGTACTGGGGGTATTCCAGCAGGCCGTCCCAGTGGCTCTCCCCGATGTAGCACTGCTCGTCCGCCAGCACACCGGGCACCAGCCGGCAGACGGAATCGGCCACCGCCATGGCGGCGATCTCGCCCCCGGTCAGGACGAAGTCCCCCAGGGAGATCTCCTCATCCACACACTGCTCGATAAAGCGCTCGTCCACACCCTCGTAGTGGCCGCAGACCAGCACCAGATGGTCGTAGTCCTCCTTCAGCCGGCGGGCAGTCGCCTGGGTGTAGGGCTTGCCCTGGGGGGAGAGGTAGATGACCCGGCGGCGGCGCTCCCCCGCGTCGGCTTCCACCGCGTCCAGGCAGGACTTCAGGGGCTGGGCCATCATCACGCAGCCGTAGCCCCCGCCGTAGGGGTAGTCGTCCACCTGCTTCTGCTTATTTTCGGTGTAGTCCCGGATCTGCACGCAGTTGATCTCCACCAGGCCCTTCTTCGCGGCCCGGCCGATGATGCTCTCGTGCAGCACCGCGTACACGGTGTCCGGGAAAAGCGTCAGAATGTCGATTCTCATTACATGCCCTCGATCAGATGAACGGTGATGACGCCGGCCTCCGCGTCGGTCTTTTTGATAAATTCCGGCACGGCGGGGATCAGATGCTCCGTCTCGCCCCGCACCACATAGATGTTGGAGGCGGGGGTCTCCATCACGTCCTGCAGGACGCCGATCTCGTGTCCGTCCTCATCCACGACCTTTGCGCCCAAAATATCCTGGAGGAAGAAGGCGCCGTGGGGCAGGGCCGCGTCGGAGCGGCGGATGGACAGCACCTTGTTTTTCAGCGCCATGGCGGCGTTCACGTCCTCCACGCCCTCCAGCTTTGCGATCACGAAGTCCTTGTGCGTGCGGGCCGACAGCACCTTCAGCTCCTGACCGCCGGCGGTATAGAGGCGCTTGAAGCTCTTGAAAAACTTCGGGGAATCCAGCCAGACCTCGATCTTTACCTCGCCCTGCACCCCGTGGGTGTTTACGATGCGCCCGGCCTCGATGAACGCGTTCTTTTCCATGGTGTCTCTCCTGTGACGGTATTTGAATAATTATATCACAAACTGGGTTGCTTGCCAACAAAAAGTGTGGTGTGAAAGTGTCCGCACGGCGGACAAATCAGGAATCGCGCCGCTACCCCCGAAGAGGTGGCCCAGGAGAACGCCTTTCACGAGTATGTCCAAAGCGAGTACGGCGACTACGACTTCAACTATGATATCCACACCGAACGGGAAGCCGAAAAGCTGGAGGAGATCGCCGCCAAATACGGGCTCCGTCTCCGGCACGGCAGCACTCTGCTCTGGTGCAGAGAGTCCGTTGAGGAGATGGATGCCGAGATGAACGCCGCCTATGGCACCGATATCCACACCGACACCTCTGATCCCCGCTTTCTCTCCAAGGCGGAACTCTGCGCGCGCATCAGCAGCGCGGCCTGCCACGGCGATCTCTTCCGCGAGGCGCCGAGGGGTTTTGACAAGGTCTACTACTTCGACGAGGGCAGCTTCTGCGTGAACTTCTATCTGGATGCCTCCGGCAGGCGGCTCAACTGTTACGGCTACAATTCGGTCTACACCACCCTCTCCAGCGGGCGCGAGGTACTCACCCGGATCCAGGATCCCGCGAAGCTCCAGACCCGCACTCACACCGCCCCGGACGGCACGGAGCTGACCGTCCTTCAGGGGGAGAAGGAGGCCTTCCTCTATGTCTACCTGAACGACTCCTTCTTTGAGGAGCACATCACCTGCGACAGCCCCCTCTCCGATGCGGACGTGGATCTCGCCGCCGACGCGCTGATCTACGCCAACATCGGCCGATAAGGCTTCGTGAAAAGCGTGCGTCATTCTGAGCCAGTGTGCCCACTGGCTCAAAATCCGCTATTATACTCGGACGGCTTGCGGATTGCGAGGGCCTTTACTGGGCCTTGCAGCGACGGGTTTGCGGTTTGAATCAGTTTCTTTTCAAAAAGCTCTCGACTTTTTTGCTTTACCGTGCTAAGATCGTCCCATACGTCCCCGGACGACTTGCAAGGATTGGAGCAAACGCTATGGATAAAATTGAAATGACCACACCCATCGTGGAGATGGATGGAGACGAAATGGCCGGTATCCTCTGGAAAGAGGTCAAGCGACAGCTGGTGGAGCCCTTTGTGGAGCTGAAGGAGGAGTACTACGACCTCTCCATCCGTTCCCGGGACGCGACCGAGGATCAGGTGACCATCGACTCGGCCATGGCCACCAAGAAGTACGGCGTGGCCGTCAAGTGCGCCACCATCACCGCGAACCTGGAGCGGATGCAGGAGTTCAATCTGAAGAAGATGTACAAGAGCCCCAACGCCACCATCCGCAGCATTCTCGACGGTACGGTTTTCCGCACCCCGATCCTCATTGACGGCATCGATCCGCTGGTGAAGACCTGGAAAAAGCCCATCACCCTGGCCCGCCATGCCTACGGCGATGTGTACCGCGCCTCCGAGATGCTCATCCCCGACCCCGGCAAGGTGGAGCTGGTCTACACCAGGGCCGACGGCAGCGAGACACGCCAGACCGTCCATGAGTTCACCGCCCCCGGCGTGGTCTCCGGCATGCACAATCTGGAGTCCTCCATCACGGGCTTTGCCCGCACCTGCATGAACTACGCCCTGTCCATCAACCAGGATCTGCTGTTCTCCTCCAAGGACACCATCTCCAAGGTCTACGACCGCTACTTCAAGGACATCTTCAAGCAGGTCTACCTCAACGAGTTTATTGAAAAGTTCAGCGCCAAGGGCATCAAGTACGAGTACTGCCTCATCGACGACGCGGTCTCCCGCGCCATCAAGTCCGCAGGCGGCTACGTCTGGGCCACCCAGAACTACGACGGCGACGTGATGAGCGACATGCTGGCCACGGCCTACGGCTCCAACGCCATGATGACTTCGGTGCTCATGTCCCCCGACGGGAAGTTCGAGTTTGAGGCCGCCCACGGCACCGTCCGCCGCCACTACTACCGCTATCTGGAGGGCGCGGTGGTCTCCACCAACCCCATGGCCCTGATCTACACCTGGGGCGGCGGTCTGGAAAAGCGCGGCGAGCTGGACGGGAACGAGAAGCTGGAGCGCTTCGGCCGGATGATCCAGGAGTCGGCCCGCAGCGTCATCGTAAACCGCGGCATCATGACCCAGGACCTGGCGCGGATCACCTCCAACCCCAACCCCCTGGTGGTGACCGGCCATCAGTTCATCGCCCTGACCAAGGCGGAGCTGGAGCAGGCCATCGCCAAGGAGTGGCCCGAAGGCTGATCCATATAAACAGAAAAACACAGGCGTTTCGCCAATGCGAAACACCTGTGTTTTTTGTTTTTCGATCTTTGTTTACGCGGCGAGGTCGCTCAGTTCCTCCGCGGCTCTGGCCTCAGCGGGGATCTCGACGGTCCCGGCGGCGTCGAAGTCGTAGAGTTCAACGGCCACCACCGTCTTGCTCACATCCAGCTTCAGCCCCAGCATGCTCAGATCCAGCCCCTCCAGGCCGGACTCCTCCGCTATGGTGGCCATCAGCTGGTCCATAAGAACGGGCATCAGATTCTGCATCAGCTCGGTCATGTCCATGGTGTAGCGCACGATGTAGCCGGTCTTGTTGTCCAGGGAGATGGTGGTGGGGATGCCGCCGAGGCTCTCCAGCTCCACATTCAGTTCGCCCAGGTCCACATCCATGGACTCGGACAGGGTGTCCATCACGCCGGACATCTCCACCATCTGGGCAATGTCCTCACCCTCCACCGTGCCGGAGAACACCGTGGCCTCGGAGCCGCGGATGGTCTCTGTCCCGGTTTTCTCAAACTTGCCGACCAGCTTGAACAGCAGCGCGAAGTTCTCCGTGGCGCCGATCTCGGGCATTTTGTCGGCTCCCATGGTCTGCTTGACCCAGGTGTCCCCGCCGTCGGGGCTGACGTAGGTGATGTAGCCCGCGTCGGTCTTCTCGGCATAGCTCAGCATATGGATGCTCTCCCCCATGGTGGTCATGTCCATATCCATCTTCATCACCAGGGGCTTGGTGTTGACGTCCGCCTTTCCCTGCATGCCTATGTCCAGATCCATGGACTGGCCCATCAGGGACATGCTCATTGCCATGTCCAGATCCATGTCCATGCGGTAGCTCTCCAGCTTTTCCATCTTCTTGGCGGCTCTGGCCATCTTGGCCTCAAAGCCGCAGGCGGCAAGGGACAGCGCCATAGTCAGCACCAGCAGGATCGCAAGAAGCTTTTTGATGTTTTTCATGTTGTCTCCTTTCCTTACGCGGGCGGCGGCTCTGTCCGCCCGAAATTCTCTGTTGTGGGAATGTCCCCTCTGTTTGGGAGTATAGTACGAACGCGCGCCGGAAAATACAGACAAAGTGTAAACAAGTACAATTCTTAACGGGAAATAAGAAATCCACGAAGCTTCCGGGAGAAACTCTCCCGAAAATTTCGTGGATTGCAGATCAGTCCATGATCTCGACGGATACTTTTTTGCCCTTTCTCTGGGCAACGGCACGCATCAGAATCCGGATCTGCTTGACGATCCGACCGTTGCGGCCGATGACCTTGCCCATGTCGCCGTCGGCAACGCGCACCTCAAAGATGATTTCGCCGTCGGCCTTGCGCTCGGTCACAGAGACCTGGGTGGGATCATCCACCAGGCTCTGCACGATGTAGGTCAAAAGCTCTTTCATGCGGATGGGACTCCTTACTTAGGCCTCGATCTTCTTAAGCAGACCGCGGACAGTGTCAGTGGGCTGTGCGCCGTTGGCGATCCAGTACTTGGCGCGCTCCATATCGACCTTGATCTTCTCGCCGTCAGCCATGGGATCGTAAACGCCCAGCTCCTCGATGAAGCGGCCGTCACGGGGGCTGCGGGAGTCAGCGACGACGATACGGTAGTAGGGGGCCTTCTTGGCGCCCATTCTGCGAAGTCTGATTTTAACCATGTAGTTTCACCTCCATGTAGTATTTGAAAAATCTATCTACAAAGCGTTTCGCTCTGTATGCACGTCAGAAGAAGCTCGCTGCGTTCCGTTTCCGCGGTTTTCGTAAGCGCCGCGAAAACTGCACATCCGCTCCCTCCTTCTTCCTTTCCGATGCAAACCCGCTTTGCTGGGCTTTGCATCGGTGTTAGAATCCGGGGAAACCTCCGCCGAGACCTGGGAAGCCGCCGCCCATGCGGCCCATTTTTTTCTGCAGCTTCTTCATGTTCTTACCGGAGAACTGCTTGGTCATCTGCTGCATGGCCTCAAACTGCTTCAGCAGGCGGTTGACGTCCACCACCGAGGTGCCGGAGCCCGCGGCGATGCGCTTCTTGCGGCTGGAGTTGAGGATGGAGGGGTTCTCCCGCTCGGCCCTGGTCATGGAGAGGATGATGGCCTCCTGCCGCGCCATGGCCTTGTCGTCGATCTTGGCGCCCTTGAGCGCCTTGGCGTCCAGCCCGGGGATCATGCCCAGGATGCTGTCCAGATCGCCCATGTTCTTCAGCTGGCCCATCTGGTCCAGGTAATCGGAGAGGGTGAAGCGGTTGGCCCGCAGCTTCTCCGCCGCCTCCAGCGCCTTCTTCTCGTCAAAGCTCTGCTCCGCCTTTTCGATCAGCGTCAGCACGTCGCCCATGCCGAGGATGCGGGAGGCCATGCGGTCGGGGTGGAAGGGCTCAATCATGTCCAGCTTCTCGCCCACGCCGATGAACTTGATGGGCTTGCCGGTGGCCGCGGTGATGGAGAGTGCCGCGCCGCCTCTGGCGTCGCCGTCCAGCTTGGTGAGCATGACGCCCGTGATGCCCAGCGCCTCGTCAAAGGCGTTGGCGGCGTTGACGGCGTCCTGGCCGGTCATGGCGTCGACCGTCAGCAGGATCTCCGCGGGCTCCACGGCGGCCTTGATGTTCTTCAGCTCGTCCATCAGGGCCTCGTCGATGTGCAGGCGGCCGGCCGTGTCCAGGAACACCAGGTCGTTGCCGTGCTTTTTGGCGTGCTCGATGGCGGCCTTGGCGATATCCACGGGATTGGTCTGGCCCATCTGGAACACGGGGATGTCCAGCTGCGCGCCCACGGTCTCCAGCTGCTTGATGGCGGCGGGACGGTAGATGTCGCAGGCGGCCAGCAGCGGGCGCTTGCCCTGCTTGCGCATGTAAGCGGCAAGCTTTGCGCCGTTGGTGGTCTTGCCCGCGCCCTGCAGGCCCACCAGCATCACCACGCTGGGGGACTTGGAGCCGATGTTGAGCTTCTGGTTCTGGCCGCCCATCAGGTCGCAGAGCTCCTGATTGACGATCTTGATGACCATCTGGGCCGGGTTCAGAGCCTCCAGCACGTCGGCGCCGACGGCCTTCTCGGTGACGGACTTGGTGAACTGCTTGACCACCTTGAAGCTGACGTCGGCCTCCAGCAGGGCCATGCGCACCTCGCGCATCGCCTCGCGGACGTCGCCCTCGGTCAGACGGCCCTTGCCGCGCAGCTTCTTGAACGCCTCATTGAGTTTTTCGGATAAGCTTTCAAATGCCATGGTTTATCCTCTGTCAATCAGCATCCGAACCTGGGATGCGCACTCGTCGGCCAGTCTTCCCGCCTCTTCCCCGCTCATCTCGCGCAGGGTCTCGATCTTCCTGAGCAGCTTTTCCAGCTCCGCGCGGTTTTCCTCAAAGCGGCGCAGCAGGCCGGTCTTGTTCTCCACATCCTCCAGCACACTCTCGGCCCGGCGGATGTTGTCCCAGACGCCCTGGCGGGAAATCCCCAGCTGCTCTGCGATCTCCGACAGGGACAGATCCTCGTTGTAGTGCAGATCAAAGCACTCCCGCTGTTTGTCTGTCAGCAGCTCGCCGTAGAAATCCAGCAGCATGCTTCTTGTCCATCTGCTTTCCGCCATGGCGACGCCCCCTGTCAAGTGATCGAGCTTAACAGAGTATACACGCCGCAGGTGGTTCTGTCAAGTGTTTTTTCTTGTCAGGTGCAGTGATGTTTTTCTTGCTTTCTCCTTTCGCAACGTGTATAATATATTTGTTCTTATACCATACCAAGAACAATCAGGTTACTGCAATAAGGTAGTACACCGAAGAGCTCTAACGCCTCGCTTTGCGGGGCGTTATCTCTTTTTGATCAAAAAAACAGTTGTGATTGTAAACACTTTATCAAAATGATATAATTCTTTTATCAGAAAATCATAAGTGGAGGACAGCCATGAGCACCTATGCGATCGGTCTTGACATTGGCATTGCGTCAGTCGGCTGGGCGGCGCTTGCTCTGGACAGCGCGGAAAAGCCCTGTGGAATTCTTGATATGGGTTCCCGGATTTTCGATGCCGCTGAGCAGCCGAAAACCGGTGCCTCCCTTGCTGCGCCGCGCAGAGAGGCACGCAGCTCTCGGAGGCGGCTGCGGAGGCACAGGCATCGGAACGAGCGGATTCGCCGCTTGTTTCTCACCCAGCGCCTGCTCTCTGCTGAAGAACTGGATGGTCTGTTTTCCGGGGTTCTGGAGGACATTTATGCTCTCCGTGCCCGTGCGCTGGACGAACCCATAAGTCCCGGAGACTTTGCGCGGATTCTGCTGCATCTGTCGCAGCGTCGCGGCTTCCGCTCCAACAGGAGGAGCGCGGCGGACAAGGAAGAGGGGCGCATCCTGGAGGCTGTCGCAGAAAACTTACACCGGATGGAAGCCGGAGGTTATCGCACTGTTGGTGAAATGCTCTGTCGAGACCCTGCTTTTCAGGCGCATAAGCGTAACAAGGGCGGGGACTACACCGCCACCATTACGCGCTCTTTGGTGGAGGCCGAGGCAAAGGCGATCTTCACCGCTCAGCGCGGATTTGGCAATTCCTTTGCGTCCGAAGTGCTGGAGGACGCCTACCTGTCCATTCTTCTCAGCCAGCGGAGCTTTGATGAAGGGCCCGGCGGCGACAGCCCCTACGGCGGAAGCCAGATTGAGCGTATGGTCGGCCGGTGTACATTTTTCCCGGACGAACCGCGCGCTGCACGGGCCTGCTATTCCTTTGAACGTTTCAACCTGCTTCAGAAAATCAACCACATCCGTCTGCTTGAAGCGGGCGATACGCGCTGCTTGACTGCGGCGGAGCGAAAAGCGCTGGAGGAATTGGCACACAAATCGCCGGACCTGGACTACGCCAGGATACGCAAGGAGCTGAAACTGCCGGATTCTGTTTTCTTCAACACAGTCCGATACGGCAAAGATGATCCCGCCGCGGCGGAGAAGAAAGAAAAATTCAATTATCTCAAAGCCTATCACGTCATGCGTACGGCGATTGACCGGAACGGGAAGGGCCGCTTTGCGCTTCTTTCGGTCGAACAGCGCGACAGTATCGGAACCATTCTGACACTGTACAAGTCCGAGGAGCGCCTTCAGAAGGAATTATTTTCAGTTGGTCTGGAGCCTTGCGATATTGATTCGCTGTTGAGTATCGGCGGTTTCTCCAAGACCGGGCATATCTCTTTGAAAGCCTGCCGGCTTCTGCTGCCGCATTTGGAGCACGGGCTGAACTACAACGAGGCCTGTGCGGCAGCCGGTCTGGATTTCCGCGCCCACGGAGGGGGAGAGCGCTCCCTGCTGCTCCACCCTGCCGAGGAGGATCTTGCGGAAATCACCAGCCCTGTCGTGCGGCGTGCAGTTTCGCAGACCGTGAAGGTCCTCAACGCCATTATACGGCGTTATGGAGAAAGCCCCACCTTCATCAACATTGAGCTTGCGCGAGAAATGGCAAAAGATTTCAGCGAGCGCAAGGCCATTGATCGGGAGCACAGGCAGAATCAAGCCGAAAATGAGCGCCTGCTGGAACGCATCCGCACCGAATACGGCAAGCGCAACGCCACGGGACTGGATCTTGTCAAGCTCCGCCTCTATGAGGAGCAGGGAGGAGTATGCGCCTACTCACAAAAGCAGTTGTCCATGGAACGGCTGTTTGAGCCGAATTATGCGGAGGTTGACCACATCATTCCCTACAGCATCTCCTTCGACGATTCCCGCCGGAACAAGGTGCTTGTGCTGACGGAGGAAAACCGCAACAAGGGCAACCGTCTGCCCCTCCAATACCTGACGGGTAAGCGGCGGGAAGACTTCATCGTCTGGGTCAACACCTGCGTTCGTGACAGCCGAAAGCGGCAGAAGCTTCTCAAAGAGACGTTCAGCGAGGAAGAGAAAAAGCAGTTCCGGGAGCGCAATCTTCAGGACACAAAAACCATTTCCCGTTTCCTCATGAATTTCATCCAGGACAATTTGTTGTTCGCGCCCTCCGCCTGTGGGCGCAGAAAGCGGGTGACGGCGGTCAACGGCGCGGTCACCTCCTATATGCGCAAGCGCTGGGGCATCGGCAAAAACCGGGCTGACGGCGACCTGCATCACGCGGTGGACGCGCTTGTCATCGCCTGTACCACCGACGCCATGATCCAGCAGATTTCCCGCTATGCCGAATACCGTGAGTGCCGTTATATGCCGACGGAAAGCGGGAGCCTGGCGCTTGACACCGCCACGGGCGAGGTTCTGCGGGAGTTTCCCTATCCATGGCCGATGTTCCGAAAGGAGCTGGAGGCCAGACTCAGCAGCAACCCGGCCAAGCTGATTCAGGAATGGAAGATCCCCTTTTACCTGGAGAGTGGCAGGCCTTTGCCCGGTCCGCTTTTTGTCTCCCGTATGCCGCGGCGGAAGATTACCGGCGCGGCCCACAAGGACACTGTCAAAAGCCCCCGGATTCTCTCTGATGAGGGCCGCGTGCTGGTCAGGCGCCCTCTGACGGATTTGAAGCTGAAGGACGGTGAAATCGAAAACTACTACGCTCCCGACAGCGACCGGCTCCTTTATGAAGCGCTGAAAGCCAGGTTGACCGCCTTTGGCGGCAACGCCGCGAAGGCTTTCGCCGAGCCGTTCTATAAGCCCAAAAGCGACGGCTCCCCCGGGCCTCTGGTCAGGAAGGTCAAACTCAGCGAGCCTGCAACACTGACCGTCCCGATCCACAGCGGAGCCGGTGTGGCGGACAACGATTCCATGGTGCGCATTGACGTCTTTTTCATCCCCGGCGACGGCTATTATTATGTGCCGATCTATGTGGCCGACACGCTGAAGCCGGCGCTCCCGAACCTGGCCTGTGTGGCCTTCAAGCCGCAGACGGAGTGGCGGGAAATGCAGGACAAGGACTTCCTCTTTTCTCTGTATCCCAATGACCTCATCCGCATCACACACAAGCGCGGGCTGAAGCTGAGCGTGACCGGAAAAGAAAGCAGTCTGCCGCCTGTCGTGGAAGTCAAAGAGAGTCTCCTGTACTACGTCAGCGCAAACATCTCCGTTGCCTCCATCTCCTGCCGGAATCACGACAACAGTTATGAGGTCAAAAGCCTCGGCGTGAAGACCCTGGAACAATTGGAAAAATATACGGTTGACGTGTTGGGTGAGGCGCATCCCGTCGGCAGGGAGCGCCGGCTTCCCTTCACGCAGAAAAGGAGCTGAACGATGTCCTTTGGGGAAGCTGACGCAGGCGGATGAGAGCTTTCAGTGTGAACAATTATCTTTTTTCTGAAAAAACGACTTTCTCCTCTCTTTCTGCCATCTTTTCTCCTTGTTTTTAAATCCCAAAAGGCTGCTCAGACCTTTGCCTGGACAGCCTTTTGGGATTGTCTATTATACCATACCAAGAACAATCAGGGAACTACAACCGATCTGCCTTGCAATGGTCGGAGTTGCCGATTATACCATACCAAGAACAATCGGGGAACTACAACCTCGTACCAAAGAAAGAAGGTGTGGAAATGATTATACCATACCAAGAACAATCAGGGAACTACAACTTGGCTTTCGTTCATCGCCGCTCGGCCAAGATTATACCATACCAAGAACAATCAGGGAAGCTTTATCTTTCAATCGAATACCAAAATGCATACTCTCCCCCGTACATGGGAAAAATTGTTTGGCAGACTGTATGTCTGCCGCTTTTTTTAATTGGGAGGTTTCCATGGACAGCATGAATCTCATTCCCTATATCGAGGACGAGCGGCTGTACGACTACGCCGTTTCCTGCGCCCGGTCCCTGCGGCCCGACGGGCAGACGGACGGCCGCGCCGACGCACGGGCGCTGAAAAAGCACATGCAGGAGATCGACCGTTGCCGCGCCCTGCTGCAGAAGCGGGCCCGCCGGGAGCCCCATCTGCCCGCCGCCTGCGAGTGGCTGCTGGACAACCACTATCTGCTGCAAAGTGTGTACCCGGACGCGCTGCGCTCTCTCCGCGCCGCCGAGCGGCAGCGCAGTTCCCGGGGGCGGCTGCTGGTGCCGGAGCTCTGCCGCGCCCTGCTCACCGCGGGAAACGGGAAGCTCACGGAGACGCGCTGTGAGATCTTCCTGAAGGGCTTTCAGTCCGTCACCGTGCTGCAGCGCCGGGAGCTGCTGCTCTTCCCCGCGGCGCTGCAGAGCGCCCTGGCGGAGTGGGCGGCGGGGCTCTGCCGCAAGCTTCTTGCCAGCTCCGACCCCGAAGCGCTCACCGACTCCATGGCCGCCCTCTTCACCTCCCTGCGGCGGCTGGGCGGCATGGATCTGGCGGGGCTGCTGGAGAGGACGGACGTCTCCGCCGCCATCCTCGCCGCAGAGCAGGACGGCAGCTTTGCCCGCATGGACCGGGTGACCCGCGGCCGCTATCTGGAACGGCTGGAGGAGCTGGCCCGCCGGGACGGTGTGGAGGAGCAGGAGCTGGCCCGACGCCTGGTCGATCGGGCCGACGAAGAGGGCCGCCACGTGGGCTTTCTGCTCTTTTCCCCGCCGCCGGAGCGCAGAGGGGCGCTGTACCGGGCGGCGCTGCTCCTGCTGACCGTGCCGGTCTGCATCGTTCTGGCCCTGGATCTGGAGCTGCCGCTGCTGCTCCTGCTGCTGCCGGTGCCGGTCTGGTCCCTTGTCAAGGGGCTGCTGGATACTCTGCTGCTGCGCCGCGTCCGGCCTCAGCCCCTGCCGCGCATGGATCTCAGCGCCGGGGTGCCGGAGGCGGGAAAGAGCATCTGCGTGCTGTCGGTGCTGCTGGGCTGCTGTGACCCCGGGCGGCTGGAGGAGCTGCGCCTCGTCTCCCGCCGGGAGGGAAAAAACCTCTCCTTTGGGCTGCTGGCGGATCTCCCCGCCGCGAAAGCGCAGCACACGCCGGAGGATGAAGCCCTGCTCCGCGAGGCCGGAGAGGCGGTGGAAGCGCTCAACAGCAAATACGGCGGGGGCTTCTATCTCTTCACCCGGGAGCGCAGCTTTGACGGAAACGGCTGGTGCGGGCATGAGCGCAAACGGGGCGCGCTGCTGGAGCTGGCAAAGCTCCTCTGCGGCGAGCCCACAGCCCTTCACACCGTTGGAGATTGTGAGGCCCTGCGGGGCACCCGCTATATCCTCTCCCTGGACGCGGACACCCGGGTCCGCCCCGGGGCGCTGGGCGAGCTGATCGGCGCCGCCCTCCACCCCTTAAACCGCCCTGAGACGGGGCCGGACGGGGTGGTGCGCGCCGGACACGGCGTCATCCATCCCCGCATTGAAACCGAGCTTGCCAGCGCCTCCGCCACGGATTTCGCGCTGATCTTCGCCGGGCCCGGCGGCAGCGACCCCTACGGGGGACTCTGCAGCGAGCTCTACATGGACGCCTTCGGCTCCGGGGGCTTTGCGGGCAAGGGCCTGCTGGACGCGCGGCTGCTGCTGCGCTGCTCCGAAGGTCTGCCCGAGGGGCGCATTCTCTCCCACGACGCGCTGGAGGGCGCCCTGCTGCGCGGCGCCTACATGGGCGACGCCGCTTTCTCCGATGCCTTTCCCGCCACACCCCTGGCCTATTTCAAACGGCAGCATCGCTGGATCCGGGGCGACTGGCAGAACGCCCCCTGGATCTTCTGCCGCCGCTTTGCCGGAATGGACCGCTTTCGCCTCTTTGACAGCCTGATGCGCTCGCTCACTGCGCCCATGACCATGCTGCCCCTTCTGTGCGGGCTGTTCTCCGCCTCGGCGGGGCTGGCCGCGGCGGCGCTGGCGGCGCTGCTGTGCCTGCTCCAGAGCCTGCTGCTCTCCCTGACAGAGGCTGTCCGCAGCCGCCGGGGGCAGGAGCCGCGGCTGCGCCGGCACAGCCGGCTGCTGACCGGCCTGGGCGGGGCGCTGCTGCGCTGCCTGGTGCGGCTCTGGCTGCTGCCCTATGACGCCTGGGTCTCCTTCTCGGCCATTGTCACCGCCCTGTGGCGGATGCTGATCACCCGCCGGAAGCTGCTGGAGTGGCAGACCTTTGCCCAGGTGAGGGGCGGGCAGGGACTTGCGGCCCATGTGCGGGCCATGTGGCCCACGGTGGTGCTGGGGGTGCTGCTGATGGCCTTCTCCCCCTTTGTGATCGGCAAGGCGGCGGGACTGCTGTGGCTGCTCTCCCCGGCCGCAGCCGCGGCCCTGGCCCTGCCCGCCCAGAAAGCGCGGCCCCTCTCCCTGCGGGACCGGGAGCTGCTCTTCTCCTCGGCGCTGGAGAGCTTTTCTTACTTCCGGGAGCTGGCCGGGCCGGAGGATCATTTTCTCCCGCCGGACAACTTCCAACAGCAGCCGCCCGTGGGCACGGCGCACCGCACCTCTCCCACCAACATCGGGCTGTATCTGGCCGCGGCGGCTGCGCTGGGGGACCGGGGACTGATCCCCCGACAGGAGGCGCTGGCCATGCTCCGGCGGACAATCGGCACGCTGGAGGCCATGGAGCGGCACCTGGGACACTTCTACAACTGGTATGACACCCGCACGCTCCGCCCCCTGCCTCCCCGGATGATCTCCACCGTGGACAGCGGCAATCTCTGCGCGGGACTGATCACCGTCCGCTCGGCGCTGCTGGCCTGGGGCGAAGCGGAGCTGGCCGGGCGCCTCTCCGCCCTGATCGACGCGATGGACTTTGCCCCGCTTTTCGACACAAAGCGGCTGCTCTTTTTCATCTGCTACGACCCGGTGAAGGAGGTCGGCACCGGCGGCTGGTACGACCTCATGGCGAGCGAAGCCATGCTCACCAGCTACCTTGCCGTCGCCCGGGGTCAGGTGCCCCTGCGCCACTGGCAGCGTCTCAGCCGCGCCCAGCTGCAGAAGGACGGTTTTCGGGGCCTTGCCAGCTGGTCGGGCACCATGTTCGAATATCTGATGCCGGCGCTGTTTCTGCCCTACGACCGGGCCAGTCTCCTCTATGAGAGCGCCCGCTTCTGCCTCTATGTGCAGCGGCGCCGGCACGCCCCCGGCAAGCCCTGGGGCAGCTCGGAGAGCGCCTTCTACGCGCTGGACGCCGCCCTGAACTACCGCTACAAGGCCCACGGCTGTCCCGAGCTTGCCCTGAAGCGGGGATTGGAGGAGGAGATGGTGGTGGCACCCTACGCCTCCTTCCTGGCCCTGGCGGCGGAGCCGGCCGCCGCGCTGCGCAATCTGCGCCGGCTGGCGGCCCTGGGCGCCCGCGGGCGCTGGGGCTACTGGGAGGCTCTGGACTTCACCCCCGGCCGCAGCGAGACGCCGGACGGGGCCCGGGTCGCCTGCTGGATGGCCCACCATCTGGGCATGAGCATCCTCGCCGCCGTCAACGCCCTGGAGGAGGGCGCGGTGCGCCGGCTTTTCCTGGCGGATTCCGAGATGGCGGCCTACACCCTGCTGCTGCAGGAACGCCTGCCGGAGGACGGACAAGTGCTCAAACGGGACGGCAGTCCCGTCCCGGAGCGCCCGGAGAAGGCCCCGGCGGCGCTCTGGCGCCTGGCCGGACAGGACGGGGACGCGCTGCGCGCCTCGGTGCTCTCCAACGGCGTCTACCACCTGCGCCTCACGTCTCAGGGGGAGAGCGCTGCCTTTCTGGGGGACACCTGCGTCTACCGCGGTGAGGACGGTGACCCGGGTCTGCGTCTCCTGGTCGGGACGGGTGAAACGCGGGAGCTTGTCTGGGAAATGGACGAGCTGCGCTTTTCCCGGCGCTTTCTCGCGGGGGACGTGCGCTGCACCGTCAATCGCTGCTGTGCCGCCGGGGAGTTGGGAGAGCAGATGACCCTGACCCTCCTCTCCGGGCAGAGCGCCGGCGTACCCGTTGCGATCTGCTTCCGGCCGATCCTGGCAAAGCTCCGGGACTGGGCGGACGCACGGGCCTACTGGCAGCTGGGGCTGGAGGCCCGGGAAGAAGACGGAAAGCTGCTGCTGCGCAGGCTCTCCAAGAGCGGCGGGAAGGAACTCTGGCTCTGTCTTGCCGCTTCGCTCCCCCTCCGCTTTGGCGGGGACAGGCGGGGCGGTCTCGGCCCATTGATCACGCCGCAGGTGCGGGGAGAGCTTTTGCTGCGGCTCAGACCGGGCCGCACGGAGACGCTCACCTTTGTTCTCTGCCTCGGCTCCACGGCGGAGGAGGCCCTCGCCGCAGCGGAGCGGCTGCTGGCCCTCACCCCCCGGGAGCCCGGGAACATGGTGCACGCCGCGGCGGCCCGTCTGGGGATGAGTCCCGCCCAGGTTGGCCGGAGCATGGAGCTGGCGCTGCCCCTTTGGAAGGCAGCGCCCCATGCCGCCGTGCCCCGGCGGGCGCTCTGGCGTTGGGGCCTCTCCGGCGATTGGCCGCTGCTCTGCTGCCGGGCCTCCGCCCGGGAGAGCGACACGCTGCTGCGCGCCTTCTGCCTGCTCAAAGCCTGCGGGCTGGAGAGCGAGCTGGTGTTCTTCACGCCCGGCGAGGGCGAGTACTTTCAGCCGGAGCGAAGCCGCCTGGAAAAGGCCCTGTCTGAGGTGGGGCTGGAGGCCCTGCTGGGCGCGGAGGGCGGCGTGCGCTTTCTGCCGCCGGAGGCGGAAGAGGCCGTCTGCAGCCGTGCCGTCTTCGCGGTGGGCGCGCCACCCCGTCCCCTTGTTTCGGCCCAGCCGTCACGCCTGCCGGAGCGCGGCGCGGAAGTCCCCGCTTTTCGCTGGACGGAGGACGGCTTTTCCTACCGTCCCGCGCCCGCCCTGCCGCCGCGGATCTGGCAGCATGTGCTGACAAACGGCAGTCTCTCCGCCTTCGCCGCCGACTTCGGCCCGGCGGGGCTGTGGCTGGCAAACGCCCGGGAGATGCGGCTGCTGCCGCCCCCGGCCGAGAGCACCGCCGTCCACGGTGCGGAGACGCTGACAGCCGCAGTCGGTAACGGCGCGGTCAGCCTCTATGCCGACGGCGCATCAGAATGTTATGTAAACTATTCCTTCGGTCTTGCGCGCTGGGAAAAGGAGCTCCGGGGTCAAAGCGTGGAGACGCTGCTGTTCCTCCCGCCGGAGCGGGATGTGCGCATCCTGCTGATCCGGGGCGCGGCGGGCCTGCCGCTCCGCTGGACCTGCGCGCCGCTGGCGGGCGGGCCGGACGCCGCCTCGCTGCGTCTGGAGGTCCGGGGAGAGATCGCCTCCGCCGCAAACCCGGAGAGCTATCTTCCCGACGTACGGATGCTCTTCGCCGCCTCCGTCCCATGCCGCTGGGAGACAGAGGACAACATGCTCCGCTGCCGGTTCATCGGGGAGGAGACCACGGTGCTCGCCTGCGGCTGCTGCACGGAGGAGGAGCTGCGGCGCAGTCTCACCCCGGAGAGCGCCGGGGCCATGCTGCGGGAGACGGAGGCCTTCTGGCGCGGTCTGCTGCGGCGCTTTCAGATCCGCGGACTGCGCCCGGCGGAGGAGCACTATCTGGGCGGCTGGGCCGTGTACCAGACCTATGCCTGCCGCCTGCTCGCCCGCAGCAGCCTCTACCAGAGCGGCGGCGCCGTGGGCTTTCGCGACCAGCTGCAGGACGCCGTCAACCTCCTGCTGATCGACCCGACCCTCGCCCGGCGGCAGATCCTGGAGTGCTGCCGCCACCAGTATGAGGAAGGGGACGTGATGCACTGGTGGCACCGTCACCCGGACGGCGACCGGGGCGTGCGCACCCGCTGCTCCGACGATCTGCTGTGGCTGGTCTGGGCCCTGTGCGAATACACGGAGGCCACAGGGGATCTGGCCCTCTGCGCCTGGCGGGAGGGCTTTCGCCGCTCCGACCCGCTGCGGCCCGGCGAACACGACCGCTATGAATGCCCCGCGGTGAGCGATCTGCGCGCGCCGGTCCTGGAGCACGCGGCCATGGCTCTCGCCTGTTGCCGGAGCCGGGGCTTCGGTCCCCACGGGCTGCCCCGGATGGGCAGCGGCGACTGGAACGACGGGCTGGATCGTGTCGGCGGTGAGAGCGTGTGGCTGGGCTGGTTCCTCTCCTGCTGCGCCGGGCGCTTTGCCGCGCTGCTGGACCGGCTGGGGGACGCGCGGGCACCGGAAGTTCTGTCCCTTGCGCGGCAGGCGGGCTTTGCGGCGGAGAGCAGCTTCAATGGCCGCTGGTATCCCCGGGCCTTCACGGAGGACGGGCAGCCCCTGGGCGGGGAGGAGCGCATCGACTCCGTCGCCCAGAGCTGGGCGGTCTTCTGCCCCTGGGCCTCCCGGGAGCACGCGGCCGCCGCTGTGGACGCCGCCATCCGCCGCCTGGTCGACCGGACCCATGGTCTGGTCCGTCTGCTGGACCCGCCCTTCGGCGCGGAGGACAGTCCCGGCTATCTCAGCGGCTACGGCGCGGGCTTCCGGGAAAACGGCGGGCAGTACACCCACGCCGCCGTGTGGCTGGCCATGGCGGCACTGCGCCTGGGTCGGAAGGAGGACGGGCTGGAACTGCTGCGGATGCTGCTGCCGGAAAACCACGATCCCGCCCGCTATGAAGCGGAACCCTTTGTCCTCCCCGCGGACGTCTGTGCCGCCAGGGGCCGGGAGGGCGCCGCCGGCTGGACCTGGTATACGGGCTCGGCGGGCTGGTTCTTCCGGGTGTGGACGCGGGAGGTGCTGGGGCTGGAGCTGCGGGACGGAAAACTTCTTCTCCGCCCCGCAGCCCTGGAGCGCTTTTGCGTCAAGTGGACGGACCTTTCCGGCCAGATCCGTGAGATTCGCCGGGAGGACGGGGCGGTCACGGTGGACGGGGCGCCCTATGTCGGCGGCGCCATCGGATAGGATTCACAATTCTTCTACCATTTTCCGCCGCTTTATGATAAGATAGGAATTTAGAAAGAATAAACGCGGAGGTGTCCCCATGGAAGTAACCAGAACCGAGCTGCTGCCCGGTGTATTTCTCACGCATCTGCGCACGGACAAGTTTAAGACCGCCTGTCTGAGCGTCAACCTGCTGACGCAGCTGAACCGGGAGACCGCGGCCATGAACGCCCTGATCCCCGCCGTCCTGCGCCGGGGCACCACCCGCTGGCGGGATATGGAACAGCTCTCCCGCAGGATGGATGAGCTCTACGGCACCGCCATTGAGCCGGTGATCCGCCGCATCGGGGAGATCCACTGTCTCGGCTTCTTCGCCAGCTTTCCGGAGCCGGCCTATCTCCCCGGCGGGGAGAACCTGCTGGGCGAGGTCTGCTCCCTCACGGCGGAGCTGCTGCTCTCCCCCAACACCCGCGGCGGTCTGCTGCTGCCCCAGTATGTGGACAGTGAGAAGGAGAAACTGGCCGACCTGATCCGCAGCCGCGTCAACGACAAGCGCAGCTACGCCCTGCAGCGCTGCATCGAGGAGATGTGCTGCTACGAGGATTTCGCCGTCTCCCGCTTCGGCAGTCTGGAGGAGTGTGAGTCCATCCACTACAAGAAGCTGACGAAGCACTACCGGGAGCTGGTCCGCAGCTGTCCGGTGGAGATCTTCTACTGCGGCAGAAGCGCCAACCGTGCCGTCTGCGCCGCCCTGCGCGACGCCTTCGGCGGCATGCCCAGGGGTGAGATCAACTGGGACATCGGCACCGACCTCCGGATGAACGCGGTGGAGGACCACGTGCGCTATGTGGAGGAGCGCATGGACGTGAGCCAGGGCAAGCTTGTGATGGGCTTTCGTCTGGGCGAGTGCATGGAGGAGCCGGACCGGGCGGCATTGCACGTGTTCAACGCCGTCTTCGGCAGCGGCGCCACCTCCAAGCTGTTTCTGAACGTGCGGGAGAAGCTCTCCCTCTGCTATTACGCCAGCTCTGCCATCGTCCTGCGCAAGGGGTTGATGCTGGTCTCCTCCGGCGTGGCCTTTGAAAACTTTGAGAAGGCCAGGGATGAGATCTTTGCCCAGCTGGAGGCCGTGAAAAAGGGCGAGATCAGCGACGAGGAGATGACCTGGGCCCGGCGCGCCGTGGCCTCGGACCTGCGGGCCGCCATGGACAGCCAGGGCGATCTGGAGGGCTTCTGGCTCAGCCAGGCGCTGGACGGGCTGGACTACGGTCCCCGGGAACTGGCCGAGCTGGTGGGCGAGGTCACGAAGGAGGACGTGATGGCCGTCGCCAACAGTCTGGAGTGCGACCTGATTTATTTCCTGCGGGGTGAGGACGAAGCCGCCGATCCCGCAAGCGAGGAGGAAGACGATGCAGAAGCTTGAGTTTCCCGGGATCGGCGAGACCCTGTACAGCGAGAAGCTCTCCAACGGGCTGGAGCTGCGGGTGGTCCCGAAGAAGGACTTTTCCACCTGTTACGCGGCCTTTGCCGCCAACTACGGCGGGGCCTGCCGGCGCTTTACCCTGGACGGAGAGACCCTGGATACCCCGGCGGGCGTGGCCCATTTTCTGGAGCACAAGATGTTTGACCTGCCGAACGGCGACAGCGCCCTGAACATTCTCTCCTCCAACGGCGCCGACCCCAACGCCTTCACCTCCTCGGACATGACCTGCTATTACTTTCAGTGCACCGAGGGCTTTGAGGAGAACCTGCGGATGCTGCTGCACTTTGTCTCCACCCCCTACTTCACGGACGAGACCGTGCAGAAGGAGCAGGGCATCATCGCCCAGGAGATCCGCATGGGGGAGGATAACCCCGGCATCGCCATCTTCTACAACCTGCTGGGTCAGCTCTACGCCCGCCATCCCATCCGGGACCGGGTGGCCGGCACCGTGGAGTCCATCGCGGAGATCACCGCCGACACCCTCTACGCCTGCCACAAGGTCTTTTACGCCCCCTCCAACATGGTCCTCTGCGTGGAGGGCGACGTGGACCCGGAGGCCGTCCGCCGCATCGCGGAGGAGGTGCTGCCCGCGGGCTGTGCCCCGGTGCCCGCAGCGGACTTCGGCGAGGCTGAGAATCTGCTGCCCGTGACGCCCGCGTTCACCGCGCAGATGGAGGTCTCGGCCCCCCAGTTTCTCATCGGGGTCAAGCTCCTCCCCGGCGTGTACGGCGAGGACGCCCTGCGCCGCAGGCTCGTGGCCACCCTGGCCCTGCGGATGCTCTGCGGCTCCTCTTCCTCCTTTTTCACCCGGAGCTATGAGCAGGGCCTGCTGAACATGGACTTTGACTACGAGGTGGACGCCAGCGCCGGCACCGTCACCGTCATCGTGGGCGGGGAGAGCCGGGACCCGGCCGCGGTGCTGCAGGCCTTCCAGGCCGAGTGCGCCCGCATCGCCGCCGAGGGCTTTGACGAGGGCAGCTTCCGGCGCGCCCGCCGCGCCTCTCTGGGCGCGCGCCTGCGGGGGCTGGAGGACTTTGACAACGTTTGCGTGTCCCTGGCCGGCGGGGTGTTTGACGGCTTCTGCGCGCTGGACGCCTTCCGCCTGCTGGAGGGCGTGACAGCGGAGGACTGCCGCCGCTTCGTGGCGGAAAATCTCACGGCCGAGCGCATGGCCCTCTCGGTGATCGAGCCGAAGAAAGCGTGAATCTATGCTGGAAACCATACAACGTGAATCCTCCATCTCTTTCCCGATGCTGGGAGACTTCTCCATCAACCCGCCCTCGTATTTTACGCTCTTCGGCCGCCCCATTTATTTCTACGGCGTGCTGATCGGCATCGGTTTTCTGCTGGGCATCAGCCTCTGCTCGCGGCGCGCCAAGCGCTTCGGTCTGAAGGAGGATGACGTCTACGACGTGATGCTCTGGCTGATCCCCTGCTCCATTCTCGGGGCGCGGCTGTACTATGTCTTCTTCCGGCTGGACTACTACTTGCAGCACATGGACGAGTTTCTGGCCGTGTGGAACGGCGGCCTTGCCATCTACGGCGGCGTCATCGCCGGCATCCTGGTGGTGGTGCTGCTGTGTCGGCACAAGAAGATCCCCGTGGGCGCCATGCTGGACGACATCGTCTACGGCCTGCTGCTGGGACAGATCATCGGCCGCTGGGGCAATTTCATGAACCGGGAGGCCTTTGGTCGGGAGACGACGATCTTCTGCCGCATGGGGCTGACCGCCCCGGACGGCACCACCATCTTTGTTCACCCCACCTTTTTGTACGAGAGTCTCTGGAATCTGGGCGTGCTGCTGTTTCTGCTGTGGTTTGAGAAAAAGGGCAAGCGCCGCTTTGACGGCCACTGCATGGCGCTCTACTTCCTGCTCTACGGCATCGGCCGCTTCTGGATCGAGGGACTGCGCACCGACAGTCTCTACATCGGCGGAACCTCCATCCGCGTCTCCCAGGCGCTGAGCCTGGCGCTGGCGCTGGGCGCGGCGGCCTTTCTCTTCATCAAATCCAGAAAGCCCTTTGACGAGGGTGATCTGTATGTCAACCGGGTAAACGCCCCGATCGTCATTCTGCCGCCGGAGCAGCCCGCGGCAGAACCCGAAAACGAAGAACATAAGGAGGAAGAATCCCATGGCGGACTATAAGGAACTCATCAGCGGCACCCTCGGCACGCTGTCCAGGCTCGGCGGCAAGGTCAAGGACGTGGCCGTCAACACCGGCGTCACCGACGTCTACGCAAAGGGCGCGGACCGCGCCAAGGCTTTCGCGCAGATCACCCGGCTCACCCTGGCGCTCAACGGCGAGCATGAGGAGCTCAAGCGCGTGTATGCGGAGATCGGGCGGCTCTACTTCGAGCAGGCCAAGGCCGCTCCCGAGGGCTTCTTTGTCCCGCTCTTTGAGCAGGCCGGCAGGATCAGCGACTCCATCCGCCAGAAGCAGGCGGAGATCGACGGGCTCAAGGCCGACTATCTGGAGCCCGGCGAAAAGGACGTGGAGGTGGAGTTCGGAGACTTTGACGATATCGTCTCCGCCGCCGAGCGGGAAGCCCTGGGCGAGGAGGACAAGACCTGAATATGGGCGCAGCGCGCGGCGGTGTATCGCCGCGCGCCCTCCTTTTTGGGCAAAAAACCTTGCGCATTGCTCCCTGCGGCGGTATAATAGTTTATTGAGTTTTGCCCCGGAGGTGGAGAATGAGAGAGAAGTTCAGGCGGATCTGGGCATTGGCGCTGGCGCTGATCCTGGTCACCGGCGTGTGCTTTCTGTTTGCCAGCCGCAAGCAGGGCATGTTCATCGACGAAATCTACACCTACGGTCTCTCCAATTCCAGTTACCGGCCCTTCCTGGGCGGGCTGAAATACGACAGCATCGAGCGCCGCATCGTCACCCGGGAGGAACTGCTGGACTACGTCAGCATCACGGGAGACGAGGGCTTTGACTTTGCCTCCGTCTACTTCAACCAGGTCAACGACGTACACCCGCCCCTGTATTACTGGCTGTTCAACATGGTCTCCACACTGGCCCGGGGCAGCTTTTCCAAGTGGACGGGGCTGGTGCTGGACTGGGTGATCTATCTGGGCTGCGTATGCATGCTCTATGCCCTGGTGAAAAAGCTCGGCGGCAGCCGGCTCAACGCCGCGGCAGGCGCTGTGCTCTACGGGCTGAGCGTGATCGGTCTGTCCACCATGATCATGATCCGCATGTACGTGCTCCTGACGCTGCTGACGGTGGTGCTGGCCTGGTTCATCGCCTGCCTGATGCGTGCGTTCAAACCCGTCACCTGTGTCTTTGTGGGGCTGACCCTGCTGGCGGGTCTGATGACCCAGTACTATTTCGTGTTCTACGCCTTTTTCCTTTGCGCCGCCTATGTGCTCTGGGCGCTCTGCAGAAAGCAGTATAAGGCGCTGGCCTGGTTTATCCCCTGCGCCCTCGCGGGTGCGCTGGCCCTGCTGCTGCTCTTCCCCGCGGCGCTGAACCATCTCTTCTCCGGCGAGCTGGTCTCCGGTGAGAGCGCCATGGACAACCTGACAAACTTTGCCCAGTACCCGGCGCGGCTCATGAAGTTTGTCGCCCAGGCGCGCCATGGGCTGAAAACCGCCATCTTCACCGCGCTCGGCGCGGCGGCGGGGCTTGCGCTCTGCTTCAGGAAGCTCCGGGCCGCAGGGCGGGAGAAAAGGCTGTCCCCGGACTGGCTGGTGCTGATCGTGCCCGCCTTTGTGACCTTCGTGCTGGTGGCGGTCATCTCCCCGGTGGACGAGCCGCGCTATATCTACAACCTGATGCCCCTTTTCGTGCTGGCGGTGTGCTGGCTGCTCCATCTGCTGGAGACCGCCCTGGGCGATTTCCCGAGAGGGCGGCAGGTCAAGTCCCTGGTGTTTCTGGCCGTGGCAGCGCTGGCCCTGTGGGAGGCGCGCTGCGCCCCGCCGGACTACCTCTACCCCGAGCATGCGGAATACAACGCCATCCTGGCCGAGCACCGGGACGACCCCTGTGTCTTTCTGGCCGAGCCCGAGTGGGCCTTTGTCCCCATGACGGAGGATCTGATCCAGCTGCTCACCTTCCCGGAGGTCTATGTCACCGACGAGCGGGATCTGGCCGGGGTGCGGGACTATGTGGGCGGCCACGACGAGGCGGTCGTCTACATCGACATCAGCGAGTTCTGGTCCAGCGGCTATGACGCCGAGGCGCTGCTTGCGCGCATCGCCGCCGAGACCGGCTATATCAACGCCGAGCCTCTCTTTGAGACCGGTCTTTCCACCACCTATCTGATTTCCAAATAAGGAGGCTTCCCCCTTGTTATCTGTCATTCTGCCCTCGTACAACGAGGAGAAAATGATCGCCGTGGCGACGAAGCGCATGGCCGGGGTTCTCGGCGGCGCCGGCATCGATTACGAGCTGCTGTTTGTGGACGACGGCTCAAAGGACGGCACCTGGCAGGAGATCCAGCGCTGCGCGCAGGAGGATCCCCACGTGGTGGGCGTCCATTTCAGCCGCAACTTCGGCAAGGAGTCGGCCATGTTCGCGGGGCTTGAGACCGCGAAGGGCGACTGTGTGGTGGTTCTGGACTGCGACCTGCAGCACCCGCCCGAGAAAATCGTCGAGATGTACCGCCTCTGGGAAGAGGGCTACGAGGTGGTGGAGGGCATCAAAGAGGACCGGGGCGAGGAGAGCGGCCTCCACCGCTTTGCCGCCAACTCCTTCTACGGCATCATCAGCCGGGCCACCGGCATGGACATGGCCTCCTCCTCGGACTTCAAGCTTCTCGACCGCAAGGTGGTGGACACGCTCAACAGCCTGCCGGAGCGCAACGTCTTCTTCCGCGCCCTCTCCTTCTGGGTGGGCTACAAAAAGGCCGAGGTCAGCTACCGGGTGCAGGAGCGCACCGAGGGTGAGAGCAAGTGGTCCACCAAATCCCTCATCAAGTATGCCATCACCAACATCACCTCCTTCTCCTCCGTGCCCCTGCACATGGTGACCGTGATGGGGCTCATCACGCTCGTGGTGGCGGTGGTCTTCGGCGTCATCTCCCTGGTACAGAAGATCATGGGCATCGCCCAGCCTGGCTTTACCACCGTGATTCTGCTGCTGCTTCTGATCGGCAGCTTCCTGATGATCTCTCTCGGCATCATCGGCTACTACCTGGCGAGGATCTATGACGAGATCAAGGGCCGTCCCCGCTACATCATCTCCCGCATCTGCGGTCGTGAAGGAGAAGACAAATGATCGAAAAAATCAAAGCCCTGTGCATCAAGCACCGGGAAATCCTGGTCTATCTCATCGTCGGCGGGCTGACCACCGTGGTGGCCTGGGGCGCCAAATTCCTCTGGAACTTCATCTTCTACGCCGGCACCGCGCATCCGACCTCTCTCCAGAACACGGTGCTGTCCGTGGTCAACTGGGTGGCCGGCGTAGCCTGTGCCTATCCCATGAACCGCACCTGGGTGTTCCAGAGCAAAAACCCCAACATCATCGCCGAGGCCTCCGGCTTCGTGACCTCCCGCCTCGCCACGCTGGCGCTGGACTGGGCGGTGATGCAGCTGCTGGGCAACGTACTGGGCATCAACCTCTATGTGGCGACCTTTATCTCCGCGGTCCTCGTGGTCATCGGCAACTACGTGTTCAGCAAGCTCTTTGTCTTCAAAAAGAAAAAAGACGCGTAAACGCGTATGCAAATCCCGGCTCCGAATCGAGCCGGGATTGTTTTTTAAATTTCCTGTTCCCCTGTTTTGCGGCTTTCCGCCGCAGACAGCATTTGCCGGGTGTATCGCGGCTTCTTTTTCACAAACTAGACATGCAGCACCGCTGCCATTTTTCAATCAGAAAGGAAGCACGCACATGAGTCCCAAAGAACTGCTCTATGTGGAGGACGCCCTGGGCCATGCCGAATTCATGGTCAAGCAGTGCCAGGAGGCGGCCAACACCCTCAACGATCCCGCCCTGCGCGCCCAGGCCCAGGGGCTGGTCAACACCAACCGCAATCTCTTCACCAAGTTTTTCAATCTGGTCTAAGGAGGAAAAGCGATGAACGACAAGGAAATCATGGAGGGCATCCTCCTGACCGCCAAGGGCGTCTGTGACCTGTATCTGCACGGCTCCATCGAGTCCGCCACCCCCAAGGTTCACGAGGCCTTCAACAGCGCCCTCAACGACGCCATCGGCATGCAGAGCGGTGTCTATGCCGCCATGGCCAACCACGGCTGGTATCCCTCCGACGTGGCGCCCGCGCAGCAGCGCCAGCAGGTCAAGAACAAGTTTGCCAATTCCTGCTGCTGATCCTGAGCCCACGCCGCAGTCCCGGCAAAAGGAAAATCCCGGTCAAAAGACCGGGATTTTCTGAGACTGTCAAAAAACCTGCGGTTATGAAGGACAACAGGGCCGCAGGGGAGCTCGAGGGGGCAAGGCCCGCCTCGAGTTGGATAAACCGCCGTCCGGAAAGCCTTGATTTCTCAAGGCTTTCCGGGTAATAGCATTTTGCTTTGAGCAAAATGCTCGGCGGCTGTAGTTTGTCAGAAAAGTCCATCAAGGACTTTTTTGACAAACTGGGAAAATCCCGGTCAAAAGACCGGGATTTTCTGTGTTTGTTTTTCGATCAGTTGCCCAGATAGGCGGCGCTGAGGGTATCGTCCGCCAGCAGCTCGGCACCGGTGCCGTAGCGCACCACCTCGCCGGTCTGCATGATGTAGGCGTGGTCGGAGATCTGCAGGGCCTTATTGGCGTTCTGCTCGATCAGCAGGATGGAGCAGCCGTCGTTGTTGATCTCCTTGATGATCTCGAACATCTGCTGCACGATCACGGGGGCCAGGCCCAGGGACGGCTCGTCAAACATCATGAGCTTGGGGTTGGCCATGATGCCGCGGGCGATGGCCAGCATCTGCTGCTCGCCGCCGGAGAGGAGGCCGCCGTACTGCTTCTCGCGCTCCTTCAGGCGGGGGAACATGGCGTAGACGCGCTCATAGTCGCGCTTGATGCCCTCGGTGTCCTTGCGGGTGCCCACGCCGACGCGCAGGTTCTCGGCCACGGTGAGCTTGGCAAAGATCTGCCGGGCTTCGGGGACCTGCACCAGACCGGCCTCCACGATCTCATGGGGTCTGTTGGAGATGGGCTTGCCCATGAACTCAATGGTGCCCTCCGTGCGCTTCATCACGGCAGAAATGCACTTGAGCAGCGTGGACTTGCCGGCGCCGTTGGCGCCCAGAACGGAGACGATCTCGCCCTCCTCCACCTCGAGAGAGACGCCGCGGAGAGCGTGAATGCCGCCGTAAGCCGCTTTCAGATTTTCAATCTTCAGAATCGCTGCCATTATTCATTCCCTCCCAGATACGCGCGGATAACCTCGGGATCGTTCTTGACCTCGGCGGGCGTGCCGACGGCGATCGTCTTGCCGAAGTTGAGCACCGTGCAGTAATCGCAGAGATTGGTCACGACATCCATGTGGTGCTCGATCATCAGGATGGTGATGTCAAAGCGGTCCCGGATCTCACGCACGAAGTCGACCAGCTCCAGGGACTCGTCCGCGTTCATGCCGGCGGCGGGCTCGTCCAACAGCAGCAGCTGGGGTTCCAGCGCCATGGCACGGGCGATCTCCAGCTTTCTCTGGTGGCCGTAGGGCAGGGAGTTGGCACGCTCGCCGGCCTTGTCCTGCAGACCCACGATCTCCAGCAGACCCATGGCCTTGTCCTGCAGGTGCTGCTCGCGCTCCTTGTACTTCTTGGAGTGCAGCAGGGCCTGGGGCATGTTGTAGGTCGCGTCCATATTGCTGGCGATGATGACGTTGTCCATGACGGAGAGGTTGGAGAACAGACGGATGTTCTGGAAGGTACGCCCGATGCCGAGCTGCGCCACCTTGTGGGGGGCGGAGCCGGTGATGTCCTGACCCAGGAAGAGGATCTTGCCGGAGTCGGGCGCGTAGATGCCGGTGATGTTGTTGAAGATGGTGGTCTTGCCGGCGCCGTTGGGGCCGATCAGACCGTGGATCTGACCGTGCTCAATCTTGACAGAGAAGTTGTCGATGGCGTGGACGCCGCCGAAGTGCTTCTCCACATTCTGCATTTCCAGCACGGGGACAGCGTTTTCAGTGCTCATTACTCTGCCTCCTTCCCGACCGCGGGCTTCTTGCCCGTGAAGAGCTTCTTGATGCCGGCGATGAAGCGCTTCAGGGAGAATTCCTTATAGCCGTACAGGCCGCTGGGCTTGAACATGATGATCAGAACCACGGCGATGCCGTAGAAGAGCATACGGTAGTTGGACAGAGAACGGAAGATCTCGGGCAGCAGGGTGACGATGATGGCGCCCAGCAGGGAGCCGGTCAGGGAGCCCAGGCCGCCGATAACGGTGGTGGTGATGAGCTCGCAGCTCTTGGCCAGGTTGAAGCTGGCGGGCACGATGTACATCAGATAGCCGCCGTAGAGGGCGCCGGCCCAGCCGGCGTAGATGGCGGAGAAGGTGAAGCTCATCCTCTTGTAGCGAAAAGCGTTGATGCCGACCGCTTCAGCCGCCAGCTCGTTCTCACGGATGGAGGTGAGGTTGCGGCCGTACTTGGAGTGGATGAAACGCCAGGCGATGAAGAACGCCAGCACTGCGCAAATGATGGCAAAGAGCATGTTGGAGTAATTGGGGATGCCGGGGAAACCGGCGGAACCGCCGGTGAGCTTCTTCGTATAGTTGAACAGCACACGCACACATTCGCCAAAGCCAAGACAGGTGATCAGGAAATAGTCACCGTGGAGCTTGAGGGTGATGGAGCCCAGCAGCCAGGCCACCAGACCCGCAAAAGCAGAGCCCAGCACGATGGCGATGAGGAAGTTGACATGGTAGCGCACCGTCAGGATGGCGACGGCGTAGGCACCGATGGACATGAAGCCCGCGTTGCCAAAGGAGAAGAGGCGGGTGAAGCCCGTCAGGACCGACATGCCGAGCACGGCGATGATGTTGACGCACATCAGGACGATAACGCCCTGGACGTAGCTGTTGATGCCGAGGAAGCTGCAGAAAGCATTGTTTATGCTGTTAAATACCTGTACCATAAAGCAGTGCCTCCTTTATGCCTTGTCCTGCACGTCCACGCCGAACAGACCGCTCGGCTTGACAAGCAGTAGCACGATCAGCAGCGCGAAGGAGAAGAAATCGCGCAGGCTGGAGCTGATGTAAGCGGAAACCAGAGTCTCCAGAACACCGAGAAGGACAGCGCCCACGATGGCGCCGGGCACGCTGCCCAGACCGCCGATGACGGAGGCGATGAAGGCCTTCAGGCCGACGTTGCCCATGGTGGGGAAGACATTGTACTTCATGCCGTAGAGGATGCCGGCGGTACCGGCCAGGGAGCCGGCCAGCAGGAACACCGTTGCGATGGACTGGTCCACGCGGATGCCGAGCACGCGTGCCGCCTTCTGGTTGCAGGCGATGGCGCGGACATCCAGACCGAACTTGGTCTTGTTGATCAGGTACATCAGGATCACCAGGATCACGGCCGTGATGCCGAGACTGATCAGATCCAGAACGCCGATGTAGGCCTGACCAACCTGGATAGTAGAGACGGGGAGCTTGAAGCTGTAGGAGCGGTACTGACCGGTGAAGATCAGGTTGGCCGCCTGCTGGAAGACGTTGGACAGGCCCATGGCCGCGATCATCAGGAACATGTTGGGCGCGCCATTGGAGCGGATGCGGCGGTAGGCAAAGCGCTCAGACAGGAAGCTGACAGCCGCACCGCCGAGAACGCCGGCGACGGCTGCTACCAGGAACGGGGTACCAAGCATGTTGGAGAAGACGATCGCCACATAGGCGCCGATCATAGCAAATTCGCCGTGCGACCAGTTGGAGAAGTCCAGCAGACTGTAAATCAGGGAATAACCGGTGGCGAGCAGCGCGTAGATGCCGCCGATGGAGATTCCCGTAATAAGCTGTTGCAAAAGCATGGTACTTTCTCTCCTATATCCTTTCTATAAAACGAGGGGGAGGATCAAATCCTCCCCCATTGGGAAGCTATGCTGATTGTTACTGGACGGCCTCAACAGTTTCGAGGTACTCGAAAGCGTCGCCGTGGCACTCGTAGATGGCGCAGGCCATCGCGGGGTTGTGGGTGGCGGGATCCATGACCAGGGTGCCGATCAGGCCCTCGAACACGTCAGTGCTCTCGAGAGCATCGCGGATCGCGGTGGGATCGGCGGAGCCGGCACGCTCGATGGCGTCAACGACCCAGTGCACACCGTCCCAACCGAAGAGGCACTCAGCCTCCATGCCGATGTTGTACTTGGCAGCGACCTTCTCGCCGAACTCCTTGGCTTCGGGCTTGGAGAAGCCGATACGGGAGACGTACTTGCAGCCTTCCAGAGCGCCCTGCGCCTCGGCAGCCAGCTGCTGGGAGTCCCAACCGTCGTGGCCCATCAGCAGGCAATCAATGCCCATCTCGCGAGCCTGCTTGGCAAAGGTGGCGTTCTTGGCGTAGTCGTTCATCATAACGAAGATGACCTCGGGGTCAGCCTTCTTGATGTTGGCGAGCTGAGCGCGGAAGTCCACGTCAGCCTCCTGGCACTGCTCCTCGGAGACGATCTCACCGCCGTTGGCAATGAAAGCGTCCTTCACGAAAGCGCCGACGGACTCGGAGTTGGTGTTGCCGGCAACGGTGAACAGAGCGGCCTTGGTGAAGCCCAGGTTCTTGGTGGCGTAGTTGCCCATGACAGTGCCGAGGTAGGAGTCAATAAAGCACATACGGAAGGAGTAGGGGTGCAGGTTGCCGTTCTCGTCGACGGTGACGAGCTCGTTGGAAGCGGCGGTGCCGATGATGGGAACCTTCATCTCGTCAGCAACAGCAGCCATGGGGATGTTGCAGGAGGAGAAGTTGGTGCCGATCTCAGCGACGATGCCCTCGTCAGTGATCAGCTTGCGCAGAGCGTTGACGGAGTCAGCAGCCTCGCCCTTGCCGTCCATTGCGACCAGCTCGAGCTTCTTGCCGCCGAGGACGCCGCCGGCAGCGTTGATTTCCTCAACGGCCATCTCAGCGCCGTACTTACCGGCGTTGCCCCACAGGGCGGTGCCGCCGGTCAGGTCGGAGACGTAGCCGATCTTGATGACTTCCGCCTCAGCGGCAGGGGCCGCAGCGGGAGCAGCGTCGCCGGCAGGAGCAGCCGCGGGGGCGGCGGCAGGAGCGGCCTGCTGGCCACAGGCGGCCAGTGCGAAGACCATGATCATTGCGAGAACGAGTGCAAGAATCTTTTTCATAGCAGTTTTCCTTTCTTCATTTTGTTTTGATACCGAGCATTTTTCATGCTTATGGGTATAGTTAATCAAAAATGCCCCTCTTTGTCAAGCCCGATTTTGCCGGTTTTTGACCGTTTCCCGCGCTGTGTTTTTTTGTGGAAGATGGCGTTTTCGGCGGTTTTACAGGACTTTTCTCGGTTTTTATTTGTGCATTTCGTTCAATTTGTTGCGTTTCATTTTGTGCTTTCATTCCAACGGCGAATGCGTTTTTGTCGCATTGCATGAATAGCGAGTTGTGTTTTTGTTGTTTTCTGACAAAAAACAATTTCGTCATATTCTCGCTCTTTGTTTTTTGTGGTTGCATAGATATAATGTAAGCGGTTCCGCGGGTTTTCCCGCGCGCCCATTCCTCAGACAAGGAGGTGCTTTTCAAATGGAAGCTCTGCTTTCCAAAAAAGAAATTGCACAATACAATCTGACAGCCGCCAAAATCCGGCGCAGCGCTCTGGAGATGGTCTACCGCGCGACCTCTGGGCATATCGGCGGCTCTTTCTCACTGTGTGAGATCCTGGCGGTGCTGTATTTCCATGAGATGCGCATCGACGTCAACGCCCCCCGCTGGCCAGACCGAGATCGGCTGGTGCTCAGCAAAGGGCACTGCACCCCGGCGCTCTACTCCGCCCTGGCGCTGCGGGGTTACTTCCCGGTGGAGGATCTGAGCCAGTTCCGCGATATCCGCTACCACATGTCCGGCCACGCCGAGATGCACCACGTCAAGGGCGTGGACATGTCCACCGGCTCTCTGGGCCAGGGCATCTCCGCCGCCGTGGGCATGGCCCTGGCGGGGAAACTGGACAAGAAGGACTACCGGGTCTACGCCATTCTGGGCGACGGCGAGATTCAGGAGGGTCAGGTCTGGGAGGCTGCCATGTCCGCTGGCAATTTCCACCTGGACAATCTCTGCGCCATCGTTGACAACAACAACATTCAAATTGACGGAACCATCGAGGAGATCATGTCCCCCTACCCCATCGACAGGAAGTTTGCCGACTTCGGCTGGAACGTGATCTGCTGTGACGGGCACGACGTGTCCGCCCTGCACAACGCGCTGGAGCAGGCCAAGACCTGCAAGGGCAAGCCCAGCGTGATCGTGGCCAAGACTGTCAAGGGCAAGGGTGTTTCCTTCATGGAGAACAGCTGCGCCTGGCACGGCAACGACCCTGACGCCGAGCAGTACGCTCTCGCCGCGGCGGAGCTGGACACCGCGCTCGAGGTCTGTGAAAAGGAGGCTGTAAAGTATGAATAAGATCTCCACCCGTTCCGCCTACGGCGAGGCCCTGGCCGAGATCGGCGGCGACGAGCGCATCGTCGTGCTCGACGCAGATCTCCAGTGCTGCACCCGCACAGAAAAATTCGGTGCCCTTTATCCCGAGCGCTCCTTCAACGTCGGCATCGCGGAGGCCAATATGGTGGGTATGGCGGCGGGTCTTGCCGCCTGCGGCAAGACCGTCTTCGTCAACTCCTTTGCCATGTTCACCGCGGGCCGCGCTTTTGAGCAGATTCGCAACTCTCTGGCCTACCCGCATCTGAACGTCAAGGTCATCGGCACCCACGCGGGCGTCACCGTCGGCAAGGACGGCGCCACCCACCAGTGTCTGGAGGATCTGGCCGCCATGCGCGCCATTCCCGGCATGATGGTGCTCTCCCCCTGCGACGCCAACGAGACGAAGCTGGTCACCAAGGCCATTGCGCAATACAACGGCCCCTGCTTCATGCGTCTGGGCCGCCTGGATGTGGACCAGTGCACCAATCTGCTGCCGGATTACCGCTTTGAGCTGGGCAAGGCTTCGAAGCTGGCCGACGGCAAAGACGTGGCCATCATCGCCACAGGTCTGATGGTGCAGGAGGCCATGAAGGCGATCGAGCTGTTGCAGGCCAAGGGGATCGAGGCCACCGTGCTGGACATTCACTGCATCAAGCCCCTGGACGCTGAGGCCGTGATCGCCGCCGCCGAGAGCTGCGGATGCATCGTCACGGCGGAGGAGGCCAACATTCTCGGCGGTCTCGGCGCCGCGGTGGCGGAGGTCGTGTGCGAAAACTGCTCGGTGCCGGTGCTGCGCGTCGGCGTGCGGGACGAATTCGGCAGGAGCGGCGACCCCCTCGCCCTGATGGAGCTGTACCATCTGACCGCCGCGGACATCGCCGAAAAGGCGGAGGCTGCCGTGGCCATGAAGAGGAAATAAAATGGAAAGTCCCATCTACGTCGGCTGCGACGACTCCGGCTTTGAGGCCAAGCAGACCGTGCTCCGGGTTTTGAAGGAACTGGACCTGCCCTTTGTGGACTGCGGCTGCGGAGAGGAGCCTGCCCGTTATCCCTGGTATGCGGCGAAGGTGGCCTCTGCCGTGTCCGAAGGGACGGCGGCGTTCGGCATTCTGATCTGCGGCTCCGGCATCGGCATGAGCATCGCGGCCAACAAGCTGCCCGGCGTGCGGGCCGCGGCGGTCAGCGACGTCTACGGCGCCCGACTCACCCGGCGGCACAACGACTCCAACGTCCTGTGCCTGGGCGGGCGGCTGCTGGGCCCCTGGCAGATCGCCCAGATCGTCCGCACCTGGCTCACCACCGCCTACGACGGCGGGCACCATGACGGCTCGCTGGAGCTGATCCGTCAGATGGAGGCCGTCACCATGACGGGCGCGCGCTGGTGCCCGGACGAGCAGCCCTACCCGGATTTTACCTGGAATATCGAGCAGAGTCTTTAAATGAAACGGGAAAGCGCCGCAGGCGCTTTCCCTGAACGAACTGTTTTCAAAATGATCAAAGGAGGACGAACATGAGCCAGATGCAGAACCCGGTTGCCGTATTCGCCGGGACACCGGTCGATACACAGATGGGGGCGGACGTCCTCACGGCCCACGGCATCGTCCCGCTGATGTATCCCGTTTCAAGCGACCCGAGAGAACAGAACTACTTTCAGGTCCTGTCCCTGGAGGAAAAGCACAAGGTGCTGCGGGGACTGCTGACCGACGCCATGGCGCACGGCTGTGAAAGCGCCTTTATCTACTGCAATTCCCTCTCCGGCTCGGTGCATTTTCCCGTGCTGGCCGAGGAGCTGGGGCTGAAGATCGTGACGCCCATGGACGTGTACGGCGCTCTCGCCCTGCAGTATAACAAGCTCGCGATCATCGCCGCCAACAGCCAGGCTCTGGCCGCCCAGCACGGCGTCATGACGCGCGCCAACCCCCGGATCCTGACCATGTGCGCGGATCTGCTGCCCGTGGTGCTGGACATTGAGGCCCGCATCGCCCCGGAGGAGATCGTCCGCCGGAACGCGCTGGATACCCTGATGACCTACTTTGAGCGGATCGGCTGCGAGGCGCTCCTGCTTGGCTGCACGCACTTCCCCTATATCAAGGACGCGCTCGCGGCCTGCTTCAGCCGCCAGATCATCGACCCCGCAGAGGAAATGATCGCGCTGCTGCAGACCTGAGCCCCGGGCTTATTCCGGGCTGTAGAGCACCTCGATCTTCCGCCGGGCGGCGAAGCTCTCCATCTCCTCCGGCAGCTTCTGGTCGGTGATGATCACGCTCAGATCCTCCAGTCCCTCGAAGAGGATGTTGGCGTTGCCCTCAAACTTGGTATGGTCCGCCACCAGGATTTTTGTCTGCGCGTTGCGGAGCATCTGCTTGCGGACGTTGGCCTCGCTGATATGGTTGTCTGACAGGCCCAGCTCCGCGCTGACCTTCGGGCAGCTGATGAACGCCTTGTCCGCGTAGTAGCGGCGCAGCGCCTCCACGGTGTTGGGGTCCGCGAAGGAGGAGGTGCGGCGGCGGAAGGTGCCGCCCACGCAGATCAGGTTGATGTTGGAATTGGCCTCCCCAAAGAGGTTGCAGACCTCCAGGGAGTTGGTGATGAGCGTGACGGCGATGCCGTGCGTCAGAATGATCTGCGCGATGGCAAGGCAGGTCGTGCTGGAGTCGAGCATGATCACGTCGTTCTCGTGGATCAGGTTGAAGGCCGTCTCCGCCAGCCGCTCCTTGGTGTGCTGCAGATACGATTTGCGCAGCTCAATGGGATATCCCTTGTCGTACTTTTCGATCAGATAGGCGCCGCCGTGGGTGCGGACCAGCTTGCCCGCCTTCTCCATCTCCTTGAGATCACGGCGGATGGTCTCCTCGCTGCAGCAGAGCAGCTCGCTCAATCCGGGCACCAGCACAAAGCCCTGCTTCCGGATCTCCTGGTCGATGATGTTGTGCCTCTCGATTTTCAGCATTGCGAATCCCTCCAGGCAAATGTGTCAAAAAAAGCTGTGCTTCCCCGGGCAACAGTATACACGAATTGTGCATAAACCGTCAACAAAATCTGTACTTCTTTTTCTTTTTTGAATTTTTTGTTTGGTTTTTTTGTTTTCTGTTGACTTGTGACCGTTTCTGGTGTATGGTTTGACTGTAGAAATGGTTTTCCCTCTGATTTCTGCGCGGGCCCCGTTTTTTCGGGTCGTCCGTCCTTATTATAATGTATATCATTTTCACTGTGTGAAACAGTAAGCGCGATTATTTCGCGATCAGATAACATATGGAGGCTACGCATGAGAGATTTCAGCGAATTTTTCCTTATGAACACCGAGGACGTCAAGCGCTATGCTGTGGAGGTTCTCCACCGCTTTAAGCCCGACGAAGAGACCGACTGTGTTGAGATCGGTGACGGCAACATCAACTACGTTTTCAAAATCTGGTCGAAGGCGGACGGGCACTCCGTCATCGTCAAGCAGGCCGACCGTCTGCTCCGCTCCTCCGGACGGCCTCTGGACATCTACCGCAACAAGATCGAAGCATCCATTCTCCGGCTGGAGGGTGAGCTGGCTCCCGGCTATGTGCCCGAGGTTTACTATTACGACGAGACCATGTCCGCCACCTCCATGGAGGACGTGAGCGCCTACGGCAATCTCCGCAAGGAGCTGGCCGCGGACCGGATCTATCCCCACATCAGCGAGAACATCTCCTCCTTCATGGCCGACACTCTCCTGCCCACCACCGATCTGGTGCTCGACGCGGAGGAAAAGAAAAAGCGGGTCAAGTTCTACACCAACCCCGAGCTCTGCAAGATCACCGAGGATCTGGTGCTGACCGAACCCTACTACAATTATAAAAACCGCAACATCATCACCCCGGGGAACGAAAGCTTCGTGCGCGAGCACCTGTATGAGGATGAAGCCCTGCACGCCGAGGTAGGGAAGCTGCGGCTCAACTTCATGAACAACGCCCAGGCGCTGATGCACGGCGATTTGCACTCCGGCTCCATCTTCGCAAACGCCGATGGGCTCAAGGTGCTGGACCCGGAGTTTGCCTTCTACGGCCCCATGGGCTATGACATTGGAAACGTCATCGGCAACCTCTTCTTCTCCTGGGCCAACAAGGCCTTTACCCGCCCCGGCGATCCCGCCGCGCAGGAAGCCATTGATGCGCTGGCCAGACTCATCGCGGAGACCTATGATCTCACCCGGGAGAAGCTGGAGCAGAAATACGACGAGCTGGTGAGCCTCCCGCTCTACCGCGCTGCCGCCTTCAAGAAATTCTATCTGGATTCCGTCATGGCCGACTCCCTCGGCTACGCCGGCACCGAGATCATCCGCCGCACCGTGGGCGACTCCAAGGTCATGGAGGTCTCCTCCGTGTCCGATCCCGCGCAGCGCATCCCCATGGAGCGCGCGCTGGTCAAGCTGGGCATCGCCCTCATCAAGCAGCGGGAGACGCTCCGCTCCGGCAGGGACGCGGTGGAGCTGTTCCGCCTGATTCTGGCCTGAGGAGGGATCACAAATGGAACGCATGGATCAGAACATGCCCTTCCTGCTCAAATACGAGAACGTCGCCTGGTACGAAAACGGCAAGGTCCGCATTCTGGACCGCCGCGTCTTCCCCACCGAGGTCCGCTTTGTGGAGTGCGAGAGCTACCGGGAGGTGGCCCAGGCTATCGCCGACATGGTGACCCAGTCCGCCGGCCCCTACACCGCCGTGGGCATGGGCATGGCTCTGGCCGCCTGGCAGGTCCGCGGTGAGAGCAGGGAAAAGCAGGTGGCCTTCCTCAAGCAGGCCGCTTATGACCTGGCCCACGCCAGGCCCACCACCGCCAACCGCTACGGGCAGATCACCTACCGCGCGGCGGAGCTGGCCGAGGCCGCGCTGGAGGCGGGCGAGGATCCCATCCAGGCCATCGTGGACTCCACGGTGGAGTCCCTCAACCGCCGCTACAGCACCATGCAGATCGTGGGCAACTATCTCGCGGAGCTGATCCCCCAGGGCGGCAGCATCCTGACCCAGTGCTTCGGGGAGACCATCATCGGCACCGTCATCCGCGCCGCCAGAGAGCAGGGCAAGGACTTCCGCGTCTACTGCGCCGAGACCCGCCCCTACCTGCAGGGAGCCCGGCTCACCTCCAGCTGCTTTGCGGAGATGGGCTTCGAGACCACGGTGCTCACCGACAACATGATCGCCTACGCCATGCAGCACGAGGGCATCGATCTCTTTACCTCCGCGGCGGACTCCATCGCCCGGGACGGGCACATCGCCAACAAGATCGGCACCTTCCAGATCGCGATCCTCGCCAAGTACTTCGGTATCCCCTACTACGTCACCGGCATCCCCGACAGAGACAAGCACACCAAGGACGACATCGTCATCGAGATGCGCGACCCCGAGCAGGTGCTGCGCTACCGGGGCATCCCCAACTGCCTGCCGCAGGTCAAGGCCATCTATCCCAGCTTTGACGTGGTGCCGCCCCACCTGATCTCCGGCGCGGTCACCGACAAGGGCGTGTATGTGCCCTATCTGCTGGACCGCTACTTTGACAGCGAGGTCAAAACCTTCTACTGAGCCGATAAATCAATTTTACATAAGAAAAGGAGAAGTCCCATGAAAGTTTATGTTCGCGCTCCCTACCCCGAAAATCGCTTGGCCGAGCTGCGGGAAATGTTCGATGAGGTCGTCTACGAGCCCTGGAATGCGACCGGCGAGCGCTACTACGAGGATGAGATGCTGGAGCATCTGCTCTCCGTTCAGCCGGACGTGCTCATCACCGAGCTGGACCGCGTGACCGAGAAGGTCCTGGCCGGCTACAAGGGTCTGAAGGTCATCGGCGACTGCCGCGCCACCCCCGCGAATCTCCAGATTCCCGCCTGCACCGCTGCCGGCATCCCCGTGCTCTGCACCCCGGGCCGCAACAACCAGGCCGTGGCCGAGATGGTCGTCTCCCTGATCATCATGCACATGCGCCATGGGCTTGAGTCCATCCAGTGGGTCAAGGACGGCAAGTGGGTCGAAGGCACCACCCCCTACTTCCTGTGGATGGGCCATGAGCTGCAGTACAAGCGGGTCGGTCTCGTGGGCTTCGGCGCTGTGGCCCAGGCCGCGGCGAAGATCCTCGACGCCTTTGACTGCGATGTCTGCTACTACGACTACAAGGGCCGTCAGTACGGCAACTACAAGTCCCTGAGCCTGGAAGAGCTGTTCGCCACCTGCGACGTCGTCTCCCTGCACCTGCCCGTCAGCGACTCCACCCGCGGCATCGTCACCGAGAAGCTGCTGCGCTCCATGAAGCCCGATGCGCTCTTTGTCAACGCCGGCCGTTCCGCCCTGGTGGACAACGAGGCCCTCTATCGTCTGCTCATGGACAAGGCCATCGCCGGCGCCGTGCTGGACGTGCTGGACAACGAGCCTCCCACGGCCGAGGATCTGAAGTTCCTCGACTGCCCCAACACCATCGTCACCCCGCATATGTGCGGTGCCACCTACGAGGTCACCAATCACCAGGCCGACATTCTCAACGCCCGCCTGCGCCAGTGGCTGGCCGGTGAGAACCTGCAGAAGATCGTCTACAACAAGGACGTTCTCGCCTGATTTGAGATGGAGCACCACCTTCTGATCGATCTCGGCACGGGCAGCACCCGTGTCGCCCTGGTCAGCAGCGAGGGGGAGCTGGTCGCCATGCGCAGCTTCTTCAACCGCTACTACCGGGACGAGGCCTACCCCGACGCGCAGTACTTTCTGCCGCAGGAGTGGGAAGCGGAGATCCTGCGCTGCTGCCGCGAGCTCCACGCCGAATACCCCGAGATCCGCGTCCGCGCCGTCTCCTCGGCCGGCGCCCGGCAGACCATCGTGCTGCTGGACCGGGAGGGCCGGGCCTTCTACGGTCTGCCCAACATCGACAACCGCGGCCGGGAGTTCATGGGCGAGATCCGCGATCAGGCGCAGATCTACGCGTGCTCCGGCAAATGGGTCACGGAGGATTTCTGCGCGGCGAAGCTCCTGGGGCTGCGCAAGCGCCGGGCCGCGCTGTATGAGCGCATCGGCACGGTGCTGAGCCTGTCCGGCTTCATCGCGTGGATCTTCACGGGCAACTCGGTCTTTGAGCCCTCTCAGGCCTGTGAGACCCAGCTCTACGATCTGGACAGATGCGGCTGGTCGGACTTCCTCTGCCGGGCTTATGGCGTGGACCCCGGTCTGCTGCCCCCCATGGCCATGGCCGGCGACAGCGCCGGGCCCGTCCTCCCCGCTCTGCGGGAGGAGCTGGGCATGGCGGAAGACACCCGCTTTATCGTGGGCGGGGCCGACACCCAGGCCGCTCTGATCCAGACCGGCATCGAGCCCGGCGACCTGGCCATTGTCTCCGGCACCACCTCCCCGGTCTGCGCGCTGGTGGACTTCAAGGTCCACGACGTCAAGCAGCGCATCTGGACGGACGCGAACCTGGGCGCCAAAGGCTATCTCATCGAGATGAACCCCGGCGTCACGGGTCTGAACTACCAGCGGATGAAAAACTTCCTCTGCCCGGATGTGAGCTATGAGGAGCTGGAGCGGATCTACGCCGCCAAGCGCGACTTCGCCTGCACCGCCTCCTTCAGCTCCCTGCTGTTTTACGAACGCCGCCCGCTCAAAAACAGCGGCTTCTTCTTCAACGGCAGCTTCCCGGACGGCGTGGACCGGACGGAGCTTCTCTGGGCGGAGGTGGCGGACATCGCCTGCTCCATCTACGAACAGCTCTGGCGTCTGCGCGAACTCTCCAGCCACACCCGGGACTATGTGCTGGGCTGCGGCGGCGGCTTCCGCTCCGACGCGCTCTGCCAGATGCTGGCGGATCTGTCGGGTCTGGAGCTGCGGCTCAAGCCGGGCTTTGACCAGGCCACGGTCCAGGGGCTCATCGCCGTGTGCAACCGGGCCCTGGGTCTGGAGGATCCCGTCTCCGGCGACGGGGAGGAGCGCTGCTTCCGTCCCGGCAGCGGCGAGCTGATCCGCCGTTACCATACGCTGTGGAGCACCCGGCGTCTGGCCGCCAACCCCCCTGCCGGCAAAAGCTGAAAAAGCCTGCGAACAAAAAATATTTTATAAATGGAGGATCCCACTATGATCATGCAAGAAGAACGCGAACTGATGGTTGAAATCGGCAAGCAGATGAGCTCTTCCGGCCTCTGCCCCGGCACCAGCGGCAACCAGAGCATCTACAACCCCGAGCTGGGTCTGATGTGCATCAAGCCCTCCGGCATCGGCTACATGGAGACCACCCCCGAGGACATCGTTGTCATGGACCTGGACTCCCACATTGTCGACGGCAAGCGCAAGCCCTCCAGCGAGTGGGATATGCACACGGAGTTCTACAAGCACAAACCCAACTGCCGCGCCGTGGTCCACACCCATTCCCGCTTCTGCACCACCTTTGCGGTGCTGGGCATGCCCATCCAGGCCGTCCACTACGTCCTGGCCGACGCCAACTGCTATGAGGTCCCCTGCGCCCCCTACCACACCTTCGGCACTCCGGAGCTGGCCAACGACGCGGTCAAGACCTGCGGCGAGGGCGACGCCGTCCTGCTTGCCAACCACGGCATCATCGTCTGCGGCAAGAACCTGAAGAGCGCCTTCGGTCTGGCCAAGAACCTGGAGTACATCGCGGAACTGCAGTACCGCGCCATGTGCATCGGCAAGCCCAACGTGCTCGGCAAGGCCGAGATGGACGAGGTGTTTGAGAGCTTCAAGTCCTACGGCCAGCCCAACAGCGGCAAGAAGGGCTACTAAGATCAAAAGCGAAAGGCACATTCGCTTTTGAGGAAACCAGGATCACGAAAAGGAGCAGCGTATGAATAATTTTGATTTCTACAGCCCCACGTATTTCGTCTTCGGCCGCGACCGTGAGAACGACGCCGGCAAGTACGTCAAGAAGTTCGGCGGCAGCCGCGTGCTGGTCGTCTACGGCGGCCAGTCCGCCAAGAAGTCCGGCCTGCTGGACCGTGTCAAGGCCTCCCTGGAGGCCGAGGGGCTCAGCTCCCTTGAGCTCGGCGGCGTCAAGCCCAACCCCCGCAGCGGTCTCGTCTATGAGGGGATCGAGCTTGCCCGCAAGGAGAAGGTCGACTTTCTGCTGGCCATCGGCGGCGGCAGCGTCATCGACACCGCCAAGACCATCGCCATGGGCGTGCCCTATGACGGGGACTTCTGGGACTTCTTCTCCGGCAAGGTGCCTGAGGTCTCCCTGCCCGTCGGCGTGGTGCTGACCCTGGCCGCCTCCGGCAGCGAGGGCTCCCCCGACGCCATCATCACCAATGAGAAGACCCTGGAGAAGACCGCAGCGGAAGCCGACTGCATCCGCCCCAAGTTCTCCATCATGGACCCGGTGCTCACCGAGAGTCTGCCCGCCTTCCAGACCGCCTGCGGCGTGACCGACATCATCTCCCACGCCTTTGAGCGCTACTTCACCCCCACCAAGAACGTGGAGACCACCGACCGCATGCTCGAGGGCATCGTGCTGGCCATGATGCACGAGGGCAGACGCGTGATGGAAGATCCCCACAACTACGAGGCCCGGGCCAATATCATGTGGGCCGGCATGGTGGTGCACAACGACATCATGGGCGTCGGCCGCAAGCAGGACTGGAACAGCCACCATCTGGAGCACGTGCTCTCCGCGGTGTTTGACTGCGCCCACGGCGCAGGTCTGTCCGTCATCATGCCCGCGTGGATGAGCTACTGCATCGAGCACAGCGACGCCATGCGCTTTGCCCAGATGGCCACCCGCATCTTCGGCTGCCAGATGGACTACGACGATCCCAAGCGCACCGCGCGCGAGGGCGTGGAGGCCTTCAAGAACTTCCTGAGAGAGCTGCACATGCCCCTGACCTTCCAGGAGATCGGCGCCGACCCCGCCGCCATCCCCAAGCTCGTGGACATGAACGTCATCCCCGAGAGCGGCGTCACCGGCGGCTATGTCGGGCTGGACAGAGACGCGCACTTTGAGATCTACGAGCGCGCCGCCGGCCTGCGTTAATCGCTTCCTCTCAATCCTCTTTTTTCTCACCCACAGCAAAACCCCCGCGGGCTTACCCGCGGGGGTTCTTTTGTACGCAAGTTTTTCCGCTTACAGGATCTCGTTGATTTTGCTCTCGATGGTTTTCGCCACGTCCGCGGGGACGATCTTCTTGCTGACGACCAGGTCAAAGATCTCGCCGCAGGATTTCTTGTTGAACAGCTTGATGGGGTACTTCATGAGCTGGGGCGCGTACTGCTCAATGACGGCCTTGCACTGGGGGTTGGCAAAGCAGTCCTTGACGGTCAGACTTCTGAAATCCATAGAATGAACCTCCTTGTCGGATTGGTTTTGGTTTCTCGGTGCTTTTATTGTAGCACAGCGCCCTCTTTCCGTCAACCGCGCACACTGTCCGTCCCGGGAAATCACAGTTTGTAGCGTGGTCATAACGTTTTCTTATGGATTTTCCGTTTCTCAAACCCGCTATTTCAGCCTTTTTTAGCTCTTTGCCCCGCTCATAAGGTTTTCTTATCGGCAAATCAGAAGCTTTCATTTGCTTTTTTTCTCCCGTTTTCATAGGATGAGAAAAAGAAGGAGTGGAGCAACGGGAGCATAACGGGCCAGGCGGGGAGGTGACAGCATGGAAGCCGCCAGAAAGAAGGAGCTTTTCGAGACCTGCGGGATCCCCGAGGCCATTTTGCGCATGGCCCTGCCCACGGTGGTGGGCCAGGTGATCCTGGTCATCTACAACATGGCGGACACCTTCTTTGTCGGCATGACCGGCAACGACGCCATGCTCACCGCCGTGACCGTCTGCATGCCCGCCTTCATGTTCCTCTCCGCCATCTCCAATCTCTTTGGCGTGGGCGGAGCCAGCGCCATCGCCCGGGCCCTGGGCAGAAACGACGCGTCCCGGGCCGGGGCCGCCTCCGCTTTCGCCTTCTGGGGCTGTCTCGCCGTCTCGGGGCTCTACGGTCTGGTGGTCTATGTCTTCCGCCACGGCTTTGTGGATCTGCTGGGCGGCGTCGATCCCGCGGCCCACGCGGCGGCGGTGGAGTATCTGTTCTACACGGTGGTCTGCGGCGGCGTGGTCACCGCCACCGGGGTCCTCCTGTCCCACCTGATCCGGGCAGAGGGCCGGGCCTTACACGCCAGCATCGGCATTGCGCTCGGCGGTGTGAGCAACATCCTGCTCGACCCGCTCTTCATGTTCCGCATTCTCCCGCCGGGGTGCGAGGCCGCGGGCGCCGCCATCGCCACCTGCCTCGCCAACGTCATTTCCCTGTTGTATTTTGTCCTGGTTCTGCTGTATAATCAGAAATACTCTTCCCTGGCCTTCCGCCCCGACCGGCGGTGCCTGGCCGGGAAGCTCCCGGCGGAGGTTTTTTCCGCCGGCATCCCCGCCTGTGTGATGACGCTGTTTGAAAACGTGTCCTACGCCGTTCTCGACAAGCTGATGAGCTTCAGCGGCGTCCAGATGCAGGCGGGTCTCGGCGTGGCCAAGAAGGTCAACATGCTGGCCCACTGCATCGTGCGCGGCATTGCCCAGGGCTCCCTGCCGCTGATCGCCTACAACTTTGCCGCCGGCAAGCGGGAGCGGATGAAAGCGGCGGTGCGCGTCTCCCACAACATCGCAGTGGGCATGGCGGGGCTTTGCATGCTGATCAGCCTGCTCTGGGCCCGGCCCCTGATCGGGCTTTTTATCCGCCACGCCTCCCCCTCGCTGGACGCGGGCGCGGCCTTCCTGCGCATCCTCTGCGTGGGCGGCCCCTTCTCCGCCAGCGCCTATACCTACATCTCCTTCTTCCAGGCCGTGGGCGAGGGGAAGAAATCCTTCCTGCTGGCCATTCTGCGCAAGGGCATTGTGGATATCCCGATGATGTTTTTGCTGGGCGCCCTCTTCGCGGTCTGCGGGATCGTGGCCGCCACGCCCCTTGCCGATCTGCTCTGCTGTCTCACGGCCAACGCCGTCTTTGCCGCATATGTCCGCCGCCTCGGCTGTGCCGGGCCGCAAAACAACAGCCGTCCCCGGTCGGCTGCTCTGAACAGGAGGTTTGCATCATGGTTGACCCCAGGCTCTATTCGCTCATCAAAATCGTTGAAACCGGAAGCTACACCAAAGCAGCCGAGCAGCTCTCCCTGTCTCAGCCCGCTGTCAGCCAGCACATCCGGCAGCTTGAAGCAAACCTGAACGTCAAGATTTTTGAGCACTCCCACAACAAATTCCGCCTGACGCCGGAGGGGGAGATCGTCCTGCGCTGCGCCAGGCAGATGATCGCCCTGTACCGGAACATGGAGCAGACCCTGAAAAACGAACGGGAGCAGCTGCGCTCGCTCACCATCGGCATCACGCACACCGCCGAGAGCAGCGCCATCATCGAGGCCCTGGCAGCCTACACCAACAAATATGAGAATCTGAACCTGCGTATCCTCACCAATACCGCCGATCAGCTCTCCTCCATGCTGAAAAACTATGAGCTGGATTTTGCCTTCATCGAGGGCAGGAGCAGCGACCCCGACCTCTGCTACATGATGCTGGACACCGACTGTCTGGTGCTGGCCGTGGCGCCGGAGCACAACCTGGCCGGGCAGAGCATGGTGACCGTCAGCCAGCTGAAGAAGGAGCGGCTGATCCTGCGCCTGCCCAACTCCAACACCCGCGACCTCTTTGAGGCCAGTCTGGAGAGCCAGAACCTGAACATCAGCGATTTCAACATCACTCTGGAGATCGACTCCATCGCCTCCATCAAGGATCTGGTGCGCCGGGGCTTCGGCGTGTCGGTGCTGGCCCGCAGCGCCTGTCTTGACGAGCAGCGCAAGAAAAAGCTGGCCCTGCTGACCATCGAGAATCTCAGCATGGTGCGGGAGACCAACATCGTCTACCGCAAGGATTACGAGCACCCGGAGCTGCTGCAGGGGATCGTCAGGCAGTATAACGAGATGCAGAGGCATTGACCCGAAAAACCGTGAGACCGGAACCGGCCTCACGGTTTTCGCTTATTCAGCGGCTGGCGCCCTCAGCCCATGGCGGCGGAGAGGGTCTCAAAAATCAGTCGCTGTCCCAGACGGGAGGGGTGGATGCCGTCCACGCACAGCAGTTCCTCCGGGCTGTGCGTATCCCGGAGGAAGACCGCGCGCAGATCAATGCTCCGCAGTCCCTCCTCCTGCGCCAGCTGGGAGACCATCTCCGAGTACATCTGCTGCCAGCGGTAGATCGCGTCCACGTCCCCCAGCCAGTGCAGGATGTTCTCCTTTTTCAGTCCGTCCCGGCAGATGAAATTCAGATAGCGCACCGGGTGGATCGGCGGCAGGGTGAGCAGCACGGGCTCCCGCCCGCTCTCCTTCACCAGCTCGACCGCCCGGCGGTAGCTGGAACGAAAGGTCTCCGGCGGGGTCTTGCTGACATAGCTGCCCTCCGGATCCGCGGCGATGGCCGCCCAGTCAAAGTCACAGTCGTTGCCGCCAAATTCCAGCAGCGCCAGCTCTCCCTCCGGCCAGTGTGCCGCGCAGTCCTTTTCGATCAGGCCCAGGGCCTTGCCGATGGTGCAGCCGAAGCGGGCCCTGTTGCGGATCACCACCCCGTGCTCCGCCGCCAGACGCTGCTCCCAGCTCCGGTTCATCTTATACTTTCCCTCTTCCAGCAGCACGCCCTTGAGGATGGAATCCCCATACAAGGTAATATTCACGCTCAGCTCCTCCTCGTCTTGCGGTTTATTTTATCTGGTATCCAATACTATATTAAACGTTCTTGCCTTCCGTGTCAACCGTTTTTCCTCTTTTCCTTGCGTTTTTCAAAGCCCCGTGTTAACATGGCAGAGGAAAGAAGGTGTCCCGATGACGCAGAATCAAGCGGACAAGCTCGCCGTTTCCCCCCTCCCCCGCTGGGCGGAGCTGCCGGATCTGGCATTGTATATGGATCAGGTGCTCGCACTGATGGCCCGGTATCTGGAAAACTGCCCCGGCGCCGACGGCAAGGGGCTCACCGCCTCAATGGTCAACAACTACGTCAAGCAGGGCGTGGTCCCGCCGCCGGTAAAAAAGCGCTACGGCCGGGAGCATCTGGCCACGCTGGTGATGCTCTGCCTTTTAAAGCCCATCCTGCCCATCGCCTCCATCCGCACGCTGTTGGACGCTGAGCTGAAGGAGCAGAGTCTGGAGACCTGCTACGACGCCTTCTGCGCCCTCTATGCGCAGGCGGGACTTGCGGCGGCGGAGGCACAGACGGGCAGCGCCCTGTCCCCCGCCGACCGCATCCTCTGCGCCGCGCTGCGGGCCCAGGCCGAGCAGGCGCTGACGCTGCGGCTCTTCTCTCTGCTGACATAAAACGAACCCCGAAGGCCTTCGCCTTCGGGGTTCGTTTTCATAGCTTTTTATTTTTTCACGTGGGAGGCGCTGCGTTTGTTCTTCCGCCGTCTGCGCTTTTTGGCGCTGGTGCGGATGGAATCCACGATCAGCACCAGGATGGTCAGCGCTGTCAGGCCCGCCACACCCACGATGGCCAGGCGCAGCCCGTCGCTGATGCCGTCAAATTCTGTCTCCCGGGTGACGGTGTAGCCGCAGGTGGTGCAGGTGCCGGTCTCAATGCCGATCAGCTTCTTTGTGGCCCGGCGGGTCAGCTTCCACTCCAGGGTATGGGCGCCCTGCTCGGTGCGCTCGCCGCACTCGCACTCGCGCCAGTGGGTGGAGCCGTCATAGGACCAGGTGTCGGAGAAGACGTGGGTATGGAGCTCCTCGGGCTCCGCCTCCGGTTCGTCCGCCGGCTCTGTCGGCGTACCCTCCGCCTGCCCGGCAGCTTCCGCCCCGTCCGCAGGTTCAGCCTCCCCCGGCGCTTCCCCGGCCGGTTCTTCCGGCTCGGGCTGCGGATAAACAGCATTGGGATCAAAAAGCACATGGAGGGTCGCGCCCAGGGAATCGGCGTTGTAGTAGTCCCCCTTCACCGCACCCAGGAAGGTGCAGTAAAAGCGCAGGCCGTCCATCTCCCGTGTCACGCCGTAGATGGTGACGTGGTCATTGCCGGTCTCACCGACGGTGACGCCGTAGCGGTCCGGCAGCTCGTCCACGGGATAGTGCTCCCAGGTCTCCGGGTCCAGTACCATCCACTGATAGCCCAGGTTGTAGATGGCCGTCGCGGCGAAGGAGGCGATGCCGCCCTCCTCCACGGTCTCGTTGTCAGGATTCTTGATGACTGAGGGCTTCCAGATATCCGGCGTATAGGTCCGGGAGAGGGTCAGGTAGCGGTGGTCGGCAGAGACCACAAAGGAGGCCGGGATGTTGTTGAGGTAGACCGACACCGTGTCGGAAAACTCGATGCCGTCGTAGGTCGCCAGGGTGATCTGCACCTCCGCGGGGCGGGTGGTGAAGTTGTTGGTGATCACACTGCCGGTGCCCGTGTCAAACCAGTTGTATTCGGTGATGTACACACCGCTGGTGCTGGTGGCCGCCTTGACGTACTGCAGGTCCATCAGCGCCACGGGGGTGTAGGTGGTGGTGGTCAGTACCTTGTTGACGTAGATCGGGTCATCCGCATGTGCCCGGAGGGGACAGAGCGCCGTGACGGCGGCGCACAGGCACAGGCAGAACAAGGCCGTCAGGAGCCGCGATTTGATGCTTTTCATAGTATTCTCCTTTCCGACGTCCTTCGACACAGTTCATGTATTATGTAAATTATATTCCTAGTCCGGCCCGCGGTCAAGTGTCTTTGCGCGAAAAACTTTTTCCGTTTCTTTCCACTCCCGCCCAAGTTCCGTTTGACTCCCCGCAGGGCGGATGTTATACTGATTTTCATTAATAAAGAAGACTTTGTCTTCTGAGACTGTCAAAAAACCTGCGGACATGAAGGACGATAGGGCCGCAGGGGAGCTCGAGGGGGCAAGGCCCGCCTCGAGTTGGATAAACCGCCGTCCGAAAGGCCTTGATTTCTCAAGGCTTTTCGGGTAATAGCATTTTGCTCAGAGCAAAATGCTCGGCGGCTGAAGTTTGTCAAAAAGTCCGGCAAGGACTTTTTTGACAAACTGAGAAGACTTTGTCTTCTTTTTATAGCGCCGCATGGCGCGTTGAAAATCGTATGAGACGTCAGTTGCGTCAGCAGCTGTATGCCGCCGCCGGCGGCATCTTTTCAATAAAAAGTTTCGACTTTTTATTGAAAAAACAGTATCAGGATAAACTATTCTTGCATCAAGAGAAGTGATAGACCATGATCAAATATGACGCCGGCTGCTGTGACGTGGCCGTTATCGGCGCGGGCCACGCGGGCATCGAGGCCGCCCTGGCCGCGGCGCGCCTGGGACTGGACACGGTCTGCTTTACCGTGAATCTGGACTCCGTGGGCAACATGCCCTGCAACCCCGCCATCGGCGGCACCGGCAAGGGCCACCTGGTGCGGGAGCTGGACGCCCTGGGCGGCGAGATGGCCAGGGCCGCGGACAAAGCCTGCATCCAGTACCGGATGCTGAATTTGGGCAAGGGTCCGGCGGTACACTCGCTGCGGGCGCAGGCGGACCGGCGGAGATACCAGCAGGTGATGAAGCACACCCTGGAAAAGCAGGAGCATCTGCGCGTCAAACAGGCGGAGGTGGTGGAGATCGCGGTGGACGATACCGGCGCGGTCTGTTCCGTCACCACCCACACGGGGGCGGTCTACCGCTGCCGTGCCGCGGTGGTGGCCTCCGGTACCTATCTCGACGGCCGCACCATCGTGGGCGAGGTGCTGCGCTCCTCCGGCCCGGACGGGCTGGCCCCGGCGGTGCCGCTGGCCGACTGTCTCAGGGCGCTGGGGCTCAATCTGCGCCGCTTCAAGACGGGGACGCCCCCCAGGGTCAACGCCCGGACGGTGGACTTTTCCAAAATGGAGCTGCAGCCCGGGGACGCCGAGCCGGAGCCCTTCTCCTTTTCCACCGAGGCCGCGCCGGAGAACCGGGCGGTCTGCTATCTGACCTACACCAACGAGAGGACCCACGAGATCATCCGGGCCAATCTCGGCCGCAGCCCCATCTACTCCGGCGTCATTGAGGGCGTGGGGCCCCGCTACTGCCCCAGCATCGAGACCAAGGTAATGACCTTTGCCGACAAGCCCCGGCACCAGCTCTTTGTGGAGCCCATGGGTCTGGAGACCGAGGAGCTCTATATCCAGGGCTTCTCCTCCTCCCTGCCGGAGGAGGTGCAGGTGCAGATGCTGCACACCATTCCGGGCCTGGAGCAGGCGGAGATGACCCGCTGCGCCTACGCTATCGAGTACGACTGCGTGGATCCCACGGAGCTCTATCCCACGCTGGAGAGCAAAAAAATCCCCGGCCTCTATGGAGCGGGGCAGTTCAACGGCTCCTCCGGCTATGAGGAGGCGGCGGTGCAGGGCTTTGTGGCCGGGGTCAATGCCGCGCGGAAAATACAGGGGAAGCCCCCCTTCATCCTCCGCCGGAGCGACGGGTATATCGGCACCCTCATCGACGATCTGGTGACCAAGGGCACCAACGAGCCCTACCGCATGATGACCTCCCGCAGCGAGTACCGGCTGCTCCACCGGCAGGACAACGCCGACCAGCGCCTCTCTGCCGTCGGGCGGGAACTGGGGCTGGTCAGCGAGAAGCAATATCAAAAAGTACTGGACAAGTACGCCGCGGTGGAAGCGGAGCTCAATCGGCTGGAGAGCACACACGTTTCGCCTACAGCTGCGGTCAACGCTCTGCTGGCTGAGAAGGGCACCGCCCCCATCGCCACGGGCTTTTCCCTGGCGGAGCTGGTGCGGCGGCCGCAGATCTCCTACGCCGACACGGCGCCCTTCGACCCCGGCCGTCCCGCGCTGCCCAAGGCCGTGCGGCAGCAGGTGGAGATCCGCCTGAAATACGACGGCTACATCAAGCGGCAGCTGAGACAGGTGGAGGAGTTTACCCGCATGGAGGAAAAGAAGCTCCCGGCGGATCTGGACTACGCCGCCATCTCCGGCCTGCGGCTGGAGGCGCGGGAGAAGCTGGAGAAGATCCGGCCCGAGAATTTCGGCCAGGCCAGCCGCATCTCCGGCGTGTCCCCGGCGGATATCTCGGTTTTGATGGTATACATGGAGAGCAGAAGATGAGCAAGGTGGTTCTGGGTTTTTCCGGCGGGGTGGACTCCGCCGTGTCCGCCGTGCTGCTGAAAAAGGCGGGCTTTGAGGTGCACGGGCTGTACCTGGACAACGCCGGCGGGGACGCCCGGCGCGAGGCCGTCGCCTCCGCCGAACAGATGGGCGTGGAGCTCAGCGTGCTCGACGTGCACGGGGCGCTGGAGGAAAAGGTCTGCCGTCCCTTTACGGACTGCTATCTCCGGGGCGAGACGCCAAACCCCTGCATTCTCTGCAACCCGACCCTGAAATTCCCGGCCCTGATAGACGAGGCCGACCGGATCGGCGCGGAACTGGTGGCGACAGGCCACTATGCGAGAGCAGAGGGCGGCGCTCTGTACAAGGGTCGGCCCGCCAACGACCAGAGCTACATGCTCTGCCGCCTGACAAAAGAGCAGGTCAGCCGCCTGACCCTGCCCCTGGGAAGCTTCGAGAAAAAGCAGGTGCGGGCCCTGGCGGAGGAGTTCGGTCTGCCCGCCGCCCACAAGAAGGACAGTATGGAGATCTGCTTCATCCCGGACAAGGACTACGTGGGCTGGATGTCCCGCCGGACCGCCCTGCCGGGGCCGGGTGACTTCGTGTTCCGCGGGGAGGTCATCGGGCGGCACGCGGGCATCGTCCACTGGACGGTGGGCCAGCGCATCCCCGGCCTGCACGAGGGGCGCAAGCTCTATGTCTCCCGCATCGACGCGGAGAAAAACGTCATCGAACTAGCGCTCTGGGAAGAGCTGTTCAAAACAGAGCTGCTGGCAAGGGACTTCAACTGGCTCATCGAGCCGCCGGCGGGCGGATGGATCGAGGCCAGCGTCCGGGTGCGGCACACCAAGTGGGAGGAGCCTCCCTGCCGCGTCACCGCCGTTGCAGACGGCGCCGCCCGGATCCTCTGTGAATCCCCCGTGCGCGCCCCGGCTCCGGGGCAGAGCGCCGTGCTCTACCGGGGCGAACAGCTGCTCGGCGGCGGATTCATCGCAGGATAACAGGAGGCGTGTGGATGTATCCACACGCCTCCTGTTCAGAGTGTCAAAGAAGTCCCTGTTTTCGTTAGACGAAAGCGGGGACTTCGGCATAAACAGGGGGAAAAAGAGAGAAAAAGAGATGCATAAAGGAGT